>Ga0256405_10000011_pt1 | contig 563590 bp, 490 predicted proteins | sample RumenRJG_02DNA_FD_189096 | JGI IMG/M metagenome (GOLD analysis project Ga0256405, IMG submission 189096) | Bovine rumen microbial communities from Lethbridge, Alberta, Canada - RJG_02 | ecosystem: Host-associated > Mammals > Digestive system > Stomach > Rumen | place: Canada: Alberta... | reverse complement strand
TGAAGAAATAAAGGACGGAAAATATTTTGCCGCTGCAGAAGAGTTTAGCGTTGACGCCCCACTTTCTGCAGGACTTGGAGAAGGAAGCTCTTCCAGCTACAATGCTGGTGGCGGAGTTGGAGTAGGCGGTAAGTCTTATGACGCACATATTTCGGCAGGGGTAAACGGCTCTTCTTCCCAGACTACAACCTATACGGAAGTCCTTTATGCAGATATGGATGGGGATTCAATACCAGACCTGATAAGGGCAAACGGAAACGAAATCCATATAAATGGAAGCACAGGCGCGGAACGGACTGTATCCATCAATGGAAAAATGAATGAAGAGGAAAGCCGTTCATACTCTACAGGGTGGAACCTGTATGGAGGAACAGGAACTGGTTCCACATCTCGTATAAAAGATGGGGATGTGGTAGAAAAAACTTCTTATCCTACAGGAGGGGCAAGTTACTCTAGTACGGATCAAAGCGGCTCTTCAAAAACCCACAGGACTTTTGCCGACCTGGACGGAGACGGACTTGCAGACATAGTTGAAAGCAACAGCACAAAGTATCTGAAAAACCTTGGAAACCTTGAATTTGAAGAGAGGAATATCTACGCGGCAGACGGAGTAAAAGTTGAAGAGGCAACAATAAAGCTTACTGACGCTGAAAAGGATAAATACAACAATATATTCTCTCCGCAAAGGCCGTTCAGAATGTGGAAGGCTTCATACGAGGGCAGCATAAGTGTTACCCAAAGCGCAGAGCCATACGGAAGCTTTGACTGGGAACGCAATGTTCGTTTGCTCACTTATGATGATTCTGAAAAAAAGTGCGACGAATTTTTACTGACTAAGAATGAAGAGAACAAGCATTCAAAAGAGTATTCTGTAGGAAAAGGCGGCCACCTTTACTTTATTAGCAGTTCGGATGATGTAAAGAACACGGCCCTTAGGCACAACATTAAAATAAAATACACGAAGGTAAGGGCATTCGACTCATTGTACCCGCTCCCTGTTGCCATAATGAAAAAGGAAAAAGGCTGGAATGTTACGAGATACATCGACGGCTGCTATTCGCCAGAGAAAATAAAGGCAATGGCTGAAAGAATACAAGAGCCCCAGCCTAATGCAAATGCGACTACCAAAGATGGGGCTGCTGAAAATACGACTGCTCTTGAAAAATTCTGCAACTCCTTTGAATACGATGCCACGCTTCAAAAGATTGTCAGAAAAGATGATGCAAAAAACGGTCTCAAATTTGATAAAGATTTCTACGAGGCATACATAAAAGACAATGACAATATTGATTCTACAGAAGCGGTTCTGGAGAAATATAAAAAATTCGGAATTACACCTTCATACGAGGAGCCTAAATTTGTTTATAAATCAAGCATGGTCAGTATAAATCTTCCTCAGGCAGACGCGAACAAGACTGGAAACGGACTTTGTATAGACACGCTTGACGGCGAGATGGTCGTAGTCGCTGGAGAAAAAGTCTTTGCCGGTGAAGATGAACTGGCAGGGGTAAGGGCTAAGACAAAAGACAATGAAATAGAACTTTACTTCCCTGAGTGTACGGTAAGCTACGGGCTAGAAAGTGACGAAACTGGAAAGCCTTTTGCCGCAGACAAAACAATAACATATAATACAGACTGTTTATACGACGTAGATGACGAAGGCTGTATATCCCTCATCTGCTTTGATGAAAACGGAAACCTCATTCACAAGGCGCAAAATATGGAAGGTCTTGTATTTGACACTGCAAGTGATTTCTCTAACAAGAACCAGGTCATGTCGGTGTATGTAAAGAGTATCACGGTTCTGGTTACTGATATAGAAAAACATGTAATGACCCAACCGACCACGCTTGACTGCTACATAGCGGCGGGGGAAAGCCTTTACGGAGGAATAAAGAACTGGTACTACGGAATCTGGAGCAGCACAAGAGAGTTTTCGCCAAAGCAGCTTACTGATTTTATTGAAGAGCAAAAAAAGAATACAAAAGACAGGGATGCTTTTGAAGAAAAAAGCAAAGGCCTTAGTGAAAAAGCGAATAGTGGCAAAGAAGTAAGTACTAAAGATGCAGATGACACGCCTGACATTCCCTTCTACCTTCCCACAGAAAACAGTCCTGCGGCAATGCAGGCGGAGGGACAGGAAGGCCTTGATCTTTCCGACTTCCCCCTAAAAAAGGAGGGGGCAAGCGGAGCAGGTGAAGCCGTCCTTATTCCTGCTCTCATAGGCCGCGTGAACATGTCCTGCTCTGTGAATAAAAAACGGCAGACGGAGACAAAGTATTTTACGCCTTTTATTTCCGGCGACATTGTGCATTCGGTAAGAGCCGGTGGCGAGAGCTTCTACCAAATAGAAGGCCTTTTTGAAGACGTTGCTTCTCAAGACAATGGCAATCAAAAAGTCTTCCGCATGCCGTATGTTGGAAGGGGAAAATCTGAAGGTACCGACGTTACATGGGGCTGTGACTTTTCAGCGGGGCCCGTGAGTGAAGGGGGTACAAAAGGACGCAACGATGGCAAAAACCATGTTACGCAGACCCTACGCGACATGAACGGAGACGGCAGGGCAGACATAGTGATTTATGACGGCGGCTTAATTTCCGTATACCCCTGTGTTGAAGAGGACGGAGAGGTAAAATATGCAAAGCCATACAAAATAAGCGGCTTCCATATTTCGGAATCAGAAAGCGACATGGAGACAAACGGCGCATCCATTTCCGCAGGCGGAGGAATAAGCATCCTGTGGAATAAAAAGAAAGCCAGCGTGCATTTTAATCCGTCAATGGGAGGCGGATTTACCACGGGAAAATCCTGGGGAACGTCATCACAAAAGGGAGGACTTCTGGACATAAACGGAGACGGACTTGCGGATTACGTTGATGAAGGAAAGGTTCTGCTGAACAAAGGCCGTGAGGCGGAAAGTTATGGCTTTGCTAAAACAGGTGTTAACCTTTCAGAAACAAAGGTTAACGCTTCTAGTGAAAGTTTTTCTGTAAGCGGCTCTTACCCACATTCAGTAACCTGCCTTGATTCAGGTTTTAGCGCAAGCGGTTCTGTCAACATCAGCACGAGCGTTTCAAAAACACAAGGCATGTACCTTGACCTTAACGGTGACGGCCTTGCGGATTATATTCGTTTTGATGACAATGATAACTCGGTAAAGGTAAAGGTAAGGTACAACTCCGGGAACGGTTTTACGGATGAAAAGATTGTTGAGCTTCCAGCATGGGGTATCGTTGGCAAGTCAGGAATCAAAAGTGACGTAGAAGGAGACCTGGGGTTTGTTGGCGACATAAAGATTGTTGGGAACGCAATTCAGAATTTTATCAGGGAATATTCTTTTGCCAAAAAGTATGGAGAGGCACTGAATGATGCAGACAATGCGCTTTCTCTTTCCGTCGACTTTACGGTTGCATCCAATGCAAACCTTGGCGGCAATTTTAAGGTGTCAATTCCTATTCCTACAACAAGCTGCTTCATTAACATAAATGGAAACGGCTCTGGCGGAGCGGGCGTAACTGCCACAGAGAATGCACTTGAAGTTTCCATGACGGACCTTGACGGTGACGGCATGGCAGACCAGGTGATGAGGGTTCCGGGCAAGGCAACCTTCTGGAAAAAGAATATTGCAGGAAAAGCCGGACTTTTGAATTGTGTGCACCTGCCTACTGGAGGCTCATATAAAATTGAGTATAAGGGGATGTACGGAACTGCGGACATGCCGCATTTTTCATACGTAATGTCTTCGGTAATTGCAAACGACGGATGCGGGGGGACGAAGAAAGAAGTCCTGCACGGAGAACATTCAGTGCGGACTGAATACCAATACTCAAATGCCCGCTACGACAGGCTAGATAAAGAATTCTACGGCTTTGGAAAAATAGTCACGACTCTTGCGGACGAGTCAAAAAGCACAACGCTCTACAGCAATGACACAGGACTGTACCATACAAAGTGCATGCCACTTTCCGGGGAACTCCGCTCGAAGGACGGAACCCTGCTTTCGGAAAACAGGACAAAATATGAGCCTGCTCCGTTTGCGCTCCCCACTTATGAGGAAAGCCGTAATTATGAAAAGGACAGTTCCGCCTCAACATCCGGCAGGACGGAATATGAATACGATGAATATGGAAATGTAATCGCAGTTACGCAGTATGAAGGAAATTCTGCCTATATCAGCGCAAAAATTGACTATGTCCCCAACTATGAAAAACACATTTTGAATTTACCTTCAAGGATTCTTGTTAAGGACAAGGACGGAAACACGGTTGCTCTTAGGGAAGGAGAGTACAATACAGAAGGTTCTCTCATTTGCCTTAAGGAATATTCATCGCAGGGTGATTTCCTAAAGACAAAAATTGGATATGATGGATGGGGAAATATTTCCGTGATAACGTATCCTTCCGGAGTTTCAACAGAATACAAATACGACCAAGAGAATAATATGCTGCCGGAATCCATTTCCCAAGTCTCAAAGGACGGTGAGTATCTTACCGGAATCATAGGGTATAATAGGTTCATGCAGAAGGAAGAAGAGACGGACTGCAACGGAAATTCGTTTGTCTACAAATACGACCCCTGGCTACGAATAAGCGAGATTCGTACTCCATACGACACTGGTGAAGTTCCTGCCGTGCGCTACGAGTACAACATACACAATGACAAGAGGCTCTGGAGTGCAGTGACGTACCAAAAGGTAAAAACGGACGCAGCGGATGAAGGCGTAATGCGTACGGTTGTACAATGCGACGGTTTGGGCAGGGTCGTGCGGACGGCAAAACAAGGTATTGTGCGTGATGCGGATACAGGCACAAAGACCAAGGGCTGGAACGTAAGCGGCCCGGTGGAATATGACATAAAAGGCAGGACTGTAAAAGAGTATGCGCCGTACTTTGTTGCAGGGGAAGGGACAGAGACAATCGAAAACCTTAATGAAGAAGAAGTTCCCTTTGAGTATGCAACGGAGCACGAATATGACGAACGAGACCGCATCGTACAGAACACACTTCCCGACGGAAGCGTGTGGAAAACAAGCTATTATATAGAAGAAAGTTATGCGCAGCCGCGTTCGGTTGTACGTTCCTGCGATGCAGAGGGTAACGTTACACAAACCAAGTCGGATGTGCGCGGTAATACTGTTGCCATGGCAAGGTATGATGCGGACGGTAAGCTAATGACGCACAACCGCTACGAATATGATGCCCTAAGCCGGATGACTGTTGCCTATGACGCGGCGGACAATCCTGTGAACGTGGAATACGACATGCTGGGTCGGCGCATCCTTCTTTCCAGCGTGGATTCCGGGTGCAAGAAATTCTATTACGACAAAAGCTCCGGCAACCTTGTGCAGGAAACCGACTCCGTAATGGACGAAAAACGGCTCTTTATAAATTATGAATACGATGCTTTCAACAGGCTTGTTGGAGTTGACTATCCCGGCGAAATGACGGATACTGTATATGTATATGGAAAGGCTTCCGACGGCAACAACCGTGCCGGACGGCTTGTCTCCAGAACGGATGCGTCTGGTACCGTTAATTACATGTACGGAAAGCTTGGGGAGATTACGCAGGAAAAAAGAAAAATATCCTCACACATAGACGGAATTAAGAAGGAACGCACAGCAACCATGGAATACAGAAGCGACTACCTTGGCCGCATGCAGGAAATGACCTACCCGGACGGAGAGCGCGTGGAGTATGCCTACGACTACGGCGGAAACGTGTGCGGCATAAGCGGAACGACAAAGGAAGGAAAGGACTTTTCCTACGTAAAGGACATTGGCTATGACGAGTACGGCCAGAGGAACTTCATAGAGTACGGCAACGGAGTAAAAACCGAGTACGAATACAACCCGGAAAGAAGGTGGCTTTCTTCCATAAGGACGGAAAACGAAAACAACATACAGTACCAGAACATTGAGTATAAATTTGACACCCTTGGAAACATCCTGTCCTACACCAACGACTGCTTAAATGGCGGTGCCTACAAGACAAGCCAAAGTTACACTTATGACGCATTAGGACAACTCACCAGCGTAAGCGGAAGCACGGAGCATAATCCCTACCGTGCAAGCCAGCCAGTTCATGTAAGCGAATACAAGCAGAAATTTGTCTTTGACGAGGTTGGCCTTGGAAGGATGATGAATAAGACTTCTTCTGAGACTACCCTGACTGGAAGCAGAAACGGCGACGATCTTAACTATGCAATAGACTACGTATACGCAAAGGGCTTTGCCCACCGCCTTGAGCGCGCCGGAAACCGCTGGTACAAGTACGACGCAAACGGAAACGTAACGCAGGAGGAATATGACGGCCTTTCCGAAAGCGACAGCAGGGAAGTTACCGTGACCGACTACGGAAACGACGTGTACGGCGTGGACAGCGCATGGGGCTACTTTGAGACGGACAATGCAACAACTAAAGTAAAGCAGGAAAGGCACTACCGCCGCACCTATGTCTGGGATGTCCGCAACAGGCTTACGGAATCGCACGACTCCACAAACGACGTTTACTACATCTACGGTGAGGACGGAATCCGCACCAACAAGTATACGCGTGAGGCGGAGACAATCTACTTCAACAATTTCTGGACGTGGCACAAGGACGGCTCATCCGAACTTGACGGCGGAAAGAACAGCAAGCACATCTTCCTTGGAACGGAAAGGCTTGTTACCAAGGTGAACTCTGCAAAAAACTCCAGTTACAGCGAGGAATCCGGCAGCCAGTACTTCTACCACTCTGACCACCTGGGAAGCGCACAGCTTGTAACAAACCATAAGGGTGAGGTTTACCAGCGCATAGAGTACACGCCATACGGCGAGACATGGATAGACATGCGCACGAACATAACCGCACTCTACGACGTGCCCTACAGATTCACTGCCAAGGAGCTTGACAGCGAGACCGGCCTGTACTACTACGGGGCAAGGTATTTAGACCCAAAATATTCACGCTGGATTTCCACAGACCCGGCTCTGGGTGACTATATCCCTGCCGCAGGCAAGGCAAATGCCACGGATATGGCGAATTTACCAGGAATGGGAGGAATTTTTAATCACATCAATGCCGATTTGTACCACTACGCCGGCAACAATCCGGTACGCTATATAGACCCGGATGGAAGGGAAGGTGTTCCTTATGATGTTCAATTGAAAATGAGAAGTTTTGTTTCTTCATCGAACTATAGGCATACAGATATTTATAGGTGGGCTTCAATTCCAGAACACAGGATAAAAGAAAATTTCAAAATAGATATTTATCGATCTCCTGAGGATAATGGCAACAAAGGAAAAGGTAATTATAAATATTATAAGTCAGAATTTCATTTGTCCTATGGGGGAAAAATAATTTTCAAAGCAATGGTTCAGTCTTCTGCTGACCATCCAAAATTGAATACGGAATCAAAATATACAGGGTCAACTCTTGCACCCCAAACTTTTTCAGCAATATTAATAGGAGATTCTCCATCTTATGGAGAAAGTTTCATCCTCGTTGAAAGCTATATGATCCATCCGAATAAATGGATAAGAAAGGTTGGTGGTCCGTGGAAACAACCCTATTCCTTAGGCTGCCAAATTATGAAATATGAAGATTATTTTAGACTTCTTGAAATACTTAAAGCTTCAGGATTTAAATTTAATTCAGGAAATAAAGCAAAAGATACAATTCAAACTGAAATTCACAATGCTGAATAGGAGGATGATATGAAACGATTTTTTAACATTATAACAACTTGCCTGCTTTTCTTTGGCACTTTTTCTTATGCTCAGACTTACAGCGCAATTTCTGCTAACGGTGATGAAACTTCAATTATTTTTAACAATGATAATACATTGACCGTAGAGAGTTTTTCACGCGATGACGGAGATGATAAAAGCATGAGGTGCTCAATAAAAAGGTATAAAAATAGCGGAATTAATTTTCTGACAATCAACAACAAAAAATATTTGTGTTTAAAATGCGATGAACTGCTTTATTTGTACAAGGAAAACGGACAGCCATTTTTTGCAGGAACAAAATTCAGTTATATGGAATCAGAGTTTATAAAGCCGATTAATGATATAAAATCCAGCTCCAACCTTTCAGAAGGCAATCTTGTCTATTCAAGCGAAGATATGTCTAATGCCATAGGCAAACCATGGGCTGAAGGTGTGGAAAAAAGTGGAATTGGCGAATGGATAAAATTCACGGTAAACCCAAGACAGGAACTATATATTTCAATAGGCTTCGTAGATTATAACCGTCCGTATTTATATTGGGACAATTCAAGGCCAAAGACTGTAATGCTTTACTTTAATGATATTCTATATAAAGAAATTCATTTGGCTGACACTCCAGACTTCCAGAAAATAATAATTCCGGAAAGCGTAAGAGAAAATACAGAACTAAAGATAGAGATTCGTGATGTTTATATTGGATCAAAATATGATGACACTTGTATAAACATGATATTATGCAATGACAATCCTTATTACAAGGGGCTAAAATAAATCCCACATCTAGTGTTTTTTCAGAGTGTAAAAACACCCCCACTTCCTCCGACAAATAGGGATTTGTTGGGGAAGCTCGGAATTTGACACTTTTTTGGTCTTGTTCCGGCAGAAAAATTGTGAAAAGAGGAGTTTGAAAAAGTAAAAATGGAAAATTCCTGCAGGAAAAATTTAAAACAGTCCTCAAAAAAATGGGTTCTTGCATCAGTCTACCCAAAATTCTGCAGGAATTCCGCTTTGCGTTCAACAAATGCCGATTTGTACCACTACGCCGGTAACAACCCGGTACGCTATATAGACCCCGATGGAAGCATAATAATTTTAATTGGTGGATGTGGTAACGCTGGAGGTGGAACAGGTGGGGCTGAATGTATTGGTGGTTATGTTGTAATTGCTGGAAAAAGAAGTGTGTCTGTTGGCATGTACAGCACGACTTCTATTGGAGCATTTGTTAGTATAGGAGCTGGATTAGGTGGAGAAATAATAATAGCTCCATTTGCCACAAAATTTTCTGATATTGCTGGTTATTCTTTGTCAGCAGGAGGAAGTGGAAGTACTCCTTTTGGATTTAATGCTGGTTCAGAAATAGGATATAATCCATATGCAGAAGGAATGTTAGCTAAATTAAAAAGCATAACTTGGTCTTTTGCTGCAACAACACCAGGATTACCAGAAGGTCATATTTATAATAATTATACTGTAAGTCTGTTTGAAATCAGTTTGACAAAAGAAAAAAGCAGTCAACTTCAACAGCAGATTCAAGCTTATATTGATAATGAAGATTATGAAGGTCTTCAAACTTACTTAAAAGAAGTATTTAAGGAGGCATTCAATGAATAAGGTTCTTCCTGCGGTTATATTATTTTTATGGGGAGTTCTGTTAATTTGCATTTGTTTATTGATTGTTTTTTCTCTTTTAAGTGTTTTCGTAACAATAAGAAATAAACGATTGTTGAAAGATTTGTACAACAACAACAGCTTAAGTTGGTTTACCGAATATGGGAATTATAAATCACTAAGGCAACGAATTCAAATTGGTAAAGAACGAACCAGAATTACAAAAGAATTTGTAAATTCTGAAAACAATGATATAAATAATAAAACTTTATTTAGGTTCCTTATGAATTCGAATGATTCAATAATTACTTTAAGAAAGATAATAATAATCTTATTTGCATGTTTGTTAGTATTACATATTATTGTTTATATTTTATAGGTAGTGATTATCCCCACATCTAGCGTTTTCTGGATGTGTCAAAAACCACCTGTTTCCTCCGACAAATAGGGATTTGTTGGGGAAGCCTGGAATTTGCCCCTTTTTTGGTCTTGTTCCGGCAGAAAAATTGTGAAAAAAGGAGTTTAGAAAAGGAAAAATGGAAAATTCCTGCAGGAAAAATTTAAAACAGTCCTCAAAAAAATGGGTTATTGCATCACTCTACCCAAAATTCCGCAGGAATTTGTGTTTGCGTTCAACAAATGCCGATTTGTACCACTACGCCGGCAACTGCCCGGTACGCTATATAGACCCGGATGGGAATTGGTTTGTATTGGATGATATGGTGTTTGCTTTAGTGGAGGGATTGATAAATGAATATAAATTAAATTGGAAGAATTGGTTTAAGGCGTCTTTAAATTCTTTTGTAGAGTCATGGAAACATCCGATTAAGCATTTTAAAATGTTTGTTGAAGATTATAATAGATTCTCAATTTTGGCTGACGAGGCTTGGGGATTTGATTCTTTTCATTCATGGCATAAAAAGACAAATGCTGATTCAGAAGTCGGATTTGATTTGGATTTAAAAATTTCTCCGCCGTTTCTTAATAAGGCAACTATATTTTTTCACAAAAAACAGAAAAACAATAATAAAAGATCCAAAATAGATTTATCAAATATTATACCAAAGGAGTGACCGATGAAACGTTTTCTTGAATTTGCTTTTATCATTTGTTTGATATTTGTTTCCTGTTCTTCCCTAAAGAATACTGAGTTAAAATTCTCTATGGTTCATGCGCTTGCCTTGCTTAGAAGTGGAGAATATGAAAACGCATTGGAGGAATGGAATTGTATTTTGGAGAATGAGCCAGAAAATGAAAAAGCCCTTTCCTTTCGTGGCGAAACATATTTCATGCTAAAAGATTATAAAAGTGCTTATAAGGATTTTGAGGAATTAGTTAAAAGAAATCCAAAGCCTGAATATTTAATTCACAAGGCAGAGACAGAGTATGAGTTAGAAATGTATGCAGCTGTCATAGAAGATTGCAAAAAAGTTTTGTCTTACGATGATATAACAGATGGGGTATTCTTTGCTTGTTGGAATCTGCTTTCCGTTTCTTATTCGGAATGCGAAATGTATGAAGAATCGTTGAAGTATTATGATTTAGTTTTGGAAAAATACAAGCACCCTGAAGTCTATTATGAAAGGGCACTTTCATATTTGTATTTGAATAATTTTGAAAATGCGCTTGCAGATTTTGAGGAGTCCATAGAAAGAGCCTCTAAGTGTTCCAAGGAATATCAACAAAACTTTTATACCGATGATTTTTATTATCATTACGGAGTATGCCTGCTGGGTTCAAAAAAAATCGATGAAGCTCTGACCAGTTTTAAGAAAGTACGAGAAGTTAGCTCTTATTCAGAACTAAATAAATATATTCTGTTTTGTGAAAAGCACAAATCGCATAATTAAACAGATGTTTTCCATTCCCCCACATCTAGTGTTTTTTCTGAATGTGAAAACACCCCCATTTCCTCCCACAAATAGGGATTTGTTGGGGAAGCGGAGAAACAGCCCCTTTTTGGGGTCGTTTTTGCGAAAAAATTAATGAAAAGAGGAGTTTAGAAAAGTAAAAATGGAAAATTCCTGCAGGAAAAATTTAAAACAGTCCTCAAAAAAATGGGTTATTGCATCCTGTTACCCAAAATTCCGCAGGAATTCGTGTTTGCGTTCAACAAATGCCGATTTGTACCACTACGCGGGCAACAACCCGGTACGCTATATAGACCCCGATGGAAGGGCGGAAGTTTACTTTTTGTATGTTTATAAGAATACTCCAGGTGACCAGAAAATGAAAGCTTCTGAGCGAGACAGCATAAATGAAGAAGTAGAAAAACTTAGAAAGATTGGAATCAACGTAAATGTTGTAGAAAATGCAACAAAACAAGATGTTATAAATGCAATAGCAGATCCTGAACTTATGATGGTTGTATTCAGTGGGCATGGATCGGAAGATGAAGCTAGAATTTCAACTTTCGATTCTTTAGGAATAAAACCGTCGGATTTGAAAAATGTATCCTCCCGTCTTAGAATTGCCATATTTGAAAATTGTTATCAAGGTAGACCAGAATATAAAAAACAATGGGCAAGTGCGTTAGGTAAACAGGTAACGATTGTCGGATGGAGGAGAGTGACATTTACATGGGAATCAAAGTCTTTTAATAACAGTGGTTTTCTTGATTTTCGTTTGCTGGATTGCTTGTGGGAGAAATATACTTTGGAAGATTATGTGGACAAAATCATAAGGGATTGGATAGATATGACATCCAGCAAATTAGGAGAAATATCATGAAGAGATGGCATATAATTTTTTTTGTTGCACTCAGCCTTCTTTTTTTGGGAATAAGGTTTGTTCACAAATCTGCATGTGAGATTCCTGAAGAATCTATTATAAATGTTTGGATGCAAGTAAATCCTGATTCCAGAATTCTCATAAGCGGCAACAATACGGAACGTTTACGCGAGCAGATGGCAAAAAGAATAAGAATCCCCCGTTTGTTTGATGAGAAGACTATGCTTGTTGAGGGTGACTATTACATAGATGTTTATTGTAATAACAAAACGATACACAGGTATTTAGTTCATGATGGAAACAATATGTATGATTTACAAAAGGATGCTCTATATAGATGCCCTTGTTTGAATGAGCTGAGGGCAATTCTTGCAGGGTATGTACATGATAAGTATTTGTCATCCAGTAAACCTGATGAATTATAGGGTGTGAGGTTCCAAGCGACGGTAATGTTTGCATAAATCATCAACGCTATGTATAGCGTTTTAGCGACGTGAAAAAACACCGCCCATTCCTCCAGCAAATAGGGATTTGTTGGAGGAAGCCCGGAATTTGACACTTTTTTGGTCTTGTTCCGGCGAAAAAATTGTGAAAAGAGGAGTCTAAAAAGTAAAAAATGGCAGATTATTGTTGCAGTCTATATGCAAACAATATCGAAATTTAGTAGCAAGGAAAATTTATGACCACTTTTGAACTTTATTTAGAAGCTTTTAAAAAATTGGAAAAACTCTTTTTCTCAGATAGAGAAAAATATGATAACTTTGGTATTTTACTGGGACAAATGAGCCCTTATATTTTTTCTAATACATATAGCGCAGACCCTGCATGGTTGATTGATTTTTCAAAAAAATTGCAATCAAAAAATAAAGCTAAACCAACAGTTCAAGATGCTTTGGATGTAATTTATGAGTTGATATTAGATTATAACGATGAAACCTATAATATTAAAAATTTTGTAGATGATTATAAAAAACTGTATGAATTATAATTTTTTAATATGACATTTACCTGTCATATTTTTCATGCTAAAATATTCCTATGATTAATACGGAAAACCTTTTTGAACTGGTTTACATTCTGATAGACAAAAAGAAAGCCACTGCCAGGGACTTGTCGGAGCATTTTGGGGTTTCCACGCGGACCATTTACCGCTGGATTGACTCTCTTTGCCTTGCAGGAATTCCTGTCTTTTCCACAAAGGGCTTTGGCGGGGGAATAGAGATAGACGAGAATTACTCCTTGGACAAAACCGTCTTAACCGAAGACGAAAAGGTTAGTCTTGCTGCTGCGGCAAATGCGGTTTCTGCTTTGTCTGGTGATGATGCAAGCCGGGCCGCCGCAGGAAAAATCCGTTCACTTACAAAGGAAAAGACTGACTGGTTGGAAGTGGACTTTGGCTCGTGGAATCCGCTGGGGGCATATATTAGGACTGTCTTTGACGTTGCAAAAGGCGCAATCCTAAAAAAGCAGGTTCTTTGCTTTGACTATTATTCAAGCCATGGGGAAGTGGGCAGGCGTTTTGTTCAGCCGTGGAAGATTGTCTTTCGTGGGCAGGCTTGGTATTTGTACGGCTGGTGCAACCAAAAGGAAGAGGCCAGGTATTTTAAGTTGAGCCGCATTCAGAACATCCGCAATACCAGGCGGGCTGCGGATATTTTTGAAGATTCTCTGGAAGCAAAAAAATCAAAGTCAAAAGATGTGGAAAGAGAATATAGCGAGCGCCTAAAAAAGGAATACCGTCTTGTTACACTTACGGTCCGTATTCCAAAAAAAGAGCTCTGGCGCATTATGGATGACTACAAAATAGAAGAAAGCCAGGCTTCTGCTGAAGAGCCCGACGGCTTAACAACGGTTACATTTAAAATTCCTGATGAAGTTTGGCTTGTAACCTACCTGCTAAGTTTTGGTTCCTCTCTGGAAGTTGTTGCTCCAAAGAGCGTAAAGCTTGCCCTGGAAGAAGAAATTAAAAGAATGTACCAGAAGGTTTTCCAATAATGCATTTTGTAAGCGCAAAGACAATACTAAATTCCAACGGCATAAACCTCTACCGCGGATGCACGCACGGTTGTATTTACTGCGACAGCCGAAGCCTCTGCTACCATACGCCAATTCCCTTTGAAGATATAGAGGTAAAGCAAAATGCCATAGAACTGCTGGAGGATGCCCTTATCCATAAGCGCAAGAAGTGCATGGTTGGAACAGGTTCCATGTGTGACCCCTATATGCATTGCGAAAAAGACTTGTGCATGACGCAAAAAACACTGGAGCTTCTGGAAAGGCATGGTTTTGGTGCTGCCCTTCAGACAAAATCAGACCTGGTTCTTAGGGACTTGGATATAATAGAAGCAATAAACCGTAAGACAAAATTTATTTTGCAGATGACCGTAACCACTGCGGACGACAATCTTTGCCGCATCATCGAGCCCAACGTTTGTCCTACAAGCCGCCGCTTTGAGGTGCTGAATATCTTCCGCGAGAAGGGGATAGACACAATTGCTTGGCTAAGCCCCATACTTCCTTTTATAAACGATACGGAAGAAAATTTGCTTTCAATAATGGACCGCTGTGTAAAGGCTGGCGTAAAGGGAATAATCTGCTTTGGCTTTGGGCTTACCCTGCGCGATGGCAACCGGGAATATTTTTATTCTGCGTTGGACAGGCATTTTCCCGGTATGAGGGAGAAATACGAAAAATGCTTTGGAAAAAGCTACGTGTGCGAAAGCCCCAACAATGCAAGGCTAATGCAAATTTTCCAGATGGAATGCAAAAAGCACAAGATTTTATGCACCCCGGACGAATGTTTTTTCTACATGAAGACCTTTCCCGAAAAATGTTTGCAAATGGAATTGTTTTCGTGAACAAAGCAAGCCTACCCCCGATTGGAAGGGCAGTTGGTTAAAAATTGCATCCATGCAATTTTTAACCATGAGTTTTCTGCGAAAACTCACCTGCTTTTTATGCCAACAAATGACGCACCATCCATGGTGCTGTTTGTTTATCATTTTATGGCCCTACGGAACCCTGGAAAGCGGGTTAGCAATAGAAGCTTGGTCCAGAAGAAAAATAAAAATCCACTCTTGAATCGGACTGAAAATTCTACTATAGTGTTTTATATTAAAGAAATAGTTTTAGGAATCCCGGTATGAAAATTAAAGCGTTTTTTCTTGCATTGATGTTTTGTTTGACTTGGCAGTCCAATATGATTTTTGCCCAGGAAGCGGTTGCTGTAAATGATGAAGCCACTCCTTTGGAACAGGAGCCCATTGTAGCTACAAACAAGCCTAAGAATAAGGAAAAAGAAGACCTTTCTTTTAACTTGGGAACCTATCTTTTTGGAGACCCTTCCGAACACCACTATATTACAGGCATTAGCGGCATGTTAGTTGCAAATTCCATAATTTTCTGTTGGAATAAATTTGTAACAAGGCAGGGCTGGACAAAAGTAACTCTTGATGACTGGAAGCATTTTTATGAAAAGGACTGGGAATATGACACAGACTGGTACTGGACCAATTTTGTGTTGCACCCCTACCAGGGCTCGCTTTACTATACAAGCGGACGCAATGCCAATTTTACGCCTTTTGAGTCCCTGCTTCTTTCCGCATCCGGTTCGCTGATTTGGGAATATTTCTGCGAGACAAACGCGCCTTCTGTAAACGACTTGGTTTATTCAAGTGTTGGCGCTGCCTTTATGGGGGAAATGCTCTACAACCTTAGCTACGAGATGCAGAATTTGGGATATTACGCAAGCTATATTCCAAACCCAATGCGCATGTGGTCGGACTTGGTTCTGCAGAAAAAAGCCCTTCCCCGTGCGTCTAAACTTTATGGCCTTGATTTTTGCGCAGGATTCGGTTCTGCAACGGGGGCTTCTTATGCGGACGGCAAAAGCTTTGGTGAGACCTTCCCTGTTTACGGAGGATTTGCCTGCAACGTTGTCTATGACAATCCCTACCAGGTTGACTCCAACACTCCCTTTAGCCAGTTTGAACTTTCTATGAGCGGCTCTTTTGGAAAAGGCTCTGGGGAAGGTACGAGCGACGGTGAGCGCAATTTTATGTATGACGTAAATATTTCAAGCGACGGCTTTTTGTTTGCGCGTACACCAGATTCCCTTAACAGTGAAAACACGGAAACGTCAGTCGGAGCATCACTTTTGTATGATTTTAGGTGGCATTCCTTCTTTGAGGTAAGCTCGCTTGGTTTGGGTGCAGCCATTAAGCAGAAAAAAGAATTCAGCAAAAACAATGTCTTTGAGTGGAAAGAAATTCTTGGTGCGAATTTTCTTGGCACAACCGACTATGCCTATTACAGAAGGGATTTGCTTCCGCAGCCTGACGAACTCTACCGTAGCTACAGCTACACCTTTGGCGCAGAAAATGTACTTGCCTTTAAGTGGACTCTGTTTGAAAAGAACAAGATTGCCTTGGAAAACCGCACTTATGCCCACTACGCCTTCCCCTGGCAGGATCAGGACTTTGTTACTTATGATTGTGGGCTGGAATTCCAGAACATGCTAAACCTAAGCTACGAATACCAGCTGTCCGACATGATAAGCATAGGCCTCCGCGATGAACTCTACCTTAAGTATGCTTTCTATGACGACCTTCCCAATTATTTTGCCATGTTGAACAGCGTTGGTGTCTTTGCCCGCATGACGGTAAAATAAACACTTGGTAGTTGGCCTATTAGGAAAACCTAGTAGGTAACTTCACCGTCGTGGCGCAAAAGGCTGGAAGAAATCACTCCTGTTATAGAAGAAACATCTTTTATAAGGTAGCCTTCATCTTCTTCTCTTACGCGCACTTCAATCACATAGTCGGCCTGTCCGTTTGCTAGGCTTCTGGATTTTACGCTAAAGTAGCGGCAGGTCTTTTTTACTTCCGTAATAAGAGTTCCTTCGCTGTTGTAGTCGTTCATTGTGACCATAAGAATTTGCGGGGCACGGCCAATCGGGATTCTGTCTAAGACAACAACCGCAAGAGTCATCATTATTGCAAGTATGCAGGAAATTTCTGCAAGTCCTGCTCCACAGATGATTCCAGTGCTTATTGCCCAGAACATAAAGGCAAGGTCCATGGGCTCTTTTACGGCTGTGCGGAAGCGGACAATAGAAAGGGCACCAACCATACCAAGAGAAATCACCACGTTGGACTGAATTGTCATGATTATTGCCGTAGTGATTATTGTTACCGCAGCAAGGGAAATGTTAAAACTTTTGGAATAAAAAGTTTTGCGGGTAAGAATTCTGTAGACCGCAAAAATATATATTGCGAAGAGTGCGGAAAGTCCCAGAACAATCACCATGTTCAGCGGTGTAAGGTCAAATCTGGAAAATCCCTGCAAAAACGATTTCTTAAAGATGTCCTTGAAAGTTGTCATTGTATTCTCCTGTTTTTATTGTCTACTTTTGTAAAGCTTTATATGGATTCTCCCGTCATGTTGTAGCGGCGGCACAGATAGTATTTAGAAAATGCTGTCTGCACAAGCCTGCTTGACTGGAGAAGTTCATATATAAAATCTGGAAGAAGCTCGTCAAATTTAACTTCAACCATGTTTGTACCCGATTCAAGAACTGGACGCGATGGAAGTTCCTTGCTGAAAAATTCATTTATGTCCGAAGAGCTGCGTATGTTGCGGTCAAAGGTTATGCGGACATTTCCTGCCGTCCAGATATAGGGCACGCGCTCGTAAGAAACAATGCAAACCGGGCGCAATTGGACAAGCTTCATCCTGGCAATAAGCTTTTTTACCAGGAACGGGGTGGTGCTGTCGTATTGCGGAATTTTCCCCTGCATTATGGTCTTGCACTGCTCAAAGGAAAGGGGGGCTGAATATTTAAAGCATTTTGTCTTTTCCTTTTGCTTAAGCTCCAGTTTTATGTGCTCCGTGGAACCGTTGTAGATGCGTATTCGGAATTTTTCGCGGGGGTCTGTTCCATTTTCGTTTTCCCGGTAGCAGGTGTTGTACATGTCGTCAAAATAAATGCTTCTGATGGAATACTGCTTGGCGTCCCCTGTATGCGGGTCAAGTTGCAAAACCATGCCAACCCGTTTCTGAAGATACGAGAGTATGTATTCAGGAGAAAGATATTTATATTCGTGGCGGTATTTTTTTTCCAAAGACTTTCCTTTTAGATAAACTATATTAACAAACCGCTTTTTCGTCAACATAAGTTCTTGCCAATAATCCTACGCCCGATTGTAGCGGCGCGCAGCGTTCCCGGAGGGAATGGAGCGAAAGCGGAACCGCGGAAAGCGGGGAATGCAGAAGCCCTGACCGGACACGTAGTGCCGGGCACAGTAAAAGTTGGCATGCCGTCCATTTGCAAGAATATTTTTATTGTGCTAAAATTGTCTTATTATATGTACGCGAGGTAGAAAAATGAAGATAGCAGTTGCTGGAACGGGTTACGTAGGTTTGTCACTGGCTGTTTTGCTTTCCCAGCATAACGAGGTTTGGGCTGTAGATATAGTTCAGGAAAAAGTTGATTTAATCAACAACAAAAAATCTCCCATAGTTGACAATGAAATTTCAGAATTCTTTTCTTCAAAAAAATTGAACCTTACCGCTACAACCGATGCAGAAAAAGCCTATGCAGGTGCAGACTTTGTTATAGTCTCAACTCCGACAAATTATGATCCGGTAAAAAACTATTTTGACACGTCCTCCGTAGAAGCAGTTGTGGAACTTGTAAAAAAAATAAATCCGAATACAACTATCGTAATAAAGTCAACAGTGCCGGTAGGATATACAAAATCTTTGCGCGAAAGTTCCGGCTTTAAGAACATTCTCTTTTCCCCGGAATTTCTCCGCGAAGGCCATGCCCTTTACGACAACTTATACCCAAGCCGCATTGTAGTAAGCTACCCCGATGATGATGAAAGCCTCTTGCAGAAAGCAAAAGATTTTGCCGCTCTTTTAAAGCAGGGAGCCGTAAAGCAGGATGTAAAAGTGCTTCATCCCCATTTAACGGAAGCGGAAGCCATAAAGCTTTTTGCAAACACATACCTTGCCCTCCGCGTTGCATATTTTAACGAGCTTGACACTTATGCAGAAGTGCGCGGGCTTAACACTAAGCAGATTGTTGAGGGTGTATGCCTTGATCCCCGCATTGGAGACTTCTATAACAATCCTTCTTTTGGTTATGGCGGATACTGCTTGCCAAAAGACACAAAGCAGCTTCGCGCAAACTACGAAGATGTACCGGAGAACTTAATAAGCGCCATTGTGGATTCAAACCGTACGCGAAAGGATTTTATTGCGGACCAGATTATAGCAAAAAAACCAAAGGTCGTTGGCGTTTACCGTCTTACCATGAAGGCAAACAGCGACAACTTCCGTGCCTCTTCAATACAGGGTGTTATGAAGCGCATAAAGGCAAAAGGCATAGAGGTTATTGTCTACGAACCTGTGCTTAAGGAAGATGAATTCTTTAATTCCCGCGTTATAAGAAACCTTGATGACTTTAAGAAAGAAAGCGATGTAATAATTTCCAACCGCCTTGCTCCAGAACTTGACGACGTTAAGCAGAAGGTTTACACCCGCGACATTTACGCCCGCGATTAAGGTTTTGTATGAAAAAGATTGTTGCGATAAACGGAGAGTCTTGGGCAAAAAACTTAACAGGGATAGAGCGTGTTGCCCAGGACACCGTTACCTATCTTGATAAGATTTGTTCCCCAGGAGAATTTGAACTTGTTGTTCCAAAGAACATTCTTCGTCCTGCTGAATTTAAAAACATAAAAGTCGTTCAGCTTGATGCGGAAGCCCATTTCTTTCCCAAGTGGACGCAGATTCATTTTCAGAAATATGTAATAAAGAACCGCCGCCTTAGCTTTGACTTTTCTAACACATGTCCATATTTTGCCCCGGGAATAGAATATCTTCACGACATTTATGCAAAACTCTATCCTGATGATTTTAAGCAAACAAGACGCGACCGGTTAATTCACCTGTACAGTGTACTTATGTACAAGAGAATTGCCCGCCATGCCAAAAAGATAATTGCCGTAAGTGAATACACAAAAAAAACTATTGTTCAAACTTACAAAACGCCAGAACAAAGAATAGAAGTTGTTTACGACGGCCTTGGAACTTACCGCGACATTCCCAAGGATGACTCTATTTTTGAAAGGCTGCCCCAGTTGCAAGAAAAAAAATATTATTTTACGCTTGGCTCTCTTTCCACAAGGAAGAATTTAAAATGGATTGCAGCCCACGCAGAACTTTTTCCAAATGAAGTCTTTGCCGTAAGCGGAAAACCTATTCCGTCCGTGGTTGCGCCGGAACTAAAAAAATTGAATTCACTAAAGAATGTTATAATGACGGGCTACTTGAATGATGGCGAGGTAAAGTCGCTCCTTTCCAGATGCAAGGCTTTTGTCCTGCCGTCTTATTTTGAAGGATTTGGTCTGCCACCGCTTGAAGCATTGAGCTGCGGTGCAAAGATTATTGTTTCCAACAGAACTTCTCTTCCAGAGATTTATAAAAACTGTGCCTACTACATTGACCCTGACAATCCGGACGTAAACCTTGAAAAGCTTCTTGATCAGCCTGTGGAAGATCCGTCTGGTCTTTTGGGACGCTTTACTTTGGAAAATACGGCTAAACGACTTTATGAAATAATAAAAAGCGTTATATAACATATTTTATTTGTCCCATGGCAATAATCCATGCTATAATAGATTTATGGCAAAAGTCTTAAAAGCATTTTTAGTGCTAACTGCGGTTTTTATGGCATTTTCCTCTTGCAAAAAGCAATCGGTTCAAGCCGACGTGTCCGTGTCTGGGGACAAAAAGGCGGAGTCAAATTTTACGATAGGATTTTCCATAGACACGCTTGCCGTTGAACGCTGGCGGCGGGACTGTGACGTTTTTCTTAACACGGCAAAGGATCTTGGTGCGGACGTAATCGTTCAGAATGCGGGCAACAGCGTGCAGGAGCAGCAAAAGCAGATAGGCTACCTTATAAGCAGGGGGGTAAAGGCCATTGTTGTTGTTCCAAAGCAGGCGGACTCTCTTACGGAATGCATAAGGATTGCAAAAAGCAAAAATATTCCCGTCATTTCCTATGACCGCCTTACGCTTAATGCAGACATAAGCCTTTACATTACTGTGGACAGCAAGGCAGTAGGAACCCTCATGGCAAAGGAACTGCTTACCCGCAATTCAAATGGAAAGTGGTTTTGCTTTTACGGCCCCCAGGAAGACTTCAATATGTCGCTCATAAAGCGCGGTGTGGAAAATATGATAAAGGGCGCACCGGTTTCCATAAGCCTTGTCTATTATACAGACGGATGGAATTACGACCTTTCATATCAAAAGATGATAGAGCTAATAAAGGAAAACAATCTTCCAGACGTGATTATTGCGGGGAACGATGCCGTTGCAAACAGCATAATCCAGGCTCTTGGCGAATTCTACCCGGAAAACAATATATTCATAGGCGGACAGGATGCAGACATTGCGGGCTGCCAGAATGTGGTTACGGGAAAGCAGGCGGTTACAATTTACAAGCCAATAAATGAGCTAGCCCAGAAAGCAGCGGAGATAGCATGTTCTCTTGCGCAGGGAAAGACCGTGGAAGAAGCGTCTGGTACAAAGGATGTAATAGACAATGGATATGGCGAAATTCCCGTCCTTTGGATGCAGCCTGTCGCCGTTACCAAAAGGAACATGGATGAAGTTATAATAAAAAGCGGCTTCCACACAAAGGACGAAGTCTACCGCGAGTAGGATGATTCTTTTTCTTTTTTTCTGGACCAGCTTTTATTTGCTAACCCGCTTTCCAGGGTTCCGCGCTAACCGCGCTCCATTGCTACTGGTACCAGTAGCAACCCGCCTGCGGCGGGCCCTTCCAATCGGGGGTAGGCTTTTTTTGCAGAAGAAAAAGTTGGCTTTGCTTCGGCTTTAATTTGACGTGGCTTTTGCGCGGTATTCCGTGGGGCTAACGCCAAACCTCTGCTTAAAGAGTTTGCTAAAATAGTTCTGGTCATTGTAGCCAACATCCGCCGTTATTTCTTTTATAATCATGGAGCCGTCCTTAAGCATTTTCTTTGCCTTTTCTAGGCGCATGGAAGTCAGGTAGTTTATGAATGTTTCCCCGGTTTCTTCCTTAAAGAGCTTGCTCAGGTAAAAGGGGCTAACATTCAGTATTTGTGCAAGCGGTTCAAGTCCCTGCAAATCTGCAAGATGCTCTTCTATATAAATCCTTGCCTTTTTTATGATTGGATTTTCAGACTGAGACTTAAGGTTCTGTATTTCCACCGCACACTCCATTGAGCGTTCTGCCAGATACCCAATCTGCTCCTGTGTAGAATCTGTTTTTTCAAAAAAGGAAAATGCGCTGTCTATTGCGGGATTTTCATAAGATGGGTTCATTTCTACAACGACGTTTTTTTCCTGGATTATCAGCTCAAAAAGTGCCCCCTTAATTTTGTCGGGTTCATTTTTGTATTCAGCAAGTATGGAAGTGGCACATTCGCGGGCGTATTCTCCCGCATTTGCACTGTCTCCCAGCCGTATGCTTGTCAAAAGCTTTTGTGCTGCTTTTGTTGTTTGCGGAACGTTTTTCTGGACGCTCTGTACACCGGAAAATTCAATTCCTTGGTCTATCTTGTTTAAAAGGACCGATGCCGCATTGTAGGCTTTTTGCGCATCTTCTATGTTGTGCTCTATTCCGCTAACGCCAATTTTAATTTTTGCAGAAATTTGTATGGAAAGAAGGGTAAAGAGTTCGCCCATAAGTTCATGCTGGATTTTTTCGGAAAAAGAATCCATGCCGCCGGACGCAAGCGGAAAGAATATTGTTACGCGGTTACCCATGAAAGAGCCTATGATGCACCTGCACTTGGAAGAAAGGATTTCCCTTATCTTTTCGTAAATGCTGCCCCGGTTGCTTGCGGAAGTTTCGGGAACTTCAAGGCAGGCAAAGAAGTAGTCGCTGTCCGTAATTCCAAAGTAGTCAAGGTAGTCGGTAAAGTCTGTGTTGCCGTTGTTAAAGATGCAGGAATAGATAAAGTCGCTTTCCACCATGGGCGAGACAACGTTAAGCTTTTGGTGCAACTTAATGGAATCCGTCTGCTTGCCGCGCTCATCGTCCACCGCGTTCATTGCGTCGCGCACCGTCTGGATTATAAGGTTTCTGTTAACAGGCTTTGTAAGGTACTTGAATGCCCCCATGTTGAGTGCCTGCTGGGCATACTGGAATTTGTCGTAGGCAGTAAGGATTATCACGATGATGTTGGGGTTTAGTTGCTTTATTAGACTTACCGCTTCAAGTCCGCTTATTCCGGGCATGCTTATGTCCATAAAAAGAATGTCTATGTTCTGAGAGCGCACTTCTTCCAATGCCTTTGTACCGGAGTTTGCGGTAAAAATCTTTACCTGCTCGGCAAAGTTTTTGTTCAAAATCATGGTAAGAGAATCTGTCACAATTTTTTCGTCATCGGTCAATAAAATGTTATACACGGTTTTCTCCTATTTGAATTTGCGACGGTATTTTTATGTTGAACATAGTTCCGCTTCCGTCCGGGTTTTCCGATATGCTAAAAACATCTGTGCGCTTAAAATAAATTTGCAGGCGGGAAATTACGTTTATAAGTCCGGTTGAAACATGGGCCTTTTCCTGCATGGCCTTATCCTGAATCAAAAGGCCGCTGCTTTCTTCCTGGGCAATCGCCATCACCCGCTCTTTTACTTTCCCGTCAAAACCGCAGCCGTTGTCACTTATGGAAATTAGTATTGTGTCCTGCATTCTCTTTACGCTGATTGTAATCCGCCCGTTTTCCGAAAGGTCTTTTAGGCCGTGCTTGATGCAGTTTTCCACGAGCGGCTGTAGAATCGTGTTTGGCATTTTTACGCTTAGGGTTGACTCGTCAATGTCCTTTACAAATTCGTAGCGTTCCCCAAAGCGGACTTTCATAATGTAAATGTAATTGTCCAGCATGCCAAGCTCTTCGCTGATTGTGGCATCGCTTCCAGGGTGCTGTATGTTGTAGCGCAAAAAGTCTGCAACCTGCTCCAAGAAGTAGCATGTCTTGTCCGCACCTTCCATCATGGCAAGCTGTGCGCCTGTGTTCAGTGTGTTAAAAAGGAAGTGGGGCTTAATCTGGTCCTGAAGCGCCTTTAGGTGGGCATCCGTGTACAAGGCCCTCATTTCTATTTCCTTTTCCCTAAGCTCGTTTTCCTGCAGGGCCTTTTCCCAGATTGTGTCTACGTATTCGCGTATGGAAATAATCATGCTGTCAAAGGCTCGGCAAATGTTACCTATCTCGTTCTTGCGCTTGTTCTGGAAGAGGGGAACGTCAAAGTCACGCTCGGCAACGCGGAGGGCAACGGAAGAAATTTGCTTGAGCGGCGTCGTTATGTGTGCAATGTGTATGTAGAGCAAAAGAGCTGTGCTAAGCAAAATCATTATGACTGCAAAGATTGTCCTGTGGATTATCTGCCTGGTTTTAGCCTTGCTTTTGTTGTAGTTTGCCGCATTCATCTTAAAGTAGAGCATGTTAAGGTTCATAATCTCGTCATACAAAAACGAATAGCAGTCCAGTGTTTTTACATAGTAAAGGTCGGCATCCTTTGAATTGTTTGCGCGCCGGGCAGCAATAGCCTTGTTGCTTAGGGCAAAAAAAGAATCGGAAAGCATTTTTATCGTGTATTCTTTTTGCTCGTTGTAGACGGTTGAAGGAACGCTCCTTAATTTTTCTGCACCGCTTTCTGCTGCGGCTTCAAAATGGTAGTACTTGTCTATGCTTTCAAAGGTTCTGTAGCTCATGTAGGATTCCATGGCGGCTTCCGTCTGCTCAAGGTTTGTAAGGTAGGCATCCAGTTCCGCATTGGTGCTGAATGAATTTCCGGTCTGCCGCATAACGCCCATTACCAGCATGGAAAGGTAGACTACGATAAAAAGCGTAAGCAGAAAACTTGCAAGTACGCTTAGCATGAGGCTTGTCCGCAGGTTAAGATTCTTAAATAAACTGTTCATTCTGCAACTTCCCGCCTTAGCACTTCTATTTCTGCGGAAACATAGCTGTTTGCATAGCCGTTGTTTATGTATTCAAAAAGCTCTTCCATAGCCTTTTGACCTATTTCCTGTGTCTTTACGGAAATAAGCTCGGTGACGATGTTTTTTTCAAAGTAGGAGCGGCAGTCGTCACTGTCACCAAATCCCAGTATTTTGACCTTGCCGGAAAGGTTCAGGTCGCGGACGCTTTGTGCCGCAAGAATCGTGTTTTCCTCCGAAAGCGGCACTATTAATTCCAGTCCTTCCTCCGAAGCAAGCCTCTGCCTAAGGTAATCCTCCTTGGAAAAGTTTGTCTCGCTGTGGACAAGTATGTTCGTTACGGTAATCTCCGGGTGCTCATTTGTCAGCGTATTCATCAGAGTGTTCATCATCGTACTGTAGCTTGAATTGTTGCCCTGGGCAGAAACAAGCAGTATTACTTTCTTGCTCTTGCCTATAAGCGAAATAATTTCGTTGGCGGTAATTTTACCAAGCTCGGAAAAGTTTACGCCTATAAATGAAAGCTGCTGCAAATTTGGCAGGTAGTTTCCTATTGTAATAAGGGGAATGGGGGTTCCGTTGCGGTTAACAGGTACTTGCAGTGGCTCGTTGCCGCTTATGTAGGCAATAACACCGTCTGCACTAAGGTATGAGGCATAGTCAAAAAGTGACTGCATGGGGATTTCCTGGGCCTTTGACTTTCCAGTGTACAGCTCCACGGCTGCGTTGTAGCTTTCGGAAACATTCATTGCGCCCTTTGCAACCTGGTTCAAATACGTACCGTTGTCGCTCTTTCCCACTACAAGGATGTTGTATCCGCGGGAAGAAGCCTGCGATTCTTGGGAATTTACCACGGACTTTAGGGACAAAAATTGAAATACCAAAAAAACAGCAAAGACCAGAATCATTGCAATTAAAAGAGCTTTTATGACTGTATTCAGTAATTTCGGGTAAAAATGTGGCATTGTTCTCCATTATATCACATAAGGAGGGGGAAGTCTCCCCCTGCGCCCGCACTACGTTGCGGTCTACCCTCTCTCCTAGGGGGCACTTGCGTTCCCCCTAAAACCCCCTTAAAATTGATTCGCGCGCTTTTAGCTGTTTTCCTTAAAAAGTGATTGTTAAAATAGAAAAAAGGTGGCATAATAGAAGAGAGGGGTATTTATGGCTAAAAAAAAGATAGACATACAGGACGCTGTTGACCAGATTGCACAGACAGCGGAAGAATTGGGCGAAAAAGCATCTGAGGCCATAAAAACACATCTGAACATTCCTTCTTTTGGCGAACAAAGCGCAGATAGAAAGCAGATTCAGGAAGACATCCGCACGGTTTTGCAGAGCCAGCGGGAATTTTTTGCCTCTGGAACGACACTTTCCCTTGCATGGCGCATTGAGCAGCTAAAAAAGCTATATTCTTCCATAAAAAAATACGAAAACGACATATATTCGGCACTCAGCGCGGATTTGCTAAAAAATCCCTTTGATTCCTATTCTACGGAAATCGGAGTCGTCCTTGCGGAAATATCCTATGCCCTGCGCCACGTAAAAAAATGGGGCAAGACAAAGAAAATATCATCCCAGCTCTATATGTTCCCTTCAAAGAGCAGGGTCTTTCCGGAACCCTTCGGCACGGTTCTTGTAATGTCTTCATGGAACTATCCCTTCCAGCTTAGCCTTGCACCGCTTGTAAGCGCAATTGCTGCTGGAAATACGGTCATTCTAAAGACATCGGAGTTCTCAAAGGCCACAAACCAGGTTCTCCGCCAGATACTTTCCGACTGTTTTGACAGCAATTATGTTACGGTAATAGAAGGTGGTTCGGTCGTAAACCAGCTTTTGCTGCACGAGCGCTTTAACTTTATCTTCTTTACGGGAAGCCAGGCCGTGGGCAAAATTGTCATGGAAAGCGCGGCAAAATTCCTTACGCCAATATGCCTGGAACTTGGCGGAAAGAGCCCCTGCATTGTGGAAGCAAGTGCCAACATTCCGTCTGCGGCAAGGCGCATTGTCTGGGGAAAGCTTCTTAACGCAGGGCAAACTTGTGTTGCTCCTGATTATGTTCTTGTCCACGAAAGCAAAAAAGACGAATTCTTGGCGGCTGTTCACGATGAAATAACCAAGCAATTTGGTGAAGATCCCTTGCAGAGCGAGGAATATGGCAAGATTATAAACAAAAAGCACTTTAACCGCCTTATTTCTATTGCACCGGAAGCGCAGAACGACCTTGAGACGGAAAAAATTGCACCTACCATACTGGATTTGGGTCCACTTGGCGGAGAAAAGGCATCGCGCCATCCTTCAATGCAGGAAGAAATCTTTGGGCCTATAATGCCTGTTGTTACTTACGAAAATCTTGAAGATGTTATCTTGTACATAAACTCTCGTCCAAGCCCGCTTGCCCTTTACCTCTTTGCAACGGAAAAGACTGTCTGCGAAAGCGTAATAAAGCGTGTCCAGTTTGGCGGCGGTTGCATAAACGACGTGATTATCCATATTGCAAACAACCGTATGCCATTTGGCGGCCTTGGAGAAAGCGGCATGGGTCAGTACCACGGAAAGGCCGGCTTTGACTGCTTTACCCATTACAAGAGCATCGTATTCCAGAAGGAAAAGGGCGACTTTAACATTCGCATTACTCCGCACAAGAACCACCTGTCGCTTGTAAGGAAGCTGCTAAAGTAGAAAACACCGAATAATGTCATTATTGGGCTAGACCCGATAATCTTTTGGAGCCGCTTTCTTGTTCAAACTGTGCCCGGTCCTTCGGAACCGGTCAGTCTGTCTGCATTCCCCGCTTTGCGGGATTCCGCCATTCGGCTCCATTCCTCTGGTCGCTGTGCTCCCGCCGGAACGGCTGCGCCGCCCCTCCAATCGGGGCTAGTTTTGGGAAGTCGGACTTGTCAAGAGAGTTGATGTTGAATATGTATCTCCACCTATCGTGCCCAAAACATAGACACCAGTGTTTATATAGTAATTAGCCGCAGTATAAGCTGAGTTTCCAGAAATTGTTGTTGAGTCCAAAGTGAAAGAACCTGTATCTGACGTGGGCGGGATGCTTGCAGGAGGAGGGGCAGCAAAAATTCCGCCCCCCATACCGGATGGTCCTGAACTACCTTGACATTGATTGGCCTTTAATTCACCGTCTGTTAGTGTTAATTTTCCAAAAGAATATATGCCACCACCAAAGCAATTGCCGTTTGTTGCAGAAGCTTCGTTGTTGTTAATTGACCCACCTGTCATTGTCAATTCTCCGGAATTGTAGATATAAAATCCTCCGCCCATAGCACCTGATATTCCTGCAGTGGAAGTATAAGAAGCTGTATTGCTAATCACCGTGCCGCCCGACAATGTCATTTTTCCGCCAGAAAATATATACACACCTCCGCCCATAGCACTTGATGTTGCGGAAATTGTATTTGCCTTTATTGATCCTCCGTCCATGGTTACAATTCCGTCTTTATATATAAAAAGACCACCGCCAGAAACATTCGTGGTTGGTGAACCTGCAGAAACCGTATTATTGCTGATTTCTGCCGTTCCGCTAATACCGAGGTTTCCTTCTTTAATATAAACCCCTCCACCAGAAATATAAAGTGCAGTATCAGAATATACTCTATTGTTGGAAACAGAACCAGAGCTAAAAGTTATTGTACATTCTTCAGCAAAAATGCCGCCGCCACTTTCATTTGCTGTGTTGTATTTAATGGTACAGTCGCTGATTGTACAATCTGGCTTTTTTGTGCTTGAGCCAGAGCGATACGGACCAACATACAAGCCACCGCCAAATTGTGTAGCGGTGTTTCCGTTTTCATAAGTAGACCCGCCTATTGTTCCACCGGAAAGGGTAAGGTTAATACCTTGGGTAGAAATGCCTCCGCCAAGTTTTGCCGAGTTCTTGCTGATTGTACCGCTTTGCATTTCGAATACTTCGTCAGAACTTTCGCTTAGGGCTGCAAGCGCAATGCCACCGCCATATTTGGCAGAATCAGTTGGTGCAAGCAGTGTGTTTTCTGAGATAATACCGTCTTCCATTAACATAGAGCCGTAGCAGAAAATTCCACCTCCATAGGTATTTTTATCACTGGCAGAAGTTGAAGAAGAGTCAGCCTTGTTTTTTGTAATCTTGCTTCCGCTACCGGACAAGGTAAGTAATCCGTCGCCATTTACAAAAATACCGCCTCCCCTTGCTGTTCTATCAGAGGAAGTGGCAGTATTGCTTTCTATTATAGAATCTATTATATATGCGGAAGCGTTAGAGTTTATGTAAATTCCTCCGCCACAAGCTGCTGTATTCTTGCTTACCGTACAGTTTGTAAGCGTCAAAGTTCCTGCGTTATAGATGCCACCACCATCTCCGTTGGTGTTTGTACATTCTGTTACCGTAACATATTCGGCTTCTACTACTACACTGTAGGCAATCGTTATGGGACCTTTGAGCTGTGAGCTTTCTGCGAACGACTTGAATTCCAAATTCTTAAGCGTTGTGTTGCAGCTGAATGTTATGGACTTTCCGCTACCGTTTACTTGTATTGTGTCTGTAGAGCCTTCTGAAACTTTTCCCTCTATGGTAAGGCCTGGAACAGCTTCAACTTCGATATCTTGTGATTCCGTAATTGCGTCTTGTACTTTGATGATATAGTTGTCTGCTGAAGCTACATAACGGTCTTTTGCATCTGCAACCGCTCTGTATAGAGTTGCGAACGGGGCTGTCTCTGAGCCAGTGCCAGTTATATCACTTGCGTCTGTGCCGCCAACATAAATTATAGTGTCTTCACTGGAATGCGCCATAATGGCACCGGCTTTTGTGGCATTGTAAACAAGCGAATAAGTGGAATCCGTGGGCGTTGTAAAATAATCTACTTGCTCTTCTGTAGCTATTATTGCAAGGTTGCCAAAAGTAAATAGTGAAGTATCAGTTGGAGTTGTATTCAATTCAACAGTAATAGGGCTTGCCGTTGTGAAAGAGGAGCCTAATTCCAACGGATTGTCCTTTGAGCTTAAATAAATTTTACTGTCGGATGAAATGCTTCCGTCTAGCGTTAATTTTCCGCTATCGGATGTTTCTATTTTTCCAAGCCCGCTAAAATTCAAATAGGAAACTTCTGCCTCGCCAGAAATTGTAAGGGAATAGTTGCTAGAGCCGCCGCTTACGGTTGCCGTAGAAGATGTGTTTTCACTTGAGATGAAAGCTTTTTTGCCGCTATTCAAGGTAATGTTGCGCCCAAGGGAAACATTGTTTTGCACAACTATTTCGAATGTGGGGGTGCCCGTTGCGGGAGAATTGTTTACAAGTTCTATTGCCCTTGCTAAAGTTTTTACTGGGCTAAAGCAAGAGCCTGTGCCATCATCGTCGCCGGAGGAATTTACGTAGATGGTGGTAAGTTCTGCACTTTGGACAAGAGCTTTTGTTACTACAATGTCTCCACTGGAGACATAACCTATTGGGGAAGTTTCAAATTTGGTTGTGGTTAAATTTGAATAGACATTTATAACTTCTTTTATGCGGTAAAGAATATCTCCTGTGCAGTCAGTGCCAGAATAAAAAATAAAATCAACATTATAGGAACCGGGAGAAACATCATTTACAGTCCAGCTCCAAGATCTGTTGTTATTTGTTGCGGATAAATCGCCGGTTGCTTTTATACTGTTTATGCCAGAGTCTCCCGTAGCAGAAAGGAGAAGATCTATATTTCCTTTTTCTGTACTGGAAGAGCTAACGTAGCGCAAAACCAAAGGGCTTATTGTGTCAGATTCAGAAAGGTTTGCGGTAACATTTTGTGTGGTTGCAAGTATCGTATTGTTAGTAGAATCTTTTGCACAGGCACTTAAAGACCACGAGCCACTTGGCAAATTGATTGTATAAGATATAATGCCTGTGCTAGACTCTACCGTAATGAGGCCGTTGGGTGAGTCGCTGGTAGTTATTGTTATGTCCGATGAACCAGAACGTGCCGCTGTTACTGAAAAGTTAAGCGAAGAAGCGGTTGGTTCTGCGGGAAAAGCCGTGCGGGCATTTGGGTCGCCCACAAAAAAAGAAGGGTTTGCCCCGGAGAGTTTTATAGAACCGGACAAAACTACGGCTTTGTTTTGTGCCTGGGTAACAGAAGGACTGCTTTCGCGAGGCTCTGCATCTGGCACAGAAAAAGAACACCCGGTAAGCAAAGCCACAGCAGCAAGAGGAAGTAAAAATGTCTTCATAAAATTACAGCGCACTTTCATCCCTTTTTAATATTAATTATAGCATTTTTTTAGCTTTTTGGCTACAGAACTGTATTTTACTTTCTATATTATGTTATTCGGACAAAACACAGCTTTTATGATATAATTCATTTATGGCAAAAATATCGACAAAAAAAACGGCAAAATTATCATCTGCAACCATCGGCTTTGAACAGCAGATTTGGGATGCAGCCTGCGAACTTTGGGGACACATTCCCGCTGCAGATTACCGCAAAATCTTTACAGGACTTATCTTCTTAAAGTATATCTCAACCGCATTTGAAAAGAAATACGCAGAACTCGTTGCAGAAGGGGACGGATTTGAAGACGACCCGGACGCTTACGAAGCAGACAACATCTTCTTCGTTCCCCCAGAAGCCCGCTGGTCAGAAATTGCAAAGGCAGCCCACACTCCGGAAATCGGCACAATCTTAGACAAAGCCATGATTGCCATAGAAGCCGACAACAAAAGCCTCAAAGGAGTCCTCCCAAAAAACTACGCCAACCCCGAACTGGACAAACGCGTCCTTGGTAACGTAGTAGACGTATTCACCAACATGGACATGAGCGACACCGAAGCAAGCAAAGACCTGCTGGGCCGCACCTACGAATACTGCATCGCACAGTTTGCATCCTACGAAGGAGTAAAAGGCGGCGAGTTCTACACACCGGCAAGCGTAGTAAAAACAATCGTAAATATCTTAAAGCCGTCAGAAGGAAAACGCGTTTACGACCCATGCTGCGGTTCAGGCGGAATGTTCGTACAGTCAGTAAAGTTCATTCAGGAACACGCAGGAAACAGAAGCAACATCTCAGTCTTCGGACAGGAAGCCAACGCCGACACCTGGAAAATGGCCAAGATGAACATGGCAATCCGCGGAATCGACGCAAACTTTGGCGACCACCCGGAAGATACCTTTTTCAACGATCTGCATTCAACTCAGAAGTTCGACTTCATCATGGCAAATCCACCATTCAACTTAAGCAACTGGGGACAGGATAAATTACAGAACGACACTCGCTGGGCATACGGACTTCCACCCGCAGGCAACGCAAACTACGCCTGGATAGAACACATGATTTACCACCTGGCTCCAAACGGAAAAATCGGCCTTGTACTTGCAAACGGCGCCCTTTCCACCCAGACCAGTGGCGAAGGAGAAATCCGCCGTAAAATAATCGAAGCAGATTTAATAGAAGGAATTGTCGCCATGCCAACCCAGCTTTTCTACAGCGTAACAATTCCGGTAACCCTCTGGTTCATCACCCGCGGCAAAAAGCAGACCGGCAAAACCCTCTTCATAGATGCCCGCAACATGGGCCACATGGTAGACCGCAAGCACCGCGACTTTTCCGAAGAAGACATCACCCGCCTTGCCGACACCTTCACCGCCTTCCAGAATGGCACCCTCGAAGATGTAAAAGGCTTCTGCGCAGTTGCCACCACAAACCAAATCGCCGCCCAGGATTACATCCTCACCCCCGGCCGCTACGTTGGTATAGAAGAAAAACAGGAAGATGATGAACCCTTTGCCGATAAAATGACCCGCCTGACCACCGAACTTGGCGGAATGTTCGCAAAGAGCCATGAGCTTGAAGAAGAGATAAAGAAGAACCTTGAGGGGATTGGGTTTAAGATTTAGGAGGGGGAAGTGATTCTTGACCTTCGACTAATTTGGAGTTATACTCCAAATTAGTCGAATAGCATAAAAGAGGTCTTTATGTATATAAACCGTCACCTTCTGCCATTTTTGAACAGAATGAAAAAACAGTTTAGGGTTCTCTTAATCACCGGTTCGCGTCAGGTTGGGAAATCTACCTTGCTCAAAGAAAAGCTTTTGCCAGATTATGGCTATGTCACTCTTGATGATTTAACGGAACTCGGATTAGCGCAAAAAGATCCCGCTTTGTTTTTCAAGAATCATCCTCTTCCTGTTATTGTTGATGAAGTACAGCGCGCTCCAGATCTGTTTTTGCAAATAAAGCTTCTTGCAGACAGTTCAAAAACCAAAGGTCAAATCATTCTTACAGGGTCACAAAGCTACAGGCTTTTGAGTAAAGCGGCAGATTCTCTGGCAGGCCGCGTCTGCATCATCAACATGACGTCTCTTTCACTTAGAGAAAAATATAAAATTGATTTTAACACAGAGTTCTTACCGACACCTGAATACATCGAATCTCGAAAACAAAAAATAAAACCATACAAAAAATTATGGAATCATATCTGGCGGGGAAGCATGCCGGAGCTGGCAGATGAATCAATCGACTGGGAACCATTTTATCGCTCATACATAAGAACATATCTGGATCGCGATGTGGCGGATATAATAAACCAAAAGAATCTGGTAAAGTTCCATAACTTTATGCAATGTCTTGCGGCTCGGGTTGGAGAATTGTTCAATGCAGATTCCATCGCCCGTGACGTTGGCGTTACAAGCAAAACGATTTCCGAATGGACAAGCATCCTTGAATCTTCCGGTGTAATTCGTCTTTTGCAGCCATACGAAAAGAATGTTTCAAACAGAGCCGTAAAAACACCAAAGGTATTCTTTATGGATACAGGTCTGGTTTGTTTCCTTGTGGGCTGGTCTTCTGCAAGTGTCGCAATGAACGGCGCAATGTCAGGCAGCCTCTTTGAAAACTTTGTCGTAAGCGAAGTAATAAAATCATATTACAACGCCGGTCACGAAACAGAAAAAATCTATTTTTACCGCGACAAAGACAAAAAGGAAATAGATTTGATAATAGAAAAAGACAATATCCTCTATCCTATAGAAATCAAAAAATCAGCGCAGCCAACAATAGACATGGCAAAACATTTTTCTGTTTTATCCAAAATCCCCGGAGTTTCCCTTGGACAAGGCTGCATTATTTGTCAGAGCGATAATCCTCTGTATCTGAGTGATGAAGTTATTTCGCTGCCGATTGAGTATGTGTGAGGTGGAATGAAAATGGAAGAGTGGAAAGAATGTAAGTTAGGAGACATTTGCAAAACAAATCGTAATTCCTATTCAACAAGTGATAATTGGAGTTTTGTAAATTATCTTGATACTGGAAATATTATAGAAAATAAAATTTCTGAAATTCAATTTATTGATTTGTCAAAAGAAGATTTGCCTAGTAGGGCAAAAAGAAAAGTATCTACAAATAGCATTATTTACTCAACGGTTCGTCCAAATCAAAAACATTTTGGTATTATTAAATCTCAACCAGAAAATTTTCTTGTTTCCACAGGTTTCGCAGTAATAGATGTCGATACAAAACTAGCAAATCCAGATTTCGTTTTTTATAATTTGATTCAAAATGATAATACAGAATCTCTACATGCGATAGCAGAACAAACTACTTCTGCCTATCCTGCAATAAAACCATCTGATATAGAAAACCTAACAATAAACCTTCCCCCTCTCCCCACCCAGCAAAAGATCGCTGCCATCCTCTCATCCCTCGACGACAAAATCGAACTGAACAACAAAATAAACACCAACCTCGAACAGCAAGCCCAAGCCCTCTTCAAAAACTGGTTTGTGGACTTTGAACCATTTGGTGGCAAGATGCCTGAGGGGTGGAAAGTGGGAAAACTGTCGGATATTGCAGAAATCAAAACTGATGTTTTTTCTCCAGAGAAAAATCTAGATCTTGAGGTCGAACATTATAGTCTTCCATCTTTTGATGAGAAACATTATCCTGTATTTGAAAATAGTAATGACCTGAAAAGTAACAAATTTATTGTTTCAAAGGATGAAGTTCTTGTTTCAAAACTAAATCCAACTGTAAAGCGAGTTTGGCGGCCTTATTGCATTTCGGAGTTATCTATAAGTTCTACAGAGTTTATTGTATTTAAGCCGAAAAAACTGGAATATCGTGATTATTTATTTTCAATCGTTAACAGTCAAATGTTTAATGATTTTATGTGCTCTCATGTTACAGGTTCTACAAACAGTCATCAACGAACTCCACCGAAAATCACTTTGGATTATACACTTCCGTTAGATTGTGAGGATGAAATAAAGAAGTTTTCATACATTGTTACACCAATGTATGATATAATGGAAAAGAATATAATAGAAAATCAAAAACTTAAGACTCTCTGTGACACTTTGCTTCCAAAGCTTATGTCTGGGGAGATTGAGGTATAAAAATAATGAAAGATAATTTCAAAAAACTACCAGAACATCTACCACTCATTGTTTTATTATGTGATCTGGTTTCATTTATGTTTGTAATGATAAGGCTATATGATTTTTCCAGCATAACAAATTTTGACAGATTATTAATCTATGGTCTTTTTATGTGCCTTTTTTGCGATTGTTTCTTATGGGGAGAAAAAGAATTTTTATATTTGCAAATATTTAAAGCTATTGTTTTGATGTTTGCCAAAGACTTTTTATTGCCTTTTTTTATAACACTTGTTTTTATTTATATTGATGTAAAAATTATGAAATCGAAATTTACTAAAAAGAAAAAAATAATGTTGTTTTTATCAATTTTAATTCCTTTGTTCTTTATTGTTGTTACTATTTTTTCGAACAAAAAAGAATTCTTTTTTGTTTGCGGAAAAATATATGAAGTTACAGATTCTTTTTGTTCTTTTATTAAAGGGAAACTTAATGAAAGTTATAATTTAAGCACTGAATTTTCTGTAAGTACCCTATGTACCTTTTATTTTACCATATTCATTGGGCTCTTAGCCATTGCCTTCACAGCGATAAGTATAAAGAGTAGCAATAATCTTAATATTTCAGATTTTTTCCATTTTGCTTTTTTATCCAAAATAAAAGAATTAATTATTTTAATAATTTTAATATTATGTACAATTATAGTTTTTGTTTGTTTTTTATATAAGATTGATATTTTTAAAATAAAACATATAGTATTTTTCCTTTTCTCTTATATTTTTTGTTTTAGCTCATTTGGTATATTTATTTATTATTTATTTACTGCTGATAATAGGAAACGAGCGTTAAAAATACTAAGACAACATTTAATAAAATCCAAAAATAATTATCGTGAATTTGAACGTTTATATACTGAATATTTAAAAAAGGTTTTTGGAAATGGAAGATATTCTCTTTTAGAAGAATTTTCTAAAAATCTTATAACCGATAAACATCTTTCTAATGATACTGTTTATAGAGAAAACATTATTCGACTCCTTTCAAGTGATTTTTATATAGATGATAGAAAGAAAAAACTTACAGAAGAAGAATATGAAAAAGGATTTGAAATATTTACAAAAAAAATGTTTCAAGCCATCAAGAATTTTACAAACGACAATGAATTACGAGAACTACAACTTTGCATATCCAACTTTATAAAACTCTATATTAAATATATATTTGATAATAAAGTTAATCATATTTCACATCTTTTACAGCTCAGAGATCCACTGTATTTTAATATACTTCATGATGAACCTTCAGAATTCAAAGATAAAGTAATTCAAATATACATAAAAATTTTAAATCAAAGTAGCGATTTACTGATTTATTCATTAAGAAATAATACAGAGGAGGATTTTAAATCTATATTACATGACTATATTTATTTTGGTCAGTTTATTTCGGATGATTCAATTAATTATGTTTATTCAAATCAGTTGATTTTAATAATTACATGGATTATTCATTCAGCAGTACATTCGAAAATAAAGCTAGATTTATTGAAAATCATACCAGATATATTAAAAAATATTTCCGAGTTACCTATCAATGATGTTGATAATGATGCCTATGATTCTGAAATCAACTCCATCCACATGGAAGAAGTAAAAGAAACTAAATATTATATCGATTTGATGTTGATTTATATTATTGATAATAAAGACTTATTCAATGAGATATTTAGAAAGATTAAATATCATAGTTTAAATCCAGATTCAAGGAAATGGATAGGTCATAGCTTACTACTTAATGAATTAAAAAAAATAGATTATTCACTATATTCAAAACTAAATAAAATAGATGAGAATCAATTTAATAATGATATAAATGAATTCAAGCGACATCTTGAAAGAGAAATTGATAATTATAAAAGATATGAAATTAATGATCTACGAAATAAAGTTTCTCAGGAAATGATAGAACAAGATGCTCAAAATCAGATAGCGAACATAAAAGAAGAGTTTGGAGTTTTTTCTACAGACGATGAAAGTCACAAAGGACATTATAGAATTGGATCTAATATATTTGTATCTTATAAACAGATTTTGAATGATCCATCGCTCCATGTCTTTGGTACAAATTTTTTAGACTTGCTAATACATAATTTCTTGATTCCTTTATATATGCGGTATGCACAGGTAAAATATATTTCTTCGTTTGGCGAATTATCTAAAATAATAAAAACAGATCACCTTTTCATTACAAGAGCACTTAGTAGTGATATCTATAGGTCTCAAGAGATATCTGTTGGTTTTAATACAGTGCAAATTGGAGAAAGAGAATTTGATTTTGAATGGATTCATTCCAATGATTCTGGAATTATAGAAAAAAAGGATTTTCTGAATTCAATTTGTCTACATAATATTTTTATAGATATGAAAAATGCTAAAACTGAAGAGTCGAAAGAAATTCCTGATATTTCTGTTAATATTCCGATTATGTTTGATTTTGGAATTGATATCTCTAAAGCTAAGTATTATAGCATTCCTAAATAATAATTGAGTTTTGGATTTTAGCCCTAGGTTAGGCTATGGAACTGTGGCGAAACCAGCGACCGCAACGAAGAAAGAACTCCGAAGGGTATTCGCAACGAGCACAATAGCGCGAAGTTTCAAGCGAGGCTTTTCCCTCATCTGTATATTTTTTAGTTTACAAATTATCAAAATAACAGTATATTTGTAAACTGAGAGGTATACGATGACTCAGAATGAAATTTTTGCACAGCGGCTTAAGAATGCTCGTGTGATGAAAGGTTTTTCGATGGATGAACTGGTTTCTGCTATGGGAAACAGCCTTTCTAAGATGACCATTTCTAAATATGAAAAATGCCAGCTTAGCCCTAATAGTTCGGTTATCATTTCTCTTTCTAAAGCACTGGAACAGCCGGTAGATTATTTTTTTAAGCCTTTTACTGTTTGTATTGATTCTATAAAATTCCGCAAGTTAAAAAGTAAGCTCGGTGCTAAGCAGGAAAATAGCATTAAGGAAAATATTTCTGACCTTGTTGAGCGTTATATTACCATCGAAGAAATCTGTAATGTTGCGGTAGTTTTTGTTTCTCCTTTTAAAAACAAGATTTCAACTCCTGATCAAGTAAAAAAAGCGGCTCTTGATTTACGCGATTTATGGAAGATTGGTACTGATGGAATTGTAAATGTTATTGATTTACTGGAAGAACATGGCATTAAAGTAATGGAAATTGATGCTCCTGATTCTTTTGATGGTTTAAGTTCTATGGTCAATGATAAATATCCTGTAATTGTTTTGAATAAGAATTTTCCGTCTGAAAGAAAACGCTTTACTGCTTTACATGAGCTGGGGCATATTATTCTTCCTTTTGATTCCTCTGTTTCTGATAAGGACGAAGAAGGTCTGTGTAATCTTTTTGCAAACGAAATGCTTATTCTGGAATCTGTTTTTAAGAATATTTTTGGCAGAAGTCGACATGATATTTCATATCAGGAATTGCGTTCTATCCAATTGCAATATGGTATTTCTTGCGATGCAATGATGTATAAGGCAAAAGAAAGCGGAGTAATTTCCGAACAGCGATATAAAACCTACTGCATTCAAAAGAACAAGTTACCGGCGTTTAAAGCTAGAGTAGAAACCCCACTTTATCCAAATGAAGAATCAAACCGCTTTGTCCGCCTGGTTTACAATGCACTTAGTAATGAACTGATTACTATTTCTAAAGCTGCTTCGTTATTGCATCAGAGTGTTGATCAGGTACGAGGAGATCTTGCTCTGGTATGATAAAGGAAAAGCTGGTTATCAGTGATACAAACATACTCCTTGATTTAATCTCGATAAATATACTGGAAGAGTTCTTCTCTTTGCCATGTGATTTCTATACTACGGATTTTGTTATTAATGAAATTATTCGACCTTCGCAGATTAAGGCTATTAAAAAATATGCAAAATCTAAAAAGCTGGAGGTTGTTTCTTTTAGCTTTGAAGAAATTGTCAAAATTAATGATATTCATACTAATAATACAAACAATGCTTCCATAACAGATTGCTCGGTATGGTATTATGCTAAGAAGACAGGAGGCAGGCTTTTAACTGGAGATGGAAAATTGAGAAAGTCGGCAGAGTCTGATAATGTAAAGGTTTCTGGAATTCTGTATATTTTTGATAATCTTATTGAATATGGAATTTTAGAACCATCTGAATCCGCTGATTTGTTGGAACAATTGATGCAAATAAATATGCGGTTACCTAAAGGAGAATGCGAAAAGCGACTTTTGAAGTGGAGAAGTTCATATTTTGCAAGAGCCCAAAAATCATGATAAAATAAATTTAACTATCTGAAATGAATATTTATTTTTTATTGTTCAAAGAAATCCGCCCAAAACTCTTAAATCTGCGAAACGACAGCATATTCACACACTTGAAAACAGATATATTAAAAAAAATTTGAAATATCAATTCCAGAAAAGATGATATTATCAAAATTTCAAAGTATAATAGAACCAATATTCGAAAAAATGTTGGTAACCCAACAAGAAACAAAACAACTTGAAACTCTCCGCGACACTTTGTTACCAAAGCTTATGAATGGGGAGATTGAGGTATAAACATGCTAACTAGACAAGAAAAATATAAAATTTTTCAAGAATTTAAGAATAATTCAAAACAATTATTTCAACAAATATCCTCAAAATATAAGAAAGATGATGAAATAAAGAAAATATATGGTTTCTCAATTGCCCCAGGGGGCAGAATGGGCCATCTCAATGATAGACAAATTGATGTATTTTACGGTTACAGAATAATAAATGTACAAAAATACATGGGGGCCAATTTACAAGTAGAAACAAAAAGTGAAACAGAAGACGGCTGCCAGATTACTTTTCAACATCTTAATGATGGAAGAACAATGATTTATCTGTTTCCTTGTCATTCAGAAACATTTAAACCTGCTGAAGAATTCATTATTTTAAAACTTGAAAAAAATCCAAGAAAGCTATTAAAAATAAAAAATCTAAAAAGATTTTACAAATACATGAAAGCATATATGGCTGTAACATGTTCAGAAAATGTTGCAACAGTCTTGGACAAAATTGTCGTTTTCTATTTAAAAACATTTAAGGAAGTCTGCATAAACGGACAAGTTCAAATTACAAAAATCTGGAAACTTCTAAAAAAAATAGGAAGTATTATTTTTACTGTGGGTTTTAGTGGCTTTTGCTTGGCATTTATTCCATTCTTTTCAAATTCAAAACAACTTAACGAACTTACAAATGAAGTAAAGGAGATTAATCAACAAATACAACGGTTTGAAGCAATTCAAAATGAGTTAAACTCAAAAATTAATTTCTCGGATATAACTCTAAAAGTATCAGACGAAGAATTAGTTGATAATCTCAATTCTGAGTTAGGTGAAATAAAAACGGAAATAGAAAAAATCAACTCTAGACTTGAGAATAAAAAATGAAACTTTTTATAATAGGTAATGGTTTTGATTTAGCTCATGGGTATAAAACTAGTTATGGTAATTTTCGTGAGTATTTATCTGAAAAAGGAACAATGGAAGGAGCATTTTACATCCCTGATATTTTTAGTGATGCTTCTGAATCTGATTGGAGCAATTTTGAACAATTATTAGAAGATTACGATTTTGTTAATTGGGGGGCATCATATGCATCCGATATTGATGTTGAAGATGAAAAAGAACAAGATAGAAACATGTCTTATAACAATCGGTTAAATGATTCTTATCGTGAAATAGCATCTTCTTTACCTTCAACTATAAAAACAGAATTATGTTCTTTTATTCAGGAAGCTGCATCTCAAAATGCTCATAAAATTGAATCGGTTGAAAAATTAATTAAACCTCGTGATTTATTTGTAACCTTTAATTATTCTTTCACTTTAGAAGACATTTATAAAATACCAAAACCTCAGATATTACATATTCATAAAACAATTTACAGTGAAGATGAAATCATTTTTGGACATGGAAATCAATTGCTAAAATCAAACCCAAATGACCAAGAATTTGATCTGTCAAATCCAGCAGGTCAGCTTTGTAATTTAAATTCACAATTTAAAAAAAAATATCAAATATCTTCTTTGCATGATTTTTTAGAAAAAAAACATGTTACACGGATTATTATTATGGGACATGGATTAGGGACTATTGATGAACGCTATTTTCAAACAATACATTCATTATTTCCTAATTTATCACTTATTACATATTACCTTCACTATGATGAAGATTGTAGAAATCCATATAATCAACAAATCACAAAAGAAGAACAGATTCGAGAAAAGCAAAACCGTTTATCATTTCTATTTCCTAACACGGAAATAAAGATTGTTGAATGGTAGAATAACTAATACGTAAATACTAAATCCCTTTTCGACTAGCTTTTTTTCACCTACTAGCAACCGAGTTTTAGGGGCTGTGCATCTAGGTGAAGGGGTTGCGGAAAATCATATCGTAATTTAATTAAAGCGTTAAAGAAATATTTGATAGCCAAACAGGTTCTGCACAACCACATATATACCCTCAGCATATTTCTGTTATGCCAATAGCAGAATTAGACTCTGATAAAGTTTCTTTATTTACAAAGCAGGTAACTCCTTTTTTTGAACGAATTGGCACAAATCAACAAGAAAATTTACGTCTGATTTCTCTCCGCGATACTTTGCTTCCAAAGTTGATGAATGGAGAGATTGGGGTATGAATAGAAAACAAAATTTGTCGTTTCCATGCTTTTTTCAGTATATTATTAAATATATTGGAGAAGAAAATGCAAGGTTATAAAATTTTTGTTTCATATAAATATAAAGATAATAGCGTTGCCCCGTTACAAGATTCTTATTTAGAATATATACATCCGACAACAGTTCGTGATTACGTCAATATTCTTGAATCATATTTTGATAAATACACAAATAATATCTATAAAGGTGAATCAGATGACTGTGATTTATCGGATCTAGATGAATATACAATATGGAATTTGTTAAAAGATAGAATTTATGATAGTTCCATCACTATACTACTTATTTCTCCAAATATGAGAGAACGATATCGAACAGAACGTTCTCAATGGATTCCTTGGGAAATATCATTTTCATTAAAAGAAACAACTAGAAATGATCGGACGAGTCATTCAAATGCAATTCTTGCAGTTGTTTTACCTGATAGAAATAATGATTATTCTTATTGTTTTGAAAATATAAATTGTCCTGGGACACTATGTCGATGCAATCATTACAATGATGCAGCTCTTTTTTCAATCATTACAAGAAATATGTTCAATGCAAAATATCCTCAAAAAAGATTTTGTGATAATAATCCAAATCTTTATATTGGAGAGCATTCTTATATAACTTTTGTAAAATGGAGTGATTTTTGCAATTCTCCACAAAGATATTTGGATCATGCCGTATTTTTAAGAGAGCATATAGATGAGTTTAATATATCAAAAGAGGTTTAAAAATGTATAAAGCTTTTAAGATTTTTGGAAATGACATAGAAACAGATTTAAATGAAGATTTGTATTCTGAGTTTTATAACTCCGGTATAAAATTATACAACAAATTCAAAAGTGAGATAGAAAAGAATTTAAATACCTTTAGAAATGTTGATGGAACATTGGATGGAACACAATTGACAGCAGAATGGTTCCCTTTAATCAAGGCTGATGTTTTTATTTCACATTCTCATAAAGATATTAATACAGCTATATTAATTGCTGGACTTCTTTATAAAAAACACGGTATTAAATGTTTTATAGACAGCTGTATATGGGGATATGCAGACGATCTGTTACGAATTATTGATAATGAATTTTGCTTAAAGCCAAGCGGTTCTTATTCATATGAAAAACGAAATTATTCTACAAGTCATGTTCATATGATGTTATCAATAGCGTTAACAAAAATGATTAACAATACAGAATGTCTTTTTTTCTTAAATACGCCTAATTCAATTTATCCAAAGGATACTATTCCTGGACATGGAAGAGATGAAGATCAAACTCTCTCTCCATGGATTCATGCAGAAATAGAAATGACAAAACTAATTAAGAAAAAAAATGCTAGAGAGCATCGTAATTTCCAAAAAGCATTCTCTGAAGAAAGTGAATCGCTTCTTATGCTTCATAGTGTAGATACCTCCCATATGGAAAAACTTACTTTTGATGAATTATACAACTGGGCTAATAAAAGTTATGATAATAAGTTTGAAGCATTAGATAATTTATATGAAATTCACAATAGGATTTTATTAGGATAAAAGGAGTGATAAAATGCCAGGAATCGAAAATCAGAATCAGACTATTGTTAACGAAACTAACAAAATTGAAATTATTCACAAGGAATTAGACCTAATTGAAAGTATAATAACAAGGATGGCAAATAATTCATTTATGTTAAAAGGTTGGGCTATTACATTATTCATAGGAATTATTACTTTATATAATATAGTTTCATTCCCTAAATGGATTTTATCAGTATTATTAGCAGTGGTAATCATCGGCTTTGGATATTTAGACGCTTTCTATTTATCAATGGAAAGAAAATATACGTCATTATATTCTGATGTAAGAAAAAAAAGATTGTCTGGAGATTACAAAAATCTTTATTCATTAAATGCAGAAGATTCTAATAAAGAAACAGTTTGGAATGTTATTTTTAATAAAAAGTACGGTGGTCTTTGGAAAGGATTAAAAAGAAATACAATTATAATTTTCTATGGGAGCATGCTTATTGTTACATTAATTTTTTCAATTGTATCATTTGCTATTAATAAAGATAATGACAAACAGTCGTATGAAATCAAAGTAATGGAAGCAAATGTTGACATTGCCGATATTAGAAAATATATGAATAATGTTTCAAATTCTATAGAAAACCTTAATGTAGATTTGAATACCTTAGCTTCAAAAGTAAAAGAAATAAATTCTGAAATTGTAGGAACAAATAATTCTTTGAATGATTTGGAATCATCAATAACAAGCTTAAAAAATGATATTCTAAAATTTGATGGTAAAATCGTAGATTTGGATAAAAAAATTCAAATAGTTCAAAATCGTTCTAATGAATAAAAACAGACATATCGTCTAATAAGACGATATGTCTGTTTTCTTTCTTGTTAACAATGTTTATCTCGATAAATAATTAGCGAAATTGATTTATCGAGTTTTCTCTAATTTGTAATTTTCTTCTGCATGTTGACTTTTATTATATGCGTTCTCGATATATTTCTGGGGATCTTCCAAAAAATCGTCCTCCTCGATAAAAGTTATATAGGAACCATTTAAGTAATCGTATGTTTTACAATCCTTACAATGCCATTGTGGAGGATTAGAATTAAAATGATTATTTGAAATTATGTTGAAAACCTTGCTCATATCATAAGAAACTGTTGAAGAACCATGACAATTGCAACCATTGCTCTTAAACCAAGAGTATCCACCATCAACTTTCTTGATAACAGCAACAACTCCGTTTGTATGAGAAGTTTTCTCGCCTCGAGTAATTGCCTTTAAGCTGTATTCAATTTCCCAATCTATCCAATGACTTTCAGTCATTTTAGGGGATAAAATAACGATTGTAACAGATGTATCAAAAATCATGTCTTTTAGAGCTTCTGCAATATGCTGATTAGTTTCATCTGACATATCATCAGAGTCACTTGTTTCGCCTTGATAATAACTTGCATCTTCTCCTAAAGCATCAATTATTTTATCCCGTAGATTTCTAGATTCACTGTATTTATATGAAATAAATGTTTTTCTTGCCATGATTAGCTCCTTGAAAATAAAGATTTCTACCTTGCAATAATAAATTAACAAGGTAGATGAAAAGTGTTGAAAAATTACTTTTCTTTACGAACGCCCTTAAATGGTGTTCCATCTTTTTTGACATCCATGAAACGGCCAGTTTCAGCATCTCGTTTCACATACTGTCTTGTTTTTGGATTCAAGACCTGTGAACGCTTGCAAACAGCACCATTTCTGTGGTTGTCACCAACAGGTGGATTAGTCGCCATAAATTTCCTCCTTTTTTATATAAAGTAGGAAACATCTGTGAGGGGTTGTATTTTCAAGGAATAACTGATACAGTTACTTAACACTTTTTGAAAATATCTGCCTTGCAGATGTTTCTTTTTTCTATAACCTCAGGCGGCAACCTGAGGTTATTTGTTTTTATTGGTAGAATACTAGAAACTCTGTATCGCCACCCATTAAGAAGATAATATCGTTATGGTGAAAAGTCAAGAATATTTTTGCATGAAAATTGCAAAATAAATTAATTTTTCTTGATTTTTTACCGATTATAACTTATATTATGCAATAAGGATGCAATATGTTGTTAGAATTTGAAACAGAGAATTACAAATCATTTAAAGATAGAGTAAAATTCTCAATGATTCCAGCTCCAAAGCAGAGAGACCTTCCATATAGTATTCTTCATGAAAAAGCAGGAAAAAAAGAGTATAAAGCATTGTCTTCTGCTGTTGTTTATGGTCCAAATGCAGCTGGAAAAACAAATATTATAGGCGCAATTCAAACTTTTAAAGCAATTATTCTTCGAGGAAACATTCGTAATGTTCCTCCTACAGGTTCTATAAATGCTGCGGATTACGCATTAGAATTAATTCCCAATAATACTTTAAAAGAAAAGAAAAATGTTTTTTTTTCAATAAAGTTTATTCAAGAGGAATTATTAATAAATTATTCTGTTCGTTTGGATTTAGGATTATTTTTAGAAAAAGATTACAATAGATTTGTCGTAGAAGAAAAACTTGAAATAGATGATAAATTATTATTTGAACGGAAGAATAATGAATTAAGATTTGAGAATTTAAAATACTTTGAAGATTTTATAATTCCAGAATTTAAAAAAGGATATAAAACTCTGCTAACAATCTTACAAACAAGCTTAAAGAATGACGACTTATTTTTAATGAACGGTTTTAGGACTATTGTAAGTTCAAATTTAGCAGAATTTATTGCTGATTATTTTTCTAACTACTTAAAGACAATTTATAGAGCTGATACTGTTTATACCGCACCTGTATTTGATTCAAAGTCTGTTATTGATGAATATCTAAACGAAGCAGCATCGCGATTTGGTATAAATTCAAATAAGCTTGTTTATGTCAAAAATAAAAAGGCGGAAAATCCTCCGATTCTTTGTTCAGTTATGCCTAATAAAGTTCCGATTCCTTCTGAATTCTTTGAATCTTATGGAACATTAAGATTTGTAAATCTATTTCCACTTGTGGCAAATGCATTACGAACCGGCGAGACATTAATTATTGATGAATTTGATTCTTCTATTCATCCTATGGCAATTATGGATATAATTAATATTTTTCATAACGATGATATCAATAAAAAACATGCACAACTTATTTTCAATACTCATAATCCTCTTTATTTAAACAACAATCTTTTCCGACGAGATGAAATTAAATTTATTGATAGGAATGATGAAACAAAATGTAGTCATCATTATTCTTTATCGGATTTTGGTACAAAAGGAACAAATGCTCGAAAAGGTAAGGATTACATGAATAATTACTTTATGGATGAATATGGCGCAATTCGAGATATTGATTTTACTGATTTGTTTCAAAAAATTGTAAAGGAAAACTAATGAGCGAAAGAAGAAATATAAAATACTTCTTTTCGGTTGAAGGAGAAACTGAAAGTTTATATTTAGAACATCTCAAAAAATTGATACTTGCTCAAGATTTAAGAATTGCTAATCCTGTTATTCGAATTGAGAAGCTTTCTCCACTAAAAGTCGTTAAAAAATTATCTTTATTACAACCATGCATCATAACTTCTGTCTTTGATGTAGAAGATGATACTAATCATAAACAGCATTTTGAGAATATTCTAAAAGAAATGAAACAGGCAGAAAAACTTGGTAAATCAATAAAATATGAGCTTGGCTATTCCAATATAGATTTTGAATTGTGGATAATTCTTCATAAAAAAGATTTATTTGGAACTGTAGGCAGCAAGACGCAATATCTGAAAAACATAAATCAAGTTTATGGAACAAAGTTTGAGGCTTTACGTGAATATAAAACCGAACGTAATTTTTTACAGATTCTTTCAAAAATTACTCTGAATGATGTAAAAGCAGCAGTCAATAGAGCAGAAAAAATCACCAGCCAAAGAAAATTAGAAGGCAATCCAATTAAAACCTGTGGTTATGAATGGTTTGATAAAAACCCGGCTTTGTCGGTTCATAATGTAATTAAGAAAATCTTAACCGAGTGTGGGGTATAAACCGAACCAAATTGCAAAAAATTGATTTTAGTACGTTTCAACAGTACAAGTCATGTTTTGCAAAATCTCATAAAGCGTGGTAAAATAGTTATAATTATAAGCTAGGAGTTTTTTATGTCCGCCTACAACGAAGAAGCCTACGAAAACGCACTTATAGAATTATTCCGAGATACACTCGGTTGGCAGCACGTTTACGGCCCGGACATTGAACGCGACTGGCACTCTCCGCTTTATGATTCTGTTCTTGAAGATTCTATCCGCAGGCTGAACCCAAAGGCCGCCCCTGCTGCGATTGACGAGGCTCTTCTTAAACTCCGCCACTTTGAAAATGCTGAGCTCAAAAAGAAAAATGCTGTTTTTATGGATTACCTTCAGAATGGTATTGAAGTAAGTTATCACCAAAACGGGGAAACTAAATCTGACATCATCTACATTGCTGATTTTGAAAATGCGGGAAAACCTGGCGACAAAAACTCTTACATTGTTGCAAATCAGTGGACTTTTATAGAAAACTCAAACAAGCGGCCGGACATTCTGCTTTTCTTGAATGGACTTCCTGTTTGTCTTTTTGAATTAAAATCTCCTAGCCGTGAGCAGACTGATGCAAGTGAAGCCTACACTCAGATCCGCAACTACATGCACGAGATTCCTTCCATGTTCATTTACAACTGCATCTGTGTAATGAGCGATCAGCTTACAAGCAAGGCGGGAACTATTACAAGCGGTGAAGACCGTTTTATGGAATGGAAGACAAAAGACGGAAATATTGAATCGAGCGACTTTGCGGATTTTACCACTTTCTTTGAAGGCATTTTTCAGAAAGAACGGCTTTTGGACATCATCAAGAATTTCATTTGTTTTAACAACGACGGAATAAATTCCTATAAAATTCTTGCGGGCTACCATCAGTATTTTGCTGTCCGTAAGGCTGTGGAGCGTACCAAGATTGCAGTTGACGGCGATGGAAAAATAGGTGTCTTCTGGCATACACAGGGGTCGGGAAAATCGCTTTCTATGGTTTTTTATGCCCATCTTTTGCAGCAGGCAATTGATTCGCCTACCATTGTTGTAATCACCGACCGCAACGATTTGGACAATCAGCTTTATGGGCAGTTTTCAAATTGCAAGGAGTTTTTGCGCCAAGATCCGGTTCAGGCAGAAAGCCGTGAGCATCTTAAAAAACTTCTTGAAGGACGCAAGGCAAACGGTATCATCTTTACTACAATGCAGAAGTTTATGGAAAGTGATGAACCGCTCAGCAACCGCAAAAATATCATTGTGATGGCGGATGAAGCCCACCGTGGTCAGTATGGTCTTACAGAGAAAATCAAAACTTCAAAAAACGAAAAAGGCGAGTTGATTGCCCGGCGTACAATCGGCACTGCGCGAATAATCCGCGACAGTCTTCCTAACGCAAGCTATATTGGTTTTACTGGCACTCCAATTTCACGCGAAGACCGCAGTACAATAGAAGTTTTTGGAAATTACATTGATGTTTATGATATGACACAGGCTGTTCTGGATGGTGCAACCCGCCCTGTTTATTACGAAAGCCGCGTAATCAAGCTTAAGCTGGACGACAAGGTTCTTGCCCAGATTGATGCCGAATATGACCTTCTTGCACAGAATGCTGATGAAGAGGTAATTGAAAAAAGCAAGCACGAACTTGGCAAGATGGAAGAAATACTTGGCCACGAAAAGACAATAAATGCTCTTGTTGATGACATCCTGGACCACTACGAAAACGAGCGCCAGTATCTTTACACCGGAAAGGCAATGATTGTTGCCTACAGCCGTTCAATTGCAATGAAGATTTATAAGCGCATTTTAGAGCTGAGGCCGGAGTGGGCGGGGACAAAACGTAATGTTGAACTTGGTTGCAGACAATCAATTTCAGCATCTAAAGAAGGACAGACCCCGAATCCAGTTCGGGGTGACAATAAAGCTACACTTGCGGACGATGCAAAAGTCGCTGTTGTAATGACGGAAAGCAATAAGGACCCGGAAGAATGGCGTGCAATTATTGGAAATAAAACTCACAAGCAGGAACTTGCAACACGGTTCAAAGACAATGACAGTCCGCTTAAGATAGCAATAGTTGTAGATATGTGGCTTACAGGTTTTGATGTTCCAAGCCTTGCAACAATGTATGTTTACAAGCCAATGGAAAGCTACAACCTTATGCAGGCAATTGCCCGCGTAAACAGAGTTTTCAAAGACAAGGAAGGTGGTCTTGTAGTTGATTACGTTGGAATTGCAAGCGCGCTAAAACAGGCCATGAATGATTACACCGTCCGCGACCGTAAGAATTATGGCGAGATGGATGTTGCAAAGCGTGCATATCCCAAGTTCCAGGAAAAACTTGAAGTCTGCCGCAATCTTTTCTTTGGTTACGATTACACTCCGTTCTATGATGGCTCTGATTTACAACGCGGAAAAATAATCAGTGGGGCGGTAAACTTTATTGTTGCACCGGACAAGGAAGAAAAGAAACAGACCTTTATAAAAGAAGCCCTTATGCTAAAGCAATCGCTTTCCCTTTGTTCTTCTATGGTAAAAGAGCAGATGCGTATGGAAGCGGCTTTCTTTGAATCTGTCCGTGTTCTTCTTATGCGCCTTTTGTATAATCCAAGCGGCAAAAAGTTCAGCTTAAAAGAAATTAATGAGCGGATAAACGAACTTCTTAAACAGTCTGTAAAATCCGACGGAGTAATAAATCTTTTTTCTGATGTTGGCGAAAAGGTAAATCTCTTTGACGCAGCTTTCTTGGAAAATATTTCTAAGATGAAAGAGAAAAATCTTGCGGTAGAAATGCTCAAAAAACTGATTGCTGAGCAGGTAAAAGTCTACAAGCGCACAAATCTTGTAAAATCCGAATCCTTCAGCAAAATTATTCAGCAGACCTTGAACCGCTATCTTAACGGAATGCTTACCAACGAGGAAGTAATACAGGAGCTTTTAAAGCTTGCAAAAGAAATGCTGCACGCAAGCGAAGAAGGAAACAAACTGGGGCTAACAGACGAAGAACTTGCTTTCTATGACGCGCTCACAAAGCCTGATGCCGTAAAAGATTTTTATTCCAATGATGAACTTGTTGCGTTAACAAAAGAACTTACCGAAACCCTGCGCAAGAACAAAACAATCGACTGGCAGAAAAAAGAATCAGCCAGAGCAAAAATGCGTATACTTGTAAAGCGATTGCTTAAGAAATACCGCTATCCGCCGGAAGGTCAGGAGGATGCCCTTAAAACAGTAATTAACCAGTGCGAGCTTTGGACGGACAATCTTGCTGATTATGAAGGAGAAGAACAAAGTCGCCAGGCAGTGCAATATTCCATAAACGAGGACTATGGACTTTTAAATGTTGCAGCTCCATCTTCCACAATTTGAGAACCATTTTCATATTGACAAAAAATTGTTTTTGCTGTAATTTGAAAATCGTTCTCAAATTAATGGCTTATGAAAGCGGAATACAAGACAAAGCAGCAGGAATTATTGACCTCTTACCTAAAGCAGATGCAGGGAAAGCATTTTACTGCGGAAGAAGTGTGTTCACATTTTGAGTCAAAGGATATAAAGGTAAGTCCGGCTACTGTTTACCGCTATCTAGAAAAGATGGTTAGGGAAGGGGACGTTCTTAAGATTTTTATTGATGAACATTCGGCATCTTGTTTTGAATATGTTGGGGACAAGGGCTGTAAGGAAAAGAGCGGACACTTTCATCTTAAATGCGAGGAATGCGGTACTTTGATTCATTTGGACAGTTCTGAGCTTTATGATATGCAGAATTTTCTTGCTAAGAAGAAAGGCTTTAAGATTGATGCGCCAAGAACTGTTTTTTACGGGATTTGCGAAAAATGCAGCAGCAGGAGGGAAGGTAAAGATGAAGAATAGTCTTTGCAAAAAGATTGCTGTTTTTAAGTTTTGCATTTTTATGCTTGCCCTTTTGACATTTACCGCACTGGCCTTTTCTGGATTTATTCATGCTGGCCACGAATGTTCTGGTGATGACTGCCCTGTTTGCCTTTTGCTGAATACGGCACAAAGGACTTTGCGTTCAATAGAAAGTCATCCAACCACACACTTGCTTTTGCATTTTCTGTTTGCTTTTTTTGCATTTGCATTTTTCTTTTCTAATTCAAATATACAAAAAGAAACTCCTGTTTCCAAAAAAATCCGCAAGAACAACTGACAATTTTTTCTTTGCAAAATTTTCATGGCAGCGGAGGGGCTTGGGCTTTTTCAAAATGCACCTACCCCCGATTGGAAGGGTGGTTGGTTAAAAATTGCATCCATGCAATTTTTAACCATGAGTTTTCTGCGAAAACTCACCTGGTTTTTATGCTAACAAATGACGCACCATCCATGGTGCTGTTTGTTTAGCATTTGCGGGCCCCGCGGAACCCTGGAAAGCGGGTTAGCAATTTAAGGCTGGTCCGAATAAAAAAAACAAAGATTTTGATTTTACAGATTTTATGGAGAAAAAAATGAAAAAGATTTTTACAGCAGCATTTGCTTCTATAATTTTACTTGCCGGAATTGGTACAATGGCAATTGCAAAAACAAGCGCAAAGGCAAATTCAAAGAATGGTTCAAAGATAAAGGTTGTGGCAACAATTTTCCCTGCTTATGATTGGGCAAAAGAGGTTATTGGCAAGAACGATGCAGACCTGACGATGCTTCTTTCCAATGGTGCGGACTTGCACAGCTACCAGCCGTCGGTTCAGGATATTGTAAAGATTTCCGAGAGCGATGTTTTTATTTACGTTGGCGGAGAAAGCGACGGTTGGGTTAAGGATGCGCTTAAAAACGTACGCAACAAGAACATTCAGGTTGTTAACATGATGGAAGTCATGGGCGACAGGGCAAAGGCAGAAGAAGTAAAAGAGGGCATGGAAGCTGAACACGAACATGAGCACGAGCATGATCACGACGCTGAACATCACGATGCCCACGACCACGATCACGATGATGACGAGGAAGAAGAGGAACTTGATGAACATGTTTGGCTTTCTTTGCGTAACGCCCAGCTTTTAACTTCTGCTATAAGTGTGGCTTTGCAGAAAGCGGATGCAAAAAATGCCGCAAGCTACAAGGCAAATTGCCTGGCATACAACAAACAGCTTGCCGCTTTGGATGCCCAGTACGAGAGTGCAGTAAAGGCTGCTTCCAAGAAGACTCTTGTGTTTGCAGACCGTTTCCCATTCCGCTATCTTACAGACGACTACGGCCTTGACTACTTTGCAGCTTTTGTTGGATGCTCTGCAGAAACAGAGGCAAGCTTTAAAACTGTAATGTTCCTTGCAAACAAGAGCGACCAGCTTGGCGTAAACAATCTGCTTGTGATTGAAAATTCTGATCAGAAGATTGCAAAGACGGTAAACAAAAATTCTAAGAATAAGAACCGTGGCATACTTGTTATGGATTCAATGCAGGCAACAGATGCAAAGGCTGTTAAGGGTGGTGCAACATACCTTAAGTCTATGCAGGCAAACCTTGAAGTTTTGAAGCAGGCCTTGAAGTAATTTTTACGCCTGTTACCAGTTGCCATGATACTTGTTGCCATGGACATGTCGCCCTGAACTGTTACGCCATATTCGCACGCACTTGCTACGAATATGGTTTCAGGGTCTGTAGCAAAAGTCACGGCTGTATGTTCTACAGATTCCGGATCGAGTCCGGAATGACGTGGGGTGGCATTTTGTCTGTCGCCAAAAATATTACTTGTACTCTCCGGAGAAAATTAAAATGTCAAATATAACTCAAAAACCAGTAATCCTTTTAACAGGATATTTGGGCTCGGGAAAGACGACCGTGCTCAACGAATTTTTAAAGCAGGAAACCCGCCGAATAGCCTTGATTGTAAACGACATGGGAAAGATAAACGTAGACTCCCGCCTCTTAAAAAACGGAGCAAAGGTTGAGCAGTCAAAGCTTGTGGAAATGCAGGGCGGCTGTATTTGCTGCACCTTGCGCGACGAATTTATTGAACAAGTTGAACGCGTTGCATCCGACAAGGATGTGGAAGCGGTCTTTGTGGAAGCATCCGGCATTTCCGACCCATCTTCCATAGCGGGCGGTTTTTTGTATGCGGAACAGGAAAAGGAAATAACAAGCGCATACCTTAGCTCCGTCGTTACCGTTGTGGACGCAGACCGCATTTACAGGGAATTCCTTTCGGCACTGGTAAGGCACAACAGCGGCAAGGACCAAAACGGCCTTGATGACACAGACATAACAAACCTTATCATTGACCAGATTGAATTCTGCGACACAATCCTCTTGAACAAGTGCGACCTTTTGGATGCGGAAAAAGTTGAAGAAGTAAAAGGTGTAATCCGCCAACTGCAGCCAGAAGCAGAAATAATTGAATGTGTGAACGGCAAGGTGGACTCAAGCCTTATTCTAAAAGGCCAGCACTTTGACTTTGAAAAGGTAAGGGATTCCTCCGCCGTAGAGCGCACCCTTAACCGCGAAGCAGACGAAAGCTGCACCGACGAATATGGAATCTCAAGCTTTGTGTACGAAGAGCGCCGTCCCTTTGACCGCGAAAAATTCTTTGCCTTTATGGAAAAAAACTATCCACAGGAACTTATCCGCGCAAAGGGCTACATGTGGTTCAGCGACAACGACAAGGAAGTGATATTGTTTGAGCAGGCTGGATACAACGCCACTGTAACAGGATATGCCGTCTGGATTGCCGCCATGCAGGACGGTGAAGGCAAAAAAGAGCTAATGGAAAACTACGACGACGAATATTTCTCCTGGGACGAAAAATACGGCGACCGCATGAACCAGATTGTCTTTATTGGCAAGGGTTACGACGAAAGCCAAATCCGTAAGCAGCTGAACGAATGCCTTGCGGCGTAAGCAGTAAGTTTTTAGGCCGGAACTTTTTAGGACGAAAATTTTCTTTGCTCTACCATTCTGTTCTTGGCTAACTCGACTGTTAATGCCTATGCGTCACCGCCGTTTCGCCCTTCGCTATCCGCTCATACCGGCCTGCGGCCGGTACTGCCGGGGCTCCATGGCGGCGTAGGCTGGGGCGGAAATGATTTTACAAACATAAAAATTGCTGTATAATATTCATTATGATACTCTACCACGGAAGCAAAGAAATTGTAGAATTTCCAGAAATTCGCATTGTTCGCTATAGCAAGGATTTTTACTTTGGCTTCTATTGTACACTCATGCGAGAACAGGCAAAACGCTGGGCTGTTAGATTTTCTGGGAAGGGGATAATGAATGAATATGAGTATTCTGAAGACCCTGCCCTGAAGGTTTTAAAATTTCCGGAAATGACGGAAGATTGGCTTGACTTTATAGTTCAGAGCCGAAGTGGAAAATCCCATGGTTATGATATTGTTGAAGGGCCAATGGCTAATGATACAATATTTAATTACATCCAGAATTTTGTTGACGGAAAAGTTTCAAGGGCTGCTTTTTGGGAACTTGCAAAATTCAAAAAGCCTACGCACCAGATAAGTTTTCATACGGCAAGGGCTTTGGAAACTTTGACGTTTAAAAGAGCTTACGAGGTTGAAAATGAAGAATAACAATTCATTGTTCTATGTCTGTAGCCTTCTGGAATATCTTGGCCGTATTTGCAAACTTGAGCGTTCGGAACTTGTACGGCAGCTTGGGGCGGAACACATAAAAAGACTTTATATAGATGCGGATGTTCTTCATTGTGAGCCGATTGAAAAAATAGCTGACGAAGTAATTTCTGTTTACGGTTTAAAAAACGGCATATATGACAATGTTTCTGCTTGCCATTACGAACTTCCAGATTACTGGACAATCGGAGAAGTGTACGAACGGCTTATAGAAGATATTTGTGCAGAAAACAACGATATTGATTTTGTTGTTGATACGCTTATAAATGTTTATTCTTCCTGGATAGACAAGGCAATTTCAAATTACAACTCAGATTTTTTCTACCAGTCCAGGCAATATATTTTTGAGTCCTGGAAAGAAGGATGTGTCTTTGAATAATTTTCTTCTGGACCCGCCTTTATAGGCTAACCCGCTTTGCAGGGTTCCGCGGGACCCTCAAATGCTAAACAAACAGCACCATGGATGGTGCGTCATTTGTTAGCATAAAAAGCAGGTGAGTTTTCGCAGAAAACTCATGGTTAAAAATTGCATGGATGCAATTTTTAACCAACTGCCCTTCCAATCGGGGGTAGGCGTAAGCTGGAAAACTGCCACTTGAATATGCTAACGGAAAGTTTTTGCATCGCATTATTCCCGCATCCGCAATGTACCATTCCCGGCTTAGCAACTGTATCATTGCTGGCTTAGCAATTGTGTCATTCCCGCGCTCCGATGCGGGAATCTATATTGTAAAAGCAGTTTAGTTAAGTCAGAAAACGGTATACTGATATTAAAAATATTTTTCCCAGTATGCATCTATTTTTTCACAAATATTTTTTTCTTCGTTCGGATTAGAATTTATTATAAAAAATTTACACCGTGTTATGTCAGGATGGATGTTTATCGTTTCGCCTATGTAAAAATTGCTTTTATCATTTTTTGGAATTTTTGCAATTATTTCTTTGCTGCCTAATATAAATTGTATGTAATTAAATGATTCAAATTCTTCTATGGATTTTACTTTAATTTCTATGTTGTTTTCTACCGAAGGAGTTTCTGTGTAGCGAAAATCTTCTGGTCGAAATCCGAGAGTGACATTTTTGCCTATAAATTTCTTTAAGACGGCTTGTTGCTCTTCTGTTGGAATAAAAGTTTTTCCTTCACATTCTACTATGATTATAAATTCTACATAAGTTGAATTGGGTTTTTCTATTTTTTTAACTTCAACTTCAATAAAACTCATAGGCCCAGCCGCTAAAGCCGCTGTTTTGTTAAACGGATGGTTGTATATATACAGATATTCCCCTATTTGATGAATTGAGTTATCGTTTATAACAACAATGCATGTTGGATTGTAATTGGTCAAATAATTATTTATTTTAGAAATAATTTTCAAATCTTTCCACGAGTCATCTGGAGTTTCCAAAATATTAACTTCGTTTTCTGGATTGCTTTCATCTTTTGCAAAGAAGATATTTTTGTCTGATGTTTCTGTTTGATAAATCCAGACAGACTCTCCTTTGTAGTTTTTTAGCTTATCTTTGTTTGAACCAACGATTGTTATTGTTTTGGATGGTGTTGTTGCTATTAGGTTTGTGCCAGAAGAAGTAATGATTGCTTCCTCATAAGATATATTTTCAGGTACAGACTCCCATTTTGTTCCATTTTGAATCATTTTTTTTTAGCCAAAAAGGTTAAAACACTTCGGTTTGCGGGATGTTCAAACAAATATTCGTATGTTCCAACTTGCTGCACTTTTTGGTTGTGGCATACTGCAAGGTATGTGCCTTTTTGCCATTTTGATTCTGGGGAAAAATCTGTTGAATAGTCCGTTGAATAATCATCTGAACTTCCACCAGAAGAGCCATTAGAACAGGCAAGAAAAACGAATGTTAGAAGTAGAAATACCCCCCCCATTGTTTTAAGTTTACTTTTAATCATGATAAACTCCTTATATTTAATAAAATTAATTTGCTGTAAAGTCACTTGGAGATACAGGTGTATCTACATCCCATGAATAACCGTTTATGCTGCTACCAGCGAGGATTGTTGAATTTAATCTCTGTATACAACAGAGCGAATCAGATCCTCCCCCACTGACTGTATTAGATATATCTTTGGAAGAGGAATTTAATATGAGTTTTGCTTTGCCAGAATTGACACAAATACCCCCACCTCGAGGCGATAGAGAGTCAATCGAATTTTGATATATTTTTACAGAGGCATCCATTATAAAAGTATAAGACGCGCCTGCAAAATATATTCCACCACCTGCTGCAGTTGATTGATTTTTATATATTTCTGTACCATTTTTTAGTTCAAGATTTGTATTTTGGCAATAAATACCTCCACCACTGCTATTAGCTTTTGCAGAGTTGTCGTGAATTTTACAGTTGTCTAATGTTATTGCCCCAGATGAACTATAAATACCACCTCCTTTGTCTTTGTTATTATCACATTCAGTTATTTCTGTACCTGTTAATTCAATAGTGCCACCGTTGTTAAAAATTCCTGAACGGGAATACATATTATTTGTATTGTTATCGCAATCTTTAATAAGGAGTCCTTCGGTTGATTTTAGAGTTGCGCCAGATTGTACGGTTATACCAGAAGCTAAAGTGTCTGTTGATGATGTATATTTTTCCGTGCCGTTTTCTACTTTGCTGTTGTTTATGGTAAGGTCGCCGCTTGCTACGTTTATGCCGCCTAAAAGGGCAGTAAAGTCTACTTTGTCAAACTGTACACCGGCTGCGGTAACTTTTACGCCGTAAGTTGGTGTGCCACCACCGCTTATTGAACGGTGAGTTGTATCGTCATCGCTTGTTATTTTTACACCTGGGGTGTTTATTTCCAGGTTGGAAGTAAGCGTTAAGTCATTGAAGACTTTTATTTGGTATTCATCTGCAGGGCTTGCGCTGTGGGAATTGGCAATTGCTGTTAGCGCGTCTTCCAGAGTTGGGTATGTTTGACCGCTTCCGACGTTAAATGTGGCGGCTGGACTGCTTGGCTCTGCCAGGATTCCTTTGTACAGCGATGATGTAGAAACATATTTTATGATGTAGTCCGTGATTGCAGTTCCGCTGGAATCGGTAAGTGTAAAGGCATCGCATTGCGTTGATATAAGTGATGTATTTGCAGAGCCTTTTATAAGTGTATTCTTTGTATTGTCGCTTGCATCAAAACTTGTGGTGCTGTATGAAAGAGGAATGGTGTTTGTTCCAGAGAGTTCAAAGTCGTTGTTCAATGTAAGCGGGCTGTCTTCTGTATTTAGATAAATTCCGTCTGCAATATAAGTAGAGCCGACAAGGGTTAGTTTTCCTGCTGCATACACACCGTTTCCATTGCCGGTAGCCGTATTGCCGGAAATTTCTGTGCAGGAATCTACCTTAAAATATTTTCCTGTTGTAACGGAAATTCCGCCACCATCTGCATTAGAAGAATTGTTTTTTATTGCTGCGTTTTTTACAAAGCTTCCGGCAGCTAGTTTTGAATAAATTTGCAAACCGCCGCCCTGGCCATTAGCCTTATTGAAGCATATTTCTCCGCCTGTAAATTTTACAGAGGAATCATCTTGGGAATTAATGCCTCCTCCTGCTCCGCCTGCGTAGTTTCCGTTTATTTTTGAACTGGTGGCTGTAAGTTCTGCATAGCTTCCAAGTAAAACGGCACCGCCGCCACCTTCAGAATAATTTCCACCGGCTGCAATACAGGTGTCCTTGTTGCTACTTGCTAAAGCGGAGGGACTTGCAAGTCCGATGGTGCAGCCAGTCATGGTTATGGTTGATTTTGCCGTATCTGAGACACCAAGGGCTTTGATGGCACCGCCTTCGACTGATGCGTAGTTCTTGGAAAGCACGCAATTGGTCAGGTTAAGGGTACCTTTTGAATAAATTGCACCCCCTTGCCCTGCGATACAATTGCTTATATTGCAATCAGTCAGTTTTACAGTTCCTTCTGAATATATTGCACCACCTTCCCCATCCGATGCAACGCATAGGTTAAAATTAAGGCCTGTGCCTTCAAATTCTGCGCTGCTTTCCGTATAAACTGCGCCTCCAATATAACTGCCGCCGGAATTTGTACCGATGCAAGCGGTAAAATCTCCGTTTTCCATTGTGACTTTGCCGCTTTCAATCTTTAATCCTGCCATTTGGGAAAAGCTTATGTCCGTAAACTTTGCGTTTGTGGCTGTGCTTGTAAGTGAGTTTGAAAGTCCGTTTACCGTGCGCTTTGTGCCTGAGCCGTCGCTTATGATGCTTACGTCTTTTGTTAGCGAAATGTTTGAAGTTTCCGTTGTGTCTGTTTGCAGGATAATTTTGAATCCTGCTGCTGGAGTGGTGGCAGTAGAAGAGTTTACAAGGTTTGCGGCTTGGCCTAGGGTTTTTACTGGGTTAAAGAAGCTTCCGTTTCCTGAGTCAGAGCCGTTTGTGCTGTGGACATAGAAGGTTGTGAGCGTAGCAGAACTTAAATCGGTAATTTTTATTTTGTTGTCTTGAATGTATGGTTCATCGCCGTAGAATTTATTTGTTTGAAGGTCGGGATAAACATTTACGGTTTGCTCCAAATAGTAAAGGGGAGCACCGCTTGCTGAATCCTTAAAACCAATCGCCAGAGTGTATTGCCCTGCTGCTACAGATGCCCTGGAAAATGTAAAGGTTTTAAAAGAGTCTGTAGATGTAAGACTTGAAACTGAGGTAACGGCTGTAGCACCGTCAACACCAACGAGTTTTGTTGATATGTGGGTTATTCCTAAGCTGTCTGCAAAGCTTATTGGAAGCGCAATGCTGCCAGGATCTGATGAAGTGCTTGTGCTTGGGTATTTTAGGATAAGGTTTTTGCTTAAGGTAACATTTGTGTCTATTGTTGCTGTTGTAATAAGATACAGCTGTGAACCGGATAAGGCTTTTGCCGTAATAGTCCATTCGCCCAATTCCGGGAAGTCGATTGTATATGTTGTGGTTGTTCCTGCTGTGCTTACCGTTCCAGAAACTGTACTGCCACCTTTTTGCGCGGTTACCTGGTAGGTCAAAGTGTCTGGAAGTGTCGGGAAGGCAGTTCTTAAAGCCTGTTCGCTTGGGCTTTGTGACGGCAGTGCACCGTTTACGATTATTCTTCCAGAAAGGGTTGTGCCAGTGGTTTGGGCAGAATTTGTGTTTTGGACTGCGCTTTCTGCTGCGTTTTCCTTTGGTTCATTCGGAACAGACATTATGCCTGAGCAGGCCGCAAGTGAAAGAGAAGCTGTGAAAAAGAAAACTTTTAGAAACTTTTTTACCATCTCTTTTTACCTTCTAAGATTTTGGAACAACAATTTCGCATGAATAGCTTGTTCCGTTGAACGTTACAAAGATAACAATTACGTAGTTTCCTGCCGGATATCCTGCGGGGAAGGTTAAGCTTAGCGGGCTGCCTGCTGCAGGTGTAGCTACAGGCGTTAATGCAGCTGTGGCATGGCGGTAGTCATACTCGTAATAGGCCTTTATGTCCCATGCTGTGAATTTTGCATGGGAAGCGGTAACAGTTGAGCCGTCTTCAAGTGTGCCTGTTGCGGATATTGTTATTGTTGTAGCTACAGTAGAAGATGCAGATATTGAAGTGGGGCTTGTGCTTAGCGAGAGCTTTCCGTCCGGGGTGTAGACGGAGATGCTTCCACCGGAAATGGCAAGGGCTGCTTCGCCAGATGCTGTTCTTGAGACTCCATAGATGGCATTTGTAAAGTATGATGCCGGGCTTGCCGTGTTGTATGTGCCGTATCCGTCGGTAAAGACGCGGGGAGCTGCGATTGTGGGAACATCTGTTGAGTATGTAAGTTCAATTGTGTTGTTGCTGCTTCCTGCCATGCTTCCTGCAATGGTGAGTTTTTTTGTAGGGTCTAATTGAAAGGTTAGGCCGCTTACCTTGCCAGCGATTGTTAGGTTGTCTCCGTTTACGGCATTGTTCTTGGTGGAAGTTACGTTTATGAGTGTAGTTGCTGCTGTAACAACTTGTCCTGTAACATCTTTTTCAAGTGCAACATTTTCCAGTGTCTTGCCGCCTCCAACTATTTGCTTGGATGTATTTGTTCCTGCTATTGTTGCATTTTTTAATACACAGGAAAGGTTTAGCTGGATGTCTGTTAGCGTATTTCCCATGCAGTCAATGCATTCGGTAAAGGCTATTGTATTGGGGGCTGTATATGTAATGTTATCCAGCACGTAGATTGTCTTAGGGGATTCTGCTACAGTAGAGTTTCTAAAGAACCATGAGTCTGCCTCGCCTATCGTTGCAAACGGAGCGTCTTTGCTGCCGGTTGCAGTTGCATCAATTCCTGTAGACTTTACGTATACCTTAGAGCCTTTTACGGTTACGTGGAATGTGGTTACGCTTTCGGTAAACGAGGCTTTGCTTGCGGTACACTCTATGTCATAAATTCCTGGTTCAAGCTTAAGCTCAAAGTCAGAGCTTTCTGTTCCGGTCGCTATTGGGGCTGGGGCTCCGGTTTTGTTAACTACATAGTTTACGGTTACTCCGCTTACGGTTTTTTCAGCCCCGCCACCGCTTGCTTTCGTAGGAATGGATATTTTTACCCTGGAGTAAAAGTCGTCTGAATCTTGGGACAGGTTTATGTCGCCGGCAGTAGGATTGGCGCTGGAATTTCCTGCATATGCGGTGCCGCTTTCTATGTGTATAAGCTTTGCGTCGTTTATTCTGTATGCAACTGTGCTTACAGAAGTGTAAGACGTAAGGCCTGCCTTGTCTACCAAAGAAATTGTGTAGAGTTTGTCACCGGCAGAAACAAGGTCGTCCGTAACAAAGAAGAAGGCTTCACCTTCGGTATTGTGGTAGAGTATTCCGTTGTCCACATAAAGCGGAGTAGACGAAACGGGTGCTGCGTAGTTGATTACAGAGCCCCTGTGCAGCGCAGGATAGGCTGCCGTGTCATAAGTAAACGATTCATCGGCAGAATCATAGGCAATAGGAATTGTGGTTTCGCCTATCTGGAGGTAGGTCAAGTCGAACTGCTCGGAAGGCAATACGGGAACTGTAAAGCACACAACATATTTTGGACTTGCATCCAATGTTTTGTAGATTACGGTTGAACCGCTGTCTTTTGGGAAGGCTGGCGGCGCTGTGTTGCAGTAGAGCGGAAGGTTAAAGCTGGGGAAAGTAATTCCTGTTTCCGGGTGGAAAAGCTCTATGTGTATGCTGATGTTTTCGCTAAGCAGGGTCTGTTGCTCTACTGTGGTTAAAAATGCAGATGGGTATCGCAATTCCAGTACCGACGGGTCTGAACCTTGCTGCAGGGTAACGGAATCTGCTCCCGGAAGAGCTGCTGTATCGGAGTCCAAAAAATTAAAGTACAGGTTTTGGCCCTGCTGAAAGCTAATGTTTTGGGGATTGGACAGGTGCAGTATTACTAATATGTCGCTTGTGGAACCTACGCATGTGTGTCCGTTGCTGTCTGTTGCTGTTGGGGCAGCATTAAACGACGGGGCTGCAAGGATATCATAGCTGATGATTTGGACAACTTCGGAGCCGCGTTCAAAGTATTCGCGTACGGGTTCGTTTATGGCGCCGGAAATTTGCGAGCAGGAATTTAGAATGAGCGGGAAAAATATTCCCAGAAAAGAGAAAAATGCTGCTGGCCTAAAAAAACGTCCGAATTTCATAAACTCCACATAAGGGGAGGGAAAACCCCCTACTCCGAAGCGAGGGTTTTCCCTGCTAGAAACTGCGTTGCAAGTTCCCCCTTAAACCCCACCCTTTCCCGGCACGGCTTAGGGGAGCCCCCCTAAGAACCCCCGAATTTTTTTATTGAACTTTTTCGAAAACTAAAGCTTCCGAAAAAATTTCTATGTGTCCCCATGTTAAAGCTAATTTCTGTAGCACCACCCTATTATTTCTTTATATTATAAGGCATTTTACATTTAATTTCAACATTTGTTGTATTTTTTGTGGATTATCGGGTCAAGCCCGATAATGACACGCGTTTCTGGTGGTGGCACACGTTTTGCTTGCATAAATTTATCGGCAGGGGGGAGGGAATTTTTCAGAGGAAGCTACGCCGCCATGGAGGGGCCCGCCAACGGCGGGTTGCGCTAGCAATGGAGCGGGTAGGGCCCCGCGGAACCCCGGAACGGCGGTGGCGCAGAGGCATGTTCGGTCGGGTTAGAGGAAGAATGTATGGTAGAGCGGTGTAGGGTACCGTCCAGAAGAAGAGGAGATGGCTTTTACAGACCCTGAATCAAGTTCAGGGTGACGGGATTTGGGCTAGAAGTCGCGCTGGAAGACCAGTTTTCCTGCAAGGAAGGTGGCTTCTATGCGGCCGGTGAGTTTTTTTTCTTCCAGCGGGGTGAATTTTCCTCGGCTTGCAAAGTCTTTTCCGCGGACAGTCCAGGTTTTGTCCGGGTCTACAAGGGTCATGTCTGCTTCGAATCCGGGTGCAATGAGTCCGCGTTTTTTTAGTCCAAGTAGTTCGGCTGGTTTTGCAGACATTAGGGCGGAGAGCTGTTTTAGGGTGAAGGCGTTTTCTTTTACAAGGGTTGTGTTGCAGACCGCAAATGCTGTTTCAAGTCCGCTGAATCCCGGGGATCCTTCTGCTTTGTCCTGCATTGTGTGCGGTGCGTGGTCCGTTGCAATTACGTCCGCGTCTCCTTTTTTTAGTGCCTGTATAAGAAAGTTTCTGTCGGCTTGGCTTCTTAGCGGCGGGTTTACTATGTTAAAGATGTTTTCGCCTTTGGAAGAAAGGCCTATGTGGTGGGGGGTTACTTCGCAAGTTACGTTTACCCCTCGTTTTTTTGCGCTGATTACGGCTTTAAGGCTTTCTTCCGTGCTTACGTGGCAGAGGTGTATGTGGCAGCCTGCAAGTTCTGCCAGGCGGATGTTGCGGTAAGTGGCGGCGTCTTCTGCGGCGGCAAGCAAAGAGTCTGCTTCTTTTAGGTAGGCGGCGGCTTCTTTTTTGTCTTTTGCGGATGGGCGGCCATTGTTTTTCTTTAGCAGTTCAAGGGCGGCTTTGCGCAATGGGCGGGCGGCTTGGGCAAGGAAGGGGTCTTCGCTGTGGCAGCTTACGATTAGGCCTTTTTTGGCGGCGGTTTTCATTGCGGCAAGCATTACGCTGCTGTCCGTTACTTCGTGGCCGTCTTCTGTGATTAGTGGAACTTGGGTCTTTTTTAGCTGGTCAAGGTGGCTTATGGTTTTTCCGTCAAAGCGGGATGTTATGCTTACGCTCTGGATTACGTGGGCAAGGCCTGTTTCTTCTGCTTTTTGGTTGTTGGCAAGGGCTTCTTTTTGCGAAGAGACAACCGGGGACGTGTTTGGCATAAGGACAAGGGTTCCAAATCCACCGGCGGCGGCGGCATGGCAACCGGAAACAATGTCTTCTTTTTGCGTCTGGCCGGGGTCGCGGAAGTGGGCATGCATGTCTATGAAGCTTGGGAGCAGGGTTAGCTCTTTTGCGTCAAATGCGGGGATGGAAGGGTCGGCAAGCAGCTTTTTTAGCTCTGTTGATGATGGCATGGAGTGGATTTTGCCGTTTTTTACAAGGATTGCACCCTTTTTGTCTGTGCGGGCATCAACTATGTGTGCGTTGTAAATTAAAAGCTGCTTTGCTGCCATTAGTCTTCTCCTACGGTTCCTGCGGTGTAGAGGGCATCGCAATAGATGCAGCGGTACTGCTTTAGGTTCTTGTCCACCAGGCGGAATTCCTGGGGAACGTAATGCTCTGTAATCGTAATGCAGCGGGGGTTCTTGCAGTGGATTACGTTTTCCACCTTTTCCGGCAGCTCCATCTTGATTTTGCGGACAATCTGGCCGTCCTGGATTACATTTACTGTGATGTTGGGGTCTATGAAGCCAAGCACGCTGTAGTCAATGTTCAGGATGTTGTCTATTTTGATTATGTCCTTGGTTCCAGTTTTCTTGGAAATGGCGTTTACGATTAGCGCACAGGTGAATTTTGCTTCGTCAAGGCCAAGCCACTTGAATACTTTCCAGCCAAGCCCAGCCTGAATGTGGTCAATTACCAGTCCGTTTTTTATTTCGGCTATATTAATCATTCTGTTTTCTCCTATTTATAGGGCATCTATAGGGCACCTGTTTGCTTACAGGCAGCCGGTCAGCTTTGACATTAAGGCCATTCGTGCGTACATGCCGAATTTTACCTGCTTAAAGTAGGCGGCTCTTGGGTCTTCGTCCACTTCCGGGGCAATTTCGTTTACGCGGGGAAGGGGGTGCAGTACAATCATGTCTTTGCGGGCAAGGCTCATCTTTGCCTTGTCCAGAATGTAGCTGTCCTTTAGGCGGATGTAGTCCTGCTCGTTAAAGAAGCGCTCCTTCTGTACGCGGGTCATGTAGAGGATGTCCAGGTCACCGATAACGTTTTCAAGACGCTCTGCCGTTGTAAATTCTACGCCTGCGGGCTGCAGTACGGACTTTATGTAGTATTCGGGAAGCTCCAGTTCCTTGGGGCTTATAAAGACAAACTTATTCTTGGGGTAGAGGCACATTGCCTTTGCAAGAGAGTGGACCGTGCGGCCAAACTTTAGGTCTCCGCAGAAGCCTATTGTGTGGCCTTCCAATGTTCCCTGCAACATGCGGATTGTAGTAAGGTCGGTAAGGGTCTGCGTTGGGTGGTAGTGTCCGCCGTCTCCAGCGTTTATTACCGGGCATGCGCTGAACTGGGATGCCAAAAGGGCAGCTCCTTCTTTTGGGGAGCGCATGGCAATTACGTCTACATAGGAACTTACCACGCGGATTGTGTCTGCAAGGGTTTCTCCCTTTGTGGAAGAAGTGTAGCTTGCGTCTGCAAAGCCTTCTACTGTTCCGCCCAAATGCAGCATTGCCGCTTCAAAAGAAAGGCGGGTTCTGGTACTTGGCTCAAAAAAAAGTGTCGCAAGAATTTTCCCGCGGCACACATCTTGAAAAGAAACAGGATCTACTAAAATCTGTTCTGCCAAAGAACAAATCTCATCAATTTCTGAAACACTTAAATCTCCGGGTTCTATAATATGCCTGCCTTTTAACATCCGGGGCTACCTCCTATTTCCTATCAAAGCGATTTTGCAGATTATAGCGCAAATTGCGGACAGGTTCAAGGATTGGAATTTTCTGTGTTTGGAATTTTCTGGACGGTGCTTTTTTATGTTCTACCATTTGTTTTTTGGCTAACTCGACCGTTAATGCCTTTCGTCACCGCCCTTTCGGGGTTCCGCGGGACCCTACCCGCTCCATTGCTGATGGCTCCGGCCCTTCGACGGTGCTCAGGGACCTGCGCCATCAGCAACGCTGTCGCGCCCCTACACGGCGGCGTAGGCTCCTAAAAAAGCTCTGCTGCGCTTTTGGGCTATTTTTTGCCAGCGATAAACGTTAATCCCAAAGAAATGCGCCTTATGTTTTTGCCAAAGAAATTTGCGTCCGTATAAGAGACATAAAAATTATTTTCGTCTTGAAGGGTAAAGTTAAGGCTGCAGGAAGGGGCTGCATACCATTCATTGTCAAAATATCCTGCCCTAAGTCCCGCATTTAAGGATATTGGTTCATAGCCAAGCACCAGATAGGAACTTGCGTTAGGGCCAACTTTAAATGCCCACCTTCCAATGCAAAAATCACAGGCTACCCCAAGCTTAATGGCCGTGTAAAAATTGTCGCCAAAGTAAAGGGCCATTGTCATGTTTAGCGGATGGCTTATGCCAAAATAGTTTCCGTAAGAGCCGTCGTCATCCTGCTTGCGGTAGTAAACTAGTTCTTCGGGGGAAACAAGACATGGTATAACTGTCGTAATCAAATAATACGGAACTGTAAAAATGCATTCAAGAATATCCGAACGGTGTTCTTTCATATAGCGAAGTTCGATTTTGGTATTTCCGGGCAACCAATATAGCCCATATGAGCAATCAAAAAAGATGTCGCCATTTATACTGGCATTTTTCTTCGTACCAGCATCTTTTTCCGCTGCGTCAGGGGCTTCCTGCCTGACTGGTGAGCTTTCCTGACTAGCCTGGCAATAGAGCGGCAAAGCCAAGGCAAAGAAAAGGGCAAAAACAAACACTTTTTTCATAACCGGGCATATTATATAGAAAAGTTGTGCCCACGGCAATTATCCCAACCTTGCATTATTGTGCAAAAGGAACTATGATCTTGTAAAGTTTAACAACTCTGAATAATCTCCGGCATCTGCTTTTCTTAATGCTGCGATGTATTTTGTCCTTATTTCTGAAACATTCACAAGATTTACGTCTCCCCAATAAAGAGCTTTGCCTTCAAGCTGGAAAGACGCCAAATCTGCCATAAGGCGTGAAACTCTTCCGTTACCGTTGGGAAAAGGATGGATTTGTACAAGTCTGTGGTGAAGCCTTACTGCAATTTCATGATTTGAATAAGTATTGTTTGAAATCCAAAATTTAACATCATCAAAAAGCTGCATAAGCTTTAAGGGAATTTGATACGGAGCAACACCAATATTCCGTTCTGTTTCACGGTATTTTCCTGCCCATTTCCACACATTTCCGAACATTTTTTTGTGAAGGTTTCTTAAAAATGAATCAGATAAAACGTCTTTATTTTTGTTCATTGCAAGCCAAATCTGTGCTTCGGCAATATTCCGAGCTTCTGCCTCGTTAAGTTCGGATCGGAGGGTTATCCATTTTAGTTTGAGCCCGTCTTTTTCTTCTGGGGTAAGCGGTGTTGAATTGTCGTCTGCTTCAAATATATCCATGCGTTAATCCCATATTAGTTTTGTTTTGTTGTTTATAAAATCGTTAACCATATCTTCCGTCGTTTCTTCAAGGGAAATATCCTGATCCTCGAGTGCCATGTTCAGATTCACATTTTTTAGGATATCCTTAGTTTTTTTTTGAGCCTGTTCTTTTACAAAATCTTGGAAAGAAGTTTTGGGCTTAAAGTAATACACAAATTCGCAGTTCAAAGCTACTGCCACTTTTTTCATGGTCGAAAGCTTGAGGTTTTCTTCATTTGATTCCATTTTTGCAATTCTTGGTTGGGTAACTCCCAACCTTTTTGCAAGCTGAATTGCAGTCATACCGATAGCTTCCCTAACAGTTTTTATCCAGCTTTGGCCTCGAGGAATTACATTCTGACAAGACTTTAAATCTGCTGTTTTTTTGTCCAAAGCCCTTATTTGTATTATCCGTGTATCCATGTTTTATAACCTAAATATTATATTTTTACTATATTATAATATATAAAGGTTATAAACTCAAGGAAAAATATAATTTATAAGTTATTTTTTTTCCAACCTTGCATTATTGCGCAAAAGGAACTATGATTTTTTATATGGATGTACACATTTTAGAAATGCCGCTTGACTACGGCGGAAGAAGACACGGTTCGGATATGGGGCCGTCTGCCGTTCGCCTTGCTGGAATAAGGGAAAAAATAGAAAGCTTGGGGCACAAGGTCATAAGCGACCAGAATCCCATAAAGGTTACCGCGCAGGAATTTGCAGATATTGGCACTAACCCCAAGGCAAAATACCTTGACCCTATTGTAGATGCGTGTACCCTTCTTGCTAAGGAAGTTGAAGATGCCGCTTGCGACGGAGAGTTTCCCCTTGTTTTTGGCGGCGACCATTCAATAGTTTTGGGAACGCTTGCGGGGCTAAGTTCATTTTATAAGAAGAAAAATCTTAGGCTTGGCGTTTTGTATGTGGATGCCCATGGAGACTTTAACACTACAGAGACAAGCCCTACCGGAAACATTCACGGCGAATGTCTTGCGGCCAGTGCGGGCTACGGACTGCCAGAACTTGTTAACCTTTACCACGAGGGGCGCAAGGTTGACCCGGCAAACATTTGCTTTGTGGGGCTTCGCGATTTGGACAAGGGCGAAAAACTGCTCATGAAAGAAGCTGGAGTTACGGCCTTTACAATTAGCGACATAGACCGTATTGGTTTTGACCAAGTTCTTACCAAGGTAAAGCTCTTCTTTAAGACCCGCTGCGACGTAGTCCACATCAGCTTTGACATGGACTCGCTTGACCCTTCCATTGCTCCCGGTACCGGCGTGCCAGTTCCCGGTGGTCTGAATTACCGCGAAGGCCTCCTTTTAATGGAAGAAATGTGCCAGCTGAACATGGTAAAGTCTATGGAAATTGTAGAAGTAAACCCCATCCTTGACGTGCGGAACCAGACTGCAATCATGGCGGTAAACCTGGCAGCGCGGCTTTTGGGGGAGACTTTGTATTAGAAAGATGGCAGACGGCAGCAGAAAAAAGCACGGCAGGCACTGGAGGGGCCCGCCGCAGGCGGGTTGCCGTTAGGCAATGGAGGCGAATGCCGGAACCCCGCAAGCGCCACACACAATGCCTTTAAGGCAGCGGAAAAACTTTCCGATTGGAAAGGCAAGCGCCGCAAATAATGTATTCACAAAGAGTGGCTTATTGTATATAATGTTTTAACTCTATGAAATACACTGTTTTAGATTATCTTGAAGCAACCTCAGAAAAATATGCGGATAAAACGGCTTTTGCAGATGTGCAGGAGAGCGTTAATTGGAAAGATTTTGTAAAAGATGCAAAGGCACTGTCTTCTTTTTTGGAAAAACATTTTGACCCAAGGACGGCAGTTCCTCTTGTAACGGAAAAATCCGTTCTAACACTAAAGCTGTTTTTTGCGGCACTATACGCGGGATGCTTTTATTCATTTGTGGATGCGACTTTCCCGGATGAGCGCCTTCTTTCCATGATTTCAACCCTAAAAGCAAAGACTCTCGTTGTGGACCGTAAATTCCAGAAAAAGATAGAAGGTCTTGGAAGCGACTGTAAGATTATTTATACGGATGATTTATTAAAGGAAGTAAAAGAGGCGAATGTTCCTTATAATCCTGCTCGGCGCAATCAGATTGTAGACGTTGACCCTGTTTATGCAAACTTTACTTCCGGTACAACAGGTATGCCAAAAGCGGTTCTTGTAAACCACCGCAACGTTGTTGATTTTATTTCCTGCTTTGCAGAAGTTTTTGACATTCAAAGTTCAGAAAACCTTGCAAACCAGGCTCCTTTTGATTTTGATGTTTCCGTTAAAGATATTTTTACCGCTGTCTTTACTGGTGCCGCAGTTCATCTTGTTCCAAAGGCATTTTTCTCTTTTCCCACAAAACTTCTTGACTATCTTGAAGAGCGAGAGATTACCACAATCATTTGGGCTGTTTCCGCAATGTGCATAATTTCTACCTTGGGCGGCTTTAAGTACAAAAAACCGCTTACCCTAAAGAAGATTATGTTCTCTGGCGAAGTCATGCCTGTAAAGCAGCTCCGCATTTGGAAGGAAAATGTGCCTGATGCAAAATACATAAATCTTTACGGCCCAACGGAAATCACATGCAACTGTACCTATGCGGAAGTTCCACAGTCAATTGGCGAAGATTATGTGCTTCCAATAGGCATTCCTTTTCCCAACGAGCGCGTCTTTCTTTTGGACGAAAACGATGCCCTCATTACCGAAGCAGAAAAAACAGGAGAGCTTTGTGTAAGCGGTTCTTGTGTTGCGCCTGGCTATTACAACAATGGCGAGCGTACCGCACAAGCCTTTGTCCAGAATCCGCAAAACGCTTCTTACTTTGAGCGCATTTACCGTACCGGTGACTTGGCAAGCTACGGCAAGGACGGGCTTCTTTATTATGTTTCCCGCAAGGATACACAGATTAAGCACATGGGGCACAGGATAGAGCTTTCTGAAATTGAAGGTGCGGTAGAAAAGATTTGTTCAATTACAAGGGCCTGCTGTATTTTTGCCCAGAACAAAATAAGCGCTTTTTATACGGGTCAGGAAACAGACAAAAAAGAAATCGTTACGGCATTAAAAACATCCCTGCCTGTTTACATGATTCCAAGCAATTTTATTTTTATAGAAGAATTTCCGCTTACAAAAAACGGTAAAGTGGACAAGCGGGCTTTGGAGGCAAAACTAAATGGTTAACGATGAATTCATAAAATCATGTGCGCAGAAATACGGCACTCCTTTTTATCTTTTTGATTATGACCTTTTGCTTTCCCGCGTTCAGAAAATAAAGGAGATGCTGCCTTCAAATTCACGCCTTTGCTATGCCATGAAGGCTAACCCTTTTTTGCTTGATGCGCTAAAAGATGACTCACAGCTTTTGTTTGAGGTTTGTTCTCCGGGGGAACTTTCCATTTGCGAAGCCGTAAAAGTAAATCCAGACCAGATTGTGTTTTCTGGTGTTGTAAAGACCAAGCAGGATATTGAGCGGGCCTACAATCTTGGTGTTGGAACAATCACGCTGGAATCTTTTTTGCATGCAACATTCCTTGAGCAAGTTGTAAAAGCTTCTGCCAATCCTCACCCCCAAGGAATAATCGTGCGCCTTACAAACGGCTGCCAGTTTGGTATGAACGAGGAATGCGTAAGAAAATCTATTGCCTTGCTTAAAGATTTGCCTGGAATAAAAATTCAGGGAATACATTTTTTTACCGGTACGCAAAAGAAGATGAAGAAGGTTGCAGAGGAAGTTTCTTTTATCCAAGGCTTCTGTTCGGAACTGCAAAAAGAATTTGGCATTGCCTTTGAGCGCATTGAATACGGCCCGGGTCTTGCCTTTGACTATTTTTCTCCAGATGATTATGCGCAGAACTTTAGCGACCTTGAAGAATTTTCTGCGATGATAAAGGACAGCCCCTTTTTCTGGGTTGTGGAAAGCGGACGCTATGTTGCCTCCTCTTGTGGAACTTATGTAAGCTCTGTAATGGACTTAAAGCAGAATGCAGAAGTCCCCGCCCTTTTTATTGACGGCGGAATAAATCACGTGAACTATTACGGACAGATTATGGGAATGAAAAAGCCACCCATCCATCTTGTAAAAACAAATTCATCACAAAGCATACAGGGCATTTCAACAGGCAACGGCTACACAATTTACGGCTCTCTTTGCACAACAGCAGACATCATCACCAAAGAATATCCTTTTGACTCACAGCCCGGAGTAGGAGACCTGCTTTCTTTTGCAAACATAGGCGCATATTCAGTCACAGAAGGAATATATCTTTTCCTAAGCCATCCTCTGCCCAAGATTCTCTGCTGCAAAAACGGCACAGAAAAATTGCTGCGTGATTCGGTAGAAAGCTGGCAGTTGAACACAAGTGGTGGTGCGGAATGAAAGGAAAAAAAAGAGTTTTTTTATTTATTATTAAACTTGCAGTTTTTTGTATTGTTTTTTATATCCTAAATTTTATTTTGGCATTTGCACTCAAGATTGACTCAAATTCGTATACACGCTTAATTTTTCATGAACTACATCAGCAAAAAAATATAGATGTCTTGATTTGCGGGGCAAGTCATGTGAGCCATGGTTTTTACTGTGCCCAAGCGGATGAAATTTTGGGCAGAAACACTTTTTGTGCAGGAACACCCAATCAGCCAATAGATGCTACTTATGCAGTAATTCAAGAAGCAGCCTCGCAATGTCCAGTTCGTCATGTTTTTCTGGAAATGGACTTTGCTGCTGCCAAGGGCGATGTTTTTAAGGAACGCGACGGTTTAAGGGCAAATTATCTTGTGTCAGATTATTTGAAAAATAAGAAGGTAAAATTCAATTACCTTAGGGATGCGTCTGGAGCAAACTTGTATTTGAATTCCTTGCTACCACTGGGGAAAGAAAAATCCATAGACTTAAATCCGATTGTTGTAATAAAGAATTTAAAGTCCAAACTGACAGGCCAGTACTACAAGTATGATTTTTCCTCTGCGGATGATTACGTAGGGAAGGGCTGTGTCATGAAGACAGACTTTATAGAAAATGGCTCCTATTGCTCAGATGGGGAAAAGCCAATTGCTGTAAAAAGCATTGGTGCTGATTATAAAAACACAGTAAGGAAAATAGTAAAATTCTGTGAACAAAACAAAATATCCCTTACTTTTTTTTCGATGCCATGCAGTGATTTTTATCTTGCAGAGAAAGGAAACTATGATGAGTATTATGATTTTGTAAAAGACTTTACATCTTCCATGGGTTATGAATATTATGATTTCAATCTTTGCAAGGATGAACATCTTCATCTAGAGGATGTTGATTTTAGTGATGACAATCATTTTTCAAAAACAGGAATTATAAAATTTACAAATGCCTTTTGCGAGTTTTTCTTTGGTAATTATATGTACGATGATTTGGCGTTGAAAAAACCAGACTGGTTTTACGATTCATATTTGCAAAAAACAAATGCTCAGCCAGAAAGACTTTATGGTCTTGAACTTAACGAGATTAGAAACACAGACAGTTCTGCACAGATAAAAATAATTCCGCTAATAAATCATGGTGACCGTTCGACTGTTGCCTATGAAGTATCTGCTGAACTTAAAGATGGCAAAACTATTGTGATTCAACAAAAAAGTGCAAACGATACAATTCCTTTGCCGCCAAATGCTGAGGGTAAAATAAAAATAAGTGCATGGTTCAATGGTAAGTGCCTTAATCATGTGGAAGAATATTTCAATACATCATTGTAAGGAACCCAAGAAATGAACTTGTTGAATTTTAAATCCTATTCTTTTGTATTCTTTTTAGTGGCATCATTGCTTTGCTATTATATAGCTCCTAAAAAGGTACAAAAATACATTTTGCTTGTAACGAATACGGTCTTTTACTTTTTCTCCGGGCCACTGAATTTTATATTCATTTTACTAACTGCAACTTCCACTTTTTTAGGTGCCAAAAAGGTTTTTGTCCTGAATTCTTCGGTTAAAGAAAAAAAAGCAGGAGGCATGCAAAAAGAAGATCTTAAAGATTACAAGCTTTTGGTTCAGAACAAAAAGAGACATGTGCTTGTCCTTATGATTCTAATAAATTTTGGAATCCTGTTTTTCCTAAAATATTGGAATGCAATAGCTACTTTTTTTGATACATGTATTAATGCTGATTTATCCTTTTTAAAATTTGGAACTGCTAAAACACTTTTGTTGCCTCTTGGTATTTCTTTTTATACATTCCAGACCATTGCGTATTTTATGGATGTATATAATTCAAAGTACGAAGCAGAACATAGTTTCTTGCAGTATGTTTTATTTGTGTCTTTTTTCCCTCAGCTTGTTATGGGACCAATAAACCGTTATGATGCACTTGGCAAACAGTTAAAAGAAGAACATAAATTCAACTTTGAGAGTATTAAGCATGGGACACTTTTGGTACTTTTTGGTGCGGTAAAAAAGTATTGTATTGCAGATCTTCTTGCAGGACGTATTTCTTCTGTTCTTGATCACGATTATCCGAACCTTCCTGGGCTTTTTATTGTAATTGGCATATTAAGCTATGCAATTTATCAGTATGCTGATTTTTCTGGTGGAATAGACATGGTGCTGGGGTTTGCAAAAATGTATGGGCTTGAAATGTCTCCTAACTTTCGCCAGCCATATTTTGCAGTTTCTCTTGCAGACTTTTGGAGGCGGTGGCACATCACGCTTGGTACTTGGATGCGTGATTACGTTTTCTACCCCTTTGTTCTTACAAAAAAGATGCAGAATATTTCCAAGAATTTTATGAGCAAAAAAACTGAATGGGGAAAACATCTTGCGCGAACTGTTCCTGCTGGTATTGCAAATATTCTTGTATTCCTTTTTGTGGGAGTATGGCATGGACCTGAATTCCATTTTGTACTTTGGGGTTTGTACAACGGTCTTGTAATTGCATTTGGAGACTTCTGCAAGCCTGCCCTTGAACATATTAACCAGAAACTTCATATTCCGGTAAATTCTTTTGGATGGAAATTATTCAGAATTGTCCGTACATTTATTATTGTAAACATTGGCGGGTATTTTGACAGGATTGTTGACGTACCAAAAAGTTTCCTATATCTAAAGCGCACTATTACGAATTTTGGTTCTTTAAAACTTCTTTCCGATCAAGATTACATGAAGTCTGTTTTTGGCAGCCTTCGCTATGTGGAAAGCGAGATTACACTCATTTTTGTTTCGCTTATAATAGTGTTCGTGGTAAGTATCCTGAAGGAACGAAAAATAGATGTTTATGAAACAATTCAAAAGAAAAACATTGTCCTCCGCTGGAGCGCATATTATATTTTGATGTTGCTTTTTTTACTTTCATTATCTTATGCGCCGGGTAACCCGGTGTTTATGTATGCACAGTATTAGAGGGAAAATATGTCCATAATTTCAACAATTTTTATTTTATTCGTAGCGGCAGCAGTTATTGCATATTATGTTGTTCCCAGTAAAAAACGATGGGTTGTCATTTTATGTGCAGGTATTTTGTTTTATGCATATTCAAGTATAAGAACTTTATGCTATTTTGCAATAACAATTTTCGTAACTTATTTTCTTGCAATTTTTATGCAAAAGATTCAGGAAAAATATGACACTCTTCTTTTGGCAGCAAAAGATAAAACTGAAAAAAAACAGCTTAAAGCAAAATGTAAAAAGCAGAAAAAACTTATTTTGACTTTTGCTCTTTTGTTTGCATTTGGTGTTCTGGCTGTTTTTAAATATTTTAATTTTGTTGTGTTGCAAATTTCTGCATTGTTTAGTATACCAGAAGGAAGCTATAGGCCTGTTCGTTTTTTGATTCCGCTTGGAATTTCTTTTTACACGTTTACAATTACAAGTTATCTTTTTGATGTTTATTATAATAAAATTAAAGCTGAGAAAAACTTTGCCCATTATGCACTTTTTGCAAGTTATTTTCCTTCATTGATTCAAGGTCCCATAAACAGATTCGGGATAATGAAATCAGAGTTTTTTGAAAAGGAACATCCTTTTGTTCTGGAAAATGTTCAATTTGCATTGCAGAGAATTCTTTGGGGTTTCTTTAAAAAGATGGTAATTGCAGATAGAGCTGCTCAGGTTACAGATTATATTTTTGGAAATTATAGTCAGCTTCCATGGTATATTGTTCATTTTGGACTTTTTATGTATGCAATACAGCAATATGCTGACTTTGCAGGTGGAATTGACGTAGTAATGGGTGTTTCGGAACTGTTTGGAATAAGAATGCAAGAAAATTTCAATCAGCCGTATTTCTCAAAGTCCTTAGGAGAATTTTGGAGACGATGGCATATAAGTTTGGGGCTTTGGATGAAAGACTATATTTTTTATCCTCTTTCACTTTCAAAGACCATGCTTAATATTGTAAAAAAATTGAATAATCGGTCCAAATATTTTGCGAGGGTTATTCCATCTTGTATCGGAAATCTTGTTGTTTTCCTAATAGTGGGAATATGGCATGGGGCAGAATGGCATTTTGTGGTTTATGGACTTTTCCATGGTGGTATTATTGCATTTTCTGTATTGATGGCCGGTGTGTATAAAAAAGGAATTTCGGTTTGCAAAATTAATGAACAGGCGCATTGGTGGTGCTGTTGGCAGATTGGAAGAACATTCTTCCTTGTTATGTTTAGCGGCGTATTTGATTATGTTACGGATATGAATCAGTCATTGGGAATGATGAGACAAATGTTTAACTTTGGGAATGGAAATCTTATAAAGAATTTTTCATATTCGGGATTTGGAAAACTGACATTAATCATTGTTTTTACATTTACGGCTATTTGGTTTTTTATGAGCATTCAAAAAGAAAGAGGAATAAAGATACGATTAAAGATTTCTACATTTTCATTGCCTGTAAGATGGACAATATACTTGTTCTTGATTTTTGCAATACCGTATTTTCAATCATCAAATCTGGCAGGGTTCTTATATGCGCAATTTTAAAATATTAAAAACAATTATTTTTTGTGTGGTTGTGATAATCCTTACATTCCTTATAAATTATCTTCTTGTTCCATTTTCATCCGTGGATGTACACTTTGCGGAATTTCATCAGGCGGAAAAAAATGGTAACATCGATATTTTGATAACTGGTTCAAGCTTGGAAACAAATGGGCTTAAGGCAGATGTTATTGAAACAGAAACGGGGCTGCATACATGTAACTTTTCACCGCATGGAGGCTTCCCTGAGTCTTCATATTTACTATTGCTTGATTCATCAATCAGAAATGATATAAAAGTTGCCATTGTTGGTTGGGATATATTGCAGAATATGCAGGTTCCAAAATATGTTTATCCCAATCGGGAAGAGCTTTACAGGAATCTTTTCGCTGATATAAAGGCAGATGCTTCTTTGGGGAGTCTTGTCATAAAGGGGATGGCAGCTCAAAGATTTACATATTCATTTTTTAAATTTGCTTCTTTTCCTGAAAATATAAATTGTCTCAAAGAAGTAAGGGACTCTTGGAATAAAGATATTTCAATCGAAAAGATAGATAACAATAAATTGCATATTAATGAAGAGGAATTAAAATCTTCTGATAAATATCATTTTTATAAAGTTACTCAGCGAACTTACACAGATACAATTTATGAGGAAGATAGACTGTATTTTAAAAAGATGAAGGAACTTTGTGATGAGAAAGGAATAAGATTGTTTGCAATTTCATGTCCTGCGCCTTCGTGCGTCGTGGCTGCAATACCGAATTTTGAGCAAATGCATAATGCCGCAAAGACAATGTTCTGTGAACTAGGTATTGATTATATTGATGGTTTTAATCAGAATATCTTTGAGAGGTCTTTGGAGACCTCGAATTTTTCGGACTGCTTTGGACATTTGGTTTCGCCTTATAATGTTGAATATAGCAGAACTGTAGGAAGAATCATTCGTTCTTTAAATTAAAAAGAAATAGGTACAGATTGGTTTTTGCCAAAAAGTATTTTAACGTGTGGATTGCGTTTGGAAAGTTTTCCTTTAGAAATTTTGTCTCATCAACAGGATTTTTTCCGTAACGACACACGTATGCACTTTTTTTATTGAAAAAACTTTCTGCTATGTTTTTGTTTTTGCAGATCACATCTTTATGTTTTTCTAAGAGTTTTTCCATAGCGATAATTCCTTTCTCTGGATGAGTTGAGATACTATCTTTTTGAATGAATGTATCTACAAGAATTTCTCGCTGAAAAAACAGACTGTATTTTTTGCTAAGACGAAGGGTTAGGTCCCAGTCCTGAAGCCTGGGCATGGAAATGTCAAAGAAGACATCTTTAAAACATTCAGCCTTGCCGAACAGAGTCTGTGTGCTTGAGCAGTTGTATTTCAAAAGTTGTTCATACGAAATTTTTCCTTGCTCGACATTCACGGGGAAATCGTGTAAAAAATTTCCTGTTTCATCATAGCATCTCATTGCGCACAAGACAACATCAACATTGTTTTTTTGCAGGAGTTTAAGTTGTTTTTCTAATTTATCTGAATGCCAACAATCATCACTGTCATTGAAAGAAATATATTCCCCTGAAGCCTCCTGGATGCCCCTGTTGCGAGCGGCACAAGCTCCTGAATTTTTTTCAAGTCTAAAGTACTTTACACGAGCGTCGTTTATTTCTTTCACTTGTGTTTCGGTGTTATCTGTTGAACAGTCATCTACAATAATAAGCTCAATGTTATTGTAAGTCTGTTCCAGAACACTCTGTGCGGCCTTTTGTATAAGGTGTCCACGGTTGTATGAAGGAATTATCACGGAGATTAAAGGCTGATAGTTCATAATGCAAATAAGTTTAATATCTTTTGAACAAATTGGCAATATAGAGCAACGCAGAAACATAGTGTACCGATTAAAGACTGGTGGAAGATTTGTCAGATCCTATTTCTTTCGTATAAACAGTTCTCCAATTGTCAGATTCTTTTTTTCGTACTTCGACAATAGCATATTTGCATAATCCGACTGCGGAATTCTATATGGAGAGTCAATAGTGTATTCTTCAGATGTCATCAAGATTAAATCAGGGTAGGGATGTTTATCGGTTTCAAAATAACTGTATACCTGTTTGTCATCAATATAGCCGCGCCATGTAGATGGCCCTGAATATTTGCAGTCTAAAAGCAGATATGCCCATGGAATCATTGGCGTTATATAGATGCTCTTTCCTGGATATTCCTTTGAAATGCCAGAAACGGCTTTGTAAATTTCATAATATTTTTGCTTTCTTGCATTCGTGGTAAATAATCCTTTTGCTGGTCCCATTTCAATCTTGCATTTAAGTTCAGAATTCTTTCCATCGCGATAAATATAATGGAATCTCTGGAACAAGGACATTGCAATCAAAAGACAGGATAGCAATGATATAAAAACATGCTTTGTTTTATTATTTGAAAACGCTGTTTGGCAAAGTTCAAAAACAAGGCAGAGCATAGCAGGCGTTGCTGTTGCATATCCTATTGTAAAAACAGTATACCTGGTGTCTGAGCAATATGACCATGCAACAGACAGAAGGATTCCAGGAATTACGAAAAAAGCGATGTATTTATTTTTATCAAAAATCTTATCCTGATATAGAAAAAGAAAGATGCATGTAAAAAATGCCAGCGCAATAAAAATTGAACCTGGATTGCTTCTTTTTATCTTTAAGTTATAAATAAACAAAAGTGAATTTAGAACCAAAATGACTAATTCAATTTTTTTGTTTAACTTTATTTTTTTGATTTTAGCTGCTAGCAGAATGATTCCTGAAACAAAAAAAAATGGGAGAGTAAATTTATATGGCTTAAAGATATTTACAACATATTTGTTTAATGGAGAAATCAATGTAGCGTAAAGAGAGTTTTTTTCATAATTTGGTGTTTCAAAAATATTGTGGAAGCTTGATAAAAATCCGTTTAATGTACTGGTCGCACATAAATAGAGAATATAAGCTAAGGCCGCTAATACAGTTCCGCCCCAGAAAAAAAGAGCCGGTTTTATATTCATTTTTTTCCGTATAGAATTTGCAATATACCAGATAGAATAACCTGCATAAATAAAAGCAATAAATGGATTGCATAAAACAGCAAATGCAATAAAAATACCTGCAGCAAAAGTCAATAAATAATTTTTCTTTGCAATATAAAAATTATAAAGGCATAGAATTCCAAGTAAAAAGAAATCCAAGGAAAAAGCATAGTAGCTTAAGCCTTTTATGTTTGCCCGCAAATAAGGCATAATAAGGATTGCTCCAAGCATTGCTGCAATGTTTCCAGATTGTTTTCGAAATGTTTTATATAAAAAAAGACATGTAAAGAGCCTTACAAAAAGTTGAATGATTCGGGATGCAAGATAAATGCCTTCCATGCCGCCCGTAAAGAATCTGTATAAATAGTAAAAAGGCAAAAGTAAAGGTTCATAAAACTGGGTCGGGTGCCATTCATCCGTAAAAAGGCAATCACCATTTGCTAGTCTATGAATAGAAGAAATATAAAATGATTCATCCGACCAACAAAATGTATAGAGATTGTTTATGAAAAGTATTCCAAACATTATAAAAATTGGCAGAAGTGAGAATATGAAGGTAATTTTTTTTTTAGATAGTGTTTTCATTTCTGGATTCCTTAATTACAATAATTCTTCTTTGACAATATATTGTGGTGTTCCATTTCTGTCCAAATAATTTTTTCCTATGTATTCCCCTATCAATCCTAAAAATAGTGATTGCATTCCACCAAAGAAGAGAATTAATACAACTAATGAAGTCCATCCGTCAGAAATAGCTGGATGTAATATTTTGTCAATAATAAAATATAGGGCAAGCACAAATGAAACAATCATTATGAAAATTCCTAATCCCATCATAAAACGCATTGGTTTAATTGAAAAATTTACAAACATGCTGAGATACAGATGCAAAAGCCGTCCAATTGTATAGTTTGATTTTCCGCTTTCGCGAGCTTTGTGGTCAACATACACGGATGAAAAATTTCTTGTAGCACGAAGAATCAGTCCATCAATATAAGGAAATGGGCCTTTGTATTTTATAATTTCATTTATAATAGGGCGAGATATTAACTTGAATGAACATAAGTAAAGGTTTTTAGGTTTTTCTAGAAGCCAGGAGGCAAAGATGTCATTTATTTTTGAGCCCAAGTTACGGAATAAACTGTGCTTTTTTATATGATACTTTGCAAAGACAACATCGTATCCTTTTTCTGCTTCTTCCACCAGCTTTAGTATTTCCAGTGGAGGATTCTGTAAGTCATCATCTATTATTGCGGCATAATTACCCGTACAGTAATTAAGTGCACACATAACAGCATTGTGTTCACCAAAATTTTTTCTCAAATTGATAAATTTTACAAAGGGATATTTTTCTTTTAATTTTTTGCAAACTCCAGCACTGTCATCTTTGGGACTGCCGTCATTCACGAGAACGACTTCTATGTCTTTGCCTTTATAGTCTTCTGCAATGGCATCAACCAGAAGCCCTATCGTATCTTCTCCGTTATATACAGGAATACATATTGATAACTTCATTTTAGAACCTGTTCATTGTATTTATTACTTGTTTTATTTCTTCCTCTGTATTTCCAAAGGAACACGGTATAGAAAGAATTGTATTGTGGATTTCTTCAGCAATCGGTGTTGGCTTCTGAACTTGCAGAATATTTCTATATCCTTCCTGATTAACAGGCGCAATCGGATAATGTATTTCTGTTTTTATTTCATTATCCAAAAGATATTGTTTTAACTCATCACGTCTTTTTGTTCTTATTGTAAATAGATGATAAACATCAAAATAGTCATTGTCGATTTTAGGCAAGATAAATTTTGACGGATCGAGACCTGTTTCCGCATCTAAGTACAAAGAGGCCATTTCCCTCTTTTTTTCAGTTATTGCATTTAAATGACGTAATTTTATACGCAAAAAAGATGCCTGAATCTCGTCAAGACGTGAATTCATGCCAAGGTATTTATTCTTATAATGTTCATGGGAACCATAATTTCGCCATGCTTTGGCCATTTCTGCAAATTCCTCGTTATCGGTACATATAGCTCCGCCATCTCCCAAAGCCCCAAGATTTTTTGTCGGGTAAAAAGAAAATGCTCCTGCATCACCAAAAGAACCGACTTGTTTTCCTTTAAATTTCGCACCGTGTGCCTGTGCACAATCTTCTACCAAATATAAATTATGTTTTTTGCAGAATGAACAAATCCTATCCATCTGACACGCTTTTCCATAGAGATGAACTACAAGAACAGCTTTTGTATTTGGAGTCAATTTCTCCTGCATGTGTTCAACAGAAATATTATATGTATCAATATTCGGTTCAACTAAAACAGGATGCAAGCCTGCCTTAACTATTGCCAATATAGAAGCAATGTATGTGTTGGAAGGAACAAGGACATCACTTCCTTTTGGCAATTTTAAACATTCCAGCGAAATTATTAAGGCATCAAGACCGGATGCAACGCCTACACAATATTTTGTTCCAACAAAAGAAGAAAATTCTTTCTCAAATAAGGAAACCTCTTCTCCTAAAACATACCAGCCTTTTGAAATAAATTTTTCAAAAGCAGATTTATATTCTTCTTCAAAAATTTTATTTGAGTGAAGCAAATTTTCCTGAAAAATCATGTTCAGTCCCCTTGGTTTGGATAGGCTCTGTCGATATAATCAGATGCATCATAATATTCAGAAGCCAGTACAAGAAGAACTGCATCTTCCGAAAACTGATCCATGGTATGCCAGTCTTCCGGTTCAACAACAAGGCATTTATTTGGATTATCCAATATCACTGATTTTTTTTCCGTCCCATTATTTAAATTTATGCGGCATGAGCCGGCTATACATATTAAGGCTTGTATATTTGTCTTGTGTCTATGTCCCCCTCGTACATCAGTAGAGTTAACCTTGTATATATAATAAACCCGTTTAATCTGAAAAGGCAACACTTTTTCAATTATGGTCAAAGAACCTCTTTCGTCCTGAACTGTAGGCAATGTTATAATTTGTGACATAATATTAAAGTATCATAATTACAACTTTGTTTCAATTATAGGTAGCAAAATTATACAACATAAACAAAAATGCCCATCGTAATACAAAGCATCGCGATTATCTGTTTTATAGAAATATGTTCTTTTAGAAGAATGCGACTTAATATTATTATAAATACATAGCTTGATGTTTCTATTATAGGAACAAATGATGCTGGTACAAATTTAAGTGCCAGCAAATCAAGGACAACGGCGCAAAAAAAGAAAAAGTAGGCGACGATTACCTTCCAATTTAAATATTCGAAAATTAATGATTTGTGGTTTTCAGTTGCAGATTTTTTTAGCAATATCTGAGAAAGGGCAGAAATAAATACAGAAAACAACAAAAGCAATGCATATAGATTATTTTCCATTTGCTTTCTCCATTTGAATGTTTGCCGTTGAAAGCAAAATGATTCCTGCAAATATTATTAGTGCACCGATAATTTTTTTTGCAGTGATTGCCTCTTGAAAAAAGAGTGAGCTCCAAAACATTACCCAAATAATGGTTGCCGCCTTATTTGCCGTTGCAATTGATAAGTCTATGTGCTTTAGTACCTGCTGCCAGATTATTGCATAAACAAAAAGAATCAATATAAGGCCACAATAAAGCAGACACCAATTTACAGAAAGAAAATTATATGCAGAAGCTATTTTTCCCATTACAGTATAGAAACTGTAAAAAAGAAAACCGGCGTGCATTAATAAAAAAAGAGATATATTGTTTTTTAGCATACTTTTATTTTTTTATAACCTCGCTAAACCAAGTACCTTGTTTTTCTGTATTAATTTTTTCCTTCCATGAGAGCTTAAATATGGAAGTATTTTTTGTTGCCTGTTTCCAACGATTAGGTTCAAAAGGGGCATCATACCTATTCTTGAAAAAATCCACATCATTATTACTTACAGGGATAGAATCTATTTGTGATTTTACAATACGATCATTTTCGTAACAAAAATTGATTATATGGTCGGTAAGAAAATAATCTATCTGGATATCGTTTTGTTTCCAAAAAGAACATAGTAAATGGTTGGTTAGTGCAAGTGTTCTGCATTCTTTTTTCCCGGCAATAAAATATATTGCCCATTTTCCTTTTGGTATATAATATGGACTGTAATTATTTTTCTTAATCGAAAAAAAATCAAAGCTAAAGATGTTGTTATCAATGGGAGTTGTCAGAAATACGGTTGCATCAATCCAAATTCCTCCATAGCAGTAAAGCAATGCAGTTCTAAGTAAATCAGAAAAATATGTATAAGAAATTATTCCTTTTTCAAGTTTGTCCATTATGTAATTAGGAAAGTGAACCGTGTTCAAAATGTTTTCTTTTGTTATAAGAATAACTTCATGTCCATTGGAATTTTCAAGGAGTTTCTTGTAGCAATATTTTACAATTTCTGGTGCATTTTCAATACCTTGCAACCAACAGACAAATATGCATGAGTTTTGTTTAAAATTCGTGCTCGGAGAAACTTCTATATCATTTTCTGAAAAATTTTCAATGTATGTCAAATAGTTTTTTTTTAGATAAAGCTGAATACCCTTATGAAATATGTCGTTAAAAAAAATCGATAATCGCCTGAGATGAAGATTTGTAAAAATATCTGCAAAAAACTTTGATAAGCAATATTTATCCGAAATAAACTGACGGTAATGATTATATACAGATGGCTTCACAATTTTTCTCCGTTGAATTTTTAGTCAGCTATATAGAAGAATATACTATATAAACTGAAAATAGTATATACGTGGGGAACCGCTTGTTTATAAAGAAATAAAGTGATAAAATCATATTATGAAATATACTGTAAAAGAAAATGCTCGGTATTGTTTAATGACTTTTTTTGTGTTTTTATTTCTCCTTATTTTTTTTGGATGTAAAACTGTACCAGAATCTGAGTCGGAAAATGAATCATATGAATTTACATATGCTGATTATAAAATTCAGCCCGCATCTTACAAAATTCCAGGAGATGGGAAAGACAATTTTACCATAGCTGTTTTGCCAGATATTCAGAGCTATACACGTAAGAGGAGCCAAAAAGACAAGAATAAAAAATGTGCAATGAATAATTATACTTTGCTATATGACCAGCTTGACTATGTAGCAAAAAATACGATTGCGCAAGGGGGGCCTATCGTTTTTGCAGTATTTTTGGGCGATATGGTTCAATGTTTGGGAAGAACTACATGTGAATGGGTTTATGCAAATAATGCGGTTAAAAAATTAGACTCTTTGATTCCTTATAGTGTTATTATTGGAAATCATGATTATGACAAAAAGGTAGAAGATAAAGAGCAGAATAAAGATTTCCTTGTAGGAACAAAAAAATTTGAAAAATACTTTGGGCCAAAATCAAAACATTTTGCAGGAAAGGAATGGTACAAGGGGCATTCTCCAGACAATCTTGCGTCTTGCATTGTTTTTAATGCGGGTGACAAAAAAATTCTATACATCGGTCTTTCTTTTGAACCATCAGATGAAGAGTTAAAATGGGGACAGGAACAAATAAATAAATATCCTGACATCCCTGTAATAGTTGCTACTCATGGTTATTTGGATTTAATGGGAAATTTTATTGGTTTAGTAAATCATAATCCAGTGGAAGGAAATTCTGCTCAAGGTGTTTATGAAAAATTTATTTATCCTAATAAAAATATATTTTTAGTTCTTTGCGGTCATGTTTTTAGCGGTATTAAAGGTGAGGCTCGTCGTACTGACAAAAATATTGCCGGATATACAGTTTACTCTTTGCTTTCTAATTACCAAGACCGTATGGATTATTATCGAGTAGCAGGTTTTTCTGGAAGTCCAGAAAAAAGTGGAGACGGTTTTTTCCGTTTGATGAATTTTGACGTTAAAAAGAAAAAAATTTATGTGCAGACCTATTCAACTGCTTTTGATTGTTTTGAAACAGATGAGGACAGTGAATTTGTTCTGGACATAAGTGATTTTTCAAAGAGATTTGGATGGTAAGAATGAAAACTATTGATTTAGCAGAATTAAATTGGAATTAAAAAGCTCTATTATGAACTTTACATTAATTTTAGCCATGCTCAGGCCCTCCTGCAGAATTGATAGCTTTATGCTTTTATTTTAAGCATTTTAAGAAACAAAAAAGCGGGTTCATTTCTCAATAAAAGTTCAATAAGTGCATAAATAATTGTTCCAACAATCGTAATGACAATTGTACAAAGGAAAAAATTAGATATGTAAACTGAAAGTTTACTTATGATTAAAAGCATCACTAGCGTTCCTAACATGGTTTTAATTAATGAAATAAAGTTTTTTTTATTGTTTATATATTTCCATGATGGGATAAGTTTTACTATTGGTAATGTTGTTTCAACTATCAGTGTCGCAAGCCCTGCTCCAAAAACACCCCATTTAGATATGAAAAAATAATTAAGTGTCATATTTAATATGAGTGCTGTAATTTGTGCATAAAGAAGGAATTTTTCTTTGCGTTGTGGAGTTATAATAAGATTGTTTAGAAAACTATTTACTGTCTGAGAAATAATCATGAGTGTCAAAAGTTGCATTGTCCCTAAGGCAGGAAGATACTTTTCTCCACTAAAAAGCAAAATGAGTTGTCGGCTTAGCACAAAAAGACCTGCTGTTGCTGGAAAGGAAAAGAAACAAGTTATTTTAAGAACCTTAGACACAAGCTGAGAATATTCTTCATAATCATTTTGCTCAAGAAGATATGAAGTTCGTGGCATAAAAGAGCTTACAGTTGAAGTTATTAGTTCTATAATCATTTCATTTATTTTTATTGCGGCTGAGTAAAACCCTACGCATGCATTTCCTGCAAGAAAACCCAGCATGGTTTTATCAAGAACGCTATTAATTTTCCCAGCGAAGGAAACTCCAAAAAAGGTGAATATTGGTTTTGCGTGTTTTTTTAGTTCGATGGTCGATTTTTGTCTCAAATTTACAAATTTTCTGGCATAGATAAAGTTGAAAATGTTTGCACCCACATTAGAAAATATGCCTATACCTGCATAAATAAGATAATCATCGGCTGTGTGTACAAAAGAGAAAAGCAAAATAAGAGAGATAACTTGAAATGCGGTATGTCTTAAAGTTATATATCCGAACTCTTCTTTTGCGGTGAAAAGCCAGTTTGTACCTAACGTGAAAAATAGAATCTTTGTTGAACAGATAATTAAAAGTATCTTGTAATCAGAAAATTTTTCTAAGAAAAATAAACAAAATATGAAAAGTATATATGCAATTGCCGTTGAGATGAAGTTAAATAAAAGAATTTCTTTAGTAAACTTTGACAATTTTTCTTTGTCATCCCTTATTTTTGAAGCTTCTCTTGCGGCGTATGTATTTACACCAAGAACTGCAATCATTGTAAAATATTCAATAATAGAATTGGCAAAATTGACTTTTCCAATACCTTCTGGCAAAAGGATGCGAGAGGCATACGGAAAAGAAATAATGGGAAAGACAATGTTCATGAATGATTTTATAAAATTGAAAATTGCATTTTTTTTAAGAGACTTTTGTTGCATTTTCTTAAGCTCCATGAATTTTGGCTTGCTATATTAAAGCAGTATTATTCTGTTTGAGATTTTCCAGTCTAAGACTGAATGCAATTATATCACAATTTCTCAAATATTTCCTACTTTTGTTGATGAAAATATCACGGCATATCAAAATTTTTTGATTTTTATGCAGATTGGAGATTTTGTTTCTAAGCGCAGAAAGATTTTATCATTCTATTGTATGCTTCTTTTAAGCTGATTTTTGCAGACCATCCAAGTTCGTTTGCTTTTTTAGAAGACAAATTAAGCAATACATCTGGTGCGAAATTGTTTTTTTCTTGAATATCAAAAACTAATTTGATTTTATCTTTAGCAATTTCTTGTACAATTAATTGAGCTGTTTCTTTTATGGAACAAAATGTGGCTTCGTTTGCAATGTTATAACTTGTACCAGATTTACCATGTTGCAGAACTGTAAGAATTCCAGAAATTGCATCTGTGGTATATACAATGGGCCTTTTTGTTGATCCTGCTGTTTTTAAAACAATGTCCTTATTTTCAACAACACTTCTTGCAAACATTGCAGGAACCCTTGTATCGTTATAATCAATGCCTGCTCCTAGAGTTTGAGCTAATCTTGCGCATTTTACAGGAATTTTATATTCACTTGCATAACAAGTACAAAGACATTCACAGATCCTTTTCCCTTCAGAATAACTGCTTCTTGGAGAAAGAATATCTATGTAACCCAAATCTTTTTCTGTTACAGTTTTTAAGTTTATATCTGTTACTCCATAGACTTCCATACTTGAAAGATAAACCATACTTTTTATTCTTTTTTCTTTTGCAAGGCTAAGCATTTTTTTTGTACCTAAGTATGCTATATCAAGTGTTTCAACAGCATGCTCAACCATATCTTTTGAGGTTGTGATTGCAGCTCCATGAACTATATAATCAATAGAAAAATTAATAGTTGAAATGTCAAATTCTAATAAATCTGTAAAAATTGGGACTAAATCGGAAGTTAAAAAATCTTTAAAAATTGATTTATATTTTTCTTCTGAGCGACATAATGCATATATTTTTATGTTTGCATTGTTTTTTCGCGAATAGGTCAAAAGTGTCTTTATAAAAAGAGAACCTATTAAGCCTGTGCTTCCAGTTACGAGGAAAGAGGAATTCTTGAAACCAGAAAAATATTTTTGTTGTTCAGTAATTTCGTCTAAGTCTTTTTCTAATTGTTTGTTCATGTTATAATCCAAAAATTTGTTGATTTTCACGTACTTCATATAACGCTTTGAATGTATAAAAATCAGCTGGTGTTGTGATTTTTATATTGTCCACATTTCCCATAACAGTATATAATTCATGCCCATAATATTTCATAAGGGATGCAGAGTCTATCATGTTTGTGTTACCTTCTTGTATTGCTTTTTTATGTGCTCCTAATAAATCTTCCAGATAAAAGCATTGTGGAGCTCTTGCGAGTTGGCATTTGCTTCTGTCTGTGATTGTATTTATTTTATTGTTTTCAGTTGTGACAATAGTCTCTGTGGCTGGAACGACAGTAACTGCTGAGCCGTATTCCTTTACATTTTTTATACATTGGGAAATTACTTCTTCGTTTATAAATGGGCGAACGCCATCATGGACTAAGACTATAGAATTTTTTTCTGCATATTCCTTTGTTGCGCAAAGTCCTTTATAAATAGATTCTTGCCCGTTTTTTCCACCTGAAATAACTGCTTTTGTTTTTGTAATATCATATTTTTTTAGAAGTTTGTTTAAATATGGTATCCAATCTTCAATACAAACAATCGTTATGGCATCTATATCTTGATGGTTTTGAAAATTCTCAAGGGTATGAATGATGAGTTCTTTTCCAAAAAACTGTAAAAACTGCTTTGGGCGGCCTTTGCTATTCATTCGTGTTCCGGAACCGCCTGCGAAAATTAATGCTATGTTCATTTACTTAGTTTCCCATTTTTTCTAAATATATTCAAGAGTTATTTACTTTTTATATAAAAGTATATAAACTAAAATAGTTATTTTTAGAGAGGATATATAATGCATTACGTTAATCCTGTAATAAAAGATTTTTTACGAACGAACCAACCAGAAGATAGAGGTTCTTATATTCGCCTTGACCAAAATGAAAATCCGGATGGGCTTCCAAAATGGATCTTTGAAGAGGCCATGAGGAAAATTACACCTCAGTATTTATCTTTATATCCTGAAGAGATTAGGTTTACAACAAAATATGCAAATCTTCTTGGTTTGAAATATGAAAATGTGACTTTGACAGACGGTTCTGTTGTTGCAATGGGATATGTAATAAAAGTTTTTGGAGAACCAGGTAAAACATTACTTTGTGTTACCCCAACATTTGGTATGTATAAAGTTTATGCTGATATGGCTCAGATGAATACAGAAATGATTCATTATGAAAGTGATTATACGTTTGATATTAATAAACTTATACAAAAAATTGATTCAAATACAGGTATTGTTTCTCTTGTAAACCCAAGTATGCCGATCGGAAATGTTTATTCTGATAAGGAAATAAAGAGCGTTGTTGAAAAGGCTAAATCTGTAAATGCGCTTGTTATTATTGATGAGGCTTATCACTATTTTTATGATAAACATTCGCTTGAGCTTATTAAGCAGTATGATAATGTTGTTATTCTCCGTACTTTCTCAAAGATGCTTTCTATGCCAGGATTAAGAATGGGAGCAGTTATTTCTAATAAAGAAAATGTACAGTATGTAAAGAATTATAAACCTCATTACACTGTAAATAATGTTGCATTGGCTTTTGGAGAGACGATAATTGATAATTTTGAAAGATTACTTACCGAATTAAAAACGACTTTTAATAATGGTAAAGAATATCTTTTAACTGCTCTTGATGCCGCAGATTATTCATATATTCCGACATATGGTTGTTTTATTTGTATTACTCCAAAGCATAAGACCGCCGAACAAATTACAGCAGAATTAAAAGAACGAAATATACTTATTTTCTGTGGGAAAGGGGATAGTGCAGGATTCCTTCGCGTTACAATATGGGATAAAAAGTACATGAAAATTTTTATGGATGCGCTATTGGATATTGATAAGTGATTTTGAGGGGTGCTATGAAAAATGTGGCAATCATTCTTGCAGGTGGCATAGGCTCACGAATGGGCGGTTCGATGCCAAAACAATTTCTTTCTCTAAATGATAAGCCTGTTATAGTTCATACACTTGAGAACTTTCAGAGGAATTCACAAATTAACAGTATTATTATTGTTTGCGTTAAAGATTGGATTCTTCATTTGAAAGAAATTTTGGAAGAATATAAGATTTCTAAAGTTGTGAATATTGTTGAAGGTGGAGAAACAGGACATGATTCTACAAGAAATGGAATCTTTAGCCTAAAAAATGTACTTTCAGAAGATGATTTCATTATTATTCATGATGCTGCCCGTCCAATTTTGCCCCAAGCTGCTATTGATGAAATGCTTAGAGTTGCATATGAAAAAGGAAATGCTTCGCTTGCTATTCCCTGTTATGAAACTGTAATTTATACAGATGATGGAATGCAGGGAAATAGTCAACTTGACCGAAGCAAAATTATGCGTATTCAGACACCACAGGCTTATAAATATGGTTCAATCCTTAAATTATATGAGAAAGCAGAAGCAGAAGATAAGCATGATTTTATATATGCAGATCTTGTTTTAATTCATTATGGGGAAACAGTTTATTTTTCAAAGGGTTTTACGAATAATATAAAAATAACACGAAAGGAAGATATTCCACTTTGTAAAGCATTGATGAATTTTAGTGAGGAGGAGTTGTTTTCATGAAAATAGCAATTGGTGCTGATCATGCAGGTTTTGAGTATAAAGAAAAACTAATCAACTATCTTTTATCAAAAGAATATGAGGTTATTAATGTTGGAACGGATTCTGAAGAACAGGTTGATTATCCGGTTTATGCAGATAAGGTTTGTAAGTGTATAAAAGATAATCTAGCTGATACAGGAATACTTATTTGTGGGACCGGTATTGGTATGAGTATGGCGGCGAATAAACACAAAGGAATCCGAGCTGCTGTTTGTGGAGATTTGAAATCTGCTGAATTTACCAGATTACACAATGATGCAAATGTACTTTGTATGGGGGCACGCATAATTTCTTATGACTTAGCACAAGAGATTGTAGATAAATACCTTACCACTGACTTTTTAGGAGGCAAACATAAACTGCGAATAGATATGTTTAATTGAACCTTTCTTTTTTGAAATCTGCCAAGTATTTTGTATAAGGTTTATTGGTATCGCAGACAGTTTCAAAACCGTGGTCTGGAGGTACCATTTTAGGAATTTTCCAATCTCCAAAATGTTCTTGCAAATAAGAATCAAAATCTTTTGGTACTGGTAATTTTAAAAATTCAAAAGGCATTAAGATACAGTCTTTATACCAATCAGCTTTTGTTACCAGAACATTTGTGAAAGAAAATATGTCTGCAACATATTGGGTTTTTGATGAATTATATTCTTGGCATAATTTAGAAAGTTTTTTGTAATATGGATTTTTTATATGAAGTATTCTTATAAGGAATTCAAGGAAATGTTTTATCTTACCTTTAATTGTATTTAACTCATTAATATCGCAATGAAATGTATTTCTAAATCTAAGAGACTTTTCTTTTAGTATGGATACCTTTCTGAAAAAATCCGATCTTTCATTTTCATCGTCGGGAATATTATCATATACAAAAATATCTAAGAATATTCCTTGGTTAAAAGCAAAATTTCTTGACTTATGACTATTTAAAATCATGGTGGTGTTTGAATTTCTAAATTTGGCTAAACCAGTTACACAACCATAGTCTGTTTCTTCTGTTTGGAAAAAATAAGGAGGTTTGAATTCTTTTTTAGCAATCTTACAAAGCTTATGAAAACTAGAACGACTGATGAATAAATCAATATCATCATCCCATGGAATAAAACCGTTATGTCGAACAGCTCCGAGTGTAGTACCTGCGTAAGCAAAATAAGGAATGCCGTATTTTTCAAAAACTCTTTGAAGTTCTGCAAGTAAATCAAGTTCCACTGCCCACACTTCTTTCATTTTACTTTTAACACTATATCCTGAACGAGTTTCTTCTTCTAAAAAATGTTCTGGTAGTTTTATCTTAAGAGGTACCATTTTTATCTCCAGTATGCTTCAAAATCATGTTTTGAAATTTGTTTTTCTTTTGGGGGAAGTTGCATATAATCTCCAAATAAATTTGAAAGATATGTATTGTAGTCTTTTACAGCGTAGAATTTTCTGTCTTCAAATTTTAAAAGAACATACGAATCAAAAATATTTTTTGGCATCTGTTCCTTTTTATGATAACCGAAAATTGAGTTTGCTACAAAATTGCTTCCTTCAAAAGGATTTTTCATTCCAAGTTTGTGGAGTTTATTTGCATACCAGTTTGCAGGAAATGGACGGAATAAACAGAACAAAACTTTTCGCGCCAGTTTTTTCATGCCATGTTCTTTTTTATTTGATTTGGAATACACAACAGTAGAAAAATTCTTTTTCTTTGCAATCATATTCCAATATTGCTCGCGCGCTTTTTCATTGTTTGGAAGTCCGTCAATCGGAAACACATCGACATAAACACCAAGGTTTGGCTGAGGTCGGTCTTCATGCTCTATTAAAGTTGTTTTTGTGTTCACAACTTTTGCGAATGGCTGAAAAAAGAAGCTGTCATTATAACTTGAGAAAACTTTGAAATCTGAATTGTTATTTTCATTAAAAGTCTTTACGAATTTTTCGTAATCAGGACGTGGCATCATGCAATCAATGTCATCGTCCCATGGAATATATCCTTTATGACGCACTGCACCTATAAGAGTTCCTCCGCTGATTGAGTATCGAATATTATTGTTTGTGCAAAAATCATGAATTGCCTGCATTATTTGTAGTTGAAGTTTGCGCAATTCATTTATTTCTATAGCTTTCATATTATTTTCCTGCCTGTTGCTATGAAGTTTTCTATTATTGAACAGACTTTTTTTATTGCATTGAAAAGAAAATGTCATCACACAGCGTACTAACCTCCAGATAGTTTTTTAAATTAAAGTATTTCTGAAAATCTTGAGTAATGGACTTGTTATCAGAAATAACGTAATCTGTGGGTTTTCCAAAATTTAAATATTGATTTTTTTGTATAAATAATGGATTGTTCCTACATCGATTTCCGTTGAAATTAGAAAAGAAAAGTTTTGTATTTTTGACAGACAAAAAATGATGTAAGTAAAATAAAATTCTCTGAGCCTCATCTTTCAAATAAGTGCGAATACAATGCAAATAATGACGCAATATTTTTACGCTTTTCAAAATTCTATCCTCAAAAATTATATTTTGCTCCTAACTGAAAGTGGAAATTATGTACCTTTGCAGGAATTTGGTACATGTCTGAAGTTTCAAATTTTTTACTAGGATTATATTTGGGATTAAAGATAAGATTATATATAATCCCACCTTGTAATGCCAAATCTTTTGCAATAAAAAAACTGGTTTCACAACCTATATTAAAATTCGCTTTATATGCAACATAATAGCGATAATATGTATCTGTATCACTTGAATCTGTTGTTATTGTTTTACTATAAATATAATTATTATCAGGATTGTTACGCGAAATAAATAACAAAGTATTTCCTTTGGGATAATAAATGTTGAAGGCCAAAACTTGGCTATTTCCACCGTAACCTATTCCTGAGCCTAGCCACTGGCCCCTGTTTGTATATCCCTGAGTTGTAATGTGATGAAAACCAAAGTTATACGGCCATTCAAACTGAAAGTCTTGCGACATTTCTGTATTGTCCCATTCGAAAATTATTTCACCTTGAATATTTTTTTGTTTATAAATGGTAACTTGTTTTTTTAATCCAAATGAATATGTCATTGTATGAAATGGATTCCTGAGAGTACTTTGAATTTTAGAATAACTATGCCAACCCTGAACGTAATCATCAATTCCAAGTTCTCCATAAACTTCAAATCCTACTTTTGGGAAAATCCAATCAGCTGTTAGAGATAGTTTTTGGTCTTCATTGTCGTTTACATCGTATAATGGGTTTAGATATTTTACAGCGTTTTTGCTATTCCATTTGCTTAAGCATACCTTGTTTGCTCCGAGTGTTAAGCCTGGCAGAAATGATGGGGCATACGAAAGAGACAGTCCGTTTATCATGTTGTGGTCATTGTCTTCATCGTTATCAAAGTAGTCGGATTCAGAAAGATAACCAATCCACATGCGGCCTTCAACGTCGCCAACATACCAACCTAGCCAAGGCAGATGAATTTGTGTTTTGCGTAAACCTATATCAAATTTGGGATATGATGGCGCATTGTTTGAATGTAGTAGCGGGTTGAGCCATGCTGGGCCGAGCCAAATTGTCTGTGTTCCCAATCCAGTAGTTAGATTGTGCCATGTATAGCGGATTTCTGTGTCGCCCCAGTCGTATGTAAAGAAGGCTTTGTCACCGAATCTCTGTGGAGCATCAACACCTTTATTCTGATCTGCTCCGTATCCCCAAAAATATCCGTACTTGCTGTCGTAGGCAGATGGCATTATGTCAAACTCCCTGTTCTGCGAAAAGCTTATCTGGGGCTTGAAGGTTACTTCCAGGCCGTAGGCTTCGAGGCGGGTGCCGGCGGTGAAGCTTGTGTTGTAGCCTTTGCCTTGCCAGAGGGCTCCGTCGTTTTGGCCGTAGGGGGCGGCGGTGTTGTAGCTGTTGAACCATTCTGGGCCGTAGATTTTTACTTTTATGCTTTGGTCTATTCCGCGGGTAAAGAAGTTGTCGGTTTTTTGTGCTGGCTCATAAACTGTCCATTTGGAGCCGAGGCTGTTGTTTTTCCAGACGTTTTCGTCTGCGGTTTTTGCTTCTTCGGTCAACGTCCATTCGCTGTCGCTTAGTGTGCGGTAGCCCAGGGTGGGGCGTTCGGCTAGTCCCTGTAGGCTTAGGAAGTCATAGTATTCTTCTTCCGTGCTTTTTAGGGCTTCCTGCGAAAAAATTGATGCACATGAAAGCATGGCTGCAAAAAAAGTATAAAGTTTTTTCATTTATATTTCCTGGTAGCTTTTTGAATGTCTTCTGATAATACTATCTTATTTAAATACAAAAATCAATGTTTGAAAATAGTGGGAAGGAAGAGTGCTGGTTAAGATTTGCAGAAAGTTTTTCACTTATACTAGAAAATTTTATTGTTTTTTTAATTTCTTTCGGTTATACTAGAAACAAATGAAAGAGGAAGTTTTAGACAGAAGCGGAATTAATGAAATACTTTCACTTTACAAGGACAAACCGGTTATAAAAGTGGTTCAAGGAATCCGCCGTTGCGGAAAGTCTTTTATGCTTTCCCTTATTGAGCAAAAGCTTATTGAAAATGGGGTTGATGAGTCTCAGATTTTCAATGTAAATTTTGAAGACTTTGAATATTCCCATTTGCTGAATGCAAAAACACTTTATGAAGAAGTAAAAAAGCACAGTGTTAATGGAAAAAAATTGTATCTCCTGTTTGATGAGGTTCAGGAATGTGAGGGGTGGGAAAAGTGTGTTAACAGTCTTTATTCCTCAAGGACAATAGATGCAGATATCTACATTACAGGAAGCAATGCTTGGCTTTTGTCTTCAGAAATTGCTACATATTTAAGCGGTAGATATGTTATTATAAATATGAAGCCTTTGTCATATAAAGAGTTTCTGTACTTCAATTCTGCAGAGGATTCTTTTGAAAGCTTTAAAATGTTTATGACAATAGGAGGTTTTCCTGGTCTAAAAGATATGATGGGAAATGACATTCAAATACGAACATATCTTGAGGGTATTTATTCAACAGTAATATTAAAAGATATTATTTCCAGAAACAAAATTAGAGAAAGTGCCTTACTTGAAAAGATTATTTTATATGTTGCTGACAACGTGGGAAATATTTTTTCTGCGAAACGGATTTCAGATTTTATGAAAGCAAATGGCAGAAATCTCTCTGTGGAAACGGTTTATAATGATTTGCAATATTTACAGAATGCTTTTGCCTTGCATAAAGTTCATAGATATGATATTCGCGGAAAAAAAATCCTCGAGACAATGGAAAAGTATTATTTTGCAGACCAAGGGTTATTGTTTTTCTTGCATGGGTATAAGGATTCTTACATAAACGGAATACTGGAAAATATAGTTTACATCGAGCTTTTGAGGCGTAATTACGAAGTATTTATTGGAAAAATTGGTGATGCAGAAATAGATTTTATAGCTACAAAAGGAGCAGAAACCATTTACATTCAAGTTTCATATCTTCTTAATTCAGATGAAACAAGGGATAGAGAGTACCGGGCTTTGCGTTTAATAAAAGACAATTTCCCAAAACTGCTTTTAACATTGGATGAACTACCCGAGTCAAACACAGATGGCATTATAAGGAAGAACCTTAGGAAATGGCTACTGGAAGAATAGTAAAAGGTGCGGTGAGAGTGGTTGTCATACTGTATGATTGGGAAATTGGCATAGATGTCGTCGATAAGTTTTGAAAAAATGAAAACATTCTGATTGGGGAATGGTTTGAAAATATCGGAGATGATGTTTGTATCCAGCATATACAGGGGATTCATTTTATTCCACCTCCACATCGTCAAAAATGTGTTCAGCCCCAGGGTGGCCAAAATAATTTCTGTTGCGGAGGCTGTCAAAATATTCGGTGTAGTCAAAATCGTCGTCATATAAAATACTTTTTACCGTGGGACTTTACCTTGTGTTTTTTTTATATATGGGATAATATATAAGTGGACTTTGGATTATCCCATGTTATACGGAGGGGAAGCATATGGATTTTATAGAGAGGCATGCAGAAGAGACATTAAAAAGATTCGTCTCATCTTTTCCGGCAATCTTAGTTACAGGTGCAAGGCAGACCGGAAAGACTACGATTTTAAAAAAAATTGCAGATGAAAATTCAGTTTTAAGCACGACTTTTGATGATGTTGCAGAAGAGCAGTCCGCATTGTCTGATCCCAAAACTTTTCTTGAACTTCATGAAAGCCCCTACATGTTTAATGAAGTTCAATATGTGCCGGATTTGTTTCGCTATCTGAAAATGGAAATAGACAGGAACAGGCATAACGGAATGTACTATCTTACCGGGAGCCAGCAGTTTAAACTTACTGAAAAGGCAACAGAGAGCCTTTCCGGTCGAATTGGAATTGTGCAGTTATATCCGCTTTCAGCTCGAGAAATTCGAAGGGATCCTTTTTCTGATGCTTTCCTTCCTTCTAAGGAATACATTATGGGGCGCAACAAAGCATTTGTTGATTATAATTTTTCTATCCGAAAACTGTGGGAAAGAGTTTATACCGGCGGATATCCTGAGGTAATAAAGGGAAGTGTTAGTCCAAGGGATTTTTATGCTTCTTACCTAAAGACATACATAGAGCGGGATATAAAGAACTTAAGCCAGGTGGCTGATGAGATGCAGTTTTTGCAGTTCATAACTGTTGTTGCCTCACGGACAAGTCAGCTTGTAAATTACGGAGACTTGGGGAGGGAATGCGGGATAAGCGAAGTGACTGCAAAGAAATGGCTTTCTCTTTTGGTAACTTCTGGAATTTTGTATCTTTTGCGGCCCTATTCTTCAAACGTTGAAAAAAGAGTTGTAAAAACGCCAAAGATGTATTTTATGGATACAGGGCTTGCGGCTTATCTTACACGCTGGACAAATCCTGATGTTATGCAGAATGGGGCAATGGCAGGGGCTTTCTTTGAAACCTATGTTGTAAGTGAGGTTATAAAATCTTTTGCAAACAGGGGTGAAGATGCGCCGCTTTATTTTTACCGGGATAAGGACAAAATAGAAATTGACCTGCTTATAGAAGAGAACAACACACTTTATCCCGTGGAAATAAAGAAGACTGCAAGCCCAAACAGTGATGATGCAAAGAATTTCTTTATAACAGACCGGCTGAAGAATGTTCAAATTGGGCAGGCTGTAATTGTATGCGGAACGGATAAAGTTATATCTGTTAAAAAAGGTGAAAAAGCAGCATTGGCAATTCCTGTGGAATTTTTATAAGGAGCCTACGCCGCCGTGTAGCCCCTTTAGTACCGCCCGTATGGGCGGTATGACCGTTAGGGAAGGGCGAAAGGGCGGTGACGCATAGGCCTGGCTGTCGAGTTAGCCAAGGAATAAGATGGTAGAGCGGTGTGGGTACCGTCCAAAAAAGTATTTGTATGATAGACCCCAAAACAAGTTCAGGGTGACAGATATTTATTCTGCTTTGTTTTGTGCCTGCACTGTTTCTATCATGAAGTCGGCGGTGCGTTTTCCGGCCTCTCCTATGTGCTGCCATGCCTGGGCTTTTGCGCTTGCACGGCGCTGCTTTAGTTCCGGGCTGTCGGATGCGTTTTGGATTACTTCTTTTATGCGGCCAAAGTCTTTTTCTTCCAAGAGGATTCCGCAGTTTTTGAGGGTCTGCATTTCCCACAGGCCTTCGTAGTTTTCACCGTAGATGTCGTAGGCATCGTAGGGCAAGAGGTCCATTTTGCTTGCGGCATAGATAACAGGCTTGTCGCAGAGGAAGGTGTAGTCGAATATGATGCCGGAGAAGTCGGAAATCATGATGTCGGCTTTTTTGAGCGAATAGATGTTGTCACGTTCGTAGTCCCAAGTGACGTTTTCCTTGTCCTTGTAGCGTTCCGTAAGTTTGTCCAGCATTTCTGCTTCTGAGATTTTTGACTGCGGGTGCGGGCGGATTATGATGTTGAACCCTGTTTGGATAAGGGGGTCTAAGAGGCGTTCACCATAGAGCGAAAGGAGGGCGCTTTTTCCCCATGAGGGAGAGACGAGAACCGTGTACTGGTGGTTTTCTTCGGCTGGTATTTCTGCAATCTTTTTTTGAAGCACGTCCAGGTAGGTGCAGCCTACGGTTACCAGTTCCTTTGCGGGAAGGCCACGCTGCTTTTCCAGGGTGCGTATGTCTTCTCCAGAGTAGTCGCCGGTTAGCAAGACGGAGTCAAAGAAGTCTAGGCCAAAGAGCCTGTACATTGAAGAGTCGGTGGTTGAATGGAAGATGTGGCAGTAGTGCTTTACGTTTTTGCTGCGCTTCCACTGGTAGACGTTTACGCCGGGCGTTGTGCAGACAAGGATTCCTGCGCTCATCATGTTGAGCTTTGCATAGGCAGAGTTTCCAGTTCCTATGACTTCCGGTTTTACGTACTTGAAATTCTGGCTAAAAACCGGGTCTTCGGCGGACGAGACGTAATAGGTGATTTCCGTTTCGCGCTTTTCGAATTCCTGTAGTACAGGGAGGAAGACGTTCCAGTAGCGGCGGTCTTCGCAATAAATTACGTACTTTTTGTATGAAGAATCCTGGATTACGCCGTTCTTCTTGCCGGAGATTAGCACTTTTAGTTTAATCCAGACTGCCTTTGAAAGGAAGAACAGTGTGGTTGCGGCTCCAATCAAGATTGAAAAGAGCATGCTTCCCGTTCCCGGGTCGATATAAAGGAGCATAAGGTTCATCTTTTATTTTCCTGTTTTATTTTCCTAAAAATTCTTTTATAAGGTTGAATGCTTTGTCCATCCATTCTTTTGGTGCAACAGTTACGCGCATTGCAAGCTGGCCGTTTTCCGTCCACAGGCGTACCAATATGCCGTTCTGTGCAAGGTAGTCCTTGAGCTTTTGCGTGTCTATTGAATTGTCAAAATGAATGAAGACAAAGTTTGCGGCAGATTTGAAGGCCTTTACGTTTGCAAGGGTATTCATCTGGGCAATGAAGTTGTCTCTTATTTGGGCTGTTGTCTTTGTAAGGTTGTCGTAATAAGCCTTGTCCTGCAAAGCGGCGACTGCTGCCTTCCTGCCAAGGTTGCTTACGCGGAAGGGGTTAAGGTCCAGCTTGAAGACCTGTTTTGCCATTGGGGCACACAGACCGTAGCCAATGCGGACTCCTGCAAGACCGTAGAGCTTGGAGAAGGTGCGGCAGAAGACAACGTTGTTGTAGGAGTTCAAGAGGTGCTTTGCGTCGATTTTTTCGGAAGAGAAGCCAAGGTATGCTTCGTCTATGATTACTAGAGATGACGGGTTTTGCTTTACGATTTTTTCAACGTCGGTCTGGCTCATGACTGCGCCGGTGGGGTTGTGGGGTGTCGTAATTACTATGATTCTTGGATTTGTCTCGCGGGCTTTTGAAAGAAGTCCCTTTACGTCAAATTCGTATGAATCTTTGCCGGGTTTTATTTCGTAGTAGGCGGCCTTTGCAAAGTGGAGTTCCACTACGGATTTATAGTAGTTCCATGCGGGGGCGGAAATGAGTACCGTGTCGTCCTTGTTGAGTACAAGGGTCATTATTGTTTTGATAACGTCGGAGGAGCCTGAGTGGACAAAAATGTTGTCTGTGGGAAGGTCAAGCATCTTTGAGACTTCAAGGGCAAGTTCGTCTTCGCGGGTAAGGTCGTAGAGGCACAAATCTTCCATTTTGGCATTGTGGAAGACTTCAAGGCATTTTGGGGATGCACCGAAGAGGTTTTCGTTTACGTGCATGCGGCCTGTAAGCTGTTCCGTTGAAACTACGGAGTACTGCTTAACGTCTGTGTAGTTTGAAAGGTAGGAGATGCGCTGGGTGCTGTTTACAAATTCTTCTTCCTGGAAGAACTGGTTTACAAATTCCTTAAAGCTTGGGTTGAATTCAATGATTTCTTCTGTTGTGTCAAATTCCTTACATTCGGCATCTGTTGTCTTGCGGATTTTCATGTTGAGTACATCGATGTGCTTTGCATAGAAGTGGTCCCAAAGCATGTACTTCATTTCCGGGTCGTAGTATTCCTTGACCATAAGGTCTTTGAAGGTGTCGGAAAAGTCCTTGCGCCAGAATGATTCGCCTATGATGTACCAGCTTTTTTCACCGCCGCGCTTTACTTCGCGCATGTAGCCATTTTTGTCAAATGCTTTTACGCAGTCTTCATTGATGAATTCATCAGAATATTTGGCGGCATAGTATGAGTCGTAAACGTAGTCGCGGTAGACGTTGTGGGCAAACCAGTTGTCTGAGCAGCAAATGTAGGAATTCTTTATGTAGTCTTTTGCGGCATACAAAGAGGATATGTTGTTTTTTTCCTGCCATTCTTCGTTGTCGATTACAATCAGCTCTGGATATTTTTTTGCCATTTCGTAGTATTTTTCTTTTAGGTAGCCTACGACGATTACGATTTCTTTGATTCCTGCATCGTGCATCTGCTTAATCTGGCGCTCAACCATTGTGTCGCCTTTTATTTCGAACAGGCCTTTGGGGAGGTAGTTGGAAAGGGGCATGCATCTTCTGGAGCGTCCTGCCGCCATAATGATTGCATTGTCTACTTTATAGGGGGCAAGTGCTTCGTAGCCTGAATCTGTGATTTTATTACCGTCTGTCCAGCCGTTTTTTTGGCAAGTCTGTTTGAGTTTATCTGAAAAAGATGTGGTGTCGTTCCTTTTGTGGACTGCATACAAATATTCAAATTCCTGTTCGGTCATAGTTTTGTTCTCCTGTATATTTAAGGCATAAAGATGCCCTTTTATTCTACTTCTATTTTAATTAGTTTTCAATATTAGCTTCTGTCCAACTGGATGCTTTAAGGACATCGTCTTTTACACGCCACCACTGGTTTTTGCGGACCGGGAAGGTGTAGTCGCCCTGCATTAGCCAGGCCTGATGCACGTCGCTTGAGCTTATTATAACGCCGTCTTTTTTTATGGATGTGGTGTCCAGCGGGATTTTTTTGTTGGTAAAGGGATTCACCGGGGCTTCTACGATTCCATTCAGGGCAATGGAAGGCACGTCTCCGTTTGTCATGAAGCTTCCGTCGGTTTTTAGGGGACCTGTCTGGTTAAAGTCTTTTACCATAAGCAGGGGGTGGAAGTGTCCACGGCCTGTGTACCTGTCTCCGGCAATTTTTTCGTCCAGGGCATCGTCTTTTTCCATGCAGTCTTCGTAGCTTGCACGGCTGTGGTCAGCTGCTATTATGATGCGGGTGTTATCGTAAACGCCTTGCTGCTTTAGGTAGTCAAGCCACTTTGCAATCTGTTTGAATGCCGCCATGTTGGTATGGTAGGCTTCTTCATTCTTAAAGCGGCTCTGCCCCTTGTTTGTAATTTTTTCTGAAGGAACATAGTCTGGTGCCTGCATGAATGTGGATGAGTGGGTAAGTTCATTTACAATGCAAATGTAGGAGCCAGAGTTTGTTTCTTCCGTCTGGGTTAGCTGGGGGAGGAATGAGAGAGGCGCGTAGTTGTCTATTATGTTTGTGTAAGATGTAACGTTGTCGTCCGTGTTCCAGTACTTTCCCTGCTGATAGATTATTTCCCTTACGATTGCGGGGCTTGTGCGGAAAAAGCTAAAGAAGAGCATGTTGCGCTTTAAGAGTTTTTCCGTGTTGTCAAGGCCTGAAGATTCGCGGTGGGACTTGTACCAGGCGCTTGAGTATTTGCCGATTGTCTGGTAGCCGGAAATTTTGGGGTAGGGGTCTGTTATTGTAAGGTCTGCATAGGCATTGTAGTTTGCCCAAGAAGGGTCTGTTATGCTTGCGGAAAAGTCTGCCTGTTCTGTAAAAATGCGTGGCAAAAGCAGCAGGGCTTCGTTGTTCTTTTTGTAGAGAAGCTCGTCTTTTCTTTTGTTCATCTCCAAGGGGGCATATTCGTATCCCCCGTAAACAAGGGGGGCGCCCATGAGCGTGTGGCCGTTGAAGGAAAGCGTGTTCTTGTAAAGGGTAAAGCCGGAGAAGGATTCGTTAAAAGAAGGGTCTTCTCTGAACATTTCTTCTGCATACTGGTTTTCCGAGCGGTCAAGCATAAAGACTATGACGTTCTGCTTGTTTTTTGAGAGCTTAAAAATTGGTTCTATTTTTGCAGATTCAGTTCCGCTTATCTGGAGGAATTCCTTGTACTGCTTTTGAATTGTTGCTGTATTGATAAGAGCCAGAGCTGTAACGGCAAAGATTAGAAGAGAGACCAAGCTGCAGTGAATTTTTGCCTTCTTAAATGGAATTGTAAAGACTATTGCAAGAAGCAGGGCTGCCAGTACAAAAAGGTTAAGCAGGCTTGGCATGGAAATAGTCCTGAAATTTACCGCGTTTAGGAAGGTGAGTGTTGCGGAAACGTCTCCGTAGTTCAGCATAAAGAAGAATGAATTTACAATGGCACTTGCGGCTATCCAGCACATAAATGCTGAAAGAAGAGTCTGGATCTTCTTGTTGAAGAGGAAGTAGACACACAAAGGCCAGAAGAGGAAGAATCCTGCTGACTGGGTTAAAACCGTCTTTATGTAAAAGAGGGGGTTTGGGTGTTCTCCGAGCCCTGAAAATTCAATTGGGGAAGAGGAAATCAAGGCTGCCGGAATTGAAAGGCCTGCAAGTACAAAAAGCAGTACGCATGACAGGATGTAGAGGGAGTTCCTTGTTTTTGTTGATTCAGCAAGAACTTTGAGTGGCCCTCCGATAAGCTTGTTTGCAAAATGGATAAAGACCGGGGCTAGGAATATGCAGGCGAAAGCAAGCATTGCCACCAGGGTGTAGGAGAATTTTATCTTTAGTCCAAACAATATATAGGCAAGGAGTATTACGCAGATTGCACAGCACAGAATCCAGAATTTCTTGAGGGGATTCTTGAGCTTGTAGAAGATGTTTTTTACCAAGCTGAATATGTTGTTGAAGGTCCAGTAGAGAACAAGACCTGCCGGGGAGTCGTAGAGGACTACGAGGAAGACAGCCGCCATTATGTAAATCTGAAGCTTTTCCCTAAGGCCGTGTCCCTTTGAATATATTGCGCCGGAGATGCAGTTTATTAGCGTCATTGCGATTGGCAAGATGTTTACGGAAAATGCCCCTATTGAAAACAAGGCGTCCGGGGCACCCATGTCGCGGATGAAGAGGAAGCTTTCCCCGTTCAGGTCGCTAAGGTGAGAAAGATAGCTGTAAGCGGCAAGGAAAAAGGGAACCTGAATTAAAAGCCCGAAGGATGAGCGGAGTGCCATAATGGGGCTATAGTGGTGCTGACGGTAAAATGTAGACGTTATCATGTAGCGTTCATCGCCAGAAAATGCCTTTTTTATGCGTTCAAGGCCACTTTTCATCTTTGTCTGCTTTTCGCGCTCAACTTCCTGCCAGTGTTCGGCAACGGCATAAAGCGGAAGGCAAAGGATTGTAATTCCCACGGAAACACAGATAACAGCCAGTCCCTCGTTGTGGAAGAATTTCTTGGAAATTGAATAGATAATTTCTATTATTGTATAAAGAGGATAGATTATCAGATTGTATAAAAGCATATTTATTCTCCAAACGGGAAAATTTGTTTCCAGTTTTCGTTTTTTGTTATGTCTCCGTTTACCGTATACCAGTCGTCATTAGAGATAATCAACTTTGTATGGTCACGGTTACGCGTACTTTCTGCATTTGGGTGACAAATTTTTACGAATTCATCTTTGTTTGGAAGGTCGTATTCAAGCCCTGTGAACGGATTTTTTGCGTTCGGGAAAATATCCTTTGTTGCAATTGCCGGTGTGTCTGCATTTGTCATGAAAGAGAAGTCCTTTGTAAGGTGAATTCCGTCCGGGCTGGGGCGGCGGTCGTTAAAGTCTTTTACGATAAGGCTTGCAGTTACGCTTTCCTTTGGATAGGGCGGCTTGTCTGATTTTTCAAATTTGCCTGTATCAATGTATGTTCCGTGGTCAGAGACTATGATGATGCGGGTATTGTCGTACAGGTCGTTTTCTTTTAGCCAGTCAAAGAATTTTGCATAGCAGCGCAAAGTTCCTGCCTGTGTGTTGTACTGGGCGTTTTTTGCCCATTTTGAAGGACCTGTCTGCGTAACATCTTTTACCGGTATGTAGTCCGGGTACTGGAGGCGGCTGGGTTCGTGAGTGGAAAGGTTGTCTATCATAGTGAAGGTGCTTTTTTCTGCTGAACCGTCAAACATTTCCGGGAAATAGATAAGGCATGAATAGTTGTCTATGAACTGAGAGAAGTGGTCTTTGCGGCCGTTTGCATTCCACCAGCGCTTGTGATGAACCAGGCGTCTTAAAACTGGCGGGAAGGTTTTAAAAATGCTGAACATAATGAAGTTGTGCTTTATGCTTTCGCTTATGTAATTGGTCTTTTCTATGCCGTTTTGTTCATACCAATAGTCTGAGTATAGACCGGTCGTTAAAACACGGTTTATGTCCGGATAGTCTTTGTACATGTCGGTAACAGGTTCTTTGCCAAAATTTTCGTAGGGCATGTCGGAAACAGTTGCTTCCCAGCCGTTTTCCATAAAAGTGACTGGCATGGAAAGGATGGATTCGTTGTGCTTTTTCTGCAAAGTTTCCGTGTCCCTTTTGTTCATCTCTGCCGGAGTAAAGCTGTAACCGCCAAAAATTCCAGGTACGCCAACCATTGTAAGCGAACCAAAAGAAACGGTGTTAGGATAGAAGACAAAGCCGTCAAAATGTTCTACAAGTTCTGGCTTTTCTTCAAATACTTCGTCGATGAGCGGAGAAAATAGCCTGTCCTGCATAAAGACAATTACGTTTTTACCGCTTTTGGAAAGATGGTACACAGGTTCAATCTTGGAAATTGTCTGCTTCTTTTCCATATTCAGGTAGGCCTTGCTTACAATTGAAATATTGCGCAAAGAAACGGCTGTTAGGCAGAATGCTGTAATGATAAAGAGGGGCGAAAGCACTTTTGCCTTCTTTGTGAGCAGAAAAATTATGGTTGCAAAGGCTATAAGGGCTATAAGGGCATTCAATGCGATTTGCCACAATGGTGCCGAGAAAAACTGTGCTTCCATAAAGTCAAGGTTTTCGGTAAGCGGTCCGTATGAGCCGGTAAAGGCAAAGTTGTTCACGAGTGCATATACGGCAAGGAATGCTGCCATAAGAGTTAGAAGCTTCTTTATCTTTTTTCCGAACAGGGCATAAAAACAGACTGGCCAAAATACGTAGAAGCCAAGTCCCTGGTAAAAGGCTATCCTTAGGAAGATGAAGGGTGACGTGTATTTGTCTACGTAGCAGAATTCTTGGGGTTCACTTTCTATAAGAATGGATGGAATTGTAAGGCCAGTTAAAAGGGCGATTGTGAGTGAAGAGAAAATGAATATGCAAAGCCTTGTCTTTGGGGAGCGGTCTATGTCCGTAAGCAAATTGTCCAAAAGCCAGTTTACAGCCTTGATGATTAAAGGAGCTGCCGCGATGATGATGCAGATTAGGGCAAGCATTGCTCGGAGTTCGATTTTTCGCTTTTGCATTGCAAAGATGGCTACAAGTATGCCGCAGATGCATGCCGCAAGCGCTATTCTGTAAAGCACTTTTACCGGATTCTTGAACTTGTAGAAGACGTTTTTTACCAATGAAAGCAGGTTGTTCATAGTCCAATACATTACAAGTCCAGCCGGAGAGTTGTAGAGTATTACAAGAAAGACAAGTGCAGAAACATAAATCTGAATCTTCTCGCGTTTGTCTTTGTGGCCATATGAATAAATGGCGCCGGAAACGCAGTTGATTATAGTCATTGCAATGGGAAGAACATTCACTGTGAATGAACCTATGGAAAACATTGCGTCTGGGCTGCCCATATCCCTTATGAACAGAAATTTTACTCCGTTAAGGTTTGGAAGGTGGGACAAAAATGAATATGCCGCCATAAAAAATGGAATCTGAATCAAAAGTCCGAATGAAGAGCGAAGGGCCATAATCGGGTGGTAATGGTGTTGGGAATAAAATGCATTGAGCATCATGAATTGCTCGTCGCCCCTGAATGCTTTTTTTATGCGCTTAACGCCAGGTCGCATGCTGTCTTCCAGAATTCTTTCTTTTTCCTGCCAAGATTCGGCTATTATGTACAGTGGAAGGCAGCAAAGCGTTACGACAAAGCTTAGTCCTATTACAGAAATTCCCGAACTTCTCGTTAGTTCTTCAAAAAAAAGGTAAAAAATTTCAAGAATTTGTTTTATAGGATAAATTACTAAATAATAGAAAAGCATAGGAATATTATAGTAGTTTTTATTTTCACGTGCAAGCGAGGCTTTGGTTAGGCATTATTTTGCAAAAAAAATTGCGCATTTGTGTCAGTTTTTGAATTTTTAGGGGCTATATATAGTATGGATGGAAAATATGAAAAAAATATTTTTGGTTTTGATGCAGGTTATTTTGCTTGCCTTTTGCTTTGGCGGATGTTCGCTCGGTGATGCGGAGGGGGAATCAAGTAATTCGGAAAGAAGAAGGGGGACAGGCAGGGAGCTTGGCAGCAGGCAGAAGCTTAGGGTTGCAAACTGGAATGTCCAGACCTTTTTTGACAGTACGACGAGCGGTCTTGAATATGATGAATTTAAGAAAGACGGAAGCTGGGGGCAGGAAGCATATACCGTGCGCCTTGAGCGTCTTTGCCAAGTTATAAAGGCTTTGGATGCGGACGTTTTTGTAATGGAAGAAATTGAAAACGAAGGCGTTATGATGGACATAAGCAATTTTTTGGCGGGGGAATGGGACAAGAAAAAGGTCTATGCCTACGGTTGCTTTGCAAAGGATTTTGGAGCTGCAATAGGTTGCGGCGTGCTTTCCCGCTGTCCTGTAAGCGGATTAACCGTTCACGGGGTGGATTTCCGTAAGCAAAAGTCTGATATGCCAAGGATGAGGCCTCTGATGCAACTTTCGGTTTGCAAGGGTAGCCGCATGCTTACACTTATGGTCAACCACTGGAAGAGCATGAGCGGGGGTGAAAATGCAACGGAGAAGTGGCGTAATGTTCAGGAGTCGGTTCTTTCGCGGAAGGTTGGGGAAGAGCTGGCTCTTGGCAAGGCTGTCTTGTGCTGCGGAGACTTTAACCGGGACATTGGAAAGTTCAAGAAGGGGGCGGATAGCGGGACAATCCTTTTGCGGGAACTTGCTTTTGGAAAACAAAATGACTTTGGGGTAGAGGTGCTAAGCCCTTGGTATGATTTTTCGCAATCGCTTGTTGAGCCTGGAAGCTATTATTTTAACGGTGAGTGGTCTAGAATCGACCAGTTTTTTTATGCAGGTGATGCTGAAGTTGAATATTTTGAAGCTGCCGCCTCCGAACCATGGAGCGAAGGGGAAAGCAAAATCCCCAAGAAGTACAAGATTTGGAACGGAAGCGGCTTTAGTGACCATCTGCCAATAGTCTGCGATGTGTCTTTTTAGTACTTGTAGATGCCGTAGATTGTTGTTGCGTTCTTGGAAATCATCATTGCCAAGGTGTTTAAGATTGCGGTGGAGGAAGACAAGTCCAGTTTGATGCCGGAGCCGTCTTTTGCAGTGTTGTAGGTAAGGGTGCATTTTTTGCCGGATGCTTTCTGCATTGCTGTCTGAATGGCCTTGCAGCTGGATGTGAATTTGAGGATGGGCTGAATGCTTGATGAATCAGGTGCGCCTACAAAGGTGAATGAAGTTTCGCCGGTGTAAGAAGCGTCCAAAGCCTTGAAGCCTGCCTGTGCAAGGATTCCGCCAGCGTCGTCTGTGGGGCAGTTGTCGTACATTTTGATTGTGACTTTTTCGCCCTGCTGTTGACCGCCGCCTTGTGAGCTTCCGCCGCTGCTACCGGAAGAATTTGTGGTTGCGCAGCTTGAAAGGGCAAAAATGAAAGAGATAGCTGCTACTGCAGCCAGAACGAGTGTTGATTTCTTCATGAAAAAACTCCTTAAAGGACATTGGCATGGGAATGCTTAGACCTTTCTTAAATTATAAGGCCATTGCTGTAATTTCGCAAGCATTAGTTGTAAAAGGCATACTAGAACAACCTACGCCGCCGTGGAGCCCCGGCAGTACCGGCCGAAGGACGGTATGAGCGGATAGCGAAGGGCGGAAGGGCGGTGGCGCAAGGACCCCTTCCGTCGAGTTAGCCAAGGAATAAAATGGAAGAGCGGTTAAAGGTTCCGTCCAAAAAAATGGCAAAAGGAAAAATTACAGCGTAAAGCTTCCGATTATGTCTCCGAGGGAATTCAAGTCTTCCTGGTTTTTTGCGGATGCGGAGTTTACGTTTTCCATGGCGGATGTTATAACGTCTATGCTGTCCGTCATGAGGTTCATCTGGAGGTTTATCTTTGAGGTGACGTTGTTCAGGATTTCCATTTCCTTTACGACTTGTTCGCCGCCTGAAAGCATTTCTTTTGAACCGTCCCTTACGTGGCCTGTGTTTTGGGTGATTTCTTCCATTGTGTCCAAGACCTGCTGGTTTCCCTTTGCCTGTTCTTCAACGGCATCCATGATTTCTGTTTCCTGCATGCGGACTGTCTGGGTGAGTTCATAGATGATGTCGAACTTGTCCTGTACTTCCTTTGTGCTGTCTGCAACGTTAAGGATTGCCCTGGAGAGTCCCTTGAGGTTGTCGCGTATGGACTTGCTCTGCTTTGCCGACTGTTCCGCAAGTTTTCGTATTTCGTCAGCAACGACTGCAAAACCCTGTCCTACGGCTCCCGCGTGTGCCGACTCGATTGCCGCGTTCATTGCGAGAAGGTTTGTCTGGCTTGCTATGTTCTGGATGATTGCGCTTGCTTCCATGAGCGAAGTTGAGCGCCCGATGATGTCCTGTGCCAGCTTTACGGCTCCCTGTATGCTTTTGCGGCCTTCGTCAGATGCCTGTCCAAGGGAATTTACGGCTTTGGAGTTGTCATGTAGGACTTCCGTTATGTTGCGGATTTTTTCCACCATTTTGTTTACGGCGTAGGATGACTGCCTTACGGAGGAAGCCTGCATTTCTATGTTTGCGTTCAGACCCTTGATGCTGCCAAGAATCTGGTTTGCGCTTGCGTTTGCTTCCTGTACGCCCTGGGCCTGCTTGTTCATCTCGTCGCGGACTGCCTGAATGTGTTCCATAATGTCCGTGACCTGCTCCAGGGCTTTTTCCATGTTTATGGACAAGTTGGTGGCATTTTCGTTGGAAAGGATGATTGAATTCTTAAAGCCGGTCAGAAGGTTCCGCATGGTGTCCGAAAATGAATTCATGTCGTTTACAAGGTCGCCCAGCTCGCAGCGGAGTATTATTGATACAGGCTTGGCGGTATAGTTCCTCATGCTGAGCTCTTTTGCCTGGTTTGCAATGTCCTTTAGATTGAGCTTTACATCGCGGATACAAGTGTAGAAGTCTATTACGGCCATGAGTATGCAGAGGGCTGCAACGGGAAGGATGTGCAGGGCAAGCAGGCTGTTGCTCATCAGACGGTTCTTGGGGATTAGGAAGGTGGAAAAAAGTATAAGGCTAATGCCTGTGAGTGCTGCCACGGAAATTGCCACTACGCGGGCTATGAGGGAAAGGGTCTGGTGCTTTGTCCTGTAGGGCAGCCAGTTTATTGAGTGCTCAACGCTCTGTAGGAAAAGGATGTAGACAAAGGCTCCAAAGATGAGTATTACACCTATGATGAGCACAACAAGGTACATTAGCGGCGGCTTTCCCAGGAAGGCTTCCCAGCGCAGTCCCCTGGCTATATAGCGCGAATAATAGATGTTGGGCAGAGTAATGGAGCAGAGTATGGGAAGTATTATTGATATGTTTTCAAAGATGCGGACGGTTTTGTTCAGCTTTTCGATTGAATTTTCTGAGTGGTCGTAAGATTCTATGTTTGACTTGTACCAGCGGAAGGTAACGAGCGGCAGGATTAGCTGTATTGCAAGGAAGATGTAGAGGATTGGGTCTGCAAGGGTATGGAAAAATTCCCTTAGGGTCATTGCGCCCATGAAGCATGCAACGTAGCCCCAGATAAGCGGGGTAATAAGATATGCACTTAATAGCAATGGAAGGGTACGTTTTTTTATCAAACCTGGTTTTGAGGCGTCGTTGTTGCTTTCTTTTTGAACAACTTCTTCGGTTCCAAAACCAAATTCATCCAAAGAAATCTCTTCCATAGTAACGGCTCCATACTTTTGTTGCAATAATTATAACTGAAAAAAGGGCAGTCTACAAGAAGTAAACTGCCCCAAAATGCGAATTTTAATGAATAATTATTTCTTGCCCATGCCGTTTACTTTTTCAAGCCTTGCAATGGCCTTCTGGTTGGCTTCTTCTGCTGTCTTGCGCTGGTATTCTGTAACTGTATTGATGTTGTTTACCATATAAACTGGCTGGAGTGTAGCATCCAAACAGTCGCGCCAGAGTGAGCTTTCCGGGTCTACGGTGTTGCGCTTGAGGGTTGCCATTGTAATCGGGATGTGAACATATTTGTCGTGAACAAGGCCAATTACAATCTTTGTCTTACCAGCCATTGCTGCGTGAACGGCGTTGTTTCCAAGGCGCTCGCAGTAGATGGAGTCGTTTGCGGTTGTAACGGATGCGCGTACTTCGTAGCTTGGGTCAATGTACTTGAGGTTGATGTGGAAGCTCTTGTTTGCAAAGTATTCCGTGATTTTGTCGCGGAGGAAGATGCCGATGTCTGCAAGCTTCTTGTTGCCGGATGCGTCTGTCTGGTTGGTTGTTGTAAGAAGCTCCTGTCCTGCACCTTCTGCTACTACGATAACTGCGTGATGGCGCTTTTCAAGGCGTTCCTGGAGGTGGGCAAGGAAGCCGTTTGGACCGTCCATGTCGAATGGAACTTCCGGGATAAGGCAGAAGTTTGCCTCGTGGCTTGCAATGGCGGCTGCTGTAGCAATAAAGCCAGATTCGCGGCCCATGAGCTTTACAAGACCAATACCGTTAATCTGTGAGTGGGCTTCCATGTGGCATGAATTTATAGCCTGGGTTGCCTTCTGAACTGCTGTTTCAAAACCGAATGAGCGGTCTATGAACTGAAGGTCGTTGTCTACGGTCTTGGGGATGCCAACAACAGCGATTTTTAAGCCGCGGCGGTCAATTTCGTTTGCAATGTCCAGAGCACCGCGCTGGGTTCCGTCACCGCCGATTATGAACATGACGTTGATGTTAAGGCGTTCGATTGAGTCAACGATGTCGCTTGTACGGTCGCCGCCTCCGCGTGAAGTTCCAAGGAAAGAACCTCCAATCTTGTGGATTGTGTCTACGTTGTCGGGGTTAAGGTCTACTGTGTTGAAGCCCTGTTCAGTAAAGAAGCCCTTGTAGCCGAATTTTATGCCGCGGATTCTGCGTACGCCGTAGCGGTTCCAAAGGCAGCGTACTACTGCGCGGATTACGTCGTTCAAACCTGGGCAAAGACCGCCACAAGTACAAATGCCGGCTGTAACGTGGGCCGGGTTAAAGTAAATGTTTTCTCTTGGACCTGCTTTTTCCATAAGGTTGGACATGTCGTTGGCATCGCCCTTGTCATCCTCAAAAACATTCACCAGGTTGCGGACATAGGATGTGTCCTTAACGTAAGTTGCACGGAAGTCACCGTGTTCATGTGAAAGTTCAATTGGAGAGCGGACTTTGCATTCTCCTAAAGTTTCAACGGAAAAATCATACTTTATTTTGTCCATAAGACCTTACCTCAAAAAAGACTGTCTGGCGCAAAAATGCACCTTATTTTTCAATCTATTAACATAAACTGTTAAGGGCTAAATGTCAACATAATACGCGCAAACCACTTTTTTTTTTCTATTAAATATGGCAAATTATAAATGAGGGAAAGATGCGGGAAGAATCGTGGAACAGGTTTGAAGAACAAGAGCGCATGGAAAACAAAAAGCACTGTGAGCCGTCTGATGAATACAACTTTTATGAGGCGGTTGCAAGCGGCGACATAGAAGCCGTTGAGCAGAATTTTGCCCGGGGCGATTTTGTAAACCAGGAAGGAAAGGGTAAGCTTTCCCTGAATTTTCTGCGCAACACAAAGTATCATTTTGTAGTTGCAGCGGCCCTTATCACGCGTTTTTGCATAGACTCCGGCATGGAAAACGAAGAAGCCTACACACTTAGCGACTTTTACATTCTGAAGATGGATGAATGTACGGACATTCAGAGCGTTGTTGCCGTATACAATGACATGGTAATGGACTTTACGCGCAGGATGAGGGTTCTTAAAAGACCAGCTTCTCTTTCCAAGCCTGTGCTCAAGTGCATAAACTATATTTACGAAAATCTAACCAGGCAGATAAAGATTGACGAACTTGCCAAGGTTTCAGACCTTTCGGAAAACTATCTGTCTCATTTGTTCAAGAACGAGATGGGAGTTAGCCCGGCAGACTATATCCGTGAGCAGAAGATTATCTACGCAAAGCAGATGTTGCTCAATTCGGATTATTCGGTCATGCAGATTTCGGACATGCTTTCCTTTAGTTCGCAGAGCCATTTTGTTCAGGTGTTCAAGAACATGGTGGGTCTTACGCCAAAAAAATTCAGGGAGCAGAAGCCTGAATTCCTCAAGAACAAGAATCCTGCCAAGGATGAATAGGGATTTATCATGATAAAAAAAACGAGTCATCTTGCCAGATTGTTTTTTTGCACAGCATTTCTTTTTTGCCTCCAGTTTTTTTGTAGGCAGGCAAGTGCGCTTGAGATTTACCGACCAGAAAATTTTGGCAATATGAATATTGTTCCCTGTATGATTAGGGTTACTGACATGGACGGAAACGATGCTTCTTCTTCCATAATAAGCATTTCCTATTCCTGGTACTACGAGATAAACAAAAAGAAGGGGAAGTGGCTTCACCGCTACTGGGATGGCTGCTTTTCAGGAGGAACGGTAGTCCACCTGGACATGAAAAGAGGAACCTACAAAATATCTGTCTACACCCCGGTAAAGGATCAGGCGGAATATGCTTTGCTTACGGGGCAGGAATGGACTTCAAATGAATTCATCTATAAAACTGGCAGTCCCGCTCTGAACGTTATCTTTGTAAGTCCCCTTGCAAACGACAACGGCTTTTATTCAGGGGGTTGGCATATTGACTACCGAGCCCCTAAATTCTACATCTACACCAAGCCGAGGGTGGAATAGCACTAAATTGCGGATTGTGCTTTATGTTTTGACTTTTTGTGTTATCATTTAGGATATGGATAAGAAGAATATTTTTTCTGGGATTTTGCTGGTTGCCGTGGGGCTTCTTGTTTTGCTTGAACCAGAAACATGTATAAGGGTTTTGGTTGTTCTTCTGGGGGCTTTTTCTGCTGTCAAAGGAATTTACGATATTGCGCGGATGCGTTCCGTGAGTGATGACACTGTGGTCCGCCGGGTTATTGTTATCCAAGGGATTGTAAGCATAGTGCTGGGGCTTGCGGCAGTGGCAGCTCCCTTTGCCCTGTTCACCGCAGTGCAGGAGATTGTCCGCATAATGCTTTATGTCCTTGCGGTTTACCTTGTGCTGGAAGGTCTTGCATGTCTGTTTTTGGCGGCTAAGCTAAAGGGCCTGGATGTTGAAAAGGGTGTAGGAAAGTCTTTTGTGCACCAGGGCCTGTGCAGTCTTTTGATAGCTGTGATTCTTTTTCTTTTGCCCCAGGACTTTGGAATACTGATTGTGCGGGCCTTGGGCTGCATTTTTATTATAGCTGCTGTTGTAACCCTGCTCTACACCTGGCACAACCGTCCGATTGTGATAAAGCCGGATGCTGTGGAAGATGCAGAGCCTGAAGAACTGGCAGAAAAAGAGTAATAGCTTTTGAAAAATAAAAATGCCGAACCTGCTGGTCAAATTCAACAAGTTCGGCATTGCATTATCTTGCTAAAAAGTCTTACTGCTGGCGTTCAGCTATAGCTTTCTTTACTCCGTCTGCAAAGAGCTGGTTCTGATCCGTGCGCTCAGGGACGGAGAATTCTGGTGCTCCGTTGTTACCAGAGGTGCGGTAGAAGTCCTTGGAGTCTGCTGTGTAGGCAGGGCTTTCGGTGTTGTTGAGCCACCAGTCAAGAACTGCGACTATGCAGAGCGTATATTTTATGAGGTTTGCGTTTGTGGCGGCTGTAGTGTCGTCCGGGCGTTTTGCTCCCAAAAGAACGTCAAGCCTCTTGGAGATGATGTTTGGAATTTCAAAGTTGTAGCGTTCCCAAGTGTTGATTATGCCAAGAACCGGCTTTTTTGCCTGTGCGTTTTCGTCTATGCGGCGGGCAAGAACCGTAAAGACCTTGCGGATGTATTCCGTGCGGTTGTAGATTGGCGTAAACTTATTGTCTGACCTTGGCTTTGAAAGCGTTGGGGCGTTGAATTTAAGGTGGGGAAGGAAGTAGAGCTTCTGACCCCAGAACATGGTGTTGATGAGTTCCTTGCCGTAGTTGGTGGAGGCGTAGTCACTCTGCGTGTAGAGCGTGTTCATAAAGTTGCGCAGGTATTCCGCATAGTTCTTTTCAAAGGTGTCGTCAATGTAGAAGCCCCAGTCACCCATAACGTCTGTGATGGAGTCGTCCATGTAGCCAAGCTTTTCGTCTGCCTTTAGGTTAAAGTTGATGTTGCGGCAGCCATGGAAGAGGTCGTCTATGATTTTAATAAGAACGATTGCTACTTGAAGGCCGTTGTGGGGGTTGAGCATGTTGAAGCCGTCATTGAATTTGTAGAGCGGCTGGAAGTAGGGGAACATGTCCGGGTGGGAGTCAAGGTTGGAGAAGCCTGCATCTGGGAAAAGCTGCTCAAGAATCTTAAGGCCAGCTTCTACAATTTCGTCCTTTTTGCCGGCAACAGGTTTTGCAGCTTCTTCCTGCTTCCTGCGCTCTTCTTCTTCCTTTTCCCTCTGAGCCTCTTCGTTCACCTTCTTTTTCTTTTCCGGAAGCAGAAGGTCAAATTTTGAAAGTCCAAGGAAGTCAAGGATTTGAACTATTTGTGCCGTAAAGAAGCGCGGGAATTCAACGTATTCAGAAGAGCACATTCTCATAAGAAGCGGGTACATGCCCTTGATTATCTGGTTGTAGACATAAATCCATTCTGTAATTCCTTGTTTTGCAAGGGTTTGCACCTTTGAGGAATCAATTGCCGGGTAGGCGCTTATGTCTGCGTAAACTTCCTTGATAAGAGCCGGAACCTGCTGCTCGCCAATGTAGTAGATGGTAATCAGCTCGTGGTAAACTGCCTTTACGAAAGGAATAAGCATTGGAACCGTAAGGTCTGCCGCCTGGTCTTCAAGCGTAAGTGCAAGCATCTTTATGTTGCGCATTGACCATTTACCCACGGTGCGCAGAAACTTGAACTTGAGGTCCGTTTCTGCCGCTATTTTAGCCTTGTAGGTTGCAGGGGCAATCTGAATGAAGGATTTTAGCGTGGAAATAAAGGTCTGCATGTGCTCTACATGCTGCTTTATGGTGTATTCGCCGAATTCGCGGGTAACCCTTTCCCTGTTTTTTGAAGAAAGGCCAAAGAGGAAGTTGAAGAAGCCAAAGTCGGGCTTGAGGTTGTATTCCTCAGACTGCATGAGGCGGTTCATCAGCTTTAGGTTGTGCGAAGTGATTGCAGGAAGGTCTTCGTCAGTTTTGCGTGCCTTGCCGCTGCCTTTTACCAGTTTGTTTACGGCAGGAGATGCCTTTTTCTGATCTGTAGAAGCGGAAAGGGCTGCGCTTTTTGCAGAAATGTCGCTGGAAGAAAGGCCGGATGCCTTTATGTGGCCGCCAACGACTACGCGGTTGCGCTTTGGCAAAGTGTCCGGGTTAATAGGAGTGGGACGTTCCGGAAGTATTTCTCCGCCCAGCTTTTTTTGCATTTCCAGGGCTTCGATTGGGTCGATTGCGCCAATGTTTTTGCGGGTTTGCTCCAGAGTTCCAGGTGCGAAGGCCCGTGATTTTTTATTACTTGAATCAGACATGTCTATGCTCCCCTTATAGTCTTATAGAATATTTCTTTGTTATCCCCGGCAACGATTTTATGGATATTTTTTCACCGTCTGCCGTAAGCAAATCTCCTTCAAAAGTTCCGTATATTGTATGGTATTCAGAATGAAGAATAATTGCGCTGATTATATTCTTATTATCGGAAACAGGCGAAAAAGTTAAATCAATCATATTCTCCGTGTCCTGAATAATCCATTTATTCATTATACCATAAGAATGGGTAATTACAACAGGCGGAAGGGGTGTTGGCTTGCCGTCGTAGAAGAGGACGTTGCTGTTGTATTTGTCCTGATCAACTGCATCCTGGGAGCTGGCCTGAATCCTAAAGGAAATGTTCTTTCCGTTGATGGTTCCCATGCCGGTAACAAATTCACCGTGGCTTATGAATTTCATGTAGGTGCGGTTTATCTCAAAGAAAGAGATGCCGTCGCAGTCCTTCATGGTGATTGCATCTGAATGCTTGGGAATAAGCGTAACTGCCCCGTGCAGAGGCAAAGTGGCATAATAGTGGGCCGAACATCTCCTGCGTGTTGGGGAAGGGGAAATGCAGGTTAGCTCCGTCATTTGGTCAGAGTTAAAGCGTGCTATAAGGGCCGAATTTGCGTTTGGACGTACGCTGTCTCCCTTAAGGTTGAATATTACGGAAAGCTTGTCCGTCTTTCGGTCCCAGCTTATCCTTATGTAGCGGGATTTTTTGTAGCTGGAGGTTGATGCCGCTATAAGCTTGTGGGGAACAAAGCGTTTTCTTGGTCCCATGACCGAGCGGTAGACATACCTCTGCTTTGTCTGCATGTTCCAGAAATTTACTTCCGCCATTCCAAATATCTTTGAATCGTAGAAGTCTATGCAGCCAATATAGTCGCCAAGGCTAAAGAAAAATGAGAGGCGGCTTTTAATGCGCAAGTTGGACAGCAGGGTGGGCAGGGGAAAAGTGTAGAAGGGGTTCTTTATGCCGCGTATGTCCAGCCGCTCCGGGTGGTTCAGAAAGGTTCCAAATACAGGTTTGCCTTTGCGGACAAAAGACTGCGGTGCTTCCTCTAGTTCTCTGGTGTACAAGGTGCCGCCTTCTTTTTGTTACGGAAGTAGAGAATTGCCATAAAAGCAAGCCCGCCCAAAATCATTATCGAGCAGAGAATCTGTCCGGTAGAAAGATTCAGGAGGGATGTGTTGCGGTAAAGAATTTCGCTTCCGTCTTTGGAAATCCTGTAGCCCAGGTCTGAATCCGGCTCGCGGAAATATTCTATTATGAACCTTACGAATCCGTAGGAAATAGTGTAAAGCGCCGTAAGAAAACCGTCAAAGGGCTTGTGCTTTCGGACATTCCACAAAAGCAGGAAAACTGCCAGACCTTCAAAAAGTGCTTCGTAAAGCTGGCTTGGGTGCCTAGGCAAGTCTATAAGCTTTAATCCTTCAGGAACAACCATCTTGCACTGGGCGGCAAAGTCCTTAACCCAGTCAAGGCTGTAGGAAAAAGGCTCTGCGTGGGGGAAGGTAAAGCCCCAAGGCATAGTGGTAATCCTTCCGTAAAGCTCTCCGTTCAGGAAATTGCCTATGCGGCCAAAAGTGTATCCTGCCGGAATTGCCACGACAATAGCGTCTATCCACTTTAGGGTAGGCTTTTTGTGCCAGTGACACCATAAAAGCGTTCCAACAAGACCGCCTATAAAGCCTCCGTGGTAAGACATGCCCGCAAGACCTGTGAATTTTTTTGTTACGGAGTCAAATGGCCAGAAGATAAGCCAGGGTGCCTTTAGATACCTTCCGCTCGTGTCGTAAACAAGCGTGGAGAAAACGCGGGCACCAATCAGCAAAAAGATTATTCCGCATGCGATAAAGCTAAAAATATCGTCATCGGTTGCCGTATAGCCCTCTGCATTGAGCGCACCTTCATTCTTTTCCTTGCGAAGAATCAGGAAGGCGGTTACAAATGCAAAAATATACATCAAGCCATACCAGCGCAAAAGGCCTAAAACGGGTACGTTTGGAAAAATTTCCGGATGAATCCAGCTCGGATATTTAATATATAGAAGAAAATTGGACATTAGATTTTAAACCCCTGTCGTGCCGCTTCCACAAGTTTTTTCTTGAGCAGCAAATTCTCTGCCTTAAGGTGAGAGATTTCATACTGCTGCTGCTTTATTGCCTCTGCAAGTTCGCCCGTAGTAAGAGCCCCTGTGCCGATAAGGTCTTCAACATAAGACATCTTTGCGCTAAAGTCGTCCGTTGCCTCTTCCTCCGCTGCCTGGAAAGAAAAGTCGGAAGCCTGGGTGATGTCGTAGTCATCGTCAAACTTTAGCGTAGCAGAATGCATTATCTTTTCTGCAATGCGGTAAACTGCCTGCGAAATTAAAGACTGTGGCTTGTAAATGATAACCGGAAGCCTTGAAGCAAGAGCCTTGTCCTGCAAGGAGTCGCGGTAAATAACGCCAAGATGCTCAAGGTCAAGGCCAAGGAACTGCTTGCAAGAGTGGCGGATTCTCTGCGCACGGTCTGCGTCTTTTGGATCGTCGATCATGTTAAGAACCATGCGGGGGTGGAATTCTGCAAGACGCTGGTTAAAGAGCCTGGTGTTTTCCGGGTCAACCTGCGCAAGGGATTTTACAAGGTTTGGCAGGTAAAGCTTCTGCAGCGCGGCTGAATCCTTTTTAAGGCTTTCAAGCTTGTTGTATGCCGGGGTTCCACGCCTAAAGGTATTGTACATCATGCGGAAGACTACATTTTTAAGGAAAAGGTAGCCGTTAAGGGTGGCCGTAACCGTTGGAGCCGTAACGATGATTCCCTGCGGAGACAGGATGAACATGTCAAGGATTGCAAGGTGGGTTCCTGCACCAAGGTCAAGGATAAGGTAGTCGTAGTTAAGCGATTCAAAATTTTTTATAAGCTCATTTTTTTTGCTGGCCCTAAGGGTTGTAAGACCTGGAATCTCAGAGTCACCGGCAATAAAATCAACGTTTTCGTAGTCGGTCTTAGTGATTATTTCTGAAAACTGAGACTGGCCGGTCAAATAAGTTCCAATGCCAATTTTTGGAGACGGCTGACCTATAACAAGGTGCAGGTTTGAAGCACCCAAATCGAGGTCAACTAAAAGAACTTTTTTTCCTGCTTGTCCTAAAGCTATGGCAAGGTTTGCGCTAAGAAGGCTTTTTCCCACACCACCTTTGCCGCTTGCAACGGGTATTATTTGCATAATTGCCATTATACCATAACAAAGAGCTAAAAGTCTATAATTTTTTTCTGGGCGTATTTCTTCTTATTCTTTTGGAGCAAATTGCCTTGTTCGACAAATGTTTTCTGGAAAAGAACATCTTGCCATTTTTTACACTGCTCACAGGCAGCGCCATGGAGGGCGCGTTATTTGTTTGCAAAGGAATTGGCGAATTTTCGCAGAAAAGTCGTAGTAAAAAATGGCAAGGAGGCCATTTTTTACGGGCTTTCCACACTTCGCGGACTAGCCGCCGCTCATCCCGCTGGCGCGGGACTAAAGGTGTTCCAATCCCGGCTAGGTTCCTTATGCTAATGCGGATTTTTTCCGTCACTGGGACCCGCTAGCTCATTTTGACTGTTCTTTAATCCATTTTAGCAGGCGTTACGGGCGGCGTTTGAGCCCGTAGAGGGGGTAGCACGCAACGAAGTGCGGGCGCAGGGGGAGACTTCCCCCTCATGATGTAACAAATCTTTTGTTATACTGTTGAAATTAATATAACTTAGGGATAAACTAAGGGGAAATGGCTATGAAAAAAATTTCTATAAAATCCTTACGCAAGACAGTAATTTTAGCTGCGGCTTTTTTGGGGCTGACGGTTTTTGCATCGCAATGTTTTGCCCAGTCATCCCTTAATTCAGATGACGGAGCCCGCAAAGACAGGCAGTATCTGGAAATCATTAATTCTCTCTACTATTATATACAGCAGAATTATGTAGACGAAGTGGACGCTCAAAAGCTCTACGAAGGTGCCCTGCGCGGTATGCTCGAAAGCCTTAACGATCCGTATTCAGTGTATATGGACGAATCAAGCTGGAGAAGCATTACCGACACAACGACAGGAAGCTTTGGCGGAGTGGGACTTAGCATTACAAAGCCTACGGAAAATAAGCCGGACAAGCCTGCCTACGTAGAAGTCGCCCAGCCAATAGACAATTCCCCGGGTGCAAAGGCAGGAATTCAGGCTGGAGACCTTATTACGGAAATAGACGGAGTGGACACTTCCACAATCACTATGGACGAAGTGCTTTCCAAGTTGCGCGGAACAGTTGGAACAAGCGTAGAAGTTACGATTAAGCGCGGAAAGAACCTTACCTTTAAGCGTACCCTTGTCCGTGCCGTAATAGAAAACCCGACCGTAAAATACGGTGTTATAGGAAAAACCGGCTACATACGCCTTTCTGAATTCTCTTCAACAACGGCTGAGCGTATGCAGGAAGCCCTTGATTCCTTTAAGGATTCAAAGCTAAACGGAATTATCGTGGACCTCCGCAACAACGGCGGTGGACTTTTGACCGCTGCGGTGGATATTGCGGACAAATTCATAGACAACGGAATTATTGTTTCTACAAAGAGCCGCCTTGCCATGGAAAATGCCGTTTATACTGCAAGCCGCCACGAAACGACTGTTGCCAAGGGAACGCCTGTTATAGTCCTTATAAACGGAGCCAGTGCCAGTGCCAGCGAAATTCTTGCCGGTGCGCTAAAGGATGCCAAGGTTGCCTATCTTGTGGGAGAAAAATCCTATGGTAAGGGAAGCGTCCAGATTCCAACTCCGCTTATCAACAAGGACGGCTTTAAGATTACGGTTGCCCGCTACTATTCTCCGAGCGATGTTAACATAGACAAAGTTGGCATTCCTCCGGACAGGGAAGTTGCATATCCGGAATTTACGGAAGAAGAGGCAAAGCTTTATGCTTCACTTCTTGATTCGGGCAAGATAGAGCAGTATGTGGAAAAGCATCCTGGAATGACGGAAGACGACATCTATTCCTATGCAGAAATTTTGCGCCGCAGCTACAGCCTTGAGTCCCGCATTTTGCGAAAGCTTATCCGCAACGAATGTGACAGGGCAAAGCCTTCCCGCCTTTACGACCTTGACTACGACCTTCAGCTTAAGGAAGCACTTAATATAATTGAGCACGAGAATTTTGCCGCCCTTATTTCAAAGGCAAAGACTCTTAAGCAGATAGAAACGGAGCGTAAGGCTAAGGAAGAAAAAGACGCATCTTCTGCTCCTGCAAAGAAATAGGTCTTTGTAAAGCCCATGCGCCAGTTTGTAGCAGAAACTGAACCAGACAAAAACGGTTGCCTATATATAGAAGGAAAAAAAGCCCGCTACCTTTCTGCGGTTTTGCGTTGCGTGCCCGGAGACATGCTTTACGTAAGGCTTCCGGGGGGCGGTCTTCAGCAGATGACGCTTGCTTCTGTTGATTCTGCAAAGAAAAGGGTTGTGCTTCAGCTGGCAGGGGCTTCCATTGCTTCTTCCAGCAAGGAATCTGCGGCAAAAGCCCTTCCTGTAGCGCAAAAGTCCGGTGCAGAACTGTGGCTTTTTCAGTTTGCCGCAAAGCCTGCCAAGATGGAGCTTATTGTCCGCCAGGCGGTGGAATGTGGTGTAAGCAGAATCATTCCGGTGGAAGGGGAATTTTGCCAGAGGGGTTCCCTTGAATCTGTTCAGAAAAAGACTTCCGGCAGTGACGGCCGCTGGGAAAGAATTGTTACGGAAGCCCGAGAGCAAAGCGGTTCCCCTGTGGAAACTCAAATTTCACCAAGCCTATCTGTTGAAAAATCTCTTGATTTGTGGCACAATCACTTAAAAGAAATTAACGCGCAGCAAAACAATCTTTCATTTGTACTTTATGAGCGGACGGAAAACACAATGCCTTTGCATAGGGCGCTTGCATCTGTAGAAGATGTAAAAGCAGTGGCCCTTTTTGTAGGGGCAGAGGGAGGAATTTCACCCGCAGAATATAGCTATCTTACGCAGAATGGGGTGCAGGGGATTCATTTTGCTACCAATATATTGCGTTGTGAGACGGCTGCCCTGTATGGGATTGCGGCAGTTCAAAGTGCTCTTGTGGAGAAGGAATTATGGCAGTTCAAAGAATAAATGTTTTAAATGTTCCGGTAGACATTTGCTCTGCTTCTGACATGGAAGGTCAGATTATGGAAATGCTTGCAAAGCCAGGCACCAAGCAGATTGTTTTCCTTTCCATTTGGGACTTGCTCAAAGCCCGCAGGCGTAATGACTATGCAGAGTGCGTGCGTAACGCAGACCTTGTTCTTCCCATATCAAAGAGCATCTTGCGGGGCGCAAAATTCCTTAAGAAAGACATACCGCTAAAGCACAACCCGTTCAACACTTTGATAAGCATAATGTCTATTCTTGAGACCCACTTAAAGTCCATCTATCTTCTTGGCGGAAGAAAAAAGACTGTTATGGCTGCAACAAAAAACGTAATGAACACCTTTAAGACTTTGCAGGTTGTTGGCCGCTACGTTGGCTACTATCCAAAAAATGTGGAAGACGACATTATTCAGGCAATCTATAAGGCATCTCCATCGCTTGTTCTTGTTAGCGAAGGAATAAAGGAAAAGGACTGCTGGTCCTACAAAAGGCGCAACCGCTTTTCTTCCAGCATTTTCCTCTATTACCGCGATGCAATAGGAATCTTTGGCGACAGAATCAAGCGTGTTAGCGAAACGTCTTTTAACCGCAATACAGAAATTTGGCACGAGGTAATTAAGAATCCGCTTAAGATTTTCTTGATTTTCCCTTGGTTGCATTACAACATTCTTTTGGTTTGGTACAGGCTGTTTAAGAATAAGGAGCAGTCAGTTTGAGTATATTAAAAAATGGAGAAGGGGTATGCAGTTTTTATTTCCGGAGACAGCGCTTCCTGTAGGCACTGTCAGGAAGAAACCGGCATCAGCTTACGAAGGGTAAACAAAAATTTTAAGATTCAAAATGTATTCAGCCTAAAAGATAATCCTCTTTGTTGTTTTATTGATTTTGCGGATTTTAATCAAATTGAACTGATGAATATCGTTGACCACTTGGGCCACTACAATTCTGTTCCCGTGATTTTGTATATTAACGGCAAATTTTGTTCAGTCAGGAATATGTCGCAGGGCTTTTCTTGGTACAAGGGACGTGTCGGCTGGAATACAATAGCTTCTTCCGTAATTGGGAAGCCTTCTTTAGCAAGTGTCCCAAAGAGCAATTCATGGCGGCTCGATTTTGAGTCAAAACTTGAGCTTGCAGCCTGCGGTAACGAAAACGTGCTTATACTTGGTCCAAGCGGTGCGGGAAAAACTTGGACCGCGGAAGAGATTCACAAAAAGTCGCCCAGAAAAAATTCTGTCTTTGTAAATGCAAGTGCGGCTGAATTTAATTCCGGTCTTATAGAAAGTCAGCTTTTTGGCAGCGTAAAAGGAGCCTACACAGGTGCCTGTGGAACAAAAGGTTTGTTTGAAGAAGCAGACGGCGGCACTCTTTTAATAGACGAGGTTGCGGAGCTTCCCTACACCTTGCAAAGCAAGCTTCTCCGCGTAATAGAAAGGCGCACTTATTGCAAGGTTGGCTCAACAAAAGAAATTCCCTTTGACTGCAAGCTGATTTTTGCCACGAATGCAGACATAAAGACTTTGGTTGCCAAGAAAAAGTTTAGGCAGGACCTGTATTACCGCATAAGCCAGCTAAAGATAGAGCTTCCTTCACTTAGCAGCCACAAGGAAGACGTGGGTCATCTTGCAAGGGAATTTGCCCTTTGCTGCGGAGTTTCTTGTTCCGAGGCAGCCCAGGAAAAGCTTGAGCGCAAGTCTTGGCCTGGAAACGTAAGGCAGCTTAGGAATACTGTTGAACTTGCCAGCACTTCTTGCAAGGTTCATGGACGTACGGAAATTTTGCCGGAAGACATTATATTTGCCGACTGATTCTTTTCCACAAGGGCAGCTGCTTTTGTAAAGATTTTTTCTATATATTGGGCTTCCCCTTCTGTGGTTGCGGCCCTGGACAGCATGTTGCGCCAAAACATTTCCATTTGGGGGCGGCCAGTGCGTACAAAAAAGCCTATCTTTTGCAGGTTGTCCGCAATATTCTTTACGGTGCGGTCAATGCGCTCAAGGCTAAGGGGAGTGTAGCCTGTCTGGGAGCTGTTCTTTTGCCTGAACAAGTGGTAGCAGACAAGTTGTACGGCATGGCTTAGGTTAAGGGAGGGGAAGGTGTCGCAGGAAGGGATTGTTACGCCCATGGTACATTCAAGAAGCTCATCGTCTTCAAGGCCTGTCCTTTCGTTGCCAAAGACGACAGCCACTTTGCCGCTTGTTAGGGAATCTGCCAGGGAAGCAAATTCTTCGGGCAAGAGCAGCTTGTTCATGCGCTTTTTTCCGCGCCGCCTTGTTGTTCCCGCTGCACAAACACAGTCAGCCGTAGCTTCTGTTATGGAAGAATAAAAAGTTGCATTTTCATAAATGTTTGCCGCATGGATTGCAAGAATGCGCACCCGCTCTTCGTCTATGTCTTCTTTTTTACCGACAATCCTTAGGCAGGAAATACCGCTGTTGGCCATGGCCCTGCAAACCGCCCCTATGTTACGGCTTTCTTCCGGCCGGGACAAAACAATTACAATGTTGTTCAGATTCATGCAATGACTATAGCACTTTGCACATGTTTGTACTATAATCAATCTTGAATTACGGAAAGTGTATGAAAAATGCGGTTGTAATTGGTGGAACAAGCGGAATCGGCTTTGAACTGGCAAAAATCCTCTGTAAAAATGAATGCTCTGTTTGCGTAAGTGGCCGCCACGACCCATGTGAACAAGACCTTGAATTTATCCCCGCGGATTTTACTGGCGGCCACCTGGACTTGGATGAATTTCCCCCGCTAAGAGAAAAACTTTGCAAAGCGGACATTCTTTGCGTAAGCTACGGTCCTTTTGTTCAAAAACCGCTGCATCTTACCACTGCCCAAGACTGGCAGACCCTTGCCCTTTATGACTATGCCCTTGCCGGAATGGCGGTAAGTTCCGTTCTTCCGGGCATGATGGAGAGAAAATTTGGCAGAATTGTGCTTTTTGGCGGCACAAGAACGGAAAGCGTGCGCTCTTACAAGACAAATGCGGCTTATGCGGGTGCAAAAACTGCAATATCTGTATTGGTCAAGTCTGTTTCTGCCGAATATAGAAAATATGGGGTAACTTGCAACGCCGTCTTGCCGGGTTTTGTAAACGGGGCAAAAGACAAAAGCGATGCAGTTTCTGCACTTTCTGTGGCCCAGTCGGCATTTTCCCTTATTCAGAATGAAAATTTGAACGGGGTTCTGCTGAATGTTGACCGCGGGTGGCAACCATAGCGATTTAAAACAGCCTTTAGAAACTTTTGTTGACGAACTGTTTTAATTGGTGTAAAATATTTTAAAGGGACTGTTTATGGGGATTCCCGAAAAGCAGTTGGAGGAATATGGCTAACAACAACGAACTTGTTTCTGGTTTTGATGATGAAAGAGATGACAGCTTAAAAATACAGTTGGAAAAAATTGATGAAATAAACAGTTGTGTTGCAATTACATTAAATGGTTATATCGATACCTACAATTCTGTTTACTTTCAGAAGCAGATTGGCAAAGTTGTAACGACCGGATATACAAACCTTATTTTTAACTGTTCAAGCCTTAACTACGTTTCCTCGACAGGCATAGGTTCCTTTACGGCTTTCCTTAAGCTTGTGAAGCCCAAGGGCGGAGACATTGTGCTTTTGAACATACAGCCAAAAGTCTATGAAGTTTTCCAGCTTCTGGGCTTTAGCCAGTTCTTTAACATCAAGGAATCTTTGGAAGATGCAATAGACTTCTTTAAGACGGGAACTGCCGCGGAGAATTCAATATTCCCCAAAGTCTTTAATTGTCCTGTCTGTTCACGACGCCTAAAGGCAACAAAAGCGGGGCGTTTCCGCTGTTCTGACTGCAAGTCAATTCTTGCAATAGACCAGCAGGGTCACGTCTTCTTGGGATAGATTTTTAGTTTGCAAACAGAGCGGCTTGTTTTAGGCCGCTTTTTTTCTTTTTAAAGGCTTAGTCTGGGTGGAGCCTGATACCGATACGTTTTGTACAAACAAAACCTATAAGCTTTCTTAAAGCTTCAAAAGTGAATTTGTTGTGGATAAGATGAAGAAAAATATTAAAATCCTGTGGAAAAGTGAATTTAATATTTTACTGACTTTAATTCCCTTTTTGAAAGGCTCGCAAATATATTCTATTTTGTTATAATGTAAGTAATTAGAATTAAAATAGCCCTGCCGTATATAAATCTGCGTAATATATTGAATTAAAATCAATCAGGTGAAGGGCTGCTTTTGCAGAGGTAACAAATTGTGGAAAACTTGTGGCTAAAATATGAATAAAGGGAGCTTTCCTGTGGAAAAGTGGCCTGGTCGATTGCATATCCCCAGGCAAAAGGCCTGTAGCCCGGATTGGAAGGGGCCGAAGGCGACCGGACGCAAGGCCGGGCCGCGCCCGCAAGGGGGCAAGCCCTGCAAAGCCGGATTTGAAATTTTCTCCCTTTAATGCCTGCATTAAAGGGACAGTAAAAAAAGAAAGCCAGCTCCAGAAAAGTATGCAGAAAAGCCGATTTCAGTGATTTTTAGGATGTCTCCATTGTTTTTTAAGCGTAATCGTGTTATTCTAGAAGTAAATGAATAGAAAATCTCCTGCGCGTAATGCGTTAAATTTGTTTTTTTACTTTTGCATGATAGTCGTAGCCTTCACACTGATTTGTGCAGCCGTCTTTACGGTTTATAAGTTGTGTTCAAGGCTGGTTTCGGGGCATAGCCTGGTTGCTTTTGATCCGGTGCTTTTTGCGCGCGGGATATTTATGTTTGCCCCGATTGTCCTTATTGCAAGCGGTTCTTTTATGCTCTTTTACCTTATGCGCCATTCCTCGTCTTCGTGGTTGCCGCTTATCGTTTACATAATCCTGTACGGAACATCTTGGTTCATCCTTATTCCTATGGATTTGACCATGGAAAAGAATTTTTCCGCCAAGCACACACTGCTGGAAGAATATAATGCCAAGAGAAATATTGTCCTTTCGCCAGGTTACTTTAGGGATTTCTATAATCAGCAGGATGAAAAGTCGGTCTGGTATTATTCAAGCGTTTCTGAAGGCAATGTTGCAACTGGGCTTTGCATTGACTTTGGAAAGGATTCTGGCAAGGGCATGGGGTCCATTTATACTTTTAGCGGTGCAACATTGGATTTGACTAACAAGGAGTTTTCCGATCCTCTTATAGAAAAAAATGTAAAGATGAACCGCTTTGTTGAATACACGGTCAATTTTCTCCGCGTTACAAGCATAATACTGCGCAAATCTTTCTTTGCAGGACCGCTTGCCTGGTATGCATACCTTTCTATGGCACTGGCACTTCTTGCCGTTGCAGGTGTACGGCATATTTCAAAGTGGCGTCTAGTGAACTTTATAGCTATTTCATTTTTCAGCATAGTGATTGTTGTTGTAAATAATCTTATCTATACGGATTCAATCATGAAGCCCGTTACCAATTTTATGAATGACCTCCTTTCCGGTGTGCCTGTAAAGACGGCCAATCCATTTGCCGTTCTCTTTAACCTTCTGACTTTTGCTGTTCTGACAGTTTACGGAATTATACGCGACATAAAGCACAGAATTGAAGTTGCAGAAGAAGAAATAATAGAGGATTTGTAAGATGAAAAAAATAATTAATATGCTGATAATCTATACGATTTTAATCTATCTGTGCTGTCTGGCCGTTTCCTTTGCATATAGACCCATTCCGGAACTGGTTGAAGGCCTGTCCACAAAGTACCGCTTTGTACGCTCTGTTTATTATTTTTTGATTCTGCTTCCTTCCATTTTCTTGAGCGGATTTGCCGTCTCATGTGCGGCTAACTGGCAGCATCACACCGGAAATTCCAAGAAAAGGTTTTCCATGGCCATGCTTTTGCGCTACCGTAACGTAGTATTGATTTCAATAGGCCTGGTTTTTGTCCTTATGATGAACGCAGAAGTTATAAAGCCTCTTGTGAAGGATAAAAAAGAATGGATGGAAAAGTCTCCGTCTGAGCTAAAGTATTCCCTGGAGACCGCAAATTTTTATTTTGTACAGGCAGAGCTTGGTCAGGATCCCTACCAGAATGCCCAGCTGGCAGTTCAGTATGCAAACAGGGCATTTACCATTGCCCCGCTTAATTCAGATGCAATTCTCATGCTAAAGAAGTCCAAGGACAAGCTTGAGATGGAAAAAAGCAGAAAGTTTGCCTCTGTAAAAAGAAGGGCTGAGGCTATAGAAGATGGGCAGGGGTCAAACTTGGACAAGTCCTATACAATCAAGGAACTGGTTCAAAAGTCCAAGGACTGTGCTGCAGAGAAAATGTGGTTTGAGTCCCATTACTGGGCAGCCCTTGCGGTTGAGGCCTGCAAGCAGGAAGGAATTACGGTGGAAGAAGCCGTAGTGCTTGCAAACGAGGCGTGGGAAAGACTAAAGGATCCTCTTGGTGAAGATACAAAAGAAGAAAACGAGTATTTTAGGGATAAAAAGATAGCCTATGACTGCTACATGTCCAAGCAGTATCTTGAAGCCTATTACCGCTTTAAGAATCTTTCCAAGCCTGAGCGCAAACATGTTGATGACCCGGAAGTAAAATATTTTTTGGCCCTTTCCGAGAATGCCCTCAAGAACAGCTACTTCTTTATAGATGAAACAGAAAACATGGCAAAGAGGGAAAATTCCCACGACATATATTTTGCCCACGAAAATCCTGACGGTACAAAGGACGTTATTTATATTAGAGGCGCCCTGGATGTAAAGGAGACGGGCGGTGATGTGCGCTACCTGGACGGCCTTACGGTTATAAGCTATTCAAAGGGTGGAGCCTTCCTTAGGCAGATGTTCGTTCCAATTGCAAAAGTTGTTTCGCAGCCTATAAGCTCCCTGCCGGAAGATTCCCTAAAGGAGCTTGGCATAAACAAGAAGTGGAAGAACGTTCCCTTTGTAATGCTTAAGGCTGTTGATCGCGAGGACGAGACAAAAATCAGTGAGCCCGTGTATTCATTCGAGGAGACCGGACTTTCCAAAGAACTTGCCCAGGCTGCCAACATAAAATCATTCGATGCAAAGACAGCTGCAAACATAGTCCCCTTCTTTAATAGCGGCAACACCTTTATCCTGGCGATGCCCTACAACGATTTTTCCAACGTGAACGATGCCGCATCTGGTCCTGACAAGATGAACATTCTGGCTTTGCAGAAGTTTATAAAGAGTGCGACTGGCTACGGATTTTCAACAGAAGTCTTCCTCAAGAACCTTGTCTGCCGCGCTGTATTCCCGCTTTTGCTGCTGGTTCTCTTTGTATTTGCTGCCTGCATGGGCTGGAACTACCGCATAGAAATAGACGTGGAACACTTTAAGTTCCGCTGGCTCTTCCTGATTCCTGTTTATGGTCTCTTGATGTTCATCATAATTGAGCTTTGCCAGTATATGTTCAACATGGCAAACTACGTGATTGTAAGCGCATTTGGCGGGGCGGGGCTTTTGGTTGCAGCTGTCATTTACATAATCATATTTGCCCTAATGTCGATTATCTTTATGTCACGAAAGGAATAGGGCTTTCTTAGGAAGTTCGGAAAATACTGCGGCGCTTGCCTTTAAAAATCAAAATGTTAATTTGCTGCCATCCGTTCCTTTTGGGTGGCGCTTGCGGGGGGTGCTTGAAACTTCGTTGCGGGGGCCGGCTTTCGCCTCCATTGCTGGGGTTCGACAAGCTCACTCACCAGCAACGGCTACTCTGCCCCTGCCGTGCATTTTTTTAGGACACTTCCACGCGCTCTATGTGGGCACCTAGGCTTTGTAGGCGTTCCACAAGATGCTCGTAGCCGCGCTCTATCTGGTACACATTGCTGATTCTGCTTTTTCCGTGAGCAGCCATTGCCGCTATTACCATTGCCATGCCGGCTCTTACGTCTGGGGAAACAAGATGGTCTCCGTGCAAGGTGCTTGGGCCAGAAACAACTGCCCTGTGGGGGTCGCAGAGGGTAATTCTTGCACCCATGCTTATAAGCTTGTCTACAAAGAACATTCTGCTTTCAAACATTTTTTCAAAGATGAGTACTGTTCCGCCTACCTGAGTTGCAACCACCGTCATGATTGAAGTTAAATCCGGCGGGAATCCCGGCCACGGACTGTCGTCTATTTTTGGAATCATGCCGCCAAGGTCTGTGTTCACCTTTAGTTCCTGGTCAGAAGAAACTGTGAGGGTGTCGCCTTCTATGTCCCACCTGATGCCAAGTTTGCTAAAGGAGATTTTTAGCGGCCTCATGTCTTTTGCATTTACGCCTGTTATTGTGATGGAGCCTTTTGTTGCAGCCGCAAGACCGATGAATGAACCAATTTCCATAAAGTCTGGGCCAATGGTAAAGTCTGCACCGCCCAGCTTTTTTACGCCGTCGATTACCAGTATGTTTGAACCAATTCCGCTGATTTTTGCACCCATAAGGTTCAGCATGTTGCACAGGTCCTGCACGTGGGGTTCACTTGCGGCATTTGTAATTTCTGTTCTGCCTTCCGCTAGAACCGCTGCCATAACGGCGTTTTCCGTGGCGGTAACGGATGCCTCGTCCAAAAACAATTCTTTGCCAACGAGTTTGTTTGCGGTAAATTCAAATTTGTTTGTAACGGCTACGCGGGCACCAAGCTCTGTTAGTGCAAGAAAGTGTGTGTCCAGCCTGCGCCTTCCTATAACATCGCCTCCCGGTGGAAAAAGTGCTGCCTTGCCTGTCCTTGCAACAAGGGGGCCTGCAAACAAGATGGATGCACGGATTTTTTTTGTGTATTCACTGGGGATGTCCGTTCTTTTTATTTCTGCTGCGGTGATTTTCCAGATGTGGTTGCCGCCTTTTTCTACTTTTGCGCCAAGAGCCTTAAGAATTTCAAGCATAACGCCTGTGTCTTCTATGTCCGGAATGTTGCGGAGCGTGACCGTTTCTTTTGTAAGAAGTGCCGCCGCAATGCAGGGAAGAGCCGCATTTTTGTTGCCGCTTGCCTTGATTGTTCCAGAAATTGGATAGCCGCCTTCTATTGAATATTCATACATAAAAATCCCCTATTTTGCCCATATTTGAATTAGTTTTATTAATACATCGGTAGCTTTAACCATTTGGCTTAAGCTTGCCCATTCGTAGCGTGAGTGGTAAGAATGCCCACCGGTAAAGATGTTGGGAGTGGGAATGCCCATTTCGCAAAGCCTTGAACCGTCCGTCCCTCCGCGTATTGGAGTAAAGTTTGGCTCAACACCAGCGTCTTTGTATGCCTGCACAAGATTTTGCACAACAAGCGGGTGTTTGCCCAGGGTTTGCTTCATGTTAAGGTACTGCTGTTTGTGGGTAACTTCTGCCTTTCCGCCGAATGCGCCTGCCGTTACCGCCGCAAGCTGGTCAACAAAAGCCTTGCGCCTTTCCATGCCGTCCGTGGTAAAGTCACGCAGGATTAGGCTTACGAATGATTTTTCTATTGAACCGCCAATTTCCATTGGTGCGTAGAAGCCCTGGTAGCAGTCTGTTGTTTCTGGAGCTTCCTGGCGAGGAAGGTTTGCCGTAAAATAAGAAGCCATTGTTATTGCGTTTACCATTTCCGGGCGGGCAGAGCCTGTGTGTTTGGAAAGGCCTGTAAAGACGATGTCTGTCTTAAAAGCGTTAAAACATTCTGTTTCAAGCTCTCCTATGTGTCCGCCGTCTACAGTGTAGGCGCATTTTGACTTTATAAGATTGAGGGGAACATTGTCCATTCCGTGGCCAGTCTCTTCGTCTGGTGAAAATATGACTTCCACTGGCCCGTGCTGAATTTCCGGGTGGTCAATGATGTATTTGCAGGCAGTCATTATTTCTGCAAGACCTGCCTTGTCGTCCGCACCAAGAAGGGTAGAGCCGTCGCTTGTTATTATGGTGTCTTTTTCTTGGCCGGCAAGTTCAAGGTCCTTGTCCTTTTTTGGGTCGAGCGTAATGCCGTAGGGAAGGTCTATGGGTTTTCCGTCGTATTGTGAATGAACTATGGGCTTAACGTCTTTACCGCTTACTTCTTCCACAGTGTCTATGTGGGCAAGCAGGCAGATGGAAGGCTTTTGTTCAAAACCGGGACTCGCTGGAATGTATGCGTAGGTGTAGCAGAAGGGTGTTGTCTGAACGTTCTTGAAACCTGCATCCTCTAATTCTGAATTTAGCATGGCTGCCATTTCTTTTTGCTGAGGCGTGCTTGGCTGAATTCCTTTGTCCGCAACTTCGCTTGAACTTTCGCTGTATGTCTTTACATAGCGGAGAAAGCGTTCAAGCAAGGGTTTGGAAATGGGGGACTGGGCAATGTAGGTTGAAACGTCTTGCATACTAACAGAATAGCGAATTTTTGTCCGCGGTGCAATCGGTGGCTTTAGGACTGTGCCTTTCGCGGTGCGGTGGCTTCAAACCAGTTTTCTACCTGCAAACCGCTCACTTCTTGGATTGCGGTAAAATGCCTTGTGTTTCGGGTTACAAGAACCATGTGGTTTGCAAGGGCGATGGAGGCTATCATGCTGTCTGAAAATGGAACTGGTTTTCCTATTTTTTCGGCATTTGCACGAATTTCAGAATGAATCATGGAGGCTTTTTCTGTGTAGCTTTTCACTTTAAATGAGTCCATAACATCATCGAGTATGTATTTGCCAAGATATTTTTTGTAAATTCCTTCTGGCAATTTGTGATAGCCGTATAGCATTTCATGTAATGTAGGTGCACCTATTGCACAGTCAGAATTGTGTTCACCTATTTTTTTTATCACGTTAAAATTGGGTTCAGGTTTTATGATTTCTGAAACGATATTAGAGTCTAAAAGATAATGCTGGTCTTCTTCGTTATAATCTGTCATTAGTTACTAAACACTCCTTCAAAAATGTCATTTTCCCAACTGGTACCTTCAGTTGAATAATCCCTTACGTCAAAAATCTTGTCGATTTCTTCGTTGGTGATAAGTCCGGCGGTTTTTCTGCGGAATTCTGCGGCTTTGTCAAGAATCGTTTCTTTGCGGCTTCTGTTAATCATTCTATTGTAGTCTTCAAAAGAAAGAAGCACTCCAACAGGCTGATTGCGGCGTGAGATAAAAACCGGGCCTGTTTCTTCTGCCTGATGCATAAAAAGTGGCAGTTTGTTTTTTACTTCATAAATCGGGACTGTGTTCATAAAAGCCTCCTAAAATCATAATATGGTCAAGTAGCTATAAAGTCAAGTTTAAAATAGCTATTTTAGAATATATTCGGAAAGCTTTTTGACAAGCCTAAAATTCCCGTGCTATAGTTTTTATAAGAATACAGGGGACTCTTATGAAGAAATTTATTGCCTTTGTTCAGTTTTTAACACTTGCACTTTGTCTTGCTGCGGCAAAAGAAAAAGAAGTGCTCAAGGTGCAAAAGACAATGCCTTTTACTAAGGGGCTCAATTTAACCGGTTGGCTTGAAGGCTATAACAATAGCAACTGGAGATCCGATCTTTTTGGAAAGCAGGATTTTGAAGACATAAAAAGTCTTGGCGTTGAGATTGTGCGTATTCCGATTTTCTTTGACGAATTCAGCTCTGGTTCGCCAGACTACATAGTTGAAGACTGGCTTTGGGAAAAGATAGACAAGGCTGTTGAATGGTGTACGGAACTTAAGATGTACATGATAATCGACTTTCACAACGACTGCGGCTATAAGACAAAAACAAAACCCAATGTAGAAGACATGCTTTTAAAAATCTGGAAACAGATTGCCGAACGCTACAAAAATTCCGGTGAATATGTGCTTTACGAAATTATGAATGAACCTCATTTTGAAAGTGGAAACAAGGATTCGGATGTTGCAAAGTGGGGAAAGCTACAGGGCAATGTGCTAAAGGCAATCCGTGAGGTGGACAAAAGGCATACCGTAATTGTTTGTGCGGAAAATTACTGCTCTGTTACTTATCTTTTAAAACTTCCAGATTACAAGGACGACAATCTTATTTACAATTTTCATGACTATACGCCCATGCTATTTACCCATCAGGGTGCAAGCTGGGTAGGCCTGGAAAATGTCCGCCACATTCCTTTTCCATATTCAAAAGAAAAAATGCCCAAAATGCCCAAAAAGCAAAAAGACCAGGGCTGGATAGAATCAATGTTTGCAAATTACAAGACCGAGGGCAGCGAAGAATATCTTGTAAAGCCACTTGATGAAGCGGTTAAATTTGCAAACAAGCGCGGGGTAGCCCTAATGTGCAACGAATACGGTGTTGTTATGGATTATGCAGACAATACGGAACGCTGCAACTGGTACCGACTTAAGGGAAAATGGATGCAGGAAAGGAACATTTGCCGTGTAAGCTGGGACTACAGGAATAAACTGGGGGTCTTTACAAATGACAGCTGGTATCCTAGCCAGGCAAGGTTTCCAGAAGATTTGAATGTTGAGCTTTTAAAAGCAATGGAATTTAATGTTCCGCAAATAAACCCCAGAAAAAGATTTTCTTGGCTTGAAAATGCAAAAAAAACAGGTGACTATACAATCTACAGGAATGGGTTTGCAAGGGGAACCTATTTTGCCGGTTGGTGCGATTCATTTAGAATTAACAGGAAGGATTCTGTAAGCGGCGAGCCTTATATCTATGTTGGGAAGGCAGAAAAATACAATGCCATTGGCTGCAGGTTTGGAGAAAGTTGTGACTTTTCTGATCTTGTAAAAAGCGGCATGTCTCTTGAAGTTGAACTTAGCACAGGCCAGAAAGACCTGGACATAAAGGTGTATTTTGTGGATAAGGAAGCACCCGGAAAAGGCAAGGAAAATCAGCCGTGGAGGTGCCAGGCAACAATAGACGGCAGAAGCCTTCCCGCTGACGGCAAATGGCACAAGGTAAGGATTCCGCTAAAGGAGTTTGCAGATGCCGGTGCATGGAGCGACAGTGAAAACAAATGGTGTGATGCTGAAGGCTTGTTCAGCTGGGGAAAGGTGAATGAACTTAAATTTGACTTTGGGGAAAAAGGCCTTAAAAATTTCCTTTCTGTCCGCAGCATAGCGATAAAATAAAAAAAGCGCCTGCCTATTCAGACAAGCGCCCTTTTGTTTTTGGAAAACCTTAGACTTTGAATTTGTCTATCTGGCTTCCGATGGAAGAGATGCTTAAATCCATTGAAGACGAAACTTTGGTCAAGTCATTTGCGTTGGAGTTAATTCCTTGGGTTTCGCTTTCGATGCTGCTCATCAGGTTTGAAATGTCGTTGCTCATCGTGTAGAGAGCATTAATTTCCGAAAGAACTGAGCCTATGCTCTGAGAAATTTCTGATGAAGAAGTGCGTACTTCCGATGTATTTGAATTCATTTCGCTAAGGGCTTCCAGAACCTGCTTTGAACCAGCGTTCTGTTCCTGAATTGCTTCGTGAATCTGGCGGACAAGAGAACTTGTTGTTTCGATTCTCTTTGATACAGAGTCAAATGCAAGTTTGGATGCGGCGGATGCTTCCGTAACACCGTTGATTGTTTCCTGAACGCTGCGCAACTCCTCACCAATCTTTTTTGACTGAAGGCTGGATGTTTCAGCAAGCTTTCTGATTTCGTCTGCAACGACCGCAAAACCTTTACCTGCCTCCCCTGCGTGTGCAGCTTCGATAGCGGCGTTCATAGCCAAGAGGTTTGTCTGCTTAGCAATGTTGTTTACAATGCTGTTTGCCTCTGCAAGAAGCTTTGACTGTTCGGAAATTTGTATAACTTGGTTGTTAACGAGGCGGTCCTTGGAAATACCAGTTTCCGTGTCCTGGGCAAGTGACTGGAATTCCTGGGCCATGTGCGCAACGGAAGCATCCATGGTGGAAATGTTCTTGAGCATTTCTTCTACCGCGGCGGACGCTTCGGATACGGATGCTGCCTGTGAGTCTATTATGGAAGAGAATTTCTGTATGCTTGAGGAAACCTGTTGGGCTCCTGCTGCCGTCTGGTTTACGCTCTGGGTCTGGCTTTCTATCTTTTTGTCTATGTTGGAGACGGATCCCGTGATGCTGTTGACTGATCCCGTCGTGTCAGTTATCTGAAGGCCAAGTTCATCGCCAACCTGCTTGAGCGAATTCTGGGAAACCTTTATCGTGGCGATTATCTCGCGGATTTTTTCCACAAAGACATTGAATGTGTTTACAAGAGCGCCAACTTCGTCATTCGTCTGCGAAGGAATCTTCTTGGTAAGGTCTGCATCTCCTTCCGCAATGTCGGAAAGGCTCATGGTTACCAGGTTAATCCTCTTGAGAATCCTTCTCATAACAAGGATAACGGCTATGGTAATGATAATGGCTATGACTATGCCGGAGAAAACCGTCGTGTTGGAAACTTTGCCAACCGCACTCTGAATCTCTTCGTAGGGAACTACAATACCGACCCGCCAACCTGCGCCAACTTTTACAGGGGAAACGGTAATCATTATTTTTTCTTTGCCGCGCTGCATGATGGTGGTCGTGGTTTCGTTCTTCTGCAGGAGGGTACTTATATCCTTGTCGTCGGTAAGGTTCTGCATAATCTTTTCTTTGTCGGGATGGGCAAGAATGGTACCGTTTGAGTCAGTTACAAACATGTAGCCGCTTTTTCCAATTTTTATCGAAGCGATTGTCTTTTGGATAAAGTCTAGGGACATCATGGCGTTAAAGAATCCGAAAGTCTTTCCCCTCGCGTCTTTTGCGGCAACAGCAATGGGGAATACAGGCTGTCCTGTAGTCTTGGAAATGATTGCAACGCCTATGCAGCTGTCTTTTCCGTTTACCAATATTTCCTGGTAGTAGTCGCGGCTGTTAATTGCGCCAACTTTACCGCGGAGGCCTGTGTCGCGGATGGACTGTCCGTTTGGACCGCAGTAGAACATGTAGTCATAGTCCTTGTTGCAGAGCTGTGTGTTTTGTTGCAGCCATTTTACGACTTCCTCCTCATCTCCTGTTTTGCAGACTTCTGCCCCGGAGTAGACCTTAAGGTCAAGAAGGTAGCTGTTTAGCCAAGATTCAATTTGAGCAGCCCGGGCATTTGAAATTTCTATCATGTTTGACTCATAAACATTGTCCATGACGGGCGAGAGGACCTTGAGGTTAACGAAAATCAAAATCGTAAACAGAATTACAACAAGTGGAATTGTAAGGAAAGCAACTTTCGTTAGTATAGAATTGTGCTTAATCAATTTGTTATCCATTAAACCACCCCCAAATGAATAATTATAACTTTTGTTTATATCTGAATTTCGGTATGTCAATAAAAAACTTAAATTTATTATAAAACCCGAGTGGTTATAAGTCAAATTTTGTGGAATTTAGCCTGAATTCTGGGCACAAACAGGCTCTCGGTCTGGATTGTAGGCACGGCCGGGATTGGAGGGGCGCAAGTTGCCGCAGGCAATGGAGTGGGTAGGGCCCCACGGAACCCCGGAAAGCCCTTAGCAAAAGAAGCTGCCGCAAGAAAAAAAGAAAAAAAGCATCTATTGTTTGAATTCAAGACTTTTGCTATTATGCTTTAGCATTATTTGCGGAGGATTTATGAATAAATATGTAAAAAGGTATTGCATAGATGCAATGTCCGGTATGGCGCAGGGATTGTTTGCTTCCCTTCTTATTGGAACTATAATCAAGACCTTGGGGGAACTGCTCCTTAGGCTGGGGACAAATCCCGTTTTTGAATTTCTGGTGAATGCCGGAAAGTTTGCAATGGAAGGCCATGTTGTAGGAGCCGCAATGGCTGTTGCAATTGGATATTCGCTTGGCGTTCCTGCCCTTGTTCTTTTTAGTCTTGCGGCCGTTGGTGCAACCGCAAATACCCTTGGCGGAGCTGGCGGACCTTTGGCTGTTTATATAATAGCAATTATTTCTTCTGAACTTGGAAACCTTGTTTCTAAGAAGACCCGCGTGGATATAATTGTAACTCCTTTGGTTACGATTCTTAGCGGAACACTTATTGCGGTTTTGTGCGCAAAGTGGATTGGTGCTGCCGCTTCTTCCATTGGCTACGTTATCATGTGGGCAACCCACCTGCATCCGTTTGTAATGGGAATTATTGTTAGCGTGATTGTTGGCATTGTGCTTACACTGCCAATTTCTTCTGCCGCAATTTGCGCTGCCCTTAGCCTTACCGGTTTGGCGGGCGGTGCTGCTGTTGCCGGTTGTTCTGCAAACATGATTGGTTTTGCGGTTATGAGCTTCCGCGAGAACAAATGGGGCGGTCTTTTGAGCCAAGGTCTTGGAACTTCCATGCTTCAGATGGCAAACATCATCAAGAACCCGCGCATTTGGCTGCCGGTTATTCTTTCTTCTGCTATTACGGGGCCAATTTCTACCTGCGTCTTTAAGATGCAGATGAACGGCGCTCCAATAAGCTCCGGTATGGGAACTTGCGGTTTTGTTGGCCAGATTGGCGTTGCAACCGGCTGGTTCAGCCCAACGGATGCTGCTTTGCAGACTGCACAGAAGCTTGGAACTGTTTCCGCTGATGCTACGGCACAGGCCCTTGCCCACTCTCCGACTGCTTTTGACTGGCTTGGGCTGATTCTTATTTGCTTTGTCTTGCCGGGCGTTTTAAGCTGGGCATTCGGTCTTTTGTTCAGGAAGATTGGCTGGATAAAGGAAGGCGACCTTAAGCTGGAGTAGGATATGCTGCCGGGTAGGAATTGCGTTTGGCGGTTTTTGCCCGGGGGTGGCTTTAATATAAACTGGCGGAGATTTCAAGTGTGACTTAAAATCTCCGCCAGTTTTTTTAAGGATTACTTGTTGCTTGTTGCAAAATAATCCTACGCTGCCGTGGAGGGCCGGAGCCGGCAGCAATGGAGCGAAAGCGGAACCCTGGTTCTCGCAACGAAGTTTCAAGCGAAGGCGGTGACGAAAGGCCTGTCCGGTCGACTTAGCCAAGGAATGAATGGTAGAGAGGACAAGGCTACCGTCTAAAAGAAGAAGGGGCTGTCCTTGCCCAATCGGCGGATTTAGGGTATTCTTAATTCATGGCTTATGAAGTTACGGCGACCAGGAGAAGGCCGCAGAGATTTGAAGATTTGGTCGGGCAGGAATTTGTTGCCGAGACTTTTAGGAATACGATTGCTTCCGGGAAGATTGCCCACGCTTATTTGTTTTCGGGGCCGCGCGGTTGTGGTAAGACTTCCACGGCACGCATTTTGGCAAAGGCGCTGAACTGCCAGAAGGGGCCAACAGCAAGTCCCTGTGGCGAGTGTGAGGCTTGTAAGGAGATTACGGCTGGTTCTTCTCTTGATGTTATAGAGATTGACGGTGCTTCCAATACGAGCGTTAATGACGTGCGCCAAATCAAGGACGAGGTTCTTTTTCCCCCGAACTCTTGCCGCTACAAGATTTACATTATAGACGAAGTTCACATGCTTTCTACTAGCGCTTTTAATGCGCTTTTAAAGACTATAGAAGAGCCGCCGCCATACGTTGTCTTTATTTTTGCCACTACGGAGCTTCAGAAGGTTCCGGCTACCATAAAATCCCGCTGCCAGCAGTTCAACTTCCGTCTGGTGCCGGTGGAAAAGGTTAAGGAACAGCTTGCCCTTGCTGCACAGGAGAGCGGAATTAAGGCTGATGACGAGGCGCTTTACTGGATTGCCAGGGAAAGTGGCGGCAGTATGCGCGACAGCTATACTCTGTTTGACCAGGTTGCGGCTTTTAGCGGTGGCGAGATTACCTACGAAAAGATCCGCGACAAGCTTGGCCTTGTTGGAGTTGACCGGCTTAACGAGCTTTTTGGCCTTTGCGTTAAGGGGGATTCCACCAATGCGCTTTTGAAGCTTGATGAATACATGCAGAACGGTGTTAGCATTGAGCAGCTTATTTCCAACTGTACGGATTACCTCCGCTCTGTTTTGCTGATTAAGAACGGCGTAAAAAAAGAGGCCCTTCTTGGCCAGTCTGCCGAGCGTTTTTCTGCAGAGGTTCTGAACGCATGGAATTCCGTGCAGATTGAGCGGGCTTTGGGCTTGTTCATGCAGCTTTACAGGGACATACGTTATTCGCTTAGCCCCCGTTATGAATTTGAGCTTGCGGTTAGCCGTCTTTGCTGGCTTTCTGAATACGTTAGTCCTGCTGACGTAAAGAAGGCGGTGGATGCGGTTAAGCCTTTGCTTGATGAATCTGTTAGGGCTTCCGCTTCTGTTGCAGCTTCTGCTGTGGCAAGCGGGTCGGGTGTTTCTTCTTCCCAGGCAGGCACTTCTTCCCAAGCTGGAGCTAAAAGCGGTGGTGCTTATGTTCCCCAGTTTGCGGCTTTGCAGGAAGATTCCGGGGGGCAAAGTCACCCTTTTCCTGATGGCGGAGCTGAACCGCCGGATACAAATTCAGCGGAAAACATTGGGGCAGACGCAGCTTCTTCTTGGGAGGACAGTGAGCAGCCACCAGCACCGGATGAGGGTGAATGGCAGGGCGGCTTTGACTGGCAGCCTTCCCCTGAAGGACAGGTAAGCACTTTAAGCGAGGCGGCTCCAGAGCAAGCAGCCCCTCTTGGCCAGACAGAGCAAGCAGAACAGGCAGAATCAGATTTACCGCAGACGGAAGTTCCTGTTTCTTCTGTGGACACGGGCGACATTCAAAAAGTCAGGGCCACGATGATTTCTGACTTTTCCGTAAACGAGCCACTTATTGCGGGGCTTTTGGAAAAGACCTTTGACTGGAAGCTGGAAGGCGACACTCTTGTTTTGTGCACGGAAAACACATTCGAGATTATGCAGCTGGAGCAGAATGCGGCTAAGTTTGCGGGCTACCTAGAAAAAGTGTATGGGCGCAGGATAGATTTTAAGCCTGTGCATATAGAGCGCAAGCCAGAAGTGACCCTTGCTGATTTGCCGGTGCAAGTGCAGCTTTTGCGGGATACGTTTAAAGGCAGCGTTATTGGAATAAACTAAAACTGATGGAGTGAAAAATGAATCCTTTTGAAATGCTAAAAAACCTTGGAAATCTTAACGGACTAAAGGAGCAGCTTGAGCAGACCCAGGAAAAGCTTTCCACTATTACCGCAACTGGTTCTGCCGGCGGAAATATGGTGAATGTTACCCTTAACGGCAAGTTTGAGCTTGTGGACATTCATCTTGACCCCATTTGCGTGGACAACCGCGACATTCCCATGCTGCAGGACTTGATAAAGGCTGCCCACCATGATGCAATGGCACGTGTTCAGGATCAGATAAAGGCAGAGCTTGGCCCCATGCTTTCCGGAATGAATCTTCCCGGACTTGGTCTGTAAAAGATGAACGCACTTGACGAAATTACCGAAAGTTTTTCCCGCCTTCCCGGAATTGGCAAAAAAAGCGCTGCGCGCATTGCAAACCACCTTTTAAAGGCAGACCCATCTTTTATGGAACGCTTTTCCCAGCAGATTGCCACTTTGCAAAGCAGGATAAAGCCATGCCCTGTATGCGGTTCATGGACGGAAAGCGACTTGTGCCAGGTATGCTCGGATATGACAAGGGACCGCTCAACAATCTGTGTGGTGGAACAGGCGCAGGATGTTTCTACTATAGACAATTCCCACGAGTACCACGGACTTTTCCATGTGCTTGGTGGCGTTATTTCTCCGCTCGACGGAATTGGGCCTTCCCAGCTTAGGATAGATTCACTTATTCAGCGGGTAAAAGAGGGTAATGTAAAGGAAGTGATTCTTGCAACAAACCCAACTGTTGAAGGCGACACGACGGCCCTTTACATTCAGCGGATGCTTGCAGACAGTGCAGGCGACTCTTGCACGGTAACGCGTCTTGCTTCCGGGCTTCCTGTTGGGGGAGACCTTGAATATGCAGACAGGCTTACCCTTGCGCGCAGCTTTAGAGGGCGTGTAAGGGTTTAGAAAGAAATTTTCTTCTTAGTTTTTGGACCTGCCTTAATTTGCTAACCCGCTTTCCAGGGCTACGCTTTCGCTCCGGCCCGCCTTGCGGCGGTCTTGCTGCGCAACCCTTCCAATCGGGGGTAGGCCGTAATGTGCGGAAGGGCAGTTGGCTATGCAAACATACAGTTCTTCTAAATAGATTATCGGGTCAAGCCCGATAATGACATTATTCTGTATTAATCAGTGATACCCTAATCCTTTCGCCTAATGATGAATTCCGTTTTGGGAGATTTTACCTGTTCGGCAAGTCTTTTGTACCTTGTGTGGAATTCTTCCTGAACCCTGATGGCAGCTTCCCTTGCAGAAAGCGATTTTTCTTTCCAGCTTCCGTCGCTTTGCAAAGTTAGGCTGTGGGTGTTGTCCCTAAAGTACAAAAAGAGCATGTCTTTTAGCTGCTTAAAGACTTCCTGGTCGCGTACCGGGAACATAAGCTCTATGCGGCGGTCAAGGTTGCGGTCCATCCAGTCTGCGCTGCTAAGGTAGAGTTCTTCGTTGCCTCCGTTCTGAAAATAGAAGGCGCGGCTGTGTTCAAGGTTGCGGTCTACAATGCTTACCACGCTGATGTTTTTGCTCATGCCTTCTACACCAGGTATTAGCGTGCAGATTCCCCTTACGTTCAGCATGATTTTTACGCCGGCCTGGGATGCTTGGTAGAGCTTTTCTATGATTTGCGTGTGGCAGAGGCTGTTCATCTTGGCAACAATTAGTCCGGGCGAGTCGGGGGTGCTCTGGCGGATTTCGCGGTCAATCATTTCTATAAGGCGGCTTTTTAGCGTGACAGGTGCCATAAAGAGGTGGTGCATGGGCTGGATTGCGCTGTAGCCCGAGATTACGTTAAAGAAGAGGGTTGCGTCGTTTGCAATGTCGTAGTTTGACGTAAAGATGGAAAAGTCCTGGTAGTGGCATGCCGTCTTTGGGTTGTAGTTGCCTGTGCTAAGGTGGATGTAGCGCCTTATTCCGTCGCTTTCCCGCCTGATTACAAGGCATATTTTTGCGTGGACCTTTAAGTTTACAACTCCGTAGATTACAGTGACACCGGCTTTTTCCAGTTGGGATGCCCAGGTTATGTTGCGCTGCTCGTCAAAGCGTGCCTTTAGTTCAACAAAGGCTGTAACGGCTTTTCCGCTTTGGGCTGCGGCTTCCAGTGCGCTTATGATTGGGCTGTCGTTGCCGGTTCTGTAGAGCGTAATCTTTATGGCAAGCACACCGGGGTCTTTTGCGGCGTCCCTTATGAATTTTACTACCGGGTCGTAGCTTTGGTAGGGTACGTTAAGAAGCACGTCGTGTTGGCGGAAGGTGTTCCAGAAGGTGTCTTCTTCGGGCAGGTCCTGCGGGAAAAAATGCTTCCATTCTGGGTAGGTAAGTTCCTTGGCAGTGGGAAGTCCTTCTGCAAGGGGGGCAATTTGCATGAGTGTTTCCGGGTCAAAGAGTCCGTCTACCTGGTAAACGTCGTCGTCGGGCAAGTTTAGCTTTTCCTGGATTATGCTGCGGATTTTTGCGCTTGTTGAGTTGCACACCATGCGGACTGCAAAGGAATTCTGTCTTTTTTCCAGGACTTTTTCCATGGCCTGAATGTAGTTGGAGGTTGCGTCTTCGTCAACGGCAAGGTCTGCGTCGCGGTCAACTTTAAAAAGCAGCGTTTCTTTTGCATTGTAGCCGGGGAAAAGTTCGCGGCCGTAGAGGGCAATAATGTCGTCCAGGGTGGCAAACTGCTTTTGTGTTGGAGAAGATGCTTCCGGGAGCTGAATTATGCGCGGAAGGTTTGACGGAATCTGAACCAGGGCTAGTGTATAGTCGGAATCGATTGCTGCGGAAAGCGGGGTCTGCTTTAGGTGAATGCCTGGCATTGGCACAAGGATGAACGCCGCGTAGAGGGAGCCGCCCCTTATGCTTGGAAAGACAATGCCGTCTGCCCGCTGGGGAGTTAGGACAGGGGAAATGTCGTGCAAAAAATAGTTTTGCGTAAAGGATTTTTGCTCGGCGGAAAGCTTTTCTGGAGGAATGTAGGCAATTCCTTTTGAGGCAAGCTTTGGCAGAATGTCGTTGCAAAGGGTTTCGTACTGCAATTTTACAATTTCGTGGCAGCGCTTGGAGATTTGCTTTAAGAGCTGGCTGGGGGTAAGTCCGCTTGCGTCTATAAAGTGGGGGTCTTCTTCTTCCTGTCTCTTTATGGAAGCCACGCGCACTTGAAAGAATTCCTCAAAGTTTGTGGAGGTGATTCCCAAGAATGCAAGCCTTTCTAAAAGTGGCACTTCTTTGCGGCAGGCTTCGTTTAAAACGCGGGCATTGAATTCTATCCAACTTAGTTCGCGGTTAAAGAATTTATAGTTAGCAGGCATAAGCCCTCCTTTTGCAAAAAAAAGCCTACCCCCGATTGGAAGGGTGGGCGCAGCCCGTTGCCGCAGGCAATGGAGCGGGTAGGGGCCCGCGGAACCCTGGAAAGCGGGTTAGCAAAAAAAATACGGTCCAAAAAAGTATTCAGACCAATACTATTTTATAGCCAAATACGTTTTCGAAAAGGCCGCCTTTTTCTTCTATGGCAAGCTTTTCCAGGTTCAGGTTGTTGCGTCCCTTTACCCGGAATGTAATGCTGTCCTTTGCAAAGTTTATGGTAAAGTCTGCAAGGTGCTGCCTGTGGCTTCTGTCCAGGGCATCTGCTACGCGCAAGATGGAGGTGAGTTTTAGCACCGTCATGCGGGTTTCCCTTGGAAGCAGTTTGAATTCTGCGTCGTCGGAAGGCAGCTTTGTTCCCTTGTGGTAACGGGCAATCTGCGCAACGACGGAAATGTCGTCGCGGGAAAGGCCAAAGATTTCGCTGTTTTTGATGATGTATTCGCTGTGCAGGTTGTGGTTCTTTGCCCCGATGAACATTCCTGCGTCGTGCAAGATTGAAGCTATTTCCAAAAGAAGGCGGGTGTGGGCAGGTAGCCCCAGTTCCATCTGCATTGAGTCGTAGATGCGCAGTGCCATGCTGCGTACATATTCCGCGTGCTTTTCGTCCCCCTGGAATTTTCTTAGCAGTGCCGCCGCGCTTGCTGCTACTTGTGCGGAGAATTCCAGCTGGAGTTCTCCGGAGGGGTTTGCTATGTTTGTTATTATTACGCCTTCCCTAAGGGATGTTTCCGGTACGATGATGGAGCTTGCCCTTGTTAGCTGGATGAAATATTTGTATGTTAGCAATGAAATTTTGAATGTCTGGGCATCCGAATAGTTCAGCTTGAATTTTGCAATTACTTCTTCTACGCTGTAACGCTGGATTTCGTCTGCAAAGCGGTCAAAGTCTTCCCTCTGAATTTGCCAGAGGAATGGTGTAATGGATTTTCCTGTGAAAAGGGCGGCAATCTTCATGTCTGTGCCGACTGCTATGAATTTTTTTACCTTGTCCAGGTTCATTTCCGCGTTGAACTGGGACTTTGAGTTGCGGATGAATTCTTCTATGTAGCTTCTGGCATCTTCTATTCCGCCTTTTATAGAACGGACCTGCTGCTCTATGATTACGGTTCCAAGCCTTATGCTGTGAGCGCCAGCCATGCGGCCGTTTTCTATGAGCATCATTTCCGTAGTGCCGCCAGCAATTTCCAGTATGACGGAGTCGTCCTGCATTATGTCCTGGCCGTCTACAGTTGCGCCTTTTAGACATTCGGTTACGGCTATGTACATGAGACGGTTTTCTTCCAAGCCGTCTATTACGCGTACGGTAAAGCCTGTCTTGATTTTGATTCTGTCAACAAAGGGGTCCCTGTTGGTGGATTCTCGGACTGCGCTGGTTCCAAGGACGATTGTGTCTTTTGGCTGGATGCCCCAGGATTTTAGCTGTTCTGCAAAGCGGCGGAGAATTTGCAGGCAGGAAATCATGGTTTCCCTGCTGATGACTCCGGATGTGAATACGTCACGCCCAATGTTTGCCGGGAGTTCGCTTCTGTCGAGGATATTGCGCTTTTTGTCTTCTGTGATTTCGACCACAAGCATGCGTATGCCTGTGGAGCCGATTTCTATAACAGCCTGCTGTTGCATCCTAGAGTTTGTCTATAAGCATGGAGCACTTTCCGGATGGGATTGGGAGCGTCTTCTTCTTTTGGTCAAGGATGTTGATCGTAAAGTAGTAGAGCTTTTCGCTTTCCATCTGGATTTCCCAACCGCGCGTACTTTTGTTGCTGAGGATTGTGATAAGGTTGCGCTTGAGGGAGAGCTTTTCAATTCCCATGATTTCAAGATTGGGGATTACCCAGTCTACGGTTTTGCGTGGAAGGCTTATGCTAAGGCCTATTACGTTTTCTATCATCAGGGCGATTGTGGAAAGTCCCGTAAAGTGCAGGAACCTCTTGCGCGGGAAGTCGGCATTGTTCTTTAGCTGGGCAGGGCCTTCTTTTGTAGGAAGATAGGCCTCGTACAAATCACCTTTTTCTTTTGAATTAAGGGGACTTAAAGCTTCCAGTATGTAGTAGAGGTGGCGTATTGCGCACTCGCGGGCAAATGCGTAGCGCTGGTAACGCTCCAGGCCCTTTATTACCATAAAGTTGAATGGCGGGAATACTGAACCCAGGAAGCCTTCTCCGCTTTCCTTGAATTCCGGGCTGTCTGCGCTCAAAGTTGGGAAAGGATGGTCTGTTCCAAAGGTGTCTGGGTTGCTAAGATGCTCAATAAGCACGTCGGCACGGTCTGCGTTTGGAAGTTCTGCTAGAAGCGGCCAGAATCCTGCGATGGTCTTTTGCGAAAGGCGCTTTTCGTCCTTGTCCAGGTCGTAGTAGAAGCCTGTGTCGTTGTCCCACATGAGGGAATTTATTCTTGTTTTAAGGCTAAAGTACATTTTTTTGTACTTAAAGCTCAAATCCTTGTCGTTAAGGATGTCTCCCAGGGCGGACATGTAGGAAGCGTTTATTGCCATGCAGCAGTTAAAGTCCACAGGGTAGAAGGCTCCCTTGCGCGGAGAATTGAACATTGTGGAGAACTGGAATGGCACGGAATAAAGGCCGTTTGGCTGCTTGAAGGTGCGCTCAATCCAATCCATGTACCTCTGGAGAACCGGCATTACTTCCTTTATACGGCGCTTGTTGGCACTCTTGTGGTAAAGGTTGAATTCTGCCCACGCAAAGATAGGTATGCCTATGCCTTCGGGGTTTGAACTGTCTGTTACCGGCAGGTTGGTTTGGGTGTCGTATTTCCAGCGTATGGCTCCGTTTTCTTCCTGACGGGCATAAAAATAGTCTATGTTCTTGTTTGCGGGGAAATTTCTGTTTGAATAAACCAGAAAGAACGAAGAGAATATGGCTTCCGCCTGGTCGAGTATTAAGAGAGTCTGCCCCTGCTGTGCTACCGGGTATACAAAAAGACCATCTGCTGATTTTTCTCCGTTTGCCGGATCAATCCAATAGTCAGACAGCCAGTTCCATGTTTTGTCGTATATATCTACAAAATCCTGATCGTAGAAGTGGATTTTGGGGAAATCTCTCTTGTTCAACTGATTCTCCTATAATATGAAATATATTATACCATATTTTTTAAAAAAGAGGTATAATTTAGAAAATTTTTTTTAAAATTTTAACAGAAAAAGCTATTTCTCTGTTGACAAAACTTTAAAAAACTTAGGTACTGAAAAGATACATATGTATAAGACTTATATTTATTTGGAAGTTCGGGTGCTCCTTTCTGCTGTACCCGGTGTTTTTTTGACAGAAAGCGAGTCTTCCGGCAAGCATGACATACTTACTGCAAAGGCTGAATTCCTTAAGCGCAACAATGGCGGGGCAAAGGTTCTTTCCGTTGCGGTACAACCGTCAGTTCTCCACAAGGCGGTGTCTTTTGTGCGCGCGGTTGGCGGAACAGTGGAAGAGAAGGTTTTTCTTGAGCATTTGACCGGTAAGGTTCAGGAGCCGCCGGATGACCGCAACTTTACCGGCTTTTCCGTAAAAGTGGGGCACGGTGGAAGCCTGGACATAATGTTCCACCAAAAGCCAAAGAAAATTACTTTTGAAGAAGTGCGCATAGAAGAAAATGCCGGCCATTTGGTTCGTTCAAGCGGCAAGAATGGCGGAAAGGCACACATGGACTGGACTTTTGCAGGCTGCCCCAGCATGAGAATCCGCACCAGCGCAGTCTTTGAGCTTGGGGAAGAGGCCGAGCTCTTTCTTAACGAGCTTTACACGACGCTTTCCTACCTTAAGCTTGTAACGGGCGACCTTGACGAGGGCAGCATAAGGTGCAATGCCTACGTCTGCATTTCCGACGAATCTGGCTTGGGTGAAGGGGATCAGGAGGGCCTTGTAAAACTCCGTAACCTTAATTCATTCAACTTTGTGCGCGATGCCGTAAATGCTGAACTGTCCCGCCAAGAAGAAATCCTTTCTGCCGGCGGAAAAATCACCAGCGAAAGCCGCTTGTGGATTGCAGAAAGCAAAATGTCGCAGACCTGGCAGAACCGCGAAAGCTTTGCAAACCAGTTTAAGATGGTGGAGCCTTTAGTTCAGGTAATGCTGATTCATCAGGCTGGAAGTGGCACTTCTGTTCCCATAGAACTTCCCTCCGCAAGACGCTCGCGTTTTATGAAGCAGTACGGGCTTTCCAGGCTTAGGGCCCGCTTTTTGTGCTCAAAAAAAGACATAGCCGACTACTTTGAAGAGGCCGTGCAAGCCGGGGCAGAACCGCTGCTTACTTCCCACTGGATGGCCGGTGAGCTGATGAAGCTCCTTAACCAAAAGAAAAGCGGAATCAATGCGGGTCAGCTGAATGCGCAAAGGTTTGCTTCCATAATGAAAATGCTTGGCGAGGGAAAAATTCATTCAGGAATAGCAAAAAGCCTAATGCAGGAAACCTTTTCTACAGGGGAGGAGCCTGAGGAAATTGTAAAAAGCAAGAACCTTACGCTGCTTTCCGAAGAAGAAGAGATACTGCCTTTTGTAAAAGAAGCCCTGGAAGAAGACCAAAAAAGTGCCGCTGCGCTAAAGAACGGAGACATGGCACCTCTGGACAGAATTACGGGGCTTGTAATGAAAAAGACAGAAGGCCGTGCTGTTCCCGCAAAGGTAAAAAGCATTATAAAGTCCTACCTAAAAATAAGCGTAGTCTATATTCTTACGATGGGCGGTTCAATTTCTGCCAAAAAAGATTCTTCCGGAACGATTGTGCCGGGGGACGCAAAGGTAATCCGTGAGCTTCTGGAAACATCCGACAAGGAGCCTGTAATCGTAACGCCTGTGCGCTCAATGCTCAGCGAAGAGACTGAACCCGGTGACTGGGCAGCCCTGGTAGCCGCAATAAAGGAACGAATGGAAAGCGGAACCGCAAACGGTATTGTAGTAACCCACGGAACGGACACCCTGCCTTATACAGCCGCGCTTTTGTTCTGGCTCTTTGCATCGTCTTCTGTCCCCGTAGTGCTTACAGCATCAGTTTCTTTGCCGCAGGACAGCGTGGAAGCAAGGGAAAACATAGCCCTTGCAGTAAAAACCGCCCGCAGCAAAAAAAACGGAGTCTACGTAGCCTTTGGTGGAACTTTGTACTCTCCTCTCAACCTAAAATTTGTGGGTTCTGGCAAAAAAGATTCATCTGTAAGCAACAAAGGTGGAATTTTTGCCAACTGGAACATGGACTTGCCAAAATTCTATGCCAACTGCCAGACCAGCCGCATTTTTGAAACCGTAAGCCTTCCTGAATCCAGCATAATGACACGTCTTTTTAACGAAGCGGCATTTAGGCTTGCCGTAGTAAGGCTCTACCCCGGTCTTACCTGCTGTCGCCTTGAAAAAATGATAAACGGAACCGACGGAGCGGACACAATAATCCTTGAACTTTATGCTTCCGGTACGGGCAACATGAAGGGTGGTGACTATTCGCTAAAGCCACTTCTTCTTAGCGGTCACAAGAAAGGCAAAAAATTCTACTGCACTTCCCAGCAGGAAAATTCGGTGGACTTTTCTTCTTATTCAACAAGTGCGGAAGTTTGGAGCAAGGGAGCTGTGCCAATGGGGGCTCTAACAACGGAATCTGCTGTGGCGCTCTATTTTGCCTCTTACCTTATTGCGGACAATGACGATGAGCTTGCGGAATTAATGGAAGGTGGGGCGGAAGTTTTGTAGGAATTTTTTTTGGACGGCATGCCTATTTTTACTGTGCCCGGCCCTTCGGGACCGGACAAACTCTCCTTGGCAATTTTCCCCAAATCTAGAACTGCCAGCACCATGGAGGGTGCGTTGTTTGTTTGCGTTAACTAAAGGGTAAAATTGCCAAGGAGAGTAATTTTACCCGCTTTTCAGGGTTTCGCTACCGCTCCATTCCTTCGGAACGGCTGCGCCGCCCTTACAATCGGGCGTAGGTTTTTAATCAAGATCGCTTTTACAGGTGTTTTTTATTCTTCAGCTTCGTATGCCGGGCTTACAAAGTCCACGTCCTTAAAGCTGTATGTTTCGCCTGCGATTGTTACCATAAGCGGAACTCCGTCGGCAAAGTCAATTTCGTTGCCAAGTGAAGAGTCAATTCCGTTAAAAGTGGCCTTGCAACCGTTGATGAGCGGCTTGTTTTCTATGAAGTTTGAATAGCAGCCAACAACTTTGTCTCCTTCAAAAACAACAAGGTCGTAGCGGCTGTGCTGTACCGGAGAATATGGAAGTGACCAGAAGCGTGTTACCTGAACAAGCTGGAAGTTATTTTCTTCGTCATTGTTCACCATGCCAATAGAAATTACCTTGGCATTTGTTGGAAGTGAATAGTCCGACATAAGGATTTTTTTAAGCTGAGCTGCGGTGCGTGGCTTTGCGGCCGTAGAAGTCTGGGCGGCTGCAACTGTAATGACTGCAAAGATTGCCGCAAAAATAAATGTAGAAAGTTTTTTCATCTGGTTCCTCTGTTTTCTAAATTCAATAAACTCAACTCGTAAAGCTTTTGTTTTATTGTCGGTAAAAGCTCCTGTCTTGTAAACTTTTATTTTTCCGTAAAGTTACTTGCGCGGTCACAGAAAAGCCTTACAAGTTCAACCTGGGATTTGTGGCGGCTCTTTAAATATAAGGTTTTTGTGACTTCGTTGTAGACGTAGCCCGAAGAATTGTAGAATTCAAAGCGTGGGTCAGTCCTAAAGCGCAATCCCTGGATTTCTATGTTTGCGTGGAAGGTTGGAACGCCTTTCATCAGGATGTAGTGTGAATAGGTAAGCGGGAAGTCTACGTTGATGTTTACGACTCCGCCCGGCATGAGCGAGTATCTGATGGAAGATGCGCAGGTCCAAGCCCATACACATTCTGAACCGTAGTAGCCCAATATCTGTGTGTGCGGGTAGAATTTGTTTTCTGCAAGCAGCGGGTAGAGTTCCGCCAAGGACTGAAGGTTTGAAAGCGTTTCTTCCGTAAGGTTCTGGTTTGCCAAGAGGCGGCCTGTGTCTTCAATTTCCGGTCTGGAAGAGATGCGTCCCAGCTGAATCAAGGCCCAGCCGGCTTCCACTGCCTGTACCGGGCTTAGCGGAATGTCGTTTTCTGTAACGGTTATGATTCCGTCTTCCAGCTTTGTGTTTTCCTGGATAACCTTTGTGCAGGGCTCTATTGCGGAGGCAAGAAGGGCTGCTGTGTCCGGGTCGGTCTTGTAAAGCTTTGCGTAAACAGTAATAAGTCCGAATGCCTGGCTAACGGTTGGCTCAAAAGAAGCCATCGTGGCAGGAAGTGAAAGCAGCGTCTTTGCAGAAGGCTTTTTCTTTTCGCGCAGGATGTAGTCGCTGATTCCTTCAACAGTAAAGATGTCCGGGTTCTTGCCCTGGATTGCGCTCTGGACAAGGGATTCCAGCCTCTGGTTGTGGGAGACAAGGGTTTCGTCCATGGCCACAAGGCCTGCAAAGTATGGTACGGAAAGGTATGTGCGCTTGTTACCCTGCTTGAATGATGACGGAACAGTGTCTATTGCCCTGTTGTAGCGTTCGTGGGAGCACATTTCGGCAACGTAGGCGGTGATTTCCTTTTCCGTGAGGCTTGAAACCTGAGAAGAGGATGCAGCGTGTTCAAATTGAGTAACTATGGCGTTCCTGAGTTGTTCAACTTTTGCAGTGTATGTGTTTGCGTCACAGCCTTCTATGCCTGCTGCAGCGGTAAATTCAAAGTGCTTTGAAGGATCGTATGCGGTGTAGGAAGCGAGGGGGCTTTCTTTTGTAAACACTATGCGGTCATTTTCCAGGCGGGGCGCGTTAAGGGAATACATTTTATCCCTGGTGCTAAGAATCATGCGGTTTGAGCTTGCTTCTTTTACACTGTAGCCGCCTGCTGTCTTGCATACGATGGAAAGCGTGTTGTTGTTGCCGGATGGGATGGCGCTAATCGTAAGGAATGCGTTTGGAGTGCTGTCCGAAACAGAGAAGGTGAGCGTGCTGCCGTCCGTAAATCCAAATTCAACGGAATTTGGGTTGAGTTCTTTCCAGGAAGCAAGAACCAGGTTTGTGGAAGAGCCTTCTTCTGCCGAGTTGGATACGGTTGCAGGGTTGTTTGAGTTTGCCACAAAGGTAAGCCCCTTAAAATTGGCCTGCAGCTGGTTTTTTAAAACCGTTTCCTGGTTTTTTGTCTCGGTTTGAGCCATAGAAACCCGCAGTTCACCAAAAGTTTTGGTAAAAACGGATTCGGTCTTAAATTGAAGTACAAAGATGCCGACAATAACAACGGCGTAGAGTACTGTGAGTCCTAAAAATTTTCTAACAGGATGTTTACGCATTTTGGTTATTTTATATATAATGGGTGCAAAATTCAAGAGCATATATATAGATAGAATGCATGTAAATCAGTTTTGTGCGCAACGGGAAGAAAAATATGGATGAAAATCCATTTGCGAGGTGCGACCGAGGGGAGTCAGAGTCCTATTACCTCGCACCATGGGTTTTCAGCCAGATTTTTCTGTTAGTGGAGCACAAAACAGATTTACATGTGATGAAAATAATAGTGGGAGTAAATGATGAATAATTTTGTTAAAAACAAGATTGCCGTTTTTGTAGCTGTTGCAGTATGTTTTGCAGCGCCTTTTTCTGCTTCTGCCGCCGGACAGGACAGGTACGGTAGCACACAGGCGGAAGCCGCATACAATTTGGGACTTTCCAAGAATAATTTTATCCAAAGCCTTCAGAATTCGCTTGCAAAGTCTTCTCCGCAGGAAACCCTCAAGCTTTTTGACACCCTTCCTGCAGAGCTTTCCGAGGATTTTGACATTCTTTACCTTAAGTCGGCACTCAACCTTAGCGCAGGAAACTACAAGGAAGCCTCTCAGATTTGTTCTTCGCTAAGAACTGCCAACCCGGGCAACCAGGACGCTTTGGAACTTGGCATTGTCATTGCAACTGCCCAGGGGGACACAAAGACAAAGTCAGCCCTTGTGAATGAGCTTCTAAAGAAAGATCCGTACAATTCTGCCGCAAACATAACCATTGGCGATGACTATTTTGCCCGCAAAAACTACAAGCAGGCACTTGCATACTACGAAAAGGCCCTGGTCAACGACAGCAACAATGTGGACGCAAAGTTTGGTGTTGGTAGAGCCGCCTATTACCTTAAGGATGATGAAAAGGCAAAGAAAACCTTCAAATCAATCATAGAAATTGACCCAACCTATGCACCTGGCTATTCCTACCTTGGAAAAATTGCCGCTGCAAACAAAGAAAACAAGATTGCTTCCTCTTACGCAGAAAAGGCACTTGAACTTGACTCCGAAAACTACGACTACCTTATGGACTACGGAATGTACGAGAACACAATGGAACATTCCGAGAACGCAATTAAGGCTTGGACAAAGGCAATTAAGCTTCAGCCGGACTACTTCCTTGCCTATGCCTACCGCGGCGGTTTGTACGATGCAGAGAATATGCTTGACCAGGCTTGCGAAGACTACAAGATGGTTGTAAAGCTGAATCCTGACTATTACTTTGCCTACGAAGAGCTTGGCGTAATCTACCTGCACAAAGAGCAGTGGACACTTGCACGCGAGGCATTCGAAAAGTGCTACGAAAAGCAGAAGGACAATATTTCCTATCCGCTGATGATTACATATTGCTACTACCGCGAGAACAACAGCTTTAAAGCCCGCGAATTTAGCGACAAGGTTTTGCGCAAGATGGACAGGTCTTCCATTGAATACGCAATGCTCCGCGTCTTCCACGACAGGGGCGGAGAAATGCCGCTTGCCCAGAAGATTGCACAGTTGGGCAGCCGCCAGCAGCAGGGAAAGATGTATTTCTACCTTGGCCTTTTGTATGAGCTTTACGGTGGGGTTGAAGCTTCCCGTGAATGGTACGCAAAGGTTCTTTCCATGAATTGCCCAATGTTCTTTGAATACCGCCTTGCTGAATGGAGTGTGCAGCCAAATGACAGCGCAAAATAATGTTGCCGCCAGAGACTCCAACACGCAAAAGCATCTTGTTGTTGCCGGCAGGGAATTTGTCCTCGTGGGAACCGCCCATGTTTCAAAAGAAAGCATGGAGGAAGTGGAGCTAGCCGTAGAAAAAGAAAATCCTGATTCTGTTGCCATAGAACTGGATCAGAAAAGGCTTGCCAGCATAGAGGATCCCGAAGCTTGGCGCAAGATGGACATTATAAAGGTTTTAAAAAACAAGCAGGGTTTTTTAATGCTTTCCAACCTGATTCTTGCCGCTTACCAAAAGCGCATGGGGCAGGGTACTGGTGTTAAGCCTGGTCAGGAAATGATTGCCGCAATCAACAAGGCAAAGTCCCTGGACATTCCCCAGTATATGGTTGACCGCCCGATTGCTGTAACGATGAGGCGCGCCTGGGCAAAGAATTCATTCTGGGGCAAATGCAAGCTCCTGGGTGTTCTTATTGCCAGTGCCTTTGCAAAAGAAGAAGCCGCTCCGGACGAAATTGAAAACCTAAAGAAGACAAACGAAATGGATGCCATGATGGGAGAAGTTGCAGAATACTTTCCCAAGGTAAAAGAAGTCCTTATTGATGAGCGCGACCGCTATCTTGCAAGCCATATCTGGCAGTGCCCTGGAAACAAGGTTCTTGCGGTGCTTGGTGCCGGTCATTTGAAGGGTGTCCAGAAGCACATAAGCGACATTGCCGCCGGAACGGAATCCCCTGACTGTTCCGACATAAGCGAAGTTCCGCCAAAGTCCCTTGCCTCAAAGATTGCAATGTGGATTATTCCGCTTTTGATTATTGCAGTGATTGCGGCAGGATTTGTAATCGGTGGACGCAAAAAGGGATTTGACATGCTAAGTGCATGGGTCTGGTGGAATGCCGCCCTTGCAGGAATTGGAGCCCTGATAGCAGGTGCCCATCCAATAACAATCCTTGTCTCTGCAATAGGTGCGCCGCTAACGTCGCTTTGTCCTTTCATAGGAATTGGAATCGTAGCCGGAATTGTCCAGGCCTTAATCTGCAAGCCAAAAGTTCAGGACATGGAAACCATGCAGCAGGATGCAACCTCTATAAAAGGCTTCTACAAAAACAGACTGCTTAGGGTTCTTCTAGTCTTTATCTTCTCAAGCATCGGCAGCAGCATAGGAACCTTCCTCGCCGGAGCAAATATCGTAAAGATAATTGCATCCTTCTTTGACAAAGTGGTTGACTTGGTTAAGGGGCTGTTTGCCCGCTAGCTCTCTTCTATAATCCTATACATCGGCTCCTGGTCCGGGTGCAGTTCCAGGATGTGCTTTTCGCATTCCAGGACTTCGGCAGGGTCGTGGGTTACGTGCAGGAGGGTTGTGGTTCCTGTGTCTGCAATTGTTTCCAGCAGGTCTAGGATTTTTTGGCGGTAGTTTTCGTCGAGACCGTGGCAGGGTTCGTCAAGGATTAAGACGCGGGGTGTTTTTACTGCGGCCCTTATGATTAGGACTGCCCTCTGCTCACCGTAGCTTAGGGAAGAGAAGGTCTGGTGTTCGCGGCCCTGAAAGCCTGCAAGTTTTAGCCATTCGTGGGCGGCTGCAACTTCAAAGTCGGTGGCTTGTTCGTAAAGGCCTATGCTGTCGTGGAAACCGCTTATGATAACGTCCTGGAGCTCTGTTCCACCGACCATTCTGTATTCAACGTGAAGACGGTAGCTTACGATTCCAAGCTGCTTTTTTATGTCCCAGATTGTTTCTCCGCTTCCACGGCGCTTTCCAAAGAGGCTTACTTTTTCGCGGAAGACCTGCATGTTGTCCCCGGTGATTAGTTCAAGGATTGTGGTTTTTCCCGAACCGTTTGGTCCGCGCAAGAGCCAGTGCACGCCAGGTTTTACTTCCCAGTCCAGGTTTACAAGAACGTGGTGGTCGCCCCAGCCTACGTTTACGTTTTCAAATTTGATGAGGCTTGGGGGTAGGGGTGTGTTGTTTATGCTTTCGGAAAGGGCCTTGTTGTTTTCGCGGATTTTATTGAGTTCTGCAAGGAAGCTTTGCTTTTGCTCTTCGCGTTCCGCAAGGCGTTTTTGCCTGCTTGCCTCTACGATTTTTTCGTATTCGTCACGGATGCCGCAGAAGGAAATCTTTTTTTCTGTAAATTCTACAACGCGGTTTATTGCGTCTGGAATTTCGTGCCAGCGTTCCATGCTCAAAATTATTCTGGGGAATCCGCTGTTTGTGGAAGAAGTGCCGGTGGTTCCGCCGTCTGCCAAAGTAAGCTGGCGTTTTGCAATCGTATTAAAGAATTCAAGGAGTATGCGGCGTGATTCTGCATCAAGTCCTGCAAAGGGGTCGCTTAGAATTAAAAGTCCCGCACCGGAAAGCAAGGCCCTGCAAAGGAGCGTCCTTCGGATTTCTCCTGTGGACATGTAGCGAAGTCCGCGGTCAAGGATTTTTTCTACACCGCAAAGCTTTATCTGCGGCATGGTTTCCAGACGGGAGGCTATTGGTGGCAGGGGGGCACCCTTTTTGCTTGAACCGCCAAGCACTTCGCAGATGTACTGTCTTCCGGTTCGCCCTTCATCTTCTTTGTCCATGATTTCGCTTTCGTCGCGCTGCCTTTCTTCTTCTATTAAAGATGCGGCTTTTTCCAAAGAGACAATTGCTATGGAGCCTTTTTGGCTGAATGCAGATGAATAAAGGGCTGTTTGGCCTGCTGCCAACTGTTCTACAGTGAGTTCGTTTGGGGAGATTTCAAGCTGTCCTTCAAGGCCTTTGATGAATTCCGCTTTTCCGCCACCGTTTGGTCCTATTACAAGCCAGGCTTCCCCGCTTTTCATTTCCCAGTCGAGCTTAGGCAATTTTACCCGGCCTGAATCATGTATACGGCAGTTTTTGATTGTAATTAGATTTGAAAATGCAGAATTCATAGTTCCCCTCTGCAAGAATCAGAGTTGCATCTGGCTCTTACTTTGGCCAATCTATGAATTTTATAAAGAATTTTGTTCCCAAGTAAAAAGTTACACTAATAGCCAAAGCAAAAAAAAGTCCTGTCAAATCAAAACCTCCAAAATTTTTTCACTTTTTGAATAACAATGACTTTTTATGAAAACTCTAACTTTGCTTTTATATTAGTATATGTGCATTTTGTAGAAAAAACAAGGGGAAATTCTAGAAAAAGGCGGAAATCATTTTTGCTTGAGCTTTTCCATTACTTTTTCGAGAGGTGCCTTCATTTTTTCTGCGGCAAGCTGGGGGTCGATGTTAAATTCCCTTACGGCGATTACTGCTGCCTCCACGGATCTTTCTTCTGCACCCAGAGCGCGACCTTCTGCCAAGGCTTCCTTCCGTTCTTGACGGCGTATGTCCATTTCCCATAAATTCATTGTGGCGTATGCCTCCCTGAACCGTTCACTTTGCTTAAGATTTTCCACCCGCTTTGTAAGGCGGACAGAAAAATCATCTTTGCAAGGATCGTTGGTGTAGACAAATCGTAGGAAATCCCTTACCCTTGCGTCCTCTTCTTTTTCGTACCCACTTGCATTATAAATCACTTTTGTGATTTTGTCATTGAAATGTTCCAAGGGGACCCCTTGAACCCCAGAACTTGGAGGGGAGAAACCCGCTCAAAGTCCGAAGCCCGCTGGTTTCTCCCCTCCAAACCTCCCCACTTCCTCGGGCACGGCTTAGGGGCTAGCCCCTAAGAACCCCAAGTTTTCATAGAAGAATATTTATTGCTATCTTTTTTGGCATATTAATAAGGTAAAAAAGTCTTCTGCTTTTGTTCCAAAATGATTGTTTAGCTCTCCACTCAATCGGTTAACTGCCGTTTGCAAACAGAGGCGCGGCAGGCCGTGGAGGGGTTGCCGAAGGCAAGACCGCGCTTGCGCGGGCCGAGCGTTAGCGGGCCCCGGAAGGGCCACACACAAGGAATGGATGTTCTTTGGGGAAATGTTTGGACAGCATAAAAAAGTGCCGCAAAAAAGAAAAAACGCAAAAAATATTTTAATTTTGGTTTAATATTAAAAGGAGCCTTAAAAAAACAATTTTTTTTGCAAAAAACAGAAAAACTTGTGGCAAGTTAATTATTGTCATGCTATAATAGAAAATAATTATGGAAAAGAGAACCGGTGTTGTTATTCCCCTGGCGGCATTGTACACAAAAGATTGCGAAGCCGTTGGTGATTTTATGGCTTTAAAACCCTTCGCTGACTTTTGCCAGGCATGCGGCTTTAGTGTAATTCAGCTTTTGCCGGTTAACGATACCGGCACGCAGTCTTCCCCGTATTCGGGGCTTTCTGCATTTGCGCTGCATCCTCTTTACATTCGCATTGAGTCTCTTCCTGAATTTGAGGGGGCTTTAAAAGACGACAAGGCTTTTGCTTCTGCCTACAAGACATATATCAAGTCTAACAAATACAAGGGCCGCTTTGACTACGACAAGCTTACCCAAGAAAAATACAAGCTTTTGCATTTGCTTTATTCCCATGCGGAAAAGCTGGCCGAGGGAAAAAAGACTGCTTCCAAGACAGGCGCTAATGTTGTGAATGCGGGGGACGGTTCTGCTTCTGCCATAAAATTCAAGGCTGAACTTGAGGCTTTTGTTGAGGAAAACGGCTGGGTGATTCCATACGCGGTTTTTAAGAATCTTAAGGATTCTGCAATGCAGGCTTCCTGGAAAAGTTGGGATGAGCATTTGCAGAAGCTTAGCCGTGATCAGATTATGCTGCGCTTTAAGAACAAGGCTCTTAAGTCCAGCCACAATTTTTTTGTTTGGTGCCAGATGCGTGCCGCACAGCAGTTTAAGGAAGCTGCCGACTATGTTAAGTCCAAGGGCATTTTGCTTAAGGGCGACATTCCAATTCTGATGAACGAAGACAGCACCGACTGTTGGGCATGGCCTGAATTCTTTAACCAGGATTTGAGGGCTGGTTCTCCGCCTGACGGTGAAAATCCAAGCGGCCAGAACTGGGGCTTTCCAACTTACAACTGGGCGCGTCTTGAGGCTGACGAGTTTAACTGGTGGAAAAACCGCATAAAGACTGCTTCCCAGTATTACAGCGCATTCAGGATTGACCACATCTTGGGCTTCTTTAGGATTTGGGCTGTAAAGGACAGGGAAGGTTCGGCATATCTTGGTCATACGGAACCCTACGCTTCTCTTTCCCGCAAGGAGCTTAATGCACTTGGCTTTGACGATTCAAGGCTCCGTTGGCTTTCCCAGCCACACATTCCTACGGGCTTAATAGAAGACATTACCTGGAACCACGATGAGGCCCACCGCTTTTTGTCCCTGGTTGCAGACCGGCTTGGGGATGAGGAACTGTGGCTTTTTAAGAAGGACATAGGTGTTTCGGGCGACATTTATACGGTTCATTTTTGCGACGACATTTCAAAGGATGCGAATGTAAAGCGTGCCCTTGAAAAAAAGTGGAATGACCGCTGTCTTATAGAGATTGAGGACGACACTTTTATTCCAGTCTACACTTATGAAAATTCAACGGCATGGAAGAGTTTGGGCTGGGATGAGCAGCAGAAGCTAAGGCAGGCTTTTGACGGGCTTAAGGAAAAGGAAAATTCGCTTTGGAAGGAACAGGCACTTTCCGTTCTTACGCCTATTGTCCACGCAAGCTCAATGATTCCTTGTGCGGAGGATTTGGGGGTGAATCTTGCGGTTATGCCTGAGGTTCTTAAGCAGCTGGAGATTCTTTCGCTAAAGGTTGTGCGCTGGAACCGTTTGTGGGAAGAGGATGGGCAGCCTTATTATCCGCTTGAAAAATACCCGGAGCTTAGCGTTGCAACTACTTCCGTGCATGACAGTTCAACCGTGCGCCAGTGGTGGCAGGATGAAAAGCAGAGCGTCCAGGCCTTTATAAAAGCGGTGGCATCTTCTGAAGGTGAATCTGATGAATCTGTAGCCGTAGAGCCGAACATGCCATTTGATGAAAAGGTGGCGGCTTTTGTTATGGAAAATTCTGCAAAATGCGGTAGTGCGCTTTTTATTAATCCGCTTCAGGACTATTTGTATTTGCAGCAGAAGTATTTTCTTGAGGATGCCCAGTCAGAGAGAATCAATGTTCCCGGCAGCGTGAATGCTTTTAACTGGACTTACAGGATGCCAGTGAGCGTGGAAGCTTTATTGCAAGACGAAGAATTTATTCAGAGTGTTCAGAAAGTGGTTAAAATCCACGATGGCAAATAGATTGGTTAATTTTTCTAATTTGGGTACAGACTACAAAGTGCCTGCTTGCATGTTTAAGGAGGATTTCTAAATGGAAAAAACAAAGTGGCCCGTTTCTTATAATGAATTTCACGTGAGCCGCAACGTCCGCGATTTGTGCAACTTTGACCAGGGACTTTTTGCTTCTAGCGGCAACGTTATTTTTGCAAACCTTAAGGCCGTACAGAAGTTTCAGACAAAGCTGAATGATCTTTTTGTAAGCCGTGGGGAAAAGGAAAAGCAGGTTTCTGCAGGAAGCCTTAACGCTATGGGGCTTATAGACGAGATTTTCCACTATGTCTGTATGCTTTTTAGGAGGGACAAGGACCCCAACGCTTTTAAGACCCTTCTTTTTGAATTGGACAGAATTTTTGGCAAGGACGAGATAGACAAGCTTCTGCTGCAATTTATGGATGAATTTCCCCCTACAGCTGTATATCAGAAGCAGCTTACCAACTGGGACTATCTTATGCAGTCTGCCTACGATACAGGTACAAGGCAGCAGAGGAGCAACCGCGAGCAGGTTCTTGAAGAGCTGATACTTCTTCATCTTGCTAACGAAAATCCCGCCTTTCATCCATTCCAGATTCTTTTTGACGACAGGAAGCTTGCCCTTAACGCAAACTATATAAAGACATGGAACCAGATAAAGGCATATTTCTTGACTCTTCCCAAATTTGGCCCCAAGAACAACGACCTTATCAATATGCTAAAGGAACCGGTTGTTGCTTCCCCAACTTCGCTAAAGGGGCAGTTGGACTACATACGCACCTACTGGGCGGATTTGCTTGGTGAATGGTTGCGCCGCCTTCTTGAAGGAATAGACACTTTGAGTGAGGAAGAAAAGGCTGCCTGGCACCCCACAAACGGCGGTGATGCGGAGATGGCTCCATATTCCTACGAAAACCTTATGCGCGAGTACGAAAGGTTCAGCCCTGACCGCGAATGGATGCCAAAGGTTGTTCTTATGGCAAAGACGGTTCTTGTCTGGCTTTTCCAGCTGAGCAAAAAATATGGGCGCGAGATTAACCGCCTTGACCAGATTCCTGATGAGGAACTTGACCTTTTGCGTGACCAGGGCTTTACGGGGCTTTGGCTGATTGGCCTTTGGGAAAGAAGCTATGCTTCAAAAAGGATCAAGCAGATTAACGGCAACCCGGAAGCGGCTGCGTCTGCATATTCTCTTTACGACTACGAGATTGCCTGGAATCTTGGCGGCTGGGATGCACTTATAAATTTGCGGCAGCGCTGTTGGCAGAGGGGAATTCGTCTTGCAAGCGACATGGTTCCAAACCACACTGGTATGGACGGCAAGTGGGTGATTGAGCATCCCGATCTCTTTGTTACAAGAAAGGACTGCCCTTATCCCCAGTATTCCTTTACCGGGGAAAATCTAAGCCAGGACAGTCGTGTTTCCCTTTACCTTGAAGACCATTACTATTCAAAGAGCGACTGCGCCGTATGCTTTAAGCGCGTGGACAACCAGACAGGGGACGTAACTTATATCTACCACGGAAACGACGGTACAGGTATGCCTTGGAACGACACTGCCCAGATTGACTTCCTGAATGAAAAAGCAAGGGAAGAGGTTATCCACCAGATTATGAAGGTTGCCTCCAACTTTCCGATTATCCGCTTTGACGCCGCAATGGTTCTTGCAAAGAAGCACATACGCCGCCTTTGGTATCCGGAGCCAGGCCATGGTGGAGACATTGCCACAAGAAGCCAGTATGCCCTTACTACGGAACAGTTTGAGAGCGCAATTCCAAATGAATTCTGGAGGGAAGTTGTTGACCGCTGCGCCCGCGACATGCCGGACACGCTTTTGCTTGCAGAGGCATTCTGGATGATGGAAGGCTACTTTACCCGTACGCTGGGAATGCACCGCGTTTACAATTCAGCCTTCATGAACATGCTCAAGAAGGAAGAGAACCAGAAGTACCGCGATACGGTTAAGAACACCATAAAATTTGACCCCCAGGTTCTAAAGCGCTTTGTAAACTTTATGAACAACCCCGACGAAGAGACGGCGGTGGCCCAGTTTGGCAAGGGAGACAAGTATTTTGGCGTTTGTACCCTTATGGTAACAATGCCAGGCCTGCCAATGTTTGGTCACGGTCAGATAGAAGGCTTTGAAGAAAAGTACGGAATGGAATATACCCGTGCTTACCGCGACGAACAGCCGGATGAAGGTCTTGTTGGCCGCCACTGGCACGACATATTCCCCCTTATGCACAAGAGATATCTCTTCTCCGGCGTGGACAACTTCTTGTTCTACGATGTGTGGAACAACGGCGTTGTAAACGAAAACATCTTTGCCTATTCAAACTCATGCGGCTCTGAGCGCACTATTGTCTTCTACAACAACAAGTACGAAAGGGCTTCCGGCTGGATAAAGCAGTCATGCGAATATGCGGTAAAAGTAGGCTCTGGAGAAAATGACAAGGAGATGAGGAGCCGTTCCCTTGCAGAAGGAGTTGGCCTTAGCTACGGCAGCGACCACTTCTGCATCTTCCGCGAACACAAGAGTGGCCTCTGGTACGTCCGCAAAAGTGACGACCTTATCAACCAGGGCATGTTTGTCTCGCTTAACGGTTTTGAGTACCAGGTCTATCTTGACGTGCAGCAAGTTGAGGACACGGTTGAAGGCAAGTACGCCAAGCTGAACGAGCTTTTGAACGGAGGCGGCTGTCCAGACCTTGAAGTTGCATGGGAGGAATACCGCTACAAGGACTTGTATGCTGCCCTTGCAAAGTTTGCAACCCCGGAACTCTTTGGTCAGCTTTCTACCCTTTGCACACCGGCGCTTGTTCTTAAAGCCCAGAAAAAAGACGGAATTACTACGGAAGAAATCTTTGCTGCGGTAAAGAAGCAGGCCCTTGAATACTACGAAGCTGAATCCAAATTTGCGGCAGAAGAGGCAGAAATTAACAAGGAGCAGGAACGCTTTAACCTAAAGAAGGCGGAAACAGAACTTGTTAAGCCTGTCCACAAAGACAAGACTCCAACGCAAAAAGAAGCCAGGATTAGGAAAAAGGCAACGGAGGCAACAGCGGCGCAGCGGTGGAATGCATTCTGCAAGCAGATTGAATATCTTGCAGGAACAATAGCTGCAAGCCAGGGCTTAAGCAACACAACATCTTCCCCGTCTTCTACAAGGTACAAGATTTCCAATTCTGCGCTTAAGGCCAATGCGGACAATCTTTTCTACGAAGGAATCAATTCCAACAAAAATGCGGCAGAAATACTTGCGGCTTTTGCAATGGTTTCTTCTGCGGGAAGCGCAAACTGCTTAAAGTGGGGCTACAACCGCAAGCTTACAGAGCTTCTGAACAAGGCAGGCTTTGAAAATGAAGAAATGAAGTCTACGTTCAGGAAGCTCTTCCTTATGATGAGAATCCGCGACTTTAACTTTGGAGCTTCGGGACAGGCTAAGTCTACTTACGAAACAGCAAGGCTTCTTACTGAAGGCGAATATTCTTGGGAACTTACCGGTGCAAACAACTTTAACGGCGTAAGATGGTTCAACAAGGAAAAGATGGAGTCTTCACTCTGGTATGCGTTTGCAGCGGTTTCCATGTACAGCCCACGCATTTTGCGCGAGCACATACACCGCTTGTACCGTACCCTCGTTGCTGCAAAGGAAGGTGCCCAGTACCAGTGCGAGAAATTCCTTGAAGCAGTCCGCCCAGTGCAAAAGAAGCGTGTTCTTGCAAAGGCAAAGACTTATAAGGCTAGTAAAAAATCCTCAGAAGATTCAGTGAATTCAGAACAGAAGTAACATAGTCAATGTCAGAAGGTGAAATTACAGGCTTGTCCAAACGGATGGGCTTGTAAGCCTTCTGGATTTCTTCTGGAACAGTAAGCTCTTCGCCAATGCAGTGCTTGATAAAATCTGCGGAAAGCGAAGGGGCATTCCTCATCATAAGAACAACGGAATCGTCATAGTCTTCTGTTATGTCCTTGCGCAAAATGCTTGCCGCATAGGCTGCACTTGTGTCTTCGTCTGCATATACATGGTACTTCATGTACAATTCTTTGCAGGCTTTTTCCGTCTGCTCACGGTCAACCTTTGCAGGATAGACAAAGCTTCTAAGCATAAGCGAATAGTTCTTAAAGATGTGCTCAAGGCGCTCAAGGTTGGAAGGATCCGACGGGTCTGCCGGAGCACGTTTTTCAAAAGCAACACTGCTGTCGGAAATAGTCACTTTTCCGTTTGCGTCTGTGCATAGGTTTGCGGTGGAAGGAAGGATGAATCCCTTTACCGGAAGCGCCAACCGCCAGCTGTAAAGGCCGGACACAAGGTTTCCGTAGTTGCCGGCTTCCATTGCATAGAAAATGTCGCCCGTAACGTGCTTTTTTATGCGGGTAAATGCGAATGTGTAGAAGAATGACTGTGGCAAAAGGCGGCCTATGTTTGCAGAATTTGCAACCGTAAGATGGTATTTTTTTACAAGGTCCTTGGCTGCAAAAATTCCCCTTACAAGGTTGTGGCAGTCAGCTTCTGTACCGTCCACTTCTATTGGATAGATGTTTCCGCCGTTCCAGACAAAATCGCTTTCGTCCATTCCGCAGATTTTACCCCTCGGGAAAATGAGAACGGATTTTAAATGCTTCTTCCCGCGCAGGGCACTGGCCATGCAGGAACCGAGAGGCCCGGAACTTGCATCCAAAAGAATGGAAGTTGCTCCGTTTATCCTTAGGATTGTTTCCATTGCAGAGGCAAGGTATGAAATGCCAAAGTCCCTAAAAGAACCGGTTGGCCCGTGGTAAAGTTCCATGGAAAAAAGATGGTCGTCCAGCTGCTTGATTACGGGTTCAAATGGAAAGGCCTTTGTGGCGATTGCTTCACAAATAATAGGGCTGAATTCCTTGTTGATTATGGCAGATGTAAGGGTTCCCGCCAAGTTTGCAAAAGAGGTGTTTTCGTCTGCATATAAAATCCAGTTGCGCAAATCTTCGTTTTCGTAAGGAACGTAAAGCCCGCCGTCTTCCGGCATACATTTTAAAAGAGCTTCTTCAAATCCGGCCTTGTTATTTTCGTTGCGTGTACTTTCAAAACGCATTTCAGTCTCCCTGTTTTCCAGCAAGATTGTTGTAAGTACTTTAAAGTATAACACGGGAAAAGCTAAATTTCTAGGTTTTGGGAAAAAAATGGAATGTAATAGGTTCAATTTTGGGGTTAGCAAGATTATCGGTCGGGACGTGTGGTGGTTGCCGTGGAGGGTTGGTTACCCCCAAGCAATGAAGGCAATAAGCCTACGCCGCCGTGGAGGGGCGCACGACAGTGCGTTGCGGAGCAATGGAGCGGGAAGGGACCCGCGGAACCCCGGAAGGGCGGTGACGAAAGGCATGAAGGCCGATTTTAGCAAAAACGTGGATGGCAGAGCGGAAAAGGTTACCGTCCTAAAGAGAAATATTAAAAACTACTTGAATAAAAAGTGACAGTTGCCTATACTTTACTTAGACATTTCTATTCGCTGATTTATCCAAATTGCAGGCGAGGAAAAAATTTGCTAAAGAGGAGGTCCAAAATGGACAACAATTTAAATCCCACACATTATCTATTTACCTCAGAATCCGTTGGTGAAGGCCATCCGGACAAACTTTGCGACCAGATTAGCGACGGCGTTCTTGATGAATGCCTAAGGCAGGATCCGGAAAGCCATGTTGCGGCAGAAACTTTTGCTTGCCAGGCTTTGATTCTTGTTGGCGGCGAGATAAGCACACAGGCTTATGTAGACATTCAGGAAGTTGCGCGCAATGTTGCAAAGAAAATAGGTTATTCAAATCCTGATTACGGTCTGGACTATAAGTCTATGGCTGTACTCAACATGATTCACAACCAGTCTGCGGACATAAACCAGGGTGTTGTTGGAAAGGGTTTGGCTGAATATTCAGGACAGCAGGGTGCCGGTGACCAGGGCATGATGTTCGGTTTTGCTTGTAAGGAAACAGAAGAGCTTATGCCAGCACCTATTACCTATGCCCACAAGCTTATGCTCAAGTCTGCGGAGCTTAGGAAAAACGGTTCTATTAATTGGTTCCGCCCTGATTCAAAGGCTCAGGTTACTCTTGAATACGAGGGACATAGGCCTGTTCACATTGACACTGTTGTTTTGTCCCAGCAGCATGACCCCGGCATTTCTTATGACGAGCTAAAGTCTACTATAATATCCAAACTGATTAAGCCTGTTCTTGAACCTACAGGGCTTTTGGACGAAAAGACAAAGTTCTTTGTAAATCCAACCGGCCAGTTCTGCATTGGAGGCCCGGTAGGAGATTCTGGTCTTACGGGACGCAAGATTATCGTAGACACTTATGGTGGTATGGGTAGGCACGGCGGCGGATGCTTTAGCGGTAAGGACCCTTCCAAGGTTGACCGCTCGGCTGCATACATGGCCCGCTACATTGCAAAGAATATTGTTGCGGCAGACCTTGCAGAGCGTTGCGAGATTCAGCTTTCCTATGCAATCGGCGTTCCTTTCCCGGTTAGCATAATGGCGGAAACATTCGGTACTGGCAAAGTTCCCGAAGCAAAAATTGTTGAGGCTGTAAAGAAGGTCTTTGACTGCACTCCTGCCGGAATCGTAAAGACTTTGGACCTAAAGCGCCCAATCTACAGCGCAACCGCAAGTTACGGACACTTTGGCCGCAGTGAATTCCCCTGGGAAAAGACGGACAAGGTAAAGGAACTTCTTGCGGAAATAAAGTAGTTTTAGGGAATTTTAGTTTTTTGGGCGGCACTTGAATTTGCATTCCTGGGCATTTCTTCTGCTGCCCTTTGTGCCTTGTGTGTGGCGCTTGCGGGGTTCCGGGGGCCCTACCCCTCCATTGCCTTTGGCAACCCGCCCTTGGCGGGCCCCTCCAGTGCCTGCCGCGCTTTTTTCTGCATACGGAATTAGAGGCCAACTTGAAGAATCAAAAAGAACTTTTGACAGCCAAGGAAATGGAAGTTGTCTTTTCCAGGCTGGAGCAGCAAAATCCTTCCCCAAAGCCTGAGCTTCTTGCGCCAAACCCTTACTGCTTTTTGGTAAGCGTGGTGCTTTCGGCCCAGGCTACGGACAAAAGCGTGAATGCTGCCACGGCTCCTCTTTACAAAAAGGTAAAGACCCCAAAGCAGATGCTTGCCCTTGGGCGCGATGGCTTAATTGGCTACATAAAATCAATAGGGCTCTACAATTCAAAGGCAGACCATATTCTTGCCCTAAGCAAAAAGTTAATAGAAGAATTCAATTCAGAAATACCGCAATCCAGGGAAGAACTTATGTCCCTCCCCGGAGTTGGCAGAAAAACCGCCAATGTTGTGCTTAATGCAGTTTTTAACCAGCCCACAATGCCTGTAGACACCCATCTTTTGCGCGTCTGTCCCAAAACAGGCATTGCTTCTGGTTCTACCCCAGAGCAAGTGGAGCTTTCTCTTTTGGAGCGGGTGCCAAAGAAATACCTCTTGAACGCCCACCACTGGCTTTTGCTGCACGGCCGCTATACATGCACTGCCCGTTCACCCAAATGCGGTGGCTGCATAATTAGCGACTTATGCCTTTTTAACAGGGGCCTGTCCAAAGGAAAGAAGGACTAAAAATGGATTTTTTTGAACTGAACGCTTTTTTGGAACTTTCTTCTACCCTTCATTTTACAAAGTCTGCCCAAAAGGTAAACTTAAGCCCTTCCGCTTTTAGCCGTCTTGTGAACCGCTTGGAAACGGAAACAGGCGTTACTCTTTGCGACCGCGAAGGACACGATGTTTCTTTAACAGAAGACGGAAAGAAATTTGCTGCTTTTGCAAAAAAATGCCTTGCAGAACAGAATGAACTGATGGAAGGCTTTAGGCACAAGGACAATCTTGTTAGGGGAACCCTGCACGTCTTTGCAAGCGTTACTGCCTGCTACACAATAATGCCCCCCTTTGTAAAGAGGCTGAATGCCAAGTACCCGGAGGTAAGGCTTAGCGTGGAAACAGGAGATCCTGCCCTTGCCCCTGATGCTATAAGGCAGGGTAGGGCGGAGCTTGCTGTTGCGGCCATTTCTGATGCAAGGATAGATGCCTTTGACTGCATACCGGTAAGGAAAAGTCCGCTTGTCTTTGCGGCTGGAAGTTCAGGACCCTACGTAAAGGTTTCTGGCAGTCCCCAGGATATAGTTGAATCTGTTCCCCTGATTCTTCCAAAGGCTGGTCTTGCCCGTTCCCGCTTTGACTCTTGGATAAAGAGCCGGAATGTTAAGCCAATTGTTGCGGCAGAGGCGGAGGGTAACGAAGCGGTTATGGCCCTTGCTGCCCTTGGTCTTGGCATAGGCCTTGTCCCCCAGATTGTCCTTGAAAACGGCCCCTACCGGGAAGGTTTTATCTGCCACAGTGCAGGAAATGCCTTGGGCTGCTACGACATAGGCTTTATTCAGAAAACCCAGATAAGCGGCAGCGAATCGGTCAAAAAAATACGCCTTGCGGCAACGGACATTCTCCACAATACCGACTGGAATAGTGTGTAGGGTTCTTGCAGCTACAAAGCAAGCTACAAATTCTAATACTCTAAAGACAAAATACCGATTGTATAGTATAATTGTTTTTAGGGAAAACGGAGGAATTTTAATGAAAAAGGTTGTTTTGTTGGCTTTAGTAGCCTTTGCCGCTTGTGCAGCATTTGCGTTTGATACCGAAAGCATAGAGCCTGCATCCCGTGTAAATTCTTATACAAAGACGGATTATGCCGTTATTTCAAAATTCGGGGAGTATTTCCGTACTCCGACCGTTAAGCATATTCATTCATACAAGAACGGAAAGGAAGTGGAAGTTGCAAGCTATACCGTAAAAAAGGCATCCGGTTCTGCAGAAAGCAAGGAAATGCTGGTTGACAAGACTGTGTTTGCCTACAATGCCGCGGGCAAGCTTGAAAGCGCAAGCTACTACGATTCAAGCGAAAAGCTCATCTGGAAAAGCGTAAAGGAATACGGTGCTGACGGAACAATAGCCTCCGAGTCAGAATACAATGCGGATAACGTCCTTGCCGGAAAAACAATCTACAAGTACGAGACAGGCAAGGTAACGGAGTCATATTACAACGGTGCAGGCGCACTTCTTGAGCGCATAGTCACAAAACTGGACACTGCAACAGGCCGTCCGGTGGAGGAATTCCTTTATTTTGCAGACGGAAACCTTGACCGCCTCTCACTTACCCGCTATACGGACGACGGAAAAATTTCCCAGGTTGAAGTCTGGGAAGGCGCGGGCCATCCTTCTTCCAAGAAATGCTATGTCTACGAAAGGACGACTGGTGCCGTAAAGGAAATCCAGTCCTTTGATGGACAGGGAAACCTTTTTGAGCGCGTAATTTACAACAACGACGCAAAGGGTAATCCCCAGAAGGTTTACAAGTATTCAGTTTCACGCAAATTTGGCGAAGTCGTAAACGAACTGAAGTTTACAGCTGACTATTCTTTTGGCAACTAATACAGGCTGTAAGTGCGCAATAAAGAACTTCCTTAAAATTACCGATATTTTAAGGAAGAATTTCTAAATTTAAGGAATTGTTAATGAAATCTATTGGAATCAAACTTGCTGATGGCACATTTTATCCGATTATGAAAGACGGAAGCGTAGAAAAAAAGGCGCTTGACGTTACAACAGTTCAGGATAACCAGACAAAAGTTCAGATAGACTTGTACCGCTCCGAAACCGATTCCATGGATGATGCCGAATACGTAGACACTTTGGAAATTAGCAATTTAAAGCCACACCCCAACGGAATTCCAAGCCTGCATCTGAACCTTAGCGTAGACGAGAACAACCATTTGCAGGCGGAAGTCCGCGATCCGGAAACAGGAAAGGCCACTTCCACAAATGTAACCCTCGTCAGCAGGACTGAAGTTGAAAGGAGCGAGCCCGCAAACTTTAACATAGACACGACTACGGCGGATGCACTTTCCGACATAGATGCCGTTGATTCAGTTTTAAAGAATGGAATGCCCGACTCGGATTCAATCTTAAAGGACAGCGAGGGAAATTCAATCCTGGATACGTCCACATTTACCCTTACCGAAGAAAAACCCGAGAGCGAGATTTTTGCCAGCGCGGAAGACTTGAAGAACTTTGCACCCGAAGCCGAATCAGACACGATTTTAAAGGACAGCGAAGGAAACTCAATCTTAGACACATCCACGTTTACTCTTACCGAAGAAAAGCCAGAAAACGAAATCTTTGCAACAGAAGACGAACTTAATTCTATGCCGCAGGATGATTCAACCTATACAGATGCCGGAGATGCAAACAACAGCGGCAACTTTTTTGAAGCCCCGTCTGTCATGGAGGAATCCTCTACTGTACTCGAAGAGCCTGAGCCATCTGTTCAGGACGTTGCCGACTCTTTCTCTGATGATGACTTTGACTTTGAACTGCCCAACCTGGAGTCAATACTAAAGACAAAGGGTGATGCGGAAAATGCAGACAGGATAATTGTCCAGTCCACGAGGCAGACCCCCTTTGCTATTCAGGAAGAGACAGAAGAAACCGTTGTGCAGGATGGTGCTGATGCCGGGCAGGAAGAAGTTTCCGTTGCGGAAGATGAAGCTGCCAGTTCAGAGAATTCCGTTAGCGTAGATTTGGATTTGCCTGATTTTACTCCACCTGAAACTTCCCCAGAGCTTACTCCAACGACAGCACAGGAAACTGTAGTAAAGGCAACTCTGCCTGATTTGGATTTGTCGGATTTTGGAGACACATCCGCTTTGCAAACGGAAGACTTTGGCCTTCCCAGTTTTGATGACGCTGATGAATATCCTTCCGCAGATGAAGTTGCACTTGAAGAGCCTTCTCCTTCTCAGCCACTTGCAGAAGACAGCACCCTTTCTTCTGAGACAACCGTGGTAGAAGAAGAGACTGAGCCTACCATAGAAGAAAGGCATATAGAGGAACCTTCTGTAGAAGAGCAGCCGACACCCTTTACCGAATTGGATAGTTCTGCAGTGCTTGCAGCAGGAACAAAGGATGCCTACGACCTTCCCAATTTTGACAGCCTCGAGCCAACCGGCATAGAAGATGTTGACATTACGTCTGCGCTTTCCAACGCAAAGCAGACGGAAGATACCCTTGTTCAGGAAGAAGATTTCCCCGAACCGGAAGTTTCCGACTTTGATGAAGCGGTCAAGTCCATCCCTGAAACATCGGACACAGTTATGGACCTTCCTGATTTTGATGATGCAACTTTTGGTACGGAGTCCAATGCAAATGCAGGTACAGAATTTACGGTTCCTGAATTTGCCGATGATTCTCCTGCCACCAGACAAAATTCTTATGATGATTCCGGAGACAAGCAAGTGAGCGACTACGATTTGTTTGATGAAGCAGAAGACTCTTCTTCCGCGAATTCCTATTCTCCCCAGAGCAATATGTTTGAAGGCTTGTATGACAAGGAGACTCTCAGGGGAAATAGTTCGTATGAAGATGACGACAAGGAGGGCGGTTCTGCATTGCCGGTTATTGTCTGCGTAGTCTGTTCAATAATATGTATACTCGGCGCACTCCTTGTGCTCTTTGTCATTCCATCAAAAATCAATATATTCAACAAGAGGACTGAAACCCATATAGCAAAAACAGAAAGCGATGCGGGAATAAAATCTCTGGCATCAGAAAATAAGGAAGAGCTTTCTGGCGGATTGAAGTCTGACGTTTCTGCAGAAGCTGATGCATCCGGTGAACAGACTTCTTCATCATCTTCTCCTGAGCAGACCCATAATGCTGGTGAAGCCTTGCCACCTCCCCAGAAGAAGGACGGTGAGGAAAAGCAGTCTACTTCAAAGCAGAAGGAAGAGGTTGTTCCTGCAAAAGAAAACGAGATTGTCGTTGCGGCAACACCACAACAGGTCGTTCCAGAACCTCCGGCCCGTTCTTCCAAAAAGGCTCCCGATATCCGCTACAAAATTGTTTGGGGCGACACCCTTTGGGATATTTCAAATGCCTACTACAAGACGCCATGGCGCTACCAGCATATTGCAGACCACAACCACATAAAGAATCCTGATTACATTCAGGCTGGAAGCACAATCTTGATTCCATCTGACTAGGCTGGCCCGCATTAGATGAACCGTATCGTTCTGTCGATTGCTTTTATTTTCTCTGCTGTAGCTTGCTTCTGTTCCTGCAGGGCAAGCGATAGTCTTTCTTCTGAATACGGCAACGATGCTTTTTATTTTAGAGCCTTAAAGCATGTGGATGAAAATGATTATCCCAAGGCAAAAAAGCTGTTGCGCAAAAACATAAAAAATGCTTCTCCCTTGATTAGGCGCCGGTCGCTGGAGCTTATGTCTTCAATCGGCTCAATCGACGAAAACTTGATTTCTCTTCACGACCTTTACACTTCGTATCCAGATGAAGATTCGCTTTTGCTTTATGTGCATGGGCTTTTCAAAAAGGGTGAGTTCCAGCTGATTGCCGATCTTACCCAGGACAAGGACATTTCAAAATGCCTTAATGAACTTGCCTATTACAGGTGTGCGGCTCTTTACAAGCGTGGCTCATCAAATTTTTCTGATGAATTTACGCGTTGGTTTACAAGCCGTCCCTATTCAAAGCAGCATTCAAAATTTCTTGATGACTTTAAAATTTCGCCGGATGCCTTTCCCATAATTAAATTTAGGAAAAAAGTTTTTTCCTATGATTATTCAAATTCAATTCCAGACATAGAAGCTATTTGTTCCCAAAAAGAAAGCCTTACACCCCAGCTTGTTAACGATATTGGAAAGACCTATCTTTACGGTTCAAACAACAATAGCACAAATGCCCAGTTCATGCATGATTTGGCAGAAGACAAGTCTCTTCCAAAAGATGCCGTTTACAATGCCTACTTTTATGCAGCCCGCATTTACGACAAAGATACAAAATATCCGGACAAGGCATGTGCCGACTATCTAAAGGCAATGGAATGCGCTGGGGATGACGCTTCTTATGACAGTGCCCTCTGGTATTTCCTAAATTCAAAGCTAAAAATTTCAATTCAGGATGCACTTGAAGCTGTAAAGACTTACGGTCCTTCTATCCGTGACCCAAATTATTATGATGATTTTTTTGACACGCTTTCCTTGCGCATGCTTTCGCGGCATGTTTGGTTTGCCTACTATCAGACTGCAACATCAATAGAAACTTTTGCAAGCAAGGAAGTGGTGGCCAAGTACAGCTATATAACGGCAAGGCTTTTCCAGACAGGGCTTTTAAAAGTGAACGGTGTAAAAAGCGAAGAAGCTGCCAAGAAATTCTTTGAAAAGGCCCTGGATTCCGACACAAGCATCTATTACAGAATTCTTGCGGCTTACAGACTTAACCTTAGCGACGAAGAGGTAAAGAAATGCTTTGCACTTTTGCGCAAGGATGATTCTTTTATTGCAAACAAGGAAGAAGAATCTCTGCTCAATGGATATGCAGATTTTGGCCTTGCCGAACACATTTATGGAGAATGGGAAAAACATTACAAGGAAATCGGTATTGAATGTGCCTTGAAAATTTCCCAAGCACTTTACGATTACGGGGCAACAGATAATTCCTATTATACAAAGAGTCTTAGGGTGGCTGCAAAGAAACTTAACAGAAGCGAGGATATTCCTCCAGAAGAGCTTTGGCAGCTTGCCTATCCACGTGCCTTTTATGATTGTGTAAAAAAACACTGTCAGGACTATGGTGTTGATGAATATCTTATTCTGGGGCTTATTCGGGCGGAAAGTTTTTTTGATCCGAATATACAAAGCAATGCCGGGGCAAACGGACTTACCCAGCTTATGGAAGCTACGGCGGGTGACATTGCAAAAAAAATGAAGATACAGGTTTATGATTTGAATGACCCGGACATAAACATCCGTTTTGGCACGTATTATCTTTCAGAGCTTATTGAACGCCTTAAAGGGTCACAGATATTATCGCTCTTTGCATACAACGGGGGAATTGGGCATGTCCGTTCTTGGCAGAAAAGTGCCGACTTGAATTTTGGCATGGACAATCTGCCCAACGATTTGTTCCTTGAAACGCTTCCATTTGCCGAGACCAGACAGTATGGGCGCTATGTTCTGGGATACGCAGCCGTATATGCCGCCCTCTACTACAAGGATTCCCCTGTTCAGGTTGCAAAAAAAATACTTGAATAATCCTCTGTTTTTTACTATCTTTTAATCAATCACAGACAGAATTAATTTAGGAGTCCTCCATGGCAGATCAATCTCTTGAAGAAAAAGTAAAGGAAACATTGGAAGCTTTTCGTCCTCAGCTTAATGCGGACGGGGGCGATTTGGAATATATAAACATTGATGAAGAAAACAAAGTTCATATCCGCCTTACGGGAGCCTGCGGAAATTGCCCCATGGCCGTAATGACGCTAAAGATGGGGATTGAACGCTACCTGAAGGAAACTGTTCCAGAAGTTGCTGAAGTTGTGCAGGAATTGTAATATGGTCATTCAAAAAGATAAAGTTGTCAGTATTCATTATGTGTTAAAGGACAAGGACGGTTCCCTGATTGACTCAACCGAAGGAATGGAGCCTCTCGAATATATTCAGGGCAATGGATTCCTTTTGCCAAAGATAGAAAGCGAGCTTGAAGGAAAAAGTTCCGGCGATAAAGTTTCCATCTTTGTCGAGCCAAAGGATGGCTATGGAGAATGGGATGCTTCCCTTGTAATGGACATTCCCCGTTCAAATTTTGCGACCGATGCGGAAATAAAAGAAGGGATGCAGTTTCACGCCGGGGGATTAGCAGGCTCAGGAATTGTTACTGTAAAAAAGGTCGGCCCGGATTCCGTTACTGTAGACGCAAACCATCAGCTGGCTGGAAAGAACCTTCAGTTTGAGATAGAAGTCGTTTCCGTCCGTGATGCAAGTGAAGAAGAGCTTGCTTCAGCTTTGTCTGGCGGTTGCGGCGGAGGATGCGGTGGGTGCGGAGGCTCTTGCGGTGATGGCGGTTGTGGTGATGGTTGCGGCAACGGTGGCTGCGGTTCTTGTGGCTGCGGATGCAATTAGCGGCAGGGCTAGTCTTGGATTATGCCCTTGCCCTTTAGCATAGAGATAATCTGGTTTGTATTGACGCTTTTAGTTGCGTTTTTCATGCTAACGGAAAAATCTGCTATGCCCTTGTACATTCGCACTCGCTCTTCAAAGAATTCATGAAAGATAGACCGCACTTCGGAAAGGGAGTGCGGATTTTTTTTTGCTATGTAAGCTGGCATGTTGCTAAGACTGCCGTCTTCTTCCGTCTTTACTTCCGAAAGGATTCTTTTTGCAGCAATAGCTTCCCTTGAATTTAGGAATACAAATGTGCTGACTTTATGAAGCTCAAAGAGCGCGTCCGAATTGTTGCATATTCCGCCGCCGGTTGCGATGACAGCTGGTGTCTGTGATTCTGTAATTCTTTTCGCCACCAGCTGACAGGCATTTTTTTCTGCGGCCTTGAAACCTTCTTCCCCAGCCTCTGTATAAATTTGGCGAGGTGTCTTTCCTGTCTGTTCCGTAATGACATCATCCGTATCGTAGAAAACTGTTCCGAATTTTTTTGCAAGGATTTTTCCCTGTGTGGACTTTCCGCAGTGCTTTATTCCCATAAGTGCGATTGTTTTTTTTAGCATCTGATTCATTCCTTGTTTTACTGCTGCTTAAAAAGCAAGAAGATTGCCGGGATTTTTTGTATGCGCTCGGCATCAAAGTTTTTCCACGCCTCAACGGTCTGTGTCTGGATGAATTCATCCTGGCAGGTAATGCCGCATGCAATGCAAAGCATGGTGTTTTTTTTGCAGACGCGGATAATCGTTTCAAGCATTTTTGCATTGCGGTAGGGGGCTTCGATAAAAAGCTGGGTCTGGCCTTCGTTCCAGGCACGACTTTCCAACTGCCTCAGTTTTTTAGCGCGCTCGTCATTTTTTACGGGGAGGTAGCCGTTAAAGGCAAAACTCTGCCCATTGAATCCGCTTGCCATTACAGAAAGAATTATGGAAGAAGGACCTGTTAGCGGGACAACCTTAAGGTGCTTTTTGTGTGCCATTGCAACAACGGCTGCACCGGGGTCTGCCACTGCGGGACACCCCGCCTCGGAGATAATGCCCATGGGCTGCCTTCTTTTTTCCAGCGGTTCCAGATAGTTTCCTATGCTTTTAAGGTCTGTATGTTCATTCAGCTCGTAAAAGCTAAGGGAGTCAATGTCGATTTCCTTGCTTAGGCTTACCAAAAAGCGTATTGCCGATTTTTTGTTTTCCACGATGAAATATTTTATTTCCCGGATGATGCTCAGATTGTATGCTGGAAGGACCTGTTCATTTGTACTGCCTAGTGTCACAGGAATTAAATACAGAGCAGGATTTATATTCACATTCTTGGAATTTGAGTCTTCGTTCATTTTTAACATTATACACACTCAGCCTTTTTTTTCAATGCAAAAGGATGAGTGTGTGCATGTTTTATAGAAGCTTGATAATTTCTTCAATCACGCCCTTCATGCGGTCATCGCTAAGACCAAAGTCCATAAGCTTGTAGGACCAGGCTGCACGGCCAATTCCACATTCAACAAATGCTGCGTGAATATCCTTGTACCAAGCGAGCGCATCTTTAGGGTTTGCGCGGTCTATTACTCCGTATTCTCCGCAGTAAACTGGAACTCCGCGTTCTTTGCAAACATTAAGGCCTGCCTGCCACTTCTGGATGAAAAAGTCCTTGCTGTAGAGCTTGCTTTCATCGCTTGCAGGCGTTATAAAGTCCGTCATGCCAAAGGTGCGGGCTGCATCGTTGTGTTTCTTGAAGGTGGTTGGATATTCCAGCCGGAAGTCATGCGGCATGGCTGCTACCCAGGGTGCTCCTTGGTGGGTAAAGAGAAGCGGATCGTAGCAGTGGAAGTTGTAGACGATGTTTTCGTCAGCGGGTTTGTCCAAATCCTTTAGCGCATCGATTGAATTGTTCCAGTATCCGCCAACAAGGATTTTTATAGTGGGTGAAAAGCTTCTGATTATTTCGATTGCGTGTGCGGCGATTTTATTCCAGGCATCGCTGTAGGAAGGCAGAGTTACTTCATTCAGAAGTTCAAAGGAAACCATGCTTTCGTTTTTTGCAAAGCGTTTGGAAAATTCTGTCCAAAGGGTGTAAAAATGCTCGTGAAGTTTAGGCTGGTCAAAAAAATTGTTTTTGGCAATGTCCGCATCAAATGAATAGCCCAGTGTCTTGTGCAAGTCTAGAATTAAATTGAGCTTGTTTTTTCTTGCCCATTCGATTGCATTTTCTACGTAGCCAAAACCTTCTTCGATTAATGAGCCGTCCTTATGCTGGAAAACCTGCCAGTCAACGGGAAGGCGCACGTGGTCGCAGCCCCAACCTGCAATTACGGCAAAATCTTTTTCGCTGATGTAGGTCTTGTAATGCTCCGTAGTGTATTCTGAACACTGGGAAAGCCAGCCTCCTAAATCAACACCCTTTTCGTAACCAGTAAATTTTTTCATAGCCATTCAATTCCTATTCTGTCTTAAAGCTGTTTATTTCGCTGCCAATCTGGGTAACGCTTTCGTTCATGCGGGTAACGCTTTCATCCAGAGCGGCACCGCTTTTTACTATGCTCTGTGCGTTTTCCGACATTTCCAATATGCTTGTGCGGACGGCTTCTGCACTGTTGCGCAAACGGTTCATTTCATCAAGTACCTGGGCACTTCCTTCCGCCATCTGCATGGATGCGTTGCGAACTTCCTTAGTGTTGCTGTCCATGAGTGAGAGCGAAGAAACAACTTCTTTTGAATCTGCCTGCTGCTCTTCAAGAGAAGCCTGCATTGTGTGTACGATTCCGTTGGTTGACTGAATGCGCTGTGATACGCCAAGGAATGCGTCGCTAGAAGCTTGGGAAGCGGTTACAATTTCCTTGATACTTTCCTGAATGTTCCTAAGCTGGGTACCAATAGTCTTTGACTGTGTGGATGAAGTTACGGAAAGGCTTCTGATTTCGTCTGCAACAACAGCAAATCCCTGTCCTGCAGCACCAGCGTGAGCCGCTTCGATAGCCGCGTTCATAGCAAGAAGGTTTGTCTGTCCGGCAATGGATGCAATAGCCTTGTTTGCAGTCTGAAGCATTTGTGACTGCTCTTCAATCTGGGCAATACGCTCGTTTACATGCTTCTGCTTTTCCATACCGTTCTGTGTTGCACTGTCAAGCTGGTTGAATGATTCCGTAAGCTCCTTCATGGACTGGCTTATGTTGCTTATGCGCTGAATCTGGCCTCCGATTGCCGTAGAAGATTCCTGAATGCTCTGGCTCTGGGAGTCAATCATCTTGTTGAGTGTAGAAATGTTGGACGTAACTTCCTGTACAACCGCCGCCGCTTCCGTAAAGCCAGTTGCCTGGGAAGAAATCTGTGACTGAACGTTATCAATGCTAAGGCGGATGTTGGTCATTGAATCGGATGTCTGTTGAACACTCTGCTTCATGTCGTCCTGTACCTGGCTAAGGCGCTGTCCTGAAAGCTTAAGTTCACCGATGATAGAATTCAGCTTTTCCATAAATGCGTTGAATCCGTTTACAATCTCATGTATGGCCTTGAAAGGCGTGTTGATGTTGGTGTTAAGACGGCTGGTAAGGTCTGCCTCTCCGCTTGCAATGTCGTGCAGGGTTGAGCGGATTTCCATAATAGGGTTGAAGATGTTCCGCATTGTAAAAATTACCAGCAGGGCTATTACAAGAAGCAGTATTACGGAAATTGGGAACATTGCATTTGACATAAAATCGCTGAATGTGAAGGGCTTGTACAAGACCATGTGCCAGCGAAGGGAATCAACAGGGACTATAAGGTATTCACCGCGGGCAGTTGAATGAATGGTGTTTTCCTTAGGGAAGAGGTCTATATCACCGTCAAGTTCCGGCAGAACGGAAGTAATAAGAGCTGTTTTTTCAAGGTCCACTATGTCTGGAGATGCGGATACTTCGCGGTCGCCGTTGTACATGTACATTGTGCAGCCCTTGATAAGCGTTTTATACATGTCTGCGACAAAATCTGAAATTTCAATACCGGTTCCTGTTATGCCGGTAACTTTATGGGCCTGGTTGTAAACAAGGACGTTTACCCACATGTAGGTCTTCTTTAAACCAATGTCATAGTCTACGTAAAACTGAAAGGGAAGGTTTGCGTCTATGGTTGCCTGAAACCAGTCGTTGGCAGGATCCTTTTTGTCAAGATTGTAGATGAATTCCATGTTGGAATAGTACTTAAGGTCTGTGTCCGAAATCCAGAAGGTACGGTGAGAGGAAAAAGAGTCCTGGAAGGCTGCAAATTCACGGCGTGCCAAACTTACAATTTCCGGGTCATCTGGCTGTGACATGTAATCAATAACTGCGGGAGATTTTGCAAGTTGCAAGGCAAGCTTTCGTTCCGGCAAGAGATATTTTTCAATTTCTGCAAGCTTTAACTGCGCAACGGTTTCCAACTCAGTTTTGGCTTTTTTTCTGAACAATGCACGGGAAGAAATATTGACAATACATAATGCAGCAAAGCAACCTACTGCAGCAGCACAAATTTTTATAGCCGTTAACTTCATTTTTTACCTCGATTTGGCACAACAGTTTTAGTTAACTTTTTGACATTATAATAGATAAGTATATCACATAATCGGAAAAGGGCAAGCAGAATTTAAGAAAAAAGTGCTTTTTAAGATAAATTTAATTACGCGCGGGGGGGCACTTTTTCAATTTTTGTTTACAACCGACTTCATCCAGTCAAAGGCAGTCTCGTCTCCGCGCCCGGTTTTATCCTTTAGCTCAACGTGGAAGTGGTAGCGGGACTTGTACTGAACATAGCGCGAATTCCTGCACCAAAAGGCGCACCTCTTTCCGGTGGGGCTTCCCTGCTCAAAAATACCCTTGTCGTTTTCCGAAGTAGCAAAGTAGAAATTGACCGGCAGAACCGTCAAAAGTTCCTTCAAAGACATCTGGTAAAAGCCGCTGCCCGAAATAACGCCCCTAAAAAGATGCGGCTCGTAGCAGGCAAGCTCAACCGCATACTTTGCCCCCTGGGAAAATCCCCAGCCCACAATGTTTGTCGGGTCAATGCACTTGTTTTGCAAAAGGACGCTCTGAATCAAAAGGCTCATGCTGTGGGGGTCTGTAAAATATCCAATCCGCGCAACCACCGCCAGAACCGCACAGCCTTCCGGGTAAATGTCGCGCTGGAATTCCTCCGAAATAAAGGGCCTTGCATAAGAGATAGCCTTAGCCTGCTCCATGGAACCGTGGAAGGTTACAATCAGGGGAATCTTTGCAGCCTCATTGTCCTTGTCATTCCTGTATTTTTCCGGCAGGTACAAAAAATACTTGTGGCCAGTCGCATATTCACGGTAAAGCCAGGGAGAGGCATCAAATTGCTTTGTAGTCCAGTAATAGGCGGCATCAAATGTAAGCTTCAGTTTCTTTGGCGCATAAAGCCACGCAGCCAGTGCACAAAACAAAAGGACCGTGCCAGCAAAAAGGGCGCACAAACGCCAGCGCAATTTTATCTTCATATAAAAAGCATAGCACGCAGAAAACTCTTTTTCAATACAGATAGGCAGGTATTAATTAAGGAGGGGAAAGCCTTCCCCTCGCTACAGCCACGAGTCGCTTCGCTTTGTCGTGTCTTCCGCTACCCCTTCTGCGGGGGATACCCCCGCAACGCCCCCAAATCTGTTTCCGTCGGGGCTGTCGAAATGACATTGTGTACTATATATACAGAGTGCAATATGCACAGTGCAGCGGAGTATTTCATTAAAAATTACCCCGCTGCACTAAATTGCATTGTGGTACTACAGACGGTTGTATTTTATGTTTGCCCCTGCCTGCGTCAACTGTGTAAAAGTGCTGTTTGCTGTAAATTGATGAACATAGATGCCTTCAGTATATTCTGTGGCAGTAAGATTCAGCAAAATTTTGTTGCCGTCTAGCCTCCATTTACCATTACCAAGTCCTCCGGCTCCTAACGACGATGTGCTTTCAAATGTTCCGTTGTCATTAAAAGTTAAAAGTAAGTATCCCTGTCCACTTTGTACAACTTGTTTGAAAGTTCCCCCTGCAACAGAAGTGTAAGTTCTTGTTCCAGAACTCCCGCTGCCAGAAGACGAGGAAGAGCCGCTTCCTGAGCCGCTGCTTCCCGAAGAGCTTGAATAGCTTACGCCGTCATCATCAGAGCCGCCGCCACCGCCGCTAGAGCATCCCGTTGCACCAAAGAGCACAAGTGCAGAAAGCAAAAGTCCTGCAACCAAAACAATTTTTTTCATTAGATAGATCTCCTTGCGTTTAAGCCCGCCGGCATTATTTTACGATGTTTCCCAAAAGCGAAAGGCCTGCCTTGTCCAGCTGGGCATTGGTCTCTTCAATGCTTTTTTCCAGAAGGATGCACTCCTTTACAATGCGGCTAAAAGTGTCGTCCGGTATAAAAGAGTGCCCTGCTGAAGCCAGAAGTTTTTCCGTCTCTTCAAAATTAAGGCCAAGGGCAAATGCAATGGCTATAACCGTTTCCCTCTTTGGAAAAACCTTGCCAGAAATTATGTTTGAATAAACCTGCTTGCTAACGTTTGCCTTTTTGTAAAGTTCCACGTTGGTCATTTTTTTATGCTCACGGAAAGTGTTTACCAGCTCAGAAAAAGATGCCTGGGAAGGAATTCTTTTTTGCCTGGGGGATTTTTTTTCGGGCGAAGAAAATGCGGAACTGCAATATTCCTGAATAAAATTCATGCCAACTTCAATGTTGCTGCAAAAACTGTAGACATTTGCAGAAATATCCTTTTGGGCTGCTATGAGCATGCGGTAATTTTTAATTATCGCTATAAGCTGACTTTTCTTATTCATGGAAAAAGTATAGCAAAAGACAAAAGGCAAGTGGTCAAACGCAAATTGACATTTTCTTTGTTTGAAAAATATGGTAAGATTTAGGGAGTTCACTTTGCTTATTAATAGGAGGATTATATGAAAAGCGTTTACGATTTTATCAAAGCCTGCGAAACTTATTATCTTGCCACTGTAGAAGACGGCCAGCCCCGCGTTAGGCCCTTCGGTACAATCAATATTTTTGAAGGAAAGCTTTACATTCAGACCGGAAAGTCAAAGGATGTTTCCAAGCAGATTCAGGCAAACCCAAAGGTGGAGCTTTGCTGCTTTAACGGAAAGACTTGGCTTAGGCTTTCTGGCACCCTTGTCCGCGATGACAGGATTGAGCCAAAAAAAGACATGCTGGAAAAATACCCTTCACTAAAGGCAATGTATTCTGCGGAAGATGCCAACACGGAAGTCCTCTATTTTAAAGATGCGACCGCAACTTTTTCTAGCTTTACGGAAGCCCCAAGGGTTGTAAAATTTTAGGTAGTCAAAATGGCAATTCAAATATTCGGCACCTCAAAATCCTTTGACACAAAAAAGGCGGAGCGTTATTTTAGCGAAAGGCGCATCCCCTTCCAGAAAGTGGACCTTAAGGAAAAAGGCATTTCCAAGGGCGAGCTTGAAAGCATAATTTTATTCCTTGCAAAGCGTGAAGGCAGCAGGGCTTTGGCTGTAGAATTGCTGGCAGACAAAAAGGGCAAAGACTACGCTTCTTTTGCTTATCTTGACGACAGCGAAAAAGAAGACAAGCTTTTGGAAAACCCCATGCTTTTAGCCCAGCCAATTTGCCGCAACGGAAAGACTGATGCCACAGTTGGCTATGCACCTGACGTGTGGGCAATGTGGAATTAATATGATTTCCTTTGGAATTACAATAAGAAAGCTAACAAATATTTTTTCTTTGGCGCTTTTGATACTGCTGCTTAATTCCTGCAAGATGAATAAAGTATTAGACTTAAGCTCTAAAGATGCATTTGTTTTTCCGGAAAAGGACATAACTTTTTCTGTGGGCAGCAAAAGCTATTTTCATTTTGACTTGGACCCGGTTTTTAAGTATCCAGGCTTGCAAGACAGCATATCATTTGAATCATCCGAAAAACCTGAATATGTAATATTAAAGAAGACCAAAATTAAATTTCCAGAATTGGAATTTGAAAAAACTATGAATAACAATATGCTGCTGTCATTAGCATCTGATAATAAATACTGGGGCTATCCATCACTTAGCGCTTCCGAGAAAATAACTGTATTTGACTTGCAAAAAGAATATAATGAAAAGTATAAAACAGATTTGTCTGTAGCCCAGCTTTATGAAAAATTCAAAAAAACAAGTTCTGTGGAAGTGAGCTATTATGTTGAATATAAAATTGGGGATGAGGCGGTGGCAAGGCAATTGTCATGCACTTACAAAGTTTCTTCCCGTAAGTCATTAAGATTTATTGATAATATTATGAGCATTTAATTCTTTGCTAGAAATATAAATTTGCTAAACTCAACCAATGGTTCGTGTACTTTTTTCTTCTACAGCACTATTATTTAATCAGAAAGGAGATCCTTATGGATATGGTAAAAATTGGAAAATTCATTGCGCAGTGCCGCAAAGAAAAGAATTTGACCCAGGCTCAGCTTGCAGAAAAATTTGGAATTACGGACAGGGCTGTTTCCAAGTGGGAGACAGGAAATTCCTTGCCGGATGCTTCTATAATGCTGGAGCTATGCACACTTCTTTCTATAAATGTAAATGAACTTTTAAAAGGAGAACGTATTGCCATGGAAAATCTTAGCAAAGAATCAGAAGCCAACATCATTGCCCTCAAAAAAGAAAACGAGCTGCAGACCAAAAAACTTCTTAAGCTGGAATGGTTTTTGGTAGGAATTTCGCTTGCGGGCTTTTTAATCTTGTGCCTGGCAGGTGAATTTGTTGCAAAACATTATAACGCAAAATTGCTTTCGTACCTGCTGATTGGTGGCGGAACTTTGCTTATACTTTGTGCCGCTCTTGTTGGCGTGTGGATTGAACAGACTGCTGGTTACTACGAATGTGCCTCCTGCTCCCACCGCTACAAGCCCACTTATGCCGCAGTTCTTTTTGCTCCCCACATGGGCCGCACCAGATGGATGAAGTGTCCTGAATGTAAAAAGCGTACTTGGCAAAAAAAAGTTGTGGAAAAGGAATCCTAAAATACCCGGATAATTAAATAAAATTCAAAATCTTCTTCCATTCCCCGCAGAGTTTTTCAAAAGTCCATGCGGCATTTGCGGGGCTTGTTGAAGGAAGGCAAATTGAATTGCGCCCTGTTTGTGGAAGCAGGTATTTTTTGTAGAGGGAGTCCGCTGTTTTTCCGTTGGTAAAAACCTGGGCAACTTCTGTGGATTTTAGAATTGGCAAGATGTCGTTTGGCACAACGTCTTTTATGCTTGCGTCGCTTGAACCTGTTATGCTGCAAGAGGCAATCACGTCCCAGAGGGCAATGCCGTGCAAAAGAAGAAATGCGCGTTTTTCTTCTATATTATTGGGAAGGCTGTCTTTTAGCAAGGTGGTCAAAACTTTCCAAAAGCGGTTCTGCGGATGCCCATAGAAAAATCCAGCCTCCCTGGACTTAACCGAAGGAAATGACCCTAAGATGAGGATTTTTGAATTGCTGTCGTAGACTGGCGGGATGGGGTGCTGCATGTGGCTAGTGTAGCATGAACATAAACAAAAATCCAAAGAAAAACCTTGTAATTTTGTTGATTTTTGTTTATTTTTTAAGAGATGGACGATTTGTATTCGGTGCTGGGCGTTACAAAAAGCGCCTCCGCTGATGAGATAAAAAAGGCTTATAGGACTCTCGCATTTAAGTATCATCCGGACAGGAATGCCGGTGACAAGGCTGCGGAGGAGAAATTCAAGCAGGTGAATGCGGCTTATTCCGTTCTTGGGGACGAGGACAAGCGCAGGCAGTACGACATGTACGGTTCTTCCTCACAGAGTTCTTCTTATGGCTACGGTCAGGGGGCAAGCGGTCGTACCCAGGGAAGTGGCAGGACTTACGGAAACTGGGGCTTTTACGGGACCGGAAATTCCTATGGCGGTTACAATCATGGTCCGGACGGTTATGGAGAGGAGAATTTCTATAGCAACGGCTTTGACCCTTTTGAGGAGTTCTTTAGGGCGGCAAGAAGCGGCAGTTCACAGCAAAATCCAAATTCCTTCAAGTGGTCGTCTGGTTTCAACAAGCAGGATTTGTCGCGCAAGGACGGCTTTGCCATGCTCTTTAAGGGAGCCTTGCAGTCTGTTGTGGCGTTTTTTATTCTAAGGATTATAGTTCTTTTCTTCCCGCTGAACATTTTGGCATTGGTCTTTCTTGTTCAGGGGATTAAAGATGTTTTCAAGTCGTTAAAATATATTTTCCAACCTGAAAAGAAATAGCTTGCAGTTATTAGCGTTCGCGGAAAATAATACGGCCACGGTTCAGGTCGTAAGGGGAAAGTTCAACCTTTACGCTGTCACCCGGAACAATGCGGATGTAGTGTTTGCGCATCTTGCCGCTCAAATGGGCAAGGATAACATGCTGATTCTGCAATTCAACACGGAACATGGTGTTAGGAAGGGCTTCTTTTACAATACCTTCAACTTCTATAGCGTCATCTTTATTAGCCACAAATTCCTCCAGAATTTATTTGCCTTTTGCTGAATTTGTATGTATACTAGTATGTACAAAAAAACATAAATTGTCAATAAAGGTGATGGTATGAAGAAAAGCTTTATAGAAAGTCAGAAAAAAATGCTCCTTGCAAAGCGCCAGGAAATAATGGATACTTTAAAAGGCCGCAATGAACAGCTTTCCAACCTTGTAGAAGCAGCAGAACCAGGAGACGAAGCGGATATTGCATCCGACAGGATAGACGGAAATCTTGCTCTTAAGTTGGGTGACGAGGATATGCGTCGTCTGGAGCAGATTAATTCCGCACTTGAGCGCATTACAAAGGGGACATACGGTGTTTGCCAGAATTGTGGCGAGGACATTAACGAAAGCCGCCTCGAAGCCATGCCTTATGCAATGCTCTGCCTTGACTGCCAGGCCGCAGAAGAAAGACGCAACAGGTAAAATTACGTCAGAGTGGCTGCATTTTGAACGAGTTTTTTCCTTCTATAAAGGCAAGTTCTTTGCAGCCAGCTTTTTTTAGCATTTGAACCGTTTCGTCAAAGGCAAAATCTAGGGTTTCTGCCGAGTGGGAGTCGGAGCTTAGGGTTAGCGGTACATTTTTTTGTATCAGTAGCGAAAGAAGTTCTCCAGAGGGAAAGGACTCTACCATGTAGCCGCGTGCCATTCCACCTACGTTAACTTCTGCAACTACACCAGCGCTTGCAATTTCGTCGGCTAAAAGGGCTATCTCTTTTTTGTACCAGTCGCTGTTTTGGTCAAAAAGTGGGGATTTTACCTTTGGACCGTTCTGCTTTTTGATTAAGTCGCAATGGGCAATTATGGTAAAGTCGCAGCTTTTTAGCATCTGCCGCTCAAGGTAAAAATATTCCTGCACGGCTTTCTGCACATCTCCGTCAAAGTAATTTTTAATTCCCTCGATGACATCCTCTTGGCTTCCGTCTGCTTCTATGAATCCCCTCTTGCCAGGAACATAATGAACTGCACCGATTAGATAGTCGGGGTCAAATTCCGCATAGTTACTCATTTTTGGGGCGCAAACGCCTTCTATGAAGTCTGCCTCAAAGCCAAGTTTTATGTCCAGCCGCCCGCTGTATTGGCTTTGCAGGCGCTTTATTTCTTTTGCGTATGCTGAGTGTTCCCTTGACTGAAGGTGCCAGTCTGATGAAAAGGGGTACATGGAATGGGAGCTGAATCCCAGGGCATCAAAATCTTTCTGCAGGGCAACCTGTACTATTTGTTCAGGCGTGTTCTTTCCGTCGCAAAAAGTTGAGTGAGTGTGATAGTTTGTTTTTTTCATTTGAGTGAATCCGCCCATTTTTTTTCTAGATTTTTAAATTCTATAAATGCAAGTTCAAATTCTGTTTCCGAAGCTTCTACGGTAACAAAGTCGTTTTTTCGCGCAGCTTCGTTCATTGTTTTGGATGGAGTGTAAAGGCTGTTTATGCTTAGTGTTGCGCAGCTGCCCTTTAGCTTGTGGGAAAGTTCGTCAAGCTTGGCAAAATCCTTCTGGGGCTTTTTTAGTTCCGGGCGCAGGGCTGCAAGAACTTCTTCCGTCTGCTTGATAAAGTCGTCCATAAGGCTGATTGCAAGCTCTTCGTCTCCGCCAACCGTGTCCATAAAGTCGCTTATGTCCCATTTGTCGCCGGCAGAATTGTTCACTTCGGTAAGGGAAACAATTTCTTTTGCCGCTGGAATAGAAAGAACCGTTGTCCATTTTTCCAGCATTTCGCGGACACCGTTTTTTTTGAAGGGTTTTACGAGAATGTCATTAATGCCAAGCTCTCGGTAGGTCTTAAAGTCGTTGGGGTCGTTGTTTGCGGTGCAGGCAATGATGATTCCGTTGTAGTTCTTTGCCCTAAGTTCAACAGTGGCATCTATTCCGCTCTTTATTGGCATAAGAATGTCCATGAAGACCAGGTCTATTTCCGGATGCTGTTCAATCTGCTTTACTGCGGCCTCTCCGTCTTCCGCAGAATATACTGTTGCGCCAAATTTCCTTAGGAATGTTTCTATAAGCTTTCTGTTTACAGGATGGTCTTCTGCAACAAGAACCTTGCAGTTTCCGGCAATTTCGTTTTCTTCGATTAGCGGAACCAGGTTGGTTGGGGCAAGGTTTATGTTTTTTATTGCCTCCATTTCTACAGGATAGATGTTTGGCAGGCTGGTAAAGGCTTCGTTCAAAAGGGTAAAGAGTTGCTTTCTTTTGACCGGTTTGTAAAGGTAGCCGTTGAACCAGTCAAGAATCTTCATCTTGGCATCTTTTCCCATCTGGCCTTCGGGAACAACAAGGTACATCTTTAGCTTGTTGGTGATAAGTCTGCTCGTAACCTCGGATGCAAAGCGCCAACCGTCCATCTTGGGCATAATCATGTCCACAAAGACGACTGTGTAGGGGTGCTTTTTCTTTGCGGCTGTGGAAATTTTTTCCAGGGCCTGCTCGCCGGAAAGAGAGGTGTCTATATTTTCTATGCCAAGATTTTTTATCTTTGTTGCAAGGGCTGCAAGCGCAAGCTCGTTGTCGTCAACAAGAAGGATTTTTGTATGCTCTGGAATTGTAAGCTGCGGGGTAAATTCCTCCAGCTGGGCGTCTATCTGTGAAACCTGCATTGGTATGCAGAACCAGAAGACCGATCCTCCAGCCGGGTTGTCCTTTACGCCTATTTCGCCTTTCATGATTTCCACAAGGTTTTTGCAAATTGCAAGCCCCATGCCTGAACCGCCGTATTTGCGCGTTGTGCTTGCGTCCACCTGGTAAAAGTTTTCAAAGACAAGGTCCTGCTTTTCCTTTGGAACGCCAATGCCACTGTCTATTACTTCAAAGAAGAGCTTTTCGTTTTTGCTGTAAACGCGGACAACCACATAGCCTTTTTCCGTAAACTTAACCGCATTTTTTACAAGGTTCAGTATGACTTGCTGAAGGCGGGTAGGGTCTCCCATGATGATTTTGGGAAAGGATGGAGCTATGTCCGTAACAATTTCCAGCCCCTTGTTGATTGCCTCTATGCTTACAAGGTCAACAACGTGTTCGGTAAGGTCAACAACGTCAAAGGGGATGTTTTCTATTTTAAAGTCGCCGGAATGGATTTTTGTATAGTCAAGAATATCGTTTGCAAGCTGGAGAAGTACGTTTGCGCTGAATTCAATCTGATGGACATATTCATTCTGCTCTTTGTCCAGTGAAGTTTCACCCAGCAGTTCCACTGTACTGATTATTGTCTGGATTGGAGTGCGCACCTCGTGCAGCGTACTGGCCAAAAAGCGGGAGCCTGCATCTATTGAGTTAACTTCCATAATGCCAGCCTTGCTTATGAATGAAGGACTTCCATTGCCTTCTGCACAATAACATCTGCTTTCTGCGGCTTTATCAGATAGCCCTTTGCTCCAAGGCTAAGTGACTTTACTACGGCATCGCGCATGGTTGCCTGAGAATAAATAAGGATTGGCGCCTTGAAATTATCCCTCTGAAGGGTACGCAGTATGTCAAAGCCGTTGATGTCTGGAATGTAGATGTCTAGGATAACAAGGTCAAATTCCTGATCCTCAATGGCATGCATAAAGTCAACGCCGTTTGAAAAGAGTACGGATTTTGCGCTTACACCTGCAAATGCCTTTTCCAAGAGGCGGCGGATAACAACGTCGTCGTCAACAATTGCCACTTTTAGGACGTTGCCGGAATCCTGCTCGGAAATAACACCTTCTGCATTGTCGTTCATAAAGCGCATTTCTATAGAAGATTCCTGCGAACTGTGGTCGTCAACGGAGAGAATTCTTTCCGACACGATTTCGTTCATGCTTTCGCCCTGGCTTGCGTCTACCAGAGAATTGATAATATCGTTCATGTTGTCGGAAACTTCTATGTCCTTGTAAAGCGGGTGTCCCTTAATCAATTCCTTTGTAAAGGTGTCGAAAGAAAGAATCTTTACGTTTTTGGGTTTTATGCGCTTGTCCTCAAGAACGTTGTCGATGAGGACTTCCAGGTTTGAGCCGTCTATAAAGGTGAGCTTTATATTTGTCATCATGATGATGATTTTTGGGTCGCTAATCTTGTTCTTGTCCAAAAGCTCCTGAAGACGGTATTTTAGAAGGTAAAGCTTTTCCCTGTTAAGTCCGAGTGCAATTTCTGTAAAGACAATCAAGCCGTTAACATGCATTTCCATAATGCTGGGCGTTGTGTCCAGAGAAAAGTTTGCCTTGAGCACTTTTCCGATTGATTCAAAGAAAATGTCGAATTTTATGGGCTTGGTAAAATATTTTACTACTGCAAACTGGGCCAGCGTTGCAACGTGGTGGCGGGGGATGTCAGGACCGCTTATGATGATAGGTATTTTTTTTGCGTTGGGGTCATCGTGCTTCTTGAGCAAGAATTCCTGCAGTGTGCTTATGTCGCTTTCCACATCGATGATGATTAAATCGGGAAGAGTCGTTATCATTTTTGTATATGCGTCCCGGTTGCCGACTGCATATTCAACATTCACCTGTTCCGCAACAAGCTTTTCCTTGAGAAATTCGCGGAACATGGGAGATGCATCTATTAACAATACCTTCTTCATACTTTCCATTTTACTTTATAAAGTGTATAATTTCAAGGTATGCATAAAGGAAATGCAGCTTTGAATTTGGGCGGTAGGTCATGTTTTACTGTGAGGGCAACTCGCCTCTGCAATCGGGCTGGTGCTGTTTTGCATTTCAGCGGAAGGACTTTGTTAAAATATAGGAAATATAGAAAAGTTTTGGAGGATTATTATGAAAAAAGCTGTCGTTTTTATTGCAGACGGAACGGAAGAAATTGAAGTAATTACTCCCGTTGACTATTTAAGAAGGGCTGCTGTCCAGGTAACACTGGTTTCTGTGAGCCAGTCGCGTACAGTTACCGCATCTCACGGAGTTAGCATAAACGCAGACATGACGCTTGAATCCTACCTTTCCGCCGGTGAAGAGCTGCCGGATGCTGTTGTAGTGCCAGGAGGAATGCCTGGAACAACGAACATTGCGGAATGCCGTGCCGCCGTTGATTTTGTTAGCCAGATGAATGATGCCGGAAAGCTTGTCTGTGCAATCTGTGCAGCTCCTAAGGTTGTACTTCCCAAGACTGGTGCGCTAAAAGGAAAAGCCTGGACTTGCTACCCTGGAATGAGGGAAGAGGCGGCAGAATTTATTGCCACCTACAGGGACGAAGCCTTTATTCACGATGCAAACCTTATTACAGGCAGAGGCCCCGGGGCAGCAGAACAGTTTTCCATGGAAATTGTGCGCACGCTTACCGGGGATGCAATATTTACCAAGATAAAGGAAGGCTCCATGCAGCGCTAGGGTAATATTTTCCTAGTGCTTGTCTATGATGACCTTTGTGATTTCTGCAATGTACATGGTGTGGAAGTCGTCTTTCTTGTAATTCTGGTTCAACACCTTTTCGTCGGTAAAGCAGTAGGCGTCAAAGGGCTGGGCGTAGAGCTTTCTGCAAAAGAGCACCAGACGCGCCTGCTTTACCCAAGGAATGTTGTTCATGTATTCAACGTCAAGCTTTGCGGGGCCAAATTTGTCTCCGTTCCTTCCGCTGTGGCTTCCACAGTAGTTGAGGGCTGTCTTGTATTTTTCACCAAGTACGCTGAGCGAAAAGTATTCAGATGAATCAATTATTTCCTTTGTATAGCGGGAAGGACGCAGGTAGATGGTTGCAACCGGCTTGTTCCAGAGGATTCCCACTCCTCCCCAGCTTGCAGTCATTGTGTTTACGCGGCCGGTTCTTATAGTGCCGTCTTCGTCTTCTGTTGTCGTGCATGCCGTTACCAGCATCCAGTCCTTTCCTATCATCTTGAATGAGTTGTCTGCAATGTCTTCCGGTCGTATTGTCTTAAACATAATTACCCCTTCGCTTAGTTTTTCCAAAGTATAGCATAAACCTTGAAAAAGGTCTAATAAAAATATATTATTCTAATCATGACTGTTAATTTAAAGGCCGCATTTTTTAGAAGCGTGTTTGGTGCACTTGTTGTCCTGTCTTTTTTCTCTTGCAGCAATGGAAAAAAATGGTACACAAACTTTGACGAAGCCTCGGCAAAAGCAAAGAAGTCGGGCAAGAACATATTCCTGCTTTTTAGCGGAGACGACTGGGACAATACAAGCGCAGGCTTTAAGAAAGACGTTCTTCATACAGAAGAATTTGCCAAGGAAATAGGCAAAAAATACATCCTGCTGAATTTGGACTTCTCCCAGGATGAATATGAGAAAACAGAAGTGGACGAAAATGCCACGGAAGAAGAAAAAGCCGCTGCAGATGAAATAGCAGCCCGCTACAGGGAAAAAGAAAAGATGGTGCTTGAATACCATGTTCAGCAGTATCCTGCTATATTCATTACAACTCCAGAGGGCTTCTATATTGATTCAATCAACTACGATGCATCTTTTACGGACTTTGCAAGCTTCCAGGGAAAATTCAATGACCATCAGGGGCTTATAGACAAGGCAAACAGTTTAACCCAGGCAATAAAAAAAGCAAAGGGCAAAGACAAGGCTCTTGCAATCGACGCATTTTACGAAGCCACGCCAACAGACTACCAGCCGCTTCTTGTTCCCATGTTCAAAGAGGTGCTTTCTCTTGACGAAGAAAATGAAACAGGACTTCTTGGCAAATATGAGCTTGCCCAGGCCTACATTCAGTCCTATGAAATTGCAAACGAAGGCGATGTTGAAGGTGCGGTAAAAGTTATAACTTCCGTTGCAGACAATCCTGCCCTTCATCTGGACAAAGACCAGAAGCAGATGGCCTACTACACAGGGGCATACATTCTGTCTCTTTCGGGAAGCCATGACTTTGACAAGATTCTTGACCTTATGCAAAAGGCCTACGATGCTTCGCCAAACGGAATCCATGCCAAGGATGTTCAGACAGCAAAGGTCTATACGGAGAATTTGGTAAAGATAATGGAAGAATATTCTTCGGAAGAAGCTGAAGTCGAAAGTGAAAGCGAAGGACAGCCTGAGCAGGAAAACTAGATGAACCTTCCGCTGCTCATAATTGCCGCAAGTGTCCTCATTTTATTTTCCATGATATTTTCCGCAACGGAAAGCGCATTCCTTTCCATAAACAAGCTAAGGGTACGCTTTCTGCGCAACAAAAGGAACAAGACTGCAATGCGGATTTGGCGTCTTCTTAGCAACAAGGAGCGCCTGATTAACACCCTGCTGGTGGGTAACAATATAGTAAACATTTCCCTTTCGGCAATACTGTCCTACATTGCAATCCGTCTTTTTGGAAATGCTGGCGTTGGAATTGCAACCTTTGTAACGACAATGCTGCTTTTGATTTTTGGCGAGATTACCCCCAAGACAATAGCAACCCATCACCCGGAGCCGATAGCATTTTTCTTTAGCGGATTTATTTCCGTAATGGAAGTCCTGCTTGCCCCATTGGTTTTTGTCTTTACAAAAATCTCAAGGCTCATTCTAAGTCCATTCAAAATCAATACAAAAAATTCAAAGGTTTCTTTTACGGAGGAAGAAATAAAGTCTTTTATAGACGTTAGTTCAGAACAGGGCATTCTTGAAAAAAACGAAAAGAACATGATGCACCGCGTCTTTAAGTTTACGGACCTTGCTGCAAAAGACATTATGATTCCACGAAAAAAAATAAAGGCACTAAAGCTGACCGAATCATACAATTCAATCATAGAGCTTTCCGAGCGCTATGGAATTTCCCGCTTCCCAGTTTACAAGGACGACATAGACGACATTGTTGGAATTTTGTACATAAAGGATTTGCTCTTTTACAAGGACAACATTTCTTCTTTTAGCGTTCAAAAAGTGATGAGGCCACCGCTCTTTATTCTGGAAACAAAAAAGATGTCTTCCATACAGCAGATGCTTCGCGAAAACAAACAGAGCATGGCTGTTGTTATAGATGAATATTCTGGAACCTATGGAGTTCTTACTACAGAAGACATTGCCCGCGAAATCTTTGGCCCCATTTCTGATGAATACAAAAGCTACGCCCATAGAATCCAAGACCAGATAAAGAATCCTTCAAATTCAGAGGTGGACGGCCTTTCCCGCCTTTCAGATTTGAACGATCAGCTGCACACAAAACTTCTTTCCCAGAACTGCGAAACAATCGGCGGCTACATTATGGAAGCCCTGGGCCACATTCCGCAAGAGGGGGAAAGCATTACAAAAGACGGTTTTGCCTTTGCGGTTTCTAAAATGGAAGACAAGCGCATTGCAAGGGTTCACATAAGGCAGCTAAAGGTGGAGGGTGAAGAATGATGGTCTTGCTTAACATTGTATGCCCGGTTGCCGCTTTTCTCTGCCTCTTGTTCTGCGGGGCATTCTTTGCCTCGTCGGAAACAGCCTACACGTCTCTTTCTAAAATTACAATCCACCAGATGCTAAAGAACAGGGAACGCAATGCAAAAAAAGTTTCCGTGCTAAAGAACAACCTGGATTCCCTTATTTCCACAACGCTGATTGGAACAAATTTTGTAACAACGCTCATGTCTTCTTTGGCAACAGCTTTTGCAATGGCAGTCTTTGGGCCGCAAAGCGTAAGTGCTGCAACCTTCATTGTAACTTTCCTCGTAATAATTTTTAGCGAAATTGTCCCCAAGACCTATGCGGCTGTAAAACCCAAGGAATCATCACAAAATGCAGCAAGCGCACTTGCCGTAATACAAAAGGTTTTATTTCCGGCGGTTTGGTTCTTCAATCAGTTTGGGAAATTCATCAATCTTATAGAGCGCATATTCTTTAAAAAAAGGCAGCCCCTTGTAACCCAGGAAGAATTGCGCACACTTCTTGATGTTGGTGAACACGAAGGAACCCTTGAACAGGACGAACGCAAAATGCTTGAGCGCATATTTGAATTCTCCGACCTCCGCGTACACGACATAATGCGTCACCGCTCACTCGTAAGCTACATAAGCGAAAGTGCATCTTTGGATGAAGTTATAGAAGCCTTTGCTAAGTCTGGATATTCCCGTCTGCCCGTATACAAAGACAGCCCGGAAACCGTAACAGGCGTACTGCATTACAAGGCGGTTCTTTTTGCGGGGCCAGAGATAACAAGCAGCAAGGACTTTGTAAGAATTTGCATGGTTCCGGTAATGTTTGTGCCAGAATCATTGAGCGCGGTAGAGTTGCTTGGAAAATTCAAATTTGAAAAATCCCAGTTTGCGGTTGCGGTGAATGAATACGGCAGCACGGCAGGCATAGTCACAATGGACGACATCTTGCGGGAAGTCTTTGGCCGCGTAACAGATGAATACGGAATGTCGGACATACCGGCAGAACAAAAGGTAAGGGTTTTGAATGTAAACGAATTCCTTGTTCCAGGAGACATGAAGCTGGAAGACGTTAACGATGTGCTAAGCCTAAATCTGGACAGCGAAGTTTCAGAGACACTTGGTGGATGGCTCTTGGAAAAGCTTGGGGAACTCCCGCCAACAGGCACGGTCTACAAAAACAAAAATTCCATCTTTATAATAGAAGACCAGAGTTCCCGCCGCATTCAAAGCGTCCGAATAAAACTCAACTAGTATGGCAAATAACAATTAACTGTCACCCTGAACTTGCTTCAGGGTCTGTTCCACCATCCATTCTAGGAATTCTTTGCAATTTCCACGATTAGGTCGGCAGACTTTTCCATACCCATGAGTGAGCTGTTCAGAAGAATGTCGTAGTGGTCTCTTTTGCCCCAGGTTCTTTCCGTAAAAGTGTTGTAGTGGTTTGCGCGGCATTTGTCTATTCGCTTTACTTCTCGTTCCGCAGTCTTTGGGTCCAGGCCCTTTGTTTCTATTGCGCGCTTTACCTTAAAGGCAAGAGGGGCGTAAACAAACACGTTAAGAATATCCTGCTTGTCCACTTCATCGCAATGGCGCAAAACGTAATCAGAGCAGCGGCCAACAATTACACAGGGGCCTTTCTTTGCAAAGTCAATGATAACCTTTCTCTGGGCATTAAAAACCTGATCTGCCAAGGGAAGGGATGGTACGGAAGCTCCTGCAGAAATTCCTGCCGTACCGGGAGCCGCATAGCTTGCACCAAGCAAAAGTGAATAAAGCAAGCCTGAAGAAAGATTCTGCTCGGTCTTTTTGATAAAGTCGGGAGAAAGTCCTGAATCTTCCGCAGCCTTGTCTATAATTTCGTTGTCGTAAAAAGGAATGCCAAGTTTTTCGGCAACCAGGCGGGCAATAGTGCGGCCTCCGCTGCCATATTCGCGTCCAAAAGTTATTATCTTTTTCATACAAATTTCTCCTTATCCTAGTCACCTCCTATTATAGCACAAGTTTTGCAAAGTGCAAAAAAAAAGAACCGGTCTGAGCGGCAAAGATACACTTTAAAAGCTCAAACCGGTTCTTCTTAGGATTTTGTTATGCTGCCTGAATACGGATCTTCTGGGCTTCGGCTTCTGCCTTTACTGGAATTGTTACCGTAAGCACGCCGTTTTTAAGCTGGGCAGATATTTTTGCCGCATCGCAGTCATTTGCAAGCGTAAAGGTGCGCTTAAAATTACCGGCAGGGATGCGTTCGCAAATCAAGTAGTGGCTTTCCTCTTCCTTCTTTGCAGAATCATTTGTGGCATTGTCCGCATTGTTTGTGCTGGCATTTGCTTCGCCATTTGCACCGCTATTCGCGCCGTCAGCCTTTGCAGATGCAATCGTCAGAATGTTTTCCTTAACACTAAGCTCTATGTCTGCTTCTGTTTTTCCGGGCAAATCCATGTAGAGGACATAAGCGTTGCCATTTTTTTCAATATCAACTGCTGGAACAAAATTGTAGTCACCCTTGCGTCCGCCACAGTTTGCAGCTCCGTAAACACCATCCAAAATTGAATCAATAAGTGAAAGTCCGTTCATAATATACCTCCATGCCTTTTGGCAAAATATTTTAGATTTACACTTACTATATAGCATATTCCGTGCCAAGTTTTTTTTATTCTGGACGGCAATTTTTTTTTGAACGATATATAAAGAATGCAAGCTTGGTATTCGTTATTCGTTGAGGTGTTGTTCTATGTATAACAAATAGCGCCATGGACGGCGCGTCAGATGTTCTTGTAATAAGTTTGCAAGTTTTCGTAAGAAAACTTGTGTGATAAAAATTGCATGGAGGCAATTTTTATCACACGGCCTCATGCCTTGGGGTAACGTGGGTCAAAAAGACACATTTTTTTTAGAAGAAGCATATCAAAGCGCGTCAAATTCACGCATTTTTTGCCACTTCTTCCGCCAAGAAATGCATATTGTCGGTCTAAGCCGAATAAAGTGCTAATACCTAATCCCAGTAATAGTCACCTGTTCGGAAAGTTTTTGTTTTTGAATTAAACTCGTAAAAGCGTGCTGGCTCTTGTTCAGGCTGATAATCCGAATCCTCAGAACCAAAGCCCTGTACATTTTCCCGCTTTCCACCGCCTGCTATGTCTATAAAAAGGTCGCAGTCATCGTAGCACAGGAAAAATTTGATGTAAGATTTTCCGTCCTTAAAGGAAAACACCGTCTTAACATAATGTCCACCCGCACCTTTGAACATGAATGAGTCTCCGTTCTGATACCTGACTTTAAGCTTTAGGTCGCCGTCGGCAAATTCATCGTAATCTTTTCTTGAAGACCCAATCTGCTTTTTGTTTTTGTAAAGGTCTTGAATCTTTGCCACTGCCAAAGAAAGTTTTTCCCTGTCGGCATTGTCTGCAATAAGGCTTTTAACATCCAAAAAAGTCTGGTCAAGAGTTTTGAATGCCTCTTCCTTGTGTTTTGCAGAGACTTCCGCAAACTTTTTCTTTCCGTCTGCAAACACTGCGAAAGTCAAAAGAAACATTGCAAAAATTAAAAAAATCTTTTTCATACATAAATCCTTTGCGATTAAATTCCGTCATAAATATTAACAAAAAGACATTCGGGGTCAAGGAGCAGGTAAGACTCGCCGTTTACATCGATTCGGTAATTTGGTTCTGTGACAGAACTAAAGGGCTCGTAAGTGTTATTTGGGTCAACGTCCAAAAGATAATCCCTGGTTTCGTAGCTGCCTGGAAAAGAGTTTTGGGTATAGCAGACCGTTCCGTGTTCAGTTACAATGCTGTTTGTACTTGAATCAAAACTGAAGTGCCTGTGGTCATTGTACCTGTATCCAATATGCGTAACAATGTAATAAAATCTGCTTATGTCTATTGATGGATTTTCAAGCCACTGCCAGTCGTCTTTTTTATTTTCATTTTTATAGTCATCAACTTCTGCAAACCAGCAGTCAAAAAATCCAATTCTGCCTAAGGAGTCCCATTGAATGACGTAACCTTTTTTACCATTGCCATTAAGCGGAACAAGAAATATCATTCCGTCATATTTTCCGTCTTTGGTCTGATATTTGCGCTCTGCCCTTTCTGAAAGTTTTTTGAAAAGACTTGAATCATCCTTTTGAGCTCTTGCCTTAGAATCCTTTTTTGCCTGCTTTAGTTTTTCAACATTTTTATTTGGAATCAAAGAACCTTTGTAATAAAAGCGGATTTCATCAATGCAGGTGTCGTTGTATTTTGTTCCACTGTAAACATCTTTAATTGTAAAAACAACGGCTGTAGCAGTAGCAGATTCCTCAAGATAAATAGACTGAAAATCCTCACAGTCGTCTTTTAGCGTATAATCTGCGGCAGGTCCACAATCTTCATTAACACAGCCAATGTTCAGCTTTTTTATGCGGTTATTTTTTTTGTATAAGTCTTTGTGGGCAAAACCGTTTATGATTCTTATTTCGTCAATCTTAATGGGCTCATAAAAACTAACCGTTAGCGTTTCACCAATTCCAGAATCATATTTTGCTTCACACCAGACTGTATCGGCCTTTCCGTCAAAAGCGTTAAGAGCATCATACACAACTTCTTTTCCAGAAAGCTTTTCAGAAAAACTGCTGCTTGCTTCCGCCGACCTTATGTTAGCACTCTCCGCAAAAATCGGAAAGGCCACAAGCATTAGTACTGCATATACAAAAACTTTTTTCATTTATTCCTCCAAGTCATGCCACGGGCAGTCAAAAGTGATATTGCCACAAGAATCTTCATCCTGGGCTTTTCTTATTTTAAAAACCTGATTCTTCCATAGCGGAATTGTATCATCAAACAAAAATGGATTGCAATTAATATAGTCTGCAAGTTCTTTTGGTAAATTTTCAATGGACAAAAAGCGTTCCAAAAAATCACCGGTCTTTTTTTTAGGAACATAAAGTTTAAATGTAAAATTATGCTTTCCAATTTTTTCAGTAAGATAGTGAAGGCAGTCATAGGCCTCGTACTTGTCCGAAAAAGAAAAACCGCCGCCAGGTTCACAATTCCCATGCTCTGCTTTTGTATTTTTGCAGATGTAATTTTCAAGTTCGCGGTTAAAAATGCCTGCTCCCATCGGCGCATTAAAATATCCCAGTTGAAGCATTATGTTTCCATTAACAAAAGAACCTGCCTCAAAGGAATAGTTGTCCGGTGAAAATAATTCCTTAAGATATGGCTTGGAATCAAAATACCATTTTCCCCATTCCGATAGTTTTATAAACAAATCCCGCGAAAATAAAAAATTCCTTAGGTCTGGAAGTTTTTTGCAGGCTTCTTTTTCTGTCATTTTTTATCTCTTCCTTGCTTTGCAGAAATTAAGCGTACTGCCTTGAAATGCGCTCTTCGGGGTTTGTGCTGAACAAATATAATGCAAAGGCAAAGGTCCATTCAAGGGGCTTCATCAAAAGGTATACAAGGTCTGCACGAAGCGGAGTCGTTATAATTTTGGAAAGCGGATAGCCGTGGCTGTCGTAGAAGCGGCGGATTTTTTTGTGCAGGGCTGGGGATTTTTCTGCTACCAGTTCTTCAAAGGCATTTGCCACCATAAGCTGCCTGTTCACGATAATTTTTCTTCCCCTGCGGTTTCCAAAGCGGAGCGGCTTTACTACATTTTTGTGACCGCCAGCTGCTCCCTGCCCAAAAAGAATCAGGATAATTTCTATCAAAAGTGCAAGGGGAATAAGGGCTAGAAAAACAGCTACGGGCCAGTTGGAAACTTTTTTTAGAAAGGCATAGAGTTTTTTTAAGCGGGGTGAATTTGCCTTTGCAATTTTTTGGTCCATTAGCAGAATCTGTTCAAGGATTTGTTTTTTTCCATAATAAAGAGAAAGCAGCAGAATGTTAAAGTGAAAAATAAGCGGTTCGCATTGAATAGGATCTTCAAAATATGGAAATTCTTTTGTAAAGAAAAAGGGCGCAAGGTGGATTGCATAAAAAAGATTTAGCAGGTTTCCAATAAGAAGTCCTGCAAGAGCAAAGCCTGCGGCAAGCGGTGGAAGTTTTTTTGCGGGAACAAGGGCAAGCGTAAAAAGTGATGCGGCACCAAGAGCAATCAAAGCTAGAAAGGAAAAGCGGTATCTGCTTGCAATCGGAGTGTGGTATTCTCCTATAACAGTAGCTGTGTTCCATTCATAAGGAGTTACACGACAAACGTCTAGGCAAAAGACATAAAAGCAGAGTCCCATAATAACAGTCAGGAAAAGCAGCACGCGCGGGATAATCTTTTTCTTGGCAAATACATTCCTAATGTTCAGTACTGTGATTACTACAGGGCTTAATACAAAAGGGGAGAAAAAAAGTATTATCATTGCAATTGCTAGAAAGGATTCAAGTCCAGGAAAATTAAATTCTACAAATATATTCATGATTCTCTGTTTATTCTAAGTCGTCTTCTATATCCTGGAAAAAGACCGTGTATTCTTTGCCTGCTATTTTTAATGAAGTTGTAAATGTTGAGCTTTCTTCGCATTCTTTGTATATTTCGGCAAAAGTTTCTTCGTCAAGGTCTAGTTCTTCACTAACTGAGCTGTCCAGATTAAGCCTGAGGCCTGTAAAGATTATGTAGCCTTTTCTGCTGGGGCGCGTATAGATGACGCTGATAAAGTTGTTCAGGCCGTTGGCTGGCTCCGGGTTGTGGATTTTATGGTAGGCATAGGGAGTGTCTGCCTTTAGGTTTACCAGGAATGTGTTGCCGAAGGCTTTTTGGTAGGCATAGCCGTCTTTTTTTTCGTAGCCTGATTTTTTTATTTTCTTTTGGATTTTGCTTTCCAGAGTTACAATTTCTTTTAGGATTTCTTTGAAGCGCTTTTCTGTTACCTGAGGAATATTTTTGTCGGAATCAAAACCTTCTTTTATTAAGGTTAGGGCGTAAAGCGTAATGAAGTTTTCGTTTTCTTCCGTGGATAAAAGTTCCGCCAATTCTTTGGGGCTTAGTCTGGAAAGTTTTTTAAGTTCAGCATCGTAATCATCGCCGTCATCTTCGTATTCATAGGCATCCGTCTGGTAATTTGTCTTGGCTTTTTCTGGAAACATAAGCGACATTCCTGATAGGATGAATAAAAATACAAGTGCAACTTTTTTCATATTTACTCCTTCTTGTGCGGTTGGCTTACTTGCCATTAAGCCTAGCCGGGATTGGAGGGGCGGCGCAGCCGTTGCGAAGCAATGGAGCGGGAAGGGACCCGCGGTTTTCGCAACGCAGTTTCAAGCGACCCCGGAAAGCCCGTTCCAAAAGGCCTCCCCGAAGGGGCAGTTTTACAGGAAAAAGCGGCTCCAGATAAGAAAAAAAATCTTCCAGAAAAACTGTCCCAGGGTTTTTATTTGTTTGCTCTATGCAAAATAGGAAACGCCTGCGCGGAAAATGTTCTGGCAGGAGTTTTCGTTTTTGCTTGCAATGCCCTCCACGGCAATGTTTTTGATCAGGTCTGCGGATGAGCCGTTTGCGTCAAGGCCTACGGTGCGCTCGTTGTGTCCCATTTTGCCGAGGACGTGTCCGTCTGGGCTTGTGAGGCCTTCGATTGCAAAGAGGCTGCCGTTGGGGTTATCCGGTTCGCTGATGCTTGGCATGCCGTTTTCGTCTACGTACTGGGTAAAGACTTGTCCTGCCTGGAAGAGCTGTTTTGCAAGATCCTTTTCCATTACAATGCGGCCTTCTCCGTGGCTTACGGGGATTAGGTGCATCTTTGGTTCAAGGACGCTTTTGTCCAGTGCCCAGGGGCTGTTTGCGCTTACGATTCTTGTGCGGACCACGCGGCTTACGAGGCGGCCAACATTGTTAAAGGTAAGGGTTGGCGTTTTGTCCGTCATGTCGCGGATTTCTCCGTAGGGGACAAGGCCTGTCTTGATAAGGGCCTGGAATCCGTTGCAGATGCCGAGTACAAGGCCGTTGCGCTTTTTGAGCAAGTCCATGATTGCGTCTGCTACCTGGTGCTCGCGGATTACGTTTGCAATGTATTTGCCGGAACCGTCGGGTTCGTCTCCACTGCTGAATCCACCTGAGAATGCAAGGATCTGTGCCTCCTGAATTTCTTTTGCAAAGTCCCTGAGGCTTTGAGAAAGTTCTTCCGGCGTGCGGTTGCGGAATACCATAATCTTTGTTTCCGCTCCGTTCAGGTTGAATGCGCGTGCCATGTCGTACTCGCAGTTTGTTCCTGGGAATACGGGGATGATTACGCGTGGCTTTGATGCAGGAAGATTCTTAATGTTAAAGGATGCGCGTGCTTTTGCAAGGGATTCGTGCTCTTTCTTTGCCCAGTCTTCAAGTGCGTCCTGTTCCTTTTTGCCGCTTACCGGAGGGAATACGACAGAAAGTTTTTCTTCCCAGGCTTTTTCTATCTTGTCCAGGGCGATTGTTGTGCCAAAGACGTTGATTGATTTTTCTGCTGTTGTTTCTCCAAGCTTTACAACTGTTCCTTCTGCAAAGTCTGCAACAGCTTCCAGGTCTTCTGCGCTTTCCACGATGATTGAACCGTAGAGCGGGGTAAAGAGGTCGCGTGCGCTTACTTCAAGGCCAAGCTCGGCTGCGGTTGCACTTTCTGGAATCATCCTGATTGCGGCACCGATTCTGTTGCCCATTGCCATTTTGCTTACGGCTTCTGCAATACCGCCGGCAGTTACCGGGTACATTGCGCTGATTTTTCCGCTGGCATTAAGCTTGTAGAGAACTTCGGAGTTCTGCTTGAAGGTTTCAAAGTCTGGTGCAAGTGCTTGTGAATACGGAACGCTTACAAGGTAAATTCCGTTTCCGGCTTTCTGGAATGAACCGCTTCTGATGTTTTTTGCGGTGTCGGTTGTTACGGCAAAGCTTACAAGCGTGTGTGGAACGTTGAGCTTTTCAAAGGTTCCGCTCATGCTGTCTTTGCCGCCGATTGAACCTGTGCCCATGGAATTCTGTGCGTCCAAGGCTCCAAGCAGGGCTGCTGCGGGGTAGCCCCAGGTCTTTTTGTCTACAGCGCGTCCAAAGAATTCCTGGAATGAGAGGTAACAAGTAGATGCGCGTCCTCCAAGACATGTAATCTTTGCAAGGCTGGACAATACAGCTGTCTGTCCGCCGTGCCATGCTGACCACTGGGCAACGCGGGGGTCAAAGCCGTAGCTCATAAGGCTGACGGTGGAAGTTTCGCGGGGAGAAAGGACCGGAATCTTTGCGGCCATACCGGCTTCCGGTGTGCACTGGTACTTTCCGCCATAAGGCATAAGAACTGATGACGCTCCGATTGAACCGTCAAAGCCTTCTCCCAAGCCACGCTGTGAGCAACAGGCAAGGTCCTGCATGTTTGCAATCCAGGCTTTTTCTACTGCGGCTGAATCCGGGTTATTGCCCAAGGCTTTTGCAACGCTTTCAAGCGGATTTACGAGAGGCGATTCTTTTGGTTCTGCAGGGCTTTCCAAAAGGGCTTCTGCTTCGTGTGGGGCACCAGCTGTGTCTATGAATGAGCGGTCTATGTCTACGATTGTTTTTCCACGCCACTTCATTACCATGCGGTTTGTGTCCGTAACGGTTGCAACAACAACTGCGTTAAGGTTTTCTGCATTTGCGGCTTCGATGAACTTCTGCACGTTTTCTTTGCGGACAACAACTGCCATGCGTTCCTGGCTTTCGCTTATTGCAAGCTCGGTTCCGTCAAGGCCTTCGTACTTCTTGGGAACTGCATCCAAGTTAATGTCAAGACCAGGTGCTAGTTCTCCAACGGCTACGCTTACGCCACCAGCACCAAAGTCGTTGCAGCGGCGGATCATAAGACATGCTTCTTTGTTGCGGAAGAGGCGCTGAATCTTGCGTTCTTCTACGGCATTTCCCTTCTGAACTTCTGCGGCGGCTGTAGTAACGGACTTTTGTGTGTGAACTTTGGAAGAACCTGTAGCTCCACCAATACCGTCGCGTCCTGTTCCTCCGCCAAGCAAAATGATAATGTCTCCAGCTTCCGGGGTTTCGCGCAGAACAAGGTCAACTGGGGCAGCGGCAATAACCGCACCAAGTTCCATGCGCTTTGCAAGGTAACCTGGGTGGTAAACTTCTGCAACCTGGCCAGTGGTTAGGCCAATCTGGTTTCCGTAAGAAGAGAAGCCTTGGGCAGCCTCGCGGGTAAGCTTCATCTGTGGGAGCTTTCCGGGCAGGGTCTGGTTAAGAGGAACTGTTGGGTCTGCCGCACCTGTTACGCGGAGTGCCTGGTAAACCCAAGAGCGTGCGCTAAGCGGGTCACGGATTGCTCCTCCAATACATGTTGCAGCTCCACCGAAGGGTTCAATTTCTGTAGGGTGGTTATGGGTTTCGTTCTTGAATTCAAGAAGCCAGCGTTCAGTCTCTTCTTTTGCCAAAGGCTTGCCGGAAGCATCTGTTGTATAATGAACGTCAATGTAAATGGAACAGGCGTTGTTTTCTTCGCTAACTTCCAGTTCTTTTAGGCCGCCGTGGGCACGAAGGTATTTTGCACCAATGCAGGCCATGTCCATAAGGGTTACTTTCTTGTCCGGACGGTTTGCGTAGAGGTCTGCCCTCATGTCCGTGTAGTGCTGGTAGCTTGAACGGAAAAGGTCGGCATAAGGACCGTCTTCTATCTGAATGTCCTTAAGAATCGTGTTGAATGTTGTGTGGCGGCAGTGGTCGCTCCAGTAAGTGTCAAGAACGCGGATCTCCGTAATGGTTGGGTCGCGGTTAATCTTCTTAAAGTAGTCCTGCATCCACTTGATGTCTGCAAAGTCCATTGCAAGGCCAAGCTGGTTGCGGTAGGCTTCAAGGTCCTTTTCGTTCAAAGAGATAAAGCCTGTTACAATTTCTATGTCTCCGGGAACATGGGTTTGCATTTGCAGAGTCTTTGGCTTTGCTGAATCTGCCAAACGGCTGTCCACCGGGTTTATAAGGTAATGCTGAATTTTTTCTACGTCGCTAGCGGCAACGTTTCCGCTAAGCAAAACGATTTTTGCGCATTTTACGCGGGGAGGTTCTGTGCCAACCGTAACGGAACCTTTTAGACCTTCACGCAAAAGGCTAAGGCACTGCTCTGCAGAATCCGCACGCTGGTCGTACTGCCCGGGCAGGTATTCCCAGATAATCTGAGTTGAACCTGCGGGCACTTCAAAATCTTCAAAGAAAACATTGTCCGACTGGGGTTCGGAGAAAATGCGTGTGGCTGCCGATTTTGCAACAGCGTCAGAAACATTTTCTATATCGTACCGGTTCAGGTAACGAACACCGGTAACACCACCAATTCCCAAAAAACCGCTTATTTCGGAATAAATCCGCGCCGCTTCGTTTGCAAAGCCGGCCTTTCTTTCTACGTAGATACGAACCATGGGTGTATTATAGAAGAATTTTGGTCTTTATGCAACAAAGCGATTCTTTTGCATAGTGAAGGATAATTCATACCCAAGGAGGGGGAAGTCCGCTGGAAGCTTCGCTGCGAAGACCCCCTGCGCATATTTCTACCCAAGGAAGGGGAAGTCTCCCCCTCGGCTCCAATTCGCTTCGCTCATTTCCGCCTACCCCCTCTGCGGGCTCAAACGCCGCCCGCAACGCCTGCTCTTCTGCAAGCTGCGAACGCTCCGTGCCCCTGCACGTGACGTAGTTTTTTTTTCTATTATTTAAACTTTTATTTGACAATTTATACTATCTGTCTTATACTTAAATTAATTAAATATTTTATAAAAATATTTAACACTTGTTAAAACTAAGGAGGACAGTTATGGCTAAATTGTCAAAACTTCTTGTTGCATCAGTTGCTCTTGCTCTTGTTGTTGGTCTTACTTCTTGTAGTAAGACAGAAAAGAAATCTGATTCTTCATCAGGCGAAACAAAGCTTACATTTTGGACATTCCAAAATGCTCATGCGGAATTCATGCAGGATGCTGCAAAGGCATGGAATGCGCAGAATCCAAACGAACAGATTGATCTTTCTGTAGAGGTTCTCGGTTATGATGAGATGCACAATAAGCTTTTGATTGCGCTTCAGTCAGGCACTGGTGCCCCGGATATTTCTGACATTGAAATTGGTAAATTTGCCAACTATTTAAAAGGAAAGAATCCGCCGCTCGTAAAACTGAATGATTTGCTTGATATGGACCATCTTATCAAGGGGCGTTTCAATCCATATACAAAGGATGGAAATATTTACGGTGTTGACTATCATGTAGGTGCAGCAGTCATTTACTATAACAAGGAAATTCTTGATGCTGCGGGCGTAAGCGCAGATGACATTGTTAGCTGGGACGATTTCTACAACATAGGAAAAATTGTTGTTGAAAAAACTGGAAAGCCAATGACAACTGTGGAATCTACAGAACACTGGTCTTTCTATCCGCTTATCGTTCAGCAGGGTGGCGACTTCCTTGACAAAAATGGCAACGGCGTTCTTGACAGCGAAATCAATATAAAGACCCTTGAATTTATTAAGAAGTTGGTAGATGACGGTATAGCGCAGATTGCACCAGCTGGTTTCCATCACTCAGAAGAATACTGGTCGTTCATGAACAATTCTGGAGCAGCCAGCCTTTGGATGCCTTTGTGGTACATGAACCGCTTTACAGATTATATGCCAAAACTTAGCGGAAAGATTATTGTTCGTCCGCTCCCTGTATGGAAGCAGGGTGGAGCCCGCTCTGCCGGTATGGGTGGAACTGGTACTGCAATTCCGTCTCAGGGAAAGCATACAGACCTTGCGTCACGTTTTATGGTTTATGCAAAAGCATCTAAAGAAGGTTCTATAAAGACTTGGACATTGCTGGGCTTTGACCCAATCCGTTGGGATGCATGGACAGATCCTGCAATGAAGACTCCTAACAAGTTTACGGAATACTTTGGAGACGGTGTTTTTGACATGCTTGTTGATATCAAGGATGAAATTCTTGGTACAAACGGCGGTGACAAGTTCCCTGAAGCACAGAGTCTTGTTCAGAAGAATGTTATGTTCAAGGTGCTTGGCGAAAACTCGGCAAGTCCAAGAGATGCACTTGTGGAAGCAAACAAAGTCTTGAACAGTAAGTAATTCATGATAAGCCTCTTTTGCAAAAAATGGAAAGGAGGCTTATACCGCCTGCTGCGGACTGGATTTTTTATGGTTCAGTCCGTTTGTATAAGGGGATGCCTTATGAAAATAAGAAAAGCAAAATCACTTTCCCAGGTGCTTGTTAACCAAAAAACTGCGCCATGGATATTTATTTCACCTTTTATAATATCTTTTCTGATATTTATACTTTACCCGCTTATCAATACCTTTGTCATGAGTTTTCAGGATATAGCAGGCTTTGATGATGTTACTTTTGTCGGGTTAAAAAACTATAAGAACCTGAAAAACGAGCAGTTTTTTCATGCGCTTCAGAACAGTACCATCTATACGGTTTTGACAATTATTATTTTAATTCCTCTTCCAATGGTTCTTGCGGTACTGATAAATTCAAAGACAACACGATTCAAAAATGTGTTTAAATCAGCATACTTTCTTCCGGCGCTGACTTCGGTTGTCGTTGCCGGATTGTTTTTCCGTTATGTTTTTAGCGAACAGGAAACTGCTTTTGTTAATTCTGTTTTGCAGAAAATAGGCATGACCCATAAAAAATGGTTGTTCCAAAGAGCAACAACAATGTTTGTTCTTGTTCTTTTCTGTACGTGGAAATGGGTCGGCGTGAACATGATTTATTTCCTTTCGGGTCTAAACGCTATTCCCCAAGAGCAATACGAAGCGGCAGACATAGACGGTGTGAATACATGGCAAAAATTCTGGTACGTTACTGTTCCCAATTTAAAAAATGTAGCGGTCTATGTAATTACAATAAGCGTCTACGGTGGGTTTGCAATGTTTGGCGAGACATACACCATGTTCGGTTCTGCGGCATCACCAGGAGATATAGGCTTGACTATGGTTTCTTACATTTATCTTGAAGGCTTCAATTACGCCAGACTCGGAATGGGCTCTGCAATAGGTGTTGCATTGTTTGTAATTATCATGGTTGTGAATATTATACAGCTTTGTGCAACAGGAACTTTTAAAAAGGAGAAAAATTAGTATGGAAATATTCAAGAAAACCCTCAAATATTTTTTTCTGCTTGCCATTTTTCTTTTTTGTATTATGCCCTTTGTTTTTATGCTGCTTTCATCGCTGCGTCCAGGCTCTCAGATGGTGCAAAACGGTCTTACCTTGGATTTTAATCCAAAAACAATGAGTCTGCATAATTTTAAGGCTTTGTTTGAATATAATGACGGAATGTTCTTTCTTTGGTTCAAAAATAGTGTTGTGCTGACAGTATTACAAACAGGACTTTCGCTTTTGTTTTGCGCAATGGTTGGCTACGGCCTTGGTGTGTATAATTTTAGGGGACGCAATATTATTTTTATTATTGTTCTTGCGGTTATGATGATTCCCACAGAAGTCCTCATACTTCCTCTGTTCAAATTGATTGTAAAGATGAAATTCATCAACACTAAGGCGGGCGTTATACTTCCTTTTGTTGTATCTCCTTTTGCGGTTTTCTACTTCCGCCAGTATTGTCTTGGCCTGCCGTTAGACCTTATTGATTCGGCACGCATAGACGGCTGTAATGAGATAAGCATTTTTTTTAAGATTATGTGTCCTATTATGCTTCCTGCATTTGCGGCCATAATGATATTGCAGGCTATGGGCAGCTGGAACAGTTTTGTTTGGCCCCTGATAGCACTCAGGTCCAATGAAAACATGACCTTGCCAATAGGATTAAACGCGCTTTTAACACCGTATGGAAACAATTATGACGTTCTCCTTGCGGGCGCGGTATTCTCCGTAATTCCTATTATAATTCTATTTTTGATAAATCAAAGAGCATTCATAACAGGTTTAACTGTAGGGAGCGTAAAAGGATAATCATGAGCAACATTTCAATTATTATTGAGAAGAATTTTAAAATAGCGGATACTGATGACCGCCTTTTTAGTTCATTTATTGAACACCTTGGCCGTGCAGTTTATTCAGGAATTTATGAACCCGGTCATCCTGAAGCTGATGAGCAGGGCTTTAGAAAAGACGTAATCAATCTGGTAAGGGAACTTAATATATCCCTTGTCCGCTACCCCGGCGGCAATTTTCTTTCCGGCTACAAGTGGACGGATGGAATAGGCCCAAAGGAGCTTCGCCCCAAACGCCTTGATTTGGCATGGAAGACAATTGAGTCAAACCAGTTTGGAATAGATGAATTCTACGACTGGTCACAAAAAGCCGGAACCGGAATAATGGGAGCCGTTAATATGGGAACAGGAAGTCCAAAGGACGCGGGTGAGCTTTTGGAATACTGCAACTTTCCCGGTGGAACTGCGTGGAGCGATTTGCGTAAGAAAAATGGCCACGAAAAGCCCTATGGCATAAAGACATGGTGCATCGGAAACGAGATGGACGGTCCCTGGCAGATTTGCCATCTTGATGCAGTTGACTACGGCAAAAAGGCACGCGAGACTGCAAAAATAATGAAGTGGATAGACGATTCCCTGGAGCTTGTTGCCTGTGGAAGTGCCACAACATTGCTGCCTACATATCCTGAATGGGACAGAATCGTTCTTGAGCATACCTATGAGCATGTTGATTACCTCTCCCTTCACCGCTACTACGAAAATCTTGGCAATGATGACGACTTCCTTGCTTCTTTTGTGGAGATGGATTCCTTTATTCACAGCGTAACGGCAACCGCAGACTACGTAAAGGCTCTTAAGCGAAGCAAAAAAACAGTTAACCTTTCTTTTGACGAATGGAATGTTTGGTACCAGCAACAGCAAAAGCCCCACGGTTGGGAAGAAGTGCCGGCCCTTTTGGAAGACAGGTATTCCTTGCTGGATGCCCTGGTTTTTGGCGGGCTTGGGATTACGCTTTTGAACAACTGTGACCGCGTAAAGATTGCCTGTCTTGCCCAACTTGTGAATGTGATTGCCCCCATTTTTACGATGAAAGGCGGTAAAGTCATAAGGCAGACAATTTTCTGGCCCTTTAAGCAGCTTTCTGAGTTTGGCAGGGGGACTGTTCTAAGGCCGGTCGTTAATGCACCAAAAATAGAGACTTGCTACGGGGACACTCCGGTTTTGGCAACAGCCGTAGTTCTTGCTGAAGAAAAGCAGGAAGTAACTGTTTTCTGCCTTAACATAGATAAAAAGCAGAGCCATGAATTGCAGCTGGAACTGCATGAACTTCCGCCCATGACTATGACAGAGCATATAGTGCTGAGCGGAAATAACCTTGATGAAAAAAATACTTTTGAAAACCCAGATGCCGTTGTTCCACATAAAGTTCCGCCGGTTAATGGCGAGAACGGAAAGTTCAGCATAAAAATAGATGCACTTTCATGGAATGTCCTGCGCTTTAAGTATTAGTTTTGTAATCCTGAACCGATAACCATCCTCCGTTACGGTTCAGGATTTTTTTTCATCTTCTACAAATATGGCACGAACTTTTATGTCCTGGTTGTAATTGCCAAAACCCTTGCCGAATATGGTACAGCCGCCAATATTTGTTGCGGTTTCAGGAACGCTGATTTTTAACGTTATGGAGTCTTCTGGCTTCAGATTTAAATTGTCTATAGTAACATCAGATATTTTTCCGCCGTCAATAAATGTTCCGCGTTCGTTTATGACAAGCAGCTTTAAGAGTCCGTATGAATTCCATTGTGAGTCCCACCAGTCAGGTGTAAAGAGGCCTCTTGTTCCTCCAAAATCCCCAGGACTTGTCCAATAGCCAATATGAGTTCCGCTTATGGAAAAATAAATGTCGCTAGGCCAGTTGTCACAGATGCCTGGAGCTTCTGAACTTATTTCAAAGGAAAGCTGAAGTTCTTTGAGGGTTTGATTGTGCTCAAGATAATTTGGAATGCGGTATTCAACGAATCCCTTGGTAAACCATAAGATACCTGCGTCTCTGACTTCCGGATCATCGAAATATTTTGGGGAATCCACTTCGCCAATAACCTTTGTGGTGCTTGCAATTCCGCACGTTGGATACACTTTATATTGAATAAAGTTTCCGACTGGAATTTCTACTTCGTACATTTTTGTCTTGTCGTTTGCAGAAAGAATGTCTATAACAAACTGATAGTCTTTTATGGTGCATTTTTTTTGTGAACCGCGTATTCCGGGGGAATATGTTAATTCAACAAGATTGGATTCCTCTAGTATTTTTATGTGATGCGTTACTGCACCATTTGTTATGTGGCAGGCTTCGGCCAGTTCATTTAAATTAATGTTACGTTTACTTGCAATAAGTCTGAGCATCTGTAATCTGGTGGGAGAAATTAATGCTTTGCAAAGGCTTTCTATTTCTGTTTCTGTTCTAAGTGTTCTCATTTTATTTATTATAGTAGATATTAAACTTTTTTGTAAAGTGTTAAAAGTATTCGCTATTTTATCACTATAGACAAAAAGTGACACTTTTGCCTTTTACAAGTGTTCTATTATATAAGAGGTTCTTATGAAAAAGACATTTATAATGCTAGTTTGCACTTTATTGAGTTTTGCGGGATTGTATGCGGAAAAAATACGCTTTACAGTTGGTGGTTCGGAAGGTCGCTACAACCAGATAAAGGTTATAAACCAGACAAAGGCTTCCAACTTTGACTGCATTGCCTATTTTTTGGACAAAGACGGCGAAAAATATATTGCACGTGAACCGCTTGGGGCTTTTCATCTGGATAAAACCGGAAGCAGGGACACTTGCACCAACATCAAGCTGATTAGCCAGGGGGAGCACATAGGAATTGCTGTTCCAGACGAAGTGGGAGCGGTTTCTTACGTTGTGTCTTACAAGGACTACCCTTTGTTTGACATAATAGAAATTACGCTTCTTGACGGAGAAAGTCCTCTGGGCAAAGAATTCTAGCCTAGGAAGCATTACCCCAAAGTTTTTTCCCGCTGCCTTAGAATTGTACATGCTTGAATTGCAGACGAAAAATCGTCTTTGCTAACTCCAGATGCCCAGAGATCTGGAAGGACAACTTGCTTGTAAGCTTCTAGGGCAGCTTTTGAAAACTCGTCCAAAATAACGAATGTCCGGGCATAGTCAAAGACGGCAGGGGCAATGCGTGCGTTCATCCAGTCAATGATTCTGTAGCCGGATCCGTCGTGGAGAAGCATTATGTTAAGAAAGTGCAGGTCCAGGTGGCAGATGCATTCCTTCATCCTGCCGGACAGTTCTTCTATTATGGAAAGAACTTTCTCCTTGTCTTGGCCGATCAAAACCTGTGCCGCAAAGTCGTAAAGGCGGGGAATTTTTAGGCCGTCTTTATTTGCCGAATGAACAAATTTATTCGCTTCTGCAAGAATTTTATAATAGTTTATAATTTCTGATTCTTTTTCTGCGGAATTATTTTTCATACATTCAGTTATTCTATCTTCCAGAGTGTCGCCTTTAACCAAGTCCATTTTTATGATGTGGCTGTCGTCTGTGTCATAATATTTTATTGGGCAAAGGCCTGCCTTGTTCACTTCTTGCTGCTGATGTTTTTCGAACAAAATCCATTCAGCGGGGTAAGAGGAATTGTAAACCTTGTATGCAAAGTTCTGGTAAAGAAAAACCTTTGCCTGGGCACCGTGGCCGATTATTTTTTCGCTTCCATCGAATGTCATTGTATGCCTCCTCTTTTATCGGACCACCAGGCATCAAGTATGGTCGTTTGTACAAAGTTGATTTTGTTTTCGCTATCAAAATGAAAGACATGCTTTTCTTTTGCCGTAAAGGTCGGATACCATTTTCCGCCAATTCCCTCGTTAATATAATCCCATTCAGCGTCTATCTGCTCCTGCAAATTTGGAAGATGGGAGCTTGCCAAATCCCAGATTTCTTTTGTTGGACTGTTGTAAGTTGTTGTTATCATAACAAGGGGTGTGTCGCCTTCTTCTATGGACATTTCTTCTATTGAAATTTTTGGATATATGTTTTCGTTAATCATCTGGGTAAGGTAAATTGTAATATTAAACCAACTTTTAAATGATTCCAGTTCTTTTCCAGACATAATGGCAGATGCGCGGCTTAAAATTTCTTCTTCAACTTTATCGTAAAGTTCTCTGTTGCCGATGTGCCATTCTATGTCTCCACCGTATAAAACATAGTCAAAAAAGGCAAAGTATTCATTTACCATGTCGCTTTTTGAAACAGGCTCGATGACAAGGTTCTTTTTGGGGATTGGGCTGCGGTTGTATTTTTTTTGCGAATCAGTATTAAGTTCACCTCCAAAAAAGTAAACCGTAAAAGAATTCTTGCTTTTTGCTTTTGCGGTAAAGACCCTTAGCTTGCACCTGCTGTTCGAATAGCCAATAAGCTCTTTGCTTGCAATGTGTCCGGCGTTAAAGTCCTGGGGAAAATGCGCTTTTAGTTTGAATTGAAGGTCTTTGTCGCTATTGTTTTGAATTACAAGCGTTTCTTTGTCTATCCAAAATTTCTTGCCCGTATCTTTTTGGTCAAGCAGTTCGTTGTGGAAAGATTTTTTTTCTATGTATTCAAGGGCGGGTTTTGCCTTGTCTTTTGGCGATGCAAAACAGGCACTTAGAGAAATTATGGTGCTAATGAAAATGGAGGTTTGGAGAAAAATCTTTTTCATATTCATGTATAAAGAATAGCATGTTTTATGCAGAAAAAAAAGATGGCCTCTAGCACGGATTGGAGGGGCGCCGCAGGCGTTGCGTAGCAATGGAGCGGGAAGGGGACCCGCGGAACCCCGGAAAGCCGGATTTGAGATGAGCTGCCGTAAGCTAAAAGCTGGAGGCACAGTGGAAGATGGCAGCTCGCTCCGTATAAGAATTTAAAATTTGTATTCCCAGTAAAGTGGAATGCTCCAGCCAAGGTTCCAGTCTTCGGCGGTGGTCTGGCGGCGTTCAAATTGGGCACCCGCGCTGATTGTGTTTTTGCCAAAGTAGAACATGAGGCGGGGGTAGAATACGTATGTTGTGCGCGAAAGGTCGGAGTCTTTTGTGTTTAGGCCTGCGTAGTAGAAGAATTGTGGGCGCAAGCTTATGTGGGGCGTTACCGGGATTAAAAGCTGGGTTCCTGCGTAGAGGGGGACGTAATCACCTTCCATTGAATGGCCTGCTTCTCCTTCCAGCGTGAATGATGCAAAGTCAAAGTTTACCTTAAAGTTTAATGAGGCAAATTTTGCCTTGCCGATTTGCTTGTAGTTTTCTATGTTTTTATATGTTGAATTTGCGGCGTAGGGTTCTGAATTCCATGAATATGATGCGAATGCGGAGATTTTTTTAAGCGGGGAGTCCCCGTTTTTTTTGGAGTAGAAAAGCGAAACTGCGGAACTCAGGTCTTTTTTGGAAAATTCCTTGGGGTCTTCGTCTGCGGCTGACTGGTAGAAGAGGGTTGCGCCAAAGTTGAGCGGAATGTCAAAGAGGGGGGCAAAGTCGTAGCCTGCAAATCCGTTGATGGCAAAATTGTCTTCAAATTTTTTGTAGGATTCTTCCACCGGGATTGCGACGCCTGCGTTAAAGCCTGACTTTTTAGCCTTTATGCCAACGCCTGTTTTTCCCCAGCGTGTGGAGCCTGTGTAGAATTCGTTAAGGTCAAAATAGCCGCCGCTAAGATAGTAGGAATAAAGCTTTCCCATGCCAAGTTCCAGGTCTTCTGTTTTGAAAGGTCGGATTTTTATGTAGGCCCTTTTTACGTCCAGTTTTTGTGCGTTTTCGTCCTGCTCGGATGCGGAGTGCAGACGGTAGTAGATTTTTCCACCGGCCGTCATTATATCGTTGGAGAGTTCGCCGTTAAAGAGGAGGTAGGCACCGCCAAATTCTTTTTTGGCATCTTCTTGGGCTCCTTTTTGCAGGGGTGTTGTTCCCACGGTGATTATTGTTTTTCCAGAGGGTTGGGAAAAAAGTTGATTCTGCAGGAAGAGTGCAGTGCAGGCAAGTAATGCTTTTGTGTATCCGCTTAATTTTTTCATGTGCCTATATTAGCGGAAATGTATTTTGCTTGCAAGCGATGGGGGCAACCTTTGTTCGCAAATTACCCTTGGGGTACACCGCAGGCTTTTTTGGTGGGCGGATGTGCGGTAAAAAAAAAGACCTGTCCGGAAGCATTTGCTTTGGGGCAGGCCTTTTTGGCAAAAATTATTTTAGTGCCTTATTTTGTGGTTTTCTTGGCAGCTGTCTTTTTTGCGGTTGTTGCCTTGGCGGTTGCAGTCTTCTTTGCGGCACTTGCTTTTGTTGCTTTAAGCGTTGCGGACTTCTTTGCAACTGTAGCCTTTGCAGCCTTTACTTTCTTTGTTGCGCTTGCCTTTGCCCCTGCGGCTTTTGATGCAGCGGTTTTCTTTGCCGTGCTTGCCTTTGCGGCTGTCTTTTTGACGGCTTTTTCTGCTGCCTTCTTTGCGGCAGTTGCCTTCTTTGTTACGGCTTTCTTTGCAGCGCTAACTTTCTTTTCTGCTGTTTTTGCAGTCTTCTTTGCCGTGGTCTTTGCTTCCTTTACAGCCTTTTCCGCTGTCTTCTTTGCGGCAGTTGCCTTCTTTGTTACGGCTTTCTTTGCTGCGCTAGCTTTCTTTTCTGCCGTTTTTGCAGTCTTCTTGGCTGTAGTCTTTGCTTCCTTTACAGCCTTTTCTGCTGTTTTCTTTACAGTTGAACCCTTCTTTTTGCCCCTTGTGCTCTTTGCGGTAACAGCCTTTTCTGCCTTTTCGATGGATTCAAAAGCTTCAGTTTCGCTTATGGGATCAGGCTGCGGGTCCTTGTCTTCGTCAAATACGTCAACAAGTTTGAGTGCTTCTGCAAATTTATCATCTGACCTTGGCTTGTCGGAAGCTAATTCTGCTGCGGTGTGCATTGCAAAAGACATGTCTGCCTGCACGTCGGATGAAATTGTTTCATCGGAAGAATTGTCTTCGCTTACAAGTGTAGAATCTGAGTCAACCATGGTTGCATCGTCTGCAATTGTTGCATCGTCTTCTGCTACTGTCTGTGCGCTTTCCTGAACCTGTGTCTTTTCGGCAGCTTCTTCTGATGAGCCAAAAATCTTCTTTAAAAAACCAAAACCCATTTTTTTCGCGTCTCCTTGATTTTCAAGCCCCGGATTTACCGAAGCTTTCCTTTCAAATTTTATCTTTACGCTTTGATAGCGCAATTTACATTCCAGTATGGTGGCCGCAATCACCGCATAGGCAAAGTAATGCAGCGTACCATAAATCCCGGCAAAATAATTATATAACCCATGGAACAAAACCGCAAGTGCAAAAGGAAGCCATAAGAGCGACTTGTCCGCAAGCTCCTGCCTGCGCTTTATGCAGTACACAAATAACCCGCTCAGCCCCGCGCAGAATGTATGCATTACCACAGCCGTAAAAAGCCTAAGTGTTATACTTCTATTTCCGTATATCAAGTAGATTAAGGTTTCAAGACATCCCAGGGTAAGTCCGCAAAGCACCGCATAAGAAAAAAAGGCGGAAAGCTTGGACTTCTTTGCAGGCAGTAAAAAAAGAAACGCCATCTTTGCCGATTCTTCTATAATGCCATTTATGAGTAAACCCTTTATAAGCCGTCCAGGTAAATTTACAGAGGCGAAAGGATGCCATGTATGAATTATTATCAAAAGAAGTTCAATAGGAAGAAGTGCCAACAGTCCGCAAAGACAAGCCGCTGCTCCATGAACTTTATTGAAATCTTTCCCCAGCAGCAAAAAACAGATATACACCGTAACGAGGGGTATAAAAGTCATTGCTATTGAAGCATAAATATTCATATTTATAGGATAATCCAATTTTATATATTTTGCAAGCGATATTTACAGCGTTTCAGAAGGTTGTCGGATGAATTTTTTTGCGGCACTTGCTTTTGGTACAAATATTTTTTTTCGTCATCACTTGTGCCTTTTGTGTGGCGCTTCCGGGGTTCCGGGGCCCCAACCCCTCCATTGCTAGCGCAACCCGCCTCTGGCGGGCCCCTCCAGTGCCTGCCGCGCTTTTTTATGCTGCAAAAAGCTTCGCCCTTGCTACCCTAAGTGCCACTTGGAAAGCGCAAGCCTAATCTCGGACAGTGATGGCAACGAGATGGACGAAGCCCGGCCTGTAGCTTGTGGTTTGCCGTGGGTTTGTATTATTATGGAGCAAGACCCTGCTCTGGGCAAACAGACATGATGCAATTATGGATAAAGGGAGGGGCATTGCATTTTGAAAAATAACTTTATTCACTATAGTTTATTGACAGTTTTTTTTATTGTGCTGGTAATTTTGGGATTGAAAAATGATTTCTCAGATCAGATAGAGTTTGAATTGTTACTGCTAACAACTAGTAATGAATTTCCCACTAATCTGGATCAAAAAGAAATTTTGATTTCTGGTAAATACATTCTTTCAGACGATTCACTTGAAGTTTATTATGGGAATATGATTGAAAATGATTTGGTTCAAATAAAACAATGTCCCATAGGAGGTACGTCTTGGTTAAATGTAAAAGGCGGTTATCTTTACTGTAAAAATATTGATGGAGCAATATTTTTTGCTAAAATAAAAAAAGCTGAACTGTATAAGAAAGCATTGCAAAAATGCCAGTTTTCACCTTTGCTTGTATATCTGCTTATAATAATTATTGTTCTGGTATTTATTAGAAACAAAAATAAAGAAGTAACAAAGCTGGACCTGCTGATTGATGTATTATTAGTATTATTTATTTTGAAGATGTGGATCCCCAAGCCACCTATTACAAATACATTCAGTCATCCATTGTTTATTTTCTCATTTTTATTTTTTATAGTTATGCTGATATATGGTATAGATAATAATACTTATAAAAGAATCATAAACATTGCAATTTCTTTATTGCTGTCAGCAGGAATTATTGTTGCTATTTTAACCAGACCTTTGAACGAAGTGATGCTCTGCCTTTCACTGCTTGCCGAGTTATGGCCGGAGTTATTATTAATAGTTTTTAATTGCATCAGTTTTTTCAAACGGAAAAAAACTCTTGAACAACAAAAAAATTAGCAGGACATTGTGTAAGTTACAAAATACATAATGAGGAGATGTTGAATTACTTAAAAGATATGCTGAAAAAATTACAGGAAAATTAGAGAGGCGGATTATGACTTTAACAATTCTATTAAAAGTGTTTGGCAATATATTATTTGTTTTTTTTGTGACAATGGTATTATTTATTTGCAGAGTTTATATCAGAGGAAGCGATTTTAAGACAAATCTTGTTTGTTCTTGCATTTTTTTTACAGTACTTTGTATATTAATTTCTGTGGATTGTTGCAAGAATTTGTAACATTAGCAATTTGACGGCATTGCGTGGATTTTGCCCCCATGTAAAATCCAGTTCCGCAGAAAAATTTACAAAAGCAAACTCCAGAAAAGTTGATGTCCAGCCTCTTTCTATGATAATATAACTTATGAACAAAAAAGACTTGTCAAAGAAGCAGAAGATGCTAGCCCGCATCCAGGAGTTCACCCTGATGGACGATGACTTCATGACCCGCTTCTTTGAGAATGACAAGGAGTGCACCCAGTTTGTGCTCCAGACCATCCTTGGCAACAAGAGGCTCAAGGTAATTGATGTGCTTGCCCAGAAAGCCGTAAAAAGCCTGGAAGGACGCTCCGTACGCCTTGACGTCTTTGCAAGGGACGGCAGGGGCAAGCCTTACGACATTGAGATACAGAGGGCAGACAAGGGTGCCGGCGCAAAAAGGGCACGCTATAATTCAGCCCTTATGGATGCGGACGAAACGGTTCCGGGAACGGATGCCGGCAAGCTGCCGGAAAGCTATGTCATCTTCATTACGGAGAACGACATGTTCGGCAGGGACTTGCCGCTTTATCACATAGACCGCGTCGTAAAAGAATGCAACATTGCGTTCAATGACGGTGCGCACATCATCTATGTAAACGGCAAATACAAGGGCAATGACCCGATGGGCGACCTTATGCATGACTTTCACTGCAAGAAGGCCGGTGACATGAAGAGCAAGATTCTGGCCGAAAGGGCCAGGTACCTCAAGGAAAGCGACAAGGGGGTAAGGCACATGTGCAGGATAATGGAAGAATTTGCAAAAGAAGAAAGAAAAGAAGCAAAAATTGAAGAGAGAATTGAAATGGCCGCAAAGCTGCTTGAAAGCGGAGATATGACGGAAAAGCGCATAAAAGAATTGTTTAAGCTTACAGAAGGGCAGATGAAGGCAATAAAGGAAAGGGTTGCAGTCTTGGCATAACATCACAAAGCCCTATAAGAAGCCGTTGTGACACAAGTTCTTTGACATAAAGCCGATCCTGCCTACTCCCACATATGGCGGTTTGTATGCATACGGAGCCAACAACCCTGTACGCTATATAGACCCGGATGGGAATTTTGAAGTTGATTCTCATAATTCCATGAGAATATTTGCAAATTTGGACGATGTGGATGATTTGATAAATGCATCAGCATATTTGCAGGCTCCGAATTGTGGATATACAATAACTGCTTACGGAGAAAAATCTGGCATAACCAAAAATTTTACTAGTTATGGGGAAATTTTGGACTATTTATGTCCAGTTGTTGATGCGATAAAAGTTAATGTTTATGGAATAAATCCTAGAGTGGCATTAGGTGTGGGAATTGGACTCGAAGCTTATATAGTGACAATATATAAACCGGCAGACAAAAAGGCAAATAAAGAGTCCTCCAAAGAGGCGTACATAGTACTAGGTGCGCAGGGAGGCTGTGGGGTTGAAGTTGGTCTCGGGGCTTTTGGAACGGATACATTGCGCGATTTGATAATAAAGACGATGACCCCAAATCTAAGGGATACAGCGATTTCAAATGTTTTAAATCATTCTGGTGAATGTCCTATTCCGCATTATACGCAGCAAGCCAAAGTTTCTGCAGGAATTGGTATTTCGTTTGATATGAAAAATTGTCAACAAAATGGGATTGAATTAGGTAATATTGGTGGAGGAGTTTATTGGGGAGCAAGAGCAATATGGAAGATACGATAGATGAAAACGGTATGGATAAATTCGATAAGCGTTTTATGTTTCTAAAAAAACATTGGTTAAAATTTTTGTTTTTTCCACTTATATGGATAACAATTCTATCGTGCAGAGATTTGTTTTGGAGAGGTGCTTATGTTTGGAAAGCTTGCTTGTTTCTTTATATAATAAAGTCCCTGGCATATTTTGCACATTATTGTCTTGTGAAAAATTATTCACGAGAAAGAATGCTAAAAATGCAACAAAACTATATTGGCCATTTTCCAGAACTGCAAATATGCTTATTTGGTTTATTTTTCGTTTTAGGATGCTTTTACTTGTTTACGGGAAAAGGTGATGGCATTGTTTTTTGTACAGTAATTTTTTGTTCTGGAACAGAGGATGTTCTTGAATATTTTGAATTGAAGAGAGTTATCGATGATTAATAAGAAAGAATTCTTCAGCCTGTTCTACATTTCTTTTTTTACCAGACGCTTTAGATAGAAAAAAACTGTGGCTCAAATGCATTCATGGAAATTTTAGCCACATAGAAAAGCCATTCCGCAGAAAGTAAAAAAGTTGATACTTTGCCTCTTTAATGCTAAAATACGGTATGAACAAAAAAGACTTGTCAAAGAAGCAGAAAATGCTAGTCCGCATCCAGATGACATGAAGAGCAGGATTCTGGCCGAAAGGGCCAGGTACCTCAAGGAAAGCGACAAGGGGGTAAGGCACATGTGCAGAATAATGGAAGAATTTGCAAAAGAAGAAAGAAAAGAAGCAAAAATTGAAGAGAGAATTGAAATGGCCGCAAAGCTACTTGAAAGTGGAGATATGACGGAAAAGCGCATAAAAGAATTGTTTAAACTTACAGAAGGGCAGATGAAGGCAATAAAGGAAAGGGTTGCAGTCTTGGCATAACATCACAAAGCCCTATAAGAAGCCGTTGTGACACAAGTTCTTTGACATAAAGCCGATCCTGCCTAGTCCCACATATGGCGGTTTGTATGCATACGCCGCCAACAACCCGGTACGCTATATAGACCCGGACGGAAGATTTGAAGTTGACCCGCATAATCAAAAGAGGATATTTGCCAACTTGGATGATGTGGAAGATTTATTAAATGCGTCTGCATATTTGCAGGCTCCTAATTATGGTTATACTGTAACAGGTTATGGGGAAAAATCAGGCAAAACAAAGAATTTTTCTGAATATGCTGAGATTTTGAGTTATGCAAATTCTTTATACAATTCGACTGATAATAATCCAAAAGTAAATGTATATGGTATTAATCCGAGAGTAGCTGTGATTATTGGTGGTGGTGTTGAGTTATATTATGTTACAGTTGATGATGATGCCTATTTTGTATTAGGCGGGCAACTTGGGGTTGGCGTGGAAATTGGTGCTGGTACTTTTGGGGCAGGTACGTTGAAAAATCTTATAATTCAAACTATAAAACCAAACCCAAGAGATGTGGCAATTTCTAATGTATTAAATCATTCTGGCGAATGTCCAATACCAACAGTTACGCAACAAGCAAAAGCCTCCTGCATTTTAGGATTGTCTGTCGACATGGAAACAGGTGAACAAAATGGCTGGGAATTTGGAAATGTAGGCGGAGGTGCTTATTGGGGAGTTAGGGCGATATGGAAAATAAAATAACAAATGCGGAATTGCTAATATTTCGTTATCAATTTTTAAAAAAGAATTGGCAGAAGTTTTTTTTCGGGGGATTGGTATGGCTTATAATCTTCATTTTAAGGGATTTGTTCTTTGGAAAAAGAATTCTTTGGCTTCCATGTTTGATTTTTTATGGAGTAAATTTTCTTCGATGGAGTATACATTATTCTTTGACTCGAAATTATTCGAAAGATGAATATCCGAGAGTTGTTAATATATACATATGGAGATATCCAATAATAAAATGGATAATGTTTTTTATATCTGCGTGTATTGGGTGTGTTTACCTTATTACAGGAAAGTGTGAAGGAATTGTTTTTTATACAGTTCTGTTATGTTCAGGACTCGATGAATTCTTTGAGTATCTCGAATTAAAAAGATTTTATAAAATTTAGTATTAGATGGGAATGAATTTATAATATTACAAATGAATGAAATATTATGATAAAAAACAAGGAACCTGTAGAAACAACAATCGTTCATAGGCTTGTTTTCATCTACACCAGATATAGCGTTTTAAAAGTCTTAGAACCCCACCCTGCTTGTGCACATCAATGGCAATTTTGCAGGAATAAGAAAAATTTTATGATGCACAAAACCAATGAGGCAGTTTCAAAACTCAGTTTTTGTCATGCTGAATTTATTTTGGCATCTAGCTTCTGAGATTCCGAAACACACTTTGTAGCAGGTGCGAGCAAAGTGGCGTAGCGTTCGGAATGACACTTTTGGAACAGGGCTAGGGCTTGACCGGAATCTTTTGCAAACAAAAGCACGGCCGGGATTGGAGGGGCGTAAGTTGCCGCGAGGCAATGGAGCCGAAAGGCGGAACCCCGGAAAGCCCTTCCAAGATGCCTAAGGTGTTCTTTGGGGACGTGAGTGTTCTGCAGGAAAAAGTGCCGCAAGAAAGAAAAAGAGAAAAATTATTCCTGCGAAGTTTTTAGGCTGTCGATTGTAAATTCAATTAACAGGCGGCTGTCTTCCAGGCTTTGCTCTCCGTATACGGAAATTTTAAAGAGGGCACTTTCTATAAGGCTGAACAATAGGGCATCTATTTCTTTTACCGGAAGGTTTCTTATGAGGCCTTTTTTTTGTCCGCGGAGTATTACCGTTGTAAGCAAGTGTTCAAGGCGTATTACCCTGCGCTTAACCCTTTCCCTGGGGTTGCCTTCGCTTTTTTTTAGCTGCAAGAGGTAGTCCAGGAGTACGTGGAAAAGGCGGGCGTTTTTTTCGCATTCAGCACAAATTAGGCTAAAGATTTTTTTTAGGCAGTCTATTTCGTTAAGGCTTTCGTCCGCCATTATCTTTAGTATGCTTTTTTCTATGCCGCCGGTAAGCTGCTTTATGCTCCACAGGAATATTTCGCGCTTGTTCTTAAAGTAGATGTAAAGCGTGGTTCTTGTGATTGCGCAGCGGTCAGCTATTTTTTGGAAGGTTACGTCTTCGTAGCCTTCTTCTATAAAAAGTTCCAGCGATTTTTCGAGTATTTCTTTTTTTCGTTTTTCGTGTTCAACAAGGACAGCCATTTTTTTTCCTTATGCGTTGTAGACGTAAAGTGTTGTGTCAAGGTTTCCAGCCTTTAAATTTTTCTGGTGGTCTGCATAGCGGCCTATGCATTTCTGGAAGCTTTTCTGGCTTGTGATTACGCCTATCTGCCAGCCGGGGAAGTCTGTAAAGAGGGAAGCCATGTCTTGGTAAAGGGTTTCTGCCTGTGACTGGTCCCCGAGTCTTTCGCCGTAAGGTGGGTTGCAGAGGATAAGGCCTGTTTCAAATGGGGCTTTTAAGTCTGCAAAGGAGCTTCTGATGAATTCCGGTCTTGGTATGCGGGCGTCGCTTCCTATAAGCTGCAAGGCCCTTCCAGCCGTAACGCATGCGTGTTCTGCATTCAGTGCGGAGCGTTGGACTGCATCACCGTCAATGTCGCTGCCTGTTATTCTGCATTCAACGTCTGTGCGGATTTTTGCGGCTTCTTCTTTTTTTATTTCAAGCACGCGGTTTGGGTCGTAAAAGGAAAGGTGTTCGTATGCAAAGTGCCTTCCAAGTCCCGGTGCAACATTGTGGGCGTAGAGTGCTGCTTCTATGGCGATTGTTCCGCTTCCGCAGAAGGGGTCGTGGAGAGGGGTTTTCCTTCGCCACATAAGTTCCTGCAAAAGAACTGCGGCTGTTGTTTCGCGCAAGGGGGCTGTTCCGCCGTCTGTGCGGTAGCCTCTTTTGTGCAGGGGGTCTCCGCTTGTGTCTAGCATTATGCGCACTGTGTCTTCATCTATGTATACGCGTACGTCGCATTTTTCGCCGCTTTCGGGCATGGTTGTGATTCCCCAGACTTCGCCAAGCTTTTTGTAGATTGCCTTTTGAATCATGGACTGAACGGTGTGTTCGCTTTCTATGTGGCTTTTGTAGGCACGAACCTTGTCCACTACTACGCGGGAATCCTTACGCAAAAAGTCCTGCCATGGAGCTTCGTAGCAGCCGGCAAAGAGGGAGTCAAAATTGTCTGCCTTGTACTTTGCCATCTGAATGTAAACGCGGTCTGCGGTGCGCAAGCAGAAATTTGCCTTGTATACGGCATCAAAACCGCTTGAGCCGTCGGTAAAGAAAACACGGCCTGGGGCATTGGATTCAAGCTTAAAGCCCAGGTGCTTGAGTTCATTTCCAAGAATACGTTCCGCGCCCACAGCGCAAAGTGAAGCATAAGTGTTCATGTTGACATTTTAGCATATTTTGTCACGATGGGCAAGGGTTGGGGATTCCAGTTTTTAATTGAATTCTGCGGCACTTGCACTTGGGTCAATTTGGGCTTTCTGCTGCCTCTTATGCCTTGTGGGTGGCGCTTGCGTGGTTCCGTTCCCATATATGTAAACAAATAGCGCCATGGAGGGCGCGTCAATACGATAGCAATTTTTAACCAACCGCCCCTCCAGTGCCTGCCGTGCTTTTATTTGCTGCTTTTGTTTTGCCTAGAATCCTAGCTTTGTCTTAACTTTGGACTTGAATTGGCTAAGGGCATCTTGTTTGGACTTTTCTCCCATAACATAGTCATAGACAGCTTCGTGCCAAAGTTCTTCTATGGCCTGGTCTGTGCTTTGGGTTAGACTTCCGTTTATGCCATTTGCTATTCTGCAGAATTCTTTGTAGTGGTTTTGGCCATTAAGGAAGCTTTCGGAATATTCGTCTTTTATAGCATCCTGTGTGTGCAAGTTGCAAAGAGTATCGCCTGTTTTTTGTGCATAGCCCTTACAGAACTTGTCATCAGAAACGAGGTATTTTATCATCTCCTTAGCGGCCTTTGGGTTCTTTGTTCCCTTGTAAGCTGCAAGCCATGTGCCTCCCCAGTAGTATTTTGCGGGACCCTGGCACATTGCCCAGTCTCCTTCCGTTCCGTAAGCGTTTGTCTTAAGAACATAGTGGAGCCCCCATGTTGGGAGAAAGTAGCAGAATACCTTTATGTTTTCTCCTCGTTCATCCCTAAGACAATCCTTCATTCCGGCAAACCAGCCTTCTGACCACTGGCCTACCTTTCCGTCATACCCCTTGTCGTGCATAACCTTGCACAGTTCCATGTAGTCTTCCATGGCGGAGTCAATGACGAGCTTTCCGTTTGCAACCCAGGGATTCTTGCGGGAAGCCTTGTAGGCAAGGAACAAGTCTGCCGTTGAGGATACAGTCTTTACGCTTCCGTTGGATCTTTTGTCGATTAATTCTGTAAGCTGGCGGAACTTTGTAAAGTCGGACATGTATTTTTGAACTTCTACAGGATCGTCTGTGCCAAGAATCTGCTTGGCAATGCTTCTGCGGTAGAATACTGCACCGGGACATATCTGCCATGCCATACCGTAGACGTGACCCTTGTATGTACCAACCTGCATGGGGTATTCGGCCATCTTGTCCTTGATTTCTGCATAAACATCATCGAGAGGGAGCAAGAACTTAGAGCCTTCTTCGATGTACTTGCGCACAAAAAAGCTTTCCAAGGCAAAAACATCCGGGCATTCACGGCCAGAAGAAAAAGCTGAGTCCAGCTTGGCGGAAAACATGTCTGTTGGTGTAAGAGAGTATTCAACCGCCATGTTGGGGTGGCTTCTTTTGTAACCGAAGTTATTATCCTCAATCATGCCTTCCACTTCGTCTGTAAATGACCATACAACAAGAGTTAGGTCTTTTTCGGCAATATTCTGTTTTACTTCGGCGGATATTTTTGCCATGTATTCCTTTAGGTAGCTTCCGCGCTTAAAAGTAAGGAACTCTCCTTCTTCGCTTAAAAGCAGGGTATTGTCGTCGGGAAGGGTATAGGCATCTGTACCGGATTCTGTCTTGTCCATTGTTTCCCATTTACCGGTCTCAAAATTGTATTCTTCGTAAAAGATGGAATGAATTTCGTCATAGGTAGAATCGGAAGTGGTTCGGTAAGTTCCGCGCATCATGGTGTCGGTAGAAATGTCAAGCATGGTTACTTTTCCGTTGTCAAAGGAGACTACACACTGGTCGTTCCAGAGCCATTCTCCGTTCAAAGCCGGATCAGCTTTTTTCTTTCCGATTGTATCTGCTGTAGCACAGACAGCCGTTAGCATAAGAAGCAGAGCAAGAGTTGCCGCAATTCGTATTGTCTTGTTTGCAATTTTTGTGAACATAAAAATTCCCCGCTAGTATTTTTTTTAGATTATACCAGCGGGAAAGAATGGGGTCAATGTTCAGCTAAGGTTAAGAAGTCTGTTTGTTCCAAGTGATCCTGAATCCAGCCGTCTTGAACTGGCGGGAAGCAAAGTTCAGTTCCTTGTTGGTGCATTTTCCTGCCCTGGCTGCATCAAAGTAGCTTCCCCCGCGCAAGTACCTGCTTGTGTCCTTCCTTACGCTCCAGACCCATTCAAATACGTTGCCGGACATGTCGTAGATTCCAAAACCGTTTGGCTGTAGCTGGGCAACTTCGTGAAGCTGACCACCGCTGTTGCAGTCTGTCCATGCCACGCTGTCCAAGTCTTCGCTTCCAGAATATGTATAATTCTCACCGCCCTTTATTGCAACGTCCCATTCTTCCATAGTAGGAATCCTAAAACCGTCGGCATCTTGGTTGAATTCAATTTCGCCCTCAATCATTTTGTTCTGGTGGGGAGTGTAGCCCCAGTCATCAGGGTTGCTGCTACCGTTTACCTTGTAGCAAGGTGTCTTTCCCTGCAAAGTGCTTAGCCTGTTGCAGAATACAAGCGAATCGTACCAGCTTACGGATTCAACCGGAAAGTTTGCGCCCTTTGTCTGCGATGGATTTTCGCCCATAACTGCTTCGTAGAATTCCTGGGTCACTTCGGTTTTTGCAATGCAGAAGTTGTTGTCTGGAATGGAAACTACGCCAAGAGAAACTCCGTTGTCCAAAGTGATTTTTGGCGAAGATTTTCCGCAAGAAGAAAATGCGACTGCCGCTGCCAAAAAGAAAACTGCTGTCTTTACCATTGCTTTGATTTTCATAAAATCCTCCTTATTGATTATGTGACTTTTGCTATCTTAACTTTACCACGATTAAAAAAATGCGCAACGGACAAAAATGACATTGATTATGTCGATATTGATATTTTAGTCAAAAATATTTGCAATTATGCCACTTTTAACATAGAATATTGATATGAAAGAATTCAAGCACGAAAACATCCTCCACAAGAGGCACTTTGACCTACAGTTTTCAATCCGCTTTGAAGTGGTTGACGACGTAAATTTTTATTCCCCCTTCCACTGGCACAACCACATAGAAATCCTTTACGTGCTTGAAGGAAAAATTGATTTTAAAATTGAGCAGCGAAAGTATGTCTTGGGCGACGGCGACATGATAATCATCAATTCGGAAGTAATCCATTCGTCAAAGTTGTGCGGCCATGCAAGGTATATTCTGCTTCAAGTTCCTCTTAGCGCTTTTGAGGGAGTTTATGAAGAAATAGAAAACGTGGTGCTAAAGGAAAGACCCACTTCTCTGGAAGCAGAAAAGCTTTTTGCTTACCTTTCCAAAATGCTAAAATCCGTGGACGACAAGCGGCAGGAAAACAGGATAAAATTTGTTTCTCTCCTCTATGATTTTTTCTACCAGCTTTTATCGCTTTATAAAGTTGAACAAAAAAAATCCGGGGCAACATCCTATTATGGAATCAACCGCATTTCGCCGGTAATGGCTTATGTTGAAAAAGAATTCCGCAACAAGATAAGCCTTGGCGATGCGGCAGACATTCTTAACGTAACGCCAGAACACATGTGCCGCCTCTTTAAGAAATATACGGACATGACTTTTAACGAATATCTTATGTCCCTCCGCATTTCCGCCTTTTACCAGATGCTGCAAAATAGCGACCAGAAGATTTCCGTAATCATGGATGAATGTGGGCTTACAAACTACAAAGTCTTTATCCGCGAATTTAAAAAGACCTTTGGTAAAACCCCGGAACAGGTTCGTGAGGAAAGAAGAAAAAGTTCCCTGTAAACTTACTTCCCTGTAAACCTACTGGGCAATACCGCGCATTTCTTCCAGGTTTGCATAACCGTGGCTCTTCATAAAGGCTTTTAGTCCGCAAAGAATTTCCTTGGCTACGTTGGGGTTTGCAAAGATGGCGCTTCCAATTTGAACCGCATGCGCACCAGCCATAATGAATTCAACCGCATCGTGCCAAGTTGCAATTCCGCCAATGCCAACAACTGGAACCCTTTTTTCAACAGGCAGTTTGTTCATCTCCTGCACAACATCGTAGACCATGCGCAGGGCAATTGGTCTTACAGCCGGACCGCACAAACCGGCTCGCACATTCTTAAAGAAAGGCCTTGCCTTATCCACGTCTATTGCCATTGACTGAATGGTGTTTATAAGGCTAAGGGCATCTGCACCTGCTTCCACACAGGCCATTGCAACAGCCCGCAAGTCAGGGGCATTTGGAGAAAGCTTTACCATAAGGGGCTTTTTTACAACCGCACGGACTGCGCTAACACATTCAAATGCGGCCTTTGGATCTGTTCCCCATGCCATACCGCCGGCCTTTACGTTGGGGCAGCTTATGTTAAGCTCTATCATTGGAACAGCACTTTCTTCTGCAATCTTTGCGGCTTCCACATAAGATTCTATGCTTCCGCCTGCAAGGTTTAAAATGGCAACAGGCTTGAGCTTTAGCATTTGTGGAATAATTTCTTTTGTAACAAAACGGATGCCTGGATTCTGCAAGCCTATGGAGTTGATGTCGCCGGAAGGAACTTCTATGCAGCGCTCACCTTCGTTGCCCTGGCGTTCTTCCAGAGTTGTTCCTTTTGAACAGATTGCGCCCCAGTCGTTTACGTCTGCAAAGCCACGGAAATTCTGTCCAAAGCCGAATGTTCCGGCAGCGGCAAAAAGCGGGTTTTCAAAATGAATGCCGCACATTTTCACGCTCAAATCCACTTCCTGATTTTCTGCAAGGGGAGCTCTTCTTGGACAAGGCGCTTCAAACTGAATTATGTCCGAATCAAAAACAGGTCCGTCTTTGCAAACTCTAAGGCTTCCCTGGCTTGTGCTTATTGTACAGCCAAGGCAGGCACCCGCTCCACAAAGCATTCTGTGTTCCATGCTAAGAAAGGCCTTTATTCCGCATTCCCTTGCAACTTTCTGAACGTAGACAAGCATTGGGGTAGGGCCGCAGGCATAAATTGCCTTGTAGCCACATTCCTTTATCTTTTGGGCAGTCAGGGCAGTTGGCAGCATACCCTTAATTCCTGCGCTTCCGTCGTCCGTAGTGATTATGGTATTGCCCTTTACGTATTCCAAACCGTAAGTTCCGCTCTTAAAGCAGGCGTAAAAGTCGTAGCTTGTGGCTGGCAAAGATGATGCAAAATTTGCAACAGGCGCAACTCCTATTCCTCCGCCAACAATACAAATTTCCCGCTTAGCAGAAGGTGCTGTAGAAGAGACGGCATCCTTTAATTCCGGCGTAAGGGCAAATTCATTTCCAAGCGGCCCCTGGACCAAAAACTCGTCACCGACATTCAGGCTGCAAAGTTCTTTTGTGCCTTCGCCCTTTTGCAAAATAAGAAACTGGAGCCGTAGCATCCTCTTACCGGAAGCAGAATCCGCAAATTCTTCTGAATGGTAAACGCTGATTGGTCTTTTAAAATAACCATTGCTGGTCTTTGTGCGTATCATGTAAAACTGGCCGGGCCTTGGGCAAATCTGACTTGGCCGTTCAAATTCATAAAGGGCCTCTAAAAGAAACACGTCCCTTTGCCCCGCCACATTTTCTATGCGCTCAACTTTTGCGCTTCCGTTAAATAAAATTCCATTACCGTCTTTGTCTATCTGAGCCTGGTCTACCATGATTGCACCTCTAACGCTAATATAATAAATTAAACGCGCTTTTGCAATTAAGCAATTTTATATTCAATTGGGCTTCTGGCATTTGACCGAACAGTGTGTTATACTTGTTCATATATATCTATGTATGTGCGCCGAAAAGTTTAGCATTGAGTATAGAGTACATGGCATACCGATAAAAACGGGGGTTTTAAATGAAAGCAAAAACTTTAGGATGTCTTGCGGCTGCATTTTGTCTTGCAATGATTTTTTCAGTTTTAGGCTGCTCAACTTTTGATGGACTTATGAGCGACCTTGCCGCAGTTCCATCATCGTCATCATCAGGCAAAACGAGTTAGCCCGCCAACGCCACTAAAACGACTAGCACAACAAAGGACGGAAAAACCGTAACCACAACCGTATCAGAGGACGGAAAGACAGTAACAACAACAATCGTAGAGGACATGTACAAGCGCAAGGATACAGACGAACCTAAGTACGTAACTTATTTTGCGCCAGGAAACATTGTCTATTCTGACGGTACCATGACTACAGAGTACTCCTTTGACAAATCAAAGACTCCGGTCGCAGTTATTTTTGATGCAAAAAACAGGCTTGGCGTTGCACTCACGATGACAAGTCTTGCATGGGCTGATGAAAATTCCTTGGGGTACAAAATGAATTTTAAGACCAGCAGCACTTCTGGAGCCGACAACTGGAATGTAATAAAGGCTGCCGATCCTGCCGGAACAAACACTCCTGAAAAATGCGCAAAAAATTATCCGGCCTTCAACTACTGTGCAAATTATTCAGCGCCAGGATACAAGAGCGGTTGGTATCTTCCTTCAACTGCTGAACTCAAAATGCTCATGTACTATAAGTATAATGTAGAAAATGCACTTAAAAGAATACCGGGTGCAGAGCTGATAAATCCAAGCGCTTCAAAAAATGAAGCTGATTATTATTGGTCTTCAATGCAGTGGGTGTTTAAGAGCAATGAAAATCTTGCAAATAATTATATAGCGGCGACAGCCTACAGCACCAACCTTTTTGCGAATGCAGACGATTCTACACACGGCACACCCAAAAGCTATATCTATAATTTTGTAAGACCCATACGTAAATTCTAAAGCCACGAACACCAAGAAGCCTAGCCCCGGGCGTAGGGGCCCGCGCAAGCGGGTTGCCAAGGGGGCCCTGACCCCGGCAATGGAGGCGAAAGCCGGAACCCCGAAGCACGGGAGACAAAAGGCATTTTTTGCCGTGTAGCGGCAAAAACAGTTTTAAGAGGCCTGTGCTCCAACATTCAAGGTGGACAAAGAATACTTTCTTCTATATACTATCTGCATGGCAAAGACTGTAGACGACAAGAAAATTATTTACACGATGGACCGCGTTTCGCGTGCATACGGAACAAAGGTTGTTCTTAAAGACATAAGCATTTCATATTATTACGGTGCAAAGATTGGCGTTATTGGTGAAAACGGTGCCGGTAAATCTTCGCTATTTAAGATTTTTGCAGGAATAGACAAGGACTACACTGGTGAGACCCACCTTTCGGACGGTTATTCCATGGGCTACTTGGAACAGGAGCCTTATCTGGAAAACGGCAAGACCGTAAAAGAAATTGTTATGGAAGGCGTAAAACCCATTACGGATTTGCTTGCTGAATTTGACAAGGTAAACGAGGCTTTTGGAGACCCCGATGCAGATTTTGACAAGCTGTGTGCCCGACAGGCAGAACTTCAGGAAAAGCTTGATGCTGCCGATGCATGGAACTTGGACGCAAACCTGGAGCTTGCAATGGATGCCCTCCGCTGCCCTCCGCCGGATCAGGTTGTAGACGTGCTTTCCGGTGGTGAACGCAGACGTGTTGCCTTGTGCCGCCTTCTTTTGCAGCAGCCGGACATTCTTCTTCTTGATGAACCTACAAACCATCTTGATGCAGAAACCGTTGCTTGGCTTGAACGCCACCTTCAGAACTATCCGGGAACAATTATTGCAATTACCCACGACCGCTACTTCTTGGACAATGTTGCAGGCTGGATTTTGGAAATGGACAGGGGAGAAGGCTATCCTTTCAAGGGAAATTATTCTGCATGGCTGGACGCAAAGCAGAAGCGCCTTGCCCTGGAAGAAAAGCAGGCTTCCGTTCGCCAGAAGCAGATGGCAGAAGAGCTTGAGTGGATTCACGCTGGTGCAAAGGGTAGGCAGGCAAAGCATAAGGAACACATTACAAAGTATGAGCAGCTCTTGGCAGAAGAAAGCCAGAGGGTAAAGCTTAAGGAAAGTCAGATTTCTATTCCGGCAGGTCCCCGCCTTGGCAACGTTGTAATTGATGCGGAAAAGCTTACAAAGTCTTTTGATGACCGCGTTCTTTTTGAAAACCTGGACTTCCACATTCCGGCCGGTGCAGTAGTTGGAATTGTTGGTCCAAACGGTGCGGGTAAGACAACCCTCTTTAAGATGCTTGCAACTGCCGCTGGACAGAAGGTTCTTCTTCCCGACGGTTCACTTGGAGAGGAAAAGCCTGATTCCGGAAACATAAAGGTTGGCGAAACGGTTAAGCTTGTTTACGTAGACCAGATGAGGAGCAAGCTTGATCCAAAGAAGACTGTCTGGGAAACTTTGAGCGACGGTTTGGATTTGGTAAAGCTTGGTGCTGTGGACGAAAAGGGCCGCCCTGTTAACGGTGCAGTCCGCGAGGTAAACAGCCGCGCCTACTGTTCTTGGTTCAACTTTAACGGGCCTGAGCAGAACAAAAAAGTGGAAGTGCTTTCTGGTGGAGAAAAGAACCGCCTTAACATGGGCATGATGTTCAAGGAAGCTGGCAATGTTCTTCTTTTGGACGAACCCACGAATGACTTGGACATTACAACAACGCGTTCTCTTGAAGAAGCCATAAACGATTTTGCAGGAGTTGTGCTTGTAATTAGCCACGACCGCTATTTCCTGGACAGGGTTTGCACCCATATCCTTGCCTTTGAAAACAACAGCGAAGTCAAATGGTACGAGGGCAACTGGTCTGAATATGCAGAATGGAGACGGCAGCAGCTTGGAGAAGACGCAGACCGTCCTCACAAGACCGTTTACAGAAAGTTGGTGCGCTAAGTATGAGCAAGCTGGACGTAGGCCTTATAGCCCTGGATTTAGATGACACTCTTTTGGACAAGGACCGCAACATTTCCGACAAAAACGTGGAAGCGTTAAGGAAGGCAGCGGAACTTGGCATTTACGTTGTCCTCTGTTCTGGCCGCGCAGAAGACGCAATTCTTCCCTATGTGCGCCGCTTGGAGATTGCCGGTATGCAGGCAGGCCGCTACATAATTGCCATAAACGGATGCTCCGTCTTTGACCTTCACGAAAGAAAGCAAATCTACTGCCAGAAGGTTTCCTACGACATCCTTCACCATGCAAACGAGGAAGCCCAAAAGATGGGGCTTTTTAGCGAAGTCTATACTGCGGACACAATTTACTACCAAAAGCAAACCGAATGGACGGACATAGACGTAAAGCTTTGCGGACTCAAAGGAAAGGAAATAGAAGACTATGACGCTTTCCTACAGCAGGGCTTTACAAAAATGCTTGTCCCCGGAGATCCAGACCAGCTTCAAGTTTTGCAGAAAAAGCTAAAGGCCGATTTTGGTGATAAGGCTGTTGTCTTTACAAGTAAGCCATATTTTCTTGAAATCTTGCCACCCAACTGCGGAAAGGGAGAAGCCATAAGCTGGCTTTCCGACCACATTGGCCTTGACAAGAACAGAACGATGGGCTTTGGCGACAGCATGAATGACGAAAGCATGATACGCCTTTGCAAGTACGGCGTTTGCATGAAAAACGGACTGGATTACATAAAGGGCATTGCCGACTTTACTACCGAATATGACAACAATTCCAGCGGAGTTGGAATGTTCATAGAAAAAAATGTTTTGTAAGGCAATCCTTTCCATACGAACATGCATTACGCAGGGAAGCCCGACTCTTTTTACTCCCCGCATGATTACAGAATTCCTTTGCAAAGAGAAAATTCAGCTGGCCGCAATAACGGACGTAAACACCTGCCTTAATGCGCCGGCATTTTCTATCTGCTGCAAGCGGCATGGAATCTTAGCCTTGTACGGAATGGAAGCATGGTGCAGGGACAGAAAAGCCCTTGTTCTTTTTTCCAATCTGGAACTTGCAATGGATTTTAACTACGCATGGTACCGAACGCTGCCCGCTGATTTGCCCCAGGATTTACATGGACAAGACCCCAGGCAATACTGCGTTGATGAAGACGACGGCATTCTTTCCGTAGAAAAAAAATACCTGCAAGTTGCATCCCCTGTTTCATTTAATGAACTTAAAAAGGAAGTCGAAAGCAAGGGTGGCCTCGTGTTTAAAAATGAAGCCCTGCCTGACAGATACAAACAGCCAATAGAAGAAATCTTTCAGCTAAGGAAAAATTTTCTTGACTTTGACATAGGGGATTGCGGCCTCTTTTCTGCCAATGAATCAATCAACTTTCAAGCAATCCGCACAGGCTTTGAGAAGCTCCAAGGGTCTTGAGCAAAGAGTCAAGCCTTTCCCTGCTTTTTTGAACAGAGGCATTTATCTGTTTTTCAGCAGCATTATCTTCAAGCCCGTCACTTTGCACACATCCGTCTTTGGCAGGTCCGGCATTCCGTTTGCGGACAGCGCGGAGCAAAATGTTTTTGGGCGTATGCTCCATGTCTATAAATTCCAAAACCTGAACGCTGTAGCCTGCTTGTTCCAAAAGCTCCGCACGTATTGCGTCTGTTGCAAGGGCTGCAAAGCGTTCGCGGAAGATTCCCCAGTGTTCAAGCGAAGCAAATGGATTTGAAGGCTCAACAAGAGATTTGTTTTTTTCCAGCTGTAAGTTAATTTCGTGCTGGCAGCATGGAACGCTAAGAATGGCAAGGGCATTTTGCTTTACCGCAAAATTCAGCGCAAAGTCCGTGGCGGTGTCGCAAGCGTGAAGGGTTATGATAATATCCGGCTTGTTCTCGTAAGAAAAATCCGCAATGTTTCCCACAAAAAAATTAAGTGAATCATAATTAAGTTCATCAGAAAGTTTTTGGCAATAAGCAATCACATCTTCCTTTAAGTCCAGGCCCGTAATCTGAACAGGAATATTTTCAATCTGCCAAAGATAATAATAGACTGCAAAAGTAAGGTATGATTTTCCGCAGCCAAAATCTGCAATGCGCAAAGGCCGTTCTCTGGAAAAATCTTTGCCGTAAAGTTTTTTTACGTCTGGAAGAATGTCCCGCACATATTCAAGAAAGCGGTTTATCTGCCTGAACTTTGCATACTTGGAAGCAACAACGCTGCCGTCTTTTGTCATAACGCCAAGGTGAACCAAAAAAGGAATGGGGTTTCCTTCCTTTAGAATATAATTTTTTGTACGGTTTCCAGAAGGGCGGTTTTCCATGCTCTGCAAATTTATGTTCTTCATTCCACTGGAAATATTGCGCACAGATTTTTTTACTTCTCCGCGACGGTTGCAAAAAAAAATTATTTCCTGCGAGTCAGTCTTTTGAACAACATTCTTAAAAGTTTTTCCCGCATGTTCATCTATAAAAGCATTCACGTCTTCTTCCGACATTGATTTTTGAAAGGCCTGTGTCTTTGTAAAAAATTCCGCACTGTAGGGCAGCTTCGCCTTTTTTGCAGATGAAAGTCCAGCTTCTGCATTGCGGAAAATCCTAACTTTTATAAAATCCTTTCCAAGAACTTGCTCACAGTTTTCTGCCGGCTTAGAAAAAGTAACGCTAATAACCATGCTAAAAATATACAAACATTCCGCTTAAATTTCAATTGAGGCTTTTTTCAAATTTTCTGGACGGTAACTGTCACCGCTCTACCATCCACTCTTCCTCTAATTCGACCGAACAGGCCTTTCGCCACGGGCTTTGCGGGGTTCCGCCAGCCGGCTCCATTGCCTTGCGGCAACGCTCCGCGCCCCTCCAATCCCGCGTAGGACTTGCCATCAAAAAATCCATCCATGAATTTTTTGATGGATTGCAGAATAGCTACGCAATTCTGCATGCTGCTAAGTCGCCCTCCCTGGCTTGATATTGCTTTGCAGAAAAATCCAAATTGAACGCAAAAAGCCCTTGACCTTTTATTATTTCTATAGTAATATCTTAGAAATAAGTACGACGCTGGGTAGAGCAGTTGGCAGCTCGTCGGGCTCATAACCCGGAGGCCGTTGGTTCGAGTCCAACCCCAGCTATTTTGCAAGGCAATTCTTAGCAATAAGAGTTGCCTTTAGTATTTTAAATTCCTTCTTAGCACGATGGACTCGAAGTGTAGTGAGCGCGCCGCAGGCGAAAAGGCTGCACGGATGCAGCCGTCAGCGAACGGAACCGGGCTGGAGGGAGCAAACAGGAAGTTTGCGACTGGAAGCCGAGTCCAACCCCAGCTAAAGCCGAAAAAAAATCTCCCCCTAAAAATCAATCCGCCCAAAATTTAAAAATTAGGTATTGACACAATACTTAAATAAATGTAATATGAATTAAAAGTTAAGTATTAATTCAATACCTAAAAGGAGGCAAGAAATGAGAGCCAAAAAAAACACGCAGGCTTTGTCGGAAGAGCAATTTCTTAAGCTCTATAATCCAGAAGATTACATAAGGCCTTCTGTTACAACGGATTTGCTTATACTTGGAATCAACAAGGATTATTCATCGCTCAAGGTTTTGCTTGTAAAAAGAAATGAACATCCATATATTGACCGCTGGGCTCTACCCGGAGGATTCATTCAGAATGACGAAACGGCCCACAATGCCGCAAGCAGAATCCTGCAAAGCAAGACTCACCTAAGGGATGTTTATCTGGACCAGATTTATACCTTTACCAAACCCGACCGCGACCCGCGAACCCGGGTGATGAGTATTGCCTATATGTCCCTGGTTTCAGAGCCTGACGAAACTAGCTCAGATGATGAGGCTTGGTTCAACCTAAAGTTTACGGATCAATCCATTGAGCTTTCAAACAAAGAAAAGGGAATCTTCATTTCCTACACGCTCAAGAAGGAAAGCTTCCAGAACGGAATCGTAAGATACGGAAATTTTACGGCAGCCTTGGCGGGCAAAGAGGGACTTGCATTTGACCATATTGAAATTGTAATAGAAGGAATAAAGAAATTGCGGGAGCAGATCTTTTATGGCAACCAGGCATTTTGCCTTGTGGAAAAGACCTTTACCCTCCCGGAACTTCAGCTTGTTTTTGAGTTGATTCTTAACAGGCCTCTTTACAAAAAAAGTTTCAGGGATATGGTCAGCGAAAAGATTGTTCAAACCGGCAGCGAAAAAAAATCAAAAGTTGCCGGCGGTAGAAAAAGCAAGGAATATATGATGAAGGAGGTTTAGCTTATGGAAAATTTAAAAGCTTCAATTAAAAGGGAATTGTCTGGGTGGAAAAAATGGCAGGTCAGCTGGCTTTTTCTTGCAACCATAATAATTTTGGGAGTTTCAATTTACCAGAAGGACACATGGATTGGCATACTTGCATCTTGTTCCGGAGTAATATGCGTCATCTTCTGCGGAATGGGAAGAATATCAAATTATCTGTTTGGAACAATCAACACAATCCTCTATGCCTATATTGCATGGAAGGCAAAATATTATGGCGATGTAATGCTGAACCTGCTCTATTATTTGCCAACAAATATTATTGGGTGGATAGCATGGAAAAAGAACATGAACGGAGAAACCAATGAGGTGTACAAAAAGCGCATGTCCGTAAAAATGGATTTGCTGCTTCTTGCACTAAGCCTGGTCGGTGTGTTTGGATATGCCTGGGTTTTAAAACTGCTCGGCGGAAATCTTCCCCTTGTAGACAGCATGAGCACTGTCCTTTCCGTAATAGCGCAGATATTGATGATAAAGAGGTTCATGGAGCAATGGCTTGTCTGGATAGCCGTAGACGTTGTGTCTGTAATAATGTGGGTGGCAGCTCTTTCAACAGAGGGTGCAAGCATTTCCGTTCTGTTGATGTGGGCTGTCTTCCTGATAAATGCGGTTATCATGTTTGTAAAGTGGTTCATTGAATCAAAAAAAGTTCAGAAGGAGGAAGCTAAAAATGATAAACAAGAAGAAATATAAAGTTGGCATGTACGGAGGTTCCTTTAATCCCCTTCATCTTGGCCACTTGGAATGCATCATAAAAGCAGCAGGTCTTTGCGAGGAATTATATATCGTAATCTCATATCGTGATGATGATTCTGATGTTCCGCTCAGGGTAAAAATCAGGTGGGTCTATCAACTAACAAAGCACTTGGGCAGCGTTAAGATTCTATCACTAAAAGATAGGGTAAAAAATAAAAAAGACTACGGAGAACAGCTTTGGGAAGAGGACTGCAAGCAAGTAAAAAATGCGATTGGAAAAAAAATCGATGTGGTCTTTAGCGGAAGCGATTATGATCAAAACAGCTTTTGGAATAAGTGCTACAAAGATTCCGATTACATAATCTTTCCCCGCAATGTCTATAATTCAACTGATATACGCAAGGACATTTATGGCCACTGGGATTGGATGCCGCAAGTAGTGCGCTCCTACTTTACCAAGAAGGTTCTTTTGATTGGAGGTGAAAGTGCCGGAAAGTCCACCCTTACCATAAATCTGGCAAATTATTTTAACACTGTCTATCTGGAAGAAGTTGGCAGGGATTTGTCGGAGCTGTCTGGAACGGACGAGTACATGCTTAGCGAAGATTTTACAAGAATCCTTGTGGAGCATAAGGCAAAGGAGTTGAGGCTTATTGGAAAAAGCAACAAGGTTTTCTTTGAAGACACGGACTGCCTTGTGACCCATTTCTTTCTTGACTTCCTTAAGGATAAAGATGCAGAAAGGAATGGAAAGCTTGCTGATGCAATAGCCGCATTAAATTCCTATGACTTGATTCTTTTTCTGGAGCCGGATGTTGACTGGGTTCAGGACGGCGACCGTAGCGAGGTTATAGCATCTGACCGTGAAAAGTACAGCGAAATGCTCAAGTCTTATTATACCCGGAATGGGTATAGTTTTAAGACCATAAGCGGTGACTACAACACAAGGTTTGACCTGGCTGTAAAATACGTAAAGGAATTGTTGGAAGCAGGAAAATAAAAAAGCATACATACCGGAGTTTTACGGAAATTACTTTAACCTTTCTCTGGTATGTATGCTATTTTTTTGTTTTTGGCTTGAATTAACGCCTGTGTTCATCACGGGACTTTTTCATCTCGTACATCAGGCTATCGGATTTTTTTAGCAGGTCGGAAAATTCGTTTTGCGTGCCGGATAGCTTTTTGACAATTGGACCATAGCTCATGTCAACTTTGTAGGGAAGCGGCTGCGTTTTGTTTGAAGCATTTATGATGCTTTCCAGATTTGCACAAAAATTATCTATTGCCTGATTTTCGTTATCCCGAATTCCCAAAATTAAAAATTCATCTCCGCCAATCCTAAATGCAATATCATTGTTGGTCAGTGAGGCTTGAATGATTTCTGATATCTTTCGAATGGCTTTGTCGCCTTCATCGTGACCAAAATTGTCGTTTATATATTTAAGGCCATTCATGTCACAAATGCAGACTAAAAGAGGCTTCCCGCTTTTCAGTGCTTCGTTGCAAAGGCGGTTCGAAAAATATTCCATGCCCTTGCGGTTGTAAAGACCTGTCAGAGGATCAATCCTGAGTTCCCTCTGCAAAATATCTTTTTCTTTTCTAAAACGCTCATAATGTTCGGTTGCATCAATAAGAGCATAAAGTTTTCCAAAGTTTTTTTCTTTGAGTATAAGGTTGTTTTCTTCTGCCGTATAGATTTTGTTGTTGACGCTTATGCCACTTCCATTCTGTATGGCTTCTTTGATTTCTGCAAGAACTTGAGATGAATTGATGTCAATATTTGGATACATTTCCTTTGCGGGTTTGTTAAAGTATTGAATGTACCCATTGGTATCAACTGCTATAATCCCTTCTGAAAGGCGGTCAATAAGAAAGTCGCGGGCAATTTCTTTTGCACCCAAAAGATCGTATCGGAAAAGGGCTATGAACATGACGACAATACCGATTACGTAGCCAATCATAGTAACCTCGTAATCTTGCGTTATGCTTACAAGCTTGAATGTTTGGACCGCAAAGAAAAAGCATTCAATAAAGAAAGAAATGATAACTGTCATCAGCCTCTTTTTTTTTGCCGAATTCTTTTCCTTGTGCCACGCAACAAAAAGCCATGCGAATCCGGAAATGATGTATGTGGCTTGGAGAAGCATGTAGATGTGGTGAATAATTCCGTCACCATGAACGAGCTTCGGAAAAATTCTTTCGGTTGAAAAATAGAACCAAGAGTAATATAAAGTATGTTTTTGAAATGTAAGAACTGAAACATAAATTCCCAGATGAATAAACACCAGAAAGTTTTTCAATAATCTGGGGACTGCAATGTTGCAAAGGTCTGCGGTAAACAAAACCAGAAAAAGCGTTATCCATGTGCGGCCTAGGTAAGAAATTTTTAGCGCTGTGACATAAGATTCTTGTGAGGTGGAAAGCAGTTGGAGGAGATAGGCAACGTTGTTGAGTAAAATCGCTATGCAGCTTAAGAACAAATATCTAAGCGGAGAATTCTTTAGCCTGCGAAAGATTACCCAACTTTCTATAAACAATCCGATTATGCTTGTATATTGGATTGAAAGCAAAATTTCGCGCATTATTTTATCCCATAGTAGTCTCTTAAATAGATTATAAGATATATTTGGCACTTGGGCAAGTTTTTTTTACGGATTGCCTGCTGATTGCCTGTATTATCCATTGCCACGCTTTTGCTTTTTGTGCTAACTTCTAAATAATATGGACTACATGGACGAAGCTTTAAAGGAAGCATACATTGGAATCGAGAACAACCACGGAGGGCCTTTTGGCTGCGTGATTGTAAAGGACGGCAAAATAATTGGTAGGGGACACAACAGAGTTCTTGTAAACCATGACCCGACATGTCACGGAGAAATGGAGGCTATCCGCGATGCCTGCAAAAATCTTGGCACGCATGATTTGTCTGGTTCAACCCTTTATACAACGGCGGAACCATGTCCAATGTGCATGGGTGCAATTCTCTGGGCAAATATCCGCGAAGTCTATTACGGATGTTCAATCAAGGATACAGACAGAATCGGCTTTAGGGACGATGAATTTTACGAAACCTTTTCAAACAGGACGTCCGTTATCAAGGAAGCAAGCAAAGAAAAATGCCTGGAGCTCTTTGATGTCTACCAGAAAAAAAACGCCCAGCGCTACTAGGTTGAAGTCTTTAATCTTCCAAGAGATTATGACTTCCGAAAAATGATGCGGGGATTTTTTGGCTGCACATGCCAAGCTGACTATCTTGACTATAAAATTCATTTACACGGTTATGCAGTCTGCTATGCAAAAACAGAATTTGGGGAGAGAACCAGACGATTGCCCTGGACAAGTTACCTAATGGATTAATCCACAAAAAGATGTTAGCATAATTGTATGGACATATCGCATTTTTATCTTGAACGAGGGGCAGGTGAGCCTCTGATTCTTCTGCATGGAAACGGAGAGAATTCAAGTTATTTTTTTAACCAGATGGATGCCTTTTCTGCGGCCTACCATGTATTTGCGCTAGACACAAGGGGACACGGAAAAACAGAAAGAGGAAGCGCCCCTTTTACAATCAGGCAGTTTGCTGATGATTTGCTTTCGTTTATGGACAGCCACGCTTTGGACAAGGCGAACATTCTTGGTTTTTCTGACGGAGCAAACATTGCCATGATTTTTGCAATCAAATATCCGTCAAGAGTTAAGAAGCTTATTTTGAACGGTGGAAATATTAACACTGGCGGAATAAAAGCTGCAACACAGATCCCAATAGAGATAGGGTATAAAATTGCAAATGCGTTTGCAAAGAAAAGCCCCGGTGCAAAAGCCAATGCCGAGATGCTTGGTCTAATGGTGAATGACCCGAATATTTCTCTGGAAGAGCTAAAGAAAATCCAAGCTCCAGTTCTTGTTATTGCCGGAACAAAAGACATGGTAAAAGAAAATCATACGAGGCTCATTGCTGAAAGCATAGGCACTGCTGAACTAAAATTCATAAAAGGAAATCATTTTGTTGCAAACAAAAATCCTTCGGAATTCAACGATGCTGTCTTGAAATTTTTGCGGCAGTAAAAAATACTTGAAACATACTTGAACAAAAATTTGACTTGTGATAGTGTAACATTAAATTAATTATTCAGGAGGTTGAGAAAGATTATGATTTGTTTGTTTAATGTTTCGACCTCCGCTTTTTATGCATTGTAAAAGACGCATATAGTCTATTGCACCTTTCTTGTACTAAAAGCGGAGCTGTGTTGGAATATCTTTTTGGATATTTATATTCGCTTTTAGGAAATTCAAATGAAATCAAATACTCTTATCACTGCGCGCGTATCATGCGTACAGAAAAATGTGTTTACACTTTTGCCATGTGGAGAAGACAAGTGTGTAGACAGCAACATTGAGCTGCCAGGAAAGTTAAAGGGGAAATTCTACAATCTTGGTTTGGAACCACCTGTTGTTGGTGACTATGTAAAGGTTGCTACAAATGAATATGGTGATGCCCTGATTGACGAAGTGCTTCCCCGCGCTACGGCATTTAAGCGTCCAAACCGGAGTGGCCATGCAGAATCTTTTTTAAAGAATCTTCTTGAAGAAACTATTGCTGCCAATTTTGATTATGTTTTCATAGTTACTTCTCTGAATCAGGATTACAGTGAAAACAGAATTGCCCGCTACGTTTCTATTACATTGCAGACTGGAGCAAAGCCTGTCGTAATTCTTTCCAAGTCGGACTTGTGTGAAGACGTAGAACTTAAGGTGGAAATTACAAAGGCAGTTTGCGACAAGGCCGATGTTGTTGCAATCAGTTCGCTTACAGGATATGGCCTAGAAAAACTTGAGCCTTATATGCAAAAGGATAAAACAATTGCCTTGGTTGGTTCTTCGGGTGTTGGAAAATCCACTTTGCTAAACACTTTGAACGGTGAAGACTTAATGGATGTAAACCACATTCGCGATGCGGACGGAAAGGGGCGTCATACTACAACTTACCGGCATTTGTTCAGGCTAAAAAACGGAGTCTGGATTATGGACACTCCCGGTATGCGCGAAATTGGCGTGCTTGATATGGAAGACGGAATAGACGAAACCTTTTCCGATATTGTGGGTCTTTTTGGACAATGCAAATTCAATGACTGTTCCCATACAAACGAGCCGGGCTGTGCTGTTCGTGCGGCTCTGGAAGACGGCAGCCTTAGCGAGGAGCGGTGGTCTACGTATCTTCAGCTTCATAAGGAAAATGAATGGGGTAAAGCCAAGATGATTCGGATTGCAAAGTTCACAAAGGAATATCAGAAAAACAGGTACATGGGTTGGGATATAAAGGAGTAAAAGCGTATGTTGAATAACTTAATCATCAGGGCAGAAAAGCCGGCAGATTACAAAAATACAGAACTTATGACCATGAGGAGTTTTTGGAATAAGTTTGGGCCTGGTTGTTCTGAACACAATATGGTTAGAATCATTAGGGAATCAAAAGATTATATTCCCCAGATAAGCCGTATTGCCGAACTTGACGGTAAAATTGTTGGTGCTGTTTTTTACACAAAGGCTTGGATTGATGACGACAGCGCAAAAAGAGAGGTTGCACTTTTGGGGCCTCTGTCTGTTGAACCTACCATGGAAGGTAACGGCATTGGCGGCGCACTGCTTGTAGAAAGTATAAAGCTTGCCAAGGAAAATGGAATTGCGGGGATTATTCTTGCAGGTGAACCGGGCTATTATCCCAAGTTTGGATTTGAATTGTGCAGTAAGTACGGAATTACGGATGCAGAAGGAAATTCATACGATGCATATCTTTGCTATCCGTTAACAGATGCCTTTAAGTCTTGCAAGGGCAAATTCATAGAGAGCGGGGACTTTGCAAAAATTGGCGACGAAAAGCTTTTGGAAAAAATCAGCAAAGAATTTCCTGACTATAGAAAGGTAAAAGTTCAGGAAGGTTTTATGCAGATATTTGACGAGCATCTTGGCCGCGTGGAATCCATTCAGGGTGAAATTTATAATGTGCGCTACTGGGAACTTGTAATACCTGCTAAGCTTTCTGGTAACTTGCAGGAAAAGCCGTATGTTGGCAGCGACGTTCAATTCTGTTGGAACCACAAGGGAGGAGAATCCAAAATTACAAAAGTGGTCAAGAATCTTCTGGAGCAAAAATGAAAACAATAATAACCATTCAACACACGCAATCACTTCATCACACCAACGGAATGGTTGGTTCATGGGCGGATTGGAAACTTACGGAAACTGGTGTTGAGCAGGCAAAACGGATAGGTAAAAAACTAAAAGCTGAATTGGGAGAAAAAGAATTTGTTTTGTATTCATCCGATTTGCTTCGTGCAAAAGAAACCGCAGAACAAATTGGAAAAAGTTTGGGACTTGTTCCAAAACTAAGATTTGAGCTGAGGGAAAGAAATCTTGGCAAATGCTGCGGACAGTCGGTTCAGTGGCTTCGCGATAACATTGAACAGGTTGAAAAAAGCATTGACGACAGAATGTTCTCTGATGCAGAAAGCCGAAGGGATGAGTGGAACAGGCTAAAACCTTTTTTTGATGAAATAATGGCGAATGACCAGGAGAACATTATTATTGTTTCTCACGGAGATTTGCTTAGTGCCTTCAATGCAATGTTCTTAGGGCTAAGTGCAGAGTCATTAAACTCCTGCGAGATATTCGGCTTGCCGGGAGGTGTCTCTTTTCTGCATGAGAATGACGAAGGAAAAAGGATTATAAAAAGAATCAGCGACAGCTCATATCTTGTATAAAGCCTTATATTTCAATTTCCAAAAGAATTGGAGTATGGTCTTGGCGTGGACCTGAATCAATCATTTCGGATTTTTTTATTTTGCCTTTGATGCGGTCGCTGACAAGAAAATAATCTATGCGCCAGCCTGAATTGTTTATCTTGCTGGTTTTGATTCTCTGCCCCCACCAAGAGTAGATGCTTTTTACGTCTCCATGGATAAAGCGGAAGCTGTCCACAAACCCCTTGCTTAGAAGCTGGGTAAAGTCTTCCCGCTCTTCATCCGTGAAGCCTGCCGAAAAATGATTGCTAGCAGGATTTGCTAAGTCAATTTCCTTGTGGGCAACATTAAAGTCTCCGCAGGCGATTACCGCTTTTTTCTTGTCTAGGGAAGAAAGGTAGTCGGCGTATAGGGCATCCCATTTTTGGCGGTAGGCAAGTCTTTTAAGTCCGTCACCAGAGTTGGGCGTGTAGACATTTACAAAATAGAAGTTTTCAAATTCAAGTGTGAGTAGGCGTCCCTCGTCATCCATTGTGTCTGGAGCACCAAGCCTTGGCGCAAGCTTTTGAGCCTTGAGACCTTCTTTGTAGAGAACCATTGTTCCTGCATAGCCTTTTTTTGCTGGCGGAACAGAAGAAATCCATTCAATGCTGTAGCCAGAAAGATAGGATTTTAAAAGCTCCAAATGCTTGTCGGAAGGTCCGTCTGCGGGCAGCTTTGTTTCTTGAATTGCAATTATGTCTGCATCGTAAGATGCAATTTTTTTTAGCACGTCCTGGGAAAGAATTGCTCTTGCCGAAGTTGAAGTAAGTGCCGCATTTAATGAATCTATATTCTACGAAATAAATTTTGCCATTTGAATCTTCCTTTTATTTTTTGATTATATCACTACGGCTTGGAAAAGCAAGCATGAATCAGCATTTGGCTAATACTTCTTCGTAGGATTCCGCTCTTATTACGCGAAAATTTTTTTCTATCTCTCTGCTCCAAAGATCAATCTCGCCTTCTATGTTGGAAAGCTTTGGCAGAATAAAGCCCCATGTACTGCAGCCTGCCTTTTTTAGCTGGGGAAGAAAATAGGAAAAGCCCCATTCTACGTCTTCTTTAACATCTTCAAAACCATTGCGTGCGTCTACGACAAAAATGCTTCCTTTGTGTTCCCTTAGCATTTCAAGCGATGCAATGACCGGATTGCGGTAGTCGTCAAAGTGGGCTTCCTTTTTCCACACGTGAAGGACAACATTGTCTTTTGCTATGTATTCGCATTTTGCATATTCACTTTCAAACATGGCACTTCTCCTATTTCTCTGCTCTGACGGATTCTGCAAAGTATAATTCAAATCTTGTTTGAATTTTATCATATTTGAATTTGCTTGTAAACTTGCTGTAATAGCAGTTGTCCTGTTAATGACGAAATGCTTTTTTAGTGCTATATTAATCTTATGTTAGATGTAAAACTTTTTCCGCTTGAGCTGTCAGACAGGGAACAGTTCATAAGGGACAATCAGGATGCGTTTAATTATGGTGCTATGGAAGAATTTGGGCAGAGGGACATGCACTTTGAGGAAGATGGAGAAATAATTTCCCGAGATACGATTTCTTCTGCAATTGATGAAGGTTCAGCCTACCGCATTGTTGAAAATGGCAAAATTCTTGGAGGCCTTGTTGCTAAAACGGAATATGACTGTGGCCAACTTGAATTGCTTTTTGTCTCTCCGGCTTTTCATGGCAAAGGCCTTGGCTACGCTGCTTGGTGCGAATTTGAGGCAATGCATCCCGAGGTTATGGTTTGGGAAACAGTAACTCCTTATTTTGAAAAGCGCAACATCCATTTTTATGTAAACCGTTGCGGCTTTAAAATTGTTGAATACTACAACAATCATCATCAAGCACCTGATGACAAGAACTGTGAACTGCAGGACATGTTCCGCTTTGAAAAAATTCTTCCTGCTACAAAAGAATCCATACAGGAGCAGATAAAGCGGATTTCTTACTACGAGGATATAATGCAAAAGGCTAAGGGCGGATCTGAAGAGATGCTAAAAAGTTTGTCGGGCTATTACGGCAGTTCCGCATGGAAGCGTGATTTTGCGGCGGATGAAGCAGGACTCTTGCCCAAAAACCTTGCGCGTGGTGTTTTGTCTGAAGATGAAGTTTATAATCTTTTGGAAGAATACGGCAAATAGGAGACGCATTTATGGCTGTGGACTTTACAGAAAAAGCAAAAAGGTATCAGGCGATAGATGAGATAATCGCATCCGGAAGAAAATTAAAATGGAATCAAATTATTTCTGAACTCTGGGACAAGTACAACATCAAAACCAGCCGCACGTCTTTTTTTAGGGACATAGAAGACTTACAGGAAAAATATCAGGCTCCAATTGATACTGATTTTGAAACAAACGGATATTTTTATACGGATCCAAAATACAGGCTGCCGCGTTTTTATACTGATGAAAATGCCGCAAAAGCAGCCAAGCTTATAAAGACACTGATGGACATGGTAAAAGGCAATCCTCTCTACAAAGAAGCGCAGGAAGTTTTTGAATCGCTTTCAATAGAAAACCATGATTTGTCCATAGAAAATATTAGGATAAACAAAAAGCCGGACAACGACAGGATTATTTTTGTTGGTGCGCCAAACAAGTCAATTCCTGCAGAAACGTGGAGGATTATAGATGAGGCCCTTAAGCAAAACAGGGTGATTACTTTTGTGTACCAGTCTCTTACGGATCCAAGGCCTTATAAAAGAATGGTTCAACCCTGGCAGCTTATTTTTGACAACGGCAACTGGAACCTGCATGCCCTGGATATTGTAAAAAAAGCAAGCCGACGTTATTCGCTTGGAGAGATGAAAAATATTCAGATGACAAAAGAAGTCTTTAAGCTTCCAAAAGATTATGACTTCCGAAAAATGACGCGGGGTTCTTTTGGCTGCATGTGCCAAGCTGATTATCTTGACTATAAAATACATTTGCACGGTTATGCTGTCCGCTATGCAAAAAACAGAATTTGGGGAGAAAACCAGACAATTGTTCCGGACAAGAAAAATCCTGGCCCCAATGGAGACGGAATAATTTTGAGTTTTAGAAGCAACCAGCTTTATTCCATACAGCACTGGACTTGGCAGTGGGCAGACGAAGCAATGCCTCTTGCACCAAAGGAATTGGTGGACGACTGGCTGGACAAGCGGGCAAAGGTTAGCAAGATGGAGCTATAGCCACTGGACGAAGGCGGTTTTGTCTTTGCTGTTGTAGCCGGCCTTTTCGTAAAAGCGGAGGGTCTCTTCTCTTTTTGAACCGGTAAGCAGCATCATCTTGTAGCAGTTTTCTTTTTTTGCTATGGCTTTTGCATAGTCTAGGCATTCACTTGCATATCCCTTTTTGCGGTAGTCTGCATGAGTTACTACATTTTCCACAAAAGCGTATGGCCTTACATTCCTTGTTAGGTTGGGGATGATTACGCAGACACAGGAAGATACAATCTTGCCGTCTATCTCGTTTACAATCAGGTGGTGGTTCTTGTCTTCCATAATCTGCTTCCAGGTATTTTCCAAGTGCTCGTCCTGATTTGGAATGCTGTCTTCGTGCAGGTACAAATAAAGCTCCAGCAGCGCATTTAGATCATTTTTGTTTGCTTCTCTTATCATTTTGATTTTGCAACCTCTTCATACATGGCATTAAAAAGTTCACGGAGGAAATCTTTGTTTTCTATGTCTTCTACCAGAAGCATTTTCTTTGCACCTTCGTAGGGGACTTCCAGCGTGGCATCCGGCATTTTTTCTGCGGCAGATTTTATGTTTTTTACAAGAAAGCGGTTGTCGTAAATTCCACCGATGATTTTTTTGCGGTAATATATGATGAACTCTCTCATCATTGCACGGTAGCTTATTTGATCAAGCAGGGAAAGCTGCTCTAATACAAAGTCAAGATATTCTTTTGTAGACGCCATCTTTTCTCCTTGCCTTTTCTCTATAAAGAATTGAGCCAGTCTTCTTTTGTAAGAAGGCTTACATATCCGTTGCGCTTTTCATGCATCAGTGGGACATCAACATTTTCTGACTTCCACTGGAATTTAAAGCCGCACTTTTCCTGAACCCGCTTGGACTTTTCGTTGCCTTCGTAATAGCCAACCCAAATTTTTTGCATGCCGCAATCTTCGAAAGCGTGGCGGATTATTTCTTTTGTGGCCTCTGTCATTATACCGCAGCCCCAGAAAGGTTTTCCAATCCAGTAGCCAAGTTCACACTCGTCATCACGTTCGGTCATGTCTGTGTGCCCGTTAAGCTTTAGTTCAATTGCGCCAATTGCCTTACCGTCTTCCTTTAGGCATATAGCGTAAGCCTCTTTGCCATTTAAAACATTTTTTATTACATCACGGCTTTCTTCTATGCTCTTGTGGGGAGGCCAGCCAGCAATTGGCCCGACATCTGGATTGCTTGCGTATTTGTACAATTCTTCTGCATCATCATCTTTCCATTTGCGCAAGATAAGCCTTTTTGTTTCCATATTAATTTGTTTCCTATATAAGCTTTTGTATTTTTTGTGCTCATTCTGTGGGCGGCAAAAAGCTTGATACAATTCTTTCAGAATTTATTTCTTTTGGCAAGAGCGGGTGCAAGAGTAAGAATAAATGAATGGCGGAAAAGAGGATAGGGTGGTATAATGTAGAAAATATGAGCTGGGCTGTTTAAGCGCTGGAGGAAATGAAGATGGCAGAATGCAAAGAATCAGACTGGAAGCTCTTCCGAGGGAAGATTGTCGATTGGCAGGAAAATTACATGGCGAGGCTGAATCAGAAGATAATCAAAATACTAAGCGATGAAAACAAAACGCAATCTGATCGTTTTTGGAAGGCAAGTAAAATCATTGACAGCGAGAAAAAATCAGTTGGCGTTGTATGCGAATTGAAACGCAGCATGCTCAAGTGGAATATCGTTTCTCTTATAAACCAAAAAGTCATTACGATGGATGACTTGTCAGACTTCAGTTCTGAATTACAAGAACATATTGCACTGATGATGAGAGATTAGGGTCTCGGACATTCCGGCAGTTGATTGCCTATAAAATTATTGCTATATTCAGAGAATGGGTTTTGAAAAATCTTTGGATCAGAGGGAAGAGTCCCGGAATTTTTTTAAGTCGCTGTTTACGATTGTTGGTCCGATTGCGCTGCAGAATTTGATTTCGGCGGCGGTTGGTTCGGCGGATGTGATAATGCTTGGCAAGGTTGGGCAGGATGCAATTGCGGCAGTGAATCTGGCTTCGTACATTCAGTTCATTCTGTTTTTGTTTTTTATTGGACTTTCTTCTGGTGTTGTGATGCTGGCGGCTCAGTATTGGGGCAAGAAGGACACTCATTCCATAGAAACGATTTTTGGTATTGGATGCAAGATTTCGGCAGCGATAGGGCTTGTCTTTGCCTTGTCTGCGTTTTTTGTTCCAGGATTGCTGATGAAGATTTTTACGGATGAGCTGCCCCTGATTTCTATTGGAAGTGAATACCTTAGGTTTGTAAGCGTGGGATTTTTTATTCTTGCTTTTTCGCAGATTTATCAGGCGGTGCTAAAGAGTATTGAGCGGGTTAGGACTGTAACCGTGATTACTACCGCAGCCCTTTTGCTTAACATTGGTTTGAATGCGGTTTTTATTTATGGTCTTTTTGGTATGCCAAAGTTGGGAGTGCGCGGTGTTGCCTTGGCTACTACTATTTCGCGCGTTATTGAGCTTTTGGTTTGCGTGTTTGTGTGTGCGCGTGTAAGGGAAATTCATTTTGGGCTCGAAACGCTTTTTAGGAAAAATGCGGTGCTGCTAAGGGATTTTGTGCATTATTCGCTTCCTGCTATTGGAAATGAAGCCGTGTGGGGTGCGGGTTGGGCTACGTATGCAGTGATCATGGGGCATTTGGGTTCTGATTTGGTTGCGGCAAATTCCGTTGTTAACGTGGTGCGCAATTTGGCCAGCGTTCTTTGCTTTGGCATGGCTTACGGAGGAGCGATTGTGCTTGGCAAGCAGATGGGGGCAAACCAGATGGAGCTTGTTTCGCGGAATGCTTCGCGTCTTGTAAAAAGTACTATTCTTGCAGGTGCCGCAGGTGCTGTGGCTTTGGGCTTGTGCCGGCCACTTATTTTTAGGATTGCAGATTTGAACGAGCAGGCAAGGTTTTACTTAACGCCGCTTTTGTACATAAACTGCCTTTCACTTTTTGGTGCGGCAATTAACACCGTTCTGATTTGCGGTGTCTTCCGTGCTGGCGGTGATGCAAAGTGGGGCTTTGTTCTTGATGCAATTGCAATGTGGGCAGTTTCTGTGCCACTTGGATTTTTTTGTGCATTCGTGCTTCATTTGCCTCCCCTGGTGGTGTACCTGATTCTCTATGTTGATGAATGGGAGAAGATGATTTTTAATGTGATTCACTACAAGCGGGGCAAGTGGATGAAGAATATTACGCGGGACTTTGAATCATAAATAATCATAAATATGGAAGAAACAAATAAAGATACGGCAAAGGGCTTTACGGGAAACCAGCTTAAGCTCTTTGCAATCATTGCGATGACCATTGACCACCTAACCTGCGTCATCTGGCCCGGCTACAACTACGACTGGTGGATTATTTTGCTGCACATTATTGGAAGGCTAACGGCACCCACGATGTGGTTTATGTGTGCACAAGGTTATGCCCATACACGCAACGTAAAAAAATATATTGCGCGGCTTTTTCTATTTGCTTTTATTTCGCACTTTGCATACAACTTTGCATTTGGAATTCCTTTTGTTCCGTTTAGGACAACGGTCTTTAACCAGACAAGTGTTATCTGGGCGCTGGCATGGGGAATTGTTCTGCTTTGCATTTTGGATGCGGACTTTCTAAAGAGCTGGCAAAAGACTGCCTTTGTTTTTGTGATTACGGCAATCGCTTTTCCTGCCGACTGGTCAAGCATAGCAGTCCTCGCAATCATGGAAATTTATATCCACCGCGAAAACCTGACCAAGCAAATCCTGCACATGGAAAAATGGGTTTTGCTTTACGCGCTCGTCTGGTTTTTCTGCATAGACAAGGTTTACGCTTTTATTCAGCTGGGGGTAATCATTGTCTGGCCTTTCATGAAAAACTACAACGGTCAGCGTGGCAGGATGCACTTTATGAAATGGTTCTTCTACATTTACTATCCTGCGCATCTTGTGGTTTGCGGTCTTATACGGCTTTACCTGCACGGAAACATTAGCGCAATTGTTGGGGGATGAATTTTTTGCGGCACTTGCTTTTGGTACAAGTATTTTTTTTCGTCATCACTTGTGCCCAGTGTGTGGCGCTTCCGGGGTTCCGGGGCCCCAACCCCTCCATTGCGTTGCAACGGGCTTACGCCCGCCCCTCCAGTGCCTGCCGCGCTTTTTTATGCAACGCCTGTAACTAAAAGTCCTCTTATGTCATTGAGGTCATGCTTTTTGTAATCGGAAATATTACCAATCCGAATTATCTGATGAGATATATTTTTGTAGGCTTGATTTTATATTTTCTGATTCATTTTCAAAATTATAGACGGGAATCTGGAAGAGTTTTTAAAGAAAATACTATCTTAGCAAAAACAATACAATTACCACCAAGGAAGTACGGCCGGGATTGGAGGGGCGGCGTAGCCGTTGCTGGTGGGTGAGGTCCCTGAGCGTAGTCGAAGGGGCGAACCCCAGCAATGGAGCGAGAGCGGAACCCCGGAAAGCCCTTAGCAATAGAAAGCGCCGCAGAAAGAAAATAGTTATAAGTAAAAGCTATAGCTTTCTATATCAAATAAATATATAAAACCTATTGACATTATAGGAAAATCATATTACTATGACATTATCCTAGTTGATTGCTAGGAAATAAAGTTGAAACACAGGAGGTTTACGGTTTATGGAAATTTATTTTGAAAAGTTAGTCCGCGAAAATTTTAGGAATGGCCTCATGTGCTGTTGCCGCTAAAAGAGTTTCCGAACAAGTCCAATTATTCATTTTATTTTTATTTATTAGAGAGGCAAAACTATGGCAAATTTACATTTTGAAACATTACAGTTGCATGTTGGTCAGGAGCAGGCAGACCCAACAACGGATTCACGCGCAGTTCCTATTTACCAGACTACTTCTTACGTATTCCACAATTCAAAGCATGCGGCAGACCGTTTTGGTTTGGCTGATGCGGGTAACATTTACGGCCGTCTTACAAATTCCACACAGGATGTTTTTGAAAAGCGCATTGCGGCTCTTGAGGGCGGCGTTGCGGCTCTTGCGGTTGCAAGCGGTGCGGCGGCAATTACCTATACGATTGAGGCTCTTGCTCAGAAGGGAGATCACATTGTTGCACAGAAGACAATTTACGGCGGAAGCTACAATCTTCTTGCTCACACTTTGCCGCTTTACGGTGTGGAGACCACTTTTGTAGATGCCCACAACCTTTCGGAAATAGAGGCGGCAATAAAGCCCAACACAAAGGCTGTTTATCTTGAAACACTTGGCAATCCCAATTCCGACATTCCGGACATTGATGCCATTGCGGCTCTTGCACACAAGCATGGTCTTCCGGTTGTTATAGACAACACTTTTGGAACTCCATTCCTTATCCGTCCGATTGAACACGGAGCAGACATTGTTGTTCATTCTGCTACAAAATTTATTGGCGGCCACGGAACGACTCTTGGCGGTATAATTGTTGACTCCGGCAAGTTTGACTGGAAGAAATCCGGCAAGTATGCACCTATTGCTGAACCAAATCCAAGCTACCACGGCATTTCTTTTGCAGATGCAGTAGGACCGGCAGCTTTTGTAACCTACATCCGCGCAATTCTTCTTCGCGACCAGGGTGCGGCAATTTCTCCGTTCAATGCCTTCCTTCTTTTGCAGGGAACAGAAACTCTGTCTCTTCGCCTTGAACGCCACGCTGAAAACACAAAGAAGGTTGTTGAATTCCTTAAGAATCATCCAAAGGTTTCTAAGGTGAACCATCCTTCTCTTGCAGACCATCCGGATCACGCGCTATACCAGAAGTACTTCCCCAACGGAGGAGCTTCTATCTTTACGTTCGAGATTAAGGGCGGTAAAGAGGCTGCATGGAAGTTCATTGACAACCTTAAGATTTTTAGTTTGCTTGCTAATGTTGCGGACGTAAAGTCGCTTGTAATTCATCCGGCTAGCACGACCCACAGCCAGCTTAACGATGCGGAACTTGCAGACCAGGGTATTAGCCAGTCAACGATACGCCTTTCAATCGGAACGGAGCACTACGAAGATATTATTGCAGACTTGAGCCAGGCTTTTGACAAGGTGTAATTGCTTGCATACGGGTTAGGGATTTTATCAGCTTTTTATATAATAGGAGAATTTTATGAATAATATAGCAAAGAAAATTTTGACATTGGGTTTGGCTCTTTCCGCACTTGGAATCTTTTCTGTGGCAAAGCCAAAGACTGGAAGGACTGTTGAACAGATTAAGAAGAGCAAGACCATAAAAATTGCGGTCTTTAGCGACAAAAAGCCATTTGGTTTTGTTGATGAGAACGGTGAGTACCAGGGCTACGATGTTTACTTTGGAAACCGCATTGCAAAGGATTTGGGCGTAAAGGTAAAGTACGTTCCCGTAGAGGCGGCTGCCCGCGTGGAAGTTCTTGCCACTGGAAAAGTTGACATTGTTCTTGCAAACTTTACAGTAACACCTGAACGTGCACAGAAGGTGGACTTTGCCCTTCCCTACATGAAGGTTGCCTTGGGAATCGTTTCTCCAAAGAAAGCTTTGATTACGGATCCCGCCCAGCTTAACGGAAAGACACTGATTGTTGCAAAGGGAACGACTGCAGAAACATATTTTTCCAAGAACTATCCCCAGATTAAGCTCTTGAAGTTTGACCAGTATTCCGAAGCATACAATGCCCTGCTTGACGGACGTGGGGATGCGCTTTCTACTGACAATACAGAAGTCCTTGCCTGGGCAATTGAGAATCCTTCATTTGCAGTTGGTACGGGCGCAGATTCAATCGGCAGCCTGGATGCAATTGCACCTGCGGTTCAGAAGGGTAATACCGATTTGCTTAACTGGCTCAACAATGAGATAAAGGTACTGGGAAAGGAGAGGTTCTTCCATGCGGACTACGAGGCAACCCTGCGTTCCGTTTACGGAAAGGATTCAGATGCAGACAGTCTTGTTGTGGAAGGCGGCGAGCTGTAATAAGGCTTGCTGAATGCCACCTTGCCTTATTTGGCACTTACTAGTATAATCAAGTTCGATTAAGCATGCGCTTGCAGGAAGATGTCTTCTTGCAAGTGCTTTTTTTAACAAGGGTTTGCCGGTTGGAGTTTGTATGGATTTTGCATTTATAAAAGAAGTTTTTCCTTTGTTTGTAGAGGCGGCAATCCTTACCATAAAAATCGGTTTCATTGGTATTCTTCTTTCATTTTTTACCGGTGCTCTTTGTGCCGTCATACGCTACTGGAAGATTCCCGTCTTGCGGATTGTCGTGCGTGTCTATACGGAGCTTTCAAGGAACACGCCGCTTTTAATCCAGCTGTTTTTTTTGTACTTTGCATTGCCCAAGCTTGGGATAAAACTTTCGGGTGAGCAGTGCGGAATCATAGGCCTTACATTTTTGGGCGGTTCATACATGGCGGAAACATTCCGCAGCGCACTTGAAACGGTGGGCCGCAGCCAGTTGGAGAGCGGTATGTGCGTGGGACTTAGCCGCATTCAGCTTGTTCAGTATGTAGTCATTCCCCAGGCACTGAATGTTTCTGTACCGGGTCTTGTTGCAAACATTATTTTTCTTCTAAAGGAAACATCCGTCTTTAGCGCGGTTGCCCTTGCAGACCTGATGTTTGTTGCAAAGGATTTGATAGGGCTTTACTATAAGACGGAAGAGTCGCTTTTGCTTCTGGTTTTGGCCTATGCGGTTATCCTCTTGCCAATTTCCATTTTTTCTTATTACCTTGAACGGAGGCTAAAGTATGCCCAATACGGAAATGTTTGATTCCATATCGCTTTCTTTTTCCGTCCTGTTCAAAGGAAAGAATTTTGTAAGGCTTCTTGCAGGACTTGGTGTTACGATAAAGATTGCCCTTGTTTCGATTCTGTTTTCCCTGCTTCTTGGATTTTTGTTTGGAATGCTGATGACGCGGAAGAACAGGTGCATCCGTTTTCTTTCGCGGGTCTATCTTGAGTTCATGAGGATTATGCCGCAGATGGTATTACTTTTCATAGCCTATTACGGAATAACCCATGCCTTTGGCATTTCAATTTCCGGAGAAGCGGCTTCTGTCCTTGTGTTTACGATGTGGGGAATGGCAGAGATGGGGGATTTGGTGCGCGGTGCCTTGCAGAGTATTCCCCGCCACCAGTATGAGAGTGGCCGTGCAATTGGCCTTACTGAGCGGCAGATTTTTTTCTATATAATAATTCCCCAGACGGTTCGCCGCCTTGTTCCCCTTAGCATGAACCTGATTACCCGCATGATAAAAACCACGTCGCTTATAGTCTTTGTTGGCGTGATAGAGGTTGTAAAGGTTGGGCAGCAGATTATTGAGGCGAATAGGCTAACGATTCCTTCTGCTTCGATTGCGGTCTATGCCATGATTTTCTTTATGTATTTTATTGTATGCTGGCCGCTTTCACTTTTGGCGGATAAAATTGAAAAGAGGCAGAAAAAGACTTCGGGAGAATGACAGGAGAAGTGTATGGCGCTTTTGGAAATAAAGAATCTTGAAAAATCCTACCGCGAGGCTGGCGGAATCTTGCGCGGCGTTTCGCTGAACGTGGAAAAGGGTGAGGTTGTCGTTATCCTGGGGCCTTCTGGTTGCGGAAAATCAACCCTGCTAAGGTGCATAAACGGACTTGAAAGCATTCAGGGCGGGGAGATTTATCTGGACGGAGAGCTGATTTCCAACCGCAAAAAGGACATGCACATAATCCGGCAGAAGGTTGGCATGGTTTTCCAAAGCTATGACCTTTTTCCGCACATGACGGTTTTAAAGAATGTTATGCTGGGGCCAATTAAGGCTCAGAAGCGCAGCAGAGACGAGGTAGTAAAGCAGGCGGAAAGCCTACTTGACCGCGTTGGGCTTCTGGAAAAAAAGGATGCCTATCCGCGGCAACTTTCTGGCGGGCAGAAGCAGAGGGTTGCAATTGTTCGCGCTCTTTGCATGAATCCCGATCTTCTTTTGTTTGACGAAGTTACCGCAGCCCTTGACCCTGAGATGGTACGCGAGGTTCTTGATGTAATGGTGGACTTGGCTAAGGAAGGGCGTACCATGCTTATCGTTACCCACCAGATGGAATTTGCAAAGGCTGTGGCCGACAGAATTGTATTTATTGACGATGGAATTATCGTGGAGGAAAATACTCCAAGCGAATTTTTTACTTCCCCGAAGACAGACCGGGCAAAAAAATTCCTCGAAGCCTTTAAATTCTAAAAGAGGCGTGTTTACAAAAAGTTTCCCTGGTGTTAGAATACGGCAATTTTAATTAAAAAGAGGAATTTCATGTTAAAATTGCTTGAAAAAATTTCTACGACCGTCAGCAAACTGATGGCTCTGATTGTAATTGCGGTTGCGGCCTTGGCGCTCTTTGTTCCCCAGTCATGCAACTGGATTAAGACAAGTTCCATTAACTGGCTTTTGGGAATCGTAATGTTTGGAATGGGTCTTACCCTTAAGCCAAGTGATTTTAAGGTTGTGTTCAGCAGGCCGCTTGATATTATCATTGGTTTTTTTGCTCAGTTCATCCTTATGCCTCTTATTGCATTCCTTTTGATTAAGGCTTTTAATTTGCCTACAGAGCTTGCAGTTGGCGTAATGCTTGTTGGTACTTGCCCTGGTGGAACTTCTTCCAATGTAATGACCTACATGGCAAAGGGCGACGTTCCGCTTTCCGTTGGCATGACGGCTGTTTCCACTCTTTTTGCTCCCTTGCTTACGCCTTTCCTTACATGGGTTTACCTGCGCACAAGTGTAGACGTTAATGTTTTGGGTATGTTCCTTTCTATTATAAAGGTTGTTCTTGTTCCGATTGTGTTGGGCTTGATTATTAACCGCTTCTTCTCTAAGTTTACACAGGCGGCTGTTAAGGTTTTGCCGCTTATTTCTACAATCGCAATTGTTGCAATCGTGGCGTCTGTTGTTTCTGCAACGTCTGCAAAGCTTTTGTCTACAAGCCCAATTATTTATCTTGTGGTAATTTTGCACAACCTCTTGGGCTATGCTTCCGGCTACGGTGCTGGTAAGCTTTTGCGCAGGGGAGAAAAGAAGAGCCGCACTCTTTCTATTGAAGTTGGTATGCAGAACTCTGGTCTTGCAACATCTCTTGCTGTTTCACACTTTGCACAGTACCCGTTGGCTTCTATTCCGGGTGCAGTCTTTAGCACATGGCACAATATTTCCGGCGCAATCTATGCAAACATTCTTGCAAGCAGAAAGCCTAAGGATGAGGAATAAAGCAACCAATGCCATTAACTTTACGTCATTCTGAGCTTGACTCAGAATCTAAAGTCAATATAACGTAAAGAGATGCCGAATCAAGTTCAGCATGACAGGTTCTTTATGATAATTGCTGGCTGATTGGGGGATTGCACTTTGCTGTAATCCCCTTTTTTGTTGCCGTTCAACATTTGTTGGGCTTGGAAAGCACTACGGAATCTGTCATTAAAAGTGTTAATCTAAATTCTCAATCTTAGTACATAATCGTTATGTAAAAGCATCCTCCATCTTTTTTTCTTCCCTCTAGCAGTTGCAGAGAAGGTAAGTGCAACGAACATGGAATGCAATGTGGCAAAACAGTGTGCGGAAGCACTGGAATGTAGGCTGAAAGCGCGGCAAAAAAGCATTTGCGCGGTGCGAACGAAGTGAGTCTGATACCTTGTATCCGCGCTCGGCTTTTTTGACGCGTTTTCAGCCGGGAATGGAAGTGTTTCCGCATTTAGATTAATGCTTGCTAAGTTTTATTTAGATTTGCACTTACCGTTTACGGAAAGTGCCGCGCAATCTTGACGACTTTAATAATACTGAATATACTTAAACTACGATGGATAACAAAGGTGTTTTGGATTCGTTGTTGCGCTCTTTTGCCAGCTACTATGACGTAAAAACTGAAGGTGTTTTGCCGCCGTTTGCAGCCCAGGCGACTTTTAATATGCACAACGAGCAGTATTTTTTAGTCAAAGCGGCGCAGATTGCCCAGATTGATTCAAATGAATTTGTTTACATCGCCAGCGAAGAGAACCTTAATCAGCAAAAAGTAAATGAATTGGCGGAGGCGGCTTGGTCTGACGGCCTTTCCAAAGTAAAACCGGACTCTAACCACCGCAATTCCGACGTTACTCTAATAATTATTTGCAATACAATAGAAGAAAATTCATTCAGCCTTGTAAAAAAGCTTAAGCATTATAAGTCTTATCTGTTTGGCTTTCATGGCTGGAGCAATTTTAGGGCATTGGCATACGAAGTTTCCACTGGCAAGACGGTCACAAACAGACTGGGCAAGCCGTTAAAGAAGCTTGTTTGCAATCTATAAAAAACTTAAGAGGCTGTTTCAAAAGTCATGCTGGGATTCTTTGGCAAGCTTAGGATGATACTTTTGAAGCTGCTTCTAAATCTCTTGAGGAGGAGATGAAAATGACAGCATTATTGATTATTATTGCTGCAATCGTTTTGCTTTTCATTGGCTACGTTTTCTACGGCTCATGGCTTGCAAAGCAGTGGGGTATTGACCCTTCAAAAAAGACGCCTGCCAACTCTATGACGGACGGTGTTGACTATGTTCCTGCAAAACCTGCTGTTTTGATGGGACACCACTTTTCTTCTATTGCCGGTGCAGGTCCGATTAACGGTCCTATCCAGGCTGCTGTGTTCGGATGGGTTCCTGTATTCCTCTGGTGTGTAATCGGCGGAATCTTCTTTGGCGGACTTCAGGACTTTGGTTCTTTGTTTGCTTCTATCAGGCACGAAGGTAAGTCTGTTGGCGAAATCATTAAGGATTCAATGGGCAAGACTGCTAAAAAGCTCTTTATCATATTTGCCCTTCTTGTTTTGATTCTGGTTATTGCTTCTTTTGTTAACGTTGTTGCCGGAACATTCTTTACAAAGGCTAACGAGGCCGGCAAGGTTGCGTTTGGTTTTGTAACAAATCCTACCAACAACCAGACTACTGCAATCATTTCCGTAATGTTCATCGTTCTTGCTGTAATCTACGGAATTCTTACAAACAGATGCGGTCTTAAGACTCTTCCTGCTACAATCATCGGCATTGTTGGAATTGTAGTTTCTATTGCAGTCGGACTTAAGTTTGGCCTTGCAATGAGCCGCACAACATGGATTATCCTGATTGGCGTTTACATTGCGGTTGCTTCCCTTATTCCTGTTTGGATTATGCTGCAGCCACGCGACTACCTTTCAAGCTTCCTGCTTTATGCAATGATGCTCGTTGCATTTGTTGGTATTATCGTTTCTGCATTTACCGGCAGTGCAAGTTTTGAAATCCCTGCATTCAACTCTGCAAAGCTTGGTGCCATGTTCCCAACATTGTTCATTACAGTTGCTTGCGGTGCATGTTCAGGCTTCCACTCTCTGATTGCAACAGGTACTTCTTCCAAGCAGCTTGACAACGAAAGGAATGCAAAGGCCATCGGTTACGGTTCAATGCTTATTGAATCTGCACTTGGCATTATTTCCTTGATTGCCGTTGGTATGGTTTACAACAAGTGGATTGACAAGGGCTACGGTTCTCCTTCTGCTGCATTCGGTGCTGGTATTGCAATCATGTTCGGAAAGGAAGGCACAGGCGTTTACAACACAATCAACGCACTTCTTACACTTGCAGTTTCTGTATTCGCTCTTACTTCTTTGGATACAGGTACACGCCTTAGCCGCTTTATGTTCAGCGAATTGTTCCTTAAGGACAGCGAAAAGACTTGGAAGGATGCAAAGGGTGTACGCAAGCTTTTGGCACATCCGCTCTTTGGCACAAGCCTTATGGTTGTAATTGGTTGTATCCTCGGTGGCCTTTCACTTTCTCAGATTTGGGGCCTCTTTGGTGCAGCAAACCAGCTCCTTGCAGGTATTGCCCTTATGGCAGTTGCAGCATGGCTTGGCGAAGTTGGAAAGAACAACAAGATGTTCTTTATTCCTACAATCTTCATGCTTGCCGCAACACTTACATTCCTTGTAAAGAAGATAATCGAAAAGGTTGGCGTTGTCGGTTCTGGAAAGTCTGTCTGGGGCGACTGGTTCCAGCTTGCTTTTGCCGCAGCAATGGCAATTCTTGCAGTTATCCTTGTTGTTGAAGGCGTTAAGACCTTTAAGAAGCAGGCTGCAAAGAAATAAGCTGAATGCAGTTGCCGGTAAAATCTGGTGATTGCAGTTTGCAAAATAAAAGCCCGGTCGGGTCAAGGCGCATTGTCTTGGATTCTGGCCGGGCTTTTTTGTTTTTTTTGCGGCGCTTGCCTTGTTCAACAAAACGTTCCATAAAAGAACATCTTGCCATTTTTTCCATGGGTAACAAGCAGCGCCATGGACGGCGCGTCAGGTCTTAGCGTAAGAATGCGCGGGTTTTTGCAGAAAACCCGTAGTAAAAAATGGCAAGGAGGCCGTTTTTTTACGGGCTTTCCGGGGCTTGCCCTCTCGGCCGGTGCTGCGCACGCACTTCGTGCCCCCTCCAATCCCTGCCGTGCCTGTTTTGCAAACTCTAAAGCGATGCCCTGTAAATTGCTTCCACGTCGCTTGGGGTAAGATTTTTCCAGCCCTTGATTATTCCACTTGAACCGCATGCTTTTTTTGCCATTTCTGCAAAGTGCTCGTTGGTAATTCCGAGCTCTGAAAGCGATGATTTTAGGCCCAGTGTTTTATAGAAGAATTCCTTTGTTTTTTCTATGGCTGCTTTTGCGCTTTCCATTTTGTCTTTGCCCTGTGGAAGCCCCCAGACATTAGTTCCATAGTCGCAGAATTTTTGCGCGGTGTTTTCGTCAAGGACAAATTCCATCCAGTGGGGTGTTACTATGGCAAGTCCAAGTCCGTGGGTTATGTCGTAGACGGCAGAAAGCTGGTGTTCTATTGGGTGGCAGCTCCAGGGTGATTTGTTGCAGCCGCTTATGTAGCCGTTTATTGCCCATGAAGAAGTCCACATAAGGTTTGCGCGGGCTTCGTAGTCGTCCGGCTTTGCAAGGGCAATGGGGGCGTACTTGATTACGGTTTTCATCATGGCTTCCATGCTGCGGTCAAGCATGTAGAGTTCCTGGTTTGTGTTAAAGTAGACTTCCATTATGTGGGAAAGAATGTCTGCGCTGCCGCATGCGGTTTGGTAAGTGTTAACCGAGTATGTAAGAAGTGGGTTGCAGAAGGCTGACTTTGGAAAGAGGTGCTTGTCCGTAAGGCCTGTTTTTTCATCCGTTTCCGGGTTACTGATTACGCATGTTGGGTTCATCTCGGAGCCTGTTGCGGAAATTGTTAGCACTGTGATTACAGGAAGCGTTTCTTGAATCTTTTCTTTTTTTGCCATGAAGAGCCAGGGGTCAAAGTCTACGAGTGCTGCTGCGGATATGAGCTTTGCGGCATCCATTGCAGAGCCTCCTCCTGCCGCTACGATTACTTCTATTTTGTTTTCTTTGCAGAGAGACGCTCCTTTGCGGACACTTTCTATGCGGGGGTTGGGTTCCACACCGCCAAGTTCAAATAGGCTTGCACCCGCTTTTTTTACCTGTTCTGCAAGGGCATCGTAAAGGCCTGTCTTTTTTATTGAGCCTCCGCCGTAGACAAGCAGGACCTTTTTTCCAAAGCGGGAAATTTCTTCGCTCAAGTGTTCGATTTGATTTGGACCAAAATAATTTTTTGTGGGAATGTCATAGATAAAATTTGTCATGTTTGCTCCTGAAAATTGCTTCTATTATATACTTTGCCTAGTATGGAAAACAAGTGCCAGTGTTGCGCAATACAAAAATACGAACTTGTCTGGCGGGTCCCAGTAACGGAAAAAATCAAGGAATCCTCCCTAAAGGGTCCCCCCTTGCTTTTTTCCTACGTCCCACCGACCAAATTCGTATTTTTGTTCTTGCCAATAAGTAAAGAGCCATGGAGGGCGGCTTAGCGCATGCAGAATTGCGTAGCGATTCTGCAATCCATGAGAAATCCACGGAGGGATTTTCCATGGCGACCTACGCCGCCGTGGAGGGGCGCGATAGCGTTGCTGACGGCGCAGGTCCCTGAGCTATGTCGAAGGGCCGGAGCCGGCAGCAATGGAGGGGGTAGGGGCCCCCCGGAACCCCGCAAGGGCGGTGACGCAAAGGCATGGCTGTCGAGTTAGCCAAAGAGCAAAATGGTAGAGCGGAAAAAAGTACCGTCCAGAATATAAGGAAACAGACCCTGAATCGAGTTCAGGGTGACAGTTCTTCATTCAGGGTGACAGGATGCGTTCATGGTGACGTAATCCTCTTACGTGTACTTTAAAAAAAAATCCGAATGGTATATAATGTGAAAGAAATTTTTTACTAGAAGGTTTTTTATGGCAATGGTTATCTTAACATTGAACTGCGGTTCTTCTTCCGCAAAGTATCAGGTTTACGACTGGGACAAGAAAGAGGTTATGGCAAACGGTGTTGTGGAGAGAATTGGAATTGAAGGCTCCTGCATCACCCACAAGGCAAAGGGAAAGAAAACGGAAATAACAAGCCCCTGCCCAACACACAAGGAAGCAATTGAATTAATCATCAAGGAAATTACGGATCCGGAAGTTGGCGTTATAAAGTCAATGGACGAAATTGGAGCCGTAGGACACCGCGTTTTGCACGGCGGAGAAAAGTTCACAAAGTCTGTCCTTATTACACCTGAAGTTCTTGACGGCTTCCGCGAAGTAATTGACCTTGGCCCTCTTCACATGCCTGCAAACATCATGGGTATTGAGGCAGCCCAGAAGGTTATGCCAAACGTTCCGCATGCAGCAATCATGGACACAGCCTGGCACCAGACCATGCCCGAAGAAACATTCATGTATGCAATTCCCCGCGAATGGTACACAAAGTATGCAGCCCGCCGCTACGGCTTCCACGGAACATCTTTCCTGTATACCGCAAAGCGTGCAGCTGTTCTGCTTCACAAAAAGCCTGAGGACACAAACCTCATCATCTGCCACATTGGAAACGGTTCTTCCATGTGCGCTGTAAAGAACGGCAAATGCTACGACACAACAATGGGTATTACCCCGCTCGAAGGCCTTGTTATGGGAACAAGAAGCGGCGACCTTGACCCGGCACTTCCATTCTACATCATGCGCAAAACAGGCATGAGTGCAGACGAGATGGACACTGCGCTTAACAAGAAGTGCGGCTGCCTTGGCATTACCACAAAATATTCAGACCGCCGCGACATAGAAATTGATGCCGCAAAGGGAGACAAGCTTTGCCAGCTTTCCATAGAAATGGAAGCCTTGCGCATAAAGAAATACATTGGTGCATTTGCCGCAGAACTTGGCCGCGTGGATGCAATCGTTTGGACGGCAGGCGTTGGCGAGCGTGGACCAATTACCCGCTTTAAGGCATGCTCCGGTCTTGAAAACTACGGAATCAAAATTGACGCTCAGAAAAACGAATGGAGCTTTACCGGCAACGCAGAAACATGCATCAGTGCGGACGACAGCGCAACAAAGATTTTTGTAATCCCAACAGACGAAGAGCTTGTTATGACGGAAGACGCCTACGCCCTTATGAAGGGAACTTACGACGTTCACACAAACTTTACCTATTCCTTCCAGGATCCGTCCTACGTAAACAAGGCACGCGAAGAAGGCCTCAAGAAGGACATGGAAAAGCGCCCGCACTTGGCAGACGTAATCGTTCGTCCATAAGGCTTGGGTAAAAATTATACTGAATTTGCCGTCCGGATTTTTTCTGGGCGGCAATTTTTTTGTCCGACAAATGTTTGGAGAAAGAACACCTTTGCATTTTTTCTTATCTGCAAACAAGCAGCACCATGGAGGGTGCGTCATTTGTTGGCAAAATCGCTGGCAAGTTTTTGTAAGAAAACTTGTAAGAAAAAATGCCAAGGAAGGCATTTTTTTCTGGGCTTTCCAGGGTTCCGGCTTTCGCCTCCATTCTCGCAAAGCGAGAACGGCTACGCCGCCCTTCCAATCCCTGCCGCTAGTTTATTTGCAAATAAAGAAAAATTCTCAGTAAATTTTATGGAAAAACTCACTGAGTTTTTAAAAATTCTCACTGACTTTTTTAAAATTCTCACTGAGAATTTTTGCACTTTTCACTGCGGTTTACAAAGGCACAGTTTTTTTCTATTATATCTCTTATCCGAGAAATGATTTTTATTCAACAAAAGACGCTGGGGGTTCTTCCCTGATGAAGCAAAGCTACATACTTTATGGATTGAATGATGAAAAAAGAATATCACTATTTTTTTAATGAGTGTTGTGGCAAACATAGAAAAAATATTAGGTTTCTTGATTGGACGCAACTTATTTGGAGAATAAATAATGAATAAGATTTATAGATATTGCCTAGATACAAAGTCAGATGATCCAAAATGTATTATAAGGAACTATTTGCAAGAAAGAAAAATAAAATATTCAGATAAATATCTATTGGTTTTTGAGATATCGGATTCAGCTCCTTACTTTAATGATGTCATTAACTTCATGAATGCTAAATTAAAAGATGAACCACAAATTCGATGTGAGTACTCCAAGAAAGAACTTGCAGAAGCAAAGTATTTAGATATCTGGTTAAAAAAATATTCCGGTTATCCACAGCCTGATGATGTTGATGATATAAAGGATTCATATCTGAATTATACATTTGACATGACAAACTATTGTACGGAATGCGGAAACGGTCTTGTTCAGAAGGATTCTTTTTACCTGAAAAAATCATTTAACATAGAAAAAATACGTTTTGGCGGTGTGTACTGGATATACGACACATTCTTTATTACAACGGAACTTCGCGATTTGTTTATAAAAGAAAAATTTACAGGGATAGAATTTATTCCTGTAAAAAATATCAAAACCAAACAAATTGTTGATAATATTGTTCAGTTAAAAATCAACGCAATATTTCCAGAAAAGCTGAAATTTGATACTAAAGAAGTGATTAACTGTAAATCATGTAATACAATAAAAAAGCTGAAAAAAAATGATTCTGAAATCTTCGCCCCAAAAGATATATTAAAAGATTTGGATAAAGATTTTTATTTGAGTAAGGAATTTACAGGAGGTGGACTTCTATGTTGCCAATATGTCTTAATTTCCAATCGGGTGTACAAGTTTTTTGTTGATAATAAGATTAAAAATATAAATGCAGAACCCATTAAGTTTATATAATGCTTTTACTGCGGTTTACAAAGGCACACTCTTTTTATATTATATTGAAAAAATTGCAACGCGCTTCTGATTGATAGGGATTAGTTTATGTTTGTTATTGGTTTAATAGTTTCTATACTGTTGGGTTTAGGCATGCAAATAATTCGCACAGGAAAAAAGTTTTCAAAGAAAGGTTTGATAATTAGTATACTTGTAATTTCTTTATGCTATGTTTTGGGGTATCTGTTCGTTAAGTATAACCAGCTTCCTGGTATAACTATTTGTGATTAAGGGAAATATATTGGTATGGAAATCCTTGGAGTGGTGTTTGGTTATATCCTTATTTGGTTTGTTGGCGCGGCAGCAATTGGTGGTGGCTGGGTTTTGTTTTTCTTGCTGCGAATGCAGGCTTCTTTACGGGATTCTTTTGTTAAGTGGACTGTGATAATATTTGAAATATTCTGGTTGCTTGCTTTTCTGGTGTATGTCCTTTTTCCTGGGTTTTATAGCAATTGGTAAATTATAATTTTTCTTGTACGGATGCCGAAAGAACTTCGGTATGACGGTTAGGGAAAGAGTTTGCTTCTTTTACGGAAGTGGTTTTCTGTAGGAGACCGGTTAGGGATTGGAGGGGCGGCGAAGCCGTTGCGGAGCAATGGAGGGGGTAGGGCCCCCCGGAACCCCGGAAAGCCCGACCTGCCGAATGGCAGGGAACCGCCAGAAGAGAATGGAAAAGACTTTGGGGCTTGAGGATTGGATTTTATTGCCTTGACAAAAAGCGTAAAAAACTATAGTGTATAGATAATTATATGAGAGGCGATGTGACTAATAATTCTTGCCGGGTGCAGAGAGTGCCAGCGAGTTGTTATTCATATCGCTTTTTTTGTTAGTAAAATTGTACGGGGGAAAATATGGCAACTAACGTTCCTGAACTTTTTGGAAGCATGGTATTCAACCAGAAGGCAATGCAAGCGCGTCTTTCTAAGGAAACTTTTAAGGCGCTAAAGAAGACGCTGGACAACGGGGAACCGCTCCAGCTTGACGTTGCAAATCAGGTTGCCCACGCAATGAAGGAATGGGCCATAGAAAAAGGTGCAACCCACTTTACCCATTGGTTCCAGCCGCTTAACGGTATAACTGCGGAAAAGCATGATTCTTTTATTACGCCGCAGGATGACGGAACCGTAATAATGACTTTTAGCGGTAAGGAGCTTGTTAAGGGAGAGCCGGACGCTTCTTCTTTTCCGTCTGGTGGCCGCCGCGCAACTTTTGAAGCCCGCGGTTACACGGTTTGGGATCCTACTGCCTATCCCTTTATTAAAGAACATACGCTTTGCATTCCAACGGCATTCTGCTCTTACACGGGAGAGGCCCTGGACAAAAAGACGCCTTTGCTGCGTTCAATGGAAGCTTTGAACAAGCAGACCCTCCGCATTCTTCGCCTTTTTGGCAACAAGACTGTAAATCATATTGTAACGACGGTTGGCGCAGAGCAGGAATATTTTCTTGTGAACGAAAAGCTTTATGAGCAGCGCAAGGACCTTCGCATGACCGGGCGCACTCTTTTTGGTTCAAAGCCGCCAAAGGGTCAGGAGATGGACGACCAGTATTTTGCGGCGCTAAAGCCAATCATCGTAAAGTACATGGAAGACCTGAATGATACCCTGTGGAAGTACGGAATTCTTAGCAAGACTGAACACAACGAGGCTGCTCCTGCCCAGCACGAGATGGCTCCAATTTTTACTACGACAAATCTTTCTACTGACCAGAACCAGCTTACCATGGAAGTGATGAAGAAGGTTGCCCGCCGCCATGGACTTGTATGCCTTTTGCACGAGAAGCCTTTTGAAGGTGTGAACGGTAGCGGAAAGCACAACAACTGGTCAATGAGCACGAATGAGGGTGAAAATCTTCTTGAACCGGGCGCAACTCCGGAAAAGAATGCCCAGTTCCTTTTGTTCCTTACGGCAATCATTAAGGCTGTGGACGAAAATCAGGATTTGCTCCGCATTAGCGTTGCATCTGCCGGTAACGACCACCGCCTTGGAGCGCACGAGGCACCGCCTGCAATAATTAGCGTCTATCTTGGCGATGAACTTTATGCGGTTCTTGAGTCCATTAAAGACGGCAAGCCTTACGACAACAAGGCAAACCTTAAGATGACAATTGGCGTTGACGTTCTTCCGCAGATTCCAAAGGATTCAACTGACCGCAACAGAACCAGTCCCTTTGCCTTTACCGGAAACAAGTTTGAATTCCGCTCCGTGGGTTCAAGCCTTAGCATTGCAGGTCCAAACACTACTTTGGACAGCATTGTTGCCTTTACCCTTGGCCAATTTGCAGATGAATTGGAAAAAGCGTCCGACTTTAACAGCGCATTGCAGGCCCTTATCAAGAGGGAGATTACTGCCCACTGGAGAATCCTATTTAACGGCAACGGCTACGATGCAAGCTGGGTAAAAGAAGCGGAAAAGCGCGGGCTCTTGAACCTGCGCACCCTTCCCGATGCGGTGGCACATTATCTTGACAAAAAGAACATTAAGCTCTTTACCGACCTTGGCGTTTACACCGAAGTTGAGATGAAGAGCCACTACGACATAAAGCTTGAAAAATACTGCAAGGTTTTGAACATAGAAGTTGAGACTATGCTTGAGATGATAAACAAGGACATTTTGCCTTGCGCATTCAGGTACATCAACGAAGTTAGCAGTGCGGCCATAAACCTTAAGGCTCTTGTTCCAGGGGCAAGGGCTTTTGCTCAGGAAAAGCTTTTGGAAAAACTGGATGCGCTTGTGAACGAGCTTGCGGAAAAGGAAGCGGACTTGAGCAGCTGCCATGCCAGGGCAAAGCAGAACGAGGATTTTATGGCACAGGCCAGAGCCTACGCGGATGAAGTTATTCCTGCTATGGCAAAAGCGCGTGCCGTTGCCGACGAGATAGAGCCACTCCTGTCAGAGTCTTGCAAGCCTTATCCTAGCTATGAAGACCTGCTTTTTAGGATTTAAGACTCTATTTTTAAAATGTGTTTGTTTACAAAAGTTCCTACCAGCTGAATTGCGGGGCCAAGTAAAAGTCCAACTGCAATTGAGCCTGGCAGGGCTGTTTTTATTGGAACTACAAATATAATGCCGACCGTTGCTCCAATTGCAACGATTGTCATGTCGTAAATGATTCGTGATGCAAAGTGGGGCATGTGCTTTTCCGTAGCTTCAGAGAAAATTCTTGCAAGGGCATCATAAGGGGAAAGTCCAAGCTGGGCGTTCATGTAGAAGGCTGCGCTTATTACGAAGAGCAAAAGGGCAAGCACAAAAATTGTAAGCTTTATTGCAAGGTATTCGTTTGTGGAAAAGATTGCGGCAGGAATTGTTCTGTCCCAAAGCCAGCAGAAAAAGTCTGCGGTATAACCGATTAGCACCCAGTTAAAAAATGTGCCAAGGCCTATTAGCTTGCAGTTAATAAGTAGAACTATTACAAAGCAGACTGTGTTGTAAAGAAGCTGCCAATTGCCAAAGGTCCACCCAAGTGCCAGTGAAATGGTTTTGTTGTGAAAAGATGCCGGGTCTGTTCCCCAGTTTATCTTAATCAGGAAGGATAGGAAAAATCCCATAAAAAGAATTCCAAAAAACATGCAGCAGAATTTCTTTGCAAACTGTGGCTGGAATATCATTTTTTTAAAGCTGAATTCTTTGAGGCTGTTCTTCATGGAAAGAGATTATAGCGGGATGGAAAATAAAAATCTATATTGAGGAAGAAAATATTATTTGCTAGAATAAGGGCATAAAAAAAGTGGCGGTGAACGATGAGCGGTGAAAATAAGTCTGCGCTGAAATTTTTAATCTACGGCACAAATGTAGAAAGCCAGATACTTGCCTGTAAACTTTCCGAGCAGGGCATAGCCGTAACAATTTGCGAGAGCGGGAAAAAAGCCAAGTGGATAAGCGACTGCGGTATTACGCTGATTAATGCAAACTCTGGTTGGACTGAGACGGCTTATGTGGATGTTCTTGATGACGCTGGCGACTTGGACCAATACGATTTTGTTGTGGTTGCGGTTGAAAGGCTTCGGGTTGATTCCCTGCTTTCTGATTTGGTTTCTGTTCAAAATACCAACATTGTTTTTATGATAAATACCGCCATGGGCTTTTACGATGTGGAAAAGCTGCTTGGCATTGACCGCATGATGTTCTGCTCTATTTCTGCCGGCGGTTACGAAACTGACGAGGGCATTAATTATCTTATGGGAAACTACGCCCAGAAAATGTTCCGACCTACCGTTGCCGGGGAGTTTTCCGACAAAAAGACGGAGCGCGTAAAAATGCTTTTGGAGCTTTTGCGTGGCTGCGGTTTTGATGCGACTTTTGCCCGCAATGCAGATGCCTGGCTAAAGACCCATGCCGTTATTTCTTCTTCTGCCGCTAATGCCTTGTTTTGCTGCAACGGTGACAATTATGAGCTTGCCGCAAAGCCAGACCTTATTTCCTGCATGATTGATTCCGTTAGGGAAGGTTTTGCTGTTTTGAAAAAATACGGCATTCAACCGGAGCCTGCCTTTATGACTTGGACAAAGCTCCCGCGTGCCGTATTAAAAAAGATATGTTCTGTTTTCCTGAATACACAGTGTGCTGAATACACCCTTGCCCGCCATTATTCCGGCTGCCTTAGGGAAATGTATCTTTTGCAGTGCGAGTTTGACGCATTCATTGACTACAGCAAATCCTCCTGCCCAAACATTTCCCGTTTAAGAAAAGGTTTGTTTGAATATTTGCAGGAGGAAAAGTCTGTAAGAGTTTTAATGCGATAGAATTTCAATTCGTTAGAATTTAATTCGCTAGAATTTAATTCTGTCCTTCATGTCCGGGCCAACCATAAGCCACCACTGGCTTGGTTCGTCAACCCAGTATTTTTTAAAGGCTTTCATTACGTCTTCTTCGCTGACGGCCATAACTTCTGCGTCTGTCTTGCGGTCATGGAAGATGTCGTCGTAGGTGAGCAAGTTGGTGACGATTGTGGAAGCTATGTTTCCTGTGGTTGCGGAAGAACCGTATGTTGAATTTATGTACTTGTTCTTGTAGCTCTGCAGCCTGTCGCTTATTTTGCTAAAGATGTAGTTTCCGTCGTCATCAAGGGATTCAATGAGCTGACCTTTTAGCATGTAGTTTCTTGCTTCTTCCATTGCGGATACAAAGCTTTCTGGATTTGAAAGCTTAAAGAGGTATTCTTCGCCGATTGGGGCAAAACCGCTTCCGCAATAGCTTCCGGGTGTGTAGCAGACACCGTGGTGTTCGCGCACAACATTGAACATTACCGTTGAATACATGGAAGCAGCAAGCAGTGCCGCCGGGTAGTCTGGGCTTGTGATTGAAGGCGTTGCAAAGAAGCGGGAGACGTAGCCTGTACCAGCTGCGCTTGGGTGGGTTAGGATTACAGGTTCGCCTTTTATTGTGACAGGCGCTATCTGCGGAATCTTGTATACCTTGCCGCCTGTTGCTTTTAGCTGGCCGAGGGTTTTGTTCAGCTCGGAGACCAGCTTGCCTGAATTTGCGTTTCCTACTGCTACGACAAAAATGTTTTCCGGTGCCATGATTTCTTTGTGCAGCTTTTTCATGTTGGCTACCGTGATGTTTTCAAAAGACTCTGGTCTTACGCCTGCCTTTGTTTCGTAGGGGTGGCCCTTGTAGAAGACTTTGCTTGCTTCGTAGCCTAGGATTGATTCCGGGGAATTTAGCATGGACTGAATCTTTTGCCTTAGCGAAGTGGTTAGGTTCTGGTAGACCAAGTCCTCGTATGAAGGGTGGAGGAATCCATCGGTTAAGTAGGGGAGTGCTTCAAAGAGATGCTCGTCTATGGCGGTAAGGGTTATCATGCTGCCATGTCTTGTGCTTGATGAATGAATTGATGAGTCCGTTTCAAATTCCAATGTGTTGTGGGCAGCGTAGTCGTATTTTTTTGAAGAAGAAGCCATCATGGTAAAGAGTGAATCTTCCAAACCGGATGTTTCTGGTGTAAGGCGGGCAATTCCACCGCGTACTGCAATTGTAACCGAATTGATTTGGGAAGAATCCTGCTTCTTAAAGTAGACAGGTATTCCGTTCTTGAGGGTAAATTGCTTTACCTCAAGTTCATCCTGTATGCTGTAGTCCGCATTTCCGTTGCTTGTTGGCTTGTAGATTTGCGTGTCTTGCTTGAAATTTTCTTCTGCATCTTTTTCTTCTTTTGCAATTAGGGCTGCATCAGGGGCATATTTTGGTTTGTTCCACCAGAAGGCGTTTTGGGCAGTCACAGTTTCAAAACCTGCCGCTTCAAAGGCTTCCCTTGATTTTTCATATACTTCAGGGTTCACGAGGATAGTGACCAGGGGATTTTTTCCCTGGATGTATTTTTGGATTACGGCTTCCACATCAGGCTTTTTTACGTAGGAAACTTTTTTGTTGTAGCTTTTGTAGTAGTCAAAGTCCGTAACCGTCCACCAGAAGCGTATCTGCTGCAAAAGGCCGCTTGCAGTCTGGGCTGCCCAGATGTCATCATTCTTGAGTGATTTTTCGATGGCCATACGCTTTAGGCTTGTGAATAGGGATTCATCATCCAAAAATGCGGGAATTGCCTTGTTCAGCACCTGGTCCATGAAAATCTTTGCGCGTCCGGGCAAATCCTTTTCCGGCTCAAGGACTGTTGCCGAGAATGAGATGAGGCTGTCTGCGCGGGATGTTCCGTAGCCGGATGAAATGTACTGGACGTCCGGAATGCAAAGCTCTTGGTTTTCTGCAACCGTCTTTTTGAATATTCCGTCGGGGTCGTCCAGCAGGTTGAGCATGTAGTCAAGTGCGTAGGAATCTTCCCTGTCAAAGTCTGCGTCTGCTCCGCGGAAGTTTATTTCTATTTCTGCAATTTGAGGGGAAACCCTGTCGCTTGGCATGACGGCAAATTTTGTGTTTGCAAATGGGGTCATGCTTTGCTGCTTTCCTACTGCCGGTGCTTCGTTTCCGTTGTTGCTCCAAGAGCCCCAGATTTTTTCTATTAGATTTAGGGCTTCCTTTTCGTCTATGTCTCCGCCAACAAAGAGGGCTGCGTTCTTGGGAATATAGTATTTGTTCTGCAGGGCGCGCAGCTGCAAAACGCTTGCGTCTTTTACAACGTCTGCAGAGCCGCTAGGGGAAAGGCGGTAGGGTTCATCGGGGAAGAGGTTTGAGATAAGGTAGTTGCTGAATATTGTTCCCGGTTCGGCAAGTCCGCCCTGAATTTCTGAAAGGACTACTTTCTTTTCCTTTTCCAGTTCATCCTCTTTCATGAGGGGGCTTCTGATTGCCGCGTTCCAGAATGCAAGTCCTGTTTCCAGCTGGTCAGAAGGAACTGTGATAAAATAGTTTACGCAGTTAAGGCCGGTGGTTCCGTTCCAGTTTGTGCAGCCCATGTCGCTGAGTGCGCGCTGTACGGAAGCTGCATCCGGGTAGAGGGAATTTCCCTTGAACATCATGTGCTCGTAAAGGTGGAAGAGGCCTGCGTTCTCCTTTGTCTGGGTGACGCCGCCTGCCTTTACCGCTATTTCTATGTAGACAAGTGGAACCGCATGGTTTTCTGCTGTAAAAACCGTAAGTCCGTTGCTGAGCTTGTGCTCGCTAAAATTCTGCGCTTTCTTGCAGGAAACAAGTGCTGTTTCTGCTACAAGGGCTGCAATAATGGCAAAAATTTTTAACTTTGCATTTTTGATTTTCATCATAAACTCCATAAAAAAATAAAACCGCAGCGAAAAACACTGCGGTCTTATTCTAGCACAAAATGCCTATTTTATAAAATAGACATAGTTTTCTTTGCGGGGCGGAGGCTTGGGCAGGGCCTTTTGAACCGTAACCACCGGGTAACCTATTGCCAAATGGCCGATTCCCTCGTAGTCTCCTGAAATGCCCCATGCCTTTAGCATAGCCTTGCCTTCTTCCGTCTGGAATTCCTCACGTGCCCTGTGGATCCAGCATGAACCGATTCCCAGGCTGGAAGCTTCTGCCATCATGTTGCCCATAACAAGTGCACCGTCGTAAATGTGGGTTGGTACATTTTTATCTGCAAGCACGATAAGTATTTCTGGCGCTCCGTAAAACGGATCAACTTCCGGCCCTTGTCCTAGAACCGCCGCATTCATGGCAGAGATTTTGTCGCGTACGGCTTTGTTTGTAACCGCAATTATTATTGCAGACTGCAAGTTTTTTCCGCTCGCGGCATATTCACCTGCCGTGATTATTTTTTCAAGCTCTTCATCCTTGATAAGTGAGGACTTGTATTTGCGGCAGCTTCTCCGCTTTAGCAATTCCTGCAAAATATCAGCCATAATTCCTCCCGTATCATTCTCCCCGGGATTCCCACCTCTGTAAGTATCGGAATTATTTTTTTGTGAGTTTATAGGAATTTGGCTTGCGCTTTTAAGGCTCTGTTAAGATTGCCACCACCAGTCGTTGCAAAGGGTGACTGGCTGGGGAAGCTTTTTGTGGCTGATAGAATACTCGTAATTTTCTTTGTTTTTGCACTGTGTCTCTGCTGAATCCGTCTTGGAAGTTTCATTGCCGCTTTTTACAAAGGGGTGCTCTATGCTGCTTCCTGCCTTTGATTCTAGCTCCAGCGCAAAGTGTGTTACTGGCTGCTCTTCTTCTGGCTTGCCCTCTGTTGCATTGCCTTCTGTTGCGTTTCCGTCTATGTCGCAGGGGTAGGCTTTGCTTGCTTTTCTGTTTTCGCTTTTGTCTCCATCCCTTACCGTAACGGTAAAACTTTCCGGATTAAAGTCTTCCTTGGTGAATGCAGAAAGGTAAGGGCCTGCGTTTACGATTATTTTGTCTGCAATGGCATTTTCGTCTTGGCCGTGAATGACCAGGGTATAGGAATAGGGCTTTTCTGAAAATTCCTTGATTGTGTCCTGGATTATTTTTCTGCGCCACTTGAATGCAATAAGAATGAGTATTAACATGAGGGCCATGACTGCAAGGCCGTAGCTTGTTTCCATAAAAATCCCGCCTCCTAGTCGAATGAATAAACATGGTCGTACTGGTAGTTAATCAGGTAGACGCGGTTCCTTTCATCCAGGTTGATTTCCAGGTAGTGCTTCCCGTTGTTTTTTTCCATGTAGACGAAGCCTTTGGTGAAGGACTGTAGTTTATATGCCAGTTCGAAGTCCGGCTTTAGCTTCTTTTCTATAACTGAATAGTCGTCACCGATTTTTAGCGAATGAAAGCTGTATGCGCTGTTCCAGTCACCCAGGGTTATATTTTCTACCTTGCCGTCCCTGTAGGTGAAGGTCTTGCCTTCCTGCTTGCTTATGTATTTCCTTAGTTCTGCGCGGTGCTGCCAGAGGTCAAGGCTTGAATTCTTTTCTGGCTCCTGAATCTTTGTGGGTTTGTGCGGAGCTGGCTTTGTTGTCTTGCAGCCGGCAACAATGCAGGCCGTCAGTGCGATGCAAAGGAATGCAGCTGCTGCAAAAAATATGTGTTTCATACCTATTATTCTAGCAACAGGGCGGTTTTTGTTCAACAGAGCTTTTGGAACTTTTGCGGGGGAGACTCCTGTGCCTGATTGTGGCAGGGTGAAGCCTGTTGCTAAAAAGTGAGCATGGCTTCAAATGATGTTGCGCTGTCTGTCTTTCCGACTACGGTGTAAGTATTGGTCTCTTTGCTGAATGAGCCGTAAATTTTTAGGGTTTCGCCGGGCATTGCTTCCTTTGAGTAGTTTAGGCGGAAGGCGGTAAGGTTTTTGGCCTGGAATTCTTCGCTTAGGGCATCCATTGCAAAGGCTCCGTAACGTGAGTTGTTTGTGTGGCCGTTGCCATCCATGTCTGAGAAGAGAATTTTCCGTTCTGCAAGAAGCTCCATGTTTTCTGGGATGGAAATTTTTGATGGCTTTTCGCAGTCGTGCTGCTTTTGGTCTGTTGGGGCTGTGCGCATGGTAAAATTCTTTAGCGGAAGGATTCTTCTGGTCTGGGGGTTTACGAGCAGCCATGATGAGAGGCCGTCCACGAGAGCATTGCCGTCTTTGTCCTTAATGCGGTATGCCCTTACGAATTGGAGCGCTTCTGGCTTTTCTTCCCAAGTGGTGATTGTTATGTGCTCGTTTTCTTTAGGCATCCTGTTGATTTTAAATGAGACGCGGGAAACAAGTATTGCATATCCGTTCTGAGTGAGTACGTCGCGTGAAAGACCCCTCTGCCTGTATTCCTCTACAGCGGTGTCTGACGTTATGCGAAGAAGTTCGTGCAGGCTTAGCCTTTTGAATTTATCGCACTGGCTAAAAAATATGTTCATCTGGTTGTGGAATGTGATTCCGTCTGCTTCGTGCCAGGACTTGTATTCTTCCATTTTTTTCCTTCTTGTTTGTGCTATTTTTTTATTATAGAAACGTTTCCGTTTTTTGATTCAACTGAAAATTTGATGCTTGAATCGGAGCTTCCAAAGTCGTTGTCGAATTTTCCGTATTTGGAACTTGTGATGTATCTGCACCAGGAATTGCGCGGCATGAAGATTTTTACGTCGCCCTTCTTTGTGTATACCGATGAGTTTTTTGAGATGGGGGATGCAAACTGGAGCGTTATGTCACCGCTTGTGCTGTCTACGGAAATTTTTTCCGTCTGGATTCTGTAGGCCTTTACGTTGCCGCTGCTTGTCTCTATGGAAAGTTCAGAAGTCTTTATTTTATCTATGGTGAAGTCGTGGCGGTCGGCTTCCAGGCTGGCATAGTCGCTTGCCAAGTCGAGTATTTTTACGTCGCCCCGCTTGGTATATACATAGAATTTTTTTGATTCGATTTCGTTGACCGTTATGTTACCCCTGTCGCTTTCCAGATCGATTTTTTTTGCCTTCTGCCTGTGGAGTTCAATGTTTCCGTGCTTTGTCTCTATGGAAATGCTCTGGGGACGGTGGCTTCTGGGAATGTAGACTTTTACGGTGACGGTTCCGTTTTCTATCTTTCTTTTTGCGGATTTTATTACCAGTTCGCCGCCCTTTACCTCGTAGAATGGGACAGTTTCTGCCTGGGCGCTGATTATGTCCACTTTTACAAAGGGGTTGTCGGTGGGTAGAATCTGTATATTTTCGTCTTCCAGATAGGCATTTATTTCTTTTACGAAGGATGGATTAAAGTGGTATGCCGGGATTATGTTTTTTATGGAATTGTAGCCTGCCTGGGAAATCCTGCTGTCAGACTGGGGGAAAGCGTCATTTTTTTCCGCAGAAATTCCTTCGCTTGCGGAAATGTGAAAAATCATCATTGCGGCCAAGATAAAGACTGCCGTTTTTTTCATCACTTTCCTCCTTTATTCTATATAATGACTTAATAAATGGATTTTGTCAAACGTGCATGCTCAACTGTGGGCTTGGGGATTCGCGCGGAAGGGGTGCATGCCCCGTAGCTTGCTGCGGGATGCGTTGATTGCGGATTGTTGAAAAACAAGGCGGATTATGCTAGAATGGAACAATGCCGATTGTTGAATTGATTAATGTTAAGAAAAAGTACCAGATGGGCAAGGTTTTTGTTCCTGCAGTAAAAAACGTGAATTTTTCCATTGAGAAAGGGGAACTTGCCGCCATTTCCGGGCCTTCCGGGTCTGGAAAGTCTACTACGCTTAATATCATCGGTTTGGTTGACCTGCCTTCTTCTGGAACTCTCATTCTGGACGGCATAGACATTTACGGCGGATACAAGCTGCCTGAGGGCGGGGTGATACCTTCTGCCCTTGACAGACGGATTACGGAAATTCGCTCTTCCCACGTTGGCTTTATCTTTCAGAATTTTAATCTTATACCGGTCCTTAATGTTTTTGAGAATGTTGAGCTTCCGCTGAATCTTGTAAACAAGGATTCTCCCTGTGCGCTTATGACCGGGGCGCAGCGTAAGGAATGGATTGACTACCTTATAGAAAAGGTGGGACTTGCGGACTGGAAAAAGCACAAGCCTTCCGAACTTAGCGGCGGACAGAGGCAGAGGGTTGCCATAGCGCGCGCACTTGTTACAAAGGCACCGGTTATTCTTGCAGATGAGCCTACCGCAAACCTTGACAGCAAGACCGGCAGCCAGATTCTTGAGCTTATGCAGAAGCTTAACAGTGAGCTAAAGACAACCTTTGTTTTTTCCACCCACGACCAGCGCATTGTTGACATGTGCAACCACGTGGTCTACATTCTTGACGGCGAGCAGGTTAACGAAGTAAGAAGATAAAATTTTCAAGGGTGGACCTTGGACCCTGAATTTGGAGGGGAGGAAACCGCTCAGAGTCCGAAGCCCGCTGTTTCCTCCCCTCCAAACCTCCCCTTCTTCTCGGGCACGGCTTAGGGGCTAGCCCCTAAGAACCCCTTTTCTAACAAGTGTTTTTCGCGAAGACAAAATTGTTTTTTTTGCTGATGTTTATAATTGATTGCCTTTAGCTGGTGGCATGAGAAAAATACTGGACTTTGCTTTTTAAAAAATTTGCAAAATATGTAATTTGCCTTATAATATAAAGGTATGGAAATAATTCAAAATATAATAGAATATTATGATGAGCTCTATCCGGTGACGGAGGCTCAGAAAAAGTTTTATAGAGAACAACTTAGAAACTATCCGGATCCTGCAAAACTTCTGAGGGTGGGGTGCGGTACGGGGCTTTTTGAGCACCTGCTTGCCCGCGAGGGAAAGGACGTAACCGGCATAGAAAGCTTTCAGGAGATGCTGCGCTCTGCAAATTTAAGGCGGCGCAACCAGCTTATGTCCATACGCTTTTTCCAGATGTCCTATTTGGACATGGCCCGCTTTTTAGGCAAGGGATTCTACAACTTAATTTCTATTCTTGACGACAGGATTATTTTTATTCACGATAAGACGCTTTTGCGAAAATTCTTCTTTGACTGCAAACAGCTGCTGACCCAGGAAGGCTGCCTTGTAATTTCGCTTTTAAATTACAGGAAATTCAACAGTGTGCCCCTTATTCAGTTGCCACAGAGGAAGAGCCTGCGCGTAACCCTTAACACGCAGATTGCTTCTGGTGACAATGGGGGCTTTCTCTTGTCTCAGGAGATAGAGACCGGCAGCGGTAAGGTTCTTCAGGTTGTGAACAGGGACAAGGTTTGCCCGGTTACGGATGCTGAGATTAGGGATTTTGCGGGCGAGGCAGGCTTTGCGGAGTGTGAATTCTATTCATCGTGGGAGAAAGAGCCTTTTACTGGTAGCGAGGACACGCTGATTGCCCTGCTAAGGTGACGGCTTCTCTACTGCGGCTTATAGGCTTTGCAGATGGTCTTTTCCTTTGAGCAAAGAAATCCTACCCCCGATTGGAAGGGTGGCGCAGCCAGACCGCCTGAAGGGCGGGCCGGAGCGAAAGCGTAGCCCTGGAAAGCGGGTTAGCATATAAAGTACGGTCCAGAAAAGCAAGAAGAAAATATTTTCCTAGTTGATTCTCCAGCGGCTTCCGTCGCGTACGAAGCGCGATGCGTTTATTTCCAGCTGTCTGCCGTCTTCGCCCTGTATTCGTATCATTTGGGTGAGCGGGTTTACTTCCGTTACGCGGAAAGATGTCTCGTCGTAGTTGAGGCGGATTCCTTCTACCGGGAGCTTTTTCCTTGCCTCTGCATACCAGTCGAATTCATAGCTTAGGCAGCAGAGAAGCCTTCCGCACTGGCCGCTTATCTTGGTCGAGTTGAGGCTGAGGTTCTGCTCTTTTGCCATGCGTATGCTTACGGGGCGAAGCTTGTCGCTTACCGAATGGCAGCAATAGGGCCTTCCGCAGACACCGAGCCCTCCTGTTATGCGGCTTTCGTCGCGTACTCCAATCTGGCGAAGTTCTATGCGCATTTTGAAGACGGTAACGAGGTCTTTTACGAGTTCCCTGAAGTCAACGCGGTTGTCGCTAGAGAAGAAGAAGAGGGCTTTTGGCTCGCCTACGAGGAAGTGCACGGTTATGAGCTTCATGTCCAGGTGGTGGGCGGCAACTTTTTCGCGGAAGACGTCGTAGGCATGCTTTTCTTTTTCCAGAAGGTCACTGGCGTGCTCAAGGTCGCTTTCGTCTGCAAGGCGCACGATTTTTACCACGTCGCTTGGCTTTATTCCTACCGGCTTGTCTGCTTTTCCCAGTACCAGGGCAAGGTCGTCTCCGTAGCGGGTGGGGGCAATTACGTGGGCTCCCGCTGTGAAGGGGGTGTCCTGGCCTTGAGGTGCGTCTTCGGGGAGCATTGCGTATACGCCTTCGTTTGAATATTCAAGCTTTAGCTTTACAAGATTCTTTGGGAAAACGTAGGAGCCTGAATTTTTTTCGTAGTTGGAGTTGTCCTCCAGGCTTTCTATGTTTTCGCTTTCGTCATCTATGTCCTGTTCAAAAATGTCTGACATAAAACCTCCATGAGTGGCATTTTAAATGCCTGCGGTTTCATTCCGCATCAAGTTGCCATCAAATCCACCAAAAGCCCGTTAATTTCATCGATTTTGGCAAGCATCTGCAGTGTGTCGCTGTGGGTGTGCAAGAGCCACTGTGCCATTTCGTCGAGCTTGGCATTAATCATAGTCACCTGTGTGTGCGGTTCGAATTTGCGCCCGCTTTTGCCCAAGCCCGTATGCTTGTGCTGCTTTACGGTGTAATTGTTTTTTACTATGTATTTCATGAACTGGCTGACCTTTTGGCGGTAGTCAGCAAAGTTTTCCGGCAGTTGGCATGCCTTTAGCTTTTCTGCTGCGACATCTGCGGCATCCTTTAGGAAAACAACGGCTTCTTCCGTTGACATTCCTGCAATCTGCGGAGGAAGGCCTTCCTGCTTTAGGCGGAATTCTGCCTGGGTGCGCTCTATTGCCGAAGAAAATACATTTTTTTTTGTGCGGGCGGCTTTTTCCGCTTCCTCTTTTTGCTTGGAACGCTTGGCGGCTTCTGAGGCGGCTGCCTGGGCTGCGGAAAAGTACAGCCCCTGGCTCAAAGCGTCTACTTCCATTCGCTCTCCTGCATTTCTGCCTCTTCGCCCTTCTTTCCTTCCGGCAGGTTGATTTTCATGTCCTTGAGAATTGATGCGCTGGCAATGGCCTGCTTGTCCTGCCACTTCTGGACGGCTTCGTTGTAGAAAGAGTCGTCGCTAAGGGCAATGCAGTGGCCGTGGATGAGTACGTTTTTGTCCGCCTGAAAATAATGGGTCTGAATGTCCCCGATTACAATGCTGGAGGAAAGAAGGTGTACGCCTTCCGGGGCAATTACGTCGCCTTTTATTACCCCTCCGATTGTAATGGATTTTGCGCTTATGTTTCCGTTGATGCGGGCATGCTCGCCGATTATTACGTTTCCTGAGGATTCAAGATTCCCGTCAAGGTCTCCGTCAATGTGTATGCAACCGTTTATCTTAAGGTTGCCTTTTATTGCGGAGCCGTTTCCCAGTATGCTGTTTATTGAATAGTCGTCGTTAAAAAGTGCCATTATTTTATGTTTATGTATTTTGCCGGATCCACAACGTCCGAACCTACGTGAACTTCGTAATGCAAGTGCGGGCCTGTGGACATACCCGTGTTGCCTATATTGCCTATTATCTGCCTTTGCCTTACAGTGTCACCCTTTGCAACACGGACAACGGAAAGGTGCGCGTAGCGGGTGTAGATGCCGTGCTTGTGCTTGATGATGATGTAGTTGCCATAGCCGTCAAAGTCGTAGCTTACGGCTACAACGGTACCGTTTGCGGTTGCCATTACAGGGTCACCGGTGCGGTAGGTGCTTATGTCCATGCCCTTGTGGATGTACCACTGGCCGGTGAAAGGATGCTTGTTCTGGCCGAAAGCCATGGAAATGTGGCCTATTCCGTTCTTGATGGGCCAGATGTTGGGGATGTCCGTAAAGAGTGTGCCCTGGTTCTTGAGCATGTTTGTAATCTGCTCAACCGGCTGGACTGCATTTTCCAGGTATTCGGAAAGGTGCCTTATGTCCGACGTTTCCTTTAGGGAGCCGGAGATTACGTCTTTTGTGTCAAAGAGGGAAGCGAGGTCTGAGCCGTTGCCGCCCGTGGTCTTTTCTATGGGGGCGTTCTGTTCGATTCCTAGTAGGGAAAGCGACTGGCTGAATGAATTCTGGAATCTTTTTGCGGACTGGAGCAGGTTGTTGTTTTCGTCCTTAAGTTCGTCTAGGCTTGCAAGGGCTTCTTTGTTTTCTTCCTTGAGCCTGCTTAGCTCTGCGCTTGAGCCTGTTGAGTTGCGGGCAAAGGGCATAAAGGAAATGACCAGTCCTGCGATAATCGCAACTGCTGCCGTAAGGGCAAATACGTTTGTCTGGATGTTGATGACTTTTCCGTTTGCATGCGGAACAATCATTATGGTAAGCTTTTTGTCAAAGATATGGAATATGCGCACAAAAAGGGCTCCGGCTTTCTTGAAGGCGGATACTGATGCGCTCATTATTCGAGAAACAAAGTTATTTTCTAAATTTTTATATCTGCGTGTACGTGCCACGGAAAACTCCCGGTAATTTATCATAAAATTATAGCATATCAAAGCAAGAAGTGTCAAATGCAAAGCTAAGGTTGACTTCTACTTTATCCTATGTTATTCTATCGGTATAAAGAAAAAAAATGTGAGGCAGCTGCTTGTTTGAGTTAGAGTTGTCTCTTCTAATAGTTTAAATATCTTTTAAGGAAGAAAGCCATGCAGTTTTTTGATACTCACGCCCATATAGGGTTGATTTATGACAGCCCTGTAGAACAGTTCCGCGTTATTCAGCAAGCAAAGCAGGCTGGCGTAACACGCATTATAAGCATCAATAACAGTCTCCACGATTTTAAGAAGGAGTATACCGTCCTTAAATCCATGAAGGGAATTTACCACGCTGTAGGCGTTGGCCCCTCCGAAGTCAGGGCTCCTGGTTCTGACTGGCGGAATATAATAGAAGAAAGTGTCAAGCTTCCCAACGTGGTGGCAATAGGCGAGACTGGTCTTGACTACCTTAAGCAGTTTGGAGACAAGAGGAGCCAGATAGAGCTTTTTATTGCCCAGCTGGAGCTTGCACAGAAATATTCCCTGCCCGTAATCATACACAACCGCGATGCGGGCAACGACATCTTTGACATTTTAAAGGACCGCATTCCGGAAAAGGGGGCAATTTTCCACTGCTACAGTGAGGATGCCGCCTATGCAAACAAGTGCCTTGACGCTGGCATGAACGTCTACTTCTCCTTTGCAGGCAACCTGACCTACCGCAATGCCCGTAACCTTCACGACACTGTGCTTAATATTCCTCGCGACAGGATTCTTATAGAGACCGAAAGCCCCTTTATGATTCCTGCCGAATTCCGCGAAAAGAAGCGCACTATGCCGGCATACCTTGTTTCCACGGCAAAATTCCTTGCTGAAATGCTGGAAACCGACCTTGAAAGCCTTGCGGCCCAGCTTTGGACCAACAGCTGCAAGATATTCCAGCTGCCGGAGTAGGCAGGGGTAAAAGGTGGCACTCTACCACAGCGTAAAAATCGGAAACCTCACACTGGACGGAAACCTCTTTCTGGCTCCGATTGCCGGTTACAGCGACAGGGCTTTCCGTTCACTTTGCGTGGAAAACGGGGCTTCCTACTGCACGACCGAGATGGTAAGCGCAGAGGCCCTTACCCGCGGTTCGCAAAAGACGGCGGCTCTTATGGCCCGTGCTCCGTCGGAAAAAGCCTATGCTGTTCAGATTTTTGGCGGAAATGCTGATGTTATGGCTGAAGCGGCCAAAATTGTTCTTGAAACTACTGAATGTACCAGCATAGACATAAACGGCGGCTGTCCTGTTCCCAAGATAATCAAAAGCGGTGCGGGCAGTAGCCTTACGAGGGACCCGGACTTGCTTTACGCAATAGTTTCTTCCGTAAAAAAGGCGGCTGAATCCTATGCGGCTTTGCATCCTGAGAGGGGAAACGTGCCTGTTACCATAAAAATCCGCTCCGGCTGGGATGCAAGCCACCTTACCTGGAAGGAATGTGCGGCAGCGGCTTTGGAGGCAAGGGCGGATGCAATAACCATTCATGCACGGACAAGGGTCCAGGGCTATGAGGGAAAGGCTGACTGGGGAATCCAAAGGCAGCTTGTTGAATTTGTGGGCGGAAAGATACCTGTTTTTGGCAGCGGGGACGCTTTTTCGCCGGAAAGTGCAAAGGCAATGCTTGAGCAGACCGGCGTTGACGGAGTGATGTTTGCCCGCGGTGCCATGGGAAATCCCTTTTTGTTCAAGAAAACCATTCAGTATTTAAAGTACGGCCGTTATGATGACGAGACTGCTGATGAGCGTATTAAGACTGGTTTTAGGGAACTGGAGCTGAATGTACAGGAAAAGGGTGAAAAAAACGCCTGTATGCAGATGAGAAAGAAGTTTTGCGCCTATAGTTCTGGAATTCAAGGCGGTGCACTATTAAGAAAGCAGGTGGTTTCTGCCGATACGATAGAAGAGTACCGTAGAATCTTTGCGGTTTATCTTGAATAACAGAGTAGGACTATGGCATTTTTAGAAGGTTTGTCTAATTTTTTACAGTCAATACTGTTCTCTTCTTCCCCTGAAGTAAAAAAGCGTCAGGCTTTGAAAAAAATTGAAAATGAATTGCGCGAGGCAGTTCCTGTAATCTACAAGAATTCCCTTGTTCACGAAAATTTCGCAGAGTCGCTCAGGATTCTTTTTGACAACACAAAGATGATAGGAGACATCCTTGCGAATACGATTTGCAACGAAGATCTCCAGCGCAGCGCAATCTTTGAAGAGCAGCTGCTTCTTACAGGCTTTCCGCCGGAGATACAGGACATTCTGCAGACCCTTTCATATGAGAACCGCAAGGCAGGGGCTCGCCAGTCGGAATCAATCACCCGCTTCCTGGAAAACGAGCACCGCCAGCTGGAAAAAATCGTAAAGCACTTGAATACACCCGAATTCGTAAAGATAGATACCGTAATCAACAAGCTAAAGCAGCTGGACGATATCTGCCGCTTTGACTACATTACCGCCCTGCACCTCTTTGACAGCAAATTTTCCGGGGCGTCGGACTACACGGCAAATTTCCAGGCGATACCCGTAGACCTGCTGGAAACCTCGCTCAAAGATTTGTACTACGTTGGTGCGGACATGGACATAAGCAATTCCGTAAGCAACGCCATTATTGCCCTCTACCGTCTTTGCCACCGCGCTTCCTACAGGGAAGAGGACGGAGAGGAAATCTACGAGAAGCTAAAGAAGATTCAGGGTGTCATGCGCCAGGTGATGAATTCGGAGAACCTGCTCGATTTAATCCGCCTGGCCAAGAAGGACCCCGACTATATCCCGCCAAAGTCTGGTTACAACGGTAACGCAAGGCAAAAGTATGCCGACTATCTCGAAGACCGCTTTAACGTGGAAGGCCTGCGCCTCAAGAACGAGCTGCAGGATGAAAAGATAAGCGAAGAGCTGAGCCGCATCTTCCAGGGCATAAATCTGGATCCGGTGCGCGGTTACAGCAACGAGATGAATGCCCTCTTAAAGCAGAGTACGCCTACCGCATTCAATTTTGTAATGCCAATGCAAATCCTCAAGACCTTTACAAGGCATTTCTACGAGGAGCACCTAAAGCCGCTTCTTAACGACATTGTAATAGAAGGATTCTTTAACAACGCCGCCTACAAGTCCAACTTTTCCACCGATGTCTATGCCCTCAACGAGTGCATGGACGTAATCAAGAGCTTTGAAAGCCGCTTTAGCCGCAACGGTGACTTTGACGAGGCAAACATCACAAGCCTTATCAGAGACAGCCACAAGGACGTTGCCTTCCTTAACCGCCTTAAGGAAATCGTTGAAAAAATCAACCGTACAGCAAAAGACTTGATTCAGGAGCAAGTGAACAACATGTTCCGCGTATATAAGCTCGTGGGCGAAATCCTTGTTGAATCCAAGACGGCAAGTTCCAACAACATAACCAACCTTAGGATTCTGCTGCTTTCTTCCAGAAATAGGGACAATTCCGAGTGCATGGAAAAGCAGCACGGCTTATGGCCACTGTTCTTTGAGATAATGAAGAACTACGTCATAATAACCAATACAGAGAAGAAGTAATTATGGCAAAGAGAAAAAAAAGCTCTGTAAAGAACAGCATTGAAGAACCTCAGTTGGCGGAAAATACAAAGACTCCCGCAGAATATGAGAAGGAAATTTACGATCTCAAGCAGATGATAGAAATTTCCCGTTCCCTTTGCACGACGCTTGAACTTTCTAAGCTGATTGAATCAACCCTTTTTATTACCATGGCACAGATGCATGTTCTTGGGGCGGGCATTTTCATACTGAATTCGGTGGATTCCTTTGCCTATTCCCTTGGAAACAATTACAACGGCTTTGACGTGGACATGTCCAGGGAATATTCAATACCAATGGCAAGCACACTGGTTGAGTATATTGTGGAAAACAGGGATCAGGTCTTTACCCTAAAGGAACTGGAAAAGCATATTTCAGGCTCCAAGGAACTCAAGCTTTTGCAGTCGCTCAACATAACGCTGCTGGTTCCCCTTGTCCTAAAGAACCGCGTGAACGGTCTCCTCGTTTTGGGAGAAAGATTTGCTGCTGGGGCTGAAGACGGTGCGGTCTATGATGAATACGACAAGCAGCAGATTTCCATAATCGCTTCACTTGCGGCAGTGGCAATAAACAATGCGTCTTTGCTGGAACTTTCTTCCACAGACATGATGACCCACCTTAAGCTAAAGTACTACTTCTTTAACGTGCTTACAGATAAGCTGGACTCTGCAATCATGCAGGATGTTCATCTTAGCGTGCTTATGTTCGACATAGACTTCTTTAAGAAATTCAACGACACTTACGGGCACGCATGTGGAGACTATGTTTTGCAGCAGGTGGCTTCCTTAATAAAGGGCAGCATACGCAGCCAGGACTTGGCGAGCCGTTATGGTGGCGAAGAATTTACGGTGCTCCTTTCGGATACAAACAAAAAGGATGCAGTCTTTATAGCCGACAGAATCCGCAAGAACATAGAAGCTTACGACTTTGAATACGAAAACAAGCACATGAAGGTAACGGTTTCCGGCGGAGTTGCAGTGTTCTCTTCGGAGACAAACCCTGTAAAATCGGCAAAGGCTCTTGTGGACCAGGCTGACCAGGCGCTTTATGTGTCCAAGAGGAACGGGCGCAACCGCGTAACCTTTGCAGATCCTTCGTTTTTAACAGTCATGGGGAATCCGGAGCTTTTGTTTGAAGATGAATCCAGCAAAAATAATTCTTCGGATGCGGAAAAAGATTGAAGAAAGCATTAGTCTCTAGGAAATTGATTTTCTCTGCCTTTTTTGCGGCCATTGCGGGGCTTTTTGGACTGTCTTCCGTCTATTCCCAGACTCCTTCGCAAAAGAAAAGCCTGCGCATACAAATTTGGTCGGAGCTTGATGAAATACCGGGCGTTTTTAGCGAAGATGGTGCTTCTGATGAAGAAGAGGCTTCAAATTCAGCAGTTTCAGAAAATCCGGCGGTGGAAAGCACTTCTAAAACAGCCCAGGTTACCGCTGCACAGACAGCCGCAAAGGAGCTTTCCGGCAAAAAGGATGCTTTTGTTTCCAGTGCCGAAGCAGACAAGCGCATGGTGGAGCTTTTCCGCTATTCAATTTCAAGGGCCAGGCAGATTACACCTTTTTTAATGCAGGGAATGCTTGAAGGCTGGACCTTTGACTACGTTCCTTATGATAAAACAAGGCAGGTTAAGGAAATATTCGAGATGGGGCAGGTAAAGCCCTACGACAAGCTCCTTAACCCCATAACATACAGGGATCCCGTTCCTCTTGAGCAGGAAGGGAAACTTTTGTGCTGGGCCACTTGCGACCGTACTCCCATGCAGCAGCTTGCCTATGAAAGATGGGCTTCCATAGTTCATCCAAAAATCCAGGGACGGGGGCGCGGAAGGGTAGAAGATGGCTTTGAAGGCATACAAAATGCGGTGGAGGAGGCCGTAAAAGAGGCTGTACGTGAATATTGGCGCGGTCAAACTAAAAATAAACCTAAAGAAATTATGGGAACCGTGTTACTTATTCAGGATCCGCGCATTTATATTAGTGAAGGTCAGTATGTAGTTGACCTTGATTTTTTTCTACAAACTGATAGAATAATTCTATACAGTAATTATTAAATCTTTTCTTAGGAGGAAACTTATGAAAAAGATATTTACGATGTGCACTATAGCATTGTTGGCTTTTGGAGCTGCATTCGCACAGGTTTCAAAATCATCCAACGGTGGCTTGGAAGCATTGGACAGCTACGTAGACACTTCCACACAGTATCTTACTATAGAAGATAATTATGCGGAATTCCACCCACATGCAAAGAGTGTACAGCTTACTCTTGAATACACACCGTACGAAGGAACAGTACGTGTATTCTACACATGCTCAGCACCTAGCTATGACCAGGGCGAAGCAATGAATACTGTAGACGCAGTTCTTGAGGATTTCCAGGCTGAACAGGGCTTCCACACAAAGCCTATCTTCGTAAAGAAGGACAGAACCAGCTACTTTAAGCTCAAGGACTCAAACCTCCGCATGGCAACATACCGCCGCTGGGTTCAGTACACAGAAAAGCCATTCAAGGCTCCAAAGGCAGACAACTAGTTTCCTGCATCAGGGGTTGCTTAACGACTTCTTTGCAGCCCCGGACGCACAAAACTCATAATTTCGGCAACGGACAGCTCTAAATAGCAGCGGTTTACAGCCCACTTTACCCCGGACTTGCTTCGGGGTATGCGCGTATTTAGGCCTGCCCGCTTTCACAAGGTTGGTAGAAAAAAATTGACAGACTTAAAATCCCTTATTAAAAATTTGCATCCGCTGGAAACAAAAGTCCTCTTAAAATACGGATTGAATGACGAACTTACTTCAGAAAGACTCCAGTCGGAACTTGGATACAAAGAAGGCCACGCAAACCAGGCATTCAGCTGGCTTGGCGGTAAAAATCTTCTTGCAGAAACTTCACGTAAACCCCACACTTACTTTGAACTTACAGACTTTGGCCGCACCGTTGCCCAAAACGGTTTTGCCGAAGAGCGCATAATATCATACCTAAAGGACAATGGCCCACATCTTTTGCCGGAAATTGCATCTGCACTGGGCTTGGAAAACAAGGACATTGGTTCTGCATTCGGTTCTCTTAGCAAAGAGGGCGTTCTTAAGATGAATGCAGAGAAAAAGGCTGAATACACCGGGGCCGCTGTTCCTGCCCGCCTTACTGTTGCAAAGGAACTGATTGCAAAGGCCAGCAAAAAGGATAATTCCCAGCTTGAATCAACTGAACTTAGCAAAGAAGAGCTTGATGTAATGGCCGGCCTTACAAAAAAGCGCGGTGTTAGCGAAACTCCTTTCCGTACACTTGAGCGCGAAACCGTTACCTATAAGCTTACCGGCGATTTTGAGCAGGTTGCAAAGGCCCTTAAGGAAGCCGGCATTACTGGCAACGAAATTGGCGAGCTTTCTCCATCCATGCTTGCATCTGGAGACTGGCGCAAAGGCACTTTCCGTGGCTACAACATTCAGATTCCTCCTGCCCGCATTATTCCGGGGCGCACAAATCCCTATGTTCAGTTCCTGGAAAGCGTAAAAGACCAGCTCTGCTCACTTGGCTTTGAAGAATTTGACGGCCCGCTCGTAGAAACTGAATTCTGGAACGGAGATGCACTCTTTATGCCCCAGTTCCACGCAGCCCGCGACATTCACGACGTTTACAGACTTAAGAACCCAACTCATGCCAAGAGCATAGAAGAGCCTTATCTTAGCAACGTGGCAAATGTACACCGCAACGGTGGAAACACAGGCAGCCGCGGTTGGAACTATGAATTTGACAACGAATTTACCCGCCGCCTTATTATGCGCAGCCAGGGAACCGTTTTGAGCGCACACCAGCTGCACAAGGCTAAGATACCAGGAAAATACTTTGGTATTGCCCGCTGCTTCCGCTACGACAAGGTTGACGCAACCCACCTTAGCGACTTTTACCAGACAGAGGGAATCGTTCTTGGAAAAGACGTAAACCTTCGCACACTTTTGGGCTTCTTGCGCATGTTTGCAGTGGAAATTGCAGGCGCAACGGAAGTAAAGTACGTGCCAGGCTACTTCCCCTTTACGGAACCTTCAATAGAAGTGCACATCAAGCATCCAAAGCTGGGCTGGTTTGAGCTTGGCGGTTCAGGCATCTTCCGCCCGGAAGTTACAAAGGCTATGGGCATAGACGTACCTGTACTCGCATGGGGAATTGGAATTGACCGCATGGCACTTATGGCACTTGGCCTTAACGACTTGCGCGAGCTCTTCTGCGAGGACGTTGAACGCGTACGCCTAAGAAAGGCAAAGTTTTAGTTGCATAAGAAGGGGGATGTCCGCTCGAAGCTACGCTGCGAATACCCCCTGCTATCTTGCATTAGGAGGGGGAAGTCTCCCCCTGAGCGCCCACTACGTTGGTCGCTACCCCCTCTGCGGGCTCAAACGCCGCCCGCAACGCCCGCTAAAATTGGATGGTGATTAACAGAGCCTTTTTTTTCAAAGATTGCCATGTAAAAAAAATCATTGTTTTGTGCCAAAAAGCGATAAAATATAACATTTTTTTAATAAATTTAAAAATTATTCCTTGACTTTTCAATTTTATTTTTATAGTATAAAAGTGTAGCATGGTCATAAATGGGTAAACCTTAAAAATAGTTTAAGTTTTCCCTGTAGCCTGCCGATTTAAAAACCGTACGAGTTTCTTAGACCCTGGGAGGGGAAAGGAGATGCGTATGAAGAAACTTATCTTATTATTAATAAAGTTAATTCCTTTGACATTTATACTTTTCTCTTTCGTAGCCTGTGGTGGCGGCGGAAGCAGTGGTGGCGGTGACGACTGGTATGAGGAGCCAGAGATTCCTGCAGTGGATGAGGTTGTTAACGTTCCCGCTGAGGCAGGTGATGCCGATGGCTCCATCAGGATGGATTCGCCAAGGTATTCTGGTTTGCCGGTAACGCTGACTTGCAATGGAGTCACGCTTAGCCAACCTGCAACAGGTAGCAATGTTCTGAATTATTCCATAACACGTGGGCAAGAGGCAGCTTTTGTTGTTCAGCAGGAATACGAAACCTATGAATGGTTTATAAATGCTAATGGTGCAACACCGGGAACTATTCAGGATGAGGGTAGAACTTTCCGGTTTACTCCTGAACAGGTCGGTAATATGGAACTTAGGGTTATCGTAACCAATAATGGTTCACGAGGTTCTCTTAATGTACAGCTTGTTATAAGCGAATAAGGAGGTGTGCTATGAAAACATTAAAATCAATCTTTGGCAGAGCATATAAAGTAGTAACTCTTTTTGCAGTGCTTGTTGCAAGCGCTCTTGCTTATTCCTGCAACAGCGGTTTGAACGGCGTTTCAAGCAGCGGAAAAAAGGAAGACGGCCCCGGTGGTGTCGCAGGCAGCAATAGGGCATTTATTTCTTCTGTCTCCTTGGGTGACGGCGAGCGTGCCATTGTGCCGCAGGGTAGCTTTGCCCTCAAGGGAGAGGAAATTTACAAATACGTCCTTAAGGGAACCCCAGTTGGTGGTGAAGAAACAGTGCTTGGAACTTGGGTTAGGACCACTGATGAAGACGGTTATATTGTTACCGCATACGACCTTATGGACAATGATTTGCGCGGTGGAATTGTAGCCCTTGATACCGGCACATATACTTTCTCAATCCAGGTGTACATTCTTGCTACGGATGGAGCCGACTTTGAAGGTGAAAGCGACGGCGAAGGCGAAGATGCTGGCGAAGCAGAAGAAAATGCAATACTTGTACTTGAAAAAACAACTGATCCGATTGTAGTTGCAAGCGGTTCCAACAAAATCCGCTTTGGTGTACTTAACGAAGCCTCTGGCAACGGAAAATTGTCTTTAAAGCTCAGCTTCCCGGATGAAGGGGTTCAGAGCGTAGTTGTTCGCATGGATCCTCAGGATGAAGGCAACGCATATTCTGTTGCAGAAAAGTCTCTTGAAATAGGAGAAGTTAGGGGTGGCTACAGAAGCGTAGTCTTTAATGATGATCCTGTTAACGGTTGGTATGTTGTAAAATTTACCTTTACAATAAACAACGGAGCTGGGGACACTTCCCAAGTTTGGAGCGAGCTTGTCCAGATTGCAACAGGTAGGCAGACAACAGCAGACATCTCTATAGACAACCTTAATGCAATTTATCCGATTGTATATAACTGCAAGGGTGGTCATCTAAAGGCAGACAACATTCCTCTTTCATATTCTCCATACCAGGGTGCAATCCCCATGCCGGAACTTGCAGAAAGAAACGTTGCAACATTTGGCGGTTGGTATTCAGACCCTAACTTCCAGAACAAGGTAACGCAAATTCCTGCGGGTTCAAAGGGTGCAAAGACTTTCTATGCAAAGTGGAAGTACAACTTTGAAATTGGCAAATTCTTTGCATGCGGTGAAAAAGTCATTATTCAGAAAGATGAAAACTCAGAACTTGTCTATGCCTACTTTGACAAGGTAGATCCAGACAATGCTGTTCTTCAAGATAATGGACAACTACAGAGCATTTCTGGCTGGGAAGTCTACGGCTCCAAAAAGGACGGAACATACCCGGAAGGTACAACTGATGACATAACCGTAGAAAGCGGTTCTCTTATTGCTGTTTATGCAAAGGGTAACAACGGCACTATTACCGTAAACGGCGGAAGTATCCTGCAGGTAAGAACTGACGGACAGGGCGGGACCATAAACGTTACTGGCGGAAAAATTTCTGGAGATTACACCAATAAAACTGCAATCTATACTGCCGGTACAGATTCTACCTTGAACATATCCGGTGGAACTATAGAAGGAAATGTACGTGGTAATGTAGCCGAAAGTACTCTTGTAAAGGTTAGTGGAAATCCAAAAATTGGAAACGGAAAGAATGTTGGCATAGATCTTTCTTTTGTCAAGGACAAAAAGATTAAGGCAGGAAACCTCGACAGCGCCCAAGATGAGTCTATTACCTTGCTTGCCCCAAATGCAAGCAATGATACTAAGATTGCTACATTTGAAGGTGCAAATGCATATTCAAAATTCTTTGTAGTAATGAACTCTAACCGCAAACGAGCCGTTAAGGTTGCTGATAACGGAAGGGATATTGTAATAGAAGGTGGTATTTCCTTGCCGACAAATCTTCTGGTAAAGGACGGACAGGACAACACCTATAACTTGGGTCAAGGAAACGTAACGATACCGGGAACAATATTCTCTGTCTTTGCAGAAGACGGCTACTTTAACCTTACCGAAATTGTAGTTGCAAACAATGTCCACTTTGACATGGGTATTCCTGTAGATAACCGTGGCAAGGAACAGCAGTTTGTATATGAAGCAGACACGGAAAAATTCTACCGCTATATTCAGTTTACTTCTACACAGGGAGAAATTTCTGGCCAAGCTGCTGATGACTTCCTCCAGAGCATTGAATTCCACAAGATAGACAACAAGCCTATCAATATTCGCATCAATCTGGAGACTGTGCCAATTACAGGAAATGGCTATACGTTAAACACGGATGTATTCTACCTTGACGGAAGCTTCTACAAGAAAAGCGCACGGTTTAATACAGGAGGAAAATCTTGGCCAGAAGCTTATAATGAAGCAAAGGCCCAGACCTTTAATGGTCTGCAGGGCTACCTCATGACCATTACGTCTGATGCTGAAAACAAGTTTGTTTACGATCAGATTTTCAAGAAAGAACAGAGTGAGGGTAAATCTCCAGATGACTTTGGTTCATGGATTGGCGGTACGCGCATAACACCAAGGAACGGTTATGACGCTTCTACTTGGGGATACGATGCAAAACTGAACAACCGTGGAAAAGCAACTTGGAATTCTGGGGAAGTCAATGATTCTTGGGCATGGGCTTGTGGTCCTGAAGCTGGAAAGATTTTCTATACAAAAGCAAAATATGAAAAAGACAAGAATTATCGGGCATCTGGAATGTATTCTTCATGGTCGAATGAGAAAGACTGTGCTTTAAATGGCATAGAGTATCACTACAAAGACGATGTTGAGCCAAACAATGGTGGTAATCCTATTACTACAGATGCTGAATATTATACTCAGTATACCGGTCGCTATGTATGGAATGATGGTCACGAAAAGGGCAATGGATACACCACCAGCCAGGGACGTTGGCAGATACACTACTACATTGTAGAGTTCCGCCCATACGAGAACACTGCAACCGGTGAAAGATACGTTTCTGCAAATAGACGTCTTTACGCAGCGCAGACCTACGAATAATCTGTAGCCACCCCCACAACCGGCAGCTAACCCCTGCCGGATTTTTTTACATGTGTCATTGCAGGGAATCTGATAAATTCCCTGTAATTTGTAGCCCCTTTTATTACAAATAAATAGTCTATGTTAAACACAAATAGTTCATTTTTTTCCATATTATTACCGATTTATAATTCATATGGGTTTCTTTGTTCCAGGGAGGGATTGGAGGCGCATATGAAAAAATTTGCTTTTAAATTAATAAAGTCACTTGCTATATTTCTACTTTTCTCTCTTGTGGCCTGTAACACTGGCTTGAATGGTGTTTCCGACCGCGAAGATAGGCAGTCATCTGCTGGCTCTTCGGACGGGGCTGCTTATCTTTCTGCCGTAAGCTTTGGCGCAAAAGGCCGTACCATTGTTCCAAACGAAAGATTTGACCTTAAGGGAAAGGACATTTACAAATTTGTCCTAAAAGGAAAGCCTGTGGACGGCGAAGAAATCGTCTACGAGCCTTGGGTTCAGACAAGCGATGAATTTGCATATGACAGAATGGACAATGACCTTCGCGACAATAAGATTGCGCTGGAAGTTGGCACCTATACTTTTACCATTCAAGTCTATGCCCTTCCAGAAGCGGTCTCTTATTCAGATGAAGACGCGGATGCAAAGGCATTCCTTGTTCTTGAAAAGACTACGAATCCTTTGAATATAAAAAGCGGCAGGAACACTATTGACTTTGGTACCTTGGACGAGGTTGCAGGAAACGGCTCTCTTTCTATAAGGGTAAGATTTCCTGATGATGGCGTAAAAAGCGTAACTGTATGCATGATTCCTCAGGACGAAGAAAACGGATATTCCATTGCAGACAGGAGTCTTTCTATTGAGCCTTCTTTGGATAAAGATTCCATAGGCGGTTTTAGGAGCGTTGTCTTTGCCGATGACCCTAAAAATGGCTGGTATGTCGTAAAATTTACCTTCACGATGGACAACGGCGCAGGAGAAACAAGCCAGGTGTGGAGCGAGCTTGTTCAGATTGCTACAGGCAGAAAAACACAGGCAGAGGTCAATATTGAAAACCTTAATGCAATTTACCCGATTGTATACAACTGCAAGGGTGGTCATCTAGATACAGACAATATTCCTCTTTCTTATTCCTCCTATCAAGATGATATTCTGTTGCCTAAGCCTAAGGAAAGAAACGGTGCAAGCTTTGTTGACTGGTATTCAGACGCCAACTTTAAGAGCAAGGTAGATAAAATTCCAGCTGGCTCTAAGGGCGCAAAGACTTTCTATGCAAAGTGGAAGTATAATGTAAGTAGTGATGCGCTTTATGCCTGCGGTGAAAAATTAATTTTGCGGCAGAAAGAAGGTTCTGATAATGTGACCTATGCCTACTTTGACAAAGTGGATGAAGACAACATAGTTCTTGATGACGCTGGAAATCCATTCCCTATTCCTGCAAACCTGAAAGTTTACGGCTCTTTACCCGACGGAACTTATCCCAATGACACTAGTGATGATATAACAATAGAAAGTGGTTCTGTTTGCAATATCTACGCTCGTGGCGGGGCAAAAGGCTCTGTTACGGTTAACGGAGGAAGTGTCAGGTTTATTGAATCCTCGGGCAAGGTTAACATTAACGGCGGAACCATCTTGGGAGATGACAATAATGGAACAGCACCGCTAGATTCAATAAGGACTACTTCTGGCAATGCTGTTGTTAACATTACGGGCGGAACTATCAAGGGTAACGTAAACGGTTTGGTTGAAGGCGGTACACTCATAAATGTGAGCGGAAATCCTCTTGTTGGAAACAAGAAGAATACAGGCATAAAGCTCCTTTCTGCCAGAGATAAAAAGATTTTTGCAGGAAACCTCAACTATGCGGACAGTGAGTCCATTACTCTTATAGCACCAAGTGCAACGGAGGGAACTGTTCTTGCCACTTTTGAAGGACAGGCCTATACAAAGTTCTTTGCGATAATAAATTCAGATAGGAAGCGCAATGCCCAGGCTGTGGGAAATGACGTTAAGATAAATGGCGACCTTTCCCTGCCTACATCGTTAAAGGCTGATGAATCCGAGGCAAACACTTTCTATGTCTTTGGCGAGAACGTAACAAAGAAGGGTACGATATTCTCTGTATTTGCAAAAGACGGCTACTTTAATGTAGGCGAGACAAGTCTTGAGGGGGCATCCTTTTCTATGGGCATTCCTCTTGACGCTAACTTTAAGGAAAACGGATATGCTGACTCTGTATCTACAGAAACAAATTTCCGCTACATTCAGTTTACGTCTAATGGCGGAGATATTTCGTCTGAAAAGGCGAATGCTTTCCTTAATAAGATAAAATTCCACAAGATAGATAACAAACCTTTTGAAATACACATTAACTTGGAGACTGTTCCTATTAAAGATGACAAGAAAGGCTACGAGTTGAACAAGAACATCTTCTATTTTGACGGAAGCTTCTACAAGAAGAGCGAGTACTTTGAAGACGGTACAAAGGTTAGTTGGCAGCAGGCTTATAACAAGGCTAAAAAAGAAAGATTTAACGGCTTGCAGGGCTACCTTATGACCATTACCTCTGATGCAGAAAACAAGTTTATTTATGATCAGGTCTTTAAGGCTGAAAGGGCAGATGAAAAGACACCTGATGACTTTGGTTCTTGGATTGGAGGCACAAGGAAAAAGCCAAAGGCCAATTATGATGCCTCTACTTGGGAACCAAACGGCTTTAACAAGTCTTGGTCATGGGCTTGCGGTCCTGAGGCAGGAAAAGTTTTCTATACAAATACATTCTATAAAAACGATCAGGATTACAGGGCAGAAGGAATGTATTCAGCGTGGTCAAACCCAGAAGACTGCAAGAAAAACGGTATTCCAAGAGCATATTCAGGTGATTATGAGCCGAACAACGAAAGTAACGCCAATTACACAGGAGGAGACAACAGTAATACGGAAAAAGAAGTTTACCTCCAGTATACCGGCCACTATGTTTGGAATGATGCGTCAACTGGTAATGGTAGTCTGCCACGATGGAAGATACATTACTATATCGTAGAATTTACTCCATACGAGAATCCTGTTGCAGGAATTGCAATACCAACGGATCCTGCGGTATACAAGGCAAACAGTCACGCAGAGCAGACCTACGAGTAATCACAGTAGTTGTGTGTAAAAACTAATATCCCATACCTTGCCCGGCAGTACCTCCCACAATCCCTGCCGGGCTTTTTTGTCCACTTTTATTGCCTTTTTCAAGCAAATTCCAAACATTTGCAAATTCCGTTAATAGGTTCAATTTTGAGTCTGCAAATACATGTTATTCCGAGTTTGACCCGGAATCTGTGGAAGATAAATGCTGGGATTGCACAGCCCCTGAGTCAAGCTCAGGGTGACAGTCGCAACCTGCGGTTGCTCTCCGAGTTTTCGCAAGCGAAAACTCGCACTTGATTATGTGGACATTTGTCTAATAATAGCAGGCGTTGGTCGCAACCTGCGGTTGCTCTCCGAGTTTTCGCAAGCGAAAACTCGCACTTGATTATGTAGACATTTATCTAATAATAGCAGGCGTTGCGGGCGGCGTTTGAGCCCGCAGAAGGGGGTGTGCCGAAGACCTTGGGCTGAGGCCAGGGGGAAGGCTTTCCCCCTTTTAAAGTTAGAATTCCTTTAGACGGTCGGGGCAGACAGCTTTTACGAGTGCGCGGGCCATTATTTTTGCAGGGTCTATTTTGGTGATTGGCAGCCTAAGCCTACCCATTGCAAGCGGGATTTCCGTGCAGCCCATGATGAAGGTGTCGTAGCCTTGGGCATACATTTTTTCAGTTACAATGCGGAAATTTTCTACTGCCTGGTTTTGGATGGGGTTGGAGAAGGCTTTGATTCCGTAGTCTCGGCTGTAGATTGCGTTCCAGATGAGTTGCTTGTCAAGGTCGTCCGGCTCTACGATGAAGTGTTCCTGCTGGCCTTGGTCATTTTTTTGCGCGTCAAAGAATAGGTTGTAGACTTTGGAATAATAGGTTCCCTGGGTTGCGTAGAGTACGAGTTTTTTTGCGGGCAGGTTTTCCTTTACCCACTTGTAGGTTTCTTCCACAATGTTCATCAGGGTGACTTCTATTCCGTTTACTTCTATATATCGCCTTACCTGGTTCATTATGATTGGGGAATGTGCCGTGTTGCAGGGGATTGCGATGTGGGTTGCCCCCATGGCTGCAAGTTTTTTTACGCAGTAGCTGATTCCTATGCAGGGGTTTTCTGTGTCCGGGTGCAGGATGTAATATGAGCGGTCGGGAATTAGGCGCGATGCGGAAATCATCATTACATCGGGAAAGTCCTGGTCGCTTGAGGCATTTACGCTGTCAAAAACTTTGCGTTCCAAATCCAGTCCGGCATAGGGGCCCATTCCGCCAATTATGCCGATTGCTTTTCTACTTTTTGTCGAATGCATATACACCGTCCCAAACAGCTGGTGGATTCAGCTTGAAATTTTCTGCCCTCTCCAAGATTACCTGTGCTGCCTTGTCGTTGGAGTGCCGTCTTACTGCCGTCATGTATTTGATGCAGTTGTCCCAGTCTCCGTCAAAGTAGAACTTGAGGCCGCGCTCGTATGCACTGTAAATCTTTATGAGGCTCTGGTTGAGTTTGTCCTTTTCCGCGAGAAGTTCATAGATAAAGAGGGGCTGGGTTTTGCCTTTTACCGTAATTTTGTCCAGCATGCGGAATTCAAAGTCGTCCTTTACAAGGTCGTGGGTGTTTGCGCTGATTATGATTTCCGTGCCGTAGTACTTGTTGATGCCTTCCAGGCGGCTTGCGAGGTTTACGTTGTCGCCGAGTACCGTGTAGTTGATGCGCTCGTCAGAACCCATGTTTCCTACAACGACTTCACCTGTGTGGATTCCGAACCTGGTGCGGAACTTGGGTTTTCCTTCGCGTACCCACTGGTTGGAAAGATTTTGGCCCTGCATCTGGCATGTTAGTGCTGCGCGGCAGGCGAGGGTCGCGTGCGTCTTTACGTCCATTTCTATCGGTGCGCCCCAGAATGCCATGATTGAGTCGCCAATGTACTTGTCGATGGTTCCTCTGTTGCCGGTTATTGTGTGGGCAAAGATTGAGAAGTAGTCGTAGAGGCGGTTTACGAGTTCCTCAGGCGGTGTTTTTTCCGAGATGCCGGTAAAGTTTTCTATGTCGGAGAAGAGGAGGGTGAGAGTCTGCTTCTTTCCCCCTATTTCTGCGCTCTGGCTGTTTTTTACCAGCTGGGTAACGAGGTCTGAGGGAACGTATTTCTTAAAGCTTGCAAGTCCCTGCTTCATGCCCTGGAAGGAATCAACCATGTTGTCTATTTCCTTGATTCCTGAGTTGATGTCTACTTCACCGTCATCGATATCCAGTTCCTTGATGTCGTTCATTTCCGTAGAAAGGATTTTGAGCGGCTTTGATATGAGTGAGGACACCAGTATGGAGATGATGATTGCGATTATGATTACAATCAGCGAGATTATGAGGACCATGCGGTTGTTTTTGTAGACGATGCCCATTATATCGTTGTCTGGGACAATCATTCCTACGTTGATGGAAAGCTCCTGATCGAGGGGCATTGAGTCCACCTTGCAGAAATAGTTGTTTCCGTCCAGACTGAATGAATAAATGCCGTTCGTGTTGACGCGGCCTGTGCTTTTTTTGAATGCCTCCGCAATTACCGGGTCCGCCTGGTCGTCCACCTTCTTCATGCTGTAGTTGTTGCTTCCGTCTGCTCCGGGGTATACGCTTAGCAGTACGTCCAGCGGGTCTTCCGCCTTGAGTGGCTTTGCTATAATCTGGTTGTCCTGATCGTAGATGAAGAGCTTTGAATTTTCCGTTGTGGAAATGCCGCCAAGGTAGAGGGAAAGGTCGCGGATTCCTATGTCGATGCAGGCAACGCCTTCTAGTCCACCGTCGTCATTGTAGACTGGGGCCGCACATGAGAAGCCAGGCATGTTGTCCGTTGCAAAGATGTAAACGTTTGTCCATACGGCTTTCTTTTGTGTTACGGCTTTTTTGTACCATCCCCTTGTGCGCGGGTCATAGCCGGTTTCCAGGCTTTCTTCCGTTGTGGGGAATGTTGCGTTGTAGGATTTGTTTTCGTGCACGTATTTTGTAATTACTGAATCTTCCGTGCGCGTTATGTAGCGCCTTGTAAGAGTTCCGTCTGGCATTCGTCTGCCCATTATGAGGTTACCCTGGGTGTCTCCAAAGTAGACCATTGCAAATTCCTTGTGGGTCTGCAAGAGTTCCATAAAGTAGTCAAGGGCGGCTTCGTTGTTGCTCTTAAAGTGGAAGCGGTCTTCGTTCCAGTAGTGGAAGGAAATGTTGTGTATGGCCTGGTCTGCCGGTGTGTAGTAGGCCTGTATCTTTGTGTCCACGGACTTTAGGATTTCCGTTACCAGCTTTGTGGAAACAGAATATACGGAGTCCTGGGTGCCGTGGGAGTTTATGCGGATGATTACACTCGCCGTGAGTATGAGAAGCACGGTGTTGATAAGGATGAGCGCGTCGCGGATTTTTATCTTTATGCCGCCGGGAAGGGATGTGTTTAGCCTTTCCTTTTTTTCTGTGGCTGGGTTCAAGCGCAATGTCTTTGATGCGGAAGCTGGGGCTGCCATGCTTGCGATTGAGGCTTGTGATGTTTCGTAATGGACCTTTACCGACTGGATGTCTGCACTAAAGTCTGGCAGTGCGGGATTTGGTGCATTTGCGTCTGAAATTTGAGCCGCTTCTTCCGGAGAGAATATTTCTCCTGCGGTAGCGGCTGCAATGCGCATCTTTGTCTTTGCGTTGCGCTCCTCCTCGCTTTCCCTTCCTGCAACCAAGGCTGTGGTGGCAATGTTGACGTATACGATGAGAAGGGTACGCATGGGGTCAATCAGAGAGTCGATTGCCATGAAGACCACGAGGATTGATTCAACAGGGAGGCCGAGCGGGTCAAGGATAAGGGAAATCATTGGCAGTGTAAGGAGGCCTGATGCACCCGCGGTTGCTGTTCCCGCAAGCAGTGAGCCAACCACGATAAGGAGCATGGCGGTAAGCGAGAGGGATGCGTCATATATCTGCGAGACAAAGCATGCTGCCAGCGCAAAGTACATTATGTTTCCAAAGCGCAGGATTGTAACGCCGAGGGGGAAGACAAGGTCAACGGTGTTTTCGCTTAGCCTAAGGTTCTTTAGGGCGGTTACTGAGGAGGGAAGGGATGCAAAGCTGTTGCGGGTTGCAAAGCAGATTATTACCGGATCCATCAGAGTTTTTAAAACCTTTAGAGGGTTCTTTATGCCAGATCTTATCCATATGATGATTGTACACACTAGCATTGCGGCAAGACCCGCCGCGTAGAAGACCACGATAAATTTTACCATGGCAAGCAGTATCTCTACGCCAACTTGGGCAATCTGCTTTCCCATGAGGAAAACAAGGCCTATGGGAAGACCGTACATGGTCCAGTTTATAAGCTTTTGGAAGGACTCTTTTAGCGACACAACGCCGTTTATGAGCCGCGCGGATGATGATTCGCTCAAAAAGCCTATTGCCACACCGAATATAATGCTAAAGAAGACCAGCTGAAGGATTGAACCGTTGCTGAATGACTTGAAGATGTTGGAAGGAACGATGTTGGCAAAGAAGTCAACTAGCGAGGACTTGTTGGTGCTTGCATCGCTTGAAGGGTCGTAGAGGGCGATTTCGTCCTTGGTGTTGTCTGTAGAAGTCTTGATTATCTGGTCAAGGACGGCCGTTGTTGATTCGCCGAGATCTTTTCCCGGGCGGCTGAGCATTCCCGCCACGGTACCGAATACGGCCGTAGCAAGGAGCATGAGCATAAAGGCAAGCAGAATCTTTGTGATGTGGGCTCTTGCGTTTGCATCCTTCATCAGCATTGCAAGGCTTGCTACGATGGAAGTTACAAGGATGGGGATGACCGTCATCTGGAAGAGGTTTAGGTACACGTCCCCGATTATGCCCCAGGAAAGGGCCAGATTCTTTTCATAAAAGCCAAAGAGTATGCCCAGCACTACGGCCAGGAGAATGGTTATAGGATTTTTGAGGATTTTACCAATCATAGAATATTCCCCTTATTTATTTGCGTATTTTTCAAGAATCTGGTCTGCCGTCATTTTGGGCTGGCTTTCCAGGAAGATGTTCACCCAGAACAAAAGCTGGGTGTTGCTGCTCTTTATTGCTATTGCAAGAGGGTCCGTAAGGTCGCGGAAGTAGATGGGCTTAAACAAGAGCGCGCTGTTGGGAACGGAGGAAAGGACTTTCTTTAGCTCTAGTTCATCGCGGTAGACGGAAAGCACCTCTCCGCGGGTAAGGGCATCTATGGCTGCTTCCCAGGTAGGGTATTCCATCAGAGTGGCATTGGGAAAATTTTCCTTGGCATAGTTTGCGTAGGATGACTTTGCAATAACACCCATCGTGCCTATGTAGTTCCGCACAAACTGGTTTACGGAATCTTCAGAGGCGACTTTTGCCAGCTGCAAACGGTTAAAGAGAATTCCCTGCCGGAATGTCATGTAGGGGGTTGAAAATTTGACGAATTTTGAGCGGGTAAGGGTTCGGCTTAGCTTGGAAATGGCAAGATCCGCCTTTCCGGAGGAGACAAGTGGAACAAGGTCGTTGAATGTGGCTGCTTCACGCGAGATAACCAGCTTTACTCCTAGTTCATCCGCCATTTTATGCGCAAGGTCTATGTCGTAGCCTGCAAGGTTTCCGGATTTGTCCACAAAGTAAAATGGAGCCTGATCCACCGCAGTAATTGCAACCCTCAGCTCTCCACGGCTGATGATTTCTTCCATATCATGGCGGTTGGCCGGGCGTTCTTCGCCAGAATCCTGGGCCATGGCAAAAGTTGCAGATGCAAGCGCAAAAAAGAAAGCCATAAGTAGACCCGCAGCTGCTTTATGCGAAACTTTCATAAGGAACTCCTTGGATAAGATGAAGCCGATAAACAAAAAGCGTGGTCTAATCACGTTTCTTTCCATATCTATATTATCTTAACATAACTATAAAATCTTAACATGCAAATTTTAATTTAGCAAGAAAAGGTTTTGGGATGGGAGGTTTTAAGGTGTTTTACACATTTTAAATATTTTAGAAAGATTAGAGATTTTTACTTGACTTTTGGAGATTTTTGCCGTAATATAAAAGTAGGTAGAAACGTAAACCATAGCAAAAGTAGATTTTGAATAGTTTTTATTTATTTTAAAAAGTGTCGGCTTTTTTATTCCCGGGTGGGAAAGGAGGTTGGCATATGAAAAAGCTACTTTTGGATTTGGTCAGTTTTGTGACGGTTTTTACTCTTGCTCTTCTTATCGCGTCTTGCGGTGGTGGAGGCGGCGGCGGTGGCAGCAGTGATTTTTATGAACCTGAGCCCGAGCCTGTCTTGCAGCCCGAACCACAGCTGGAACCTGAGATTCCTGTTCAGAATGAGAATTCAATTTTGAACATGCAGGCTCCGACCTACAGCGATGCAAATCTTGGCATTACAAATACTCCGTCTGGATCCAGCTTTGTTGCTGGTACATCCGTTACTTTTGCAGCCAATGATGGCTACGAAAGCTATGCCTGGTATGTGGACGGTGCGTCTCTTGGAACAGGAAATTCAGTTACATACACAGCTTCCGCTTCTGGTCCTCACCAGCTTATGCTCATCGTGAGGAATGGAGAAAGTTACTATGGCTCTACAAAAAGCTTTACCGTTAGAGCAGCTAACTAAGGAGGTGCGTTATGAAGACATTTAAGACAAACATTTTTAACAATATTTTTAAGGCTGTTACTCTCTTGCTTTGTGCATCTTTGGTTGCCTGTTCCGGCTTGAACGGCGTTTCTGACCGTGACGACAGGGCTTCTTCAAGCAGTGGAAGTGGAAAGGCATATCTTTCTTCTATATCATTTGGAAATGGCCGCACAATCCTGCCGAACAGCAGTTTTGACCTTGCAACTTCCATTACTCGCTTTGAACTCCGCGGTACTGCCCTGGATGCAGAGGAACCAGAGGAAGTGCTTCTTGGCACATGGGACACAAGCGATGCCGGCAGCGCATACACTCTCATGCTTGCGGCCATCAGCTCGAACACGATTGAACTTACACCAGGATCCTGGAATTTCTCTGTAACCGCATACATCCTTTCTGGCGAAAACTATGTTCCTGTTTTGCAAAAGAGCATTGAGGGACAGAACATTTCAAACGGCGGCAACAGGCTGAACTTTGGCGAGCTTGCAGAGGCAAACGGCAACGGAAGCCTTAGCGTAACTATCAACTACCCGGCAGATGCAGGTCTTTACACTGTAGAGAAGGTTACGGTTGCACTTGAACCATTCGATGGTGCTAATTTTAGCATTTCGGAAGGTGCCCCGCTGCAGCCTTCAACCGCAGGGACCTACAAGAGCGTTACATTTGCTACAAATCCTGTAAACGGAAACTACATCGTAAAGTTCTTCTTTTACATCCGCAAGGACGACGGAACAAGTGTAAAGCAGACCTACACGGAATTGGTGCGCATTGCCACAGGACTTGAATCCAGGGCCACCCGTACCATCAATGACCTTATGTCGCTTTATTCCATTACATACACACTTAACGGTGGTAGCCGCAATGGAACTATGCAGGGAACATACAGCCCTTACGACGGAGACATCGCGCTTGCCACATCCCCTGTTGTAAGCAAGAGGGGTGCAACATTCTCCGGCTGGTACGAAACCAGTTCTTACGGCGGAAACGCTCTTTCAACAATTGCCTCTGGAACTACCGGCAACAAAACCCTCTTTGCAAAGTGGGGCTACGAGATGGATCACAATGCAAAGATAATCTCTGCAAGGGGAGCTTCCCTTATTGTCCAGGCGGAAGGAAAGACAACCCGCATCTACTTTGATGAAGACGGCGACGGTGTTTGCGATGCAGACGAAGTCATCCTCGGAGACAACGGCCAGCCCTTTGACTTTACCGGATGGACTGTCTACGGCGGCAGCCAGGGCGGAAACTACAGCGGTGACACAAGCGTTACTGTTAACAGCGGAAACCTTAATGCAGTCTACGGTGGCAACGGAACAGGTTCTGTTTCCAACACAAGCGTAGAAATCAACGGTGGTACAATTGGCACAGTCTACGGCGGAAGCAACACAGGCTCTGTTAGCGGAAGCTCTGTTGTAGATGTAAACGGCGGTTATGTAGAGAACGTGTACGGTGCAGGAAAATCCGGCACAACAGGCTCTTCTACAGTAAACGTTACTGGCGGAAAGGTTGAAAACGTTGGCGGCGGTTCAAACGGTGGAACTGTCACTGGCAACGCTACAATCAATATTTCTGGCGGTGAAGTTGTTGCCGCAGCTGGAGACAAGAATCATGTAGACGGAGTGTCTTCCGTAAACGTAAGCGGAAACGTTAAGATTGGCGATACCAATTCAGAAAAGGGAATTGACATTGACACCTTTGACGGCGGAGTTGTAACTGCAACTGATGATGTTAGCGGCAACGTTGAAATTGTTACCCAAGACGGCACAAAACTCGACACAGGTTCTGTAATTGTACTTGCAGAAGATGATGTGGAAATTGCACCACACACAATCAGCGTTACAAATACAGAAACACACGAGACTGTAAGCGACATTGGAAAGGGTGCAGACGGAAACTACTCTGTTGGCCGCGGACCTTTGAGCGGAATTGTAATGAACCAGTACGGTCCAACAGACTCTGAATCTGGAAGCAACCCGTTCAACATTACAAGCACATTCAAGCCCTACACAACGGACTACTCTGGCCTTAACCTCCAGACATCCGTTAACTACATGGGTAAGATTCTTGTAACTCCAACTTGGAACAGCGATATCTTTGAGAGCATTGTATCTGCAACTCTTACCGGTACTCTGAATACAGAGACGGACTTTACCCACCCGAATGCAGTGCGCGTAGAGAATGTCCCGATTGCAAGCGACGGTAAGTGCAAGATTTCTGTCTTCACCTATGCAAACTACTCCGAGATTGTGCTTAGGTACGTGGTGAACACAAAGGATGGCCGTGAAGTAACATACACATTCCCAATAACTGTTAGCCAGCTGGAAGGTCTTTCTGCTGATGCAACCGTAAAGGTGAATGGCACGGACTATACTACTGTAAACGGTGACTACCCCAACATGATAGCCTTTGCAATACGCAGCACTGGAACCCTTGACTTTGTTGGCCGCGTAAACGGCGGAAACATGCTTAAAACTACTTACAGTTTTGGAGGCTGGCAGTATGTAATCAACGTAGATGATGGAAGCAACATAAACCTTAAGCTTGTAGACAATCATGACGGTACTGCAACTGCGACGGACTCTTCTACGGGCATAACGCTGACGGTAGCTGTTGAAATCACTATGTCTGGTGACACTCCATACCTTAAGCTTACCCATACGCTTAATCCAAATGGACACAGGGTAAAGCTTGGAGCATGTGCAGATACCATGGTTGGTGGCAATGATGCAGTTCCGATTGAGTGCAAGAGTTGGGGCTACTTCCTTGACGGAGACATAAAGCTTAGCCTTTATCTTCGTGACTCTCTCGGAGTTGACGATGTTGACGGCTGGTGGTACGGAAGATACCCCAATCATAGAACATATGTGTTCACTACGTCTGCAACGAATATGACGATAGGACACAGGGAAAACAGCGGTGACTCTGCCGCTGCATTCCACTGGGAGAACATCACAGGCAACCAGCCTGTAACAAAGACAATCCGCATGAGCCTTAGCGACCATGTAGACTAATCCGTAAACCGTGGGAGGGAAATAATACCCGGCTGCCATTGTGGTGGCCGGGCTTTTTTTGCAATAACGGCGGAATGGCAGCCAGAAAAAATATACAAATTTAGAGATTTTTGTCATTTTTTAATGATTTTTTTTGATATTTTGGAGATTTTACTTGATTTTTTTGGCTTTCTATGCCGTAATATAGTTAGGAGCTAAACAAAATACGGCAATGGCAATGCAATAAAATTTATTGGTTTAGTAACTTTTATTAAAAAAAGTCGACTTTTAATTCCGGGGTGGGAATAGGAGGTTGGCATGAAAAAGCTAACAGTTTTTATTGAGTTGTTGTTGGTTTTGGCACTTTCCCTTATTGTCGCATCTTGTGGCGGAGGAGGTGGTGGTGGCAGTGATTACGAAGCTGAACCAAGTGGCGCTGCCAGTGATAGTGGCAATTCAGGAAGTGAAGTAGTTACAGCACCGTCTCTTTCATCAAATGCAGAAATATTGTTCTTTACGTTTGCACAGGCAACAAATCCTGCTGTTGCAAATGCCGTTCACGAAGACTTGCGCGGAAACCCTGCAACTGTAGAAGGTGTTGCAACAGTCACTGTAACTTATCCATTTGAATCTCTTCAGCCAGCTGATTTGACAAGCCTCAAACCGACTATTCAAGTTTCGGAAGGTGCAAGGATTTCTCCTGCTTCCAACGTAGAGCAAGATTTTACTAATCCAGTTGAATACACGGTTACAGCCCAGGATGGCACTACAAAAGTCTGGACGGTATCCTTAATACAGAGAAGTGCCACGCAGCGTTCAATTTCATACGATTTGAACGGTGGCTCTAGGAATGTAGCTGCTCCCGATGTGTACAACGTTGAACAGGGCGCAACTCTTCCCGGCGGTGGCAACCTGGTAAAAGACAACTATTATTTTACGGGTTGGACTGAACTACCAAACGACACTCCTATATCAAGTTGGGGTGCAAAAGAAAAAGACTATGACGTTTCTGTAAAGGCAAACTGGAGCCCTGCGCCTTATGTAAAAGACCGCAATATATATGCAAACGGCATGAATGTTACCGTAAGGAATAGCAGCGGCAAGACGATGGCCTATTTTAGGGGTGCTAACGGCAACGAAATTGCGCTTTCTGCAATAAATGCAGCTGCTGAATATCAGGATTTGACAGGATACACGCTTTATGCTGGCGGTTTGAGCAACGACAATGTTGTTTCTGCGTCTGACTGTACTATAACAATGGAAGGCGGAAGACTCACCAATATTTATGGCTACAACGGAAACGGAGCAAATATTTCTGGAAGACAAAACGTAATAATCCAGCTTAAGGGCGGAAGCGTTACAAATGATGTTGTAGGCTTTGTAAAAGATGCCGATGGCAAGCCTTCTAATGTTGCGGTAAACGTTTCCGGCAACCCAAGCGTTGGAGATAAGACAAACCATGGTGTGTGGCTCAATTCATTATCTTCTCCGATTGTAAGCATAACAGGCAGCATAAGCTCTGCAGAGGCTGGGGCAATTACGCTTATAGCGGCCGGTTCAACACAGAACGGAACTCAGGTTGCAGAGGCAACTTCAAGCAGCTATGCTGACGCTGGAAAATTTAAGCTCTTGACCAGCAATCGTAATAGTGTTCTCCCCGTTGGCATAAGCGACTCTTATGTAGTTGTATTTGGTACTGTAAGTTTGCCAGAAGTGCCTATCTGGGGCGAGGGAGATTCGTTTACGTTGGGTGATGGTCACATCTTGGAAGGCGGAACATATTTCAGCGTATTCGTAAAGAGTCCTGACAACAATGCGTACTTCACAGTTTCTTCAACTACTTTGAAAGACGAAAATGGTGAAAATGTTGATGCTGAATTTGATATGGCTGTTCCATATTCAGAAAATGGTGCAGTAACGTATGTTGAAGGTTCAGGCTTGACTACAACAGGTCAATATCAATATATCCAATTCAAGTCAACTTCTGGAAAAATTTCTTCAAAAGCAGCAGACATATACCTTGCAGGAATCGTCTTCCATGGTAATAACGTTACTGTTGAAGTTAACTTGCAGACTGTACCTATTGATAAAATCGGCAGTCTAACATACTTTAACGGAAGCTTCTATGAGATTGTCACGCAAAAGACAACTTGGAAAAATGCATACGGTGCTGCAAAAGCACGCACCTTCAACGGTCTGCACGGCTATCTTATGAATATAACTTCTCACGTAGAGAACAAATTCATCTATGACCGTGTTTATAAGAAAAGGAACATATCACCTGCAAACGGTTGGATTGGCGGAACGGCAGCTATAAGCGAAGAGGGATATGACAAAGCTACATGGACTGAAAAATCGTTTAGAACCGACTGGGTATGGGCAGCTGGTCCGGAGGCAGGTCAAGTATTCTATACACATCGTACATGTTATACAGATTCGAATAGAAAAACAGGAGGAGGCGACTGGGTTCCGTCATCTGAAATATATTCATCATGGAATAATCAATTTGACGGTACAAAACGTGGTACAGGTGCTTCAGGAGCAGAACCAAATAATTATAACGGTACTAACGAAGCATATACCCAATATGTAGGTCAATATTACTGGAATGACCTTTCGGTTACAGACACAACCCCGGCATCATATATCATTGAATACACCGCATACGAAAATAATGCCGTTGGTCACTCAGAGGCAGCAACAAAAACCGCCCTTTCTGACAGAAAGACATACTCGCATTAACAAGCACCGTGTTCTTGATGAAAGATTCCCGCGTCGGTGCGCGAGAATGACACACATAAATCGTTTGCGCGGGAATGACATTGCTTAAATTTTGCGAATCCGGTGGGGCTATCCTGCCGGATTTTTTTTGTCTGGATAATCCGTGATTAGAGATTTTTTTGCTTTTTTTAGATTTTTTAGAGATTTTGCTTGACTTTTTGGGCATTCATGCCGTAAAATATAAATAGATAGAAACGTAAACCACATAAAAAGTAGTAAGAAGTTTATTGTAAAAAAGTGTCGGCTTTTTTGTTCCTGGGAGGGAAAGGAGGTTGGCATATGAAAAAGCTACTTTTGACTTTGGTTGAATTTTTGTCGGTTTTTACTTTTGCGCTTCTTATCGCATCTTGCGGTGGTGGAGGCGGCGGCGGTGGCAGCAGTGACTTTTATGAGCCCGAGCCAGAGCCAGTCTTGCAGCCCGAACCACAACTGGAACCTGAGGTTCCTGTTCAGAATGAGAATTCAATTTTGAACATGCAGGCTCCGACCTACAGCGATGTAAATCTTGGCATTTCTAATTCCTTGAACAGATTCAATTTTTCTGTTGGCGAAAGCGTTACGTTTACGGCCAATGCAGGCTACGAAAGCTATGCTTGGTATGTTGACGGCAACTTGCTTGGAACAGAAAATTCGTTTGCATACACAGCTTCCGGCTCTGCTCCCCATCAGCTTATGCTTATCGTGAGGAACGGAGACAATTACTTTGGTGAAACAAAGGTCTTTACCGTCAGCACGGCGGCAAACTAAGGAGGTGCGTTATGAAAAGATTCAAGACAAATATTCTGGATAAAATTTATACGGTTGCTTCTCTCTTGCTTTGTGCATCCCTCCTTGCCTGTTCCGGCTTGAACGGTGTTAGCGATTCCAAGGACGAAGACTCAACTGCTTCATCTGCCTCTTACTCTGTCGGAGGAAATGCATATCTTTCTGCGATTCAATTTGGGTCTGCGGGAAGAATGATAGCACCGGGCGGATTCAACCTGATGGCAGATATTGAAAAGTTCACGCTTAACTGTGCTCAGCAGGGCGAGGGAACAGACCTTTTAACTGATGACCGTGAATGGATTGTAGACGCGGAGGGCGGACTTTCTGCCTACAGCGTGATGTTTGCAGACATAACGGAAAACAAGATTCCTCTTGTTGCAGGAACAAGCTGGCAGTTTACAATCAAGGCGTATAAATTTGCGTCTGACACAGAGCCTGTCCTTGAAAAGACAGTTACTCAGGAAATTGTAAGCGGTCCCAACCCGATTAACTTTGGCTTCTTGAATGAAGCTGCTGGCAACGGTTCTTTGGAGATAACGCTTAGCTTCCCCTCTAACGCAGGTGCTACGCGCGTGGTTGCAAACCTTAAGAACTTTGAAACCGGTGCGATAGTAAGCTCTAAGACTTTTATCTTGCCGGATGACGTTTATGCTACCAACGGAATCTCTTCAAGCGTATTCTTTGATGCAAACCCGAGCCGTGGCAACTACATTGTGGACTTTACCTTTACCTTGGTGAACGGACAGACTACAACACAGGTTGTCTCTGAGTTTGTCCGCATCGCAACAGGCCTTAAGTCTTCCGGTTCTATAACCGTAAACGACTTGAATTCAGTTTACACGGTTGCCTATCACCCGAACGGTGTTAACATGCCGGCAGGGGTTTGGCCCACAACATATTCTCCTCTTGATGAAACAGTTACGCTCCCTGTCCTTACGAAAAACGGTGCTACTTTTGGCGGTTGGTATGAAAGTTCCAACTATGGCGGAAGTACTGTTACATCCTTTGCTGGCGGTGCAAGAGGCAACAAAAACCTTTATGCAAAGTGGGTCTATGAAATGTCCGGCAACACACTTTCTGCCCGCGGTGCTCACATAATTGTTCAGGCAAGCAGCAACAAGACTTACTGCTACTTTGACGAAAACCTCAACGGAAATGCAGATGCAGACGAAGTGGTTCTCGGAAATGACGGTTTGCCTCTGGACATAAAGGGCTACAAGGTTTACGGCGGAAGCGAGAGCGGCAACTACAGCGGTGCAACTCATGTTACCGTAAAGAGCGGTGAGTTGGGTTCACTTTATGGCGGCAATGGAAGCGGCACTGTTTCCAATACGAATATAGAGATTAGGGGCGGTTCAGTCGGTTCCGTCTACGGTGGAGGCGAAAGCAGTTCTGTTAGCGGAACGGCGACAGTCTCTGTTACAAGCGGTTATGTTGAAAACCTCTTTGGCGGCTCAGGCGAAAGCGGTTCCACAAATAAGGCTGTTGTCTCGGTAAACGGCGGTACTGTGGACTACTTGTTTGCAGGTGCGGACACAGGTTCTGTCCAGTCTGCGGAACTTGCAATAAGCGGCGGTACTGTGGGCTATGCTTACGCTGGCGGCAAAAACGATGCTGTAAGCGGCAACGTCACTATGGCAATAAGCGGCGGAACAGTTACGAATGTGGACTGTGGAAAGCAGAACAACAAAGTTGGCGGAAGCTCCGTCTTGAACATAAGCGGTGCCCCCCGCATTGGTAGCTCAAGTTCCAGAACTGGTGTGATTCTGGACAGCGTAACAGGCAAGAAGATTTTTGTAAGCAACATTGCTTCTGCACAGGCTGCCGCAATTACGCTCATAGCAGACCATTCAAACATAAGCGAAGGCACGGTTGTTGCAACCTTCACAGACGGTGCAGCTGATGCCGGAAAGTTCAGCCTCTTGCGCGATGACACCGGCGGAACTGTTAACGTGAATGCGAACGGAAACGATATTGTTACGATTGGTAGCTTTGACCTTCCAGACCCAGCAAACGTAACGTGGACCGGCAACGACGAGTTTACTCTTGGTACAGGTAACGTAACTACCGGCGGAACAATATTCTCCGTCTTTGCTGACGGCGGATATCTTACCGTGACAGAGACTTCTCTTGCAGGTGCAAGGTTCGACATGGGCATTCCTCTTGATAGCAATTACAAGGAGAACGGATATGTTTCAACTTTGTCTACAAGCAAGAATTACCGCTACATCCAGTTTACCTCTGAATCTGGAAGCATTTCGGCAACTAATGCAGACATTTACCTTAGTAAGATTCACTTCCACACAATTAGGGGTGCGAGCGTACGTGTGCGCATAAACCTTGAGACTGTTCCGATTGCAACAATAAATGCAGCCGGCGTAACTTACCTTGACGGTAGTTTCTACAAAGTTGTAAATGCAGAACCAGGATATACGCATAATGACGAAAAACACTGTACTTGGAGCATGGCTTATAATAACGCAAAGAAAGAGAAGTTTAATGGTCTTTCGGGCTATCTTATGACTATCACTTCTGAAGCGGAAAACAAGTTCATCTATGACCAGTTGTTCAGCAAAAAAGGAATCTCATCTGGTAATGCTGCTTCTTGGCTTGGTGCTACCCGCAGTTTGAATCAGGCCGGAAACTATGACGCAAGTTCATGGACTGTTGACAATACAAAGCTTGCAGGTGCATGGTATTGGGCATGTGGTCCTGAAGCTGGAACAATGTTCTATGATAAAGCTACTAGCAAAGAAGGTGGAAAAGCTGTTGACGGAGCCTATACAAGTTGGAACAGCGGTGAGCCTAACAACAGCAGTACCGAATACTGTGCCCAGTACTGCGGAACCTACATCTGGAATGACTTGAATAACAACGGTGCCGGTAACAGTCCTTATCATGTCTACAATTACGTTGTAGAGTTCACACCATACGAGGCAACGGCTTACGGTCCTGGCCAGAGGGCAACAAAGACTGCCCTTCATGCAGAGCGTGAGTACACCCACCACTAGGCCTTGGTCAAAGGGGTTAATGCCAGCCTTGCAATCCTTCCAACCGGGATTCTAGGCTTGGCTTAAAATAAAAAATAGAACCGGCAGTTTGGGTTTGTAGCTTCCCGGCTGCCGGTTTTTTATTTTGCCCATAGCTCAAAGTTGACGAAAAGATTATAACAGTATATATTATAAGCAAACGGGGACGCAATGCAAATTAAAGCGACCGCCTCCGTAAAGCTATGTTAATAGCCCGTCCGAAGTCTGGTTCACTACAGGGCGGGCTTTTTTATGCTCTTTTCCTTATTTGATTAGGAAGGTGAGCGTGTCTATAACAAGTGCGATTATTGCAATTACGAGCATTGCTTTTTCGTATTTCGTCACAGACGGCCTCCTTCATTCACGAGAAATCGGAGGCAAGCCGCCAGTATTTGAAAAGCGTCCCCTATTGAGTGCTATATTACAAAAAAAGTTTAAAAGTAGCAAGCTTCTTTTGCCAAGCCGCCAGGGTTTTAGGGGTGCGGTCAGCAACCCCTAGGAGAAGGGGGTAGGTGAGCAACGAAGTGCGAACTAGGGGGAACTTGCAACGGAGTTTCCAGCAAGGCTTTCCCCCCAATGGGAATTAATATTTACAAGTTACGGCCGGCTGTCCCCCCCCCCCAATTATGAATATTAGTTGAAAATTTATAAATTGTGGTCTATAATTTAGAAAAAGGCTGGAATTGTGTAAATGGCAAAAAAAGAAGAAGAAAAAGAAGAGAGCAAGACAGGTTCTTTTATTGCGCTTGTTATTTGGCTTATTGCGGCAATAGCACTGTTTGCGCTTTTTGTTATAAATCAGAAAAAAATTGTCTCTAATCTTAAGTCCACGGGATTTTTTGGTCGGCTTTTTGGAAAGACACCTGCTTTTGTGGAAAATGCGGAAGTGTCGGTTCAGGAGCAGGCCGGTAAGAATGATGTTGACCCCGGCGTTGGCGCAGACATAGATTTGTCCAGCGGTCAGGGAAAGAGCGACTATTCTTACGAAAGCGGCATTCTGGCGGAGAACCAGGCAGCAAAGGATGCCCAGAGCAATTCCCTGTCAGCGACAAACTCTGCTGGCGGGGCAAAGTTAGACAATACGGCTGGCGGTGAGCAAAAGCCCCAGGCCAATGAAGTGCCCCGCATGATAGACCTAAAGCTTTTCTTTATGGTAATCAACAGCGACGGTTCTGTTTCCCGCAGGGAAGTTACCCGTTCCATGAAGAAGAGCGGTGGCCCGCTTGTGGACGCAATCAACGCGCTTATAAAGGGACCTTCCCCGGATGAAGAAGGTGACGGTTGCGCAACTCTTGTTTCTACGGGAACAAGGCTGCTTGGTGCTTCTGTAAAAAACGGAATTGCAACTCTTAACTTTAGCGGTGAATTTGAATTCAACCAGTGGGGAATTGAAGGCCTTCGCGGTCAGCTGCAGCAGATTGTCTACACGGCTACGGCATTTCCAACTGTGGAAAGCGTTCAGTTCCTGGTGGACGGCGTGCAGAAAGACTACCTTGGTAGCGAAGGCGTTTGGATAGGCACCCCGCTGAACCGCAATAGTTTCTAACGCCAGATAATCCTCGAAGATAGAGGGATCGGCCCTTCGACAAGCTCAGGGACCTCACCGACCAGCATCGCTGACCCTCCAATCCCTTCCATGATTTTTTAGAACAGATGTGAAAAAATTGGGGTTCTTAGGCATATCGCGATACGTTGAGCGATATGGCCCCTAAGCCGTGCCCGCCCTGAAAAAAATCCTTCCTTGGATTTTTTTAGGGATTGCAGAAGCGCTTTGCACTTCTGCATGTTGCTAACCCGCCATCCATGGCTTGTTATTGCTTGGCAAGAAAGAATTGCGTTCCCTGAGCTTGTCGAAGGGAACATTATCAAAATAAACAAAAACTCCACAAAAATACAAGCTCTCTGGACTCTGAGAGGTTTCCTCCCCTCCAAGTTTGGGGCCCAAGGGCCCTCCCTTGAAAATATTTTATTTTAGCGTGCCGCCTTTACGATTGTGTCAAAGTAGGCCTTGTTCTTTTGATAGATGCTGTCGTAGACCGAAAGGGTTAGGCAGGCATAAGAACCGTCTTTGCGGCATTTTAGCACTTTGAAGGTTCTTGTAACGGATGCTTCTGCCGGGCGGTAGTAGACAGACTCTATGCTTGTGGTGCTTCCGCTTGTTGTTACGTTCTGAAAGGGCCACAAAGAAAAGGTGCAGTCTGAACCCTGGCAAGATTTTCTGATTATGAATTCCCTGTATGCGTCTGCGTCTATGCCTGCTGCCGGAATTGATGCGATTGTTAGCACGGCGCTGTCTCCCAAGAGCCACATGTTGTCCATTGCCTTTTGCCAGGATGAATCTACGGTAACGCTCATGTCGTCGCAGGATGCCTTTTGCGGTTTTGCCTTTGTGTCTTTTGCAAAGGTGCGGGCCTTGTCTTTGGGCAGTCCTTCTGTTCCCTTAAAGGATGTAAAGCTTGTGTCCGTTGAGTTGTAGAGCTGGCCGGTTGTTAGCAAAGAAAATATTTCCCTGCCGTCTTTTGCCTTTATTGATTCTATGCTGAAAATTGGAATGCGCTTGTTGTAAACGATGGAAACTTCTCCGCCAAACTGGGCAAAATCAGAGGAAAGGGTTACCCTTGTGTTCTTGCCAAATTCAACGTTCTGCCTGCGGGCGGTAAATTCATAGAATAGGTCGTGCAGGTAGTTTATGATGTCTGAATCGTTTGCAGCAGCACCGCGGATGTTTTCTCCTGTAAGCAAGAGCTTGTCTTTGGTTGGGTCTACGGAAAAATAGATTGTGATGTCTTTTTCCACAAGGGAATCTTTTGGGCTTGCGGGAGAGTAGTAGCGGAAGGCATAAGTTGAATCATTGTAATAAATTATGCCAATGTAGGATGTTCTGTTAAAGCTAGAGTCTTTGTAGAATGCGTATTCTCCCGATGTGTCTGCAATTTGCTGTGTTACGCCCGGTACTGCAAATGAGTAAGCTGCGCAAATCAATGCCAGTGAAAGGAAGGGTAAAAGCTTTTTTAAAAGATTCATGGGTACTCCTATTTTAGCATAGGCATGCTAGCCCCGATTGGAAGGGCGGGCGTAAGCCCGTTGCCGCCAGGCAATGGAGGGGGATGGGGCCCCCGGAACCCTGGAAAGCGGGTGCTACGATTCCTATTCTGTTCTTAAAAAGAACGCTCCCTTTTACCAAGGAAGCGCTCCAAAAAATCAAACAACAGAAAATGCTTAAGGTAACAATTTTAGCCGTTCAGCTTTTCAAGTTCTGCTTTTACGATTTCTGCAACTTTTGCCGAGGCATTTTCCAGAGGGATAAGCTGGGCATCCTGTTCGCTGCGGAGCTTTACTTCCACGTTTGGAAGGTTTTTGTCGCCCACAGTGATGCGTACCGGGAAGCCAATCAAGTCCATGTCGTTGAATTTTACGCCCGGACGCTCTGCCCTGTCGTCAAGAAGTACTTCGATTCCTGCGTTTGTAAGCTCTTCGTAGAGGCGGTCGGCGGCTTCCTTCATCTGGCCGTCGTATTTGATTGGAACGATTGCCACCTGGAAAGGTGCGGTTGTCATTGGCCAGAGGATTCCCTTGTCGTCGTGGAAGGATTCGATGATGCTTGCCAGTACGCGGTCAACGCCTATTCCGTAGCAACCCATTGTTGGTACTGCGGCTTTTCCGTTTTCGTCAAGGTAGGTTACGCCCATGCTCTGGGTGTATTTTTTGCCAAGCTTAAAGATGTGGCCAAGCTCGTTGCCCTTTGTTGTGTGGTACTTGCCACCGCAGCCAGGTGTGCAGCAGGTGTCGCCCTCTTTTGCGGTGCGAACGTCTGTGTTGATCCATGCTGTAAAGTCGCGGCCTGGTTCAACATGCTTTAGGTGGTAGCCTGCTTTTCCGGCTCCGGTGATTGCATCGTGCATGTCGTTTACGCTAAGGTCCTGCACGATTGGGCAAAGTGATGTGAGCGGGCCAACAAAGCCGTGTGGTGCCTGGGCAATCTTAAGTATTTCTTCGTCGTCGGCAAGGCATACTTCGCTTGCTTTTAGTGCGCCTGCAAGTTTTGCCTCGTTTACGTCTAGGTCTGCGCGGATTATTACGCATACGTAAGAAAGCGGGTAGAAGGCAAAGTCTCCGTCTTTTGTCTGCTTAAGGTCTTTGCAGTGGGGAGCCTTGCTTAAGTCCAGGGTTGAATTTATTACGCGGTAGATGAGTGCCTTGATAAAGGTTTTTGGCGTGGACTTAAAGAATTTTTCCATGTCTTCTATAGAAAAGACGTTGGGTGTTTCCACAAGCTCTGGCTTTAGGTCTGTTGGCTTCTGGGGATTGCCGTCGTTGTCTACAGCCGGGTCTGCAAAAGATGCTGCTTTTTCCACGTTTGCCGCATAACCGCACTTGGAGCAGAGGATAAGGGTGTCGTCTCCAACTGTGCTTTCCACCATGAATTCTTCGCTTCCTGAGCCACCCATTGCGCCTGTGTCTGCCTTTACAGGAATTACCTTAAGGCCAAGGCGCTTAAAGATTCTAAGGTAGGCTTTTGCATAAGCCTGGTAGGTTTCGTCCAGGGAAGCATCGTCCTTGTTAAAGGAGTAACCGTCTGCCATATTGAATTCACGGCCACGCATAACACCGTATCTTGGGCGGATTTCGTCGCGGTACTTTGTGTTTATCTGGTACATGTTGATTGGCAGCTGCTTGTAGCTTGTAAGACCTGCCGCTGATATTGCAGTGAATGCCTCTTCTGCGGTGGGGCTAACAACCATGTCCTGTTCGCCGCGGTTTTTTGCCTTGAGCATCTGGGGGCCCATTGTGTCCCAGCGGCCACTCTGCTTCCAAATTTCGCCGGGAACAATTACTGTTGGCTTAAATTCGCATGCGCCGCTTCTGTTCCATTCTTCCTTGATGATGTTTTCCACTTTGCGGTAGGCGCGGAGTCCCAAAGGCATATATGTGTAAAGTCCGTTGCCGAGTTTGCGGATTAAGTCTGCCCTCATCATAAGCTGATGGCTAGAGATTATGGCTTCTGCAGGAGCTTCCCGCAGCGTGTGTAAAGGTAGTTGTGATGTTTTCATGCAAGGTATTATATAGAAAAGAATGGTTTTAGTTAATAGGGGGGGATTGGGGGACTGACGGTTTGTATTTAATTATTAAGTTTTCTTTAATTTTTTGCTTTATTGACTGCAATTTTTAGGGTATAATGGAGCGTAGACAGGGGGAATCTATGGTCGGTTCGGTTCAGGATAGGAAGCGCTTTTTGTCAATTTCCAAGAAGTTTTCTATCGGTGCGATTGTAATTATCTTTTTAGTGGTCACGGTCGTTTTGACTACGGCAGGAATTTTTTTTAAGAAGAGCAGCCTTGCCAACTTTTACGAGAGTTCTGCAGTGGAGCTTTCTGAATTCTCAGATTCCATTTCCATGTTCTTTAAGGCAAAGGAAGCTAGCCTGAACGTATTTGCCGAATCGGACGAAATAAAGGCGACAGACAGTTCGATTCATTCTTTTGCAGATGAATCCGGCACGGTTCAGATTTTGGCCTATCCCAAGAGCAGGGAAGAGGAGGAAATCCGAAAGATATGCAAGTCTTTTGCAAAGAGTGATTCTGACATTACTGAGATATATATAGGAACAAAGTGGGGTGGCCTTGCAACGAATTCCGACGGCTCTATGGAGGGTGGCTATGACCCAAGGAAGCGCGGCTGGTACGAAACTGCCAGCAAGGGGAATGGAAAGGTTGTCATAACAAAGGCATTCGCTTCTACAAACGGGGCTGTTGTGGTCTGCCTTGCAAAGTGCGCCTACAACAAGGCCGGTGAATTTGTTGGGGTTGCGGCACTTGAGATGTCGCTTGACGTTCTTACCCAGGTTCTGGAGAACATGCACCTTGGAAATAACAGCTTCCTGATGATGGTTCAGTCGGACGGAACGATTCTTGCAGATACGAGCGCTTATAAAAGCAACTTCAAGAACGTGTCGGAGCTGGGGATTGGCGGGCTTTCCGATCTTATTTCTTCCAAGAATGCGGAAAGGAAAATCAAGATTGGAGGAGAGACCTATTTTACCCAGCATGTTGCCAATGAACGCACAGGCTACCAGATTATGGCCTTCTGCCCAAAATCAACGGTTTTTGCTCCCTATTACCACACGCTTATGGTTTCGATTGTAATCAGCGTTGTCTTTACGGTTTTGATTGCGGTTTTTACTGCCTTTGCAACCAAGAAGACGCTTAGGCCGCTGAATACTATGGTTGACTTTGTGACGAAATTTGTTTCTTCCCTGGAGGACGGTTCAGATGATTATACGCCCAGGGTCAAGGTGTCTTCCCGTGATGAAGTGGGCAAGCTTGCCGCCAGCATAAACCACTTTATAGAAAAGCTTGGTGTCGTGATGGGGCAGATACGTGAGTCGCAGAGAAAGGAACGCGAGATGGGAAGGCAGCTTTTTGAGTCTGCGCAGAACCTTGTCGTGTCTACAAAGGAGACTGCTGCAACCAGCCAGGATTCAAGTGCGGCCGTAAAGGAAATCGTTGCTACGATGGAGGATTCGAACATTCTTTCGGAAAACATTTCTTCAAAAATCAAGAACGTGTCCGGGGTTGCAAACAAGACTTCCTCTGATGTTGCGGACGGCGTTTCAAAGATAGAGGAGAATGTCAACCGCCTGCACGAAATCTTTGACGCCAACCAGCAGACCATCAGCGGAATCAAGAACCTAACGGAAAAAATAGAAAACATCTGGGATATCGTTACGCTGATTAACAACGTTGCAGACCAGGCAAAAATCATCGCCTTTAATGCGGAGCTTGAGGCGAGTTCTGCGGGCGAGGCTGGAAAGTCATTCCGCATCGTTGCAAACGAAATACGCCGCCTTTCCGATGGAATCATCGACGGTACAAAGGAAATAAAGGAGAAAATCAACGAGATTCAGCATTCGGCGGATACCCTGCTCCTTGCTTCAAAGAGCGGGACGGAAAAGATTAATGCGGGCTACGAAAATGCCCAGGGACTGGAGGAAAAATTTGCCAGCATAAGGCAGTCTTCGGAAGTTACGGCAAGCAGCGCGGACGAGATTGCGGACATAATTCAGCAGCAGGCAAGTGCCAGTGAGCAGATTCTGATTGCGCTAAAGGAGATTTCCAACGGCGTGGAGAACTTTACCGTAGCCACTGATAATATTTCAAGCGCGGCAGAAAATGTGCGCAGGATTTCAAGGGATTTGAACAATGCAAATGAAGATAACTGAAGCTGTAAAGTTGCGCCGTAAGTCTCTGACGGTAAAACTCATTTTATGGATAGGAATTATTATCGCCCTTCTTTCCGCAGGAATGCTGCTTGTGGTGCGTCATATCCTCAGCAAGATGATGGACGAGCAGATTACCATGCGGATTCTTGCCCAGAGCAGGACCCAGGGGCTTTCCGTTGCAAACACGATGAAAAAGAGTGCGGATTATGCCAATGCCCTCGCAGGTGCAATTTCCGGCTATGATTCTCTGCCTGATGAATACCACCGCGGTTTTGCAGATACTGTGGTCCATTCCTTTGTTGAAAAGAACGACGTTGATGTTGCTTGGGCTGCATGGCCTCCAAGAACCATAGACAGTGATGACGGGGACGAATATTTTTACACTTGCTGGTCCCGCAATGACGATGGTTCCGTAGTGGAGGATTCCGTTGAAGGGCTTGATGAAGACTGGTATGCACAAGCGCTCGCAAGCTCGGGAACATATTTTGACGATCCTGATTTGGATACGATTGACGGTGAAAACGTGATTGTCTCTTCTGTCTACAAAAGCATTTCTGACAGGGGTGGAAAAAATGTTGGCGTTGTTGGAATTGACGTAGACCTTTCAAGGCTTTCGGACATGTTTTCGGGGATGAAGATTTTTGGCGATTCGGGGTACACGCGCCTGTTGGATCACAAAAAAAAGGTCATTGTTTCTGAAGAAAAGTCTCTGCTTGGCCAGACTTCAAAAGAGTCAATGTCCCGTGACTTGGTTTATCTGTTCAATAATGCCGCCAAGAGCAGGGAAGTCCAGAGCATAAGGTCAAAGGGCTATTTCTATGTAATCGTTCCGGTGCAGGTTGACTATTCGGATAACGTCTGGTTCTTCCTTTCTGCAACTCCGCTTTCCGTAATCAAAAAAAGCTCTGCTACCGTCATAATGCTTTTCCTCCTGCTGATTGTCATACTGAGCCTTAGCATTCTGATTGCAATCAACGTGATTGTTCTGCACTTCTTAAAGCCTCTGAATTCGATAATCGTGTTCGTAAAGGAATTTATCGCAAGCATAGAGTCTGGTTCATCTGACTATTCGCAGAGAATCAAGGTGAAGTCTGATGATGAAGTTGGTCAGCTTGCCATAAGCATAAACGCCTTTATCTCAAAGCTGGGCGTGGTCATGGGGCAGATAAGGGATTCTCAGGATAAGGAGCACAGGATGGGAGAGCAGCTTTTTAAGGAAGCGCAGAATCTTGTCGTCTCTACAAAGGAAACTGCGGCAACAAGCCAGGATTCAAGTGCGGCGGTAAAGGAAATCGTTGCGACCATGGAAGATTCCAATGTGCTTTCGGAAAATATCTCCACGAAAATCAAGGACGTGACCAGCGTTGCAAGCATGACCAGCAGCGATGTTGCGGACGGTGTTGCAAAGATTGAAGAGAACGTGGCACGACTTCATGAAATATATGATGCCAACCAGCAGACCATTGACGGAATCAAGAACCTGAGTGAAAAGATAGAAAGCATTTGGGATATCGTTACGCTGATTAACAACGTTGCAGACCAGGCAAAAATCATCGCATTTAACGCGGAGCTTGAAGCTTCAACTGCTGGCGAGGCTGGAAAGTCATTCCGTATCGTTGCAAACGAAATACGCCGTCTTTCCGACGGAATTATCGACGGTACAAAAGAAATTAAGGAAAGGATAAATGAGATTCAGCACTCGTCGGACACCCTTATTTTGGCAAGCGAAAGCGGAACGGAAAAAATCAATGCAGGCTATGAAAATGCGCGCGGTTTGGGCGAAAAATTTGAAAGCATAAAGAATTCTGCGGAAATAACTTCCAGAAGCGCGGACGACATTGCCTCTATCATCCAGCAGCAGGCAACGGCCAGTGAACAGATTCTTATTGCACTCAAGGAAATTTCTTCCGGCGTGGAAAGCTTTACCGTGGCCTCGGAAAATATTTCTGATGCGGCGGAAACGGTGCGGAAAATATCGGAGGACTTGAACAATGCAAGCAGAGACGATGAATGAAAGCTACCTCATTTTTTCTGTCGGAAGTCAGCGCTTTGTAATTAAGACTTCGCTCGTGAGGGAAATAATCCATTCCGCAAAAATTCATCCGCTTCCCTTTGTTCCTGATTACATTGAAGGGGTCGTCAACTGCCGGGGCATTCCTTATACAGTCGTGAATACGCTCAAGGCGGGTGGTGAGGACAGGGAGGTTGGCGGCGGAACCGTACTTGTCCTTAAGAGAAGTGACGATCAGTTTGCGATTCATATTTCCAATATTGAACTCTTCTTTGAGCCGGATGAGGACGACATAAAAGCTGACAGCATACGGTATAAAAAAGAAGTGATTCCATTTTTTGATGCGGATTCCATAGAGGCCCTGATGCGCCGTGACTTGCGCGATGACGAAGACTAGACGGAGGTGAATATGAAGATACTGATTGCAGATGATTCCGCCATTACGAGGGGCATTTTTGAAAAGGCGTTTAAGGAGAACGGCTGCGAGGTTGTTTCTGTCGTTTCCAATGGCCGCAAGGCTGTCGATTTTTGCCGCGAAAACAAGGTGGACCTTGTGGTAAGCGACTATGATATGCCCGAAATGAACGGAATAGAGGCGGCTGCAATTTTAACAAAGAAATTAGGTGTTTCCGTCGTGATTTATTCCGATGACATGAAAATCAGGCCGGAGGCTGCTTCTGCAGGAGCTTCCGTAATCCACAAACCTTCGCTTGCCTCCTACAATGCATCAAGTATGAATGACTTTGTTGACAAGGTAGTCTTTCTTTCGGGGAAAGACGGACAGTCCGCTAATGCAGGAAGCGCGCAGAAAAAAGCCATAGATTCAGTAGACCATGATGATTTTTCCGTGTCTGATGATTCAGGTGGCAGATTTAAGATTCTTTGCATAGGTGCCTCGACGGGGGGACCTACTGCCGTACAGGAAGTTGTTTCTGGACTTGGGGAAAATTTCCCTTTGCCGATTTTGTATGCCCAGCATCTGGATGTGGGTGCAGACGAGAAGATGGCCAAATGGTTCACTGCCACTTGCCCAAACATTCCCGTGACGCTTGCAAAAGAAGGTGAGCTTGCAGAAGCCGGTCATGTTTACCTTGCCCCGGCGGACACACATCTTGTAATCGGTTACGTAAAAAATGGACTGCCAGTCCTTCATCTTTCCGATGAACCGCCAGAGCGTTTTCTAAGGCCTGCCGTGAACAAGCTTTTCCGTTCTGCTGCAAAGCATTACGGTGAAAGCTGCCTCGCCCTTCTTATGACTGGAATGGGGCGTGACGGAGCTGAGGGGTGCAAGAAAATAGTTGAGGCCGGAGGCTTTACGATTGCAGAAGACAAGTCAACATGTACTGTGTTTGGAATGCCGGCGGCTGCAATAGAGATGAATGCTGCAAAAAAAGTTCTTCCGCGTAACGAAGTGGCAAGTGCCATTCTAAAAATGGTAAAGTAGGGGGAATGCATGGACGAAAAAATATTTTTAGACATAATTGCCCTTATCACTAAGCATACGGGAATAATTCCGCGGGAAAGCCACAAGAGCGGCATACAGAATTTTATCGAGAAGCGTTGCAAAGAACTGGGGCTTTCGGGTATGCAGGAATACTATTTTTATCTGAATAAAACCCCGAATGAGTTCTGCTCCTTTATCAATGGGGCCACTGTAAACGAGACATATTTTTTCCGCGAGGAAGCTCAGTTTTCCCTCCTTAAGGAAAAGATTTTTCCAGCCCTGCATGCAAAGTCGCCGGCTCTTCCGCTCAAACTTTGGAGTGCTGCTGCCTCGTCTGGGGAAGAAATATATTCGCTCTACCTGCTTGCGTTGTCCATGGGAATCAAAACGGAATGTTTTGCGAGCGACATCAATACGGCTGTTCTTGAAAAGTGCGGAAAGGGAGAGTACACGGCAAATTCGCTGAGGAAGCTTGACGGTGCAAAATTCATTTCCCTCCTTTCTCCATACCAGAACGAAAACTGCATCCACTTTCCAGAAAGCATTACCTCAAAAATTGAACGCAGGCAGATAAACCTTGCCAAGCGGGAGGCAATTTTTCCAAGAAATGTCCATGTTGTATTTGTCCGCAATGTCTTCATTTATTTTACGTTGGAAATGCGCAAGCAAATCCTCAGGCGGATAACGGATGAAAGCCTTGTCGCAGGCGGCTATCTTTTTGTGTCGATGAATGAAACCGCACTGCTGGACAAATCAATTCTGCCGGAAAACCTTAAGAAATGCTCGGACGGAAAGGTGTTCTATTTTCAGAAAGAGGCATAAGAAATGGCATTGACACAGACGGCTGAAAAAAGCGATTTCCTCAAGAAAATGTTTTCGGGTGACCAGGCTAAGAAAACTTCCGATGGAGAAGGTGTTTCCGATAGTGACGACACTTCCGAAGATGAAGACGATGCTGTCCCTCTTTCCCAAAACAGTAATGTGCTAAAAAACTATCTTTCCGAAACGCGCTGGCTGGTCGGTACCCTAAAAATGTATCCCCATCTGGTAAGGGAAATTCTTCTTGTCCTAAGCATTACAAAGGAAAATTCGCGCATACTGGGATTTTCTCCTGTCTACAAACTCTACCGTGCGCTTGAAGATTTGTACAAGAGCATTGAAGACAAAAAGACATCGATTACGGACAATATCCGCGTTCTTGTCAGTGCCGTTGCGGAAAAGATTTCTGCCTGCTGCGACCTTATAGAAAATGGGGAGCTTGAAGAGCTTGCAGAGTTTGATGTTAAGCTCTATCTGCTCTACCTGGATAAAGCCGTTACAGGAGAAATTTTTGATGCGGAACACCTTGCGCCCAAAAAGGCACTTTCCGCACCGGAGAATTCTTTTGTTGAAAGTGGAGCAGAACAGGAAAAGGTCAAGGATATGCCGGTTCAGGTTCTTTCCTCAAAGATAGATTCTCTTGTGAACCAGCACGAGGAAATGATTGCTCGTACATACATCATCATGAACCAGGTCGAACTTTTGCGCACTGCAATTGGTGACGGCGACATGAAGGCTGCAAGGGAGTCAAACAAGCAGATTTCTGCCGACTCGCAGAATTTGCTGAACGCACTGCTCCTTTCCCATGACCAGCTCATGTCCTTTGTTCAGGATGATTCTTTCTTGGCCAGGCATCAGGACTTCCATGGCTTCTTCGTCTTTGCCAACGGCAGAAAATATCTTATTCCCGCAGAATTTGTCATTGACGTTATTTCTGAAAGTCCGCTCAACTATGTTAAAAAGCAGAACCAGAAATTTTTTGTCTACGTCCAGGAAAATGAATCTGGTGACGAAAAATCCCGTGAGGAAATTCCTGTCTATTCGCTTTCCTCTCTCCTTCCCGGAAGTCCAACGAACGAAAAATCTATTGTGGATACAATCATGCTGGTGGACTACCAGTCGCAGAGGATTGGAATTATTGTTGATTCCATGCACAAATTTGTTTCGCTTATAAAAAAGCCTATGCCAAGTGCCTTTGAGCATCTTTCTGTTCTTAAGGGACTTGCCTTTGATGAAAAATATGACATGATTCCTATTCTTCATATTCCTGAAATTATGAAAAAGTTCCGTGCCTTCCGTGGCTATGACGTTAAAAAGTTTGAGGTCTTTAGCAAAAAACGTGTTAAGCGTGTACTGATTGTTGATGACTCTGACACTACGCGCCTTATTGAACGTACGATTCTTGAGGGCAACGGTTTCTTTGTTGAAGAAGCACTTGATGGAATTGAAGCAATTGCAAAAGTCAAGGAAAGGCGTTTTGATTTGATTATCTGTGATGACCAGATGCCACGCATGAATGGTGAAATATTCCTGGACAATTTGCGGCGCATGGAAAATGCAAAGAATATTCCTGCCATCGCCATTTCGGAAAAGAACATACCAAAAGCCGACGCGTTTATGAGCAAATCAGACTTCAAGCGCGACGTTCTTATAGAAAAGATAAAGGAGCTGTTCAATGAGTAAACGAATTCTGATTCTTGAACCTTCTGCAACAACGCAGGCACTCTTAAAAGAAAAGACAAAAAAATCAGACATGGAAATTTCCTTTGAACGAAACGGCATCCGCATGCTGGTAACGCTCTATAATTCCCTGCCGGATGCGGTCTTGATAAATGCGCGGAATATGAATCCAAAGTGTGCACCACTGGTCCGCCTGATAAAAAGTACGGCACGCTTTGCAAACATTCCTGTTGGGGTTTTTACCACGGGGGATTTTATCTTTAAGCGCGGATTCATGCAGGACTGCGGAGCCGATGCCTTTATTACTTTTAATGAGTCAACAATCAAGTCGGAAATAGAAGGGCTGTGCGCTAAAAAGGACGGCAAGCTTGCCCTTCCCGCTGAAAACGATATCATAAAGACAGGAATCCTTGAGAAGATTTTCTCCATGATAGAAACTCTTGAATCAATAGAAAAGATATCAAAGGTTTTTCTGAACATGCTTGCAGAGATAGAGGAAATTCCTGCCTGTGCGCTTTTCGTGAACCTCAAGGATGGAGCCCAGGGGTTTTACATTGCGGGGAGCAATTTTACCCAAGGTGAAACGGAGGACTTTTTAAGAGTCTGTACAAATGATTTTGAGGATCGCTTTTCCGAACTGAACCTTACCCACTTTGCGCCAAAGAAACTTGGATCGTCCGGGCTTGAACGGTTCCATACGGAAGACATTCCCCTTTCTGCCTATCACCTTGTTCCTCTTGAAGAAAGCCCCGGAGTTTCCCTTGCTACTCTGCACATTGTGAAAGAAGGTTCCTTTACGTCCCGCCAGCTTGACTTGTTTGCCTATGCTGCGGAACAGCTAACCCTTCTCTTAAAAATAGCAATTCTCGTTTACGACAAGATAAAATTCGAGCGTAACATCAGGAAGGCATTCAGCCGTTTTGTTCCTGAACAGATTATAGAAGAACTTGTTGATGATGTGGAAAAAGAGGCAAAGGTTGACGTTGGCGAAAAGCGTGACGTTGCAATCCTCTTTAGCGACATCCGTTCCTTTACGAGCATAAGCGAATGCAACAAGCCGGAAACAATAGTTGCTTTCCTTAACCGCTACTTTACAATTATGTGTACGGTTATAAAAAAACATGGAGGAACTATTGACAAATTCATCGGGGATGCAATCATGGCCCTGTTCGGGGCGCCGGTAAGCTACGAGGATAATGCCCGCCGTGCCGTTGCTGCTGCCTGCGAAATGCGGACTGCCCTTGAAAGCGTTCCCCTCGGAGACCTTGTGCTTCCGCCCGGCATGAAGTTCAACATAGGAATCGGAATCCACTACGGAGATGTAATCGTTGGCTCCATTGGTTCTTCGGACAAAACAGATTATTCGGTTATTGGAGACAGCGTAAACCTTGCAAGCCGCATGGAAGGGCTTACCAAAACCTACGGAGCAATGATTCTGGCTACGCAGGCAGTCAAGGACGACATCAAAACAGATGGCTTTGCATTCCGTTATCTTGACGACGTAAAGGTAAAGGGAAAGGAAAAGGCAGTTCCCATTTATGCCGTGGATAAGGATGACCGGGAGTTTCCTCCAGAATACAAGGATGCATATTCAAAGGGACTTTCGCTCTACAAAAAGGGCGTGTGGAATTTGGCATGGGAATATTTTGAAGAAGCCCTCAGCTATTGTGAAAACGACAAGGCTGCTGCCCTAATGAGCAACCGTTGTGTGGAATTCAAGAGGAATCCGCCGGAGAACTGGGACGGTGCAATCGCGTTCAGCACAAAGTAGGAAAAGGAAGATCTTACTGCCCTGTACTAGAAAGTTTTTTTTCTGTATACTAAAGCTATGAAACGCAATACGAAAATTTCTTTTGCCCTATATATAGCCCTTGCTGCCTTTTCCTCTGCTGCTTCATTTGCCGCGGATGTGAATCAATCTTTGGAGGAAAAGGCCCCTGCGCAAAATGTCTATTCTAACCTAATTTTAAGCGAAGACGGAAAAACCGTAACCGGCACCGTGGACAAGGGCATTGCCACTGCCGAAATCCCGGAAGGCGTTACCGCTATTGCCCCAAAGGCATTCTTTCACTGCGAAAACCTGCGCTCAATCGTAATCCCGGAAGGGGTTGTCACAATCGGTTCATGGGCATTTTCCCACTGCCGCGCCCTGTCCGAAGTTGCCCTGCCAAAAAGCCTTTCCCGCATAGAAGCCGGAGCCTTTAGCTGGTGCGACAAGCTTTTCTTTATAGAATTTCCCGCAAAGCTAAATTACATTGGTGCAAACGCATTCTATTCATGCGCTTCTCTAAAAAGCGTTACCCTTCCAAAAGGAATTACAAAGATAAGGAATGCAACTTTCTACGGCTGCCTAAAGCTGGAGCAGGTTTTACTACCCCAGGCCCTTACGGAAATAGAAGAAAATGCCTTTGTAAACTGCGCGTTCAAGACAATAGACTTTCCGCCAACACTGGTTCAGATTGGAAAGAGTTCATTCTACCACTGCCCCAATCTTGAAAAACTTTCCATCCCTGCCTCCGTTGCAGAAATAGGAGCCAAGGCCTTTGCCCACTGTCCGTCACTTTCCAAAGTGGAGTGGAGCAGCCACAGCTGGCTTAAGGAAGTTGACGCGGATATATTCAGCAAGTCACCAGTCTACAAAAAGCTTAGCCTTCCAGATTCAATCAGCCTTGTAAACTACAATGCTCCGGAAGAAGAGGAACTTCCCCAAGAAGAACCTGTTCCCCCGGAACTGATGGGTGAGCATGAAGAAGTCCCTGCAAAAAAGAAAAAGTAAGCCTTTTAAAGTTTGCTAAAAATCGTGTCCACTGAAAAAGGGCATAAATCTTCATAGAATAAAAATTACACTGGATGAAACCGGGTTCTTAGGGCGGTAGCCCTAAGCCGTGCCGGATGAAACGGTAGCAAGGCGTTCCGTTGAAGAGGGGTTTAAGGGGCGGGAAAACCCTCGCTCGCTAGAAGTTTCACTGCGAAACGGAGTAGGCAACTTTTTTAACGTTAAAAAAGTTGCCCCCCCCCTTATTTCGGGGTACAAGGGAGCTCCCTTGAAAATATTTTTTTACTAAACACTACATGCGGCTCTTAAGTTCCTGGACAAGGTCGTGAATGTTGTCCGTGTTGTCAACAGCCTGGCCGTTTACAATGTTAAAGTATAGCCCCGAATTATAATAGTATATTTTGTATTCAACGGAATCTGTCTTTGGGTCAGGATTCAAAGGGCTCTTGTAAGTTGTAGATTCGCAGACAAGAACAAAGTTTGTGCCGGAAACCTTGTAAAGGGTTGCCACGTATTTTCCCATTTCTCCGCAAAGGTTCATCTCCGCATAAAGACTTTCCGAATCTGATTTGTAAACGCAGATTTCTCCGCCTTCTGAAGAATGGCCGTTGTAGTCGTAAGTCTTTCGTGAAAGGTCCAGCTTTGGATAGTAATTTATTTGGTTCAGCTCGTTAATGTAGGCCTGCATAACATTGCCGCTTTTTTGCTTAACAAGCAGGTCGTAAACATCTTTGTTAACAACGCCGTTCACAGAAAATCCCGCAAGCTTTTGGAATGCCTTTACGCCTTTTTCCGTCTTTGGACCAAACCATCCGTCTGCTTCCCCAACTTCCGTAAAGCCAAGATTGTTAAGCGCAACCTGAACTGCACGGACATCTTCTCCGTTCATGCGGGATTTTTTTAGCATCAAAAGCCTGGAATAATTCTGGGCAGTGGCAAAAAATGCCGCAAATAAAACCAACAGTGTAAGAATTGAAAAACGCTTCATAATTTACCTCTTGGTTTAATCATAAATCCAATCAGCGCAGAATTCAAGATTCTGTTTGTCTTTTGCATTGTTTTTTGGACGGCAGCTTTTTGTAAATGAATTATGCCTTTTGCAAACGGATATTCATCGTGGAACGGCTTTCCAGGGTTCCGCCTTTCGGCTCCATTCCTCCGCTATGCTCCGGAATGGCTACGCCACCCTTCCAATCCGGCCTCATGCCTTTTGCAAAAATTTACATAAGAGCCATTTTTATTTCTTCCAGAACAGCAAGGGCATTCATTCCTGTTTGCAATGTTGAGCGAAGTTCCGCCTTTCCGTCCAAGAAGTCCACTGCATTCTGGATCATGTTTGCAAAGTAGAGCGTTTTTTTTGGCCTTTTGAATTTTATCTCTTCCAGCGATTTGAATCCCGTGTAGAGCTTTGATTCCTTTGACATGTAAATATTAAAGAATCCGTTTCCAATCAGTATGCGGCCTTTTGTTCCGCGGATGTCCACCTCAAAGCCAAAGTATTTGCTTCTTCCGCTTATGTTTATTGTTACGCAGGGAACGCTTGGCAAAGAGTAGCTGGCACTTACGTTGCGCACTGCTCCCTTTTCGTCCCGCCAGATTCCGCTTACACTTGGCGAGCTTAGAATTGCTTTACCTTCATTTAGCTTTTCATTTTTTTGTAGGGCTTCAAGAAAGAAAAGCACAATGTCCACAAGATGGGTTCCGTCGTGAATAAGGCTGTAGGCACCTGTAGCTTCTTCGCTTTTGTCGTAGACTTTCATTCCAGAATAAAGGCTTGCGTTTATGCTTTGTATTTCCCCAATTTGCGTAAGGTATTCTGCTGCAAGCTTGTAGTCCAGGGCAAAGCGGCGCTCGTGGTTTACAAGGACGGGCACCTTGTTTTCTTCTGCGGCATTTTTTAGCTGCAAGGCTTCTTCTGTGTTAAGGGCAACAGGTTTTTCCAGAATTAAAAGGCGGGGTTTGTTCTTTATGGCTTCCAGTGCAATTTTTATGTGGGCATCTTCGTTTACCGCAACGGTAACAATGTCTGTCTTGCATTCAGAAAAAAGCTTTTGTGCGCTTAAAAAAAGTTTGCATCCTTTGTTTGCCTTTCCCCACTTTTGCAAAGCATCTTCGTCCGTGTCGCATCCGGCAATAAGCTGAATTCTTTTGTTTGCATTAAGAGCCATTGTGTGCGATGCAGGCTGTTCACGCAATTTGTCGTAGCCCAAGGTCCAACCAATTCTTCCGCAGCCTACAAGCGAGGCAGTGTATTTGTTCTGCATAAGCAAATTATATAGTAAGGATAGAAAATCGGCAAGTTTAATAATATTTTTACAACGGAAATCGGTTTTTATAATTTGTTCTTATGAAAAGCAACTGGAAATCAGTTTTGTGTGTAGCGGAAGTCAAATCCGTCTGAAAACCTGCATTGGAGCGGAACGAGCGCAGCGAGTTTAATTTCCTATTCCGCGACACCGCAGGTTTTCAGACGGATTTGACTGGGAGCGGAACACAAAAATGATTTTTGTGTTAATTTTCTAACAGAACTTGACAAAGAAAAAGAATTGGCTCTTAATTGATGATATAATGATTTATACAGTTACTTTGAATCCTTCTTTGGATTATATTGTTGGGATAAAAAATTTTGTGGCGGGAAGTCTTAACCGTAGCGATTCGGAAAAGATTACGGCTGGCGGAAAGGGAATAAATGTTTCCATTGTTCTTCACAATCTTGGAATGGAAAGCACGGCTCTTGGTTTTACGGCTGGCTTTACCGGCAGGCAAATAGAGTCCATTCTTAGGCAGGATGGAATAAAGACTGACTTTATAAATGTGGAACAGGGGCTTTCCAGAATAAACGTAAAAATCCTTCACAATGAGTCTGGGATGGGCGAAACGGAAATAAACGGCAGCGGGCCTTTAATTTCTAGGGATGACATTGCCATGCTTTTCCAAAAGTTTGGTTCTATTGACTCCGGCAGCACTGTGGTTCTTGCGGGCAGCGTTCCTTCTTCCCTGCCAAAAAATTTTTATGTCCAGGTTATGGATTCCCTAAAAACCAAAAACATAAAATTTATTGTTGACGCTTCTGGCGAACTTTTAAAGACCGCCCTTCCTTACCACCCGTTTTTGGTAAAGCCAAATCTTTCGGAGCTGGAAGAGATATTCGAGGTAAAAATAAATTCGATGCAGGATGCCTTTGGCTATGCAAAAAAACTGCTTGGTCTTGGTGCGCAGAATGCCCTTGTTTCTCTTGGCAAGGACGGCGCAATTCTTGCCGCTTCTGACGGATGCAATTACTACGCAAAGGCTCCTTCTGGAAAGCCCGTCAACACGGTTGGCTCTGGGGACAGCATGGTTGCAGGTTTTATTGCGGGCTACGAAAGCTCGCGGTCGTTTAAGTGCGCTTTGGAAAGGGGTGTTTGTTCTGGAAGTGCAGCAGCATTTTCTTCTTCTCTTGCAAGTAAAGATGATGTTGAGCTTTTGCTAAAAAAAATCCCCGGCACTGTGGAGTACCGGGGTGGCGAAATGCCTTTTGGTGAAAAAGATTTTGGCTCTGCGTTAGATGGCGTAACGCTGTAAAATTATTTTACCTTCTTTTCACCTGCATCTTTTGGGGCCTCCTTTGGCGCTACCGGCTTGGGAGCTGGAACTTCTCCTTCTTTAACTTCTCCCTTCTTGAATTCTCCTCCTGGGAATTTTCTGCCGGGGAGATTCTTGCCGTCAAATTTTTTATTGCCATCTTTTGGCATTGGCATCATTTTTTTGCCGTCCATCTTTCCGTTTGGTCTTGCAAATTTTCTGTTTCCGCCTGCGCAGCATCCGCAGTTGCACTTGCAGCCCATGTTGCCCCTTGGCTTTCTGAATCCCTTTCCATTCATCTTGCCTCTTGGCTTTGGAAAGTTCTTTCCGTCTGCATCAGGCATTGGCTTCATCTTGCCCTTGTCTTCCGGCTGGCCTTTTGGTGGGAGAGCCTTCTTTAGCTTCTTTTCGCCAGCCTTATCTTTTGGTGCAACTTCCTTTGGGGCTGGGCGAACAACTTCTGCAGGAGCCTTTGCTTCTGGAGCTGCTTTTGAAGAACTTGCCTCCTGTGCAAAAGCAATTCCGCTCATTGCAAAGGCTGCAAAAACAAAACTAAGACCGCTTACCATAATTTTCTTATTCATAACAATACCTCTCTATAAAAAAATATTTGAACGTCTCTCGCTCATTACGCCCTTAATATAGCATTTCCGTTTCTGCGGAACATGAATCTTTGCTAAGAGAAAGATAAGAAAACTCTTATTCAAAAAACTCTTACTTTTTTGTTTAATAGATAGTAGAATGAAGTGTGAAGGAGGCGCGCTATGAATAGGAGAATATGCATTTTGTTTTTGCTGCTGGCAATTTTTTGCGGACAGGGGTTTTGTAAGGAAGACAAGGGGCCTGTTCCCATGCATCAGAATTTTCCGGCAAGAAGATTTGAAAATTTCCGCGGAAGAAGAAAACCCTTGAGAAAGGAAAGCTGCCGCCTTATAAGAATAAACGTAATTCCTGTTACGGAAGACGGAAAGGAATTTGTTGCGCTTGAACTTTTTTTTACACAAAGCATAGACCCGCGTTCAGTTCACAATAAGAATATTCTTGTAAATTCTACAGCTCTTAGCCCAAGGCATAAAATATTGTTCAACAAGTCGGCTACATGTATGCGCATTGTTTTGGAAAGGGATGATTTCTTTTCGCTTAGCGTGGACGGAATCCGTTCCTACAATGCAAGCCCTGTTCCAAAAGCCCAGATTGAATCTATGGAATGTGGCTACAAGTATTTTTTTGACAAGGAAGAAAAGCTATGGAAAAAGTTTTAATTGTAGAAGACGATGAGGGCATAAGCGACTTTGTAAAGCTTGAGCTTGAGCATGAAGGATATTCAACCTGCCTGGCAAGTACCGGTCGCATGGCTCTGGAAGTTTTTGCGGCAGAAAAACCGGACCTTATTCTCTTGGACATAATGCTTCCCGAACTTAGCGGGCTTGAAGTTTTGCGCAGAATAAGAAAGGAATCCAATGTTCCTGTTATAATTTTAACTGCACGCGGAGAAACTTACGACAAGGTTAACGGTCTTAATGCCGGGGCTGACGACTATCTTGCAAAGCCCTTTAGCATAGAAGAGCTTATTGCCAGAATGAGCGCTGTCCTAAGAAGGAGTTCTGCTCCAGCCGCTGCATCTTTGGGCAGCCTAAAGATTCGTGGCCTTGAACTTTCGCCTGAAAGCATGAGTGCAAGTCTTAACGGAAGTCCAATCGAATTTTCCAAGACCGAGTTTTTGATGCTAAAGAATTTTATGGAGCACAAGGGGCAGGTCTTGAGCCGCGACAGCATAATAACAGCCGTCTGGGGAGAAAATCATTTTATAGACGAAAACAACGTGGATGTCTATGTGGGCTACCTTCGCGCAAAAATTGATCAGGTTGCAAAAGAGGAATACATAAAGACTGTGCGTGGTGCTGGCTACATGATAGTGGAGGAAGGCAAAAAATGAGTCTTGGCCTTGCCGTAAGAAAAAAAGCTCCATCCGTAACATTTACGCTTGCGCTAAGATTTTCTCTTGTGCTTGCACTTGCAGTTCTTTCGCTTGCGGTTTTGTTTACATTTGCCCTTAAACGCTACATCTACAATTCGCAAAGCCGTGAGCTAAAAGATTCCGCGGAGGAACTTGCACTTGCCCTAAAGACCAATGCCCAGCCTGAACAAAAAGAAAAAATTCCCTACTATATAACTTATGCCGTTTACCAAAAAGAGAGCCAGGAAATTTTGGAAACAAACGATCCCTTTCTTCCTCTTTTGGAAGCAACAAAGGGAAAGACAAAAAAATTCGTAAGCAAGAATTATTTTATAGACGGTGACCTTAGGATTTTATATTTTGCAATGGAAGAAGAAAGTGATGAATACGGAAGCCTTGTAATTCAGACTGCGCTGAACCTGGACACTGATTCTTCCAGCCTGCTCTTGCGGGGAATACCTGTAATTGTTTTGCTTGCATTTTTGCCTGTTCTGTTTGTCTCTTTTTTGACGGCACTTCTTATTGCCAAGAGAAGTCTTGCTCCTGTGGTAAAGATGACCGAAGCCGCAAAAAAAATTAGCAGTACAAACTTGGGTGAACTTTTGCCTGTAAAACAAAAGGACTCTTCTGTAGAAAATATTTCCACTGGAAATTTGGATGAACTGGACAAGCTTGCCGTAACATTCAACGATTTGTTTGTAAGGCTAAAAAAAGATTTTGACCGTGAGCGCGGTTTTACCAGTGATGTTTCGCACGAGCTAAAGACACCGCTTGCCGTAATCTTGGGGCAGGCAAACCTTCTGCGCCGCTGGGGAAAGGACGACAAGGCCCAGCTGGAAAAATCCCTGGGAATAATTGTGGAAGAAGCTGAATCAATGAATGCGGTGATTACAAATTTGCTCCATATAACAAGGCTGGAAAACAAAAAGCTGCTTCCGCAAAAAGAAAAGTTTTTTCTTGCCGATTTTTTTGCAAGGCTAAAGGAAGAAGTGCAAAGCCTTAGCCCTGATGCAAAAGTTTCTGCCAGCGTAAGCAAGGACTTGAACCTTTTTACCGACAGGGAAATGCTGCACCAAATATTTTTGGCATTAATTTCCAACAGCATAAAATTCTGCAAGGAAAAAAATCGTGAGCTTACTTTTTCTGCTTTGCAAAAAGAGACAAAGACGGAACTTTGCATTGTGGACAACGGTCCCGGTTTTAAGGCGCAAGACCTGGAGCATGTATTTGACCGCTTTTACCGGGGAGACGAGTCGCATACAAGAAGTGCAGGCGGGGCAGGGCTTGGGCTTTCCATTGCAAAGGCCCTGACACAATCCCTTGGCGGCACAATCACGGCCTTTAACACAGAGGCAGGCGGGGCAGGTGTGCGGCTGGAACTTGATAACTAGTTCAATTTATTGTTTGCATAGCGGGGGGGGCGTTACGGGGGGGCTTGCCACCCGTAGAGAGGGTAGCGGAAGACACGACAAAGCGGAGCAAATGACGGAAGAGGCTTGTTTTGAAAAAAAATGTATTTGGGTATTGGCACAGACCCTGAAACTAGTTCAGGGTGCCGCTTGTTTGTTTTTAAATTTTTGCCTCTTACGGCATTTGTGGAGCGACTCGTGGCTGTAGCGAGGGGGAGACTTCCCCCTCCTTGGAGATGGTATTAAAGGCGCGCGCTATTGCAAGTGTATGTTTTTTTCTATAAAATAAGCGTATGGAAAAATTGAAGATTTTGCTGGCTAAGGGCCGCATTTATGAATCGGTATACGAACTTTTAAGTGATGTTGGAATTTCTATTTATCTTCCGGACAGGACTTATTTTCCCATAACGAATCAGGCAGACTTGGCATTTCAGGTTGTAAAGCCTCAGATTGTAAGCAACTTGCTTGCGGGCAACAAGGCAGACGTTGGCTTTAGCGGAAAGGACTGGGTTTACGAAAACGGCGTACAGGATTCAGTTGAGGAAATCATGGACTTGGGCTTTGACGGTGTGCGCATTGTTGCTGCTGTTCCCGATACGGTTGACTACGAAAAGCTTATAAAGTCTCCTGTTACGATTGCTACCGAATACCAGACTTTGAGCCGCAAATGGGTTGAAGACAAAAAGATTCAGGGAACGATTTTCCGCACCTGGGGAACGAGCGAAGGTTTTGTTCAGGATACGCCGGATTCAATCGCACAGATTTTGATAGACAACACAAGCACTGGTTCTTCCCTGCATGCAAACCATCTTAAGATTGTGGACACTCTTATGGAGTCTTCCACAAGGATGTATGCCAGCAAGGAAGCCTTGAAGGATCCGGAAAAGAAGCAGAAGATTATGGAGCTTAAGATGCTTTTCCAGACGGTTCTTAACGCAAGAAACCGCGTAATGCTAGAAATGAATGTTTCCAAGGACAAGTTTGATGCTTTGGTTAAGGGGCTTCCTTCCATGAAGAGTCCGACCGTTAGCACACTCTTTGGCGGAGACGGCTACGCTATAAAGATTGCCGTAAAGAAGAGCGAGGTTCCGACCCTTTTGCCAAAGCTGCAGAGCCTTGGTGCATGCGACATTGTGGAATATGAGCTTCGCAAAGTGATGATTTGATGCGGGCAAGGGGTGATGCGGATATGGATAGAATCGCAACTGTAGAACGCAATACAAAAGAAACCCAGATAAAGCTTACGCTTAATTTGGACGGAAGCGGCAAGTACAATGTAAAGAATCCAATTGGTTTTTTTGAGCACATGCTTAGTGCTTTTTGCAAGCACGGAATGTTTGACTTGAGCGGAGAAATCAGCGGTGACCTTAACGTGGACCAGCACCACTTGATAGAAGACACGGGAATTGTTCTTGGGCTTTTGTTTGCAAAGGCTTTGGGCGACTGTGCAGGCATTTACCGCTCCGGTTTTTTTGTATACCCAATGGACGAAAGTCTTTTGCAGGTAAGCGTAGATTTTGGCGGTCGTCCTTTCTGCGTTTGCAATGCGGCTTTAACAGGCGTTCCCCTTGTTTCAATTTCGCCTGAGGGAAAGTCTTCTAGCTTCCAGACTGACTGTTTTGAAGACTTTTGGCAGGGCTTTGCAAACGGGGCAAAGTGCAACATCCACTTGGACACAATCCGTGGCCGCAGTGACCACCACAAGATGGAAGGGCTTTTTAAGGCTGCATCCCGCGCAATTCGTGCTGCTGTGGAAATAGACGGGCGCCGTAATGGAGAAGTTCCTTCTACAAAAGGCGTGATTGTTTAAGGGGTTTTAATTTTTATTCTGCAGTATTCTTCTATACTGATTCGGTCAGTGCCATTAAGGACGGTAAGCCCTTTTTGAATGCACTGGCCTTTTTTGTCTACGTAGAGCGAGAGTATGGGCTTTAAGTCATTAAAGTCTTCCCACTGTATGGTGTCCATGTACTGTGCGTAGTTTTCCTGCATGTAATATTCCGAAAAGGGAAAGCTTGCAGAAATAGTTTCTGTGGCGGAGGCATAAAGCATGTAGGGGTAGGTTTTTCCCTTGATATAAATTCCTTTTGCCTTACCGCTTGCCTGTTCAGAATCTTTGCCGGGAAGTTCTTTTCGTATTCCGCGAACAGTCCAAAGGGAATCTGCCCCTTCTTCCATGCGGAAGTAATACTGTTCACCGTGCTTTGTGTGCTTTTGGAAGCTTTCCGGATCCAAGTTTTTTGAGCTTATGCTTTCTTCTTCAAAAGAAAGGCGTATGTATCTTCCCTTGAATGGACTGTAGGGGTCGTATGCTTTGCATGCAAGGTTTATTATGCGTCCGTTTTTTTCTGCATAGACTTTTGTCCTGTAGCTGTAGCTAAGCAAAGAGACGGCTGTTACAAGTTGAACAAAAAGGGCTAAGGCTAAACAGGCAAGCCCTGTTTTTTTTGCGTCCAATTTAATCATTTTTTACCTCGCTTTCGCCACTGCTTGCATTAAGGCGCAAGAGGAACATATTTAGTATTAGCATTAGAATTCCAAGGACTATAAAAACCACGCCCTTTACCACAAAGCCAAAGTCGTCGCTAAAGAATTTGATGATTATGGAAAGGCATGCAAGTCCACCCGCCGCATTTGCCAAGGCAAGATTTTTTGTGCGGTAGGCCTTAGTGATGTAATAGCCCGAATTGACAAAGATTGTTACAAAGCTAAGCAGGATGAATATTAGGCTTACAATTCCAGAGTCCAGCTCGTAGCCAAAAAGTGGAACTGTCTCGCAGAATGCAAGCAGAACAAATATTGCCAGTGTGTAAAATGCAATAAAGTAATTGCAAAAGACTTTTCTTCTTATTTTTTGCACAGGGGGCAGTAATACTATTGAAGCATAAAGAAGCGTGTGCAGCAGGCAGGAAATCAAATAGGGGGAATCTTTTTGCCCATTGCAGCCAATTTCTATAAAGGCAGCGGCAAAAATTGTTGCTGTAAAAATTGCTTCAGAAACATTTGCCAGCGGGGAATATTTTTCTTTGTCGTGGGTATAGTAGTAAGCCAGGGCACACAAAGGAATGGCTATGATAATGAAGTTTCCTTCTGCAAAAAGGTAATTCTGGGCAAAGAACTGGTTTGCCGCCAAGAGTAACAGGTAGGGCATGCATAGAAGGTTCTTCTTTTTCTTCCACAGATAAAGTCCGTATAGGCTTGCAAAAAGGGATATGGCGTAATACAGGATCGAAAATGTTAGGCTGGAATGAACTCCATCCGGTGAAGGCTTGTCCAAGACAAATACCATAAAGGCTATTATTGCCATAAAGATTACCGCATCCAGTGATTTACGCAAGCGGTTGGAAAGCACAAGCAGAATAAGAGCCGCTGTGGCATAGAGGGCATAGACCGCCATCTGGAAGGGCAGAGCCTCTTTGGAAGAAACATATTTTAGTATTGGTCTTGCATCCTCGAAGGCTGTTGCAATAAAGAGTATTACCAGCGCCAGTCTTACAAAGAAGTGTGCCGCATTTCCTTCTGATTCACAAAGCTTTGAACGGTAGCGTCCAAGACTTTCAAAGAGCAGAAGGAATGCAAAGGCCGCAAGAAGGGGATAGTTAAAGCTTAGGTTTGCCCAGAAATAATATGCCGCTATAAAAGCAAAGGGTGCCCAAAAGTAAACCGGGCCTGAAACCTTTTCTTTTTGGTTCAGGTAGAAGACGTATGCACATGCACTAAATTCTATGCAGAAAAGTAGAAAGCACAAGGTCTGCTCATTTATTTTTACGAATGCGTTCACAATAAAAAGCAGGAATATTGCTGCGGAAACAAATATTATGTCCAGTGAACGCCTTGCAAAAGACGCTTTTGTTATAAGGTATAAGGCCCCCGCTGCGCACAAGCCGTATAGTGCAAAGTGGGAAGCAGGCAAAAGCAGAGCCTTTATGGGGGTAAATCCCTTTGTGCTAAAATCAAGCCAGGAAGAATTGTATGCGATCAGGGCAAGGGCAATAAAGAAAAAGACGCGGACGGAAAGGTAAAAGACCCCGGACTTGTTTTTATTCTTGTCTTCTTCTTTGGCAGAAAAAGATTGGTGCTGAAGGAATGCTTCCAACAAAAGCATAAGGACAAGGGAAGCCAATATGGTGTTTGAAAAATTTGCAGAAAAAACAGATGCCGAAAGACATACGAAAAAAGCCGCCGCCGCTGAATTTTTAGAAAAGAAAACATGCACAAAGAACAAAAGCGCAAGCAGATAGGCTATTGCTGTTGGTGCAAGCAAAGCTGACTCTTGCATAGACCTGTTCATAAAGGCATAGCTTACATACAAAATGGCAACAAGCAGGGCGCAGAATGAATATGCAAGTTCAACGGAAGCTTTCTTTTTTCCCTTTAGCACAGGAAGCAGCGGGTAGGCAATGGCTGCGATGGTAAGGCCAAGAGCCAAGATGCAGTCCATTATTGAACCCATACGATTGTAATCGCTTCGCAAATACTTCCAGCCTATTCCTTCCCAGAATCCGTTTGTAGTCAAAAGCAAAAGAAGAATGCAAAGGCCTGCAAAGGAAAGCCGCTCTATAAACCTGTCGCCGTGGGCAATTGCGTATTCAAGGCAGAGTACTGTAAAAGAAACGCTACATACAATCCAAAGACCGGGAATGCCCTTTTCCAGTACGACGGCAAGCATTGCAGCCGCTACGCACAGCATGAGCCTCATACCGTATTTTTTTTGCCGTGCAAAGGGGAAGATGGCCGCAAACAAAAGGTAGAATCCAAACGCACCACCGCCAGCGTTACTGTAGGAAAGTGCATAAGCTACTGACTGGGCAAGCGCAAAAAATAAAACCCCTGTGGAATTCATTGCATACATTATTAATATGGAAGAAATTGCCCACACAAAGAAAAATCCGCTTGTGTTTCCCGGCAGACGGCATATCTGAGAAATAAAGGCAACGGCTCCTCCAAATAGCAGGGACCAAAGAACAGCGCCGCCTTCTCTCCAGTGATTTTTGCAAATCAAATTTTTCTTAAAAAATACAAAGCAGCCCAAAGCCTGAACAGCAAGAAGCATTACAAATGCCGCAACAGCTTTTGCAAAGCGGGGAATGGCATTCCAGTTGTAGGCGATGAGCGAAATGACTCCCGCCGCAATAAGTATTGATGCCATTACGCTTAGAACAACGGGAATCTGTTCCGTGGTAAGGGCAGGAATAGTTGGCGCAGACTTTTTGTTTCTTTCGTTGAATAGTTTGTATATGTTATCGCCATCTTTCTTTTCGCCCGCAGCGGTAACAGACTCTTTTGCGGATGGGGCCTCTTTTTCCACCGCATTGCTTTGCGCAGGTGTAGCAGAAGATTCCGCATTTTTGTAGTAGTCAGAAATCTTTGTGGAGACTTCGCTTGAGACAACGCCTTTTTCTACTAAGACTTTCAGTTCGCCTAAAAGCCAGTCTACATGAACTTTTTCCATACTTTAAACTATAGCATGATGTCTTTCTTTTGGATAGAGCATTTTTTGCTCTGTAGAAGGTAAGTGCCAATCTTTATGCAAGCTAGTAAATTAAAATGCAAACACGAAAGCACTTCCATTCCCGGCAGTAAACGCATCAAAAAAGCCGAGCGCGGATATAAGGTATCTGACTCGCTTCGCGGCTTGAAGCTACGCTGCCGGGTTCGCACCGCGCAAATGCTTTTTTGCTGCGTTTCCCGCCTCCATTCCAGTGCTTTCTTAACATGCTTTTTACATCACCATTATTGAAAATATACACTTGCCTTCTACCCCTCATTGGGGTATGGGGTAAATATATTTAGTAAGTATTCAAAAATCAAAATATTTAAAACTTTTGATTAAGATAAAATAAACTAATGACATGGCTTTTTTTTGTTCAGAGGCAATGTTTTTCTATCCATTTTGCAAGTCCGTCGTGTTCGTTGGAAGGGCAAATTTCATCTGCAATGTCTTTTACTTCTTTAATGGCGTTTTCCATGGCAATACCTTTTCCGCAAAGTTTTAGCATTCCAATGTCGTTAAAGTCGTCTCCAAAGGCTACTATATTTTGCGTTGGAATTTTTAGCGCTTTGCTTACCGCAAGAATTGCCTTTTCCTTTGTGGCGTTTTTGTTTGTTAGCTTGTACCAGGGAATGTCGGAGAAGGGAAGGTAGTCTACGTTTTCTATTCCTATGGAACTTGCAATTTTTTCCACGGCATTTTTGTCCTGCGTTTGGATGCAGATTTTCATTGCCGGTTCGCAAAAGTGTGCAAAGTTTACCTTGGTCCAGAACTTGTCACCAAAGTCATCTTCGCCTGCGTTTGAATAAAGACCCTGCTCGTTGTCTATAGAAATTATGGTTTCTTTGCCAAGCACTTGGAAAGTCTTTTCTATTAAGGTCTGCGTCTCTTCTTTTGTAAACTCAGAGTCGTAAATCTTTTCTTGGCTTCCGTCTTTTGTGCGGTGGAATGCAAGAGCGCCGCCGTTTGAAATTACAAGGTCGGGATTTATTCCGTCAAGAAATTTAACCGCATTCACCAGTGCGCGCGAAGTTGAAATGCCAAAGAGTATTCCTTTTTCTTGCGTCTTAATGATTGTCTCTTTTGTGTGATTAGAAACCGATTTGTCGTTGCGGAAAAGTGTTCCGTCCAAGTCTGAAAGAATTAATGATATGTGTTCCATAAATAATTATGGAAGAATTGTTGGTTTAAGTCAAGCGGATTTTTTGATGTAAAACACGATGTTTCTACCTCTTGCATGGCAGTGCAGTTTTTTGACGATAATGACAGGGACAAATAAATATGGTATATTATAATTGCAAAGGAGGTTTTTTATGGCTTCAATCAATCGTTATCAGACAATAAATGATATTCCTCAGAGCAAAGGAAAAGCGGTTTTGTTGAAAATATTAAATTCTCCAAAGGCCGACTTTTATAAGTTGCAGCAAATTGCCGCAGACTATGAAAAAAAAGCTCTTGAAATGATGAAAGTCGAAAGCAAGGAAGAAAAAGTATGATTTTCTTGCCTCTTGAAACAGAACTTTTTTATTATGAACATCTCTTTGACTCTTCCGACAATCTGCGTTTGATACAAGATTTTTGTGTGGCAAATTCATCTGGCGTAGGATTAGAAAGGTATATTAAAGAACTTGCAGAATCTGACGAAAAGGACGGTTCGGCAAGGACGTATCTTGTAAAAGATAAATTTACTCATGAAGTTGTAGCCTATTTTTCTCTAAAAACAGGTTTGTTTACAATTGATGCAGATAATGGATATTTTTATTCAATTTCAGCGGTAGAACTTTCAAATTTTGCAGTTAACTCTTTATACAGACAAAATCATCCTGATTCAAAAAATTTGGGTTCAACAGTTTTTGCAGAATTTGTTCTGCCACTTATAAAGTATCTGAGGACATTTGTAGGGGTTCAGGCTATTTATATCTATGCACTCCCGCAAGACAAACTCATTGAGCATTATAAAACGATGGGGTTTAATCGATTGGATGCAGAAGATGAAAAATTTGTGCATCAGCATGTAAAACCTAAATATGATGAAGGCTGTATTTTTATGTACCAGTTGCTTTAGTTACTACACTAGTAGAAAATGAATAAACAAATGCAACCTACGCCACCGTGGAGGGGCGGGCTTTGCCCGTTGCCGTAGGCAATGGAGCCGAAGGGCGGAACCCCGGAAGGGTGGTGACGCAAAGCCGGGGGTGAGGACACCCCCGGTGCTTGTCGAGTTAGTCAATTAATGAATGGTAGAGCCCTATAAAAGCACCGTCCAAATTCAAAAGATGAAAGGCTATTTTTCCATGCCGTCCATGGTGATGATGCCACCGTTTTCGTCGAATTTTAGTTCGCGGAATTTTACGTTGCGCTTTTGGTTTATGCCGCCTGAGCGTTCGCAGTCGTGGTAGAAGAGGTACCACTTTCCGTTGTACTGCATGATGGAGTGGTGGGTTGTCCAGCCAAGTACGGGGGTTAGGATTTTGCCGCCGTAGGTGTAGGGGCCGTAGACGTTTTTTGATGTTGAGTAGCAGAGCAGGTGGGTTGTTCCTGTTGAGTAGGTGAAGTAGTAGGTGTCGCCTTTTTTAAAGAGCCAGGGGTCTTCAAAGTAGCGGCGCTCTTCGTCTCCGCCGGTTAGGGGCTTTCCCTTTTCGTCAAGGATTACGAGGTCGCGGACTTCTTCTGCAAGTTCTTTCATGTTGTCTTTCATTAGGGCAATTTTTGGGGTGCAGGCAAGTTCGCTTCCTTTGGGTTCCTTGTTGTCTTTGCTCCATTTGTTGTTGCGGTACTGGTCAAGCTGGCCGCCCCAGATTCCGCCGAAGGTGAGGTAGTATTTGTTGTCTGTGTCCTGGAAGAGGCAGGGGTCTATTGAGTAGGTTCCCTGGATGTAGTTGTCTTCTGGTTTGAATGGGCCCTGGGGTTTGTCGCCGATTGCCATTCCTATGCGGAACATTCCCTCTTTGTCGCGGGCGGGGAATACAAAGTAATATTTTCCGTCTTTTTCTGCGCAGTCTGGTGCCCAAAGCTGCTTGCTTGCCCACTTTATGTCTTCCAGTTTAAGGACGCAGCCGCAGTCTTTTGGCAATGTGTTTTCGTCCTGCATTTCGTAGACGTGGTAGTCTTTCATGTTGTACTGGTCGCCGTTGTCGTTGTTTTCTACGTCTTCATCTTCGTCGTGGGAAGGGTAGATGTAGATTTTTCCGTTGAAGGCGTGGGCGGATGGGTCTGCTGTGTAAAGGTCGTTTACCAGGGGTTTTTTCTGAATCATTTTCTTCTCCTAAAGAATTGTTAGCCTGTAATGCGCTTGGGATGCTGATTGGCTTTTTGAAACTGGCGTTTCTTTTAGTGATTATAATGCAGCGGGGAAGTGTGACTATCAAATTTTTATTGTTTGTATAAAGATTCTTCGGGAAAATTTTTCTTTTGCGGTTGGGGGCTTGTGTGTGCGGGGGGCTTGCTTGCGGTTGCTTATTTGTGGTAGTGGGTGCCGCAGTAGACAATATAGACCGTTTCGTTTTCAATCTTGTAGACAATTCGGTGGTATTCGTCAATTCTGCGGCTCCAGTACCCTGCAAAATCACCCTTTAGGGCTTCTGGTTTTCCAAGGCCGGAATAGCCGTTTCTGTCTATGTCTTTTAAGAGTTCATTTGCCTTTTTTAAAAGCTTTTTGTCGGATTGAAGGGAAAGGTAATCTGCCCATGCGATGTCTGACCAATTTTTGTTCATCTTTAAGCCTCAATTAAATCGTGCTGGGAAAATTTTCCATCCTCAATCTGCTTTATTGATTCTCTAAGCCTGGCCTGATTTTCTTCGCTCCAAAATGGGTCTCCGTTAAGCTCAAAGGGAATGCGGTTTTCGCGGAGTGTTATTTTTGCAAACATGTTTACTGCTGCAGAAACGGTAAGGCCAATTGATTCGCAAAAGCCTTCAAAAGCGGTTTTAGTTTCGTCGTTCATCCTGATGCTTAGTGTTGCCATAATGTGCCTCCAAATCAAGTGAATTTTCAAGTGAATTTTATTTGTGATTGCACTTATAATATAATACGTTGTGTTGCAAAAGTCAAATTTTGTGTTACAAAGCGGTGTAATGTAATTCAAGGTAATACGAATCGCAAGAAAAATGCCTCCGTTTAAGCTGATGCAGGGGCAGGGGTGGGTAAATAGACCCCGAAACAAGTTCGGGGTGACGGTTTGCGTTGTGGTGGCAGCTGCGTCAGTGGTGCTGGTTTGCGTTGTGGTGCTGGTTTGCGTTGTGGTACCGGTTTGCGTTGTGATACCGGTTTGCGTCCGTGATGCCAGTCTGCGTTGTATTGCCAGCTACAACGTGGAGCATCGAAGTGGCGGTTGCGTCGGGGTGGCAGCTGCGACGAAGTGACTGTTTGCATCAGGCGGTGCCGGCTGCGTCAGTGTTGCCAGTTTGCGTTGTGGTGCCGGTTGCGTCAGGGCTGCCTGCTAAGTTTGCCAGCCAGACTATCTCAGCAACCCCAGTTCAACCCCTGCGTGATAGATTTTACTTGCTGTAAGGAGCCTTGATGCTTGCGGCCTTTTCTACGGCTTCTTCCAGCGACATACCGTAAAATTCCCCGGCACCAAGCAGACGTCCGCTCTTTTTGTCGTCAACAAAAGCTCCAACCACCACTCCAGGCAAGGCGCTTTCCGGTGCGTTGGGAGCATTTGGCCCGCCAAGATCTGTCCTGCACCAGCCCGGGTCCGTAAGGTTTATGCATACGTCCGTACCTTCTAGCTTGTAGCCAATGTCTATAGTAACCTTGTTGAGTGCGGCTTTGCTTGCGGAATAACCTGCCTGCTCACTTTCCAGCGCAATTCCGCTTGTTGTGTTTACAATGCGACCAAAACCCTTCTGAATCATCTTGGGAAGGAAGTGGTAGCAAATCATCATGGGGGCGGTAGTGTTAACACGGAAGCTTTTTGTGTAATCATCTGCGGGAGTTTTTAGCCAGTCCTTTCTGTAGGCAATCTGCATGCCTGCGTTATTCAAAACAATGTCTACGCTAAGGCCAAAAGAATCAATTTCCCCCAGCATTTTTTCTACGCTTGCAAGGTCGGAAAGTTCAGCCTGAACAGCCCTGCATTCAAGTCCCTTTGCCTTTATTTCTGCGAGGGGTGAGTTTGCATGTTCTATCTTACGGCACTGAATAATTATGTTGCAGCCCCGCTCTGCCAAAAACAAAGCCGAAAGCCTTCCGATACCGCGAGAACCTCCAGTTACCAAAGCCCAGCGTCCCTTTACGTCTACCATGAGAATCTCCTTTTTTGTGAAAATTATGTGGGAACCTCGAAAATTTGAAGTTTTTAGAGACCCAATATGAAAGTATTTTAGCATGGAATTTAAAAATCGAAAACCTTAGGAACTCTTGTACATCGCCGTGGAAGGGGCATCAGGCAGTACCGTCCATATCAAAAAGTTATTTTCATAGCTTATTCCATGCCCTCATTGTTATATATAAATGCTATAGGTTCTAATAGGAAAATTGTATAGAGAAAGTGATTGATTAAGAATGTCCAAATAGGTAATATCAGATAAAGAAAAAACCTATTACCGCACTAGGTAATTATAGCAGAAACGAAAGACTGAAGGAGGTGCTGAATGACATACATTGAGATTTCAGACCTTTACAAAACTTTTTATCCTCACGGAAAGGCACTGCCTGTTTTGCAGGGGATAAATCTTTCTATTTCAAAAGGGGAGATTTTTGGAATCATCGGTTTTTCGGGTGCGGGAAAGTCCACCCTTGCACGCTGCATAAATTGTCTTGAAACGCCTGACCGTGGAAGCATAACGATTGGCGGCACGGACATTCTTTCGCTTTCCAAGAAGGATTTGCGGCAGGAGAGGCGCAGGATAGGAATGATTTTCCAGACATTCAATCTCTTTGAAGCAAAGACGGTTTACAAGAACATTGCCTATCCGCTTTTTGTTGCCGGGGTTAAAAAGTCTGAGATAAGGGAGCGGGTGGAAAAGGTTGCCGAACTGGTTGGCCTTACGGACAAGCTTGATTCTTATCCGGGCGGGCTTAGTGGCGGCCAGAAGCAGAGGGTTGGGATTGCACGTGCGCTTATTAACAATCCCGACGTGCTTTTGAGCGATGAGGCTACGAGTGCGCTTGATCCGCAGACAACGCTGCAGATTCTGGATTTGCTCAAGGAAATAAACCTTAAGACTGGGATTACGATTCTGATGATTACCCATGAGCTTGAGGCAGTGCGCTATACCTGCGAGAGGATGGCGGTTCTTGAGGAGGGCAAGATTGTAGAGGAAGGCGATGTCCATACAATCTTCAACAATCCGGAAAGCAGGACCGGTGAACTGTTTGCAAAGGTTTTTTACCGGCTCAACACTTCGGAAAAAATCTACCAGAATGGTATGTACATTATATAGGAGGCGGAAAAATGAGTTTGCTTGACAATAGCCTTTGGGCGGTTTTGAAGTCTTCTGTCTCCGTTGGAATTTGGGCGGGGATTTGGCCTGCAATTTTTGACACTCTTTACATGACCTTGGTGGCAAGCCTTATCGTGCTGGTCTTTGGACTTGCGCTTGGCGTGCTGCTTACGGTGACAAGTTCCGAAGGGCTTTATCCGGTTAAGGGGCTTTACAGGGTTTTAGGCTGGTTCATAAACACTTTGCGTTCCCTGCCACAGATGGTGATGATAATTCTTTTGATTCCGCTTGCAAGGCTCCTGTTCGGGAAAAGCTACGGGACCAACCCCTGCATCGTTGCCATTGCCGCAAGCTGCATACCAATGTACGCGCGTGTCGTTGAAAGCAGCATTCTGGAGATAGGCAAGGGGAAGATTGAGGCTGCAAAGTCAATCGGAAGCTCCAACTTTCAGATTGTATTCTACGTGCTTCTTCCTGAAACGCTTCCGTCTCTTGTAAGGGGCTTTACGATTGCGGTGATTGCGGTTCTTTCCATGACTGCCCTGGCGGGAATGTTCGGTGCCGGGGGAATCGGTGACATTGCGGTGCGCTACGGTTATCAGCGTTTTCAGCATGACAAGCTTTTGGCCTGCATCTATGTTCTTGTTGCGCTTGTGCAGTTTGTTCAGTGGACGGGAAATCTGCTTTCAAACAAAATCTTAAGAACCAGGGCCTTGGTATAGGTTCTGTTCAATATAAAAAAATAATTTAAGAGGAGAAACGATTATGAAAAAAACATTCGTTGCTGTTTTAGGAATCGCTTTGGCTGTGCTCGCTCTTAGTTCATGCTCCAAGAAAAACAAAAAGACTGCCGACTGCTGCAAGGACGGTAGCGCTGACTGCTGCAAGGAAGAAAAGGCCGACTGTTGCAAGGAAGGCGGTGAGAATGAGGTCGTCGTCCTGAAGGGTATAATTGACCTTGTTCCCCACCAGGAAATAATTGACTATGCTGCCCCTGCACTTTTAAAGGAAGGAATTAAGGTTGTTACTCTGCAGGATGCATCCGACAATTTGGGAAACGAAAAGACTTTCGCCGGTGAGGCTGACTTTAACTACTTCCAGCACAAGCCCTATCTTGATTCCGTGAATCTGCAGAATGGATGGGATTTGGTCAGCGTTGCGGCAATTCATGTTGAACCGATTTCTCTTTATTCCGACAAGTACACAAGCCTTGCCGAAGTTCCCGAAAAGGCCGTAATTGCGGTTCCTGATGACGGAACAAATGAATACCGCGGGCTCAAGCTTTTGAATGACAAGGGATTTATCCGCCTGAGCGAAAATTCCCTTAGCGCACTTGATGCAAACACAGGAGACATTACCGAATATCTTAAGCCTGTAAAAATCGTGGAAATCAATGCATACCAGATTATCCCGACCCGCGCAGACTATGACCTGTTCGTAAACAACACGAACAAGATTCTTGAGAGCGGAATAAAAACCAACATTCTGGCACAGGAAGCGGCAGACAGCCCATACGGAAACATCATCGTAACAAAGGCAAGCCGCGCAAACGACCCTGCAATTCAGAAGCTGGTAAAGGTTCTGCTTAGCGATGACGTACAGAACTGGATCCGCAACAAGTACAACGGTGCGGTAATTCCTGTAAAATAAGGGCCTTTTAGCTTTCGCTTACAAAAATTGGAGGAAGAACACTATGTCTACAGTAAATTTAACCCTGCCCGATGTTCAGATTAGGGAAGTGAGAATCAATTCCATTACCGGCTATCTGGGAGATGCAGGTGAGCTGGTAAAGCTTTCGGAAAACGGAATCAAGGATCACAACCGCAAATTCACCCAGTGCATCGGTTGTTCTACGGCACGCGCCGGATGCATGGTATCTATGATTACGGATGCGGCTGTAATTTCGCATGGGCCTGTAGGCTGTTCTTCTTGCCTGCACGAATTCAACATGACATATCGCGTAAATGCCCACCTCAGGGACAAGGAGAACCGCCGCCGCCGGATTTTTTCTACCAACCTCCAGGAGAAGGATACGGTTTACGGCGGAAATGCAAAACTTGAGGCTACAATCCGCGAAGTCTTTGAAAGGGTCAAGCCGGCTGCAATATTCGTGCTGACCACGTGTGCTGTCGGTATCGTTGGCGATGACGTTCAGAGTGTCTGTGATTCTCTTGAGGATGAGCTTGGAATCCCTATCGTGGGAGTAACCTGCGAAGGCTTCCGTTCAAAAGTTTGGACTACAGGCTTTGACGCTGCCTACCACGGCTTTGCAAGAAAAATCATAAAAAAGGCGGACAAGCACAGAAGCGACATGATAAACGTAATCAACTTCTGGGGAAGTGATGCTTTTGCAGACTGGTTCGCTCCCTTTGGTGCAAAACCAAACTACCTTTCTCCCTTCAATACTGTTGCGGAACTGAGCAGGGCAGGGGAGGCTTGTGCAACTGTTCAGGCCTGTTCAACCCTCGGAACATATTTGGGTGCAGTGCTGGAGCAGGAATTCGGAGTTCCTGAGCTCGTAAGCGCACCGCCATACGGAGTCGCACAGACTGACCGCTGGTTCCGCGCACTGGGAAAGCTTCTTGGCAAGGAAGACGTTGCAGAAAAAGTCATTGCGGAAAAGAAGGAAAAGTATCTTCCTCAGATTGAAGAGATAAGGGCAAAGCTTGTTGGAAAGACCGCCTATGTTGCAGCGGGAGCAGCACACGGACACGCGCTTCTGGACATTATTGGAGAGCTGGGGCTCAAGGCTGTTGGTGCTTCCGTATTCCACCACGATGCGGAATATGACTCGGGCCGCATAGAAAACGACCAGCTCAAGCAGCGCATTGATGACTACGGCGATGTTCCCCATTTTAACGTATGCAACAAGCAGGAATTTGAGCTTGTGAACGCTCTCGTCAAGGTTCATCCGGACGTAATGCTTGCGCGTCACGGTGGCATGACTTTGTGGGGAGCAAAGCTTGGCATCCCGAGCCTTCTTGTGGGTGATGAACATGCCGGCATGGGCTATGAAGGTCTTGTCCGCTACGGCAAGATGATTGTTGAAACGATAGAAAACGATGAGTTCGTGAAGAATTTCCAGAAGCATGCTCTGAACCCCTATACGAAATGGTGGCTCACGCAGCAGACTGATTTCTTCCAGGTCAAATAAGGGCTCTGGCAATTCTTATGTGTATTTTGTGAGGTGAAAAGATGGCTAATTACACTGGTCCAATTGAACAGGAAAGATATACGTGCGCACTGGGAGCGTTGCAGACTGTAGTTGCAATTCCGCATGCGGTTCCTATTTTGCATTCGGGTCCCGGCTGCGGAGAAATGATAAGCGGCTTTTTTGAGCGTTCAAAGGGATATGCGGGAGGTTCCACAAGCCCTTGTACAGCTTTTACCGAACGCGAGGTAGTCTTTGGCGGCGTTGCCCACCTAAGGGAAAACATTGAGAACACATACAAGGTTCTGGACACGGACCTGCAGGTTGTCATGACCGGTTGTACCGGAGGAATCGTAGGTGATGACGTTCAGGGTGTTGTTGACGAATTTGCGGCCCAGGGAAAGCCTATCGTTGCAGTTGACACGCCAGGCTTTAAGTCTAACAATTACGTTTCGCACTCCTCTGTCGTAAATGCAATCATCAATCAGTACGTAAGCCGCTTTGAGGACAACAATGAGCCCAGAAGCGAAAAGAATACTGTAAACCTGATTGCAAGCATCCCCTATCAGGATCCTTTCTGGAAGGGAAACCTTGCCGAATACCGCCGCCTTTTGAAGGGACTGGGGCTTAAGGTTCACGTGCTTTTTGGCCCTGACTCAAAGGGGGTAAGGGAATGGCAGCAGATTCCCCGTGCAAACTTTAACATACTTGTTTCGCCATGGTACGGAAAGACTATTGCGGACAACCTAAAGTCACGCTATGGACAGGAATACTACTGGTATCATTCCGTTCCTATCGGTGACAATGCAACCACCGAGTTCCTGAATGGCGTTCTGAATTTTGCAATCGAGCAGGGGGCAGAGCTTGACGTTGAAAGGGCAAAGAAGTTCATCCAGCACCAGATTGATTCCTACTACGAGGAAATAGACAACCTTGCAACCTTCCTTCTGGAATTCCGCTATGGACTTCCCCGCTTTGCACACATTATCCACGATGCAGGCTATGTGGTGGGACTTTCACGCTTCCTCCTGCACGAAACAGGCGTGGTTCCCGCAGAGCAATTTATAGTGGACAATACTCCGCCAAAGTACCAGCAGGCAATTCTGGATGACCTGCTTTCAATAAGCGCAAAGAGGAAGATAAGCGCGCAGTTCCTTCCTGATGCGGGAAAGGCCTCGGACATAATACGCGGAATCAAGCACGAGGGACGCGGATTGATTATAGGTGCCAGCTGGGACAGCGACCTTGCAAAGGAAAAGAACTACTGCTACGTGGAGGCTTCAAACCCTATGCAGATGCGCCTTGTCCTTACGACAAATTACGTAGGCTACACCGGGGCACTCCGTGTGATAGAAGACGTTTACAACAACGCACTTGAGAACTATCGCTAGAAGTATGGACTAAGGTGAGATCTATGGGAACAGAGGAAAAGTTGCCGGTAAAAGTGGGGTTCGCAAGTCTTGACGGTTTTTCCGTTGACGAGCATTTTGGGCACGCGCACGTGTGGCAGATTTATGAATTCTCCGATGACGCACAGTTTTTGGAGACGAAAAAGATGCCGCCTGTTTGCGGCGGAGGCTGCAACGGTTCCTGCGATGACAACTTTGGAATTGCCTATGACCTTTTAAAGGACTGCAAGGCACTCTTTGTTTCCAAAATCGGGGAGCCTGCTGCGGCCTACATGATACAGCGGGGAATAAAAGTTTTTGAGGCGGCTGGAAGCATTGACAAGATTGCCCAGGCAATACTGTCTTCTTCCATTTTGTAATGAATATTGGAGAAGAAAGCGATGGCAAAAACATTTGATGAAATTTCAAAAAATCATCCCTGCTTTGCGCTTGGGCAAAAGTCCAACAAGGGCCGCATCCATCTTCCCGTAAGCCCGGGATGCAACATAGGCTGCCGCTTTTGCCACCGCGACTTTAACGACGAACAGGTAAGGCCGGGAGTTGCCAGCTGCATAATCTCGCCGGACGAAGCAATTGATGCAATCCGCCGTGCAGTAAAGCTTTCCCCCGATTTAACGGTGGTTGGCGTTGCGGGGCCAGGCGACACTTTGGCAACTGACTTTGCGCTAGAGACATTCAGAAGAGTGAGGGATGAATTCCCTTCAATGATAAAGTGCATGAGTACCAACGGACTCCTTCTCCCGCAGAAGGCTGACCAGATTATTGACGCAGGAATTGACACTCTCACCGTAACAGTAAATGCGGTTGACCCGGAGATTCAGGCAAAGATAAATGAGTTCATTGTTTACGAGGGAAAGCGTTACGAAGGGGTCGAGGCTGCCAAGATTCTTATAGAAAACCAGCTTTCCGGCATAAAAAAAGTTTCGGCTGCCGGAGTTACCGTAAAGGTGAACACGGTTTTTGTTCCGGAGGTAAACAGGGAGCATATTCCGCTTGTGGCAAAAACTGTTGCTGAGCATGGTGCCACAATCTACAACATAATTCCGCTGATTCCCCAGCATCAGTTTGACTGGTGTTCAGTTCCTTCCTGCAAAGATCTTGCGTGGGCGAGGGGAGAGTGTGAAAAATACATAAAGGTCTTCCGCCACTGCCAAAGATGCCGCGCTGATGCGGTTGGCGTTCCGGGCGGACAGGACTTTTCAAAAGAGGTTTATATAAGACCGGTGAGACTGGCAGACACCTTCTCTCACGGCTAAAAATAAAAGGGAAAAAATCTGGAGGATAACTGTGGCTACAAGACAGATAGCAATTTACGGAAAGGGTGGAATTGGAAAATCAACCACCACGCAGAACCTTACGGCAGGACTTGCTGAAATGGGAAAGAACATCATGGTTGTTGGCTGCGACCCTAAGGCTGACTCAACAAGACTTCTCCTTGGAAACCTTGCGCAGAAGACAGTTCTTGACACGATCCGCGAGAACGGAGAGGACGTGGAACTTTCCGACATTATGCGCGAAGGTTTTGGCGGAATCAAATGCGTTGAATCTGGCGGACCTGAGCCGGGTGTTGGCTGTGCAGGAAGGGGAATCATCACTTCCATTGGTCTTTTGGAAGAACAGGGTGCCTATACGGAAGACCTTGACTATGTTTTCTACGACGTACTTGGTGACGTTGTATGCGGTGGCTTTGCAATGCCAATGCGCGAAGGAAAGGCAAAGGAAATTTACATCGTTGCATCCGGTGAAATGATGGCAATGTATGCTGCCAACAATATTTCCAAGGGTATAGCAAAGTATGCGGTAAAGAGCGGGGTTCGCCTTGGGGGAATTATCTGCAACAGCCGCAACGTTGACCGCGAAAAGGATTTGCTTACTGCTTTTGCAAAGGAACTTGGAACCCAGCTCATCTACTTTGTGCCGAGGAACAACGTGGTTCAGCGTGCAGAAATCCACCGCCAGACTGTAATCCAGTATGATCCAAAGTCAGGACAGGCAGATGAATACAGAAGCTTGGCGCGTGCAATAGATTCAAATACAAACTTTGCAATTCCAAAGCCTATGACACAGGAGCGCCTTGAGGAGATTCTCCTTGAATACGGCCTGATGGAATCGCTCAAGGACAACTACAATATTTAAAAACTAAAAAATCAGTCATCCTGAATGGCAGTGAAAAATCTATTATTGCTTTTAGATGCTTCGCTGCCTTGGGATGACAGTTACTTGTTATTCTTTTTTAAAAAACAGGCCAGCTTAAAAAAGGCTAGGCTTCCAAGTATGGCACCAAGAGTGTCCGCGCACCAGTCCCAGACAGAGCAGCTTCTTCCCGGCGTAAAACTCTGGTGAATCTCATCAATAAAACCGTAAAGACTTGTAAGCAGTATTGGCAAAAGAATTCTCCATTTGACAGGAAGTTTTGTTCCCACCCCAAAGGCAACCCAAAAGGCAAGCCCCCCAAAGCAGACCAGATGCACAAGCTTGTCCGCGTTCCAAAAATCCGGCATGTGTTCAATTGTTGGCTGGCTTGAAAGGTAGCAGCTGCAAGCCATGATGAAAATAGCCGGCAGCCATTTTGCAAATTTTATAAAAAATGTTTTTGTCTTCATGTGCCAAGTATAGCGATTGTTGCACTAAATGAAAAGTAGCGGCTAAGCTAGTTGCTAATGCGTTACCGTTATTTTTCCTACAACTGACGGGTTGTAGTCGGTTATTAGGGACGTTTCTGCTGTTGCCGCACCAGCTGTGGTTGTGTTGTAAGTAATTTGCGTTATGGCGGGGCAATCCGTGAAAGTGTTCGAATACGTTGACGAATTTCTTGCTAGGCTGTTGGCTTCACTTCCGTCGTATTTTATTGTTACGGTTTTGAGTTTTGTGCAGCCGCTGAAACAGTTCCACAAAGTCCTTGTTGTTGCGGGAATGGTAGGTCCTGTAACAAGGTTTGTACAGTCTTCGAAACAGTAGTTCATTTCTTCTACTCCGTATGGTATGTCCGGGGCAGTTGTGAGTCCCGTGCAGCCGGAGAATGTACTCCACATGTTTTTGACGGAAGAGGGTATTGTGGGGGCTGAGGTAAGGCTTGAGCAACCATCAAAGGTTCCTAGTAGGCTAGTAATTCCGCTTGGCAGGGTTGGTGCAGTCTTTAGGTTGCTGCAACCCCTGAAACAGTTTTCCAAGTCGTCATCTGTCCAACCGATGAGTACTGGCGGGTACACTAGATTCGTGCAGTCTCTGAATAAGTCCTGTATATGGGACCAATCTTCCTTTGTATCATCAAGCGTTACATCTGAAAGGTCCACATATATGTTGGGGTGTTCTTTAAGGGCTTTCGCAACGTCTCTAGATTTTGCTGCAGTATATTCTTCATAGCTTGGGAGCTGCAGTCTGAGAGGATTGTCAACCGTGTATTCTGTCGGGTCAAGCGTAGCAAGGTAGTCTCCAAGCCTACTGGGGCTAATGCAATCCTTCGCCTTGACGGTATAGAGCTTTACCGTAACTTCTTCCCCATCTATGGAAATCTTTACGCTTATATCTGCGGATTGACCGGGTTTTTGGGGGGTTGCCATTATCCAGTTGTGAGCCGAATCCCAAGTTACAGTAGCATTTTCATTATTGGAAGATATTACTCCTGTAACACTGAGTGTGCAACCAGATATGTCTGGCAAGGTTACCTTGCAGTATGAAGTTGTCATAGTTATAGGTTCTACTGTTTCTGGAAGGGGTGAATTAGAAAAATCTTTAATTGTTACTTCATTTACGCTTATTGTCCTTGCCGTTAGCGTAAGGGTTTCAGAGCCTATCTTGGCGCGGAAGGTGATGTTGGAGCTTCCGGCGGATTTTGCCGAGATTTTGCCGTTTGCTGCTATGCCTGCAACGCTAGTGGATGATGAATTCCAATTGTCATAGGTTATGCCGTTTGAGCTATTTGCCGCAGGAGTTATGACAAGGCTGCGGGCTGTTTCCCCGGCAATAAATGTGGTACGTCCGCTTGTGCCAATTACATAAAGCTTCTTTTTTGCGGTGTAGCTTTTTGAATTGATGGTTGCGGTGACTGTCAGTTCAGTTCCTCCAGCTGCTATTGGGCTAATGGTTTTCGTATGTTTGGTGCTGCCGGTAATAGAGACGATTCCTGTAGCTGTGTTTGAGCCCCAGACAAGCTCCATTGCACTTGGCGGGGTGTAGGAGTTAGAGCCGATTGTTGCGTATGCGGTGTAACTTCCGCCCGTTCCAAGTTTATCCAAAAGCTGCTTGCCGCTAATTTCTATGCCATACACAGTAACCGTCTTTTTTGAGCTGCCTACGGTCTCGCCGTCAATATTTACTGTTGCGGTGATGTCTGATGTTCCGCTATTTGAATTGCTTGGCGTAACTATAACATTTGTGCCTGTTGCAGAATTTGGTACTGTTGCAACTGACGGGCTGCCAGAAGTCCATGAACAGGAAGGTGTTCCTCCAAAGCCTTCTGGGGATGCCAAAGATGCAGATAGGCTTACTGTGTTTGCAGTACCAACCATTGTTTCGGTCTCGCCTGTTATGGTAAGGTTGTGCACAAAAATTTCTTTTTTGGCAGTAATTGTTTTTCCGTACATGTCTGCGCTTACGGTGATGGTTGTTTTTCCTGTTGACAGTGCATTAACATTTATACTGTAACCGCCGGCGGAAATAGATGGGTTGATAGCAGTTGCAACGGCGGGGTTTGCAGACGACCAAACTACATTTGATGCGGTGTCTGTTGGTGTTGCAGTAAGTACTTTTTCGTTTGAACCTGCAAGGAAGTTGCTGTTACCGCTGATTGCAAGGCCAACGACATGGATTGTCTTGGTTATTTCCAATGTTCTGCCGTCTTCTAGGATTGCCGTTACGGTAATGGTTTCCGTACCGGTAGCAGATGCTGTAACTGTTGCGTTGTTGTTATTTGTAGAATCCGGGGTAACATTTATGATGTCGGATGATGCATGTGTCCATGTGCAGCTAGCGATTATGCCAGAGTCCACGCTTGCGGTAAGAGTAGAACTGGTTTCTCCGTTTTCTGGATAGAGTGTAAGCACTTCGTTTCCGCTTACGGAAAGGTATGCCGGGGTTACAATGGAATCTGCATTTACTTCTTTTGACTTAAAGCCATCGTCGTCTTCCAGGTAAATGGTCCACCGTATGAATTTGCCTATGTTTGCGTGGATGCCAGTGTCGTAATATATGGCTGTGCTGTCTGCTGAAGTTCCTGTAAATGGAGATGCCCCGGACTCTGGAATTACATCAAGGGTGGATGGCCTTGTGGTAGAGGCACTTGGCGTTAGCATTGTCAGGTTACCGTCAGAATCTCTGCTTGCAACTGCCTCTCCGTTTATATAGACGGTGTGCGAATCATTTGTGTGGGTGGGGTTGTCCAGCTGGCTTGTTGGAAGGTAGAAACAAACGATATAGTTGTTGCCGTCGGTCTGTACGCTCTGGCCGTTTACGCTTGGCGGCGGGGAGTTGCACTTTAAGCTAAAAGAGTAGGGGTCAAATTCCCTGAGTGTTTCGGCTTCTGACAGGTAGATTGTACCACCTATCTGCTGACCGCCTTCATGTTCTTGCAGGTAGGATTGCGAATAGGTTACCCTTATGATTGTTTTGTCCTGCATGTCTTGTTCAATTCGAATGTAGGGATGAGAGTCGGGGTCGCTAAAAGATGTGTTAAGTGTGTATTGGCGCGGGTTCCGCAAATAGAAGGTTACAGTTTTGTCACCGTCGCTTGTAATGCAAGTTGTGCCGGAGTTGTCTTTTTGGGTTTGGAAGCTGATATCCTGTTTTTCTATGGCAGCGGTGTTGGTGTACTTGTCAAAGTAGTCGTGTACCGGCTCTTCCCATGTTGAGGAGGAAGGGCTGTCGCAGGCAGAAAACAGAGTAAGGACGGTTGCGGCAAAAATGGAAGTTATGGTTATGTTTTTCATGGCTCTCATCTCCGTGCTACCCTTAATTATCGTGTACTTTATGCTCGTTTTCAAGTTTGGATTAAAAATTTGTTATTTTTTTGTTGGCGGAGGGATTTTTAAATATTACCTTTTCCATTATACATGGTATTGTGGACTTTTTTGGTTTTATGTATGATACTGCTAATTAGGGTATATTGTGCAAATTGTGGCGATTTATGCCCTTTTTTTAGGTGTAGGTGATAAAAAAATGAATTTTAAGTTTAAGATAGATATAGATGAAAAAGAGTCAGAATGCAGTTGCAGAAAATATAAGTTGGTGTTTACTTCAAGTTCTGCGGATGTTACGCAATATCTTTCTTGGAAAGACTTGGAAGATTTGATTGATGAAGCTACGGCTGTTCGTGGCTATAAAGAGATTATGGAAAAATTCCAGTGCAAAATAGATGATGCACGCGAGATAAAGAAAAAAATTGACAGGGATTCATGTTGCCGCAAGTGTGATTTAAAAATGAAGGAATGTTACAGGTGCTGCAGAGTATGTGAAAGCCCACTAGAGCAGGATTTGCTGAAGGCTCTTGTAAGAAATGGCATTGACGTTGAACTTCAATTAAGAATCAACAAGGATAATACTATATCGCATTTTCCTGAGCCAGTTGATCCTTCGAAAATTCTTACGGTTCCAGATTTTTATTTGGAGACGAAGGAAAAGAAAATTTGTGTCTATACGGACGGACATTCCTATCATGAGCGAACGGAATATCAGGCGGTTCGTGACCGTAGTATAGACAGGGATTTGCAGAACCTTGGATATGTTGTCTTGCGCTATACAACTTCGGAAATTAGGCAAAATCTTGTGGATACTGTAAGAGATATAAAGAAAACAATGGGGCTGGCAACAGAAAATATTGTAATGGAAGAATCAAATTGTGAAATTTATTTATAATGAATGGAGGTATCGCTCTAGTTTGCCTTGTAAAAACGCTCGTCATCAAAGTTTATATAAGCAAAGTTGATGCCGGATTTTTTTATGACGTTAAAGCACATGGTTGTTTTGCCACTGCGCCGGATTCCTATTACGACTTGTGCAAGGTTGCTGTCTAAATTGACAAGTTCCTCTTCTGGGCGGAAGTAATACTCTTGTTTTAGTTTTGAGTAGAATTCTTCTTTTTGTTCCAACAAGGCGGTTTCTATTGTACTTATATCCATAGATTTAAACTGCGCTATTTTTGAAAAAATGTCAATCTGGACTGCGCTATTTTTGGAATTTTTGTGGGTTGAACTGCGCTATTTTTGGATTTTTGCTGACAAATGCTTTTTTGGGTATGTCCCCTTCGACAGGCCGCTGGACGCTACGCTGCGAGTGCAGGGAACGCGATTCTTTCTTGCTTTAGAATCTAGGGGCTTTGTTTGTTGGACAGATGCCGAATCAAGTTCGGCATGACGGGGCTTTTTGGAGTAAGGCTTACGCGGGATTGGAGGGGCGCGCGTAGCGCGTTGCAAAGCAATGGAGCGGTAGCGGAACCCCGCAAAGCCCGTGGCGCAGAGGCATGGACGGTCGGATTAGCCAAGGAATAAGATGGTAGAGCGGATAAAGGTACCGTCCAGAAGATTCCCGGGTCAAGCCCGAGAATGACATTTATTGTTAACTCCGAGAATGACATTTATTTGCAGAACTCAAAATTGAACTTACTATTTATATAGAAGAGAATGGTTCGACTTTGCTCAGGGAACGGCTTGATTTGCGTTATCTTGACTAAAAGCCTTGAATCTTTTACTATAAAACATTATGAAAGTCAACGAGTTGCGTTCTAAGTACATTGAATTTTTCAAGTCAAAGAATCATGTGGAAATTAGCGGAAAGAGCCTTTTGCCAAACAATGACCCGACGGTTTTGTTTACTACTGCGGGTATGCAGCCGCTTGTTCCCTATCTTTTGGGCGAAAAGCATCCGTCCGGCGACCGTCTTACGGATTACCAGAAGTGTGTGCGTACGGGAGACATTGATTCCGTTGGTGACGCAAGCCATCTTACTTTTTTTGAGATGCTGGGTAACTGGAGCCTTGGTTCTTATTTTAAGCAGGAGTCCATTGCCTATTCGTTTGAATTTTTGACTTCTCCAAAATACCTTGGAATTCCAAAGGAAAAGCTGAATGTTACCGTTTTTGCTGGCGAAAAGACTGCTGACGGTACGGAGATTCCCCGCGATGAAGAGGCAGCTGCACGTTGGGAAGAGATGGGCATTGCAAAAGACCACATTTTCTTCCTTCCGCGCGAGGATAACTGGTGGGGTCCAGCTGGTCAGACAGGCCCGTGTGGTCCGGATACAGAGATTTTCTATGACAACGGCCAGCCAAAATGTGGCCCAGACTGCCGCCCCGGTTGCCACTGCGGTAAGTATCTTGAAATTTGGAACAACGTATTCATGGGCTACAACAAGGATGCCCAGGGTCACTATAACGAGATGGAGCGCAAGTGCGTAGACACAGGAATGGGTGTTGAGCGTACGGTTTCCGTTTTGAACGGCCAGAAGTCTGTTTACGAGACGGACGTTTTCCAGCCAATCATAAAGTCTATAGAAGAGCTTAGTGGCAAGAAGTACGGTGAGAACGAAGCAGACGATACTGCTATCCGCATTATTGCAGACCATGTGCGCACCGCAACCTTTATTCTTGGAGACCCACAGGGTGTTACTCCGGCAAGAACCGGGGCGGGCTACATTCTCCGCAGAATCATCCGCCGCGCTGTACGTTACGGTCGCAAGCTTGGAATTGAAGGTTCTTTCCTTGCAAAACCGGCAGCCATTATAATAGAAGAATACAAAGAAGCTTACCCTGAATTGCCCGAACACGAGGCTTTTGTTAAGGAACAGCTTACTTTGGAAGAAGAGAAGTTTGGCAAGACCCTTAAGTCTGGAGAGAATGAATTCCAGAAGCTTTTGCCCAACCTTCAGAAGAATCCCAAGAAGATTATTCCTGGCCGCGTGGCATTCCGCCTTTACGACACCTTTGGCTTCCCAATAGAGATTACTGAGGAAATGGCCAAGGAAAACGGCATGTCTGTAGACATTGAAGGCTTTAAGGCAGAGGAAAAGAAGCACCAGGAAGAGTCACGCTCTCTTAGCGCTGGTACCTTTAAGGGCGGTCTTGTTGACCACAGCGAGATTACCACAAAGTACCACACTGCAACCCACCTCTTGCAGCAGGCTCTTGTTAACGTTCTTGGCGATGAGGTTGCCCAGAAGGGTTCAAACATTACGGCTGAGCGTATGCGCTTTGACTTTAGCTTCCACCGCGCAATGACTAAGGAAGAGATTGCCCAGGTAGAGGCTATTGTTAACGAGCAGATTCAGAAGGATTTGCCTGTTTCCATGGAGGTTATGCCTCTTGAGCAGGCCAGGTCTGAAGGTGCACGCGCTTTGTTTGGCGAAAAGTACGAAAGCCAGGTTAAGGTTTACACAATCGGTCCAAAGGAAGGCTGGTTCAGCAAGGAAGTTTGCGGTGGGCCCCACGTTCAGCATACGGCACAGATTGGCAAGTTCAAGATTGTTAAGGAACAGTCTTCTTCTGCCGGTGTGCGCAGAATCCGTGCAACTATAGAAGGCGGTCTTCCGCTGGAAAAACAGGCATAAGAACTGCAAATAAGTGTAACGAATTTTATTATTGATTTGTTATATTTGTAGAAAGGGGTTAGGCCTCTGCGCCGGTATTTCGGTTGATTTTTATAAATTGAAGAGGAAAGTTATATGAAACGTTTAGCAATTGGTTTTACAATGTTGCTTTCTGCGGCTGGTTTTTTGTTTGCACAGAATGAGTTGCAGCCCCTTGCCGTGGTAAAACTGCACAAATCAGAAACTATTACCCTAAAGCAGCTCAAGGCCCGTGCTGGTGTTGCGGAAAAACAGTATGAGGCTTACGGTATGAAGATGACCGATGCCCAGAAGACTGAACTTAGGAAGGCAACCCTTGAAAGCATGATTGCCAACAAGCTTATAGCCCAGCAGGCAGCAAAGGAAGGCCTTGCCATTACAGATTCACAGGTAAATGCCGCTTTTGTAAGCTCATTCAGCCAGGGTGGCCAGCAGATTACCGAAGCCCAGCTTGAACAGGCTGTAAAGAAGTCTACAGGCAAGTCTTTGGCTCAGTACATTCAGGAAACAACGGGAATGTCCATGGCTGACTACAAGGCCTACATTAGGGAATCAATCACCGTTCAGCAGTATGTAGTAAGCAAAAAGCAGGATGAGGCAAAGAAAATCACTGCAACCGACAAGGAAATCAACGAATTCTACGATATGAATAAGACCAAGTTCGTCTGGGACGACATGGCAAAGCTTTTCCTCTATGTCATTCCAAAGGGAAAGGATGCTGACGGAACAAAGGCAAAGGCAAACGCTGCCCTCAAGCAGGTTTCCGCAAAGCAGGCTTCCAGAACAGACATAATGAAGTCTTCTGACAACGGCAAGGTTTTCCAGGCCGGAGAAATCATGGTTCACAACAATGCCCAGACTGCACAGGCACAGGGCTGGACCATGGACAAGATGAAGGAACTCTTTGACCGCAACGTTGGATTTACAAGCGAGCTTATTGACGGCGGCAACAACTGGCAGTTCTATTCCGTGCTCAACAAATATAGCGCAAAGATGCTCAAACTCTCCGATCCGGTAGAGCCTGAGTCCAAGATGACCGTAAAGGAATATATCAAGGGTACTTTGACTAGCCAGAAGCAGGGCCAGTTCCTCCAGAAGTCTGCCGGAGACATCGTTAAGAATCTTGACAATGCAACTAACGTAGACCGCAAGAAGACTGGCGATGCCCTTACAAAACTCTTAAGCTGGTAGGTTTGCCGTGTCTCGTCGGAAAGGAAGAATTCTGGCATTTCAGGCTCTCTACTCATACGATGTGGGTAAAAAGAGCCTGGATGACCTTTTAAAACTTGATTGGGTAGATAATAATACTGAAAGTGAAGCAAAAAATGCCGATACTGAAAAGGACGATTTTGCCCGTATTCTCATTTCCGGGACAATAAATCATCTTGAAGAGATTGATGCCCTTATAAAGGGGCACTTGTCCGAGCGATGGGAATTTGACCGTGTTAACAAGGTGTCTTTGGCGATTTTGCGAGTGAGCATTTTCCAGCTTTTGTACCAGAAGGAAACGCCCGGGTCTGTGGTGATTGACGAAGCCATAGCCATTGCAAAGGAATTCGACACAGACATTTCCTTTAAATTCATTAATGCTGTCCTGGACAAAATTCGTAAAGAGATAGCAACTTGAATACGAAGACTAAAACTTTAAGATTTTCCTCATTTTTGGCGCATGGAGCTGTGAAGCCTTGTGTAAGACACATTGCTTTAGTTGCTCTTTGCGCAATTTTATTTTCTGCCCTCTTTGTCCTTGCGGGATGCTCTTCCCACTCAGAAGGGGCTGCAATAAGCACCGAGCTGGGCTTTGTGGACATTTTGATTGGCCAGGGCAAGACCAAGGAAGCAATGGAGCTTTTGCAAAAGACGGAAAAGCTTGCTACTACGCCATTGGAGAGCATGGGTGTTTACAAGCGCTATGTTACCCTTGGAGAGTCGGGCCGAGCGGAGAAAGCTCTAAAAAAAGGGCTAAGGAAGCACAAGAAGGACAAACAGCTGCTTGCGGTTTACGGAAATTTCCTGTTGGACCAGAACAAGACCAAAAAAGCACTTAAAGTTACAAAGCCCCTCTCCGGGACTGAATATGGTTCCATTTATGCGGAGGCTTTCCTTTCCTACGCCCTTGAAACAGGCTGGAGCGCGGATGACCTTTTTGGAAAGACCTTCTTTTTGTTCAGGGGGCATAAGAAGAATCCTGACCATTCAGCCACTGCAAAAGAAAAGTTTGAAGTCTTCTACGATTCCCGCTTTGTTCCAATTTACTTGGACGCTGCTAGGAGCACAAAACTTTCCCGCTGGGCGCGTAATGCGGCTGCTCTTTGCATGAAGGAAGGCAATTTTGCCAAGGCATCCGAGGCCTATACTGGTAGTGTAGACTCTCTGGAAGACTCCCTCTTCTGGGGCTCTGTTTTCTATGATGCCGGACTGTACACTGAAAGCCTAGAGGCCCTTGTTGCCGGAGATTCATTCCCCGGTTCTGTTGCGCTAAAGATTGAGCACAAGGCACTGGAGGCGGATGACTATTACCTTCTTGAAGAGGATGCCGCCGCAGAAAAGATACGCAGCGAGCTTATAGACGTCATTTTGGCTGAATCCATGAATGACAATGCAGGCCTTACTTCCTATGCCAAGCAGGTGCTTCCCGTTGTATACGTGAACAGTGCAATGTACTTAAAGAGCAAGAACGACCTTGCCAAAGAATTCAGCAGGCTGGACATTCTTGTTAACAAATTCCCGGATTACGTGCCGGGTCTTGCATCTTACGGTGACTATGCACTTTACCTTTTGAGCCGGCCACCGGAGGATAAGCTTTCGCAGGATTTGCGCTATGCGGGTCTTAGAACAATGGCCATGGAAGAAGAGGACAGGATTCCAAAAATATCTCTGGAAGACGCCCTTGAAAAAATAGATGCGTCTCTTGAGCGGACTAATAATCCAAGGCTAATAGTTATACGCGAGCAGCTTTTGGCGGAATTGCACCGTGAGTGGGAGACTGAGCACAAGGCCAGCCGCGTTTGGCCGCTTTTGGAAAAGAATGCTCTGGAAAAGGCATCCATGTACCCGGATGATGTCGTGCACTATGCTGTTGTCGTGCTCCTTAATAACGGTCATGAGCAGGATGCAAGGGATTTGTTCATAAAGTATGAGCAGGCCAAGCACGAGGAAGAACTTACCGGAAAGAAAAAGAAGGGTTCAGATGAAGCAAAGGATGATATTCCGCCAAAGTTTGAGCCTTCCGAGCACCCCGAACTGCTGAACCTTTGGGAAAAGGAAGCTGCCGCATGGTTCTATGTTAATGATGGGCATATAGACGAGGGCCTTGACATGTACGGGCACATAATAGGAAACTTTGCCAAGCGGACGCCAGCAATGAATTCTGGCGGAAAGAGTGAATCCGTTACAAACGCCTACATCAATGCCGCCAATATTTACGCAGGAAGGGGGCAGAGCGCTTTGGCCTTGGACAGCCTAAAGAAAGCTTTGCCAAGAACCTTGGACGAGGGCTTAAAGGCAGACGTTCTTTACCGCATTGGAAAGGAATACTACTATCAGGGTGACTACAAGAATGCTATCCGTTCGCTCCAGTATTCGCTTAACCAGGACAACGGGCAGAACAAGGTGCGTAACCGTGCAAGGCTTATTCTAAAGCAGGCGCAAGACAAGAACAAATAGCCGTAAACAAAATGAGCAATTAAAATCAATAGAAAAACCGGGTCATTTTTACCCTTTGGGGTAAGAGCCCGGTTTTTTTTGTGTCATTTTGACCCAGAAATTATTTTGTCTGCATATCTTTAATCCAAAAATACGCAGTTTAGGCAATTTTTTTGCTATTCGATGACAGCGATGATGTCTGAATTCTTAAGGATAAGATAGTCTTCACCGTCAATTTTGATTCCTGTTCCGGAATACTTGTCGTAAAGGATTTTTTCTCCTGGTTTTACGGTGATTTTTTCTTTTTCTGTGCCCGGACCGACAGCTTCTACTGTTGCCTGCTGGGTCTTTTCCTGTGAAGTTTCAGGAATGATGATTCCGCCTGCTGATTTTGTCTCTGCAGCTACCTGCTTTACCAATACGCGGTCTGCCAAAGGTCTGATTTTCATTATATTTCCTCCAAATGTATGTTATTAAAAGCCTGTATAACAAATTTCTGTCATGCTGAACTTGATTCAGCATCTACAGATTCCGAAACAAGTTCGGAATGACGGTTATTTATTATTCGTTATACTAAAATATAATAAATTTTGTGCTTGGGCGTCAAATAAATTCGGCAGGGAATTTTTTTGTAATTTTTTGTGGCGGCTAAAAAGTTGGCATGAAAGTTGCTATTTCTTTATTGAAACTATTTAGCGAGGAGTGGCAATTATGGAAGCTGCAAAGACTTTTACACCTGTTTATGATGACGAAAATGTTTTGAACCTCTATCTTAAGGAAATCAACAAGATTCCGCTGCTTTCTCGCGAAGAAGAAAATGAGCTTGCGCTAAAGGCTAAGGCTGGCGACAAGGCCGCAAAAGACAAGATTGTTAGTGCAAACCTGCGCTTTGTTGTGAATGTTGCGAAGAAGTACCAGAGCCACGGTCTTGACCTTACGGATTTGATAAGCGAAGGAAACATTGGCCTTCTTACCGCAATAGACCACTTTGACGTGGAAAAGGGCTACCACTTTATTTCCTATGCCGTCTGGTGGATTCGCCAGGCAATTCTTAAGGCCATCTGCGAAAAGAGCCGTGCCATCCGCTTGCCGCTCAACAGGGCAAACGAGCTTGTTCAGATAGAAAAGACCCGCAAGGCTATTGGCCACAAAAAGAACGAGGACCTTGAATTCCGCGAGATTGGAAAGATGCTGGGAATGTCTCCAAGCCATGTACGTGAGCTTGTAAACCTTGGCCGCGACATGATAAGCCTTGATGCCCGCATTGCAGGGGATGACACCGGCAGGAATACCGTTGCTGACTTTATAGAAGACACATATTACGCTTCTCCTGACTACCAGGCAATCAACAATTCCATGAAGGATGACATAGACAGCGTTCTTAATACGCTTAAGCCAAAGGAGGCAAAGGTTTTGCGCCTGCGCTACGGTCTTGGCGGCGGCCGTCCAATGTCTCTTAAGGAAGTGGGTGATGCCTGCAACCTTACCAAAGAAAGGATCCGCCAGATAGAAAAGCGTGCCCTTGTGCGTATGCAGAACCCAGCCCGTATGAGTAGGTTGGAATCTTATGTTGCCTAAGGCAAATATTTCTTAGCAGGGTACTTGAAATTAATCCTAGCCCCGATTGGAAGGGCGGCGCAGCCGTTGCCGCTGGGTGAGGTCCCTGAGCGTAGTCGAAGGGCCGAACTCCGGCAATGGAGCGGTAGCGGAACCCTGGAAAGCGGGTAAAAATGCCTTCCTTGGCATTTTTACCCGCAAGTTTTCTTCCGAAAACTTGCCCATGTAAATGGAAAACAGATGACGCACCCTCCATGGTGCTGCTTGTTTGCGGTATATTGAAAATGCCAAGGAGTTTACCCGGCACGGAGTGACGGGTACAGTTTGACCATACAAGCTGCTTCAAAAGAAAAAAATATTTACCAATAATAAGAATAGAAAGAAAAGTCGCTTTCTGATATAATGAATCCGCTGATTTTATTAACAGGAGACAGATTTGGCGGACATACATGTTTTTCCGGAAGCCCCGGAAGGAACACCGGAGAGTGACTTTGTTCACCTGCACGTGCATTCGGACTATTCGCTTTTGGACGGAGCTTCCAAGCTAGACACGCTGATTGCAAAGGCAAAGCGGCTGAACATGAAGGCCCTTGCGCTTACAGACCACGGCAACATGTTTGGCGTTCTGAACTTTGAGCATATCTGTCATGCCAACGGCATAAACCCTGTGTGCGGAGAAGAATTTTACGTTGCATACAAGGACCACACGGAAAAAACAGACATTCCTTTTGGCCGTAACGGTCATCATGCCCACAACTTTCACCTTATCCTGCTTTGCAAAAATCAGACCGGCTACAAGAACATGTGCTGGCTTTCTTCCATTGCTTTTCAGGAAGGGCTTTACTACGGCAAACCCCGCATAGACTTTGAGCTTTTAAAGCGCTACCACGAAGGTATAATCTGCCTTTCTGCCTGCATTCAGGGGGAAATTCCCCAGCTTTTGATGAACGGACGCACGGAAGAGGCCTACCAGGTTGCAAAGGAATACAAGGAACTTTTTGGGGCTGACCATTACTATATAGAAATCCAGAGCCACGGTTTGGAAGACCAGATTAAGGTTGCACCGCTTTTGGTAAAGCTTGCAAAGGACCTGGACATTCCCATTGTCCTTACAAACGACGTTCACTATGCAAACCAGGATGATGCCGAAGCCCAGGATGCCCTGCGCTGCATTGGATTCAAGAAGCTTTTGGACGAACCCCACCAAAAGATGGGCGGTGACCAGAATATTGCAGAATGGTACCTTAAAACTGCGGACGAGATGAAGAAAATCTTTCCCCAGTGGCCAGAGGCTGTTGAAAATACAAAGAAAATCGCCGCCATGTGCGACCTTACGATTCACCAGTATAAGACACAGGATCTTAAGGACTGTCTTCCCCGCTTTGAGCTGCCTGCCGAATTCCGCACCCATGGTGATGACTACAAATCTGACCAAGATGACTACATGCGCTACATCGTAGAAGAGGGGCTTAAGAAACGCTACAAGGAGATTACCCCGGAAATCCGTGAGCGTGTTGAATATGAACTTGGAATCATCTTTAAGATGGGTTTTTCCGGCTACTTTTTGATTGTTTGGGAATTCATCAACTGGTCCAAGTCTACCTATGACAATGTGAATAAAATTCCCAAGCCCTACATTCCTATTGGGCCGGGACGTGGTTCGGGTGCAGGTTCTGTAGTTGCCTACTGCATGACCATTACGGACATTGACCCCTTCCGCTACAAGCTGATTTTTGAACGCTTTTTGAACCCTGAGCGCGTTTCCATGCCGGATTTTGACGTTGACATGGACTTCGACTACAGGCAGGATATTATTCAGCATACCCGTGACCTTTACGGTGACCCCCAGGTTGGTCACATTGTTACCTTTGGAACCCTAAAGCCAAAGAACTGTATTGCAGACGTTGGGCGTGTGCTTAACATTCCGCTTAATGAAGTTGCAATGCTAAAGAAGTGCATTCCCGACAACCCCAAGGCCAAGCTTAAGGATGCCTTTACTCCGCCGGACGAAAAACACCCGGACAACGGGCAGCTTATTCCCTACAAGGACGACCCAAAGTACAAGAGGCTTTTTGAACTTGCGTCCAAGCTTGAGGGCGTTAACCGCAATACGGGTCTTCATGCTTCGGGTATGGTTATTGGTCTTACCGCCTTGCCGGACTGGGCACCTGTATTCAAGGACCCAAAGACTGGGGAAGTTGGCGTTCAGTATACAATGGACATAATTGAGCCCTGCGGTCTTGTAAAGATGGACTACCTTGGGCTAAAGACGCTTTCCCTTATCCGCTATGCAGAGAACATAATCAACAAGCACAAGAAGGAAGGGGAGCCTGATTTTGTTACCGCAAACGTAAGCGAGTCTGACGAAAAGACCTTTGACCTTTTCTGCCGGGGAGACACGGTTGCAGTCTTCCAGTTTGAATCTCCGGGTATGCAGAAGATTTTGCGCCAGGCACAGCCCAGACGCTTGGAAGAACTTGTCGCTTTGAACGCGCTTTACCGCCCCGGCCCTATGGACTACATTCCCCAATATATTGAAGGAAAGTGGCATCCTGAGACAATCCATTACCCGGACCCCTGCCTTGAGGATATCCTAAAGGAAACATACGGTGTTATGGTTTACCAGGAGCAGATTATGCAGGTAAGCCAGAAGATTGCAGGTTTCAGCCTGGGTGCCGCAGACATGCTCCGACGCGCCATGGGTAAGAAGAAGCCAGAAGTCCTTATGGGAAAAAAGAAGGACTTTGAGGAAGGTGCAATCAAGAACGGCTTTACAAAGGAACACGCAGACGAAATTTTTGAAATCATGGTTCCTTTTGCGGGCTACGGCTTTAACAAGAGCCATGCGGCGGCTTATTCGGTTGTTGCCTACCGCACAGGCTACCTAAAGGCCCACAAGCCTGCTGAATTTATGGCGGCAAACCTTACCAACGAAATTACTTCCACGGACACCCTGCCTGTTTATATAGAAGAAGCGCGCAAGATGGGTATTCCGGTTGACGCTCCAGATGTTAACCGCTCGGACGTAATATTTGACGTAGTGGACGGGCACATAGTCTTTGGCCTTAAGGGAATCAAGGGCATGGGGGAAGGTGCTGCAACCGCTATAGTAAAGGAGCGCGAGGCAAACGGCCCTTTCAAGTCATTTGACGACTTTATCTCCCGCATAAGCTTCCAGGAAGTGAACAAGAGGGCAATAGAAGTTCTTATAAAGACCGGCGGATTTGACAAGCTGGACAAGAACAGGGCAACCCTAATCCTCAACTACGAAAGGGCCATTCAGTATGAAGAAAAAAAGAGGCTCGGCAGCGACAGTGGTCAGGTTTCTCTCTTTGAGGACGCAGGAATAAAGGAATTTGCTGACTTTAAGTATGAAGAAGTTGAAGAAATGCCCAAGATGGAGCTTCTTAATATAGAAAAGGAACTGATTGGCTGCTACGTTTCGGGTCACCCCCTGGATGAATGGAGGCACGCCATAGAAAAATGCGCCACCCTTACCAGCGAGAACATGGAAAGGGCGGGAAAGGAAGACAAGGCGGAAAAAGCGGCGCTTGAAGCTAGCGGAAGAAAGCCCTGGCAGATGAAGAACACCGGAAGAAGCTATGTTGCCATCGGAATGATTCAAGGCCTTAGGCAGATACTTACAAAAAAAGGCGACCAGATGTGCTTTGCCAAGCTTGCGGACTTTAAGGGTGCGATAGACATTACCTTCTTTCCAAAGGTATGGGAGCAGCTAAAGGACAAGATTCAGGACGAGGGGGTCTATGCCTTTAAGGGAAAGGTTGACGGTAGCAGGGAAAGCCCCAGCCTTCTTGTGGACACAATGGAAGACCCTAAGGCTCTGGAGGAAAAGTCTATTGCTGCTGTGCACATAAAGATGAGGGATGCTTTTTCTTCCCTAAAAGAAATAAGCCCCTTGCGGGATTTTTTATTTGGCGCAAACGGCAATTGTGTAGTATATTTTCATATAAGCGTAAATGGATCTCCTTTTACGGTAAAAGCAAACCAGCAGATGCAAGTTCCTTCAAGCCCTGATTTTATACAGAGCTTAAAGGATCAGAACCTTGTTGAAGATGTCTGGTGTGAATAAAAATTAGTTTAAGAGGTTTTTATGCCAAGAACAATATTTTCCATACTTTCCTTTGTTGTTTCTGTTTATGCGCTGCTTTGCTTTTTGCGCATACTGCTAACATGGGTTCCTGCCCTTTCCTACAGCCGCTTTTCCCGCTTCCTGGGCAAGGTATGCGACCCCTACCTGAATGTTTTCCGTGGAATCAAGTGGCTTAGGCTAGGCAGCTTTGACTTTTCCGCCGCACTGGGGCTCTGTATCCTGGGCGTCCTTGCAACCATGCTTTCGAGCTTTGCCGGCAGGTCTGCAATAACTTTGAGCATGGTTTTGCAGATGGTGATACAGCTTGTCTGGTCAATCATAACTTCAATTATAACCTTCCTAATAATCGTTCTGGCGGTAAGGCTTATAGTTCTTCTTGTAAGAAAAGGACAGTACTATTCAAGCCCCATACTTGACCAGATAGATGCTTCAATTTCTCCGCTTGTATACAATATTGCCCGCACCTTTACCGCAGGAAAAAAGGTCAGCTATTCCACAGCCCTTGTAATTGCGATAATCGCACTCACTTTGATAATAGCAGCAGGCTCAATATTGATTTGGCAGATTTGCAGAATTTTAGCGGGAATTTCTTTCTAGGTCCGGATGAAGCTTTCCGAACTGGGGACCCCGCTGGAAAGTCTTGTGGGTGTTGGAAAATCAAAGGCATCTCTTTTTAGCCGGCTGAACATCTTTACTGTTGGCGACCTTTTGGGAACTTATCCCCGTGACTGGGAAGACAGGACAAAGGCATGCACCCTTAGCCAATACGCCCAGAACTACGGAAAGGTTCACACTGTATGCAAGGTGCTTGCCCACGACTTTTTTGGCTACGGCAAAATGAAGACCCTAAAGATAGCCGTAACCGATGGAAGTGCAAACGCATTCCTTATAGCCTTTAACCGTCCCTTCCTGCAAAAATCACTGCCGGAAGGAAGCATAATAAGCGTAACAGGAAAATTTGAACTTAGGTACAATACGCTGCAGGCATCGTCTTTTGAAGCAGAAAGGCTTTCATATTCGGGGGAACTTGCAGACTGGCAGGGCAAACCCATACCGGGCAGCGGAGTTTTGCCGGTTTATCCGCTCACAGAAGGCATAACGCAAAAAATTTACCGCAAGATTGTTGCGGCGGCATTGCAGCAGTACGGAAAGTCACTGGAAGATGATTTGCCCGCTTTGATAATCCAGGAGCGGAAGCTTTTGCACAAGGCACAAGCCCTGGCCTTTATTCATCAGCCTAAGGACATAAGCCAGGTCCTTCTTGCCAAGCGTACCCTCATTTACGAAGAGCTTTATTTTTTTGAATACAAGATGGCAGAGCACACCCTTCGCCACAGGGGCAGCCTTCCTTCTATAGAACAAGCGGCGGTTTTTGATGCTGCCAAGAACTCTTCCGCGGAAGAAAAAGCAGGTCTTGCACAAGGCATTCCAAGCGCAGCATCTTATTTTTCAACGCCGGACGTAAGCAAAAGTGAATTCATGGAATCCCTTTCCCCAAGGCAAAAACAGCTTGTGGAACGACTTCCCTTTGAATTTACCCAGGGGCAGATGGCGGCCATTTTCCAGATGAATCGGGACATAGACAAAAGCCAGGATGAACTTAACACGCTCAAGAACCGCCCGGAGGCTTTGGAAAAACAGCCCTTTTCCATGCAGAGGCTCTTGCAGGGAGACGTAGGTTCTGGAAAGACACTTGTTTCCTTTATGCTTTGCCTGCGTACCATAGACTACGGCGGCCAGTGCGCACTTATGGCACCAACGGAACTTCTTGCAAGACAGCATGCAGAAAACGCGGCCAGCTTGCTTGAGCCAATCGGTGTAAAAGTTGCATTCCTTACCGGAAACCTTAAGGCGGCAGGAAGACAGGCTTTGCTTAATGCCCTAAAAGACGGAAGCGTAAACTTTGTAGTTGGAACACACGCGCTTTTTAGCCGAAACATCCAGTACGCAAACCTTCAGCTTGCGGTAATAGACGAGCAGCACCGCTTTGGAGTTACCCAGAGGGAATCAATACTTGCAAAGGGCAGGATTGCAGCTCAGGCTTCCACAGGCGGTTCAAGCGAATACAGCCACACTCCCGACCTTCTTATGATGAGCGCAACACCCATTCCGCAGACGTTGGCCCTAACCGCATTCGGTGACTTGGACGTAAGCACAATACACAGCATGCCGCAGGGAAGGCTTCCGGTAAAGACCTACCTTAGCGTGATGGGAAACGAAAGGAATGCCTACGAAGCAGTCCGCAAAGAGCTTATGGCTGGCCACCAGGCATATTTTGTATACCCAAGAATCGGGGAAGATGAGCCTTTGGAACAAGATGCGGCAGAAAACCAGGGCAACCTAAAGTCCGCACAGGAAATGTTCAATTTTCTTTCCAAAGAAGTCTATCCAACATTCAAGTGCGCGCTTGTGCACAGCAAGGTGGAAGAAGAAGAAAGCCGACAGATTCTTGAAGACTTTAGGCAGAACAAGATACAGGTTCTGGTTGCAACAACGGTTGTAGAAGTTGGCGTGGACGTTCCTAATGCAACATGCATCGTAATAGAGCACGCAGACAGGTTTGGTCTTGCAGAACTTCACCAGCTTAGGGGAAGGGTTGGAAGAAACAGTCTGCAAAGCTATTGTTTCCTTATCTACGGAAAAAACATTACTCCAGTAGGCATAGAGCGTCTAAAAGCCCTGCACCAGACAAACGACGGCTTCAAAATAGCAGAGGAAGACCTAAGGCTCCGTGGCCCGGGAGAAGTTTCGGGAACTGCCCAGTCAGGCTACCTGACGCTTGGAATTGCAGATTTGGCCCGCGACAAAGACATTCTTATGCAGGCCCGTTACGATGCGTTTGAAATGCTAAGGCGTTCAAGCTAAAATCACATGGTCCAGTCAAAGTCACCGCTTACAATAACATCCTTGTGCCCTTTTACAATCTGCCCGATTACGTAAGCGTTTATCTTGTTTTTCTTCATGTGCTTGATTATGTCTTCTGCATATTCCTTCTTTGCAACAACCGTAAGGCCAACCCCAAGGTTAAAAGTCCTGAGCATTTCTTTTTCCGAAACATTTGCAGTCTTTTTTATCAATTTAAAAATATCCAGAATCTGGTATTTTGAAGCATCAATGCTTGCAGAAAGATTGTCCGGCAGAATGCGGTTAAGGTTTTCGCAAATACCGCCGCCTGTAATGTGGGCAAGACCCGTTATCCAGTTTGTAGGGAACAAATCCTTTAGTGCCTTGTAGTAGCACCTGTGCGGTTCCAAAATAACATCGATGAATTTTTTCTTCCCGATTTTTGCATCCATAATCTGGGGGTATTTTTTCATCACCTTTCTTACAAGAGTGTAACCGTTCGTGTGGATTCCGCTTGACTCAAGTGAAATTACTACGTTGCCTTCTTTGATTTTTGAACCGTCTATGATTTTGCTTTTTTCTACAATGCCAACAATGCTTGAAGTTAGAATATATGTGCCTGCTTTTAGAACGCCGGGCTGCTCAGAAGTTTCGCCTCCTGTAAGCACACATTCCTGCTTTTTGCATGCGTCTGCAACAGACTTTACGATTTTGTTTATGTCTTCCTTATTCATCTTTCCGCAGATGATTGCATCCTGAACCGTAAGCGGTCTTGCACCCATAACGATGCAGTCGTTTATAAGATGGTTTATCATGTCGTAGGAAACGTTTTCCAGCTTGCCGTATTGGGCTGCCAAAAGCTGCTTTGAACCTGGCTCCTCTGTCTTTAAAACAAGAACCGGATTTTTGTACTCCTTAAATTTGATGTCGTACAAAGAAGAAAATGCGCCAATCTTATTCAGCACCCTTTCGTTGTCTGTATTCAAGGCCTTAGCCATTGCTTTTTTTGTCTCGTTTGCCAAGTCAATGTTAACATCATACTTAAGATTTTTTTTCATCATTCGTCTCCATTTGCGGTCTTAGGCTTAATTTCCATTATACAATAATTTAAAACTCTTGCAAGCTAAAGCACATTCTTCTTTAAATTCTTCTCTGGAGCAGCCTGAATGGTTAAACTGCCCTTGCCATTTTTTCCGTAAAACAAGCAGCGCCATGGAGGGCTCGTCATTTGTTAGCGTAAGAAGCTGTGGATTTTCGGCAGAAAACCGTGATAAAAAATGGCAGGGAGGCCATTTTTATCGGGCTTTCCGGGGCTTGCCCTCTCGGCCGGTGCTGCGCACGCGCTACGCGCCCCCTCCAATCCCGGCTAGGCTTTATTTGCAGAATATAGAAAACTCGGTGCGTAAACTCACCGAAATTTGCTCAATTTCGTAAATTTTCCTTAAAATTGGTGGGTAAAACTCACTGGAATTGGGCTTTGGGCGGGAATATAATATGCTCATAAAGTTAAATATTTATTCAAGGAGAAACAAAATGAAAAGATTTTCTAAGGTTATGGTTGTGTTGGCGGCGCTGCTTTTGGGCTGTGCATTTATCGGATGTGAAAATGGTTCGTCATCTGGAGGTGGAACAACAGTAGCAGGCGCAAGGGTTTTTAACTTAAAAGAAATCAAAGTGACTGACTATGAAGGTTCAACAGAAAATGAAACTACTTATACCAGTTCAGATCCCGAGTGGAATGATCTGAGGGAAATTTTTGGTTCCACTGTTTATTATAAGGATGGGACTTACAGTCTTACGGGTGCAGAAGGTTCTTTTAAAGAAGAAGAAGACTTTATAGAATTTCTAAAAGGCATTGCTTCAAATAAAGACCTTGATGATTATGTTGATGTTAATGATGTTGGTGTGCTGCTGGGTGGTGATGATATTTTAATTTATGTTGGTAACTTGTTTGAAGACCATTTGGAATTTGATTACGATTGGTATGAATGAAAACTAAACGTTGTTGGTCAAACATTCGATAACCGTTTGAACTAAAGCTGGTGGGTATAATCCTGCCGGCTTTTTTTTGCGGCGGGGCGGTAAGTGCCGGGGTTCTTGAAAGAAAACGTCTGTTGCTATATAATTTACTCTAGAGTAAATAACTTTGGAGTAAATAATGGATAAGGAAAATGAAATATTCATTGGCAGGACGGCTGAACTCAGTTTTTTGGAAAAGCTTTATAATTCCAGGAATTTTGAGATGCTCATTCTGCATGGCCGCCGCAGGGTTGGTAAGTCTTATCTTCTAGGCCATTTTGCAGGTCTTCACTCAAAGAACACAGTTTATTTTACAGGCGACAAATCCTCAGAAAAAACAAACGTAAAAAATTTTTGTGACGAGCTGAATAAAGTTCTAAAAGCGGGAGATTTTCTTGATTCATTTGAAAAATGGAGCGATGTTTATTCCTTTATCAAGAATACCCAAATAAAAGAGCGTCTTGTAATCATAATCGATGAGTTCACTTATCTTTACAGCTCAAATCCTGCTTATGATTCAGGGCTTCAGATTGCAATAGACACAATCCTCAAAAAGAAAAATATTTTCCTTATTCTCTGCGGATCGGAGGTGTCTGTAATAGAGGACATAATCGACAATTCCTCAAAGCCCCTTTATGGCCGCAAGACAGCTGAGCTAAAGCTTTGTCCTTTTACATACAGGGAGGCACGTGAGTTCTTTCCCAAATACAATGACGAGCAGGCATTGTGCGCATATTCAATCCTTGGGGGGATTCCTTTTTACCTTACGCTTTTTGACGACAGCCGTTCGATCAGGGAGAACATCATCACGCACTGTCTTTCTACTACGGGAGTCCTCTTTAATGAGATAGAGACACTTCTTAGGATGGAGCTTAAGGAAACATATTTCTACAAGAGCATCATGCTTGCCATAAATGCAGGAGCATCGACATTTGAAAAAATAAGGGACAAAGTGGGAGAGGAGCCTGCAAAAATCGCAAAGTATCTGAGTGTCCTGTCCAATCTGGGGTTTATCAAAAGGGAAATTCCGTGCGGAGAAAAGCAGACCAGCCGCAATACGCTTTACTCAATCTGCGACAACTATTTTGCATTTTATTTTATGTTCATTTTTAAAAAGCAGAACATGCTGAACGGACTTATCTCTCCCAGGCTGTTTTACGAGCGGGAGATTACAAAGGAAAGGCTGAATGCATTTATCGGTCACCGCTTTGAGGCAATCTGTGAGGCCTATCTCAGGGATCTTTTCTACAACGGCAAGATGCCATTTTTTGCAGAGAATCTTGGCCGCTGGTGGGGTAACAATCCAGTCCTTAAAAGGCAGGAGGAAATAGATTTGATTGCAACCAATGAAGATAATGCCCTTTTCTGCGAGTGTAAATATACAGAAAAAAAATTCGATGAGAGTCAACTCAAGGATTTGGAGGATTCCGCCCTAAGCATAAACCGCCCTAACAAATACTTTATGATATTTTCAAAGAAAGGTGTTTCAAGCGGAGTGGAAAAAGCAATAAAAGACAAAGACACATATTTTGTTGTTACGGTCAAAGAATTATTAAAATAGTGGGGCAAGAGTCAAACAAGTTTTAAAATTTGTTTTAAGCCTTCCACAAAAATTCAGTGGGTAAAACTCACTGGATTTTTTGCTTTTGGGAATGTTAGAATAACAAGATATGAACGAGAAAAAATCCTTAAAACAGATAATTGAAATTGCTCTGCTTGTAATAGTCTTCGGCTGCATGGATTTTCTTGCGATTCTGCTTTTTCAGGACACTCTTGATCTCCCGCTTTTTTTAGACACGATTTTTATGACGGCGACCCTCTTTCTTTTTGGTCCTGTGGCAGCATTTTTTGAGTACCTTGTCTATATGGGAATTTCGTGCATAAGGATGAAGGTGTCCTACGGCTCCGTGCACATGATTTATCTCTACTCAGTTTCTGCGCTCACAATCATTTTGATTACGTGGCTTTTCATACGCAGAAAGGACAACCTTAAAAAGAGCGTGAACAGGACATTTTTGATTCTGGTTTCCGCCGCCATTTTTTCCGGGCTTGCATGTTCCATCGTCTCTGGTTTCGTCAACTCTTTCATTTACTTTAAGAATGAGAATGATTTGGCTTACGATAGGGTTATCTTCGCATTCAACGGCGAGCAGTTCGGCTTCCTTGCGTCTGCAATTCTTGGACGTATACCTGTTACGATTCTTGACAGGATTATTACAACCTTTACTGCGTTTGGGATATTCAATCTGTATTCAAAAATAAAAACATCTATACAAAAGATTGGTGAGGGGGGGGCAGCTTCCTTTGGAAACTGAGAATAAATTATGAAAAAACTTCCCTTCATCTTTTTGATTTTGATGGTCCTCTTCTCATGCAGTCTGGAGAAAAAAACTTTTTCTGACCCATCTTACGATTCTCTTTCTACCGCGGAAATTTCCGAGCTTTCTTTGTCTGATGCACAGAATATGGTTTTTCAACTTGAGGAAAAGAACAGAATCCTTGAGAAAACCCACCAGATTCTCTTTAAGTTTTTTCTCTGTCTGATTGCGACCATTATAACAATAGCCGCAGTTCTTGCCTTTTTGAACGCTAAGGAGAACAGACGCAAGGACAAAATTATCTACAGCTCTGAGCAGTTTCTCCAACATTCAATCCGGGTTCAGGAATCGGAGCGCAAGAGGATAAGCCAGGAGCTTCACGACTCTGTTGCTCAAAGCATGTGCTACGTTTCTCTTCTTGCGGAAAGCCTTTCGGACAAGGATATTGCAAGGAAAATAATCGAAACGCAGAACGGGAACATAGAAAGCATACGGAAGCTTTGCTACAACCTTACACCGCCTGCAATCACTGGAAGCAACATCATTCCATCCATATCGCTTCTGGGGCAGAAAATATTCGGTACGGAGCAGACAGGCTTCCAGTTCCGTGTTGTCTGCGAACCGTCCGTGGGCTTTGAAGGCTACAACGGCGATGTGCTTATGAACATCTACCGCATAGTGCAGGAGGCTTTGCAGAACATTTATAAGCATGCAAAGGCATCGGAAGCAACTGTTCTTTTTAGGAATGGAGAGAAGGGAAGGCTAAAAATCATTGTGACCGATGACGGCTGCGGAATGGATGGGCATCTTGTGGAGCAGATTAACAGCGGGCTTTTTGAGAACGTTAAGAATATGCACTTTGGGCTAAGGAACATTTTTGAGCGCGTAAAATTCCTTGGGGGAACGATTGCTTATTTTTCCGAAAAGGACGCGGGAACAAGAATCAAACTGGAGATTTAAAATGTCAAAAACCTTCTATATAGTAGACGACCACGAACTGCTTAGGCTTGGAACCATCTCCTATATTCAAAACAACTCCGCCTGGATTTGCACTGGAAACTCCGGCAGCTACGATACTGCTCTTTTGGAACTTGAAAAATTCAGCAAACTGGGAAAGCTTCCGTCCCTTGTAATTAGCGACCTGAACTTTTACGGAGAGGACACAGGCTTTTCTCTTGTGCGCAAGATTCATGACTTGTACCCGGAAGTTAAGATTGTTGTGTTTTCAATGTTTTTTGCCCCTGGTGTGGTTCAGAATGCCATGCAGAGCGGTGCTTCGGGCTATGTCTCAAAAAACGCCTTTTCCAGTGAGCTTCTTTTGTGCATGGACAAGGTTATGGCAGGGGAAACTTTTATCCAGAGCGAGCTTGAGCAGAGCCTGCAGCAGTTTACGGCTTTTACCGATGCACTGACCCGCCGCGAAAAAGACGTGCTTAACCTGCTTTTGCGCCGCATGAGCAACGACCAGATTTCTGATGAACTTGGCATAAAGCGGCGTGCTGTTGAAAACTATATCTCTAGCATTTACGAAAAGATAGGCATAAACGACAGGGCAGAGCTTCTTTTAAGGTACGGAAACATGATTTAAGGCAGGAATCTTCTGGCTTTTGCGGAAAAAAACTAGCCCCGACAAGAAGGGCGCGCGTAGCGCGTTCCGTAGGAATGGAGGCGAAAGCCGGAACCCTGTATGGCGGGGAATGCCAAGGAGCTGGACGGACACGGAGTGCCGGACACAGTTTGACCATAAAGGAGGCTCCAAAAAAATAAAAAAAAGATTAGATTCAGATGCAAGTATACTTCCTATTAATACCATTGCATAATTGCCATTGCATTTTTACCACTATCTCTATAAAATGGGAGGAAAAATTTGCTTGTGGAGCTGGAAAATGATAGAAGTAAAAAACGTTTCCCGCTGCTTTGGAGACTTCCGGGCGGTTGACAGTATTAGCTTTTCAATTCAAACCGGTGAGATAGTAGGCCTTTTGGGACCAAACGGAGCCGGAAAAACTACGACCATGCGCATGATTGCAGGCTATCTTGAACCTACTTCCGGATGTGTGGAAGTTGACGGCCTTGATGTTACGGTCAATGGAGTTCAGACAAAGGCAAAAATCGGTTACATGCCGGAGTCCGCACCCCTTTACAGCGACATGATTGTTTATGACTACCTTTGCTACATTGCAGATACACTCGGAAAAGACAAAAAAGAAAAAGTTCCCGAGCTTGCACGTATCTGCGGCCTAAAAGACCAGATGCACAAAAATATTGGCGACCTTTCCCGCGGAAACCGCCAGCGCGTTGGCCTTGCCCATGCCCTTATGGGAGACCCGGAAATCCTTATCCTTGACGAGCCAACAAGCGGCCTTGACCCCAACCAGGTAAGCGAAGTGCGTTCCCTAATCCGTGAAATAGGAAAGACAAGAACCGTCATTATTTCCACCCACATCCTTAGCGAAGTGGAGATGCTTTGCAACCGCGTCATCATCATAAGCGGCGGAAAAAAAGTTGCAGACAGCCCCACAGCCATTCTTAGGCAGAATTACGGACAAAAGGCGGCTGTTGTGCTTACTGTTGGCGGTCCTTCTGCAGAGGATGCAAAATCTGCCCTGGAGACCTTGCCCTTTGTTGCCTCATGCTCAACAGTCATGGAAGACGGTAAGGTGAATGCGGTTATTTCGCTTGACGAAGCTTCCGCTTCCCTTAAGGCCGGTGAAGATGTGCGTCCCTCCGTTGCGCTTTTTGTCCTTGACCGCAAGTGGGATTTGTATTCGCTGGATTTGGCAAAGAACAGTCTGGAAGATGTGTTCAGAACATTAACAACTGGAGGCGAAAGCAATGTCTAATAAGAAAAAGGCTTCTTGGGCGGTCATCTGTTCACGTGAACTTTCTGCTTTGTTCACAAGCCCTATACCATATATTGTTTGTGTCGTGTTCCTGCTGGTTGCGGGAATAATGTTTTTTGCAACTTTCTTCCTTATAAAACGTGCTGAACTTAGGGGCTTCTTTGAATACCTTCCCCGTCTTTTTAGCCTCTTTATTCCGGCCCTTACCATGCGGGTCTTTAGCGAAGAAAAAAGAAGCGGCAGCCTGGAAACCCTGCTTACCCTTCCGGTAACACCGCTTTCCGTAGTGGCAGGAAAATACCTTGCGTCCCTTGTCTCCTGCGTAATGCTTTTGGTTCCCACTTTGTTTTATGTGCTAACCTGCTGCCTGCTTGGCGAAGTTGATTCAGGTCCAATCATCGGGGGCTACATTGGTGCAATTCTTTTGGCGGCATCTTACTGCGCAGTCGGAGTCTTCTCTTCTTCCGTTACCAAGAACCAGATTGTCTCCTTCTTTATCTCTTTTGCAATCTGTGCTTTCCTAAGCTTCTGCGGAATGTTTGCAGTCCTTATGCCAAGTTCACTTGTGCGCGGAATAAAGTTCCTTTCTTCAACATCGCACTTTGAGTCTATTGCACGCGGAATAATAGACAGCAGGGACATAATCTACTTCCTTAGCATTACAGCCCTCTTCTTTGCACTAACCGTTGCAAGCATAACAAATTCTAAAAAGAAGATTCCTGTGCTGGACATGGTTCTCTTTGCGGCAATCCTCCTTATGCTGAACCTTGTTGGTGGAAAGGCATTCGTTCGCGGAGACCTTACGGAGGCAAAATCCTATTCTCTTTCTCCTGCAAGCCGCGACGTATGCGCAACCCTTGAGCAGCCCCTTCAAATAAAGGTATTCTTCTCGGAAAATCTTCCTGCAGACCAGAATGCTGTAAGGCAGTATGTTCAGGATATGCTTACCGAATATAAAAACGCTTCCGGTAAGAAACTTACTGTTGAATACTTTGACACAGAAAAGGACGAGAATGCTTCCATGGCTGGCGGCTACGGACTTCAGCAGGTTCAGATTCAGGAAATAAAGAACAACGAGGTTGGCTTTAAGAACGTCTTTATGGGTCTTGTCTTTACCTATGCAGACCAGATTGAATGTCTTGACCCGGTAACCCAGGCCAGCGGTTTGGAATACAAGATAACAACTTCAATTTCGCGCCTTATCCGCAACACGAATATCCTTGCCGGAATGAAGGAAACCCCAAAGCTTACCCTTTACAAGTCCAGCAACCTTCTGAACTTTGAGATAAGCGGAATGGATAAGGTTGACCAGTTTGTAAAGAACGCATACGAGCTTGTAAACAAAAAGGCAAACGGTCTTATTGAATTCCAGTCAATAGATCCTTCCGGGGACGAATGCCTTTCTTTGCGCGAACGCTACGGAATTCAGGTTATACGCACAAAAGACGAAAACCGCTCTGAATCCCTTGCGGCCCTTGGACTTGTTTTGCAGAAGGGCGAGTCTTTCCGCGTAGTTCCCCTTCAGATGGTTTCCATGCAGGTAATGCCGGGCGTTGTCCTTAACGCGGTGCAGGGGCTTGAGGAACTTGAAGAAAACATAAGCGGCGCTTTGGAAAGCCTTGTTGCCCAGACGCAGACAATTGCCTACGTAACTGGCCACGGCTGCCTGGATATGAATGACCCCCAGTACGGTGCGGGAAATTTTGCATCCCTTCTAAGGGACGGATACACGCTTGAAGAAATCAACCTTGCAGCAAAAGACATTCCTTCCGATGTTGCCTGCATAATGATTAACGGTCCAAAAGAAGAATTCAGCCAGGCTGAACTTTACAAGATAGACCAGTTCATGATGCGGGGCGGAAACGTAATGCTCTTCCTGGACCCATTTGTTGAGCAGTACCCCCAGGACCCCAACAATCCTTATGCACAGGTTAAATACTATGCAAACAAAACGGGCCTTGAGCAGATTTTGAGCAAGAACGGAATTGAGGTTAAGCCCAACTACGTCTTGGACAGCCAGTGCTTTAAGAGACCAATGCAGGGGCTTGGCAACGTGAACTTCTATCATGCCCCTATTGTACAGAAGGAAAATCTTGCCAAGGACAATCCTGTTACCTATAACCTGGGATTCCTTGTATTCCTGCAGGCTGGCGAAATTACTTCTAGCGAAGTTACTTCTGGTGAAGTTGCAGACCTTGAATTTACAAAGCTTGCATCTGCTTCCAAAAAGAGCTGGACTGTTACGGCAGACGAAAATGATGAAGTTATGATAGACCCGCGCTTTATAGTTCCACCGACGGAAGGTGTAGGCGAACACACACTTGCACTTCTTGCCCAGGGAAAATTCACCAGTTCCTTTACAGGACCTCTCGCAGATTCTGCAAACGCGGAAAACGAAAGCGCTCTTGAAGGAAACAACTTTATTGCAAAGGGAACCCAGAAGGGAAAGCTTTTTGTTGCATCAACTTCTCAGATAACAGGCCCAAATATTATAAGCGAGAACAGCGGGGAGCCAATTGCCCTCTTCCTGGAAAATGTTGTTGACTACATGAACGGCAAGGAAGACCTTTGCTCAATGCGCACAAAGGGACTTAGCCTTAGCCCTCTGCATGTTACAAGCGGACCGGTTGCAAACTTTGCAAAGTATTTTAACGAAGCGGGACTTGCAGTTCTTGTTGCTTTGGCGGGACTTATAGTATTCCTTTTGCGAAAGAGGCGCCGCAATTCAATCCGCAAGGAATTCAGTTCGGAGGTTGAAAAGAATGAATAAGACTTTTTCTAAAAGAAGAATTGTTTTGATTGCAGCACTTGCAGTCCTTATGCTGATTTATGGTTTTCAGGTTTGGTCTTCTTCCAGGACAGGAATCAAGATTGTAAAGACGGAATCTGAACCTTCCGAAATTGTCATCACAAAAGGCATGGATTCGGAAAATGAGATTCATCTTGTAAAGGGTGCGGATGGTGAATGGACTTTGGGAAGCAAAAAATATCCTGCTGACGAGAATTCTGTTTATTCCATTCTGAGCGCGGTAAAAGAAATAAAGGTATTGGGAACGGCATCTTCCCTTTCCGGTGACGGAAGCCGCTACGGTTTGGATGATGCTTCAAAGATAACAGTTACCGCAATGGATTCAGGCAAAGCCCTGCTTACACTTGCGGTTGGAAAAAATACTTCCACCGGCAACCAGAGCTACATTCAGTTGGACGGAAAGAATACGGTGCTTCTTGCAAACAAGGCGCTCCACTCTTTGTTTGACACAACGGAAAATGCCCTTAGGAGCAAAAAGGTTTACGCACTTTCATCTTCAGAAATTTCTTCTGTAAGCCTTTCGGGAAAAGACGGAAGCTTTACGGTAAAGAAGGAAACCTTGCCTTCTTCTGATGATGAAAATTCCCCGGCGGCGACAGTGTGGCGGCTTGAAAAATACGAAGGCTTTGGGGAAGAAAAGCTTTCTTCGGAAAAAGTTTCTGCCTGGGTGAACACAATTTCTGCTGTTAACGTTTCTGCTTGGACAGAGCAGCCTTATTCTGGAAAGAAAGCTGATTCCCTTGTTGCAAAGCTTGGCCTTGTGGCAGGCGGTAAAGAATATAGCCTCCAGATTGTTTCGGAAGAAAAGATTTCCGAGACGGAGACAAAATACTTGTGCGAGTCAAACCAGACTCCATACCGCTTCTACATAAGCGCATACACTGCTGGCAACGTTAAGAAGACACTAAAAGACTTGGCGGACTAACACAATAAAATCAATTTCCAAAATTGATTCTTATGAAAAGCAATGTAGGAAATCAATTTTGTGTGAAACGGAAGAAAAATCTGGCAGAAAGCCCCTTTGCGCGGGCGAACCAGGCAGCGTAGCTTCAAGCCGCGTAGCGACCTTAATACCTTATACGCGCAACTGAGGCGTTTCTGACAGATTTTTCTGGGAGTGGAACACAAAATTGATTTCCGTGGAGCTATAAGATGATAGACATAGACGAGCAGAAAAAAATTGCAGTTTTAATAGACGCAGACAACACACCTGTGAACAAGCTTCGTTCCATCATTCAGGAAGTTGCGGTTTACGGGCACGTGATTACAAAAAGGGCATACGGAGACTTTTCCCTGGACACCCTAAAGAACTGGAAGAAGGAACTTAACGACAATGCCATAATTCCTGTTCAGCAGTTTGCCTATACGCGCGGAAAAAATTCCAGTGACAGCGCAATGATTATAGATGCCATGGATTTGCTCTATACGGACAAGTACGATGCCTTTGTTCTTGTAACAAGCGACAGCGACTTTACAAAACTTGCAACTCGTCTTAGGGAAAGCCAGCTTGTTGTTTACGGAGTGGGACAAAAGAAAACACCCCAGTCATTCGTAAACGCATGTGACAATTTTATCTATATAGAAAACCTTCAGGATGCGGAAGAGGAAGAGAGTGAGGAAGAGGAAGAAAAGCTTAAGGAGGTTGAAAAGCAGCCCCACAAGGCAAAGAAGTCTTCCGGCCTTGGCCTTTTCCAGCACCGCTCCAGAAACGAAACTATGACTGACCGCCAGTTTAGAAAGATCTACAAGCTTTTGATGAATGCCTATAACCGCTATGCAGACGAAACGGGATGGGCAGACGTTAGCGCGGCAGGTTCATATTTTAAGAGGCAGGATCCGGGCTTTGACACCCTTGACTACGGCTTTAAAAAGCTTTCTGATTTGATTGAATATCTTTCAGATGATTTTGAGGTTCAGCGCACACAGGCTTCTGGTGGAAGGAGGAGGTTCATCCTTTTCTACCGCCCTGTTGCAAAATAAAAACACAGATGTTAGAATAAGGATATGGGTGGAAAAAAAATCAGCACATTTACAAAAACAAAAGAATTATTTTCTAAGGCAAAGGAAACAGTAATTGGTTCTGCTTTAGTCCTGTCTTTGGTCTTGTCTGTTCTTGCAACTCTTGCCGCACCTGTAATCCTTATGACAACTCTTACAGGCTGTTCAAAAAAGAATTCAGACCAAAGTCTTTCTGCAGAAGATGAAGATTCTGGAACTGTTCAGGAAGAGACCTTTATTAAGATTGAATCAACTTCTTCTACGCTTGAATCCGTTATGCTGGGTGGCTCCTTGTGGCGTGAGAATGCAAGCGGCTACATGGAATGGGTGCGCGACGTGCCTGCTGGAACTGCCGTTGGTGCCTACCGCAATCCGGACAAGAACGACAGCTATCCTGCGGAAATAAAGCGCAATGCCTTGCGTACGTCTGACTGGAGCAGAAGGAATTTTGTCCACGTGCTTTACAATTCTTCTGACTACTGGGCACAGGAAATTTTTATCGCGGTAGACGCAAAGCCCGGAATAGTTATAGACGGCGGTTCTTTCCTTTATGATTCTTCTGATGCCGCCGCAAAGGCCGGGCGTTGGGTTGGCGAGGGAGTGGAGCTTGCGGTTCTTAATTCCCACGATGCTTCTGCGGAAGGGGCTTCTTCCAAAATGCTTCCTGTTAGCGTTTATCTCCGCGATTACGGTCTTATTCCAAACAAGTTTATGGTTGCAGAAAAAATCAGCATAAAAGCAGACGACATTACGGCCATGCATATTTTGGGAAAGCTTGGGCAGAGGGGCGGAAACGGTCTTCTCTTGATTCAGGACGGGGTTGTTAGGAACGAGCTAAAGGATATTGCTGGACGCTTGGATATAAGCGATTCTGTTCGCGCAAAGATTAAGAACTATTAGGCCTGCCTTTGGGATGTGTGGAAATGAAAAGCATTAAGAAATTTTTTTTGAATACAGTTTTTATTTTGTTGGCAGGGGCGGCACTTGCTTCTGCTCAGGATGCGCTTGATCCGGCTTTTGAAAACACGGAGCCTGGAATTATGATGCAGGATTTGGGTTCGCTTTGGGTGCAGAACCAGAACGGCGTTATGATTTGGGCGGCAAATGTTAAGCGCGGGGAACGCCTTGAGATTTATCTTAGCGACCAGGTGGATTCCTTTGGAAATTTGCTGGAAGACAAAAAGACAGCCTGGCGTGTTTCCAACGGGGAAAGCGCAAAGAATGATTTTGTCCGCGTGCGCTACAACAACACGGACTACTGGGCAATAAGCAACAGGGTTTGCAAAGCTTTTAAGACCGGAAAGATTTCCAAGGCCTGTGCAGTTTACCGCTCGCTTGACCTTTCCGATGTGCGCATAAATTCACTTGCGGCAGGAACCCTTGTCTGCATTGGCGAAAGTTTTCCTGTTACTGCAAAGATAAACCTTACAGAAGTGACTTTTTTTGATGCACCAAGCTACAGCACTGTTACAGCCTACGTTCTTTCGGAAAAAGTGGCAGAAGATTAGTAGGTCGAAATTCGAGTTTTTTGCACAAAATGTGTCATTATCGGGCGGTTGGTGAGCGTAGTCGAACCACGACCCGATAATCTGCTTAAAAAGATTCCCGGGTCAAGCCCGAGAATGACATGTATTTGTAAAACTCGAAATTGAACCTAGTAGCTTTTTAACGCCTGGGCTTGTTGCTCTGTAAAAAATATTTGATGAAGGAGCCCACTTTGTTTAGCACAAAGAAAAAAGTATTTGTGACGTTTTTTGCAATTTGCCTTTGCATTCCGCACGCATTTTCCCATGACGAGAGGAAGGCTGATGTGGTTGTCTATTTGGAAAGTGGCAGGAAGTTAACAAAAATATTCACCGGTAACATTCCTGGGGATTATGACGTTTCTGCCCTGATAGACAATAAGCTGAATGAAAACCTAATCTTGCTGGACAAAAAGATAAAGTCTGCAAAAGAGATAGTTGACCTTAACATTGAAAAAGCCTGCCTTCCTAATGAAAGATATCTTATTGAATACTTGTCAGAGGGAAAAAAATACTCCGTTATAAATGAATTTTGGATTAGTGAAAAGAATTCAGGTAAGTGTTACAGGTGCGATTTGATTGAAGAGCTTCGCGCAATCTATTACAGCTATATCCACAATGACTTTATTCTTGCCTATTACGAAAAGAATTCATTGGCCGCAGAAGATTGCAAGAATATAGATTTTGTTAAGATGATTTTTTGTTATGAAACAAATTTGAATATTGACAAAAAGAATGTAGAAGTCATAGAAAGAAATTATTCCGGCGGGGTTCCGGTACAGACTGAACAGTTGCCAATCTATTATAGGGTTTTAATAAGTGACGAGGAATATGCCGCTTATAAAAAACGGATAGGCAAGTACTACAAGGATGATTGGATGCTTTATAGGGGTAAACTTGTACTTATGCTTGTAACAAAATTTGGCTTGGACTGTACAATAAAAAAGAACGAAATTGTTTTTGGCTTTTCCAATATGGATATGATTCATCCGTAAAATTAAAATAACAAAAAAATATTTGGTCAAAGAGGCAAAAAATCATTATATTTAAAATATGAATCAGGAATTAATTCTTCGCAATACTGTGCGCGACAACAAGGAACTTTTTTCCAGCCCGCAGGCCATTATAGACACTGCCATGGAGTTCCAGCAGCTTTTGATGCTGTACGAAAGCGGGATAAAGCAGATTGTTACTAAATTTGAGATTCTTGAGGATGAATTCCAAAGCAAGCACGAGCGTAACCCAATAGAGACTATTACAAGCCGCATTAAGGAGCCGATGAGCATTGCGGAAAAGCTTCAGCGCAAGGGTCTTGCCTTTACCATGGACAACATGGTGAACAAGCTTTACGACATTGCCGGCATCCGCGTTACCTGCCCCTTTATAAGCGACGTTTACCGCGTTACCCAGATGCTTTTAAAGCAGGATGACATAACGCTAATAGAACTAAAGGACTATATAAAGCATCCCAAGGAAAGCGGCTACCGCAGCCTGCACGTGATTGTAAAAGTTGGCGTGTATTTTTCTGACCAGAAGAGGGAAATTCCTGTTGAAATTCAGATTAGGACTATAGCCATGGACTTTTGGGCCAGCCTTGAGCACCAGCTGCACTACAAAAAGGACTACGCCATGCCTGCCAACATTAGCAAGGAGCTGCATTCTATTGCGGAGGCAATCGCAAGAAATGACGAGAGAATGCAGAATTTGGCAAAAAACATTCCCGGTTTTAAGGTTTTTAATGACGTCTGAAATTGAATCCTTGGTAGTGGCGGTGGCGGAGCACGTAAATCAATTTGTATAAAATATGATGGCAGATGATCCAAAAAAATGCAATGGAAATAAGGTTCTTTTATCTTTCCTATGTTAGCTAGTATGGAAATCAATTTTGTGTGTAGTGGAAGGCACACAACGGTAGCAAGTGCGTAGTGTTGTGGGCTGAAAACTCGCATTGGAGCGGAACGTACCCGGCAGCGTAGCTTCAAGCCGCGCAGCGAGTTTAATTTCCTATTCCGCGACACCGCGGGTTTTCAGACGGATTTGTCTGGGAGCGAAACACAAAATTGATTTCCATGGTGGCGGTGGCCTGAGGCCGGATTGTAAGGGCGGGCTTGCCCGTTCCGACAGGAATGGAGCGGGAAGGGACCCGCGGAACCCTGGAAAGCCGTTCTACGATGAATTTATGATATGCAGAATGATGCGGGGGAAAAGGGGAGCTGCCGTCCATAGGATTTATCTATAACACTTGCAAAAAAATAAAAGTTTACACCATAAAAAAAAGCGTTTATAATAAAATGGATGCATCTTTTATACGACGTTGTATACAATATTATTACGATAATCATAGTATTGTTCATATTGTACAAAGTTAAGTATACCTCAGACCGGCAGACCAACACTATATTGTTCATCAATATACTTTGGGCCACTGCACTGATTTCTGCCATTATTATTGCAAGTGATCTTCTGGTTGGGCGGACTAATAAAATTGCTAATATTGCCCAGACGCTTTTGATAGACATAAGGAATGGAATTTCCGGTATTATTGGTTGCTACTGGTGCATTTACATAATATGCGAGAATCCCCAGCGGCGAAAATGGCTTTTTATGGGAAACCGCTATTACATTATGCATATTCCGGCCCTTTTTCTGATGATTGTTTCCCTGGAAAGTTTTTTTACCGGCCACATAGCTTTTGCAGATCCTTTGACGAATAGAATTGTAGAGGGAAAGTATTATTTTATTCATATTGCCATTACGTATCTTTACTTTACGCTTGCATCATCTATTGTCTTGGTTAGGCTTTTTATGGGGCGCTACGAGAAACGCTTTTGGCCTACCAAGCTGATGTTTTCTTTTTTGCCCTGTCTTGCGGGGCTTGCCCACTTGCTGATTGCAGACGTAGGCTTTGTTTGGATTACCCTTGCCCTGCTTTTGATGATGGAGCATGTTGATTTTGCCAATGCCCAGGTTTCTACCGACTCTCTTACCAGGCTGAACAACCGGGGTGCTTTTGACCGCTACATAAAGACTTCGCTTGCTGAAAATTATGTTAATGTGTATTTGTTCATGATTGATATTGACCTGTTTAAGCAGATAAATGACACTTTTGGCCACTTGGAGGGGGACAACGCTCTTATAGAAACCGCAAAGCTTTTAAAGCTTGTGTGTTCACTTAATCCGGAGCTTAAGTCTTGCTTTCTTGCGCGATACGGTGGCGATGAATTTGCAATTGTTATAAATGCAAAGAAACCTGCTGATGCTGAAGATTTTAGGCAGGATCTTGTTAGCCTTTTTGAGAGCAATGGCCGTGTTGAATCCGATAGTGCTAATTTTAAGATTAATATAAGTGTTGGTATGGCACGCGCTTATTCGGAAGATGAAAAGGAACTGATTTCTTCTGCTGACAATGCTTTGTATATGGAAAAAAGCCACAACCACAAGTTGCTTAGGGGCGGTTCGGGGCGTAAGTGATAGGAGGAAAACTTATCCCGCTTGTGCGGGACAAGTATGAAGTTTTCTGCTTACCTGCAGATTCTTTCCTGACATTCGTGGTAGAGGGCGGATGTTTTTTCTACGATTTCTGCGGGGATGCTCTTGATGTTGGGGTCGCCGGCAAGGTTGTTGTTCTTGAGCCAGTCGCGGACAAACTGCTTGTCGTAGCTTGCGGGGCTTGTTCCCACTTTGTATTCTGCTGCGTTCCAGAAGCGGCTTGAGTCTGGGGTTAATACTTCGTCTGCAAGGACCAGGTCTCCTTTTTCGTCAAGGCCGAATTCAAATTTTGTGTCTGCAATGATGATTCCGTTCTTTGCTGCATGTTCGTAGCATTTTTTGTAGATTGCAAGTGCTGCCTTTTCAATTTTACTGCCGAGTTCTTCGCCCAGGTCTTTTTTCATGTAGTCCAGGGTTACGTTGATGTCGTGGCCTTCTGCGGCTTTTGTGGATGGTGTTACGATGGGTTCGTCAAGCTTTTCTGCCTGCTGGTATTCCTTGTCGAATTTGTGGCCAAGGAATTCTTCTCCCTTTTTGTAAGCTTCGTACATTGAGCCGAACATATAGCCGCGTACGATTACTTCGTATGGTACCATCTTGAGCTTCTTTACCAGGATTGTGCGGCCTTCAAATTCGCTTTTCTGGAATTCGGCTGGCATGTCCTTGAGGTTGGACGAAATCATGTGGTTTTTAACAATGTCTTTTGTGTAGTCAAACCAGAAGTTTGAGAGTGCGTTTAAGACTTTGCCCTTGTCTGTAATCATTGTGGGCAGAATTACGTCAAATGCGGAAATGCGGTCCGTTGTAACGATGACCATGCGTCCGTCTTCCAAATCGTAAACTTCGCGGACTTTTCCGCTGATAATTTTCTTCATATAACGCTCCGGCAAAAAAAAGGATGCCTTATATTAACGCTTTGGGGAGTGAAATTCAAGCACGGGAATAAGTTTTGTGTTCCGCTCCCAGGCAAATCCGTCTGAAAACCCGCGGTGTCGCGGAATAGGAAATTAAACTCGCTGCGCTCGTTCCGCTCCAATGCGGGTTTTCAGCCGGATTTCCCTTCCGCTGCACACAAAACTGATTCCCGGTTGCTTTACATAAGGATTAATTTAGAGTCTGATTTTAGGGCCCATGAACTTGGCAAAGGGGGGGCTTATTTATTGCCGAAGATTCCCATGATTAGGTTGTAGGCTACGCTGCCGGGTTGGGGGATGGGGGGAAGATTGTCTCTTGAGTACCAGCCGGCGTCTTCTATTTCGCTTTCCTGGATTTTTATTTGGCCGCTTTCGTATTCTGCGGTAAAGGCTAACATGAGCTGGTCGGGGAAGGGCCAGGGTTGGCTTCCTTTGTAGACGATGTTTTTTATCTTAAGGCCGGTTTCTTCCATTACTTCCCGCTCAACGCATTGCTCTGCGCTTTCTCCGTGTTCCATGAATCCCGCTATGCAGCTGTAAAAGCCAGAGACTACGGTTTTGCTTTTTGCCAGGAGTATTTGGTCGCCTTTGCTTACAAGCACTATGATGGCAGGTTCTATGCGGGGAAAGTCTATTCTTCCGCAAGAGGGGCAGACTTTGGCAACCTGGGTTTTGTGGACTGTAAGCAGGGAGCCGCACTTTGGGCAGTAGCGGTATGTTTGCCTAAGGCACAAGAATCCGTGCGCTCTTGCTGCCAGGGAGCTTACCTTTGAGGTTACGGCATTTTTTTGTTCTTCTTCGCTTTTGCTTTGCCAGAAGAACTGCCTTAAAGGAATTTCTTCCAGCGCGGATGGGGTGGGGCTGCCGTCTTCCAGCATTAGGGCGCAGTAGTCAAGTTCTGCTTCTGCATACCAATCGGAAACAATCTGGGCGGAGAGGCATTTTGTGGCGGTTTGCTGGTCTGGCAGGTCTTCTTTGCCAAGGGGCTTTGCCGTTGAGGCTTGGGCGGAACTTCCCTTTTTTACCAGGATGTTTTTTCCCCGCATGATGAAGATGTGGCCGTAGTCAAAATTCTTTGGGTTTTCTATGATTGGCATAGGAAAATTATAGCACTGAATTTTTTGTTTGCAAAGAAAAAGTTTTTTCAAAACATGGAAATCAGTTTTGTGTTCCGCTCCCAGGCAAATCCGTCTGAAAACCCGCGGTGTCGCGGAATAGGAAATTAAACTCGCTGCGCGGCTTGAAGCTACGCTGCCGGGTACGTTCCGCTCCAATGCGGGTTTTCAGCCGTCTTTGCCTTCCGCTACACACAAAACTGATTTCCGGTTTTTCTGCATAAGAATTGGGATAAGTAAGAAAGGTCTTAGATGCGCGGGGATATGAAAAAAGCCAGTTTCAACATCCGAGGGGGGAGCTGAAGCTGGCTTTTTCTTGTGTTTTAGCGGGTTAAGAGCTTACTGGCGGACAAATTCCTTTCCGCTCTTGTCTGTAAGTACTGACAGGTCTGCGGAATAGGTGTAGACCTCTGTGGATGGCGTAAATGCACCGTCTTTGTATTCTTTTGTAAGCTTTTCGTCAAAGAAGACTTTGCCGGTATAGGTGATGGAAATCTGCTTCTTTGCAACATCGATTGCGTAGGTGGCAGGCCTGTAGTCATAAGGAGGCTCCAAGTGGATTACACTTACACATTCTGTGTCGTTTTTAAATATGACTCCGTAATACTCTGTACTGTCAAGGTACCAACGGTAATCCTTTTCCTTGAAAGAGATTCCTGCTGCTGCGGCTGCTGCACGGGCAACTTCTGCTTCGCGCTGGGCCTTAAGCTTGTCTACGGTGATTCCGCGGGATGTGTCTGCTACATAGACTGTAAAGGTAAAGTTGTAGATTGAGCAGCTTGCCGTTACGGTTGAGAAGCCGCTCTTTAGGCCGGTGATTGTGTAGCTTGTCGGGTCAGATGCGCTCTGTGTTACTGATACGACGGATGGGTCGCTGACATTTACGGTGACAGCCGTTCCGTTGTCTATAGGATCCGGCGTTGCATGGAAGGTGTAGCGCAGGTTTCCCGTCTTGATGTCCATGGGAACGTCTGCCGTCTTTCCTGTGAACCTTTGGTCATTTACAGAGACAATGATTCCTTTGAGGTCAAATAGCTGCTTCATTGAAGAACATGATGCGAGTGCCAGGGCTAAAGCGGCTGCGAAAAATACACTAATCTTGTTTTTCATGGTTGCTCCTTTTACCGGTGGATTATACCGGTTTTGAAATTTTGTTCGGAAATGCATTTGGCTGAAGTTCTTTTCCTTCCGTTGTTATTGCAGCAAAGGCGAAATTCCGCTTTTTTTATATGATATCGCCAAAAATCCAATTTACAAGGACTTTTTAGAGATTACATATAACATTATGTTATCACGGTATTTTTTATATGTAAAGGAAAAAAAATAATCTTAAAAAACAATGTCGAAAAAGTAGGGAAAACATCGTATTAGCATTTATTTTTTTCAGCTTTCAGATTTATGCCTTTGACAAATCGACTTTTGGAATTTAAACTGGAATCATGAAACGTTTTAGTGATATTTTTATGCTGGCAGCCTTTGCCGCACCGCTTTTTTTTGCTTCCTGCAAGGAAAAGACATTTAGGGAACTTGCCGGGAAGCATGGTCTGAAGACTGGCATTGCTGTTGCAGCCGGGGACCTTTACGGCGAAAAAGAGAAGCAGATTATTCTGGACAACAGTTCCATAATCGTGAGCGAGAATTCCATGAAGTGGGCAAACCTCCGCCCCAACGAGAAATTCTGGAACTGGAGCGACATTGATGCCATGGTAAAGTTTGCCCAGGAGAATGGCATTGAGGTAAAGTGGCACACTCTTTTCTGGCACCAGCAGAATTCTTCTTTCCTGGGGAAGCTCAAGACCAGGGAAGCCGCACTTGAGGCCATGGACAGCCATATTGCGACTATAATGGAGCGTTACAAAGGGAAAATTGCTGAATACGACGTGGTGAACGAAATGTTCAACGAGGACGGCACTTTCCGCGAGACGCTTTGGTTCAATCTGATTGGCAGGGAATACATTGAGCACGCGCTAAAAAAGGCCCGAGAGGCAGATCCTGAAGCAAAGCTCTACCTTAACGAATACAACAATGAGGAGCAGGGCAATGCCAAGGCCGATGCCATGTTCAATTTTGTAAAGGAACTGAAGGACGGCGGGGTTCCAATTGACGGCGTTGGAATGCAGCTGCATCTTTCCACCGAGTACAATTACGACTTTGAAAAAATCCGCAGCAACGTCAGGCGCTATGCAGAAATAGGAATAGACATCTGCTTTAGCGAAGTTGACGTGCGCATGCCTCTTCCGCCTACTGATGCATCCCTTGCAAAGCAGTCTGAAATTTACACAAGCCTTTTAAGGATTGCAAAGGAAGAGCCGAACGTAAAGTCATTCATTACCTGGGGATTTACAGACAATCACAGCTGGGTTCCGGCAACCTTCCACGGTACGGGAGATGCCCTTTTGTATACAAAAAACATGGACCCCAAGCCCGTCTACGGCGAGATGCTCAAGGTCCTGAAAAAGTAGGGGTTGGGCAGGGTCAGATGCCTTGCCCGTTGTAAGTCTAGATTCCGTTGTAGTGGTTCTGCACCTTGTCCAAGACATAATCCCTGAATTCCTTGAGGGCGAATGTCTTTTGAGGCAACTGGGAGCTGAACCTAAAGCGGCAGGTTACGGTCTCTTCTTCCTGCTCTTTTGCACCCACAACAAGAATGTATGGGGTTTTGTGCTCGGAAGAGATGGCCTTAATCTTGCTCTTCATGTTGTCGTCTCCAGTGTAGGCCTTTGCACGGATATTTGCAGCGGCAAGGAAAGCCGCAACTTTTTCCGCATAGGCATTAAAGTCGTTGCCAACCGGAACAACCGCTACCTGTTCAAAGTGGAGCCATGCTGGGAAAGCGCCTGCATAGTTTTCGATGAGGATTCCCATAAAGCGCTCAAGGCTTCCCAAAACTGCTCTGTGCAGCATAACCGGGTGGTGCTTCTGGTTGTCCGCACCAATGTATTCTGCGTCAAGGCGTTCTGCGCTTGGGAGCTGGTAGTCAAGCTGGATTGTTCCGCACTGCCACTGGCGGCCGATTGCATCTATAAGTGTAAATTCCAGCTTTGGACCGTAGAATGCACCTTCTCCCGGCTGAATCTCGTATTCCATTCCCGCAGCCTTGCAAGCTTCGCTAAGGGCTGATTCTGCATGCTGCCAAGTCTTTTCGTCTCCAACGTGGTCTTCCGGCATTGTTGAAAGCTTTACGAGAAGGTTCTTGTCAAAGCCAAAGTCCTTGTATACGTCAAGCAAAAGAAGGCAGAACTTCTTTACTTCCGCTTCAATCTGGTCTTCCGTACAGATTATGTGGGCATCGTCCTGGACAAATCCGCGTACACGCATAATTCCGTGCAGGGTTCCGCTGGGCTCGTTGCGCACGCAGTGACCAAATTCTGCCAGGCGGAGTGGCAAGTCCTTGTAGCTCCTTGTGCGGCTCTTGAATATTTCCAGTGCGCCGGGGCAGTTCATCGGTTTTACTGCAAAAAGGCGCTTTTCGCTTTCCGTAACAAACATGTTCTTCTGGTAGTGGCCCCAGTGACCGCTTCTTTCCCAAAGGGTTCGGGGCATGATTGCGGGAGTGTTCACTTCCTGGTAGCCGTCTGCCACAACCTTCTGCCTCATGTAGTCCTGGAGTGTTATGTACATCTGCCATCCGTTGGGGTGCCAGAAAATCTGTCCAGGATCTTCGGGGTCAAGGTGGAACAAATCCATCTGAACGCCAAGCTTGCGGTGGTCGCGTTTGTCCGCTTCTTCCATCATCTTAAGGTAGTCTTTTAAGTCGTTGGGCTTGTAGAAACAGACGGCATAAACGCGGTTAAGCATTGGACGGGATGAATCTCCCTTCCAGTAAGCACCGGCCATCTTTGTAAGCTTAAAGCTCTGTGCGTTGATTTCTTTTGTATTGGAAACGTGGGGGCCACGGCAAAGGTCAAGGTAGCCGTCCTGCTCGTATGTGGTAATAAGCTCGCCTTCTGGAAGATCGTTAATCAACTCAACCTTGTAGGGCTGGTCTGCAAAAAGCTTAAGGGCTTCTTCCTTGCTTACTTCTTTGCGTACAAAGTCGTGGTTGCCGGAAAGAATCTTGCGCATTTCCTTTTCCACTTCGCCAAAATCAGATTCTGTCATCTTGTGGTCGGCGGGAAAGTCAAAATCGTAGTAAAAACCGTTGTCTATTGCCGGACCGATAGCGATTTTTGTACCAGGGAATAATCTAAGGATTGCTTCTGCCATTACGTGTGCGCAACTGTGGCGTACAGTCTGAAGTTTTTCATCAACAGCCATGTCTTTTACCTTTTTCTTGTTTGATATATCAGCATAAGATAAACTTTTTTCTATTTTATATCAAGTGCGGGATTTTTTTGCTGTGTTACTTTGATTTTTTTTGGACGGCACTGCTCCGCTCCACCATGTAAGTCCTTGGCTAATTCGACCGAATAGGCCTTTCGTTACCGCCGTTCCGCCCTTCGCCTATTCGGCTCATACCGCTGGCGCGGTACTAAAGGGGCTACATGGCGGCGTAGGCTTGGTTTGGCTGTCTTTTACCGGCTGCTTCAACTGCGTCCAATTTCAAGCTCTTTTCCATCCTGATTCTGCATTCCGCGGCCACTCTCTTCGCTCTTGTTCATAGCGTCGTCATATTCGCTGCTGCAGTATGCCGATGCAAAGCTCGACAGGGAAATTGTCAGCAGAGCCGAAAATGTAAGACCCATAAAATTCATGACTTTCATATTTGCCTCTTTTAAATAAGACACCCGAATCAAGTCAATATGCTACCGTAGATTTTTGGACAAATTTAACATTTTGCATTTCATTCAGTGCGAATTTCTTCCGATTTATATAATATGCCCCACTGTATTAATTTTTTTAGTTTCATTCACCGCAACCCCATAAAGAGCATGGCAGCCTTTTTTCTGGCATTCTTCTTGTGCGCAGCGGGTAACACTTGCACTGCCCAGGTAAGCCAAAAGAGGCAGGACTTTATTGACTACGCGCTAACCCTAAGGGGCATTCCCTACAAATACGCAGGCTTTTCAAAAAACGGGCTTGATTGCAGCGGGATGGTGGCTTATGCGGCAAAATACGGCATACGCGAAAACCTTCCCAGAAGTGCCAGCGGAATGTGGGACAAATGCAAGCATCTAAAAGAAGAGGACCGTGAACCCGGAGACCTAATCTTTTTTGCCGTAAAGAATACAAAGGGTGTGCTCCACATCTCCCACGTGGGAATCTACCTTGGAATGTACCGCGGGGAAGGCCCGTTAAACGGAAAAAGGCTTTTCTTGCACGCAGCAAGTGCAGGCCGCGAAACTGGAGTAATAATTTCTCCCATAGACGACAAATATTGGAGCAAGCGCTTTTACGGCTACGGACGCTTTTTGCCCAGCACCGGAGAGTCCGAAATGGAAACAGAAGCAAAAGCCGCCGCAGAAGCCGCAAGAGACGAACCCCCGCCAGAAGACAAGACCACCCCGGAAGACCTGGAAGCAGAAGACGCAGACCTTACGGACGCAGAAAGGGCAGCCCGGCGGGTAAAAAAAGCAATCGAGCGCACCAGAAAAGCCGCCAGCCTAATGGACAGGGAAATAGACGGTCAGGCTGTAAGAAGTAAATTTGAAGAAGACACAAAGTAAAAACCGTCTGCAAGGGGATTCCCTTGAAAATCTCTTTTTACAAGAAAACTTTATTGGTAACAAAAACAAAAGGCAGTTGTTTAATAAGTATGAAAACATTAAAACGCATTTACACATTATTTTATTTATTGGTATTATTTGGATTTGCGTCATGCTCCGCCAACCTTTCGCTTAAAGCGCAGAACGACGGCAGCGTAAAAACTGACTTTACGGCAGACATGGGCGCATATTTGTCACAGGCATTGGAAGGAATCTCTGCAAACATGGGAGGCGGCAAAGACATAATCAATGCGGCATCCCTTAAAAAAGCATTCACCGGAAGTGACTTTACCGGAGTTTCTGCAAATGTTCCCAACAAGCAGACTGTAATCGTAAGCGGAACAATCGTCCCTTTAAAGCAGCAAAAGACTTTTAAGGGCGTAAAAACATCTTCGTTCGTAAAGTGCGAAAACAACAAGCTTACCCTTACGCTTTCACCTGCATTGCTCCAGGGCTTCTACAATTCAATGGGGCAGGATGACAGAACCTACCTGGACCTCTTTATGGCACCAATCTTCACGGGCGAAAAGATGACCCAGGCCGAATACAAGGAACTCGTTGCCTCTGTCTACGGACAGGAACTCGCAGACGACATGCAGAAAGGCAAAATCGTCATTAAGCTAACCGTTCCCGACGGCAAAAGCATAAAAAATTCTGGTGCAAAAATCGGCCAGTCAAAACCAAGCAAAAATTCCAAGTGCCTTAGCTTTAGCATCCCCATGCTGGAATTCCTTACCCTGCAAACTGAAAAAACAGCCTTCATAAGCTGGTAGCCTTTTAATTCTGGAGCGGGCTGTAAACAATTAGCGCCACGGAGCGAGCTTTATCGGTCTACTGTGCCTTCGGCAAAAACATCCATATCGGGCTTTCCGGGGCTTGCCCGCCTTACGGCGCGCGGCCTGCCCGTTCCGGTCAGTCGCCTTCGGCCCCCTCCAATCCCAGCTACGTCCGCTTCTGCAAAATGCCCAATCCAAAAATCCTCCGCTGTACGCCACAAAATATACCCTAATAGTCTACCCCATAATATCCTTGAGGTTCGCTAAATTTCATGATATCATAAAGACCTGTTGCATAATCATCTCGCAGCTTAAACGGATACGGGGAAATTGTGTTATGGCGACAGGCCACTGGCCTGCTTTTTTAGGAAGGAAAAATGAAAAAAATTATTTTATCAATGATACTAACAACATTCTTTTCAATTGCTCTATTTGGGCAAAATATTGAAGATTTTGAAAAAGATTTTATCAATGCAACTAAAACTGAGTTTACTGAAACAGATTTAAATAACATGTATCAGACATATTCAGTTTTCCTGGAACCTTACTATGACATGATGGAGCTTATGGAAAATGATGAACAAATTGTTGAATATCCACTGTCAAAATTTAAAGAAACTGCCAGTTACAAAAATAATATTAATATTTTATTTAACTCAAAAAATGACAACCAACGATTATTGTCTTATTTGGTTATTGCAGGAGCTGGTGATAAAAAATTTGAAAAAAAACTTTTAGAAAGACTTAAAACCGAAAAGTCCGAGGGCAATGTTATTTGGGCTGGTATGACTTTGATGGTATTAAAAACCAAACATACAACCGCTTTATTTGATTTTTTGGTAGAATACGAAAATTTTGGCGACAGTCATATGATTCCTTTGTATATTCAGCTGGATAAGAAATCTTTACAAAAAACTGCTTACGATAGAATTAACAGTGAAAATGTAAGAGCAAAAATCCTCGCCGCACAAATTCTTTCGATTACTGGTAAAAATAAGAAAACCGAAAAATTATTACGAGATGCAGTCAAGAACTGGGATTATAGTATAAAGGGGTATGCAATTTATTCTATAAAAGAACTTAGAATTGGCAACCTCAAAAATGATTTTATTCCGTTATTAGATAATCCACAGACTCGGAGTATTGCAATTCAGGCTTTGGCTAACAGCCCGACAAAAGAAGATGTTGATTTTGTAAACCAGTTATTGGATAACAAAGGCCCTGTTTCCGAGGAGCTATTAGACGGATATTATGAATCAAAAAATATAGAAAATATAAAAGTTTGGTTACACTTAGTTTCCACAAGAGAGATTCCTGAAAATTATTTTTTTAGTACATCTGAACAACAACTTTTATTTTCAGATGAAGTATTAGAAGATGTTCAAGAAGCATTAAAAACTACAAAATATACCGAAATTCAACAATACTTGATTAAAGTATTGGAAGGTAGAAATGACCAGAAGTCAATGGATATAATTTTTGCTTACTTAGATAGTAAAGATTCTTCGGTTAGGTACTGGACTGTGGATATTTTAAAAGGAAAGCAACCTGTTGAAGTTATAAATAAACTGATAGGAATGTTGGAAAATCCAGAACAAAGAGTAGTTTCAATCACCAATGTATTGATAGAAAATAAAATTGACTCGCTTCAATCTACTTATGAAAAAATATACCAGATAGAAAAGAGTTTGGATTGGCAAAGAAGCGCGATTGAATATCTGTCGAATTTCCCAAAACAAAATCATAAAAAGATATTTCTGGAAATTTTAGAAAATAATAAATCTGATACTTTTATAAAAAGAGATGCTGTTATGGGACTGGCAAATTTAAAAGATGAATCTTCTGTAGATATAATAATTAAAGCTTGCGAAGAAGAAAGTTCCCATAGTGATTATAACGCTCAGACTTATTTAATTGCTCTATCAAAAATTAAATGTGAAAAGGCAAGAAAATATATTGAAAAATATACGAATAGTAAAGAAAAAATAGTTAAAGATTTAGCGAAAGAATTAATCGCAGGTTGGGATAACTAATATATTCTATAAGACAAAAACTAGAATTAAATCATTTATGGAATAAAAAAGGCCATAACAAAGGTTCGTAGCCGACAGCGGGTCGAGCCCGCTGCGGTACAACCAGTTGTTATGTGGACGCCCGCACTGGGGCGCGGGATTTGTAAGAGACTAAATTAATCCACACAAAAAGTAGAAAATATGCTATACTAAATTGTAGAAAATCTGGATGGAGGCATGATATGAATGCAATGGCTCAACAAACTGCAAATTGGTATGCTCAAATGCTTATGCCGCTTGAAAATAGTATAAAAATTTCTATTATAAACAGGCTTTCAGCCTCAATTTTGGAAAATTCTGATTCAACGAAAACCAATATGTCATTTTTTGACGGTTTGAACAACTCTTGGTGCGATAATGTTTCTCCAGAAGAAGAAACTGCTTCTATTCATGCTTCAAGGACACAAGGAAAAACACGGGTTTTAGAGGAATTCTAATCTATGGAAGAAGAAAATAAAAACGGCTATTTACTTGATACCAACATTTGCATTTCACTTCTCAAAAACAAGTACGGTATTCGTGAAAAAGTTATAGAAGTTGAACCAAAAAATTGTTATGTTTCTGAAATTACAATTGCTGAGTTATTTTATGGAGCTTCCAAAAGCAATAATAAGGCTGACCGCATAAAAGATGTAGAGTTCATAGCAACAAAATTTGATGTTCTGCCAATTTTCCCCGCTTTGGAACTATTCGGTGATATAAAGACGAAACTCGAATCAGAGGGAAATCGTATTGATGATTTTGACATTTTGATAGGATCAACAGCTGTCAAGAACAATCTTATCATGGTTACTGATAATATAAAGCACTTGGAACGGATTCCTAACATCAAGATTGAAAATTGGAAATACTAATAACACATACCACAAGGTAAATTAAAAATGTTCTTTGATTTTGAACTTATAAAAAGCTTTCTTGAAGATTATGATATAAAAGTTGAAATAAATGCCAATTGTTTGACAGCACATCTTGATGATATCATTAACTTGTATTTTTATAATTCCGAGAATGAAAGAGATGATTTATTTACCTTCGGAAAGTCTTGGCATCATCATCCTAATGATATTATTTTTACTGATAAAGACGGCTACTACAGTGAATTCTCATATTTAGATTTTCTTGAAGAAATGGTGAAAGGAAAAATTTTACTATGCCTAGATTATATAAATGGAGAGTTTCATGATATTTATCCTTTGCATTTAGATTATATCAGTGGAGATGATCTAAAATTGATTATAAATGAAGAATTAAGAATACGAAGACTCAAATTTGAAAAAAAATAATCACATAACAAAGCTTCAAAGCCGACAAAAACTTTGTCACAAAAGTTGCTCTTCGTGGCTTTACGCCACCGCAACTTTTGCGCCAATTCTGCCGTTGGCAGAACCGTTTTTACCGTTTAAGCAATTGTTATGTGGACGCCCGCACTGGGGCGCATAGGGAAAAAGTATTTTTATCTTTGCTAGTATTCTTTATTCAATTTTTCTTCTCTTCTTGTACAACTCTGTATGTATATGATACCTATGAAAATAATCGAAATACATATGAAGACGACCGTGTTTATTCATTTTTATATTTCGGACCGTGGCTATGATTATAATTCTCCTTATAGTCTTGGCTTTCCAAATAAAATCTATGCACACTATCGGAATACTTTCTTTTTTGAAATGAAGATAAAGGATAAATCAAATCAATTAATTGAAGCAAATATTTCTAAAGCTGTTCTGCATAAAAACGAAACAGAAATTCCATTGTTGGCAGCAAGCGATGGACGAATTTACATGTCGGCTTCTGAATTACACCAAGATGGAGAAATTACATATAATTTACCAGAAACAGATGGTGCTAAGCTAAAACGAGAACGAACCCTGTATTTTACCAAATACAACCAACATGCAAAAAATTCAATAAGCTGTTGGTTCTATATTCCTATTAATTATACTGATGATGAAATTGTTTATGTTGATGTTGAATTTTCTTTTTTGTATAGCGATGGTCATAGAATGCTTGTAAAGCAATCTATTGGTGGAAAAAAATGTATTGAAAGACTATGAATGAATTAAGCAAAATATTGAGGCAAGAAAACAGTTGTATTTAACTTTTCTTACTTTTTCCTTGACAAAAAGAATATACATTGTATATACTAAATACATGGAGGTGCGTTATGCAGGCAGTGGTTCAGAAATGGGGCAACAGCCTTGGTTTTAGGATTCCTTCTCTTTGGGCAAAAGACAATAATGTAAAAAGTGGCAGTAAAGTTGAAGTGATTGCCGAAAAAGGGAAAATGATCATTATTCCTCAGAAAAAATCGCTTGATGATATGATGGCTATGGTAAATGACGATAACATTCATTCGGAAATTTCAACAGGCCATGCGATAGGTAACGAAGAATGGTAAAATCAAATTATGTTCCAGAAAAAGGCGACTTGGTTTGGCTGGACTTTGACCCGCAAGCCGGACATGAGCAAAAAGGTCGCCGTCCTGCGATTTGTGTTTCTCAGAAAATATACAATAAAAAGATTGGGCTTGCTTTGTTCTGTCCTATCACAAGCCATATAAAAGGTTATCCTTTTGAAATTGTCTTAGACAATCATTCTATCAACGGTTGCATTTTGAGCGACCAGGTAAAAAATCTTGACTGGACTCAAAGAAACTGCGACTTTATAGAAAAAGCAACAGAAAAAGAAATTAATACTGTTGTTGATAATATCAAATTGATGATTGAGTAGAATTTCACATAACAAAGCTTCAAAGCGGATGTCGCGGTCAAGCCGCGCCACCGTTTAAGCAGTTGTTACACGGACACCCGCACTGGGATGCTTTTTAGAAGTTAAAAAAAGAGGTTTGCTATAATGTTAATTGCAAAATATGGAAAAGGAAAAGAAAAACTTGTACAAATGTTTGAAGATAAATATGGAGTAAAGTTTGATTCAGAATACCGCAGTTTTTTAATTAAATATAATGGCGGTGAAACTCCAGAAACATCATTTAAAAAAGGAAAAAGACAAGAAGTTGTGAGATATTTGTTTGGTTTAAAGACAGAGGAATCCATAGAAAAGCTATTAGAATATTTTGATTATAAAGAAAAGGAATGCATTCCTATAGGAGAAGATGTTTTTGGCAATTATTACACTATAGGAATTTCAGAAAACAATCATGGACTTATTTATTTTTGTGATCATGAAAGAGGATTTCGAAAATCACAAATTGCAGATTCATTTAAGGACTTTATAAGTAAATGTACAAGTTTCCCTGTCAAGAAACCTTTGCATCCAAAAGAAATTGAAAAAAAATTAATAGAAGAAGGAAGATCGAATATCATAAATGAACATTTGCGAAAAACTTGGAAGGAACAGTACAAACACTATAAAAAAATAGTACAGGAAGAAGTGATTTTGTAATTATTTTTCATTCTATTTCGTATAATTGCTATGAGAAATATTTTATAATCGAGTCAAGCTCGATTATAAAATGAATTGAACTTTGGGGGCTTGGACGAAGAAGCTGTTGTATAAATTGGAAACTAAAAGAAAACAAGCAAGCTTGCTTTCTTTTAGTTATTAAACTTTAGGGCAATGCAAGAAAGCGGTAGTACGCGGCTTTGCGCCGCTTGAAAAGTAAAAACAGAAACTTCAGTTTCAAAGTATAGAAATAGTTTCTGAAATACAATAAATTGAAAAATACAGGTTCGTAGAATCTGTAAAAATAGATATGGAGAAAATTGCTTTACGGAAGTAATTTCGTATAACAAAGCTTCAAAGCCGACAAACCGGTTTGCGGTTTAAGCAATTGTTATGTGGACGCCCGCACTGGGGCGCTAGGAGAAATAAAAATGAAAAAAGTATTAGTATTTTTAATTTTTTGTATAAGTACACTACTCTTAAGTTGTGTTACAAATTCTCCTGTAAAAAAAGATTTATTTAATAATTTAGAAATTAATTTTCAAGAAACAGAAAATATAAATTTTTTAAAAGTAACTATCAATGGAAAAATTCTGGATTCAATTTTAAGCATAGAAAGTTATAAAATCAGGTATGAAAATAATAAAGTATTTATCGATATAAACAGGAATATTAAACCTACCGGAATTTCATTTGAATATTTTATCCAATTCTATATGAACAAAGATGTAAATGAAATTTACATCGGTAATGATTTATTCTGGACTTCGTCAGTAGAATCTTATTTTAAAAGCGAAGGATTAAATTATCCTCTTGATATAAAAAAATCCATTAAGAATACAAAAAGAACAATTTCAGGTGAAGTAGAAATATCTGAAAACGAAAAAAAAGAAATTCAAAAATTCATGAATTATTTTTCAGAAAAAACTTCATTTGAAAAATGCAATGAATGGAATAATAGAGCCATTGCATTTAGTATTTACGATTTTGGTATTCATGAAGAAGACGATGGTAGAAAATTTTTTGTAGTAAAAGTGAAAGCTTTTTATGAAAAAGATAAAATTTATGATAGAATAGAAAAAATTCAAAATACGGATATAACATCTTTATACAATCTTCTATTGTTCAATTATGAAACTTATGAAGAATTAGGATGGGTGTTTTAGAAAAATAGCACATAACAAAGCTTCAAAGCGGATGTCGCGGTCAAGCCGCGCCACCGTTTAAGCAATTGTTTGCTTGATGGCGCACTGCGCCACTTATTGTTAATAAGGTAAATCTTCCGACAGATTTTCTCCAAAATGGAAATAAAATCTAAGGAGGATTTTATGGTTGGTCCAAAAACTTTTATTACTTGTCCATGTTGTGGACAAGGCGTAACAATTCTTACAGGAACTATGTCTACTGGAAGTGGTAGTTTACCAGGTTCTTGTCCGAATTGCCATAAGATGGTAAGACTTGTTGTTCAGAATGGGAATCTTGTAGGCACAAAACCTGCTTGATTTTTTTTCGATAAAACTTGTTACACAATAGGAAATTTTCTAAATTTTGCTGTTACGATGACAGAAACTTAGAATTTTTTACGGCGGGGTAAGCTCGCCTTTTTTGTTGACAAAAGTAAATACTTGTGTATATACTTTAAATTGGCGGAGGTGCATTATGGTTTGTACAAAGGTATTCACAAGCGGGAACAGCCAGGCTGTCAGGATTCCAAAAGAATTTCATATTGATTATTCAGAACTTTTTATAAAAAAGATAGGTTCGACTATCATCCTCTATCCCCGAAAACAACCCTGGGAAAATCTAAAGAAAAGTCTTTCAGAGTTTACAGATGATTTTATGTCAGAAGGCAGAAATCAACCAAAAATTGAAACAAGGGAAGAGTTCTAATGTACCTGTTAGACACAAATATCTGTATTTTTTTGATAAAGAATAAGTTTCCTCATCTGATAGAACGAATTTTAGCATCCGATAATAATAAACTTTTTCTGTCATCTGTATCTATTGCAGAAATGGAATATGGAGCTTCTAAAAGTCAGAACAGAGAAAAAAATCGTCAAGCTTTATTGGATTTTTGTACTGATTTTGAGAGTATTCTTGATTTTACAACAGAGGATACAGAGGCTTATGGAATAATTCGGGCTTATCTAGAAAAAGAAGGCAAAGTTATAGGTCCCTACGATATGCAAATTGCAGCTCAAGCAATGACAAGAAATCTTATTGTTGTTACAAATAATTATGACGAGTTTGTAAGGATTCCTTGGATAAAAGTTGAGGACTGGACAAAGGAATAAAGAAAACCTAACAAAGGTTCGTAGCCGACAGCGGGTCAAGCCGCCTGCGGTACAACCAATTGTTATGTGGACGCCCGCACTGGGGCGCTTAGGAGTAAAAAATGAAAAAAATAATAATATTATTAGTAATGAGTTTGTTCTTTGTATTTTCAACAACTGCACAAACAGATAAAGATTATAATAATTTTATAAATGTTGTAAAAAAAGAATTAAAAGAAATTCATATACAAAATTATGAAGAACATTTTAAAGAACAATATTTCATTATCAAAGAAGAAAATGATTATTTTGATGTAGGGACAGAAGTTGGATTGACAAATTTATACAATATCTGCTCTCAAAATGATAAATCACAATGGAAAAATTTAATTAAAAATCATTTTTCTCAAATAAAAATAAGCAGAGATGAAGAAAAAGCCATTCTTCCAAAATTAGAAAAATTTGAAACCGGAAAAGAATATCTTAAACTTCGAATATATCCGATTGATTATAAAGACCAGATTTCAAAATCATCAATATTCGAATCTAGCACGGATGATTATATCAGTGTTGTTGTTATTGATTTTCCGAATACCATAAAAAATTTAACAAAAGAATATTTGGAAAAATGGAATTTAAGTGAAAAAGAAATTTTAGAAATTGCAAAAGAAAACACTCTAAAAAATAATAAAGAAGAATTTGAAGAATATAAAATATCAGATACATTTTCTGTTTCAGTAATGCTTTCTGATACAAACATTTTTATTACTTCTTCCATTTATGATTTAAATAAAAAATATAATTCAATTTCCAAATATGGTGCTTTTGTGGCTATTCCAAATCGTTATGGAATAATTTTAAAAAACATAAATAAAGAAACAATAAATAATGATATTGTACAAATGACGGGACTTGTAAATTATATGTATCAGCAGGGACCAGGAAGTATTACAAATACTATATATTGGTTTGATGGAAAGCATTTTTTTAAGGTAATTCATAACCCTTCAAAAGGAATGTTAAAACTTCCAGATGAATTAATAGAAATATTAAAATAAAAACACATAACAAAGCTTCAAAGCCGACAAACCGGTCAAGCCGGTTTGCGGTTTAACTCATTGTTATACGCACAACCCACTGGGCTGGTAGAAGAATGGAAAGCGACATACGTCACGTAGTAAAATAAACAAAAGTTTAGCGGGAGAATAGGATTTAAAAATGATTATTAGAGAAGCAACAGGAAAAGATGTTTTTGATCTTAAGGAACTCTATTTTGTGTATCTTACAAAATGGCCACCAAAGGAAGAACAGAATATGGAACAATGGGCACAGATGCTTGAAGATTTTCGAAAAAAAGATTCATTTTATATTCTTGTTGTGGAAGATGAAGGTAAAGTTGTGTCTTCGGTTCAGTTAGCAATCATTCCAAGTTTAACTCATAATGTACGAAGTTTTGCAATTGTAGAAAATGTGGTAACTCATGAAAATTACCGGAACAAAGGTTATGCCTCGGCATTGCTCCAGAAGGCTGCGGAAATTGCAAAGAATCACAATTGCTATAAACTGTCTTTGGAAACCGGCTCAAACAGAGAAAGTACATTGAATTTTTATAAAAATAATGGTTTTGAAATTGATGCTAAACATTCCTGTTTGATGCGATTGGAATAGGAATAAATAAGAATTGATTTAAATCAGGAAAGAAGAAAGCTGGTTGCTGGAACAGTAAATCCTTCTGTAGTAAGATAAACGTATAACAAAGGTTCGTGGCCGACAGCGGGTCGAGCCCGCTGCGGTACAACCAGTTGTTATGTGGACGCACCAGTGGTGCGCTTAGGAGAAAAAAAGTTGAAAAAAATAATTTGTATATTATTTTCTTTTACAGTTTTGATTGCTTCACTGTTTGCAGACACAAGCCGCTTTTATGAAAATGGGAAAGTCATCGACACAGTGTATGTCGATTCTGAAGATGGATTGAAAGTTAGGGATTGTCCTTCTCTCAAATCGAACAGAATATGTGGATTATCTCATAAAATGCGATTACAAGTAGTTGCAGTTGGAAAAGAAGAAACTATAGATAATATAACAGATCCGTGGATTGAAATTTTGATTCCAAATATTTATTGGAAAAATAGAGATGTCCCTGAATATGGCTGGGTTTTTGGAGGATATCTTTCTAAGAATTGGCCAGGAAAAGGACTGGCATTGCATACTCTCAACGAAAAAAAAGAATATCTGACACAATTCAATTATTATTGGGCACATTACCCATATTTTGTAAAGTTTTACAAAAATGGAAGTTATGATTGGTTTATAGAATCTTCGCCTAAGTATGGAAAAGGAACCTGGACTTTAGATGAAAATGACAATCTCGTATTATCGCAGGTCGATACAGATGAGCCCCAAAAGTATCATATAACAAAATATGACTATGGATTCTTTGAGACAGATACGCCATTAAATCTTTCAGATAGAAATGTTACATTCGGATTACGAATAGATTGGGATGTGCATTTTAATCCAGAATTGATTTACACAAAGGAAATTTATTATCTGTATGACAGAGAAATGCTTTTTTGCGCAGATGAATCTTATTTCAAAGATGATTATGAAAAATTGACAAAATCTGGCATCGCACCATTGGAGAATTCTGATAACCCATATATTCAAAAGCGTTATGATTCATATAAAAGATACTGGGAGCCAATAAAAGCAGAGCACCAGAAAAAAACTGACGAGATGAAATAAAATCACATAACAAAGGTTCGTAGCCGACAGTGGGTCAAGCCCGCTGCGGTACAACCAGTTGTTATGACGACAGGCGCACTGGCCAGCTTTTTAAGAAGGAAAAATGAAAAAAGGCTTATTATTTATCTTTTTATCTGTTTTTCTCATTAGTTGTGCAAGCACAAAATCGATTACATTTTTAGATATAATCCCTGATGATAATAAGAATGCTGTTATTTTTTTGAAAGATCGCCGCCTAGGAAATTATAATAAACAGGAATATTATTATCTTGATGACATTGATGAAATCAGAAATATTTTCTCCGAATGGAACGACCTGAAAAAAACATCCGTTTTCCCTCGTTTTTTTGATTCTGGCCTTTCATGTGAATTTGATTTTTATCTGATCATTGACGGAAAAGTTCAGCCTTGCCCAATAGATGGAATTTCCCCTGATGGTAAATTGATAGAAATAAACCGTCAGGGTTATGAATATAACATTGAATATTGGAAACGCCTCCAATCAAAACTAAAACCTGCAAAAAAAGAAGAAGCTATAGTTTGTAAAAATACAATTGAGTATAGAAAAATATTAGGTGAAAAGCAAAAAGATAAACGATATCTTTTCTCAGAAAATGATTTCACATATTATAAACAATCGGTACCGGAAAAATATGACGGATATTTTTATATTACGACAAATAATTCTTCATCTTCAAGTATCGAAAGCAAAATTTCAAAAGCATATCCTGATGCAGACTTTAGAATCGGCGGACAGCTCGGTGGAGGTTTGTTTAGATCCTGTGATTTTCAAATTTATGCTTCCAAAGAATTTTACGAGAAGTTTAATTTATATCCCAAAAACGAATATACAGAATTCAACGATATAAAATTAACTGTATATTTAAAAGAATAAGGAATTTTTTTTAATCGAGTCAAGCTCGATTAAAAATATATTAAAGGGGAAAGAAAAATGAAGAAGAGCTTAATTAAATATTTTTTTTATTTTATTATTTATATTTTAGTAATATCATGTGACAGAAATTACATGTATGGATTTCAATCACTGGATGAGACAGATTTAGAAAAATATAATTTATCTATTGTTGAAGTCTCCAACAATCCTGGAATCGTAAATGCATTTCCAAATAAGAAATTTAATCCAAACGAATACGATATTGGAAAAGTTTTTAAGGATTATAATGAAATTGAAGAATACTTTATAAATCTTTATGGATATAAATCAAAATATAAAAATGAAGAACAATTCAAATTGGCTAAAGAAACTGGAATTTTTGAAGTTAACAGCTTGGATCATGTGATAAGGACATTTGTTTTTACTGATAATGGAATTGTATTAAAAAATTACAATGGTGGTTTGGATTTTAGTTATATCTTTAGTAATTATGATAGACAAGATTATACCCAAATAGAAAAAGAATTCCCTGGAGTATTTGAGACAAATTATGTTTATAAATATTATTATCATGGATCAAATGTTTATAAATACACATTTTACAATGGAGGACATTTACTCATTGGATTAAAACAGATAGAATTTGTAAAATAAGACAAAAGCTATTTTGTAATTCATGAGAAAATGTATAAAATATAAATCGTGTAACAAAGTTTCAAAGCCGACACAGGCTCAAGGCCTGTGCGGTTTAACTCATTGTTATGTGGACGCCCGCACTGGGGCGCTGGAAGGAAAAAAATGAAATTAATTGTTGATATAGAAGATGAGTTTATTCCATCTAAAGAATATTTCTTAGATTCTGTTGATAAAAAGAAAAAATACGGTGTCGTTTTTGAAGTAGACGAAGAAACTGCATACTTTTATGCAGTAAAAATGATTAAAGGTACTCCCAATACCGATGGAATTCTTGATGCGTGCCATATATATAATGTAAAAGATTTAAAAGACGGAAACACAATATCTACCATAAAAATTGATTGGTCAGATAACTATAAATATGCATTATTATTTATCAATGAATATGTTCATGCCATTTTTGATTTTAAGCATAAACAAGGCTACTGTAGAACAGGATTTCCAAAATTAGAAAATAAAGAATCTGGTTGGTCAAAAAAGAACAAATTACTAGATGAAAAGTTATTGGAACAATTTAGGCAAAATAAATAAAAAATGAGCTGAATTATACAAAACACAAAGTAACTTTCGAGGAAGCAAAAAGTGTTTTTTATGATGAAAATGCAATCTTAATTGCGGATCCAGACCATTCAAGTATGGATGAAGACAGATTTATCATGCTTGGACTTAGTTCCGAGTTACATATGTTGGTTGTCTGTCATTGTTACAGAGAAAATGACAGAATTCGTATCATTTTGGCACGAAAAGCAGATACGCTTGAAGCCGCACAATATGGAGGAAGATAATATGAGAGACCACTACGATTTTTCAAATGGAATAAAAAATCCTTATGCAGATAGACTCAAAAAACAGATTACAATTCGCCTTGACGACCAGGTAATTGAATATTTTAAGAATATGGCAGACGAAACAGGCATGCCTTATCAGAATATAATCAATTATTATCTGTTGGATTGTGTAAAAGAAAAGAAGCATTTAGAATTGGCGTTTAGTAAGTAAAATCACATAACAAGAAGTTCAAAGCCGACACAGGCTCAAGACCTGTGCGGTTTAAAACGCTAGTTATGTGGATGCCCGCACAGGGGCGCTGGAGAAAAGTATGAAAAAAATATTTATTTTTGTTGGAAGTTTGATTTTATTTTCGGTACTGTTAATTTCTTGTTCCAATTTTAATGTATTCAAGGATATTACTTTTGGAAGCGACATGAAAAATGTGGAAAATATTCTCTCGCAAAACAAGATAAAATATAAAACTTATCCCGCCGCCCCAATGTTGGATATTGACTTGGAAAATCCCGAAGAGATTGCTGATGCACTTAGAAATAAAAGTGCGGGATTTCTTGGAGATATGCTTTATAAAGAATCTATTTATTACTTAAAAAGCATTTGTGGCATTAATTTTCAATCACAAATATTCTTTTTTAATGATAAGTGTACTAACATAAGCCTTCAATGGCATATAAAAAGCAATCCTTCTCTGAAAAACGGTTATATAGCTTCTGAAAAATTAAGAACATATATCACTCAGCAATATCCAGAAAAAAAATTTGAACCTGCAGAAGATAAATATCACGATGAAAAATATGTAATGCAAATTTCAGACACGGTTTCTATTTCAGTTAGAGCTAACACTGAAAACCTTTACTGCGATATGGAAGATTCAGTTTTACAAGAGCCGTATGAAGAATTAAAGAAAAAGGTAAATGAATTTGCCCATTATTATTAAAATAGGAAAAAATGATGAAGAAATTTTTTATAGCGATTAGAATAATTTTACAATTTTTAAGTTTTATTTTATTAAGAATTATTTACGAACCTCTAAACTGGATTCTGGTTGGCATATTTGGATGTGGCTGCAAAGAAGGATTCAATTGTAATGATATAAATAATTTTGTTGTTTTTGTTTTGTTTGCTTTAACAGTTGTCATTTCTTTTTTAAATATAAAAATGTTTGCGAATAAAAAAATAGGAATCTGCTTAGCTCTTGCTTCAACGTTAATTAATGCCCTTTTGTTTCCTTCAATTTGGATGTCATTAATGTGGAAATAATTTCTGTGGAAGCAGTGAACCCCTCGCTGCTTCTCATAAGAAAAGATGCCCTTTAGTAGTGGGGCGGCTTTCTGTTAGGAATTTCCCCCTGTAGCTGGTCAGACATGTCTCGGATTTTGCCGCTCAGTATTTTGTTTTCCTTTCTAAGCACTTCTATTGTCTGTGTGTGAGTCGTAACCACATCCTGCAACTGCTGAACAAAATCTTCCATATAGGATAATTTTATTTCCAGCTTGTCCAGCCGCTCCGTCATGTTTTTGAGTTCTTCCTGCATCATTTATCCGTCCTTTTCCGCTTGAATTGACCTTTGGAGGGGGCGTTTAGTCCAAGGTGTAGGTCTGGCCGTATTTTACTATGTCTACGTTGGGGAAGCCGTTTTCGTTCAGGTGCTTCTTTAGGAATTCCTGGCTGTCCTTTTCGCCGTGGACAAGGAAGATTTTCTTTAGGCGGCTTGTGTCTATTGAGTTAAGCCAGGCGGTTGTTTCCTTGTAGTCGGCATGGGCGCTGAATGCATTGATTTTTTCCACGTCGGCTTTTACGTTGTACCAGTCGCCAAGAATCTTTACCTCTTTTTGTCCGTCCAAGATTTTTCGGCCAAGGGTGTTTTCTCCCATGTAGCCTACAATCAGGATGATGTTGTTGGGGTTTGAGATGTTGTTGGCAAGGTGGTAGAGGACGCGCCCCGCTTCGCACATTCCGTCTGCGCTTATGATAATCATTGGCCCCTGTTTTTTGTTAAGGGCTTTTGATTCGTCTACGCTTGTTACGAATGAAAGCGAGTTGAATCCGAACGGGTTCTTGTGGTGCTGGATGAATGCCTCGTTTGTTTCTTCGCTGTAACATTCGGGGTGCAGCTGGTAGATGCCTGTTGCGTTTACCGCCATTGGGCTGTCCATGTAAATTGGAATCTGTGGAATCTTCTTTTGGTCAACAAGCAGGTGCAGGTAGTAGACAAGTTCCTGGGCACGCTCTATTGCAAATGAAGGAATTATGATTTTGCCCTTTTTGTCTACTGCGCGTCTGATGAGCTTTACAAGGTCGTCCATTGCAACCTTTGGCTCTTCGTGCAGGCGGTTTCCGTAGGTGCTTTCCAGGAAGATGTAGTCCGGGGCAGGAACATTTGTTGCCGGGTTCCTGATGATGGGCTTTTCGTTGCGGCCAAGGTCTCCGGTGTACAGTATGCGGATCTCGTCTGAGGGTGCTCCCCTGAGTGCCGCTTCTCCCGTGCCCTGTGAGCTGGAGGCGGGTGTGCTTGTCTTTCCAAAGAGACGGTGCCAGAATCTTCTTCCGCTTCCCATTCCGCTGCTTTCGGTCTTGCCGGTTATGGGGTTTGCCCTCTGGCCTGTTATGGTAAAGTATGCAAAGCTTGAGCCAAGGATGTGTCCTGCATCAAAGAATTCAAGCTGGACGTCTGGTGCAATGTACATCTTGCGGTTGTAGCCAAGTGAGACTATCTGGTTTGCAGCTTTTACGCAGTCTTCTTCTTTGAAGAGTGGTTTCCAGAAGAATTTCTCTCCTTTTTTGCGTGCCTGTTTTGCAAGGAATTCTGCATCGCGTGCCTGAATGCGGGCTGAATCCATCATTACGATGTTGGCAAGGTCGCGGGTGGCAGGCGTGGCATAGATGTTTCCACGGTAGCCGTTTTTTGCCAGTACGGGCAAGAGTCCGCAGTGGTCAAAGTGGCCGTGGGTAAGGATTACACTTTCTATTTTGTCTGCCGCAAAGTCAAAGTTGCGGTTCTTTGAGTCTGATTCAGCGCGCTTTCCCTGGAAGGCTCCGCAGTCCACCATAAAGCTGCGTCCGTCTACTTCGAATATGTGTTTGCTGCCGGTTACTTCTTCGGCGGCTCCTAATGAATAACAAATTACGCTCATGTCTATGCTCCTTGCATTGAATCAATATTAATTATAAGGCATAAATTGGAAATTAACAAATGTTTTTTCAATTCAAGGGAGGACCCTTGGACCCCAGAATTTGGAGGGGGAAAACCAGCTCGGAGTCCGAAGCCCGCAGGTTTTCCCCCTCCAAACCTCCCCCTTTCTTTGGGCACGGCTTAGGGGCAGAGCCCCTAAGAACCCCATCTTTTACTAGTGTTTTTTTCGCAATGTTCCCTTCGACAAGCTCAGGGAACGTAATTGTTTCTTGCCAAGCAGTGCCGAGCCATGGAGGGCGGGTTAGAGGCCCGGAGATTTGCAGGGCGAATCTCCGATCCCAAAAAAAATCCAAGGTGGGATTTTTTTGGGGCAGGCTCAGGGAACGTGGTTTTCTTTCTTGATATTGCATATTGAGCCAAGGAGGGCGGGTTAGCAGCGCGGAGATTTGCATGGCAAATCTCCGATCCCCAGAAAAATCCATGGAAGGATTTTTCTGGGGCAAGCCTACGCGGGATTGGAGGGGGCCGCCGAAAGGCGGATTGCGGAACGAAGTGGAGTAATGGAGGCGAAGGGCGGAACGGCGGTGACGCGGGGCATGGACGGTCGAGTTAGCCAAGGAATGGATGGTAGAGCGCCTTTAAGTACCGTCCAAAAAAGAAAGAAAATGTGAAATTTTAGGGGGTGGGGGAGTGCAATAATTGGAGTGGAAAAAGTTGAAAATATTTGAAATTTCATTTGACAGGATTAATCAACACGTGTTACAATATGCTTAGTTGGGGATTTGGAAACGTTTTACATGAATAAAGTTATAAAAATATGGGCAAAATGGAAGTTTTGTGCGGAAAAATAAGATTTTATTCAAAATCCGTATTCAAAGCATTTCCTTTTGACTTTTTTCGTGTAGACTAAAGTAGGTGGAGTTAACGGAACTTCAAAAAGACCGGAGTTCCCTTTAATAAAAGGCACGTATTTCGTAGGAGGAAATATGAACAAGAAGTTGGTATCGGCTGTGGCAGTTCTTTCTGCCCTGACACTTGGTTTTGTTGCAACAAGCTGCAGCAAAAAAGACGCTGCAAAGAGCGGAGGTTCTTCTGAGCAGATTACGCTTACAGTTTGGGAATCATTGAACGGTCCTGATGAATTCATCAAGCAGGCTGGTGAAGCTTACACAAAGACTCACCCGAACGTAAAGGTTGAATTTGTAAACGTAGAGCTTGGCGATGCTGCCGGTCAGATTGCGCTTGACGGTCCAGCTGGTGTTGGCCCGGATATTTTTGGCGCACCTCACGACAAGCTTGGCGAATTGGTTAGCGGTGGCCACGTTGCACCTACAGTAAACCCAGACCAGGTAAAGGCTGCTGTTCTTGGCGCATGTTCACAGGCTGTAACATACAACGGAACAATGTACGGCTATCCTGTTAGCGCAGAGACTTATGCTTTGTTCTATAACAAGGACCTTATTTCTGATGCAGAAGTTCCAACAACTTGGGAAGGTCTTGCAAAGTGGGCAAAGGACTTTAACTCAAAGAACCCTGGCAAGCGCGCATTCATGATGGATGTAGGAAACGGATACTACACAATCACATTCACAACAGAGAACGGAAACCGCCTCTTTGGCAAGTCTGGAACAGATGTTTCTACATCTTACCTTAACACAGAAGATGCTATTAAGGGTATGAAGTTCTTCCAGACACTCCGCTCAATCCTTGACGTTCCTTCTGCAGACCTTAGCACAGGAAACTGCGACGCTGCATTCCAGTCCGGGACAGCCGCAATGCACATCACTGGTTTGTGGAACGTAAAGCCATTTGAAGAAGCTGGCGTAAACTTTGGCGTTGCTCCTCTTCCATCTCTTCCTGGAGACAACAAGCCTTCTGCATCATTCAGCGGTACAAGGTGTATGTTCGTAAGCGCATACTCAAAGAACCAGGAGGCAGCAGCAGACTTTGCACGCTTCCTTATCTCTCCGGAAATGCAGCAGCTCCGCTTTAACATCACAGGTGCTATGCCTTCAATCAGCACGGAAGTTAACAGCAAGTACATTCCTGGCTTCCTTAAGCAGCTTGACTATGCCTTCCCAATGCCTTCAATTCCACAGATGGGCGGATTCTGGGATGCAATGGGCAATGCTTCCAAGAACATCTGGGACGGTGCAGACGTTAAGGGCGAACTTGATGCCGCTAACACTGTAATCATCGGTCAGTAAAAGCAAAGGGCAAAGGCCGCGCGTTAGAACGACAAGTTTTTGCGGTCTTGCCATTTTTTGTTGGGGCGTTACGGGGCATTAGCAAAAAAAATTGCCCCGTAGAGAGGGTAGGGCGCAACGAAGTGCGACCGCAGGGGGAGACTTCCCCCTCCTTATTGCCCCAGATGAGCGAGTTCGTAAAATTCATTAAGACAGGAGTAACAATATATGCAGATTGAACCTGACGGAAGTTCGGGCAAGAAAGTTACCGTAGCGGCATGCTGCTTTATGGGACTTGCCCACATACTCTATTTGAAGCAGTACATAAAAGGCTTGCTGTATGCACTCCTTGAGCTGCTCTTTATTGTTGCCATACCATTTTTTGCAAAGAAGTTGTTTCAGCTGGTAACGCTTCCCTACAACCGCGAGCAAAAAATGTTTCCAGTCTTTATGCTGATTGACGGAATTCTTGTCATATCGGTTATTCTTATTTTTATTGCGCTTTATGTTATTTCTGTTAAGAGCGCAAAAACTTCATACACGGATTATTGCCGCACCAAGCGCATGGCATCCCAAAAGACTTCTCTCTGGGAAGTGACCAACCGGGCTTTCCCGATTACAGGTCTTGCTCCCTGTGTAATCATGCTTTTGGTTTTTGTAGTTGCACCGCTTGTTTTTTCCATTAGTGTGGCTTTTACTAATTTTTCGGGCCCAAGTCATGCCGTTGCAAACGACGTGGACTGGGTTGGAGCAAGTAACTTTAAGGAGCTTTTGCTTGGCGGCTCAACATGGTCAAAGGGTTTTGCCCGCATAGCAATATGGACTTTGGTCTGGGCTTTCTTTTCCACATTCACATGCTACTTTGGCGGCTTGCTGGTTGCCGTTCAGCTTAAAGAAATCGGCGTAAAAATTGCGGGTGTCTTCCGCTTTATCTTTATACTTCCCTATGCAGTTCCTTCCGTAATCACAATGCTTGTATGGAAGAACATGCTCAACGGAACCTTTGGCATAGTAAACAGAACGTTAAAGTCCCTTGGAATCCTTGGGGCAGATTCAATAATCCCCTGGCTTGGAAATTCAACCCTTGCAAAGGTAATGTGTATAGTCATAAACCTTTGGGCTGGCTTTGGCTACTTTATGATGCTTACCATGGGAACAATGACAGCAATCGGAAACGATCTCTTTGAAGCTGCAAAAATTGACGGCGCAAACAACCGCCAGATTCTGCACCACATAACCCTTCCGCTTGTAATGTACCAGACAATGCCGCTTATCATAATGAGCTTTATGCACAACATCAACAACTTTGGAATAATCTTCTTCCTTACCGGAGGACAGCCTGCGGTTGCAGACTCAACAATAACCAGGGCTGGAGGAACGGACATTCTTGTTACCTGGATTTACAACCTTACAATTACGCTTTTAAAATACAACTACGCGTCTGTAATTGCAGTTCTTATCTTTGCAGTTCTGGCACCGTTTGCCGTTTACCAGTTTATGAACACCAAGGCATACAAGGAAGGTGAAGTATGAAAACAGGATACCACGTTATTTCTTCGCTGAACAAATTTGTAATCTATTCGCTTTTTGTTCTTATCTCTTTCTTTGTGTTCTATCCGCTGGTCTACGTCGTTAGTGCAGCCTTTAGCCCTTCCAACAACATTGCGGGGCTTAGCATAATACCATTTGGCGACGGCTTTACATGGAAGCATTTTATCTACCTCTTTACAAAAACCCAGTATTGGCTCTGGTTCAAGAACACGCTTATCATATCGCTTTGGACTGCCGTGCTTACTGTTATAATTGCATCACTTAGCGCATACGTCTTTTCGCGCTTCAAGTTTGTCTTTAAGAAATCGCTTTTGATGAGCCTGCTTATACTGCAAATCTTTCCATCTTTTGTTGGCATGATTGCAATTTACGTAATCCTCTACCGCATCAACGGACTGGACACACTTTGGGGACTCGTGCTTGTCTACGTAGCGGGAAACATTCCCTACAACACATGGATGGTAAAAAGCTACATGGACACCGTAAGCAAAAGCCTGGACGAAGCAGCCCGCATTGACGGTGCAAGCCACATGCGCATATTCGGAACAATAATTCTTCCAATAACAAGGCCAATCATCACCTTCCTTGGCATCTCAAGCTTTACCGGCCCATGGATGGACTTTATTTTCCCCAAGCTGGTACTGCGTTCACCGGGAAAGCAGACCTTGGCATTGGGACTCTTCGCATTCGTTACCGACAAAAAGAACGAGTTCACCAACTTTGCAGCAGGAGCCCTTGTAATTACCATACCTTTTGTAATCTTCTTCCTCTTTACGCAAAAGGCCATGATGATGAGCATGGGAACCGCCGGTGTAAAGGAGTAGGATCTTATTTCCTTCTTCTTAATCTGGAGCGCACTGAATGGTTAAACCGCGTCTGCCGCTACCCGGCAGCCGGCCAGCCTCCAAGCAATTTGCCCCCTTTGTAAAGCAGATAGCGCCATGGAGGGCGCGATATGTCTTGGCAAAGTGGCAGGTAAGTTTTTGAAGAAAACTTACGGGTCCAAATTGCATGGAGGCAATTTGGACCCGCTTTCCAGGGCTTGCCCGCCTTACGGCGTGCGGCCTGCCTAGCGGCAGTCGCCTCCGGCCCCTTCCAATCGGGGCTAGGATTGTTTTGTAAAAAGCAAAGCAGAAATTAGTTTCGTGCGTAACGAGAAATATTCTGCAATGAGTAGAATAGCAGGTTTTTTAGGGGTGCAAGTCCTAAACCGTGCTAGGAAAGTAATAAATTTTATAAAAAGCAATGCAGGAATTAGTTTCATGCGTAACGAGAGGAAAAATTTGGATGAAAAGACACTTTGCGCGGGGGAGCGTAGCGACCTTAATACCTAATACGCGCAACCGTGGCTTTTCAGCCAAATTTTTCCGGTAGTGGAGCATGAAACTAATTCCAGTATTTTTTTATCCCTATCAACACGTGTAAAAAGGAGAATATATGACAGATTACACTTTCGACGAAAAGAGTTTATTCCGCGACGGCAAAAGATGGTTCCCCGTAATGGGAGAAATCCACTACAGCCGCTACCCGCACCAGTACTGGAAAGAAGCCCTCTTAAAAATGAAAGCTGGTGGCGTAGACATAGTAAGCGCATACACAATTTGGATTCACCACGAAGAAATAGAAAACGAATGGGACTTTACAGGCGACCGCAACCTGCGCGCCTTTGTAGAAACAGTAAAAGAATGTGGACTAACCATGTTCCTACGTGTAGGCCCTTGGGTTCATGCAGAAGTGCGCAACGGAGGATTCCCCGACTGGCTAATGGCAAAGTGCAAGGGGATTACCCGCACCAACGACAAGGCATATTTTGCAGAGGTTGAAAAGTACTACAAGAAAATATATGAGCAGGTAGAAGGGCTCTTTGCAAAAGACGGCGGCCCAATAATCGGCATTCAGGTAGAAAACGAATACGGCCACTGCGGAGGCCTTACCGGAAAAGAAGGCGAAGACCACATGCTTGCTCTTACCCAAATGCTAAAGCAAATCGGATTTGACGCACCCTTGTATACAGCAACAGGCTGGGGTGGGGCGGTAACGGCAGGACTTCTTCCCGTAATGGGAGGCTACTGCGACGCACCTTGGGATCCCCGCCCGGAAGAAATAGAGCCAAGCGGAAACTTTGTCTTTACCTATGAGCGCAACGACCATGCAATTGGAAGCGACTTTGGCTTGGGAGAAGGCGTTACCTTCGACATGAAAAAATTCCCCTATCTTACGGCAGAACTTGGCGGAGGCCTGCAGATAACATACAAGCGCAGACCCATAGCAAAAGCAAAAGACATTGCCGCAATGAGCATTGCAAAAATGGGAAGCGGCTGTAACCTCTTGGGCTACTACATGTACCACGGAGGAACAAACCCCGACGGAAAACTAACATCCCTTCAGGAAACAAAGGCAACAGGTTCATTCTGCGAACTGCCGGAAAAGACCTACGACTTCCGCGCCCCTCTTGGTGAATACGGACAGGCAAACGGAACCTACAAAGAAATCCGCCGCCTTGCACTTTTTGTACACGACTGGGGCGAAAAGCTTTGCGCAATGGACACCTACATCCCAAAAGAAAATCCACTTACACCGGAAAATTTCAAGGACCTGCGCTATTCAGTCCGCTACGACAAAGAAAACGAGAAGGGCTACCTCTTCGTAAACAACTACCAGAGGCGCAACGAAATGCTTGACCACTACGATGCAGACATATTCATAAAAGAACCGGTCGAAGCAAAATTCCACGGAGACATCAAAAACGGTGAATGCTTTATCCTTCCAATCCGCTACGGCACAATAGACGAAAACGTACCGCTCTGCAAACTCAACGGCTACGAAGTATTCTATGCCCGCACACCCGGAAAGAACACTGCATTCGGAACAACAATCCTTCTTTCCAGCACTGACTCCCTTAACGCAAACAAAATCACTTCCCCGTCTGGAAAAGAATACCTCATCATAAGCGAAGGACTTGTCTACACAGAAAACCTTGCGGACAAAACAAAAGTCTACCTTGAAAGCAGGAACATTCCTTCTTTTAAAATCATAGACACAAAAGACCGCATCGCAACCCCAGCAGGCTTTCTCCGCAACGAAATAGAAGAACACGTAAACTCCTACATCTATTCAGCTTCAACTCCGTTTGCCCCGGCTGTAAAAAAGACCTTCGTCTCTCAGGACCAGAAGAAGGCCGTCTACAAAATAAATGTGGAAAAATGGCCAGCCGACCACTTTGGAACCCTGTGCGATGTCTTCCTAAAAATAAGCTACACCGGAAACTGCGCCCGCCTCTACAAAGACGGAAAACTCGTTGCAGACAACATCTACTGTGGCCCCGGCAACACTTGGGAAATAGGACTAAAACGCTTTGGCAAAGAAGAGCAGGAATTCACACTGGAAATAGATTCCCTGGAAGCAAGCCAAAAAGGACAAATCTACCTTGAAAACTGGCCCTACATCCCCAACAACGACGGTGCAGAATTTGAAGCAGGCTTTGTCTCCGATGCAATCAAAATCGACAATCAGTTCAGCCCCAAAAACGCAGTCTGTTCATTGGATGGCATCACAAGCGAGCATTCACTCCTTGTTGAATTTGAACTTGTATAGTGCTTGCGATGCGGAAAGCAACCTACGCCCGATTGGAAGGGTTGCCGCAGGCAAGACCGCCGCAAGGCGGGCCGGAGCGGAAGCGTAGCCCTGGAAAGCGGGTGGCGCAGAGGCATGCCAGCCGAATTAGCCAAGGAATGAATGGCAGAGCGGAAAAAAGTACCGTCCCAAAAAAAGACATTCCCAGAAATCAATTTTGTGTTCCGCTCCCAGGCAAATCCGTCTGAGAAACCCGCTGTGTCGCGGAATAGGAAATTAAACTCGCTTTGCGGCTTGAAGCTACGCTGCCGGGTACGTTCCGCTCCAATGCGGATTTTCAGCCGGATTTCCCTTCCGCTGCACACAAAATTGATTTTCGTGTTGGCTTACATAACAAAACCCTTATATTGCAAATTCTTAGTTTTTTGAATAAAATGAAGCACACATCAAATAGCAGAATGGAGTGCGTGGAATGGCAGTTGGCAACAAAAAACTTATTGCAGGAATAGATGTTGGTTCTACCACTACAAAAATAGTTGTACTTGATGCAGAAACAAAAGAGACCGTCTATTCCGACTACCGCCGCCACCATGCCTCCCAGCTAAAAAGCGTCCTCAATGCACTAAAGGAATTTTCGCAAAAATTTCCGGGTCAAGAATTCCGCCTTGCAATGACAGGCTCCGGTTCAAAGCCTATTGCGGAAAAACTGGGGCTGCCCTTTGTTCAGGAAGTGGTTGCAAATTCAATTGCCCTCCGCTTTGACTATGAGGATGTTGGGACTGCCATAGAGCTTGGCGGTCAGGATGCCAAGATGATTTTCTTTGGCAGGGAAGACGGCCACCTAAAAGTGAACGACATGCGCATGAACGGAAGCTGCGCTGGTGGAACGGGTGCTTTTATTGATGAAGTTGCTTCTATATTAAAGGTTTCTGTTCAGGAAATAAATTCGCTTGCGGAAAAGGGTTCTTGCGTTTACGATATTTCCGGCCGCTGCGGTGTCTATGCAAAGACGGACATTCAGCCCCTTTTGAACCAGGGCATTTCCAAGGCAGACCTTGCGCTTAGTGCCTTTCATGCAATTGCAAAGCAGACAATAGGTGGTCTTGCCCAAGGCTTGGACATAAAAAGTCCCGTTGTTTTTGAAGGCGGCCCTTTAACATTCAATCCTGTGCTTATAAAGGTTTTTGCAGAGCGCTTGAATCTGGAAGCAAATGACATTCTTAATCCTGCCCACCCGGAGGTTATGATTGCAAAGGGGGCGGCACTTTCGCTTAATGAGCTTTTCCCCGATTTTGTGATGGAGCGTACAATTCCCCAAATCATAGAATTTCTTGAGGAAGACTGCACAAAAAAAGAAGAGGTTTCTTCTTCCGGTCGGCTTTATTTTTATTCAGAAGAAGAAAAGCAGGAATTTTTTGACCGCCACAAGAGGAAGCGCCCCAAGGTTTACAAGTTTGCCCGCGGAGAAACAATCCGTGTCTATCTTGGAATTGACTCCGGCTCCACGACAACAAAATTCGTGCTGCTGGACGAAGACAATCAAATCCTTGACTATTTTTATTCAGGCAACGAAGGCGACCCGCTTGTTATAGCAAAGGATGCGCTTATCAAGATGCGTGACCGCTACAAGGCCGAGGGGGTAAAGCTTGAAATTCTTGGCGTGGGAACTACCGGTTACGGAGAGCTTTTGTTCAGCAAGGCTTTTAACACCGAATACCATACCGTGGAAACTGTTGCCCATGCTAAGGCCGCAAGCCATTATGTTGGAGACGTAGACTTTCTTTTGGATATTGGCGGTCAGGATATGAAGGCCATCTGGCTTTCTGGCGGCGTAATAACAAACATCATCGTAAACGAGGCATGTTCATCTGGTTGCGGTTCATTCCTGCAGAATTTTGCTGACTCTCTGGGCATAGAAGTAAAGGACATAGCAGAGGCTGCATTCAGCTCACAGAATCCTGCCGTGCTCGGAAGCCGCTGCACCGTTTTTATGACCAGCAGCATTGTAACCGAACAGCGCAACGGAAAATCTGGTCAGGACATTATGGCTGGGCTTTGCCGTTCCATCATAGAAAATGTCTTTACAAAAGTAATCCGCATGAGGAACCTTGATTCCCTGGGAAAAAAGATTGTTGTTCAGGGAGGAACTTTCCAGAACGATGCAGTTTTGCGCGCCATGGAACAGTATATAGGCCGCACTGTAGTCCGCGCTCCCTACCCTGGAATTATGGGTGCAATCGGAGTTGCCCTGCTTACAAAAGAAAAAATGCAGGCGGGAAAAACAGAGCGTTCTTTTATTGGGCTTGAAAACCTTGATTCATTTACCTACAGCCAGCAGTCAAACGTTGTCTGCCCCTTCTGCCAGAACCACTGCAAGCGCACAATCGTGAAATTTTCAAACGGCGCATCTTGGATTACCAACAACCGCTGCGAGCGCGGAGAAATACTGGGAATGCCGGGAGATCCTTTGGTTCGCGAAAAGATAAGGGAGGGCAACCTAAGGAAAGCGGCAAACCTCTTTAAGTACCGCCAGGAACTTTTGTTCAAGGAATACGAAATTGTGCAGGGTGTTAGGGACAGGGGCATTACCATTGGTCTTCCAAGGGTTCTTTCTTTTTGGGAACTAATGCCTTTCTGGAACACATTCTTTAGGTCTTTGGGCTTTGACGTAAAGATGTCGGATCTTAGCACAAGAAAAATGTTTGAAGACGGGCTTTCATCCGTTGTTTCCGACACGGTCTGCTTCCCCGCAAAACTTGTTCACGGACACTTGCGCAATCTTGCCGCAAAAAAAGTTGACCGTATTTTTATGCCTGTAATTTCCACCTTTAAGTCCCAGAATACGGAAGAAACAAGCGAGTACATGTGTGCAATCGTAAAGGGCTATTCCTGGGTTATAAGAAATTCAGACAACCCGGAAAAGCGCTTCGGCATACCCTACGACACACCGCTTTTCTTCTGGTACACGGACAAAGACAAAGAAAGCCAGCTTGAATCCTACATGCAAAAGCAGTTCGGAATTCCCAAGAAAGAAGTTGACGCTGCAATCAAAGCCGCTGACTCTGCAATGAAGAAATTCCACTCGGATTTGGAAAGTGCCGCCCAGCAGGTTATTGATGACGTTCAGGCTTCCGGCAAGTACGCAATTGTTCTTGCATCCCGCCCCTACCAGAACGACCCGCTCGTAAACCACGGCCTTCCAGAACTTTTTGCAGACTCAGGAATCCCCGTGCTCACAGTTGACTCTGTTCCGGGAATTGCCCAGGTAGACTTAAGCCATAGCCGCCTGGATGTGGTGAACAACTACCACGCAAGGCTTTTGGCAACATCAATAATTGCGGCAGAACATCCCCATCTTGAATACGTTCAGTTTGTAAGCTTTGGCTGCGGACACGACGCCTACCTTAGCGACGAAATAATCAGGATGATGAAGGAAATCTCCGGCAAGTCACCGCTTGTTTTAAAGATGGACGAAAGCGACGTTCAGGGCCCGTTAAGAATCCGCGTCCGCTCTTTTGTGGAAACACTTTCCATGAAGTATTCCTCCGGAGCAAAACTAAATGCCCGCGACCTGCCAGACCCCTACAAGGTCAAGTTCAACAAAAAAGATGCCCATGAAAAAATCGTCCTTGTGCCAAACACATCCCACGCTTTTGCAAGAATCATGGCAGCTTCCCTTGCAACCCAAAATCTAAAGGCCCTGCCCCTGGATGTTGGCCGCGAAGACGCAATCAGGCTTGGCAAAAAATACGTTCACAACGACATCTGCTTCCCCGCACAGATTGTAATCGGAGAAGCCTTGGCTGCACTGGAAAGCGGTTTGTACGACCCGCACAGCGTTGCAATTGCTACAGGAAAAGACATTGGCGACTGCCGCCTTACCCACTACGGTGCCCTGCTAAGAAAGGCTCTGGACGACGCAGGCTATTCTTATGTCCCCATAGTCACAAACAACGACCGTGACTACCACAACCTGCACCCCGGCTTTAAGATGAACCTTGCAACTTCACTAAAACTGGCAATCGCTTTCCCAATGATAGACGCACTGGAAGAACTGCTTCGCAAGATGCGCCCCTACGAACTGGAAAAGGGAAGTGCAGATGCCGCCTTTGAAAAAAGCATGGATCTTCTGGTAGAAGGAATCAAGGAAGGCTTTATTGCAGAAAGAAGGGCTTTTGCAAAGGCAATAGAAGTGATGAAGGGCGTAAAATACGACCGCTCGCACCTAAAGCCCACGGTCCTTATCGTTGGCGAATACCTCTTGAATTTCCACCCCGGCGCAAACCACGACATTGAGCTTTACCTGGAAGAAAACGGCTTTGAGATAATAGAAGCAAAAATGTCCGACGTAATGCAAAAGACCTACTTTGCCCAGGACACACAAATCCGCGAAAACCGCCTGCACCGCCCTCTGGCAAAAAAGGCAATGGCGCGCACAATAAACGAAGCCTTTAACTTTACCCACGTGTGGGCAAACGAAATTGCCTGCCGCCACCCGCTTTTTGAACCGCCTACAAAGCTCACGGAACTGGTAAAGGGCAGCGATCCCCTCATCTACCATACTTTCGATGCTGGAGAGGGAGTCCTCATACCTGGAGAAATCCTCCACCATGCAAGCCGCGGTTGCAAGAATTTCATCATTCTCCAGCCCTTTGGCTGCCTTCCAAACCACGTCGTAGGCCGCGGAATCACCAAGAGGCTCAAGGAACTCTACCCGGACGTGCAAATTCTTCCCCTGGACTACGACCCGGACGTTTCCTTTGCAAACATAGAAAACCGTCTGCAAATGCTCATTATGAATGCAAAAAATTCTTCTTCGGCCGGTGCTTTTTAGGACGAACTCCTGCATGCTCTACCATCCATTCCTTGGCTAAATTCCGACTGGCATGCCTCTGCGCCACGGGCTTTCCGGGGTTCCGGCTCTCGCCTCCATTGCTTCGCAACGCGTTCCGCGCCCCTCCAATCCCGCGTAGGCTGCTCCGGGAAAAAACACCCCTTGGGGCGAAAAAAGTGTAAAAAAAATAGGGGTTCTTAGGGGCCATGTTGCTCAACGTATCGCAACATGCCTAAGCCGTGCCCAGGGATGAGACGGTGGCAAGTGCGTATCGTCGAAGGTGATTTGGAGGGGGAAAAAGCAGTGCTTTGCACCTGCGCGGGCACAGTTCGGACTTTGAGCTGGTTTTCCCCCTCAAAATTCGGGGTTCAAGGGCTCGCCCTTGGATTTATTGTTGATAATGTTGAAAATTGTATTAAATCAAGAAAAAAAGTTGATTTTTTTTGGGTAAAAAGGTTGAATTTTTTAAATTTTTAATGACGAAATAGAATTTATCTGTTATAATAAATTTATAAGTTCAAAATATAGCTGATAGTTCTCTGTCAGTGACTGAATATAAAGAGGAGCAAAAACATGGCCTTAAAGAAAACTTATTCAAAAGACAAGAAAACTTGCAAGGTTACGTTTACTGTAACACAGGAAGCTGCACACGGAGCTAGTGATGTAACTATTGCCGGAGATTTTAACAGCTGGAGCAGCACGGAGACTCCGCTTACCAAAAAGAAGGACGGCTCTTTCTCTGTAACTCTTGCACTCGACGCAGGAAAAGAATATCAGTTCCGCTATTTGCTCGACGGCAAGCACTGGGAAAATGACTGGGCTGCAGACAAATACATTCCAGCCCCCTTCTCCCACACAGACAATTCTGTCGTAATCTGCTAGAATTACAATCTGCTAAGATTGCAATTTGTCGTTGCCGGGCGGTTGGTGAGCATGGTCGAACCACGGTTGGTGAGCACAGTCGAACCACGACCCGGCAATCCTTAACTTCTCCTTTTTCTTACAACCTGCTGGGTAAATCCCTTTGCCCTCAGTTCTTCCTGCATCTGCCTTACCTTTTCAGCCGGAACTTTTGTTACAGAAACCCTGGTTGCAGTCTGCGTCTTTTGGTAACTTACGTTTTTAAATTCCGCGCGTAAAAGCTTTTGCGCAAGATTCACCGCATTCTCCTTCTTGGAAAAAGCCCCAAGCTGAATGTCGTAAAGGGCACCCTTTTCAAGCTTAACCTGTGAATTTGCCGTAGAAGTAGCCTTGGGCTTGTTTGCTGTGCTGCCAGAGCTGCCGGAAGTTCCTGCATTTCCGCCCTCACCCTTTCCAAGAATTTCTATCCTTACTTTTGCGGTCCCTGTCTTTATCATGTCAAGTTTTACAGCCGCCGCCTTGGAAACGTCAAGCTCCCTTCCCTTAACAAAAGGCCCCCTGTCGTTCACCTTTACCGTAACATATTTTCCGTTTGCAAGGTTAGTAACGCGGAGCATTGTTCCAAAAGGCAGGGTCTTGTGGGCCGCCGTGTAGCCGTACATGTTGAATACTTCTCCGCTAGAAGTTTTCCTTCCATGAAATTTGTCCGCATAATAAGAAGCCGTAACCCCGTTCTTGTAAACCGTAGCCGCATAAATCCTAATTCCGCCCAAAAAAAAGACCAAAACAAAAAAAGCAAAAATTCCCCTAGTAAATTTCCCCCGCAAAGCCATCCTCCTTCTGTATGCAAAAATTCCTACTATATTATCCCCCAAATTTTCGGAAAATTTCCTTGCCGCCAACAGGAATTCAGCATCTCGTATGCAGATCAAAAATTCAAAATGAGTCAGTGGGTGCCCAACTGGCAGCGTAGCGTCGAGCCGTAACGGAAAAAAGGGGTTCTTAGGGGCAAGCCCCTAAGCCGTGCCGGGAAAGGGAGGGGTTAAAGGGGAGGGAAAACCCTCGCTTCGGAGTAGGGGGTTTTTCCTCCCCTTTTTACCGTTGACAATAGAAGCCTTTTTCGCTAAAGTAATTTTGGAATCGGGTGCATAAGGAATTAAAACCGGCCAGATCAAAGTTGGTTTTAAACTTATGCCTAACAGGGAACGGAGTTAAAACCTCCGGCAGTGCCGCTACTGTAAAAGGATTTTCCCTTGAGCCAGACACCTGCCCGCTTCAAGGCACAAAACTTCTTCGAGACCAAGGAAGGTGCCAGGGCTATGGTGTAGCATAAATTCCTATGTCCAAAAACCGTCCTGAACTTTCCCCTCAATCTTTTATGCCGCAATTTCTCACAAAAGTTTTAGGAGTAAAATCATGAAAATGACTTTCAAAAAAATCGCTACAGCAATCATCGCCAGCGCAGTCATCTGCTCAGCAGGATTTTTGGGATGCACAAAAAAAAGTACATCAGGCAATGACAAAGAAATTCTTGTCGTAAGCTTTGGAACAAGCTATAACAACAGCCGCTCAATCACAATCGGCGGAATAGAAAGTGCCATCCGCGAAGCTTTCCCGGATTGGAAAGTTGCCCGCGCCTTTACAGCAGACACAATCATCGGCATACTCAAAGACCGCGACGGCATTGTGGTCGATTCAGTTCAGCAGGCTTTGGACAAGGCCGTAAAAGAAGGAATCAAGACTCTTGTAATCCAGCCGACCCATCTTATGAGCGGATTTGAATTCACCGACTTGAACACACTCGCCCAGCAGTACAAGGGAAAATTTGATTCACTCGTTGTTTCATCCCCCCTTCTTACAAGCGATGATGACTACCAAAAAGTTTCTGCCGCAATTACAAAAAAGACAGCTTCTTTTGACGACGGAAAAACTGCAATCTGCTTCATGGGTCACGGAACAGAAGCCGACTCCAACAGCGACTACGCAAAGATGCAGACAGTCCTTACAAATGGCGGATTCAAGAACTACTATGTTGGAACAGTAGAAGCAACTCCTTCCGTAGAAGATTTGATTGCTGCTGTAAAATCTAACCCTGCCTACACACACGTTGTTCTCGTTCCATTCATGGTTGTTGCTGGTGACCATGCAAACAACGACATGGCCGGTGACGAGGATGACTCATGGAAGTCACAGTTCCTCGCAGAAAATTATGAAGTAACACCAGTGCTCGAAGGTCTTGGCCAGAACTGGGACGTCCAGCAGATTTACGTTCAGCACGTAAAAGACGCAATGGCAACTTTGGCAAAGTAAGGAATTTACACCAATGAAGTTTCGTCGTCTTGCATTAGCATTATTGCTTTTAAGTTCAGTTTTTTTCGCATTCGCAGAAGGTGAACAGGAAAATCAGGAAAATCCGCTCAACAAGAAATTGGATACGCGGGGACTCCTGCCTCTTCTTGCAAAGGATATAGAAGAGGGAAGCTACGAAATAGAAACTGCTTCTTCATCTTCAATGTTCAAAATAGAAAAAACTGTGCTTTATGTAAAAGATAATGCAATGACGGCGGATATTACTTTAAGCGGCAAGGGCTATTCAAATGTCACTATGCTTTCTGCCGCAGATTCAGAAGGCTTAACTTCGCTCGAAGGAACTACGGCCGCTGTCGGCAAAGACGGAAAGTATGTCTTTACCCTTCCTGTCCAGTCCCTTAACACGGAGCTTGTCTGTTCCGCATTCAGCAAGAAAAAGCAAAAGTGGTATGAACGCCGCGTGGTCTTTTATTCAGAAAAAATTCCTGCGGAAAATCTTTTTGTTACGCCCTATGTCATGCAAAAGTGCGGCCTAAAAGACGGCTCTTATACCATCAGCGTAAAGTTGGCAGGCGGAAGCGGAAAGGCTTCTGTAAAAAGCCCGGCCTCAATGCGCGTAAAAGACGGACTTCCTATTGCCCGCATTGAATGGAGCAGTCCCAACTACGACTACATGATTCTGAACGAAGAAAAAATCCTTCCGCTTGCAAACGAACAGAATTCAGTATTTGAACTTCCGGTTCTTGTCTTTGACAAAGCCATGTCCGTTTTTGCGGATACTACGGCAATGTCAACACCTCACGAAATTTTGTACCAGCTTGAATTTTCCCTGGAGACTGCCCAGCGTAAAGGATTCAGCTTGGCTGCTTTAATTATTCTTGCAACCGCTTTGCTAACAGCCGCACTTGCCATCTTCTTTATAATGCGCCTATGCTTAAAGAAAAGAAAATAATTGTAAGAATATTTTTCTTTAAGGCATTCCTCTTTTTTACAGCATTTATTTTTGCTTCCTGCTCAAAAAAAATCAGTCAAGAGCAAGTTCAGTACAAGGATTTTTCTGAATTTGAATTCAAGGGAAAAATTCTTAGCGGAAAAAAAATCCAGACTTCCTATGCTTCCCAGTTTTGCATTTATGAATACCAAGACGGAATTTCACTCATAGACATCTCTGGAAAAGAAAAATATCTTGTAGTCCCAAAAGAAAAATATAGTGACGGGCTAAAAGAATCTGCAAAAGTGAATGCAGTTATTCCAAGGGGAATAGAAAATATTTATTTAGCCTCGTCTTCTGCATATTCACTTTGGGATGCTCTTGGTGCGGAAGAAAAGCTGGGCTTTAGTTCCATAAAGGAAAATGACTGGTACATTTCAAAAGCGTCCAATGCTATGAAAAGCGGAAAGCTTGTGTATGCCGGAAAATACAGAATGCCCGATTATGAACTGCTTTTAAAATCGGGATGCAAGCTTGCAATAGAATCCACAATGATTCTTCATGTTCCAAAAGTCAAGGAAAAACTTGAGCAGCTTGGCATTAGCGTTTTTACTGACTATTCAAGCTATGAAGACAATCCCCTTGGCCGCCTTGAATGGATAAAGGTTTACGGGGAAATTTCCGGTTGCCAGGAAAAGGCTCTTTCTTTTTTTGATTCCCAGATTGAACTTTTAAAAAATGATGCTCCTTCAAAAAAAATAACAGCTTCTTATTTTTATATAAACAACAGGGGCATGGCAATTGTCAGGGGGTCGGAAAACTACATTTCCAACATGCTGCGTTATGCCGGTGCGGAATATCTTTGTCCAAAGATAAAAAAAGATTCTGAACTAAAATCGCGTCCTACTTTTTCCGTTTCAATGGAAGAATTTTATAAGGCTTGCAAGTCCGCTGACTTTTTGTTCTACGATGGCAATATTGATTCATCTTGTGCCAGTCTTTCTATGCTAAAAGAAAAAAATCCCCTGCTTGCGGAATTTGATGCAGTAAAAAAAACGAATGTCTGGTGCGCAAAAAAAACAATTTATCAGGATACTGCCCAGATTCCAAAAATTATTTTGGATGTCAACAAAATATTTTCTGCTAGCGGTGAAGAAGAAATAACTTTCTTTGAGAGGCTAAAATGAGGAACATGAATTTTTCTTTGCTAAGGAAAAGTTTTTTTGCTTCACTTATTCTTTTTTTGCTTGTCCTCTTTGTTCTTCTTTCACTCTGCATAGGTTCAGAATTCTATTCCCCTGCGAAAATTTTGAATGCCCTTTTTGGAGCGGCCTTACAAAATGGGGAAAGGGAAATCATATTAAAAATCAGGCTCCCAAGAATGTTGCTTGCTTTGTTCCTTGGCGGCTCCTTGGCTCTTTCCGGCTTTTTGCTGCAAACATATTTTCAAAATCCAATAGCAGGACCGTTTGTTCTTGGCATTTCTTCAGGTTCAAAAATGTGCGTGGCCTTTCTTACAATCATCTGCCTAAAAAACGGTGTAACATTTTCTTCCTGGGGGCTTATTCTTGCTTCTTTGCTTGGTTCTCTTGCCGTTACCGCTTTTGTTATTTGCCTTGCAGGAAAAATCAGAGACCTTGCTTTTTTACTTGTTGCTGGAATTATGATAGGCTATGTCTGTTCATCAATTACCGATTTGATTGTTGCCTTTGCAGATGATGCCGATATTGCAAATCTTCACGGATGGACTCAGGGAAGTTTTTCCGGCGTTACCATGGAAAATGTTTTTGTCTGCCTGCCTTTGGTAATCATTTGCTTTTTTCTTTCCCTTGTCTTGTCAAAGCCAATCGGAGCTTACCGTCTGGGTGAAGCATACGCAAAAAGTCTTGGCGTAAACGTAAAAATATTCAGGCCTGTGCTCATCCTTATTTCCAGCGTTTTGTCAGCGGTTGTAACCGCTTTTGCAGGTCCCGTTTCCTTTGTCGGTGTTGCGGTTCCTTTTGTTGTAAAAAGAATCTTTGCGTCTGATGATCCTAAGCTTTTGATTCCATTGTGTTTTGCTGGCGGTGCAGTCTTTTGCCTCTTTGCAGATTTAATTTCCAGAATGCTCTTTGCACCTGTTGAACTGAATGTTAGCGTTGCAACATCTTTCTTTGGGGCTCCAGTTGTAATTTTTATGCTGCTCAAACGGCACGGAGGCCAGCATGGAAAATGATTTTTTGAATCTGGAAAATATTGCCGCAGGTTATGCAAAGAAAATTGTCTTAAAAGATGTTTCCTTTGAATTGCACAGAGAAGAAATAATTTCTGTAATAGGGCCGAATGGGGAAGGCAAGTCCACGCTTTTAAAAACCATAGGCAGACAAATACCCCTTCTTGATGGAAATATTTTTATTGAAAAAAAGCCTTTGTCCAAGCTGAATTCAAAGGAATTTGCAAAGACGGTTTCTGTTCTTCTTACGCGTTCAGCTGTTCCGGAATTTATGACATGCAGGGAAGTTGTTGCTTCTGCCCGCTATCCCTACACCGGATTTTTGGGAACTCTTTCTTCATCTGATGAAAAAATTGTGGACGAATGTATAGAACTGCTTGAACTAGAAAAAATCACTTCGGTAAAATTTTGCCAGGCAAGCGACGGTCAGCGGCAGAGGGTTATGATTGCCCGTGCAATTTGCCAACAGCCTGCTGTGCTTTTGCTTGATGAACCATTTTCTTTTTTGGACATAAACCACAAGCTGCACTTGCTCAATGTTTTGCGTAAAATTTCTGCCAAGGGAACTTCCATAATTATGAGCGTTCATGAAATTGACCTTGCGCTGAAAATTTCTGACAAGATTTTGTGCGTTGCAAATAATTCTTGTTCCATAAAAACACCGGAGGAACTCTATTCCAATGATGAACTAAAAAAACTTTATTCGCTTAACGAAAACAAGTTCGATTCATATTTGGGAATATCAGAATTAAAAGCCCCTCTTGGCAGTCCCAAAGTTTTTGTTTTTTCGGACAGCGGAAGAGGCATTTCTTTTTACCGCAGGCTTGCAAAAAAAAACATTCCCTTTGCCGCAGGAATTCTTTTTGAAAACGACATTGACTTTCCGTACGCAAGCATGATGGCATCAAAAGTATTTTCCTGTAAGCCTTTTTCTAAAATTGATGATTCTCTTTTGCAAGAAGCCAGACGTTGTATAGATTCGTGTGAGCATGTTATAAATGCCGGAATAAGTTTTGGAGATGTGAATGCGCCTGTTAGAAAACTGCTTGAATACTCGGAGGCAAAACTGTGGCATATCCAATAATGATTCAAGGAACAATGTCTGGTGCAGGAAAGAGCCTTTTAACAGCTGGGCTTTGTCGCATTTTTAAGCAGGACGGATTTTCTGTAGCTCCATTTAAATCTCAGAACATGGCATTGAATTCCGCGGTAACAAAAGAAGGGCTGGAAATTGGCCGTGCCCAGGCAATGCAGGCAGAGGCATGTGGTCTTGAAGCTTCTGTCCTGATGAACCCTGTTTTGCTAAAGCCCAACGGCGACACTCGTTCGCAGGTAATTGTGAATGGAGAAGTTTATGCGGACATGAATGCGGTTGAATACTATGCCTTTAAAAAGAATTTGATTCCTGCCGTAAAAAAATCTTATCAAGAGCTTTCGTCTCATTACGATGTTGTTGTTATAGAAGGAGCTGGAAGTCCCGCAGAAATTAATCTTAGAGAAAATGATTTTGCCAACATGGGAATGGCCTGTATTGCAGACTCCCCAGTTCTGCTTGTTGGCGATATTGACAGAGGCGGTGTCTTTGCCCAGTTCGTTGGTACAGCCGAGCTTTTGGAAAAAGAAGAGCGGAATAGAATAAAAAGTTTTATCATAAATAAATTCCGTGGCGATGTATCTATTCTTGAACCGGGAATAAAAATGCTGGAGAATAAAACTGGAATTGATGTTTGCGGAGTTGTGCCTTATTTAAAAATCAATTTGGATGATGAAGACAGCCTTTCTTTGGACAAAAAAAATACTTGTGCATCTGGTAAAGTGAATATCGGTGTCATACGTCTTCCCCACATTTCAAACTTTACGGATTTTTCCAATCTTGAACAAAGGGGCGATGTCTTTTTGCACTATATTTTATCCCCAAAAGAAATAGAAGCCTGCGACCTTTTAATTATTCCCGGAACAAAAAATACTCTTGGCGACTTGCTTTGGCTAAAGGAATCTCCGCTTTTCCAAGAAATAAAAGATTTTGCAAAAACAGGAAAGCCCCTGCTTGGCATTTGCGGAGGCTACCAGATGCTGGGCAACAAAGTTGAAGATCCTGCTTGCGGGAAAACTTCTTCTTGCGTAGAAGGATTAAAACTTCTGCCTGTCAACACGGTGATTGCAGAAAATAAAATACGGAAGAATCTTTCGTTTACTCTTGAAAACTGCCAAGGATTTTTTTCTTGCCTCTCTGGAATGCATATTTCTGGGTACGAGATTCACATGGGGAAGACTGAGCTTTCTTGTGATGGTTCTTTTCGGCCTGAATGTCTTGGCTTTACAGGAAAGTCGGGTTTTCAGTGCGGAAATGTTTACGGCACTTATGTCCATGGCTTTTTTGATGAAGAGGGTGTTGCCCAAAAAGTTGTGCAGGCTTTGGCAGAAAAAAAAGGCCTTTCGTTTTCGGAAACAAAAAATGCCTCGTGGAAAGCAACAAAGGATTTGCAGTTTGATTTTTTGGCAGAGCAGCTAAGGCTTCATCTTAATATGGAAAGGATATATAATATTCTTGGAGCGCATCCCAATGGAAACAATTAAGCACCTTCTTCCTGCTGATATAGAAAAAAACAGTTTTCTCATCATCAAAGAAGAACTAAAAAAAATGCAGATAAAAATTCCAGAAGAAGTTGAGCCTGTTGTAATGCGTGTCATTCACACAACCGCGGATTTTGATTATGTTTCGTCGCTTTGCTTTTCAGAAAATGCTCTTTCTATTGGAATCAATGCCCTAAAAAACGGTGCGGCTATTGTTACTGATACAAATATGGCTTTGGCCGGAATAAATAAAAGTGCGCTAAAAAAATTGGGCTGCAATTCATATTGCTTTATGGCAGATGAGGATGTGGCAAAAAAAGCTTCGGCACTTGGAATGACCCGTGCGGCTGTAAGTATGCAAAAGGCTGTCCAACTTAATGAAAAAATAATCTTTGCAATCGGAAACGCTCCTACTGCCCTCGTGGAGATTTGCTCTTTAATCGAACAGGGTTTCAGACCTGAACTTGTTGTTGGGGTTCCTGTTGGTTTTGTTAATGTGGTTGCGGCAAAAGAAATGCTTATGAAAACCAATGTACCTTTTATTGTTAACCGGGGACGCAAGGGGGGAAGCAATGTGGCCGCTGCAATCTGCAATGCCCTTTTGTATTGCGGAGGCGGCAGAGCGTGAGACAGAGTGTTTCCTGTTCGGATAATTACACGAGTTTTTTTCTTGCCAAAAATAAGTCAAAGCCTGATTTTGGTTATACCACCGGAACTTGTGCTGCGGCTGCGTCTTCTGCTGCGGCAAGGATGCTTGTTCAGCAGAAATTTGTTCCCTATGTTTTTGTCCATTTGCCGGAAGGGTCTGCCCTTTGCCTTGAAATTTTGGATGCAAAGTTTTCCGAAGCATCTGCATCGTGTGCCGTAAAAAAAGAAAGCGGTACTGACCCAGATATTACGAATGGAATACTTGTGTATTCATCCGTTGAATTTTCTTCTGACGATGGAATAAAAATTCTTGGAGGAAAGGGCATTGGAAAAGTTACGCTTCCGGGACTGGATCAAAAGGTTGGGGAGTGGGCAATAAATTCTGTTCCGCAAAAAATGATACGCGATGCTGTATCTTCCGAACTAAATAATATTCACAAGGGAATAAAAGTAACGATAAGCATTCCCGCAGGTGTTGAACTTGCAAGTAAGACTTTTAATCCCCGCCTTGGTATTGTTGGTGGCATATCGGTTCTTGGTACTACAGGAATTGTAAGGCCTATGAGTGAAGATGCCATTGTGCAGACAATACGTGCTGAAATTAGCATGAGGGCGGCTCTGCATTATACTGTGCTTCCTGTGGTTCCAGGAAATTATGGAATGGATTTTCTTACTCATGAATTTGGCTTTGATTTTGGCTTTGCAGTTGAATCTTCTAATTTTTCATACGATTCAATTTCGATGGCAAAGGAATATGGATTCAAAAAATATTTTCTTACAGGACATTTGGGAAAGCTTGTAAAAATTGCTGGTGGTGCAAAAAACACACATTCAAAATATGGTGATGGCAGAATGAAAACTTTGTGTTCTGCTTCAAAAGAATTTTGCAAAGAAGAAGATTATTTCCTGCTTCAAAAAGAAATCATGGCTTGCGTTTCAACGGAAAATGCAGTTGATGTTTTAATAAAATTCAATTTAAAAGAAAAGGTATTAAATAAAATTGCAGAACTTGTTAAAATGAATATGCAGGAATGGGTTCCAGAAGTTCAGGTTGAACTTGTTCTTTTTACAAAAAAGCATGGCGTGTTGGCAATGACGAATAAGGCCTTTGACTTTATAAATGAACTAAAAGCTTGTGCCGCAAGACAGGAGGAAAAATAGAATGGTTTATTTTATTGGGGCAGGTCCAGGTGCAGCTGATTTGATTACTGTCCGCGGTCTTTCCTTGTTGCAAAAAGCTGACTGCGTAATTTATGCCGGTTCCCTCGTTAACAAAGAATTACTTTTAAATTGCAAAAAAGAATGTGCACTTTATGATAGCGCAAAGATGACTTTGGAAGAAGTTATTGATGCAATAAAAAAATCTTATCCAAAAGAAAAAGTTGTTGTTCGCCTTCATTCTGGAGATCCTTGCATTTATGGGGCAATACGAGAACAGATGGATATATTGGATTCCTGTGACATTCCCTATGAATCCGTTCCTGGAGTAAGCTCCTTTTGTGCAGCGGCAGCTTCCCTTGGTATTGAGTATACGCTTCCTGATGTTTCGCAGAGTGTTATAATCACGCGTGTGGCGGGAAGGACACCAGTTCCTGAGCGGGAAAGCATTCGCTCTTATGCCATGCACAAGGCAACAATGGTGGTTTTTCTAAGCACATCCCTTGTGGAAGATTTGCAGCGGGAACTTTTGGCCGGCGGATATTCGGAAGATACACCTGCTGCTGTAGTTTATAAAGCGTCATGGAAGGAAGAAAAAAAGATGGCCTGTACTGTTGCAAGTCTTTCAAAGACTGTAAGAGATGCCGGAATAAAAAATTCTGCCCTTATGATTATAGGCGATTGTGTTACGCATAAAAACTATATGAAGTCAAAATTGTACGACGAAACTTTTTCAACGGAATTCAGGATGGCAAAGACCAAGTGATAGCAATAATTTCTTTTACGGACAAGGGAAAATCTCTGGCAAAAAATATTGCGGAAAAATATTGCGCACTTGGATTTGAATGCAGCGTAAGTTCTGCAAAAAAAGACCTTTCGGAAAACTACGTAAAAACAGAAGAGTGGGTTTGTAAAAACTTTAAGAGCGGGAATTTTCTTTTGTTTATAGGAGCCTGTGGAATAGCTGTCCGTGCAATCGCGCCTTTTGTAAAAGACAAGGCATCTGATCCTGCTGTTGTTGTTATGGACGAAGCCGCCAATTTTGCCATACCGATTCTTTCTGGTCATTTGGGTGGTGCCAATGATTTTGCCCGAAAGCTTTCCGAACTTACAGGAGCCCAGCCTGTTATTACCACGGCCACCGATGTTAACAACTTGTTTTCTGTTGATTCATTTGCAAAAGAAAACTCTATGAAAATTTCAGACATGCTTCTTGCAAAGGAATTTTCAGCCAGGCTTTTAAAAGAAAAAAAATGCAAAGTTTTACTGCCAGATGAAATTTTTGATTGTCTAAAAATTGACGGTACCATACCAAAAGAGCTTGACTTTGCCAAAACTTCTGAAGCTGGAAAGTCCATGCTTAAAGTAATCGTTTCGCCATTTAAAAACGAAGAAGACAAGTCGGTCTTGCGCCTTGTTCCAAGATGTGTTGTCCTGGGGGTTGGTTGCCGTAAGGGAAAAGATCCAAAAGAGTTTAAAGATTTCATTCTCCGCGAATTGAATAAAATTTCCCTTGATATGAATTCAATTGCTGCGCTTTGTTCCATAGATTTAAAGCGGGATGAGAATGCCTTGCTTTCTTTTTCTAAAGACTATGACATTCCTTTAAGATTTTTTTCTTCAGAGGAGCTTTCTGCTGTTAAGGGGGAGTTTTCAACATCTAATTTTGTTAAAGAAGTTACTGGTGTGGATAATGTTTGCGAGCGGAGCCTTTTTGCTTATGGTGCAAAAAAAATGATTATAAAAAAATGCAAAAATGATGGAATGACTCTGGCTGTGGGTTGCACGGAAATAGCTCTTCATTTTAATTCAAGGACGGTGCGTGATGAATAAGCTTATAGTTGCGGGAATTGGTCCTGGTGCATACGAAATGCTAACAATTCAAGTTGAGCGCGCTCTTAGAGAATGCGATGTGATTGCAGGTTATGTAAAATATGTTGACCTCTTGAAGCCATATTTTCCGGAAAAAGAAATTCTTTCCAGCCCCATGATGAAAGAAGAAGAGAGGTGCATGCGTGCACTGGAAAAGGCATCTGATGGTAAAAAGGTTGTTTTTGTTTGCAGCGGGGATGCAGGTGTTTATGGCCTTTCTGGCTTGCTTTACAAACTGGCAGAAAAATTCCCGGCTGTTCAAATAGAAGTAATGCCTGGGATTACAGCGGCTCTTGGCGGATCGGCCTTGCTTGGTGCACCTTTGATTTGTGACTTTGCAGTTATAAGTCTGAGCGACCATCTGACTCCGTGGGAAAAAATATCTGCAAAATTAAAAGCTGCCGCCTCTGCCGATTTTTGTATTGTTCTTTATAATCCTTCCAGCAAAAAAAGATCAGACTATTTGCAAAGAGCCTGCAATCTTATTTCTGAATTAATTCCTGATGACCGGTCGTGCGGGTATGTAAAAAATATTGGCCGCCAAGGAGAAGAGGTTCACACCTGCACTTTTTCTGAATTAAAAAATACAAGCGTGGATATGTTTACGACTGTTTTTATAGGAAACTCTTTAACTTATCAAAAGGACGGAAAACTTATTACGCCTCGGGGATATGCTTCGGAGGTAAATGCATGAGTAAGGTTTTTGTTTTTGCAGGAACAACGGAAGGCCGCAAATTATTTGAGCTTTTAAAGAAGAATAATATTTCCTGCACTGTAAGCGTTGCAACCGATTATGGGGCAAATTTACTTTCTGAAAATTCAAAGTGCAAGGTTCTTTCCGGCAGAATGTCAAAAGAAGATATGCTTTCTGCTGTAAAAAAATCCAAGTGTCTTTGCCTTGTTGATGCAACCCATCCTTTTGCAGTGGCGGTTACTTCGCAGATAAAACTAGTTTGCGCTGAACTTGGTGTAAAATATGTGAGGCTTTTGAGGAATATAGACGAACAAAAAGATGTGGCTGATTCCCTTTTGTTTTTTGATTCTGTAAAGTCTGCTGCTGAATACGTAAAAGATAAAAGGGGAAATGTCTTTGTTGCAAGTGGAGCAAAAGACTTGAATCTGATTACGGATACAATAGAAGATAAGAGTCGTATTTTTGCCCGCGTATTGCCATCAGAAGACAGCCTACTAAAATGCATCCATAGCGGCCTGTGTGAAAAAAATATTATTGCAATGCAGGGACCTTTTTCTTCTTTTATGAATGAAGCTATGTTCCGCGAGACAAAAGCAAAATTTGTTATTACAAAAGAAAGTGGTGCAGCCGGTGGCTTTGAAGAAAAAATAATCGCTGCAAAAAAATGTGGCGCAATTACACTTGTTGTAAAAAATCCAGAAAGCAAAACTGGGGGAAAGATTCAAAAAAGTTATTCCTATTCAGAAACAGTAAAGCTTTTGGAAACAATCCTGAAAAAAAGAATTTCTTTTTCTGCCCCCAAAATCATTCTTGCCGGCATTGGGCCTGGTGGTGTGGATTTTGTTACCAAAGAAGTTTTTAGTGCGGTTCAAAATGCCGACGTGGTTTTTGGAGCAAAATCTGTTCTTGCCAATCCCTTGTTGGAAGGCAAGAAAAAAATAAATTCATACCTTTTTTCCGAGGTAAGCGGATATTTGCAAGACCACCCTGAGTGTGAAAATCCTTTGGTTGCTTTTTCCGGTGACTGCGGTTTTTATAGCGGTGCAATAGCCTTTGCAAAGGAGTGCGAAGGAAAGTATTCCTGTTCACTTTTGCCAGGAATTTCATCCGTAAATTATTTTTCTGCAAAAATTGGAAGTCCGTGGCAAGACTGGAAGCTTTTGTCTATGCACGGAAAATATTGCAATGTTGAATCATTTGTAAAGTCAAACCAAAAGTGTTTTGTGATTCTTTCTGGAAAAAAGGATTTGCATGAATTGCTTACAAGGCTTGGAGAGGCTTATAAAAATAAAATTATTCCTGAAGTAAAAGTTACAATTGGATTCAATTTGTCTCGGGAAGACGAAAATATAATATGTATAAATATTGGGGGGTCACGTAAGTTAAAAGGACAGCCATCTCTGGAAAACCTTTCGTTTGAAAAGGAAGGCTTGTATTCTGTTTTGGTTGAGTGCCAGTCTTTGCCGAATTTAAAATTCAGCGCAGGAATAAAGGACAGCATTTTTTGCAGGAAAAATATTCCTATGACCAAAAGAGATGTAAGATTGGTTATTCTTAACAGAATGTTGCTGACGGAAGATTCTATCGTATACGACATTGGATGCGGAACAGGCTCTGTAACTGTAGAAGCTGCTCTCATTGCGAGGCAAGGCTTTGTCTATGCGGTGGACAAAAATAAAGAAGCCGTGGAACTTACAAAAATGAATCTTTTACGCTTTGGAATTTCCAACGCAAAGGTTGTTCAAAAAACTGCCCCTGATGGGCTTTGTGAATTCCCCGTTCCAGACTGTGCTTTTATTGGTGGAAGTTCTGGAAATTTAGTGGACATAATAAAGGCTTTACTAAAGCGTAATCCCCTGATGCGGATTGTGCTTTCTGCCGTAACGCTGGAAACTTTTTGCATGATAAAAGAAGCAGTCTCTTTGCTCCCTGTTGATGACCTTGATTTTACTCAGGTTTCCATTAGCCATTCTGAAAAGCTTGGAAAGTATAATTTTGTAAAAGCGGAAAATCCTGTTTGGATTGTTTCTTTTAGTGGCTCTGCAGGAGAAAAAAAGTGAAAGCTAAAAAGCATATAAGAAGATTGATGATAGCTTCTCCCTGCAGTGGTTCTGGAAAGACTCTTTTTTCTTGCGCCCTGATGAATTTGTTAAAAAGGAAATTTGAGCTTGCTGCCTTTAAGTGCGGCCCCGATTTTATAGATCCCCTCTTCCATAAAAAAGTATTGGATTTGCCATCCGTAAACATGGACGGATATTTTGATTGCGGAAAAGATTTGCTTCAGATTTTTGCAGAAGAATCATCTGAGGATAAAATTTCCATTGTTGAAGGCGCTATGGGTTTTTTTGACGGCCTTGGTGGAACTTCCCTTCAGGCCTCTTGCTATGATCTTGCAGTAACCACAAAGACACCTGTAATTCTTGTTGTGGATGCCCGCGGTGCTAGCCGTTCTTTGTGTGCAATAATAAAAGGCTTTGTAAAATATTCAAGACGGAATGTAATAAAGGGTGTTTTTTTGAACAAGGCTTCAAAATCATTTTATCCGCTTTTAAAAAACATGATAGAAAAAGAATGCGGGGTAAAAGTTCTTGGATTTTTACCTTTTGATGAGAGACTTGCTTGGAAGAGCAGACACTTGGGGCTTGTCCTGCCGAATGAGATTCAGGATTTTAAAAATCAAATTGGTATAGCCTCTGCCTTGCTGGAAGAGTCTCTTGATGAGGCGGCTCTTTTAAAAATAGCATCGGATGTATGCGGCTTAAAAATTATAAAGAAGAATCCTTTTGAAAAGCTTATAGAAGAAAAAAAATATGCAGGTTTAAAAATTGGTATTGCCTATGATGATGCCTTTTGCTTTTATTACAAAAAAAATATAAAAATAATAGAAGAGTTAGGCGCTTCTGTAGAATATTTTTCTCCGCTGAATGACAGCATCCTTCCAGATGTTGATGCTATTATAATTGGCGGTGGCTATCCTGAATTGTATGCAGAGAAATTGGAAGAAAATTATTCAATGAAAGATTCAATATGCGCTTTGGTAAAAAATAATATTCCTGTTTTGGCGGAATGCGGTGGGTTTATGTATCTGCAAAAAGAGCTTGTTTGCCAGGACGGAAAAAAATATAAGATGTGCGGAGCAATAGAAGGGGAGTCTTTTTATACAGGAAAACTTGTGCGCTTTGGTTATGCCCTGTATACATCAAAAGATTCGCGCTTTAAAATTAAGGGGCATGAATTTCATTATTTTGAAAGCAGCAACAATGGGGATGAATTCTTTTCAGAAAAACCTTCCGGACGAAAAGGAAGCCCTTGCATAGTAAAGCAAAAAAATGTCTTGGCTGGTTTTCCTCATCTTTACTATAACTCATGTCCTGAATTTGTAGAATCTTTTTTGGATAAAGCGGTCGCGTATAAAGCATCAAAGAAGGTAAGCGATGAAAGATGATTTCTGTTATTTTGAAAACCATGAATGCAAATATTACCCCTGCCACAAAGGTAGTGATAATATAAACTGCATGTTCTGCTTTTGTCCTTTTTATACATTTGCAAACTGCCCGGGCAATCCTGCATTTATTGAAAAGAATGGTGTAAAAATAAAAAAGTGCACAGACTGCCTTTTTCCTCATTTGAAGGACAATTACTCCAAAGTGATTTCTCTTTTAAAGGCACGGTCTGTAGCAGAAGAAAATTTAAAAAAATATGTTCATGGCGGAGAAAGTTCAAGGCGCATAAAATATGATTTTTCTGTAAACGTGAATCCCTTGGGTATGCCTGCAAAGGTTAAGACCGCAATAAAAAAGAGTGTAAAAACGACTTCTCTGTATCCCGACCAAAAATGTTTGAATTTAAAAAATGCCATTGCTGTTAAAAAACATGTTGGGCAGGATAATGTTCTGGTTGGGAATGGAGCTTCGGACCTGATTACTCTTCTTGCAAGATGGCTGCAGAGTCAGAGAAAAACACGGATTCTTCTTCTTGCCCCCACTTTTGGCGGATATGAAAGAGCCTTGCTTGGCTGTAACATTAAGCCAAAGTATTATGACTTAAAAAAAGAGCGTGGCTTTGCATTAACAAGAGATTTTCTTTCTTGCGTAACAGATGACCTGGATGCGATTTTTTTGTGCAACCCCAACAATCCAACATCTTCCCTCATAGAAGAAGGGCTTTTAAGAGAAATTGTTGAGCTTTGCGCTGCCAAAAACATTATCCTGGTTGCCGATGAATGTTTTATGGATTTTGTTGATAAGAAGAATGCTGGAGTATGCAAATATATTGGTGCGCATAAAAACATTGTTTTAATTAATGCCTTTACCAAGATATATGCCATGGCAGGATTACGGCTTGGCTATGCACTTTGTTCAGATTCAAGTATTGTAAAGCAGATGGAATTTTTGCAGAGTGAATGGAATGTTTCATCTTTGGCACAGGCAGCTGGTCTTGAGGCTTTGACTCAGGAAAGCTATCTGAAAAAAACAATTCGTTTGATTGAGCGCGAGAGAATATTTTTGGAAGGAGAGTTGTCTTTGCTTGGAATGAAGGTTTATCCAAGTGATGCAAATTTTATTCTTGTAGAAACAAAAGAAAACGTTTTTGAAAAACTTTTAAATGCTGGGATTCTTGTCCGCGATTGCTCTGATTTTAAAAACTTAGGCAAGGGTTTTATTAGGATTGCAATTCAGACAAGAAGGAAAAATATAATACTGCTATCTGCATTAAAGAAGGTTCTAAAAGAAAATGACCGAAGATGAATTTTGCGATTTTGCAAATTCCATAAAGCCTCTGGATTTGTCTGCTTGCGAGAATGCAAGAAAATATCAGGCAAACCTTGCAATGCCTCCGGGAAGCCTTGGAATGCTTCAGAAGCTTGCCGTTCAGATTGCCGGAATAACAGGAAACATAAAAAATGAGATTGAAAAAAAAAGAATAATCGTCTTGTGTGCCGACAACGGTGTTGCCCAGGAGGGGGTTGCTTCTGCCCCTCAAAGCGTAACGGCATCTCAGGCCGTAAATATGACTGAATACAAAACCGGAATGTCTGCCATTGCAAAAAACTTTGGCTGTGAAGTTCAGGTTGTTGACGTGGGCATAAAATGTGATTATAGCTGCGACAAAATTTTGAACAAAAAAATACGCCGGGGAACGAACAATATTTCAAAGACTTTTGCGATGAGCCGTGAAGAATGCCTTGTAGCATTGGCAACAGGAATAGAGCTTGCAAAAAAGGCAAGGGATGAAGGTGTTCAAATATTGGGAACGGGAGAAATGGGAATAGGGAACACGACAACTTCTACAGCTGTTTTGTGTGCTCTTACAAATGCGAATCCGAATGATGTTACCGGAAGGGGTGGCGGAATTACGGACGAAGCCTTTGCAAGGAAAAAGACAGTAATACAAAGAGCTCTGGATGTAAACAAACCGGATTCCAGCGATGTACTTGGTTTGATTGCAAAAGTCGGGGGCTTTGATATTGCGGCCATGTGCGGAGTTTTTCTTGGTGCGGCGCAATGCAGGCTGCCTGTCGTGATTGACGGATATATCTCTATGGTTTCGGCCTTGTGTGCAAAAAGAATTTCAAGTATAAGTGCAGGCTATTTTATTCCTTCGCATAAGTCAAAAGAAAAGGGGTATCTTCTTGCGGCGGAGGAAGTTGGTGTAAGGCCATTCCTTGACCTGAACATGCGTTTGGGTGAAGGCAGCGGATGCCCCCTGGCATTTGAGGTTGTAAAAGCGGCTTGCGTAATTATGAATGATATGGCATCATTTAATGGAGCCGGGATTGATGATTCTTATCTAAATGAAATACGGAAGCAGAGAGATTTTTAAATGGTTGTTTTTGTTTTTGGCGGTTCAAAAAGTGGAAAGAGTGATTTTGCTCAAAACCTTTCTGTAGAAATTTCGGACAAAAAAAATCTTTATTACGTTGCCACTATGATTCCCTGTGATGGGGAAGATGAACTTAGAATAAAAAAGCATATAGAGTCCCGCTCTGGTTTGGGATTTAAAACTATTGAATGCTCATATAACCTTAAAGAAATTTTTGATGGCAAAGAAAATATTCCGGGCGGAACTTTTTTGGTGGAAAGTCTTACATCTTTGCTTTCCAATATCATGTTCAAAAACGGCGAGACTGATTTTAATTCTTGGGAAAAGCTAAAGGAAATGCTGGATGAGTTTGTGACAAGAGCTAAAAACTGTGTGTTTGTCTGCGATTCCATTTTTTCTGATGCGGAAAGCTACGGAATGGAAACGGAAGCTTTTAGGCACTTTCTTGCAAATGCTTCTTCTTTTATTTGTGGCCTCTCCGATATTGTGGTTGAAGTAAAAAACGGTTATGCTAATTTTATGAAAGGCGGAGATAAAATTTTGCAGGGCAGTGAGAGAGAAAAAAAATATTTTTTTGTAACAGGCGGTGCCCATAACGGCAAGCTTGAGTATGCAAAGAAACGCTTTTGCCTTGGCAGCGATGACATTTGTATTTGCAAAAAAGATGCGGAGCCGGATTTTTCCAAGCGCTGCATTGCCTATCTTGAAAATTATATCTGGTTTTGCATGAAGAATAAAATTCAGCCAAGGGTGGACTGGAAAAAAAATACGGTTTTTGTTGCTACGGATATTTTTTGCGGAGTGGTGCCTATGGAAAAAGACCTTCGTGAATGGAGAGAAAAAACAGGGGAATATTTTCAGATGATTGCAAAGGAATCTTATTGCGAAAGGGTTTGCTTTGGCCTTGCTCAAGAAATGCGGGGGTGAACTTTGACCATGATTTACCTCTTCCGCCATGGGCTTACAAAAGAAGCAGAGCAGCATTTGTACTGCGGAAAAACAGATGTTCCTCTAAGTAGTAAGGGAATTGAATTGCTGCAAAAACAAAAGGAGATGATGCCAGATCTTCTAGGCTATTCTTTTTATTCAAGTGGAATGAAGCGGACAGACATGAGCCTTGAAATTCTTTATCCGGGTGTGGCCTATCAAAAAGAAGCGGCATTGCGGGAAATTGACTTTGGAATTTTTGAATGCCATTCTTACGATGAGCTAAAGGACAAGTGGCAGTACCAGATGTGGATTTCCGGCTGCAACGAACTGAATGTTTGCCCCAGAGGAGAAAGCTCTTTGCAGATGAAGGACAGAGTAATATCTTTTATAAAAAAATTGCTTGCTGAAAAAGAAGAAAAAAGAATTGCAATTTTTACGCACGGAGGCCCTGTGGTTGCACTTATGCAATATTTCTTTCCTGATGAAAACAAAAACTTTTACGAATGGCGGTGCGCTTGCGGCCAGGGCTATAAAATTTGTCTGGACGGAAAAAATGCCTGCTATGAAAAATTAGATTTTGTCGGGGGAAGTTGAATGATAGTAAAATCTATTGCCGTTGCTTTTTCCATGTACTCAAAAATTCCAATGCCGCGTGTGGAATGGAATGAAAAGAATCTGCGTTATGCGCTTTGCTTTTTCCCTTTCGTGGGTGCGGTTACAGGGGCGCTGCTTTTTTGCTGGATGTTTTTATGCCAAAGGTATGCTGCAAACTTGCTTTTTCAAACACTTCCCCTGCTGGTCATTCCCTTGCTGGTAACAGGCGGAATTCATGCGGATGGTTTTTTGGACACAAGCGATGCCCTGTCTTCTTATAAAAGCAAAGAGGAAAAACTTCTTATTTTAAAGGATCCCCACATAGGCTCATTTGCGGTAATAAAATTTTTGCTTTTGTGTCTTATCTATTTGGCCTTTGCATCTGCCTTTGGATTCAACTGTAGCTTTTTTTCATGGTGTCTTTCTTTTGCACTTTCTAGAATATTCAGTGCTTTTGCGGCTGTTAATTTTAAATGCGCAAAAAATGACGGAACGCTTTATGCTTTTTCTAGCTCTGCGGCAAAGAAAATAACGAATGCCGTGCTTGTTCTTGAATGGCTTTTTTGCTCCTTGGCAATGCTTTATTTTTCGCCAATAAGCGGATCCTGCACTATCATTCTTCTTGCATTGTTTTTTGCCTACTTTAGGCTTATGGCCCGAAATAAATTTGGCGGGGTTACAGGCGATCTTTGCGGATGGTTTGTCTGTATGGCGGAAACTATTGCTGCGGTTTCTTCTGGAATTTTTATTTTGCTTGGGTTTTAAATGTTGGAAAAATATCATATTGTATTTGCAATTTTAGCGGGCTTTGTCCTGGACTTTTTTATTGGCGACCCCCACTGTATGCCCCACCCTGTGCGCTTTATAGGAGCTCTGATTTCTCTGTTGGAAAAAGGGCTTTTAAATTCATCAGATACAAAAGCAAGGCAAAGGGGAATGGGATTCGTGCTTGTGTTTTTGGTGCTCTTGGTTACAGGCGGCATAAGTTTTGCATTGGTGCATTTTTCTTACAAGATGCATTTTGCCGCGGGCTTTGCTGTTGAGGTGCTTCTTTGCTACTGGTGCATTGCGGCTAATGACTTAAAAAAAGAAAGCATGAATGTCCTAAAAAAAATGCAGGCTTCTTCAATAGAGGAATCAAGGAAAGCGCTTAGCCGTATAGTTGGCCGTGATACGCAAAATTTAACGGAAGAAGAAATTGTAAAGGCAACCGTGGAAACCGTAGCGGAGAATTCAAATGACGGAGTGATTGCCCCTCTTTTTTACATGGCACTGGGTGGGCCTGTTCTGGGAATGGTTTACAAAGCCATAAACACGATGGATTCAATGGTGGGGTATAAGAATGACCGCTACCGCTTTTTTGGAACCGCTGCCGCAAGATGCGATGACCTGTTTGGTTTTATTCCTGCAAGGCTTAGCGCCATCTTTGCAATTGCCTCTTGCCCCCTGCTAAGGCTTAAGGCGGGGAATGCTTTTAGGATTTTTAGGCGGGACCGTTACAAGCATCAAAGTCCAAATTCTGCACAGACAGAAAGCGTCTATGCTGGAGCAATGGAAATTCAACTTGGGGGGGATGCTTTGTATGGTGGCATTTTGGAGCACAAGGAATTTTTGGGGGATGAAATACGTAAGCCCTGCGCAAAAGACATTAGGCGTTCGTGCAGATTGATGTATGCATCTTCCTTGCTTGCAACCTTGGTCTTTTGCGCTGTAAGGCTTTTTCTTACGAGATAGAAATCTGGCAGGAGCGCATTGTTTCCAGTGCGGCTTCGTGTTTTGCGGGGGTAACGCCTGCACAGCATGACGGGTCTACGCTAATGAAAACTTCCGGCATTCTTGCCTTTAAGAGCAATGCGTTGGAGACAACGCAAATGTCCGTGCAAAGACCAACCAGTTCAATCTTTATTTGTTCAATGGAAGAAAGCTCGGAAATTGTCTGCTGCAATTCCATTGAACCGAATGTTGGCTTGTCTATAATGGTGGCATTTACCTTTTCCAGTTCGGCGGCAATTGTGCTGTTGATTTGCCATCCGTGAGTACCTTTGATGCAGTGTTCTACAGGCAAGTTTTGTCCTTCCTGCGTCTGCATGTAGTTTTCCGTGTGCGTGTCGCGGGTTGCAAAAACGGCGCAGTTTGGCTCTGCGTATTTTGCAATTTTTTCTTTTACGTTTTGAACGATTGCCTGAGCTTCTTTTGTGCCAAGAGAACCGTCAATAAAATCATTTTGCATGTCGATGACTACAAGAATCTTTTTCATGGAACACCCTTTGTTATAAGACTTGTTAGAACCCTAGGTTACGAGGTAAGTATAGCAATTGTGCGGAAAAAAAACAATCAGCGGTTTAAATGTGAATATAAGCCTACGCCGCCGTGTAAGGCCTTTAGTCCACGCGCTTGCGCGGGGATGAGCGTTAGCGAAGCCTGGAAGGGCGGTGGCGCAAAGGCCTGTTTGCCGAGTTAGCCAAGAAATAAAATGGTAGAGCAGACAGAGGTTCGTCCTGAAGATTACACTAAAATTTCAAATAAATTTTCTATAGAATATTGCGCGCTTTTGTGATAGTATATTGCATATTTAAAGACGGCGAAAAATGAGGTTTTTATGGAAAGACCCTTGATGTGCCTTACCCTTACAGGCAGCACTCTGGACGAAGACTTGGAGCTTCTGAACAAATACCGTAAGTATGTTGACATTGCAGAATTGCGGGTTGATTTTCTGAATGAGGATGAGCGTTTCTTTACAAGAAAATTTCCGCGCTTGGCGGGCTTGCCTTGTATTCTGACGATAAGGCGACGTGTTGACGGCGGAAAATATATTGAAGGTGAAGCCAGCCGCACGGTTCTTTTTGCAAGGGCACTTTCTTTTGCGGATTCTGATGCAAACAAAAATTTTAAGTACGTTGATTTTGAGGAAGACTTTCATATTCCAAGTTTGCAGGATGCGGCAATGGCATACGGAATAAAAATTATCCGCAGCGTTCACGATATGGAAAATCCTATTTCCGATATTCATTCGCGTTTGCGGCAGCTTTGCACAACCGGTTACGAAATTCCAAAGATTGCCTTTATGCCGCATACTCTTGATGACGTTACAAAACTTTTTGCCCAGGCTCAGGAATTTAAGGACAACAACCACATCCTTCTTGCAATGGGGCCGCTTGGTGTTCCCTCAAGACTGCTTAGTGCAAAGCTAAAGAATTTTCTTACATATTCTTCTCCGCAGGAATGTTCTTCTTCTCTCCAGTCACTTGCGCATGTGGATCCTGTTACGCTGAACGACACCTACCACTTTAGCAAGATTGACGACAACACAAAAATCTTTGGCATTACGGGATGGCCCCTTTCTGCTACGAACAGTCCGCTCTTGCACAATACCGGCTACATGAACCACGACATGAATTCGGTTTACATTCCAATTCGTGCGGAAAAGCTTAAGCAGGCATTTTATTTTGCAAACGTTGTTGGCGTGGAGGGAATGTCTGTTACGATTCCCCACAAGGAAGATGTTCTTGACGAAATAAAAGACATTGACCCTATTGCCCAGGACATTGGTGCATGCAACACTGTTGTTCATTCGCATGACTCTTGGCACGCATACAACACGGATGTTACAGGTTTTACAAGGGCGCTTCTGGAGTTTACAGGACTTAAGAGTCTTGCGCATAAAAAGGTTGCAATCATTGGTTCAGGCGGGGCTTCAAAGGCTATTGCCTATGCGGTAAAAAAGCTTCACGGTAACGCATGCATTTTTAACAGGACAATTGCAAGGGCAAAACTTCTTGCGGACAAGTACGACTTTAAGTATGCGTCTCTTTCCGAAGATTCTGGCCCCATGCTAAAAAAGTACAGCGACATAATAATTCAGACAACTTCAAAGGGAATGGGATGCCCGCCGCCTTCTACGGAAGAAAACGATCCGATTTTCTTTTACGATTTTACCGGAAAGGAAATGCTCTTTGACATTATCTATGTGCCGGAAGTTACGCCTGTTATGGAAAGGGCCGCTCGTGCTGGCTGCAAAGTTTGCAACGGATATTCCATGTTAAAGTACCAGGGCTACGAGCAGTTTGAACTTTTTACTGGGGTTCAGTATTAGAACTTGGTTACAATAAAATTAAGAGAGGAAATATATGGCAATTAATCAGAATGAACAGAAGGTTCTTGCGGCGGTAACTGCAATTGACACGCTTATAAAAGAAGGAAAAATTTTTAGCGGAATAAAGATTGGCCTTGGAACAGGTTCTACAGCCATGCCTGCGGTAAAGAGGCTTAGCGAGCGCATTAAGGACGGAACACTGAAAGACGTAAAGGCTGTGGCTACTAGCTTTCAGACAACTGTGGCCTGCCAGGAACTTGGCATTCCTGTTTACAGCATGAACGACATGACGATTGGCGGAAGCTTGGACTTGGCGATTGACGGAGCTGATGAAGTTGGACCCGGAAACTCTTTGATTAAGGGAGGCGGAGCTGCCCTCTTGCGCGAAAAAATCATCGCCTACAATTCCAAGGAATTTGTTATTGTTGCGGATGAGTCTAAGGTTGTGGAAAGCCACGGAACGAAGTTTGCACTTCCTGTAGAAATTATTGCGGAGGCTCGTGTTAGCATAATCCGTGAGCTGGAAAAACTTGGCGCCGAATGCATTTTGCGTCAGGGGGTTCGAAAGGCCGGCCCTGTTGTTACGGACAACGGAAACATGATTCTGGACTGCACTTGGGAAAATCCTGTGAACGCTTTGGAAATGGAAGACAAAATCGATTCTATAACCGGCGTTGTGGAATGCGGATTCTTTACAAAAAATGTTCCGTCGGTTTTTGTTGCGCATGCTGACGGGACTGTGGAGCGCAGGTAGTTTATATAAAATTTGGGACGGTGATTTTCTGGACGGTGCTTTTGTTTGCTCTACCATTTTTCTTGCTTGGCTAATTCGACCGAACAGCCCTCTGCGTCACCGCCCTTCCAGGCTTCGCTAACGCTCATCCCCGCATGCGCGGGGACTAAAGGCCTTCCACGGCGGCGTAGGTTTCTAATTAAAAATAATCGCATTGAAGAATATTGCCAATGGATGTACAGAAGATTTTTCGATGTTCGTTTACTTGAGGGGGAAACATCTTGAAGAGATGGCATATAATTTTTTTTCTTGCACTCGTCCTTATTTTTTTTGGAATAAGGTATATTCACAAATCTGTATGTGAGATTCCTGAAGAATCTATTATAAATGTTTGGTTGCAAGTAAATTCTGATTCCCGCATTCTCATAAGCGGTAACAATACGGAACGTTTACGCGAGCAGATGGCAAAAAGAATAAGAATCCCCCGTTTGTTTGATGAGAAGACCATGCTTGTTGAGGGTGACTATTACATAGAGGTTTATTGTGATAGCAAAAAGATAGGCAGATATTTAGTTCATGATGGAAACAATATGTATGATTTACAAGGGGACGCTTTATATAGATGCCCTTGTTTGAATGAACTGAGGGCAATTCTTGCAGGGTATGTACATGATAAGTATTTGCTATCCAGTAAAACTGATGAATTATAGAGTGCAAAGTTCCTGTTATTGCTTTCGGAGGAGAGGGAGCTATGAAGATAAATAAAAAACAGCATATTTTGGCGGAGTTGAAAAATGAGGAATAAGATTGCAATAATTTTTTCTATCTTAATAATTGGAACTCTTTCTGCTGGGGCACAAGAATATAAAATGCAAGTTGGCGATGTATCAGTTTTAGAAAAGTATGATATCGATGCCAACTCACTGGCAAAGGAAACGTCCCAAAAATTTGGTTTGGACGATTATAAATATTCTATATATTCCACAGTCATTATACAGAGCGAAAGGGATGACTCAAAAAATAAATTGATTCTGATATATCTTGATTTTAATTTGAAAGATACCTCTTATTTTGATCAATCCCCACTTCAGTATTTGTGCCTTCTGATAACAGACTGGTCTGACAATGCAATAATTTATAAAGAATTTTTCAACTTGGAAATCTTTCCACAAGAAGCCGTTATAAAAGTTTTTCCAGGACTGAAAGGGAGCATGTAAAATTGTTTTTTTTATATGCATATCCCTGCCAACCTAAAATCTCATCAATAGTGATTTGTGGGGTGGGTGTAAAGAATTAAATGAAAAGAGTAGTTCAGGAGCAAAAAATGGAAATGCAAGTTTTATTACTCCGAAGGCAAAGCAATTTTATGACAAGTCATTTAAATTTATAATGCGGCTAAAAAAAATAAGTGGGAGGGCAATAAGAGTGAAGAAGATAATAATTATTGCAATTATCATTTTGATTTCTTTTTTTTTGATAGGGAAAAATATCTTAATGGCCAAAACTTATCCAAGTATTGACTATTCAAGTATTGAGGTTGATTTTTATTATAACAATTCTATTGTTTATACTGATACAGGAAGGTCTATTACTGATATTCTAAACGGATATTATGACATAAAGAATAGATTTTATTATGATGACGTAAAAGAATTTGATTCTTTGCATAAATTGTTAGATCAAGAAAGAAAAATTGTTTACAACGACGAAACTAAAAGAATATATGAAACTTTTGTTGACTCTTTATGCATGGTTAGGTTAAATGGCAAACAGCTTTTGGAATTTACATATTCAAAATCTGCTGATAGGTATTGCTTGTGCAATGGGGATTTGATAGAGCGCAAAGATGTTTATGACAGGTTTGCAGAATATTTAATAGATAAACTGGATAAATAGAATTAAACACGAAGAGGACCATATAATGAATAAAAAATCTTGTTTGCTTTTAATTTTGTTAATTGTGTGTATGGCAGCTCATGGAAAACGCTACAAAGCTCTGCCATCTCTTGTTATTGAACAAAAAGACGGTAAAGTTAAGAAATTTAAAGATGATATTTTCAACCTTGAATCCCAATGCAAATATATCATTGAGCTAAAAGAGGATTTGCTTTTCATTTATTATCTCTCCGACAATGAAGTTTCTTGGCGGGAAGACAAAGAAGTTGTACCAAAAACTTTTTATATAGAATTAAAAAAATCGTATTTAGACAGGCGATTCTATTTTTCTGGAAACGATCATGATGGAAAATATGTGGATGGATATATTGATGAGATGCAAAAAAGCGGTTCCTTGTGTGTTTATGATACAAAAGGCATAGATTTGTACTTGGTGTTTGAATATGCACTTACCAATTAATTGGAGGGGGCAAATTATTGTTGTGCTGGAGAAGAATGATAATGAAAAATAAAATGTTCAAACTCTTAATTTTGTTTTGTTTTATTTATATATCTTGCGCATCGCTGCAGGAAAGTGAAATACGTTCTGCATTTGTTTCTGCAGATCTGGCAATAAGCTGCAACCACAATCATGATGCAATTGAACCTCTTTCAAGGATATTGAGTGTTGACAAGAATAATGAAAAAGCTCTTAGGTTGCGTGGTGAATGCTATTTTAGAGAAAAGCAATACGAACTGGCTTTAAGAGATTTTACATCCCTCGTAGAAGTGAGCAGAACAAGCAAGAATCTTTTGTTAAAAGCGTATGCAGAGTATGAATTGGATTTTTACAATGATGTTATAAAAACTTGTAATGAATCCATGTTGATTTCTGATGATGACGTTGAAAAATTTAATCTATGGAATCTGCTTGCAAATTCTTATGTAGAAACTAAAGATTATTCAAGCGCAGATAAATATTATTCCCTCATGCTTCAGGCTTCTCAAGCTCCTGTTATCTATTGTGAACGTTCATTAAATTTTATTCACATGAAGGAATATCAAAAAGCAAAAGATGATATGCTAAAAGTTCTCCAGATTGTAAAAGATTATGACAGTAACCAAAAGAAACAATACTTGAATGATGATTTTTATTTCTACCTTGGTTATTGTGAACTGGCTTTGGGAAACTATAGGGATGCATTACTGGCATTTGAAAAAGTTGTTGATAAGGGAAAGTTTAAGGAAATTGATTCATATATGAATGCCTGTAAATCAGGTATTCCAAGTCTCCACATCTAGCGTTTTTGCAGCGTGTGAAAACACCCCCAGTTTCTCCGTCAAATAGGGATTTGATGGAGGAGCGCGGAATTTGCCCAATTTTGAGCATTTTCCGAAGAAAAATTTGTAAAATGAGGAGAATAAAAAAGTAAAAATGGAAAATTCCTGCCGGAAAAAACACAAACTGTCCTCAAAAAAATGGATTCTTGCATCCAGACGCACCGGATTCCGCAGGAATTCCGCCTTAATCCCAGCAAATGCCGGTTTGTTCCATTACGCGGGCAACAATCCTGTACGCTATATAGACCCGGATGGTAGATTGCAACGGAATGCTCAGAATCAATTACAGGCAAAACAGTTTGCTCAAATAAAAACTAAAAGTACAATATATGATGTTTTTCTTTTAAAAACAGATAAAAAAAGGACAGTTTTTGGATTTAGGGATGTGAAGAATCCCGATGTTATTGACATTAGCGGTCAAGCACTAGCTGATAGTAAATTTTCATTAAACCCAGCTGATGTGACATATTCAGATTTTAAAAAATTATCTGAATGGTCAGGAGAATCCATTTCAAAGGATTCAAATCTTGAGCGTGTATTAGAAGATGATTGTAGTAAAGTTTCAAAAAAAGATGTAAAAAAAGGAGATCTTCTTGTAATTAACAGTTCTGCCTTCAATAAAAAATTTAAAGATATTTTGGGGATTATTCTTTCCAAAAAAAATGGATTGATATCTGATACATATACTTTAAAGAAAGGTCCAGGAAATATAAAAGAATACAATGAAAAGGAAATATCAAATGAAATTGAAATTTATAGAAAAAATAATAGTAACTAGTATTTTATTTGCTTTATTCTCATGTAAGTCAGCATCTCTAAATGGAAAATGGGTATCACTTGAAGATGGTTATTTTTCAAATGTTACACTTGATATATGTGACAATCAATTTAGAATTACTAATTTGCCTTCAACTCTTTATATGCCGGATGATGATTACAAAGAAAACATTATATTTTTTGATTCCGATGGCATTATCAATAAAAATGAATTGTCATTTGATGTCGATACTTATAAAGTAAAAATGTATATTGTTTTTATTTATTCCAATTTATCGCAAGGTGAATTAACTCTGATATTTGAAAATGGAATAAAGATGAATTTTGTAAAAGATGGAAATAAATAAGTACTGTTAATTTTTAGAAAATCATAAGCATTAACTCCGGTCACCATGAAGGCTGGATCGTTAGGCAAGCTTTTTGACATTCCAAAAAATTGTGATTCAAATTTATTCATGGAAATTTGAGTCGCAGAGAAAAAACATTCCGTAAAATTGACGGAGTGTCTTTTCTTTGCGAAGGTGTAAGCATTCTGTAGATAAAGGCAATATTTTCGTCTACGCTATGTATAGTGTTTTTGAAAAGTGCAAAAACACCGCCCTTTCTTCCGCCAAATAGGTATTTGTCTGCATGGTGATTCTCTGGATTAACAAAGATGTTCACACTATTTTTGTTTGAATTTCAAAGGCGGTTTTTCTTCTTGTTAATTAAGAGGACGATTCCTAGTGAAAGGAAGTTTGAAATTACAATTCTGACAATCTGGTACTCATCTGTTCCGCTTGTGCTTACAACGTGCAAAAAATTTCCTATAAAATTATTGAAGAAGTGTTCAGAAAGTCCAACCCAAAGTACACCGCTCATGTTTACGCAAGTTCCCCATTCAATTGCAAGTATGCCGGCGAGCACGACATAACCGATTGCAAAAACAATTGCCTGAACTACAGACATCTGTCCGTCATAAACACCAAGTACGCACATAACAATATGCCAGATTCCAAAAAGAAAAGCCTGAACATAATTCCCGGTTTTAAATCTCCAGCGGTCTGTTACGGCCTTAAGAATAAAACCGCGGTACATTCCTTCCTCTGCAAGAACATTTATGATGTTGGCAATCACACAGATAATAATAGCCTGTGATGAAAGACTGAATTCTGAAGTGGCGCCAGAAAGCCCGAAGTTTGTAATGTATGCAGAAAGCTGTGGCTCTTTTCCCTGGGCAGCAAGAAGAATCATTTCAAGGCCATAGGAAATTGCAAAAGTAAAAAGTCCAAGTCCAAGACCGCAGCCGATGTATTTAAAAGTGTTCTTGTTTTTTAAGCCGACATCTGAAAGCTTAAGCCCGCAGATTTTCATTGCAACAAGAGTCGCGATTATGCAGAAAATTTTTGTGATTACGTTGTCTGCAATTATAGTCTGGTCGGTGCGGATGAATAAAAACTCAATGTATTTTACAATTGTAGTTACAGTAATAAGGATGGAAATGATGCGAATAATTTCTTTCTTGGATTTTGTGATTTGATTCTGCTGGTTTTCCATAAAAATATCTCTTTTCTTTTTTATTGTTTTTATCATCCAGAATGTCCAGATTGAACGGAGCAAGCATGGATGAAAATAATGGAATGCCTCATGGAGTTATGACAGGTGCCTTATGTCGCTAAGCTGTTCAAGAACGGGGGTGCAGATGCTGTCCGGGTTTTTGTCCAGTCTGAGTATTGTGACTGCGGTGAAGGGCATGTGAATTGCTGCGCAGGTAAAGGTAAAGGGCAGGTTTGTCATGTGGGCAATGGCTGCGCAAGATGAGCCTCCGTGGCAAAAGAGGACAACCGTGTGCTGCTCGTCGTCCTTGAGCAAGTTGCGGTAGTAGAAGCCTTCTCGCGAATATCCAAGCGAAAGTAGCCAGCCGTCTATTTCTTTTGCTATGTCTTCCACATTTTCTGTTGCAGTGTTGCCGTAAAAATAGGGGCCGTTCTTCCAGTCCGAGTCGCAAATGTTTATTCCCCTGCTTACCATTTCGTTTACGCAGTTCCATGGGTGGCCTTCAAGAGGGATTTCTTTGCCGCTTGTGCTGCCCCAGTTTATTTCGTGCATGAAGTCAAGGATTTTTACTGGCAAGTCCGGGTGCTGGTCTGCAAATTTCTGCATGGTCATTCGGGCTCTTCCCATTGGGGATGAATAGATTCCTTCTATTTTTTCATTTGCAAGTCTTTTGGCAACTGCTTCTGCTTGTATGTGTCCCTCTGCGGTAAGGCAGTCGTTTTTATAGTCGGGCTCTCCGTGTCTTACAAAAATTATTCTCATTTAGTTCAACTCTCCTGTATTTTTTTCTTGGGACAGTATAGCAGGATTTTGCAGAAAAGTCTGTAGCCAGTGGTGGATGAAAAAAAAGCACCCCCTTGTCGGAAAATGTGTTTTTTGATATAGTTGGGTTTTAGTATGAAAACGGAAGCATTTGTTTGCATGGCGATTCTCGAGATTAATAAAGTTGTTCATACTATTTTTGTTTGAATTTCAAAGGCGAGTTTCCTTTTTGGGAGATTCGCCTTTTTTTTGGCTTGCGTTAGGGATTGGAGCACCGCCGAAGGCGTTCCCGTAGGGAATGGAGGGGTAGGGGCCCCGGAAGTGCGGAAAGCCCGACCCGGAGGGAGCGGAGCGACCGTAGGGGAACGCCCAGAATAATAGATTCTGCTGGCATGGCGTTTACCAGACTTAGGGAACGCAAGTGAGAATTAATTTGGTTTTTATAGGAGTTATATAGATGAAAAGAACAGACATTAACAAGGTTATGATTATAGGCTCGGGGCCGATTGTTATTGGACAGGCTTGTGAGTTCGACTATTCGGGAACTCAGGCTTGCAAGGCTTTGCGCGAGCAGGGATACAAGATTGTTCTGGTGAACTCTAACCCGGCGACTATTATGACTGACCCGGTTATGGCGGATGCTACTTATATTGAGCCGCTGAATGTTGAGCGTCTTTCGCAGATTATTGAAAAGGAGCGTCCAGATGCCCTGCTTCCAAACCTTGGCGGCCAGACCGGTTTGAATATGGCTATGGAGCTTAACAATGCTGGCATTCTTGACAAGTACGGCGTTAAGGTTATTGGCGTAAATCTTGATGCTATTGAGCGTGGCGAGGACCGTGAGATTTTTAAGGAGACAATGCAGAAGCTTGGCATTGCAACTCCAAAGAGCGACATTTGCCACAGCGTTGAAGGTGCGGAAAAGATTGCCAACGAGATTGGATTTCCGATTGTTGTTCGCCCTGCTTACACGATGGGCGGTCAGGGTGGCGGTTTCTGCTACAATGTAGAAGAGCTTCGCACGATTGTTTCTAACGGTCTTGATCTTTCTATTACTCACCAGTGTCTTATTGAGCAGTCAATTTTGGGCTGGGAAGAGCTTGAGGTTGAAGTTGTCCGTGATGCAAAGAACCAGATGATTGCCATCTGTTTTATAGAAAACATTGATGCGGTTGGCGTTCACACGGGAGATTCTTTCTGTTCAGCTCCATTTATGACGATTGACAAGGAGCTTGAGGAGCGCCTTAAGACAATGGCCTTTAAGATTGTTGAATCTATTGGCGTTATTGGCGGTACAAACGTTCAGTTTGCCCACAATCCAAAGACTGGCGAAGTTGTTATTATTGAAATTAACCCGAGGACTTCCCGCTCTTCTGCCCTTGCTTCTAAGGCTACGGGTTTCCCGATTGCCTTGATTTCTGCAAAGCTTGCTTCCGGCATGACTCTGGACGAGATTCCGTATTGGCGCGACGGCACTTTGGAAAAATATACTCCGGGTGGAGCTCCGGACGGGGACTATGTTGTTCTTAAGTTTGCACGCTGGGCATTTGAAAAGTTCCGCGGTGTTGAAGATTCGCTTGGCACTTCCATGAAGGCTGTTGGCGAGGTTATGTCCATTGGTAAGACCTTTAAGGAAACCTTCCAGAAGGCCATACGCGGTTTGGAGAACGGACGCAGCGGTTTGGGCTTTGCAAAGGACTTTAACAGGAAGAGTGCTGATGAGCTTTGTGAGATGCTTAAGACTGCCTCTAGCGAAAGGTACTTCCAGCTTTACGAGGCAATCCGCAAGGGCGTTTCTTTGGACAAGCTGCATGAGATTACCTATGTTAAGAAGTACTTCCTTGAACAGATGAAGGAACTTGTTGATTTGGAAGAGGAAATGCTAAAGAATCCTGGTCGCGTTCCGGAAGACAAGCTTCTTATTCAGGCTAAGAAAGACGGCTTTAGCGACAAGTACTTGTCAAAGATTCTTAAGGTTAGCGAAAAGGCTATCCGCGATCGCAGGAAGGAACTTGGTGTGCACGAGGCTTGGCTTGCAGTTCCTGTTAGCGGCGTTAAGAATGCAAACTACTACTATTCAACATACAATGCCCCGGATAAGAGCGTTGCTTCTGACAACAAGAAGAAGATAATGATTCTTGGCGGCGGCCCGAACAGAATTGGCCAGGGTATTGAGTTTGACTACTGCTGCTGTCATGCGGCCATGCAGCTTAAGGAAATGGGCTACGAGACAATCATCGTAAACTGCAACCCGGAGACTGTTTCTACTGACTATGATACTTCAGACAAGCTTTACTTTGAGCCTGTTACAACAGAAGACGTTCTTCAGATTTACGAGAAGGAAAAGCCATTTGGTGTTATCGTTCAGTTTGGCGGACAGACGCCGCTTAACATTGCACGCGAGCTTCAGGAAAACGGCGTGAACATTTTGGGTACTTCAATTGATTCCATCGACATTGCAGAAGACCGTGACCTCTTCCGCCACATGATGGAAAAGCTTGAAATCCCGATGCCGGAAAGCGGAATGGCGATTGACTTTAATGAGGCCAAGGCTTGCGCAGACAAGATAGGCTACCCGATTATGATCCGTCCTTCATTCGTTCTTGGTGGACGCGGTATGGAAGTAATTTATGACGAAGCTACTTTGAAGGAATATGTTGAAAAGGCTGTTGGCGTAACTCCAGACCGCCCGCTTTTGATTGACCGCTTCTTGAAGAATGCACTTGAATGTGAGGCTGACGCTCTTGCTGATTCAACGCATGTTTACATTCCTGCCGTTATGGAGCACGTTGAGCTTGCAGGTATTCACTCTGGTGACTCTGCCTGTGTAATTCCTCCGGTTAGCATTCCCCAGAACAATCTGGACACTATTAAGGAATACACAAAGAAGATTGCAGAAAACCTTCATGTTTGCGGCCTGATGAACATGCAGTATGCTATTGAAGACGGAAAGGTTTATGTGATTGAGGCAAACCCCCGCGCTTCACGTACGGTTCCGCTTGTTAGCAAAGTTTGCGACACACAGATGGCACGCCTTGCAACACGCATGATGCTTGGCGAGTCTCTTGAATCCCTGGGGCTTAAGGACAAGGTGATTCCATACCACGGAGCAAAAGAGGCTGTGTTGCCTTGGAACCGCTTTCCTGGAGTTGACCCGATTCTTGGACCTGAGATGCGCTCAACTGGTGAGGTTCTTGGTCTTGCAGAAAACTTCCCGCTTGCATTCTATAAGGCAGAAGAGGCTGCTGGTTCTGAACTTCCGCACGCACCGGCTGCATGGGAGAACAAGAAGGTTCTTATAAGCCTTAGCAACAAGGAGAGCCTTAAGGAGCAGGTTCTTACCATTGGAAAGACCCTTAAGGACTTGGGCTTTACCCTTATTGCTACGGAAGGAACTGCCGACTTCTACAATGCCAACGGAATTAAGTGCGGCATTGTAAACAAGATTGGCGGTGGCCGTCCGGACGTAATCGATATGGTAATGAACAAGGAAGTTTGCCTTGTAATCAACACTCCACGTGCTCAGAGGAACTATGCAGAGGACCGCAAGACTATCCGCAAGGCATGTCTTAAGTACAAGGTTCCCTACATTACGACTCTTGCAGGTGCGCTTGCTGCCGTTAAGGGTATTGAGGCTGTTAAGAATGGTAATGGCGGTGAAGGCGGAGTTAGGTCTTTGCAGGAATACCATTCACTGATTAGGTAAAATAGACCCTGAATCAAGTTTAGGGTGACGTAAGGTGCGCCTTTTTGACATAGGGATGCCAGTTCTGACTTTTGTTGGGACTGGCATTTTTTATTATGCAAAGCAAGTGGAAATCGGGTTTGGGCGCAACGGGAAGCGAAATATGTCTGAAAATCCATTTGCGCGGAACGAGCGAAGCGAGTGAAAGTCCTATTACCGCGCACCATGGATTTTCAGACATATTTCGCTGGTAGTGGAGCCCAAACCTGATTTCCTTGTGGTGCTATTGACAGTGATGGCGCAACAATGTAAAGTAAGTTAACAAAACATTCTAGGAGACACACTGCCGATGATACTGTAATTCTGATTTTCCACAAGCAAAAAATTTTGGAAGTCAGTTGCAGTATATTTTTTTCTTTGCCCAAGTCTGGGCTTTGTGTCGGCAAGACAGCTGCAACGGCTTCTTTTTACGGAGGCCAAAGTGTCAATTCAAATAACAAAACTAAATTTTTCTTATCCTTCTTCAAGCGGAAATTTATTCGAGGATTTTTCTTTGCAGATTGGAGACGGCTGGACTTGTATTGCGGGTAGCAACGGATGCGGGAAAAGCACTCTCCTAAAACTGATTGCGGGGCTTATTAAGGCTGACGGAGGAAAAATTTCTTTTGAAGGAAATGCGGTTTACTGCCCCCAGGAGACTCAGGAGCTGCCGGATAATCTTTATACAGCTTTTTGGTCGGATGAAAATGATGTGAGGAAGTTTTTTTCCAGGCTTTGCGTTACGGAAGAAATGCTTGAAAGGTACGAGACCCTTTCCGGCGGAGAGAAAAAACGCATACAGATAGCCTGTGCCTTGGCAGAGCGGCCGGATGTTTTGCTTCTTGATGAGCCAACAAACCATCTTGATTCAGGGACGGCTGGGCTGATTGCCTCTTCTCTTTTGGATTTTGGCGGATGCGGTATTATGGTTAGCCACGACAGGAACTTTGCGGATTTGCTTTGCAGCCGCACCATTTGTCTTTTTAACGAGGCAAATTCTTTTGCGGGAGGAAGGGACTGCCTTGCATACGAATCTTATGCCTGCGGACTTTCCAAGGCGTTGGAGCTGAAAAGTGAGAATGCAGAAAAGACGCGCGGTGACTGGGAAAGGCTTAATGCAAAGGCTGGGGCGGAAAGACAGAGGAGTGCAAGGCTTGAGGCGGAAAACCAGAAGTCTAAGGCTAGGCTTTCCAAAAAATCTTTTGATTCGCATGACCATGACACCCAGGCTAAGATTGATGTAGCAAGGATTTTGGGCAAGGACAGGAGCACAGGGGATGCAAAGGCCCGTCTTGAAACTCAGATAAGGCAGACGGAAGCTGAGCGTGACGGAATAAAAAAGTCGCTTAGGAGAAAAGAGGGATTTTCCCTTTTGGGGACAGATTTTTCAAAGGCAATATGTGTGGAAGAGTGTGTGCTTTCTGCTGGGGACTACAAGCTAAAAATACCCTTTATGGAAATTAAGCGGGGAATGAAAATTGCGCTTACCGGTCCCAACGGGGCGGGAAAGACGCTTTTTGTTTGCCACCTGATTTCGCTTTTGGAAAGTTCTGGCAGGAAGGATGAAGTGCTTTATTTGCCGCAGGAAATTTCTGACGGTGAAGCGGAGGCAGTTCTTGCGGATTTTTATGGGCTGGATGAAGATGAAAGGGGAGAGGTTCTTTCCACTTTGTACAGGCTGGGAAGTGAACCAGAGAGGCTTACCCTTTTGCCTTCCGAATGCAGCTTGAGTCCCGGTGAACTTAGGAAGCTGATGATTGCACTTGCTGTTCAAAAGCCGCTTTCGCTTTTGATTTTGGACGAGCCGACAAACCACATGGACATTACAAGCATTCTTGCGCTTGAAAATGCACTTGCTTCTTTGGACTGCGCAATGATTGTGGTAAGCCACGACAAGGCTTTTCTTGGCAAAGTGACAAATGCAAATCTTCTTGCTGAACGGAAGGGGAAGCTTGGCGAGATAAAAAGATAAGTCCACACCGGAGTTCTTTTTGAAAAAACTATGGATGTGGGCTATACCCTTTTCTTACTGTATCTGTATTATAAGGTCGTTGTGGCTTTTGGAAAGGGAATAGGTGAATTCCTTTTGGGATGCCGGAAGGATTTTTATGTAGCCGTAGGAGCTTAGCTTGCTTCCGCTGTAGGATTCGTCGGATGAGTCTGTGTCGAAACCGTCCTTTAGCGCGAGGCAGGTTAGAAGCTCGTAGCGGCCGTTTTCTTCTTTGCAGCCGTAGATGAAGAATGAGCAGGGGTCATCAAAGTTCGCGCGGCTTTCTATTTTTATGTTGTCTTTGAATTTTCCCTTTACTTTGGAAATGTCAAAGGATGGGGCAGCATTTACGCGCTCTTCTGATACTGACGATTTGTCCATGAAATATATGTAGAGGTCATCGTGTCTTTTGGAAGTTACGTAATTGAATTCTTTGTCTGCGTTTGTTGTTACCGCAAGATACTGGAAGGATTTTATCTTTTTAATGCGCTTTAGGGAGTCGCTGTCGCCAGTTTGGCGGAGAAAGCCTGTTGCAACTTTTTCCCACTGGTCGTTTTTGTAGCCGTAGACGGTTACTTCAAAATTCTTTGCTGACGAAAGGTTTTTGGTCTTTATGGAATCCTTGGCTTTTCCTGCGATGGCGTTTGCGTCAAAGACATAGGCCTTGCCTTCTTTGAATTCAGGAAGTGTTTGGGCATGAAGTGGGGTTGCGGGAACTAGGGCGGTAAGGAGCAGGGCTGTTAAGAAAGTTGATGTGAATAAAAATTTTTTCATCTTTTCCTCCATGGGGTTAGGATAGCATTATGTGGTGCAGTTTTCAAGATGATTGCAGGGGCGTTGTAGAAGGTAAGTGCAAATCTAAATGAAACTTAGCAAGCAATAATCTAACTGCGGAAGCACTTCCATTCCCGGCTGAAACCGCGTCAAAAAAGCAAGGGTTGTTTACAACCCCAAGCGCAGATACAAGGTATCTGACTCGCTTCGCGGCTTGAAGCTACGCTGCCGGGTTCGCTCCGCGCAAATGCTTTTTTGCCACGTTTTCAGCCTACATTCCAGTGCTTCCGCACATTGTTTTGCTACATTGTATTCCATGTTCATTGCACTTACCTTTTGCAAATGTGTGCTAGGAGCAGCCTACGCCGCCATGGAGCCCCGGGTTGCTTGCAACCCTTTAGTACCGCGTAAGCGGAAAGAGGTGCGTCTTAAGGAATAAGAGTTATAGACCCTGAAACAAGTTCAGGGTGACAGTGCAAGTTCAGGGTGACGGTGCAAGTTCAGGGTGACGGTGCAAGTTCAAGGGGGGCATTGAAATATTTGCCATACTGCGGAATTCGTGGTACAATAAGTTTTAGTGACAAAAAGGAGCGGACATGAGCAACAAAAAAATCCTCAAGGCCGAGGATTTGGACGGATATCTTACGGCAGAGGACAATGCGGACTTAAAGCGTCTTGACGAAATGTTCAAGGAAACCATGAAGTTCTTTGAGCCTGTGAACAAGGAAAAAATTATTGAAGGCTTTGACAAGATGGGGCACGAGATGCATTCGATTTGTGCAAAGCACCCCAGAATCAAGGTGTATTCTTTTGAGACCGACACGCAGGCCCAGGCAGAGGCAAGCCGGGTTATTTCCAAGCTGCGCAGCGAGGACACTGATCACCAGGAATTCATGTACTACAGCCAGCGGGCATACGAAATGCTCTTCCGCATGGCATACGTAAATCAGAAGACAGACAAGACCGGGCATATAATAGTAAAGACTCCGGTTAATTTTCCGGTTCAGAACTATGCGGTTCACAAGATTCCCAACGTGGACCATAAGATTTGCAATACGGTTATGTGCGTAATGCTTAGGGGTGCTCTTCTTCCCAGCATGATTGTTTCCAAGGAGATTGAGGAATTTTCTTCTGCTTCTTATATTACGCCTTTTGCTCTTTTTAAGATTAGCAGGAATGACACTAAGAGCGAAAGCGACATGGAATACATTCTTGACCTGGACAAGTCTTTCTTTAAGCCTGAGCAGCTTGACGGCAAGGATTTGATTTTTGCAGATCCAATGAATGCTACGGGCGGTTCTCTTTTTACAGTTGTAAAATACCTTCAGGAGCTTGGGGTAAAGCCTGCTTCCGTTGCATTCTTTAATACGATTTCTACTCTGAAGGGCTCTATCCGGGTTACGCGTGCGCTGGAAAACCTTACCTGCTATACGCTTTGGATGGATCCTGTGATGAACGAAAAGGCCTACATAATGCCGGGGCTTGGCGATGCGGGTGACCGTCTTAACGGATGCGACGAAAAAGATCATCCGCGCAACATCATTCAGCTTTTGGCTGACTACGGGCACAATATTTCAAGCCTTTACCGCAGCCAGATGTTTGAGATAGAAAAAACAGTATTGGGATAGGAGAAATAAGATGGAATTGGTTTACGGAATTAAGGATAAGCCTTCTTTGGGAAAGGTCTTTTTGTTTGCAGTGCAGCAGCTTCTTGCAATTATGGCGGCAACCATAGCCGTTCCTGCAATTGTTGGAAACGGTCTTTCTGCTTCGGCGGCCCTTTTTGGCGCTGGTGTTGGTACGATTGTCTACCTGCTTTTTACAAAGAGTTCCAGCCCTGTATTTTTGGGAAGCTCTTTTGCTTTTATTGGCTCTATGTTTTCTGCTTTTGGCGGAGCGGTTTCTGTTGCGGCCGGCTACTGGGGTCTTATAATTGGTGCTTTTATGGCTGGTGCGGTTTACGTGATTATTGCGCTGGTTGTTAAATTCTGCGGGGTGAACTGGATTGACCGCCTTATGCCTCCGGTAATCATTGGCCCTACTGTTGCAATCATTGGTCTTTCGCTTTCCGGAAATGCCGTTGGCGATTTGATGAAGTCTAGCGTTGAGGGTGGAAGCACTTATGTTGCCCTTGTGTGCGGTCTTTTTACCCTTGCCGTTACAATGCTCTGTTCAACTTACGGAACCAGGGTTGGTAGGCTTATTCCTTTTATTCAGGGAATGCTTGCGGGGTACATGCTTGCTTCTTTCTTTGCCCTGATTGGACACCTTACCGGAAACCAGTCTCTTGTTGTTGTAAATTATTCTGCCCTGACCAGTATTGACTTTTCAAAATTCTCCGGCTACTTCTCGCTGCCAAAATTTACGGCTGTGCTTGGCGGTAGTGCGGGCTTAAAGGCTATAACCCCTTCTTACCTGCTTACGGTTTTTGCGGCTTATGTTCCTGTTGCATTCGTTGTGTTTGCGGAGCATCTTGCTGACCATAAGAACCTTTCTACTATTGTTGGCGTGAACCTTCTTGAAAAGCCCGGCCTTACAAGGACGCTTTTGGGCGATGGAGTTGGAACTTTTGTTTCTTCCATTTTTGGCGGTTGTCCGAATACTACTTACGGTGAATCTATTGGCTGCGTTGCAATTACAAAGAACGCTTCTACGATTACAATTTGGGGATGTTCATTCTTGTGCATCCTGTTCAGCTTGATTACTCCTCTTGTGGCATTCCTTGAAACTATTCCGAGCTGTGTTATGGGCGGCGTGTGCGTTGCGCTTTACGGATTTATTGCAGTTTCTGGATTTAAGATGTTCCAGTCTGTTGACTTGAACAAGAACCGGAACCTCTATGTTGCCAGCGTGATTTTTATTACCGGTGTTGGCGGAATGGTTGTAAAGTTTGGTGCAGTTGAAATCCGCACCGTAGCTTGTGCTTTGATTCTTGGAATCTTGACCAACCTTATGCTCTCCGGAAAAAGCGTGGATGAATAAAGACTTGCCGCGAAAATAGCCCAGTTCTGAAACTGACCTTTTAGGACTGGGCTAATCAATTGTGGCGGATCTTGGAATGAAAGATGACAAAATAGAAAGATGAAAAAATATATAGCACAAGTTTTATTTCCTTACCTTGCAATAATAGATATACATATTTGGTTGGATACAGCATCGGAGCGTCCAAAATTTTTTAGTTTTTTACTTTTAGCAGTAAATCTGATTGAATTATTTTTTGTTGCGAAAAGCTTAATAAGCACATGGAAAATGTCTTTTGGCAATAACAGCACGTCAGAGTGCATGAAAAATATAGTCTATGTGAAACTCCTTCATATACCGGCTTATGTTTACATTTTTGCATTTGGCTCTTCAATGTTATTTATTCCTTTGGGTTTTATTATTACCATATTCTGTTTTTTTGTAGATTCTTGGACTATATTTATTACAGGGCTGTCAATGACATTTGCGTTGGTGGCAAAATATAAGCAAAAAGAAGTTTCTGGGAAATTTGCTCTTGTGCATAGTGTTCTGGCATTTGTTTTTTGTTTGGACATAATTGACGGACTGTATCTGAGATTTAAAATTTTGAAGAAGAGATAGATGTTGCTTTGACTTTTATCTGTTTTAGCAAAAAAACACGGTCGGGATTGGAGGGGCGCGTAGCGTTGCGGAACGAAGTGGAGCAATGGAGGGGTTGGGCCCCCGGAACCCCGGAAAGCCCTTTGCGGAAAAAAGTGCCGCAAGAAGAAGATTTAGAACTTGAATCCCTTGGGCAGCATGCCTTTGAGCTTGTTCAAGTCCATGCCTTTTAGGGCATCCATGCTTGGCATTCCGCCCATACCTCCGGAACCCATTGCGGCTCCCATCTGCTGCATCATCTTTGCCTGTGCTCCGCGGCCGCGTGCCAGCTTTTTCATGGTGAGCTTGGTTTTTTCAAACTGCTTTATGAGCTTGTTGACTTCTTGGACGGAAGTGCCGCTGCCTTTTGCAATGCGCTTGCGTCTTGCAGGTCCAATTATAAGGTGGTTTGCCCTTTCCTTTTTTGTCATGCTCTGGATGATGGCTTCCTGGTGCTTTATGTCTGCCTTGCTGAGCTGCTCGTCGCTTATCTGGCCGCCAATGCCGGGCATCATGTCTAGAATCTGCCTCATGTTTCCAAGTTTTTTTACCGACTGCAGCTGGTCCAGCATGTCCTGAAGCGTGAACTCGTTGCGCATCATCTTTTTTTGCATTTTGAGCGCTTCTTCTGCGTCGATTGTTTCCTGGGCTTTTTCTACGAGAGATACAACGTCTCCCATGCCAAGGATGCGGCTTGCTATGCGGTCCGGGTGGAACTGCTCGAAGTCTTCGGTTTTTTCGCCTGTACCGATGAAGAGGATTGGCTTGTCGGTAATGCTTTTGAGGGAGAGGGCTGCACCACCGCGGGCGTCTGAGTCGAACTTGGTTAGGATTACGCCTGTAAGCCCAAGCTGCTCGTCGAAGCTTTTTGCAATGTCTACCGCGTTCTGTCCGGTCATGCTGTCTGCTACGAGGACTGTTTCCTGTGGGTCGCAGGCTTTTTTAATGGCAACGAGTTCTGCCATCATGTCTGTGTCTATCTGCAAGCGGCCGGCTGTATCCAAGATGATTGTGTCCAAGCCGTTTTTCTTTGCGTAGGTGATTGCGTTCTTTGCAACTTTAACTGCGTCTTTTGCTCCATCTTCTTTGTAGACAGGTACGTCGATTTTTTCGCCCAATACGCAGAGCTGTTCTATAGCGGCTGGACGGATAAGGTCACAGGCGGCAAGGAGTGGGCGGCGGCCGTCTTTTTTTAGCTTTGCGGCAAGCTTGTGGGCAGCTGTTGTTTTACCTGCACCCTGGAGACCTAGAAGCAGGATTACGGACTGGGTGTCTGGGCCTTTTAGGGCAAGGTCTGTTTTTTTGTCGCCCAGCATGGCAACGATTTTGTCGTGGATGATTTTTACGAACTGCTGGCCGGGGTCAACTGCTTTTAGGACTTTTTCTCCCTTTGCTTCTTCGATTGTGCTGTTTACAAAGCGGCGGACAACGCGGAGGTTTACGTCTGCCTCCAGAAGTGCCATCTTAATTTGCTCGACGGTTTCTTCTATATTTTTTTCTGTGATTTTTGATTTTCCGCTTAAGGTGCGGATGATGCCGCTGAAAGTTCCGGTTAATTTTTCTAACATCTAATTTCTCCTGAAATGATTACTGCTGAAATTATTCAATAATAGCATGTCTGGGGAAATTACTCAATAAAGCAGACAGGAAATCAATTTTAAAGGGGGTTCCCTTTAACCCCAACTTAAGGGGAGGAAAAAAAAACTACTCCGAAGCGAGGGTTTTCCCTCCCCTTAGACCCCTCCCTTTCCCGGCACGGCTTAGGGGCCATATCGCTCAACGTTTCGCGATATGCCTAAGAACCCCTCTTTTTAACAAATGCTTTTTTACATGCACGGTGTCACGCAGTTGCTGCTGTTGTGTGCCTGCATTCCAGTGCTTTCTTGATACTTTCTTATATAACAATTCTTGAAAATATGCACTTGGCTTTTACATTTTTATCTTGGAAAGATGGGCTTGCTTTTTTTCTGCGTCCCATTTCCAAAGATTTTTTTCTTTTGAGCATGCATATAAATTGCAGAGAAAAATATTGGAAATGAGACTGGTGAATTTATTTTTTTGTTTGCTTTTTTTTAGAATTTCCTTTTTTGGAATTCTGGGATTTTTTTTCTGCTTTTTTTGATTCGGCCTTTTGTTTTTCCTTTAGTTCATCGCTTTCTGAATACTTGCCTTCGCCAATGCTGTCTATGCACCAAGAAGAGCCTTCTGCTTCTGCCTGCTGGGACCAGAGCGTGTAGTAGATTGTTTTGCCGTTTATAAGCTCTACGGAATAGGAACCGTCGTCCAGCTGCTGGGGCTTTACAATCTTGCAGTTCTTTGCAAAGTCGTCTTTTGTAAGAGTGTTCTTTATGTCTACCGCAAGGGCAGCGTAAAAACCTGAAAGTGGGTATTCTGCAAATGAGGCTGATGTGTAGGCGTAGTCTGCGGTGCTTGAATTGCGCATTACGTAGGCAAAAGTTTCGGCACCGGATTTGCCCACGTATTTTTTGGAAAGGAATTTTTCTATTTTGCTGCAGGAAACTTCATCTTCTTTGAGTTCCTTTGTAAAGGCAGAAATTCTCTTGTCCAGGCTTTGGGGAGCGGGTGCTGACGTTGCTTTTTCTATGAATTTTTTGAGGCTTGAAACAGGCATGGAAATGTTTGTTGACTGCCTAAAGCTTACCTTCCATGTGTTTACGCCTACAACTTCGTAGGAACCGCTGGCATTTTTGCGGAGAAGGGGACCGCCGGAATTGCCTGAATCTACCGGGGCTGAATGCTGGATTAAAGTTGAAACTTCCGGGTCTACAAGGGCCTTTATGCGGGTGGTTGCATTTGTTACCGTGCCTTTGCCAAGCTGCCATGACGGTTCTGCACCAAGACCTGGGAATCCTGCGCTCCATACTTCCTCACCGTCGCTTACTGCGCGGGAAGAGACAGTCATTCCGCTTGCAAAGGGATTTTCTCCCTTGGGGAATGAAAGAAGTGCCAAGTCCAAGTCGCGGTCGGAGGCAAGGACCTTTAGGTTGTTATATGTTTTGTAGGAACCGTCTTCCTGCTCAAACTGGACGCTTGCCTTTTCGCAGGAAGAGACAACGTGGCGGTTTGTTACGATGTAGTTAGTGCCGTCCGGGGCAACATAGACAAAGCCTGAACCAAAGGTGTTGCCGTCTATTTTTTCCATGAACTTTGATTCTTTTGAAAAGCCCTGCTGCCTTAGGTATTCGGCATTCTTTTTTATCCATTTTTTTGAGCTGTCGGAAAACTGTTCGCGGACAACGCAAACTTTTTCCTTAAGGTTTTCCGCAAAGGAAAGGGTGCCTGCTGCTATGCTAAGCGTAAATGCAAATGTGAGTAACTTTTTCATTCACTTCCTCCATATATTTTTTTTACTAGTACAAAGAATATTGTACAGACCCTGAATCCACATTTGTAGCAAGTGCGTGCAAATATGGCCTAGCAGTTCAGGGTGACAGGTTTTGTTATTCGTTGTACTAGGTTCGGTTTTGGGTTTAGCAGATTATCGGGTCAAGCCCGATAATGACATGCTCGGTTAGTCCGATAATGACACGTTCGGTCTAGCCTGCTACTTTTCTTTTTTTGTGTTTTCTTCGAATGGAACAATCTGGGCGCGTACCAGCTGCTTTTTTGTGCCGTACTTTTTTGCAAACCATTCTTTTGCCTGGTCGTATTCATCTACAAGTTCTATCTTGGAGATGTCTAGGGTTGCCGGGTCTATGGTGATTATCCATGAGCCTGCGTAGGCATATTTTGTACCCTTGGGGACTATGCAGCGGGCAAGACTTGGTATGTAGTAGAATGCTTCCGGTGCTTCGGTTGGATAATAGTAGCAGGTTGGGGTTGTTGTGTATTCAATGGAATCTTCTACTTCGCATTCGCGTTCCTGTATAAAAAAAGTGCCAGGTTCAAATGCACCAAAAAATTCTTTTGTGGTTTTGTAGCTTTCGGTCATTCTTGGTTTTACGTCGTTTTCTACCTTAAACGTCTTTTTTAGGAATTTCCATCCGCCGGGGGCATTGATTGTAATCTTGACTACGGCATCAACGTCTTTTGCGCTTGCGGCAAGGGCTGCCATGCAGAGTGATAGCGCCAGCAAAAACTTTTTCATATTCCTCTTCTCCTATTAGTTGCTGTTCTTTAGCTGCTTTTGCAAATCTTCTACTTTTTCAAGTTCTTTTTTTAAGAGGGGCTCCCATTTTGTTCCGGTAAATTCGATGAGCATTGAATTTACTGCTTTTTTGCGGGCCTTTAGTTCCATCTTTTTTATGGTCTTCTCTTTTTCTTCCGGGCTGTCGTTTTTGTACCATCCGTTATTATCAAGATAGTGAACGTCAACTTTTTTGCCGCTGCAAGTTTTATATCCTATATAGACAATTCTGTTTTTTGCTTTTGGCAGGACAAAGTCAAAGTCATTTGGGATGGCAAGGCCGTATTGCCCAACATAAATGGTGTCGTTTAGTTTGAGACTGGAGAAGGTGCATTTGTATGTGCCGCCGCTTATGGCTTCTCCGCAATAATGTGAACCCCAGCTACATTTGAAATATGAAGGGGCAAGGCTTGTGTCTTTTTGAATAAAATATAGGTCTTCAATAGCTCCGGTTGTGCATCCGTAAAAGAGGACTGTGTCCGGTTTTTTGGCTTTTGGTCTTGCGGTCGATTTTGATTTTGTTTTTTTTACGGCTTGTGCGGAAAGGCAGGCGCTTGCTGCCATGGTAAGCGCAAGTGCGAACGCAAGTAACTTTTTCATTTTGCTTTCTCCGAATACTTTTTAAAAATACTCTGTAAATGTACCTACCCCCATCATCTTTGTCAAGGGGGGGCTTTCAAGGGAGGGCCCTTGGACCCCGGGTCTTGGAGGGGGAAAACCAGCTCGGAGTCCGAAGCCCGCAGTTTTTCCCCCTCCAAACCTCCCCCTTTCCTTGGGCACGGCTTAGGGGCTAGCCCCTAAGAACCCCAATTTTTGACAGATGATTTTTTTGTAAAACTTCTTTTTTGATTACGGACAAATAATTTTTTTGGGATGTTCCCTTCGACGGGCCGCTTGACGCTGCGCTGCGAGTGCAGGGAACGTGTTTCTTTTGCTAAGCGATATTGAGGCAGGGAGGGATTTTTTCTTTCTTGCCAAACCGTATTGAACCAGGGATGGATTTTTGTTTTTTGGGGGGAGAAGATTAAGCTTAGCCCCGATTGGAAGGGCGCGTGTTAAAAAATTGCATCCGTGCAATTTTTTAACCATGAGTTTTCCCATTGGAAAACTCACTTGCTGTTAAAATAACAAAATAACTCGCCCTCCTTGGCGCTATTTGTTTGCGATAGGGTAAAATTGCATGGGCTGGCTGCCGGGTAGCGGCAGACACAGTTTAAATATTCAGTATGCTCCGGGGAATTTTTAAGGGACTAACGGAGGCCTACCAGTTCTTCCAGGCATTCCTGGGCTGTTGCTTCTTTGTTTAGTACGCGGAAGAGAGCGTCGCAGATGGGTAGCTTAAGATTGTGCTGCTCTGCTATTTGGTGGACGTATTTGCAGGCGATTGCTCCTTCTGGCAGGTAGCCGACTTTTTTTACGTTTGCAATTAGGTCGTCCAGGTTTGCAAAGCGGTCTAGCATGTCCGTCTGGATTATGTCTTGTCCGAACTTTCTGTTGCGGCCGTATTTTGATTTGCAGGTTACGTCCAAGTCTCCGACTCCGCTTATGGATGTGAAGGTTTGCGGATGGGTTGCGCCAAGTGCCACTCCGATTTTTTGGATTTCGTTGAGGCCGGCGGCCATGAGTAGGCTTTCTGTGTTGTCTCCGAAGATGGAGCTTGTCTGGGAGAGGGCATCTAGGCTTCCGTAGACTACGGCAACTACGTTTTTTACGGCTGCACAGACTTGTACGCCGATTGTGTCGAATGATGCGTAGGCCAAGAGTCCCTTGCTTGCGCGCAAAAGGTCTCTTACGCGGATTGCGTTGCGGTGGTGGTTACTGGCTGTGATAAGGCCTGTGATTTTTCCCATGGCTACTTCTTCTGCGTGGGAGGGGCCTGCTATGTAGACTGTGGCATCTTTGTAGCAGTCCGGCAAGGCTTCTTCCATTGTTTCCAGTACGAATTTTGGGCCGCTCTGGGACGGGACGAAGCCCTTGGTAAGGGCGCAGATTATGCTTTTGCCGCTTTTTATGCTTGGCAAGTCTGAAAATTTTGCGATTGTGGGGGCAAGGTAGAGGGAAGGGCTACCCATTATGATAAAGTCTTTGTTGTCTGCAACTTTGCGGATGTCTGACGAGGCCTTTAAGGATGGCTCTAGTGCGTATCCCGGCAGGTAGCGTTTGTTTTCGTGTTCATTATTAATAGAAGAAACTACGTCTTCTTCCATTGCCCATACTTCTACGCTATGTCCACCGCGTGCCAAGGAACAAGCCAATGCTGTGCCCCATGCGCCGGCACCTATAACTCCAACAGTTTTGACGTCCATAAAAACCTTCTTAAGAAGAAAATCTGTATTATTATAGCATATATGGTGATAAAAATAAAGGTGTCAATATTGGGGAATGTATAAGGCAAATGCAAATGTCAACACGAAAGCACTTCCATTCTCGGCAGGAACCGCGTCAAAAAAGCCGAGCGCGGATACAAGGTATCTGACTCCCTTCGGGGCTTGAAGCTACGCTGCCGGGTTCGCTCCGCGCAAATGCTTTTTTGCCACGGTTCCCGCCTACATTCCAGTGCTTTCTTAACATGATTTTTTCATTACAATTCAGGAGATATGCCTTGCTTTTTTTCTGCGTTACGAACTGATTTTCTGTTATTTTTGGGGGAAGAAGGGGGACTGTGCCCAGACAGGATGTACTGGACACAGTTTTAATATAGAGGCGGCGCCAGATTAGAAGGCGGGGGGGATGAAGTCTATGGCGCAGGTTTCTGGGTAGCCGAACATTAGGTTCATGTTTTGGACGGCCTGGCCGGATGCGCCTTTTACCATGTTGTCAAGGACGCTTACTACTTCCAGCATTTTGCCGCCGTTGACTACGTAAACCTGGAGGTCGCAGTAGTTTGAGTAGCGGATTGTTCTGGTTGTGGGGGCAACTCCGGCTGGGAGTACGCGGACAAATGGTTCGTTTTTGTAGGCTTCTGTGTAGATTGCACGGATTGCGCTTGCCATGTCGCCTTCAAATTCTTTGTCTGCCTTTTGCTTTAGGGAAGTGGAGGCCTCGTCTGTGAGCGGGGCATAGATTGTGCTTAGGATTCCGCGGTTCTGGGGCAGAAGGTGGGGGGTAAAGATGACGTTTGTCTTTTTGCCGGCAAGGGTTGTCATGTTGCGCTCAATTTCGCTCTGGTGGCGGTGGGCTCCAATTTTGTAGGCGCTAAAGCTTTCGCCACATTCGCAGAACTGGTTTGCCATTGATGGGTTGCGGCCGCTTCCTGTAACGCCGCTTTTTGAGTCAACGATGATGCAGTCTGTATTTACAAGGCCTGCCTTTAGCATTGGAAGCAGTCCCAGGGTTGCGCTTGTAACGTAGCAGCCGGGGTTTCCGATTATGGAGGCTTTCTTGATTTGCTCGCGGTTCATTTCCGGTGAGCCGTAGACGCTTACTTCGTGGGTTTTGGGGAAGCGGTATTCCTTTTTGTACCATGTCTTGAAGGTTTCTTCGTCCATGCCGTAGCGGAAGTCTGCGCTAAGGTCTATGAGCTTTTTGCCGTGTGAAAGGCAGTAGTCTGCATATTCTTCTGCAATGCCGTGGGGGAGTGCGGTAAAGATTATGTCGCTTTTTTCTTTTACTTCGTCTGCTGTTAAGAGCTTTCCGTCGCACTTGCCGTCCATCTGGCCTATAAGGTTCTGGTAAACGCCGTCTATCTGCTGACCTTCGAAGCTTACGCTTGAGCAGAATATCTTTTCTACTCCCGGGTGGCGGAGCAAGATTCTGAAGAGTTCCACGCCTGCATATCCCGTTGAGCCGATAATTCCAACTTTAATCTTTTCCATAAAAACCTCTTTGCCTAATTATAGTTTCTATGCGGGTTTTGTGCAAGAATGGCAAAGACACGGAAGTCAGTTTTGTGTTCCGCTCCCAGTCAAATCCGTCTGAAAACCCGCGGTGTCGCGGAATAGGAAATTAAACTCGCTGCGCTCGTTCCGCTCCAATGCGGTTTTTCAGCCGGATTTGCCTTCCGCTGCACACAAAACTGACTTCCTGTTTTTTTTGCATAATAATTATTGAAAATATGCCCTTGCCTTCCGCCCTAAGAACCCGGATTTTTATTTTGACAAATGCTTTTTTGGGGGGGGTAGCTACGGCACTTCGACTGGGCTCAGTGGCCGTGGGCAACGGATTTTGGGGTAGACATGGGGCACTTTGACGGGACTCGGTGACCGTTCCGCTCCAATGCGTGTTTTCAGCCGGGAATGGAAGTGCTTACGCATTTAGATTCTTGCTTGCTAAGTTTTATTTAGATTTGCACTTACCTTCTACATACTTTTTTTCTGTGTTCCCTAAAGTTGGGAAAAATGATATAGTGGGGGAATGAAACAGTTAATTATTAAGAAGACAACATTTTTTTCCGCGGTACTTGCACTGGCTCTTTCGGGGGCTTTGTTTACTGCTTGCCAGACATCCAATCCTGAGGTTCCGGCTAATTTGACTGCGCGCGAGATAATTCAGAAGGCGCAGAATGCCTATAATGCAGGCAGGGAAAAGCAGGCTTTGTACTACTACGACACGCTTATTGCCCGCTACGGCATGAATACGGTTACTTATATAGAAGGAAAGTACGAGATTGCCCACATTTACGTAAAGGCTAAGAAGTGGGACAAGGCCCTTCCTGTGCTTAACGAGATAAGGAACCTCTACAATTCAAGTTTGCCGGGGTCATATCCGGGGGAATACCTGAAGATGGTTGAAAATGATCTTGCCAAGGTTCCAGAGAAGTATCTAAAGCAGTAATAGGGCTGGGGATATTTTAAATCATCCTACGCGGGATTGGAGTACCTTTAGTCCCGCGCAAGCGGGATGAGCGGCGGCTAGTCCGCGAAGTACGGAAAGCCCGTAAAAAATGGCCTCCTTGCCATTTTTTACTATCGTGTTTTCTTGAGAAAACACGCCCGTCTTTCCGCAAAGATAAGAGTGCCGTCCATGGCACTTACTGTTAAGCGCAGTAAAAAATGGTAAGGCCTCGAGTTAGCCAAGGAATGAATGGCGAAAGGAAAAGGCTACCGTCCAAATTCAAAAAATCACAATTTTCTCCAATGTTTTTAAACTAATTTTAACCTTGTTTTTTTTTAATACTGGTTGTATTATAAAAATAAGATATGAAGAAAGCCTTACTGCTTTTGCAATTTTTGATTCTTTTTATTTGTCAAATATCCGCAAAAACGCTGACCGTGAGGGTTGCTTATTATCCGGAAGAGGGTTTTCAGGAGTACGACTCGACGACAGGGCAGTATTCCGGCTATGGCTATGAAATTTTTCTTGTGATAAAGCAATATACGCGTTGGAAATTCAGTTTTATCCGCACTGAAAATTACCAGCGGGCTAGGCAGCTTGTCAGCGAAGGGCAGGCGGACTTGATTTGTGCAGTTCAAAGCGATGCGTCTGTCGATGACGGTTTTGTCTATACCAAGCGTCCTGTCCTTTCTTCCAGGATGATTCTTGTTGCAAACATGCAGAAGAGTTCCTATGCCTACGAAGATTTTGAAAGCTTTAACCGCATTAAGATTGGCATTTTTGCAGAGGAGAAGGAAAGGCCTTTTGTAGAGCGCGACTTGCGGGAGTATGCGGATTCTCACGGTTTTGTGCCGGAAATCATTCCCTATGCAAGGCTTGACAGCTGCGAGTCTGCCCTGGACTGGGGGCTAATAGATGCCATGTATGTTAACGACATACGAAAGTCCGGCTTTTACAAGATTGCGGACTGCCAGTACCGGGACATGCACATTGCGGTTTCTGAGCTTTCCCCGGACTGCAAGCAGATTGTTTCAGAGATAGATAAGGCCATAACTTCCATAAACCGTGACATGCCGGATTTTCTTTCGGACATGAAGCACCGCTATTACCCGGCGGACACCTACCGCGAATTTAGGCCAACGGAGAGCGAAAGGGAGTACATAAGGAACGCATCGCCCATCCGGGTTGCCTGCACCCTTACATGGTATCCGATAAGCTATTTTAAGGACGGGAAGTATTCGGGGCCTCTTGCCGACGTTTACGAAGCCCTTAGCAAAGTTACGGGTCTTAAATTTGAATACGTTCCCTACAAGTCTTACACTTCTGCCCTTTCCGGCATGGTTTACGGGGAGTCGCCTGTGCTTTGCGAGGCACCGCTTGATTTTTCATATGCCACCAAGTACAAGATGAACCTTACAAGCGGCCTTACGGACATTTCCCTGCTGCAGATTAGGGCCAAGAACAGGGTGCCGAGGAGTCCGCCTGTTGTTGCGGAACTTGCCTCAACCTATATTTCCGAGATTGAAAAGAAGATTTACGGTAAGGGCGCAACCTACAAGGGCTGCTCTTCCGCCAAGGAATGCATGGAGGCTGTGCTTTCCGGCGAGGCTGACTATACCCTGCTCAACAGCTACCAGGCGGCAGTCTACCAGACAAACGTGCGCTACATAGACATGCAGTATACGGTCATTCCCGAGTACCAGTACACCATTTGCGCCGGTATAAGCAGCCGTGCAGATTCAAGGCTTTTGCCCATAATGTCAAAGGGAATCAGGGCCCTGGGGCAGAACTACATAACAAGCATATTCCGCCAGAAGCTTAGCCAGGAGTCGGAGACGGACCTTGTCTCCTTCTTCTACAAGAACCCCATGCTGCTCATTGTCTTTATCACCCTGGTGATGCTGATAGTCCTAGGAATTCCTGCGGCGGCCATATATATCGTGCTGATGAGACGGAAGAATTTTGAGCTTATAAAGGCCAACAACGAAAAGATTGACTTTGTGAGCAAGATGAGCCACGACATACGCACTCCACTGAACGGAATACTTGGCATGGTCTACCTTTCCAAGAAGGAGACCAACCCGGAAAGGACGGACAGCTACCTTGGCAAGATAGAGCTTAGCGGAAACTACCTTCTTTCCATACTGAACGACATTCTTGACATAAACAAGCTGGGCAGTAAGAAGATTTCGCTTAATCCGGCGGCATATTCATTCGAGGAATTTTCGGATGAACTGCACGTTCTCTTTGACCCGCTTTGCCAGAACAAGGACATTTCATTCACCACGGAATTCCCTAAGCTTGAAAAGAGGATTTTCACGGACAAGATGCGCTTTATGCAGCTTTTTTCCAACCTGGTGTCCAATTCAATCAAGTATACGGACAGGGGCGGAAAGATTAGGGTCTTCTGCAAGAACTACACCCATGCGGACGATGCCTTTGTATCTGACATTGTGGTTGAGGACACTGGCATTGGCATGAGCAAGTCCTTCCAGCAGCACATGTTTGAGCCCTTTACCCAGGAGCGCAATACGGCGGCTTCCATGGGAACCGGGCTGGGCCTTGCAATAGTAAAGCAGATTGTTACCCTGATGGGCGGCTTTATCCGTGTGGAAAGCGAGCAGGGCAAGGGGACTTCCTTCTTTATAACGCTGGTGCTTCCCCTTGTGGAGAGACAGGATTCTTCCAGAGAAGGTGAAAGTGGTGAAGGTAAGAACAACTTTTCCCTTGAAGGGCGGCACATTCTTGTTTGCGAGGACGACACGATTAATGCGGAGATTACGGCGGAACTCATACGCAGGGGCGGAATGACTGCCGACATTGCAAGGAACGGTAGGGAAGGCGTGGAACTCTTTGCGGAAAGTACGGATGGCTACTACTCTGCAATCCTCATGGACATACGCATGCCGATTATGGACGGATGGGAGGCTACGAGCCAGATACGCGCTCTTGCAAGGGATGATGCTTCTTCCGTTCCTATAATAGCACTTTCTGCCGATGCCTTTGTTCAGGAGAGAATGTCAACAGGGAAGACAGGGCTTACCGGAAATTTGCCAAAGCCCATAAACCCACAGAAGCTTTACGATTCCCTTGCCGAATATATTGAAAACCGATAAGGTGGCTCTTGCTGAAAGCTAAGTTCAGCCGTTCTTCTGCATGTAGGAGATGAATTCGTTGAAGGGCAGGGGCTTTGAGTAGTAATAGCCCTGTATGTAGTTGCAGCCCAGCCTCCTTAACTCTTCCGCAGTTTCCTGATCCTCGCATCCCTCCGCAACTGTCTTCATGTCCAGAAGGCGCGCCATTTCCTGAATGCTGTAGAGAATGCGGTGGCCTTTGCGGTCATGAATGCCGTTTACAAGGCTTATGTCAAGTTTTAGGATGTCAAAGGACATTTTGTTCAGCACGCTAAGGGAAGAATATCCTGTGCCAAAGTCGTCCAGCTCAATTATGAAGCCTGCCGCATGTAGCTTTTCTATAATCGCCGTGATTTGCTCCGGGTTGTCGTGGTAGGCGGATTCTGTAAGCTCCAGGTGAAGAAGGTCGTGGGGTACGGAATATTCGTCCGCAAGATGTTCTATTACAAGGTCCAAATCCTTTATGTCAAAGTCGCCACGCGAGATGTTGATGGAAATTGGGACGACGGGGATTTTCTTTTTAAGGCATTCGCCTATTGTCCTGCAGACGCTTTCCCACACGTAATAGTCCAGCTTGGAGATAAAGCCGTTGTTTTCAAAGACCGGGATAAAGGCCCCCGGGTTCATAAAGCCAAACTTGGGACTGTTCCAGCGGACAAGGGCTTCCGCACCTTCAGTTTTTCCAGTGTCCTTTCCATGCTTGGGCTGGAAGTAGACTTCAAATTCATGGTTGGCAATGGCGGCTTCCATGTTGTCTATGATGTTCTGCTCGTCTTCCAGTTTCTTACGCAGCTTTTCATCGTAAAAGCGGATGATAGCCTTGTACTTGCCCTGAATTGTGTTGAGCGCAAAGTCTGCCTTGTCGTACATGGAGGAGACGCTTTCGTCTTTTTCCGCCTGCTCGTAGATGCCGAATTTGACTATGAGCGGGTAGACCGGGCCTTCCTTGAGTTCTTGAAAAAGCGTGTCGGCAAGCTCTTCGTATTCCCTTTGGCTTCTGTGTCTTACAAGGAGAGCAAAACGGTCGCCCATAATCCTTCCGATTATCTCCTTCTCCTTTAGCTCGTCCTGCAAAAGCATTGCAATCGTGCGCAGGAGGCTGTTTGCAAGTTTTCGTCCGTGGCGTGACTTTATGGTGTTGAAAGATTCTATGTTTGTGGCTATAAGGTCAAAGTCAAGGTCCTGGTTTGAGCGCACAATTTGTTCTGCGTATGCAAAGAAAAATTCTGCGGAATAGACACCTGTCTGCTTGTCCATGGATGTAAGGCTTAGCATGTCGCTGGATTTTCTGAGCCTGATGATAGCTTCCAGCCTGTTTATGATTATAAGCGGGTTGTAGGGCTTGGATACAAAGTCGGCGGCTCCCTTCCTAAAAGCCGTTATCTGGTCTTCGTCTGAGGAGCTGGACGTTAGCATCATTACCGGAATGGAACTAAGGCTGCTGTTGCTTTCCATTTCGTGAAGAACGTCGTAACCGCTCATGGCCGGCATGTATAGGTCGAGCAGGACTACGGAAATTCTTGAGAGGTTTGCATACAGTTTTTCCAGTCCGCTTTTGCCGTCAGATGCCTCGAGGATATTGTATTTGTCCTTGAGCAGTGATGTTAGTATGTTGCGGTCAATGTCGCTGTCGTCTATAATGAGCAGGGTTTCTTTTGACTTTATGGAATCAAAGAAGAATTCCGGACTGCCCTTTGCTCTCATGCAACGCCTTCGGATTTTAATGCATCCATAACGATTTTGTATTCGGAGCAGACCTTGTCAAAGTAGTCGTGGACCTTTTCCGAGGGGCTTCCCTTCCTAACGTCTTCCGTCAGTGTAGATGCCGCTTCGTACAAATTCTTAAAGCTTAGGTTTGCGCATATTCCCTTTAGCGTGTGGCTTGCACCGAACACCTCGCTCCAGTTTTTTTCGTCCATGGCCTTGCAGAGATTTGCGTATGACTCGTCAGAGGGAAACATCTTAACAAATCTTTCTATAAGGCTGTCGCTGCCAAGTCTCTGCATAACCTCTTCGTAGCTTCCGCCAATTGAATCGTAAAAATTTTTTGAATTCATGCAAATGCCTCCTTTTAATTAAAGGATATAACAGTAGGCGCAAATTTTCAAGAGAAATATCTGTAAGGAAAGACTAAGGAAAGTTTTGCGTTTGGAACCGATATTTTCTTGGACGGAATTTTTGGACGGAGTTTTATTTGTTCTACCATTTCGCTTTATCTCTGCAATCGGCTTTTTGCCATTTTTTACTGCGTTTAACAGTAAGCGCCAGGGAGGGCGCTCATATCTTTGCGGAAAGACGGGCGTGTTTTCGTAAGAAAACACGATAGTAAAAAATGGCAAGGAGGCCATTTTTTACGGGCTTTCCACACTTCGCGGACTAACCGCCGCTCATCCCGCTTGCGCGGGACTAAAGGTGTTCCAATCCCGCGTAGGCTGGGGATTTTCTTCCCCTAGTTCCACAAGCCGTTTTTTCTCTGTTCCTGAATAAAGAAGATTGTGTTCAGCCTTATTTCATCCGGGTCGGTGTTAAGAATGTAGTCGATTACCGCCTCTCCCTTCTGCCTTGACTTTTCCAGGTGCTCGCGGACTTCCTTGTACTGCTGGGCGTTGGATGCCAGTGACCAGCAGGCGCTGTCCCCAGTAAGGAACTTAACAAAATCAACCTTTTCATCGTGATACTTTACCGCATTGTCTATTATAAGATCCAGGTATTTTGTCTTTCCGCTTGCAAAGAAGGAGCCCCAGAACATGTCGTTTACGTTGGGGTTTGCCTCCGGGTTTGCATAAAATTTGTCCAAGTCAAATTCTGCAACAGAATGGAAAAAGTTTGACACGCTCTTAATCTTTAAAGAGTCAATTTCTGAAAGAATTTTTTCCTTTATCTTTTTGTCACGGAAAAGCTCTGCATAAAAACCAACCAGGGGCATCTGCATGTCTTCCGTAACAAGCTGCCTTTCCCTAAAGAAATTTACGGTAACTTGAACAAGGCTGGGGTTCTTGTCCTTAAAATAATTCATCAGCAAAAAGCTGAATTCTTCTTCTGCTCTTGTGTCCGTATTTTCTGCTTGGTATGTGATTGTACCTGTTCCTGCTTCCGAAGCATTTGAATCCTGTGCAAAAGCAAAGCCGCAAATCAAAGTGGCTAAAAAAAAGCCTGCAAGTATTTTCTTTTTCATATAAAAATCTCCCGGTTAAAGGTAACCTAAAATTCTGCAAAAATCAACCGTGTGGTGCGGCTGGTATGGTGCGGGTAAGACCTATAATGATTATGGACTTGGCTTTTACTGCACGCAGAATATTGAGCTTGCAAAGGTTTTCGGCAGTACTTGCCCCCTGCGTACTGTTTATTTTCTTACATTTTTAGGTATAATATCAAATATTGTTTTATAAACGTTGGGGGGGGGAAAGTGATGAAAAAAGTTATACTTGTTTTGTTTGCCTTTATTTTTGGGGCGCTTACCTTTGCCAAGTCGATTGTGGTTGATGTTTTGTGGTTTGCTGATTTAGTAAAAAATACTGAATATACTAAGTACGCGGATTATGAAGGAGAATTGAATTACGACACGATTGATGCGCCGCAAGATGAAAAGCTTGATTTTTTGAGCGATGAAATTGATTTTACTAAAAAGAACAATCTTTATTGTACTCCAATTTATCTTGAAGGGATAAAAGACAAGACGCTTGCAATGATGCAGCTTGAGGGTAGTGGGCGCTTTCCCTGTCTCCGCATTTTTCGCTATAACAAAAAATCAAAAAAGTGGACGGTTCATTTTTCAGCGAACGGTGCAAAAGGTGAATGTGGTTTGGTTTATCCAGTTCCGGACCCTCTAAGGTCTGAACATACGTACTTCTTGGAAATTGAACGCAATTTTGACAACAAGCGTCTGACCGCATATAACCTGCTTTTGTTCGATGCAAATAAGAACAAGTGGCATAAGATTGCAAGTGCCCGCGCACATTATGTTTACAACTTGACCGATGAACAAAAAGAATGGATTTCTGCGGAGATAATCGAAAAGATGGCTTTGTTTGATTATTCTTTTATGGGTATTCCGGAAGGCTACCCGCAAAAAATAGAACGTGAAATAGGAAGCCGAAAAATAGTTGCGGAACTTTATCGCACGTCTGTTGGCTATATGCCGTCGAATTATTCGATAAAAATTAAATACGGAAAAGGGGTTTATGCAATTAAGGAAGGCCAATGGGGATTTAATATTGTAGAAAAGGACGGTAAAAAATATCTTGTTTACATTGGGATGGGCGGCTCTGGTGAACATCGTGTAAGCACAATCGAAGATTTTTATCTGAATGTTTTGAACTTGGATTCGCTGGAAAATGTTTATCATGGTTTTGTAAAATCAGAAATTACTTTTGTGCGGGAGTGGGAGTAAGTTTGCGAGCCTTTTTTGCACGGCTGTACTCTGCGCACTGACGGCAATTTTTGCAAAAAATACTCTGCACACTGGAAGCTTTGTAACACATGTACGGAGCTTGCGGGTTTTTTAGCTGGGAAAAAAATGCTATACTTTTTGCATGACAGAGATAGAGATAAAGGCTCACGTAAAAGACAGGGCGGGGCTGGAAGAAAGACTGAACGAGATTGCTACTTTTACAATGCAGGTTTTGCGGGACGACACATATTACGGTTTAACAAAGGAGACGCGCTGCAAGCTTAGGGTAAGAAGGGAGACTTTGCTTACAGGCGGCGGTGAAGAAAAAAAGACTCTTCTTACCTACAAGCGCAAGGAAATGCGTACCCTGCCGGACGGAAGCTGTTCTGAGGTGAACGACGAAAAGGAAACTGCCATTCAGGATGCTGATGTTCTGGAGGCTTTCCTAAAGGATTCAGGTTTTTTGGTAACGCTAAAAAAGCACAAGGACGTAAAGGACTGGGAGCTTTGTGTAAAAAAGGATGATTTTCCAAAAGAGGCGGGAATTGGCCAGGATTTGACCGCAACCTTTGAGCTTTGCAATGTTCCCCCGCTGGGTGACTTTCTTGAGATAGAAATTCTTTCCCCAGTGGACAATCCTTGCGCGGTAGAAGCCATACAAAAAAAACTTCACGAACTGCTCGCACTTGTTGGCATTGGCGAAGACCAGGTAGAGAACCGCTATTACAGTGAGCTTTTGCGGGAAGCTACCTTGCGTTGATTATTATCAATTTTTATAGTATCATAAGCCGTTTTTAACAGATACTTAAGGAGAACATTTTGTTCAACAGACGGTTATACAAAAAGAAGGCGCTGGAATGTCTGAATGGTAAGCGTCATATTGCGGCACTTGTTAGCCTGGTGGCACTGGGTGCGATGTTTTTGCTGGATGCAGGCTCCATGGGCAAGTCAATACAACTGATTGGCCCTCAGCTTACATTGATTTTGGATGCAAGAAAGATGAATTTTATCGTTCTTGCCGTATTGTGCTTTGTCCTTGGAACAATTGGAATTGCCGAGACGGGGTTCTATCTTTTTGCAGTCACCAAACCGGCAGAAAAGATTTCCTTTTCGGTCTTTATGGACGGGTTCTCTCAGTGCATAAGGGGCTTCCTTGCCTTTGCATGGAAGTGGCTTTGGATTGTTCTGTGGAGCTTCCTTTTCATTATCCCCGGAATTGTCAAGTATTTTGCTTATTCCCAGCTTTTCTACATACTTGGCGACTATCCCGAGTTGGGTGTTGCGCAGGCGCTTTCTGTGAGCAAGGAAATAACCAAGGGGCATAAGGCGGATTTGTTCTGGATGCGCTTTTCATTTATACTTTGGGACATTATTTCCATTCCTACCTTGTTCATCCTCCAGCTATGGGTGCGTCCCTACAAGCAGGCGGCCTTTGCACTTGCATACCGTTCGCTTATGGAAAAAGCGATAAAGTCCGGGACGGTAACAGCGGAAGACCTGGGGCAGAATAATACTAACGAGGAGTTTTAATCATGGAAAACAAAAATAATGGGAAGATAGTCTTTGCCGTAGTTGTAGCCCTTTCTGTAATAGTTGGGCTTTTTCAGATTTCCGCCAAAAAGAGTGAATCTGCCTCTGAGCATGCAAAGCCTTTTTCCGTCAGGAAATCTTCCGCGACAGGTAGTTTTTTTGACATGCTGAACAAAAAGAACCAAAAGGAAAAGTGGGTTCACGAGGGTGGCGAAAGCTACATTGCGCGTCTTGTGGTTAGCGGCGTAATAGAAGACGAAAACAAAACCTACAACCAGCAGTGGATTCTGGACACTATAAGCGAGCTTAAGGAAGACGGAGACAACAAGGGAATTGCCCTTTTTATTGACTCCCCCGGCGGCGGTGTTTACCAGGCGGACGAGGTTTACCTTGCGCTCCTTGACTATTCTGCAAGCGGAAAGCCTGTTTATGCCTACATGGGGCCTCTTGCGGCAAGCGGTGGCTATTACATTTCCTGCGGTGCAAAGTACGTCATGGCAAACCGCAATACCCTTACAGGCAGCATAGGCGTTCTTGCGGGGCAGTTTGTAGACGCTACGGGTCTTTTGGACAAGATGGGAATCAAGTCCGAGACGATTCACGCGGGCAAAAACAAAAACATGGGCAGCTTTAATGAGCCTGTTACCGACGAGCAGAGGAAAATCATGCAGGCGGTTGCAGATGAATGTTACGAGCAGTTTGTGCAGATTGTTTCCAAGGCGCGCGGAATGCCTGTCTCTTCCGTAAAGAACCTGGCGGACGGGCGCATTTATACGGCAAGGCAGGCCAAGGAAAATTCCCTTATAGACGCAATCGGTTCCTTTGACGAGCTTGTTGCATATATGACTAAAACGGAATTCTCCGGCGAGGAATATTCTGTGGAGGATTTTGAGTACGAGCAGGAGTCAAGCTTCTACGATTATCTTACCGGCGTTGCAAGTGCGCTCAAGGGGTCAAGCGTGTTCTCTGCGGTAGGCCTTCCGCCCCAGACAGAAAGCGCAATTACCCGCACTATTCCCTATCCGGCCTATTTTTACGATGGAATGCTTAGCAACTAGGAAGTGGTTGTAAAGCCACGTTGGGCGCAGTGAGTGTTTGGACAGTTTTTTTTACTTTTCTGGACCGGCATTTATTTGCTAGCCCGCTTTTCAGGGTTCCGTGGGGCCCTACCCACTCCATTGCTGGGGTTCGGCCCTTCGACTGTGCTCAGGGACCTCGCCTCCAGCAACGGCTGCGCCGCCCTTCCAATCGGGGGTAGGCTTTGTTTGAATTAAGAGAAGTTTTTTTTGCTAACTAATCGTCAAGAGATGCTATGGTGGAAGAAAGTTCCGGCAGGTTGAGCGGCTTGCGGAAGAATTTTATGACGCCAAGTTCCATACATTCCTTTTCTGTTTCCGGGTCATCCATTGCTGTAACGACAATAATCGAAGGCTTACCGAATGCCTCGCTTTCCCTTATGTGGCGGCAGAGTTTTTTTCCGTCAATACCTGGCAGGTCAAGGTCCAGAATAATGCATTTTGGCTGCTTTGCAACCATCTGGGAGCCAGCTTCAAAACCGTCAAAGGCCTGTAAAATCTGAATGGACTCGTCCTGAGCTTTAAGGAATTTGGCAACAACGTCGTTCAGGGCACGGTCATCATCAACAACAAGGACAGTCTTTGGGGTTACTACGGACTTTTTGCTGCAACAGTCAAGAAGGTCTGATGGGATGCGCATGTTGCGCTTTTCCATGAATTCAACCAGGTCTTCTGGATATACGCGGAACTGGCCGCCTGGTGTCTTAAAAGCCTTTAGATAATTGTTGTGAATCCAGTTGATAGCCGTCTGATTTACAACCCCGCAAATATTTGCAACTTCCAAAGCGGAGAAAACAATAGGCTTATCTCTCATTTTTACCGTTTTTGCCATCTTTTTACCTTACCATTAATATATCACATAAAATTGAAAAAATAAAGGTTTTAGTAATTTTTTATGAAAAAAATATTTCTGCGCGAACCGTCAGCTTGAGGCCATTGCTTTTTTTATCTGCTGGCCGGAAAATCCAAGCCTTTGCAGGGAAGAATAAATTTTTGACGGATCTTTGTGAACTCTAAGGCACTTTTTGTATGCCCGCTTGCAAAGGTCGCTTTCGCTGTGGTCTCTAAAGAATTCGTCAAGGGCAGTCTTTGCGTCTTCCTTGGAAATTCCCCTCTTTAGAAGTTCGCCTTCTAGCTTGCGGCGGCCTTCGGCATAGGTAATGTAGCGGCTTCTGAGCCAGGCTCCGGCAAAACGCACATCGTCCAATGCGCCTGTCCTTTGCAGAAAATCCAAACTTTTTTCTATTGAATTTTTGTCTATTCCCTTGCGCAAGAGCTTCTGCTTTAGCATAAAGCGGCAATGCTCTGCCCTGGCAAGATAGGTCATGGCTGCACGCTCGGCGGAAAAGACAAGTGCCGCAGAAAGTATGTCGGCACTCTCTTCTTCGTTAAAGACCCCCTGCATTCCGGGCTTTAGGCTTGCTTCATCCGCAAAAAGGGAATCTGCCCCGCCCAGGCCACCTTTTACAGGCAAAAGCCGGTCTTTGGAAAGGCATGTAAGGTATTCGTCGCGCAAAAAAAAGGCAGACCCTGAGTCGGGCGTAATTTCGTACACCCCGGCCAAAGTCTGCTTTATTCCAAGTATTACCAAAACAGTATAAAGCTTAGCGCTTGCTGAACTGGAATCTTCTACGTGCACCACGCTGACCGTACTTCTTGCGTTCAACCATACGTGGGTCACGGGTAAGATAACCGTTAGCCTTAAGGGCTGAGCGGCTGTTTGGATCTACCTGTGTGAGTGCGCGGGAAAGACCGTGGAGGCATGCACCAGCCTGGCCGTTAAGTCCGCCACCGTAAACATTGATAAGAATGTCAAACTTGTTGTCGTTGCTTGTTACCAGGAGCGGCTGGCGAACCATGCGCACCTGAGCTTCTGTTGCAAAGTATTCCTTGAGTTCTTTGCCGTTTACAACAATTTTTCCGCTGCCTTCACGCAAAAAAACGCGAGCCACAGCAGTCTTTCTTCTTCCTGTACCGATTGCTATATTTCTGATTCCTGCCATAATTGACTCCTAATTACACTTCCAGCGGTTTTGGATTCTGAGCTGTATGCGGGTGGTTTGGACCAGCATAAATCTTCAAGTTGCCAATAATCTGGCGTCCAAGACGGTTGTGAGGAATCATACCCCAGATTGTTCTTCTGAGGGGCTCTTCCGGACGGCGAGCAAGAAGTGAACCGAAGGATTCAGACTTGAGTCCGCCAACATAACCTGTGTAGTGGCGGTAAAGCTTGTCTGTTTCCTTCTTGCCAGTTACCTGAATCTTGTCGGCATTGATGATTACAACAAAGTCGCCACAGATTGTGTTTGGTGTAAATGTGGGCTTGTTCTTTCCACGGAGTACGCTTGCTGCCTTAGCTGCAACACGACCAAGAGTCTTTCCTGATGCATCGATGATGTACCAGTCGTTCTTTGTTTCGCCTTTTTTAGCAAAAATAGTTCTCATTTATAAAACCTACCAAGTAAAACTTTGTATTTAAAGGGTTTGCATCATTCCTTTAAATAGAAATGAACAATAGCGGTTGTTCATTTAGTATACGGGGTAATATACAATAGCATAAAGAGCGAAACTTAGTCAAGCCGTTGCTTTACTTTTCCACGGAAATCAGTTTTCAAGGGAGGCCCCTTGCACCCCTAACTAAGGGGAGGGAAAACCCCCTACTCCGAAGCGAGGTTTTTCCCTCCCCTTAAACCCCTCCTTTTCCCGGCACGGCTTAGGGGCAAAGCCCCTAAGAACCCCAATGAAAAAGATTACTTGTATTATGAACAAGGGAATATGACTTTCACCCTGCGCAAATGGATTTTCAGCCGCACAACACTGCGTCCTTGCTACCATTGTGTGCCTTCCGCTGCTCACCAAACTGATTTCCGGTTGCTTTGCATACGAAAGTATTGTAGGGAATGATTTTTGCTTTACTTTTCCTGCTGGAGTTTCTGTTGCTTTTCGGCTTTTTCGGCGGCCAGCTCTTCTTTTTTGGCTTCCTTTTTGTCCTTTATGTCTGCAAGGCCGATTAATACTGCTATAAGGCCAATGAAGGCTGCAAAAACAGGGGCTGCTCCCTTAAGAAAGGCTACGATGAATGCGCCCCAGGCAAGACCCAGGCCTGCGGGAAGGCAAGCGAACACGCAAAATGCAATTAACAAAATTCCTACTATTAAAGATACCATTTTTTTCCTCCAAGAACCCAAACTTAATCCTTATGCACAAGTATGACGCAAAAGGGGGCAAAATGCAAGAGCGTCCTCGTGGCGCAAAAAAAATCCCCGCAAGGGGCTGTGTGCTGCTTCCTTGCGGGGAAAGTGTTTTATGCGGGATTTTTACCGTATTATACGCCTGTAGCATATTCTGCTACAAATTTAAGTTCGTTACCAGCATCAATGGTGACGAGGAATGTGCCATCGAAGAATAGTTTTGTTGTGAAAGTTTCACCACCATCTGGATCATAAAGGGTCATGTCTATTACACCAGATACGTTCTGGAAATATCCAGGGAGAGTAAAACTCTCGCCATCTTCCACAAAGCTAGCGGTTAAAGTTCCGTCACTTTTAAAGGTCATGGTCATCTCATGATCCTCAGTGCTAAATGTTGCAAACAAACCAGATCCGTTTGTAGTACGCCCAAACACATCCTCACTTGTCTCACGATAGAATTTTCCGTTGTAACGGATAATATCCGGATCGTCATCATCTTGGTTGTTATAGGGGGTGACATTCTGGTTGCTGGATTCATAGCAGTTGCCATTATTGAAGAGATAGTATTTTGTCTTGTTATTGCCAGTATCGCCATCTATGTAGTCTCTTCTGAAGATCTTGTTATTAAGGGCAGAGTCGTCGTACTCAAGTTGTGTAATAGCACTGCTTGCGCCGGCAGCATCGCTTGCGGGACCTGAGCCGTAAGGTGAAGTTGCGGGGAGGCCGCTGCTACCGGATGATGATCCGCCACCTGATGATCCGCCAGAACATGATGCAAGGGTGAAAGCAAGGCTAAGAGCTGCTACTGTTAAAGCAATTGTTGCTAATTTTTTCATTGTAATCTCCTTGGTTAAGATAGTTTTAACCTAAAAGTACTATACAAAAAAAAAGTGCCGCGTCAAGGGGCGGGGGAAAGGTGAACAGACCCTGAAACAAGTTCAGGGTGACGGGCTTCGTTCATGGGGTGTTTTTTGCACCAGCCTACGCCGCCGTGGAACCCCGGAGTTGCCGCGAAGCGGCAATGAGCGTTAGCGAAGGGTGGAAGGGCGGTGACGATTGGCATGACGGCCGGTTATAGTCAGGGAATGGATGGTAGAGCTGTTAAAAGCATCGTCCAGAAAACTATACAAACATGGGGAGGAAAACTTGTATAGACCCTGAAACGAGTTCAGGGTGGCGGTTCTTTCAAAAAACGGGGGGCTTGGTTGAAAAAAAATTGAATTTGTGGTAGGATAGGGGTATGAACGTTGAAACAATTGTTAAAAACACGGACATTTCTTTGAGGATGGAAGGGCTTGTGCTGACTGATGATGAGCAGCTTTCCATAAAAAAATGCCTTGAAGGTAAAAAAGATTTTTCGGACGCTGTGGCTGACATTGTGAAGCAGTATTCAAAACCTGTTCGGGCGTATGCTTAAAGACGGATACGAGTATACTGTAGACGACTATTACTGCTATCCCGGAACTTCGGTTCTAAAAAACAAGCTTAACATTATGGATGCCCAGGAGCTGGAGGAGGCTGAGCGTAAGATAACTTCGCTTAGGTATGCCCAGGCTCTTCAGTCCGGCATTAAGGGCAATTTTGATTTTAACCACCTAAAAAAAATCCATTTCTTTTTATTCAGCGACATTTATGAGTGGGCGGGGAAGAACCGTATTGTGAATATTTCAAAGGAAGACATGTTCTGCAATGCGATTTATATTTCTGACCAGGCGGAGGAGCTTTTTGGCAGGCTTAAGTCTGAAAACTATCTAAAGAATTGCCTTACAAAGAGTGATACTGCGGAGCGGCTTGCCTACTATCTTAGCGAGATTAATGCCATTCATCCCTTCCGCGAGGGTAACGGCCGCACGCAGAGGCTTTTTATTACCTTTCTTGCAAGGAGCTTGGGCTGGGAGCTGGACTTTTCTTCTTGCAGTCCGGCAGAACTTCTTAATGCCAGCATAGAATCCTTTAGCGGAAGTCTTACCCCGCTGCAAAATTTAATTTTTTCTTCTATTAAAATTGCAAATGTATGATATAATGGTTGTGGGTGGTTTGTATGTCTAATTTGCAGAAGCTGTCTGCGGGCCCCAGTTACGGAAAAAACAAAAAGGAATCCCCCGCCGTTTATCTATATACGGGGTGTTAGGCCATTTGGGCGGTTCCCCCTTTTTGTTTTTTCCTACGTCCCACAGCCAGTTTCTGCAAAAAGCGAAAATGTATGGTATACTATAGAAGCTGTACAAAACAATCTATGTTATAAGTATTTATTGCGGAAATCAGTTTTGTGCGTAACGGAAGGAAAAATTGGATGAAAAGCCGTTTTGCGCGGGGGAACCAGGTAGCGTAGCTTCAAGCCGCGAAGCGACCTTAATACCTTATACGCGCAACTGTGGATTTTCATCCAAGTTTTCCTGAGAGTGGAGCAGAAAACTGATTCCCGCAATAACTTAATGGGAGGTGACTATGATTGGTGCAATTATTGGCGACATTGCCGGCAGTGCTTTTGAATTCAACAACTACAAGTTTAAGGACTTTGAAATCTTTGGACTTGACCACCGACCTACGGACGACAGCCTTATGACTATTGCGGTTGCCGTTGCAATTTTGCGCTGGAAGAGGCAGCTGGAAAAAGGCAGGGAGACAAATCTTTATGCAGAAACCGTCAATGCCATGAGAAAGCTTGGCCGCGAGTACCCGGAATTTATGAGCGAGTACGGTCACGGATTTAGGGCCTGGCTTACAAGCGCGGAACCTGCCCCTTACAACAGCTGCGGAAACGGGGCGGCCATGAGGATAAGCCCTGCTGGTTTTGCGGCAAAAGACATAGAGGATGCAAAAAAACTTTCCTACGAGATAACGCGTACTACCCACAATCACCCCGAGGGAATAAAGGGGGCGGAGGCTGTTGCTGTCTGCATAGTTCTTGCAAGGCAGGGTAAGTCCAAGGAAGAAATACGCGATTATGTGGAAAAGAACTACTACAAGCTGGACTTTACGATTGACCAGATTCGTCCAAGCTACGGATTTGGTGCGCTTTGCCAGGATACGGTTCCCCAGGCTATAGAAGCCTTTCTTGAATCAGCTGATTTTGAGGATGCAATTAGGACTGCGGTTTCCCTTGGCGGAGACAGCGACACTTTGGCTTGCATCACAGGTGCAATTGCGGAGGCTTTCTACGGTGTTCCAGATACCATGAGGGCTAAGGCAATAGACATTCTGGACGACGATGAACTTGCCGACATGATTAACATGTTTGAAGAGGAGTACCAGAGTTAGCACTTTGTTACCCTGAACCACGGAAATCAATTTTGGGTTCCGCTCCCAGGCAAATCCGTCTGATAAACCCGCGGTGTCGCGGAATAGGAAATTAAACTCGCTGCGCTCGTTCCGCTCCAATGCGGGTTTTCAGCCCACAACACTACGCACTTGCTACCGTTGTGTGCCTTACGCTGCACCCAAAATTGATTTCCGTGTCCTAAGTGCCTTTGATTGACAAAATTACTCTGCCAATATACTCTGCTGTATATGAAAAAAGTTTGCGGTGCTTTGTTTTTTCTTTTAATCCCCTTTTTGTTTAGCGGTTGTTTTACAATGATGTACCACGATGAAGTTGTGGAGCGGGGTGCTCATGAGTACATAGAGAAGCCTTTTTCTGACGACAACAGGTGAGGGCATTATATAGGATGCCAGGATTACAATGGCACTTTGTACGATGTCTTTGTCTTTAAGAACCTTATAGAAACAGACAAGGACAGGTACGTAAAAATATGTCTTCCCCACAAGGATGAAGAGTGGCACGAGGACAAGGAATATTCAGAGAGGTTTATTGTTCCTGCCAGTGAACTAAGCCAATACAAGTGGTCTAGAAGAGGCCCTGATTTATATGATTTTGACGTGGCCAAAATAAAAAATGCGGAAGGTCTTGAAATTCTTGAAGCCAGTGAGGATGATTTTTCCAAAAAAAAGAGACTTGCCGACTGCCGGGTTGATGTTTCATTCTGGCAGAAAGGAAAGAGGCTCTTTTTGCGGTGCGACTACAATTCACCCATGAAGAACAAGTACAGCTTTGCCTTTTTGCTTTCTTCAAAAAGCGTGATGGATTTTTACGGAAAAGGAAAGCCCTTCCCATCCTACATTTTCTCTTATCTTGGCTACCCGGGGCCCATAGCGGCGGACGTGGTTACGTCTCCCTTCCAGATTTTTATTATGTGGTTTGTGTTCAGGGATTTTAACCTTGGCGGGTGAATTGGCTGTTATTACTTTACCTGCTCAAGTTTTATTCCTTTGCCAAATTTTTCCAGGACTTCTTTTAGCTTGGGAACAAAGTCGCGGTCAAAGATGTGGGTTGCCTTTGCTAAAACTGCGCCGTCGTCGTAGCGGAGGAAGCAGACTGCAACGGGATAGGCATTCTGGAATTCAAAGATGTAGATGCAGTCTGACTTTAGCTTCTTGCTTACGAAGGATTTTTCGCTTTCCAAAAGGCTTGCCACCGCAAGTTCTGTTGAACCAACCCTGGCGTTCCAGCTTGCGGGAATTGCACTTACAAAACGCTTGTTCATTTCTTCTTTTAGCGGGGCTGAATAGAAGTCTTCTTCTGGATTTTTCCAAGTGCCGGATAAGTCCATTCTGTTAAAGAGGAAGATGCCAAAGTTGTAGAAGTCTCCGCTCATGCAATATACCGCGCTTGCTTTTGCCACCTTGCCCGATGCGATTTCTTTCATTTTTTCTGCTATGCCATCGTTGCGGGGGGACATTAGGTTAAGGAATGATTGGTTTCCTGCTTTTTCCGTCATCAGAGAGATTAGGGAAAGGCCGTGTTCTATAAGTGTCTTTGGCTTTTTGCTCTTGGCTTTTGCGCCACAGGCTAGGCAAAGGATTGTTAAAAGAATTGTTGCTGTAAGGATTGATTTTTTCATTTTGCTTTCTCCATTAGGGCTTTGTAGTTGTCTTGGGCTAAAAGGCAGGTGTCGCGAAGGTAGCCGCGCTCGGTCAGATATCGGCAATATTATAGCGGATTAACGGCAAGATATAAAGGGGGATTTTTGTTTTTGTTTGGGGTTTATTTTGCCGATGGTTCGACTGTGCTCACCAACCGGGGGGGCGTTACGGGGGGCTTGCCCCCTGTAGAGGGGGTAGAACGCAACGAAGTGCGGGCGTAGGGGGAACTCGCAGCGTAGCTTCCAGCGGACTTCCCCCCCCTTTTTTTTTAATTTAGGCATGCTGGAAAAGGGTTAGGACTTTGTCCGGGCAGGCCTTGATGCATTCGCCACAGCTGGTGCATTTTGAGTAGTCTACGACAGGAATGCCGGAGCTTACGTCTATGCAGCCTTCGGGGCATTTTTTTGCGCACATGCCACACTTGAAGCAGCCGGCTGAACAGTCTTTGCGGATTTGCGGCTTGTTGTCGCTTTTATTTGCGCAGACTGCAACCGAGCCTTTTGTGTTTGCGTCAAAGAGGGTAAAGAGCTTTTTGGGGCAAGTTTTTACGCACTTTGCACAGCCGGTGCATTTGCTTCTGTCTACGACCGGGAGTCCGTCTTTTCCCATGCTAAGGGCACCAAACTGGCAGGCTTCCACGCAGTCGCCAAGTCCTATGCAGCCAAATGCACAGAGCTTTGTTCCGTTTGCTGTAAGCTGGGCGGCGGCACAGGTTTTTACGCCGTTGTAGATGCCCTTGCTTTTTGCACATTCATTGGTTCCGTGGCAGGCAAGGAAGGCAACTTTTTTTTGCGCACTTCCACCTGCAACGCCTAATATTTCTGCTATCTTTTTTGCAGTAGCTTCTCCACCGGCAACACATCCTGTGACCGGGGCCTCTCCCTTTACTACAGCCTGGGCAAAAGCGGCGCATCCTGCATAACCGCAGCCACCGCAGTTTCCACCGGAAAGGAAAGAGATAATCTGTTCAATTTTTGGGTCTACCTTGACCGCAAAAACTTTTTTGAAAAGTCCGAGCAGCACTCCAAGCAGGAGTCCCAATATAGCGGCCACGATGACCGTAGCAATAATAATTTTCATCACAGCCCCCTATTTTATAAGTCCCTTGAATCCAAGGAACGCCATACTCAAAAGACCGGCTGCCACGTAGAGGATAGGAGTTCCCTTGAATGCCTTTGGAACTTCTGCGGTCTTGAGCTTTGCGCGCACTCCGGACATAATCACCATGCTAAGAAGGAATCCGATTGCGGAACCGAATGCATATACCAGGCTCTGTCCGTAGTTGTAGTTCTTCTTGATGCAGTTGATTGTAATGCCAAGAACTGCGCAGTTGGTTGTAATGAGCGAGAGGTAGATACCCATTGAAGAATACAAGGCCGGGGCTGATTTTTTAAGGTAGAATTCCACAAGCTGTACAAGGGATGCAATTACCAAGATGAAGATGAGCGTCTGGAGGAATTCAAGCTGGAAGGGAACCATTACCAGGCGGAAGATTGGCCAGGTGACGGCTGTTGCAAGCACGATTACGAATGTGGTTGCAAGACCCATGCCGGTAGCCTTTCCTGTTTCGCTCGTCATTCCAATGAAGGGACAAATTGCAAGGTACTGGATAAAGACAACGTTGTCTATAAGCATTGACTGAATAAAAATCTTTAGGAAATCCATTATTGAACCTCCTTCTGGGCTTTTGCGTTTTTAGCGTTCTGGAATGACTGGTTTATGGCAGCGACAATTCCAAAGACAATGAAGCCTCCGGGTGCGCTGTTCAAGATGCCAATCCTAAAGCTTTCCGGGATAAGTTCCACTTTGAGGGCGGTTCCTGCAAGAAGTGTGCCTGCGCCAAAGAGTTCGCGGATGAGGGATATTGCAACAAGAACGATTGTGTAGCCAATTCCCATTCCAATACCGTCCAATACAGATTCGCCGATTGAATTCTTTGATGCGAATGCTTCCACGCGCCCCATGATGATGCAGTTTACTACAATCAGCGGAAGGAAGACTCCCAATGCATCGTAGAGTGACGTTACGAATGCCTGAAGTACAAGCTGTACGATTGTGGTAAAGGCTGCGATTACTATGATGAATACGGGAAGCCTTATGGAAGACGGAATGCACTTGCGGAAGAGGCTGATTACAAGTTCACTCATAACAAGAACGAAGGTCATGCCTGCCCCCATGCCAAGTCCGTTAAAAATGCTGGTTGTGATTCCCAGGGAAGAGCACAAGCCTATGTTTAAAATCAAAAGGGGGTTTTCTTTTAGAATGCCTTTTGTGATTATTGCGAGCTTTGAACTCATTTGCCTGCCTCCTTCAAGTACTTGTCGATTACGTCGCAACCTGTCTGCAAAAGGCCTGCCACACCGTTGCTTGTTATGGTGGCACCTGTTATTGCGTCAAAGGTTTGGCCTGCCTTAAAGCCGTCTGCCACCTTCTTGCCCGCAAACTGTTCGTAGAAAGTCTTTCCGCTTGCAAGCTTAAAGCTGGGGTCGCTGGCGTTAAGTCCAAAGCCGGGGGAGTCAGTGTTTTCCAGGAAGCGCATTCCGGTAACAATGCCGTCTGTGCTTACGCCGAACATTATTGTAGCGTGGTCGTAGGTAGGGCCAGAAACCTTTGCTACGGCACCGATTACATTTCCACCCTTCTTTGCAAAGTAGAGGGAATCAATCGGCAGGGAGTCGTCCTTTACCTGCTCAAAGTCGTCCGCGTCTGCAAAAACAGCCCGCATTGCCTCGTTTGCCTTGCGGATGTTGTTCTGCTCTATGACGGGGGCAGTAAAATTGTTTACGAGTGCTAGAACCGTGCATGAAGCCACGGCATAGGCTGCAAGAATAAGCCCCAGTTTTAGCATGGAAAATATGCCTTCATTTTTTGTGCTTGTGTTTGAACTCATTTTGCGCCTCCCGTGTAAACCGCCGCTTTTTTGCCGTAGCCGTACTTGCGGGAGGTTAGTTTGTTAAGGAATGGGGTTACAAAGTTCATGATGAGGATACTGAACATGACACCTTCCGGGTAGCCGCCGAATCTTCTGATTAGGAATGTGATGAGTCCGCATCCCGCTCCAAATACAAGGCGTCCTGGTTTTGTAACAGGAGTTGTGGCGTAGTCTGTTGCCATGAAGGTTGCGCCAAAGATAAGTCCTCCCGTGCAGAGTGCAAAAATTGTCTGCGTTGCGTCGAAGGAAGTTGAGCAGAATGTGCATACTGCACAAGTTGCAACCATTGCAAGCGGTGCACGCCAGTCGATGATGCCTGTAACAAGAAGGAATACAAATGAAAGCAGGATGAGTGCTATTGAGCCTTCTCCAATACAGCCGGCCCTGTTTCCAAAGAAGTACTGCCAAATGGCATCGCTGTCTGCCACAAAAGAGCCAGCCTTTATCTTGCTGAGCACTGTTGCAGAAGAAATTGCGTCTGCGTTGGAAGGGCCTGTAAGAAGCCAGTTCATTTTGCTAACTTCTGTGGCAGGGTCAAACCAAGCGCTCATTGCTCCTCCGAAGCTAAGGAACATAAAGCCGCGGCCTGTTAAAGCCGGGTTAAAGACGTTGCTTCCAAGTCCGCCAAAAAGTCCCTTTGCAACTACGATTGCAACAGCGTCCCCAACAAGCACCATCCAAGTTGGAACTGTAGAAGGAAGGACAAGGGCAATCAAAACGCCTGTTACCGCTGCGGAAAGATTTTTTACCGCAACCTTCTGCTTTGTAGCTTTCTGGAAAAGGTATTCAAATACAATGCAGCCTGTTACGGATGCAAGGATTGTTATAAAAGCCCTAAGACCAAAAAGGTAGACTCCGTAAACGCATTCAGGCAGCATGGCAATAAGAACCGTGAGCATTATGCGCTGGGTTGTGTCTCCCTTTGTAAAGTGGGGGCTTGAAGATAGGAATATTTCGTTGAATTTTGATGTGGGTTCAGTCGCGCTCATTTTGCCCCTCCTGTTGGCGCTGTGGTTGAAGAAGCAGTATTTGCTGCCGCGTTTGCAGCCTTTGCCGTCGCTTTTGCGCCTTCCGCCATCTGGGTTCTTACGATGCCCTTTCCAAGGCGGATCCTCTGGACAAGGCGCACGTTTGCAGGGCAGACGTAAGAGCAGCATCCGCATTCAATGCAGTCCATAAGGCCGTATTTTTTTGCGTCCGCAATTTCTTCTGCCTTTACCGACTTTACAATCATCACCGGGGTAAGGTGCATGGGGCAGGCGTCTACACAGTGGCCGCAGTTGATGCAGGGGTCTTCTTCCGTAAGGTAGGTCTCTTCTTTTGTAAGGAAAGTGATTCCGCTTGTACCTTTTGCAACAGGGAACATGGGGCTTTGCATGGCGAATCCCATCATTGGGCCTCCGCTTACAATCTTTGCAACCGCTCCATCCTTTACGTCAAATGCTTGGGGGATAAGGTCTCCAACAAGAGTTCCAACCGGGACGCGTATGTTGCAAGGCTTTGCGCAGGCACCACCGCTTATGGTAAGTGGACGGTCAATCAGTGGCTTTCCAAGGCGGAAGGCATCGCTTATTGCGCAGACGGTTCCAACGTTGCAGATAACAGCCCCTGCATCTGCCGGAAGCCCGCCAGCCTTTACCTCGCGCTTGAGGACTGCTTCTATAATGTTCTTTTCCGCACCCTGGGGGTACTTGGTTTTTACAAGTGCAACCGACATCTTGTCCGAAAGCTTTTGTTCAGCAATTTCTTTTTCCAGAAGCGGCTTTATGAATGCCTTGTTGTTTTCCAGAACGATGATTCCCTTTGCGCCAACAATGTTCATGACGATGGAAAAACCGTCAACAACTTTTTTTGTGTCTTCCTGCAAAGTCCTTTCGTCTATGGTAAGATATGGCTCACATTCAGCTGCATTCAGGAGGACAGCCTCTATGTGCTTTTCCGGGGCAATTGTAAGTTTTACGTGGGTTGGGAAAGAAGCGCCACCCATGCCAACTATGCCGGCATCGCGGATTCTTGCAAGGGCCTCTTCCTTTGTGCAGGAGAAGGGGTCAAGAGGAGGCATAAAGTCTGTTTCCATTGAGGAAATGTCTGTTGAATCTGCCTCGATTATTATGCAGGGCACCAAAGAACTTCCCGTAACAAGGCAATTCTGGATTTTCTTTACTTTGCCCGAAACGGAGGAATGAACTGGAGCGGCCATGAATTTGTCGCTTTTGGCAATGACCTGGCCCCGCTTTACGGTATCGCCGGTCTTTACAAGGGGAGTGTTAGGCGCACCGCCCATAGTTACCGGAATGGTTACCAATTTAGTTGAAGGAAACACATCCGTAACCTTACACTCACGGCTAAGTTCCTTCATCTCGGGAGGGTAAATTCCCCCGTTAAATGTTAGCGTTTTCATGGCAACAATTATACAATATATAGGAAAAAAAAGATAGTGTCATAAAGTTGCAGTAATGGCCTTCTGAATCATCTTTTGGAGCATATTGCAATTAAAACCGGCGGTTAAAACTGCAAACCGCATCTTGCAATTTTTCCCCTGAACCGCAAACAAGCAGCGCCACGGACGGCGCGTTGTTTCTTTGCAATACAAATGTGACAAGTTTTTGTAAGAAAACTTGCGGGTAAAAATTGCAAGGACGCAATTTTTACCCCGCTTTCCAGGGTTCCGTGGGGCCCTGCCCACTTCATTGCCGGAGGTTCGGCCCTTCGACTAGCTCAGGGAACGTAGTTTTTTCTTGCCAAGCAGTATCGAGCCATGGAGGGCGGGTTAGCGCATGCAGAATTGCGTAGCGATTCTGCAATCCCAGGAAAAATCCAAGGAAGGATTTTTCCTGGGCAGGGGCTAGGCTTTGTTTGCAACGTATGGCTCAGTGTTTACAGATCGTCAGCTTCTTCTGGTTTTGTGGGTTTAAGTAAAAGCTCTCCGTTACTGCCTTTGGTTAGTTCAAGAAAAAGTGCAATCTCGTTCTTTTGGAACCTTGCAGGAATATCCCGCTGGTCCCGCTCTACAATAAAGCCGTCGGAAAAAGAAAAGGTCTGGCTTACGGCAATGCTTCCGTCTTCTTCCTTAAGCTGAATTTTTACGTCTTTTACTGCCTGCTCAATTTGTGAATCAGAAAGGCTCTTTTGGTCAAGTTCTGTCACATATACAAAGCCGTCCTTCAAGGCCATGGAAAAATCACGGTCTTTTCCATTGTAACTTGTGGAAACAGAAAAACTGCTTCCGCTCTTGTTGAGTATTTGCACGCATATTCTGTAGCTTGTTTTCTTTTCCCCATCGCAGGATGCAAAACTTGCAAGCAAAATCTGCGCAAAAATCACCATAAACAAAAAATATGGCTTCTTCTTCATACCGCTCTCCTTTTTTAGACGCATATTGTGGTAGGCCGCTTGAATTTTTCCTCATACTCTTCTTTTAGTATGGAAAAGACCCGTCTTCCTTCGTAGTGGTCTTTGCGCCAGAAAAAATCGCGGAAGGTCCCTTCGTAAGTAAGGCCACATTTTTCTATGACCTTTCGTGACGCTTCGTTTTCTGTGCGGCAGTCTATTTCAATCCTGTGCAGGTTGATTTTTTCAAATCCAAAGGCAATGACCGCTTTTGTCATCTCGGTGGCGTATCCTTTTCCCTGGAAGGCTGGGCCTATAACATATTCAATTTCGCCATGCCGGTTTTTTGTGTCCATCGTAAAATAAGCGATTTGCCCTATGCATTCGTTTGATTCTTTTTCTATAACCGCCCAGCGGTAATAATCATCCTTTGAATACGAAACGATATACTTTGTGTCAAATAAACTCTTAACCGCCTCTGGAGTTGGGTAGTATGGCTCGCCGTAATCATATTGCGTCTTTTCATCGGAAATCCAATTCCGGAGCATTGAATCAATGTCTGTGTATTCAAAGCGGCGCAGAATCAATCGTTCTGTCTCTATCGTTTGCGTTCCAACATGAGTAAGCATACAATCCACCTTTTTTCTTAACGATATAGTAAATTGCCCTAGTGGTCAACAGAGGAAGTATTTGTAAAAGGTTGGTGCAAATGTTAGCGGTTGTATGTCGGTACAGACCCTGAAACAAGTTCAGGGTGACTGTTATTCGATACGCTGGGGAACGTAATTCTTACTTGCCAAGGAATATCGAGCCAAGGAGGGCGGTTTAGCAACATGCAGAATTGCGCAGCGATTCTGCAATCATAAAAAAAATCCATGGATGGATATTTACTTCTTTCTTGCCAAATAGTAACAAGCGCATGGATGCGCGGCTCAGTAGCATGCAGAAGCCTTTGGCTTCTGCAATACCCAAGAAAATCCACGGAGGGATTTTCTTGGGTCATACGCCCGATTGGAAGGGTGGCGTAGCCAGACCGCCGCAGGCGGGCCGGAGCGGTAGCGGAGCCCTGGAAAGCGGGTGACGCGATAGGCTTTCTGTCGGATTAGCCAAAAGACAGGATGGTAGAACTAAAAAAAGTACCGTCCAGAAAAACTTGGGGATTAATATTGGAGTTAGCTTTAGCTTACCCACCGCAGCCATTTTACAAAAATATATAGCAAATTTTAAGTTCATGTGTTATAATTCTGTTTAATCTATAACTTTTATAGAAGTTGGCAATAAAAATTTGGGTTTTAATTTGTATTGCTGCAAGCACGGATGCTGTTTTTCCGGAAGATAGAATCTTCTGCTTACTTCCGTGCAAGAGAGGTTTTACTATATGCCAAAAGTTATGTCTTACAAGGCCGGTTCTATCATCTTTTTTGCCGGAGACAAGGACGACAGGATTTTTATTCTTCAGAACGGAAAGGTTGAACTTTCTGCGGTTGATATAGTTTCGGAGTTGGAGATTAAGGAGCAGGTTAAGCAGGGGGACTTTTTTGGCGTAAAGAATGCGCTGATAAAGGAACCCAGGACGGACACTGCCCGCGCCGTTACCGACTGCCAGGTTATTGCACTAACTGTACAGGAATTTGAAAAGAACTTTGCCCCCAACCGGGAAGTCATGCTAAAAATGCTCACCAGCTTTAACCGCTCTCTGCGCTCCCTGCACTACAGCATGGAAACCCTGCTCAAAAAGCGTGACAATGCCGCTTCCAGAGAAGAGGGCATGTATGCGATTGCAAAAGCTTACTACAATTCGGACAGGTATTTTTCTGCCGTCTACCAGTGCGAAAAGCTTTTGCGTGACGTTCCGGGGCTTTCCAACAAGGAGGCTGTAACTGAGCTGCTTGGCGAGGCCCGCGTGAAGGCTTCTTCCCAAGCAGAGCAGGAAATGAAAAACATGGCGTCCCAGCCTGCATCCGATTCGGAAAACAAGACCATAAAGCAGTTCTCGCTTCCTGTATTTGACCGCTTTACAAAGAAATACAGCGATGGAGACGTAATTATTTCCGAATTTACAAAGTCAAAGTCCTTCTATTTTGTAAAAACTGGCGAAGTCGTAGTGGAAAAGCTGATTAACGGCAACATGAAGAGGTACGGAATTGTAAAGCCGGGAGAAATCTTTGGCGAGATGGAACTTCTGGAAGAAAGCACAAGGCAGGCCACGGTCGTTGCAAGAGGTTCTGTTTCCTGCCTCAAGTTCAACAAGGACAATTTTAATTCCGTTGTAGTAAATAACCCCATCATTGCCATGAACATGCTGCGCCTGGTCTGCAAGCGCATCTTTGAGCAGAGAAGGGACCTAAAGATTCTTTGCATAAAGGACTGGAGCGTTCGCGTTGCAGACGTGTTCCTAAAGTACTTGGAAGTGCAGAAGCCTGTTGGTGCGGACGAGGAAGACCAGAAGCGCACGATAAGCTGCACAATCGACGACATTTCCCAGGATGCAAACCTTTGCCTTAACGACACCCGCGATGAACTGAACAAATATGTTTCCCGCAACAAAATTGCAATTTACGACGACCGCATCGTAATAAAGAACATAATGGACATGAAGCGTACGGTAGATTCCTACTACGCCAACAAGGAAGAAGAAAAGAAGGGGCAGAAGAAATAAGGCAAAACATGGAAAGCAGTTTTTGGGGTTACTGCCAGCATTTAGAGATGCTTTCTTTGGTCAAGAAAAAAAGAATCTGATATGAAAAACGTTTGTAGATAAACTGGGGTTTTTAGGGGCAGTGCCCCTAAAACGTGCCGGGATGAGACGGTAGCAAGTGCGTACCGTCGAAGGGGTTTAAGGGGCACTTGCAACGAAGTTTCAAGCAGGGAAAACCCTCGCTTCGTAGTAGGCAACTTTTTTAACGTTAAAAAAGTTGCCTCCCCTTAGATTATTTCCCAAACAAATCAATGTAGCCAGCAATGAATACCGCTACAATGATAACTGGGGCAATAAACTTGATGTAGAATTTTATGACCTTGTTGTTGGGGAATTTTATGCCCTTGCCTGTGTTCACTTCTGCAATGAATTTGTCCCAGCCCCAGCCGTACTTCCATGAGCAGAAGAGGATAAAAATCAGCGAGCCAAGCGGAAGAAGGTTCTGGCTTACGAGGAAGTCTTCAAAGCCGTCTATTTTAAGCCCCAGGATTCTGACTTTTTCCCAGACATTCTTGCCAAGCGCACATGGTATGGAAAGAATTGTTACCAGCACAAAGTTCACCGCAACAGACTTTTTCCTAGACCAGTTCCACTTGTCCATTGGGAAGGCTACGATGTTTTCGAATACGGCGATTACCGTGGAAAGTGCTGCAAAAGACATAAAGAGGAAGAAGAGTGTGCCGAATATTCTGCCGGGTACTGCGCCCATGGAATTGAATACGTTGGGAAGCGAAAGGAATACAAGTCCAGGTCCTGATGAAGGTTCAACTCCAAAAGCGAAACATGCGGGGAAAATTATAAGCCCGGAAAAAATTGCCACAAAGGTGTCCAGCCCTATTACGCGGAGTGATTCACCGGTAAGCGAATAGTCCTTTCCAATATACGAACCGAATATTTCCATTGAACCGATACCAAGGCTAAGCGTAAAGAAAGCCTGTCCCATGGCAGCATAAAGCAGTGGCAAGATACCGTCTTTCATTGCGTTGCCAAAGTCTGGCATTAGGTACCATTTGTAGCCGTCGGAAGCCCTCGGCAAGAAAAAGGAGTAGATGGCAAGACCAATCATGATTACAAAAAGGGCAGACATCATTATTTTTGTGATTCTTTCTACACCCTTCTTTAGGCCAAGAAAGCAGGCACCAAAACCAATGACGATTACAAGAGCCATCCAGAAGATAAGCGTAAGGGGGTCACCTGTGGTTGCCTTAAAAGTAGATGCAACCTGTTCGCTAGTCATGCCGGAAAGCTGACCGCTTGCCATCTGGAAGAAATACTTAAGGAACCAGCCTGCAACGACTGTGTAGAACATCATAAGCAGGTAGTTTCCAACAATGGCAAAGTTTCCGTAGATGTGCCACTTTTTGCCCTGGGGTTCAAGCTCCATAAAGGCTCTTGCAACGCCCCTCTTGGAAGCGCGGCCAATTGCAAATTCCGCAAGCATTACCGGAAGTCCCAGTATGATAAGAAAAACTAGGTAGATAAGGACAAAAGATGCTCCGCCGTATATTCCAGCAACATAGGGGAAGCGCCAAACATTTCCAAGACCAATTGCACATCCGGCGGAAAGGAAAAGAAAGCCCAGCCTTGTGCCTAAAGTTTCTCTGTTTTTTATATCGCTCATAAGGGTAGTCTAGCACATTTTGAAATTATGTTAAAGATTGGTGTTTCTATTTTCAGAAGTAATCCTAAATGTAATCAAGACCATGCTAATCATCAGGGCAACAAAAAATGCCAGGAAGAAGGGCAGTATAAAAAAGCTTGTGTGGTTTGCCAAAAATCCGAATAGAGGCGGCATAAAGGTAGAGCCAATGTATGCGCTTGCCATCTGGATTCCTATTATTGCCCCGGAATTTTCCGCCCCAAAGTTTGCCGGCGTGGAATGAATTATGCAGGGGTAAATTGGAGCACAGCCAAAGCCAATGGTAACAAAAGCCGCAAGGGGAAGAATGCTGCTTTGAATGGGAAGAATGAGCGAAAGCTCTCCAAGGAACAAAATGCATGTTCCAAGAATTATCATCCTGCGGTCTCCCAGACGGTTCATTATAAAGCCGCTTAAAAACCTTCCTGAGGTAATGCCAATGTAAAAAAGAGAAGCAAATCGTGCAGCCCTTTCTGCGGACACACCCCTAAATTCAACAAGGTAGGTGCTTGCCCAGCCCATGGAAGTTGCCTCTTGGGCGCAGTAGGCAAAAAAGCCCAGCAGCAAAAATGGTACGCCCTTTATTTTTAGTGCATCGGAAAGATGCAGTGCCTTTGCACTTTCCGAAGCCTTTTCCCCGCTAACCTTATTCCAGACGGGAAGAGTTGCCAAAAGAACAAGGCCTATGCCAAGCTGAACCAATCCCACGATTCTGTAGCCAGTGTTCCATGTGGCGTTTGTAAGCGACCAGCTCATTATAAAGGGGCTTATTATTGTTCCCACTCCCCAAAAGCAGTGCAGCCAGCTCATGTGACGCGAAGTGTAGTGAAGGGCAACATAATTGTTCAGAGCCGCATCAATTGCGCCGCCGCCAAGACCGTATGGAATTGCAAAAAGAATCAGCATCCAGAATTTGCTGGAAATGGAAAAACCAAGCAGGGCAATGGCAGTAAAAAAAATGCTTACAACCGTAACAATGCGCGTGCTGAATTTTCTGGTCATACGGTTTGAAAGCAGGCTGGAAATTATTGTTCCGCCGCAGATTGTCATGGTAACGATACCCATAAATGAAACGGGAACGTCTACGGTTTTGTGAATTACGGGCCAACCCGAGCCAAGCAAAGAATCCGGTATTCCAAGACTAATAAAAGCCAGATAGATTAAGGCAAGCAAAAAAGTATACATACTTCCTCCAATGCGACCGATTATAGCACAAGCAAAAACAAATCATTCCATAAAAGCCCTTTTTTTGTCAAAAGCCTGTGTTTTTTTTAGAACGCAGTCTTTAGGACGCAGTCCTGCTTGCTCTACCAGTTTCTTCCTTGGCTAATCCGACCGAACACCGCTTTGCGCCACCGCCCTTCCGCCCTTCGGTAACCCTCATCCCGCTTCGCGGGACTAAAGGGGCTCCACGGCGGCGTAGGGCGCATAAAAAAATCCATCCGTGGATTTTTTTATGATTGCAGAATCGCTGCGCAATTCTGCATGTTGCTAAGCCGCCATCCATGGCTTGATATTGTTTGGCAAGTAAGAGTAAAACACACCTGTAAAAAAAAATCCCTCCGTGGATTTTTTTATGATTGCAGAATCGCTACGCAATTCTGCATGTTGCTAAGCCGCCATCCATGGCTTGATATTGTTTGGCAAGTAAGAGTAAAACATACCTGTAAAAAAAATCCCTCCATGTGCTTTTAAATTCTTGGCAAGGAAGATTTTAAATCTGACTGTCATTCGTAAGCGATTTTGTCCATATCAGGCCTCAAAAAATCAAGGACTTTTTCCTGAACAAATTCGAATTTGTAATACGCCAAATGCTGTCGTACGAGGGAATGTATTTCTTTCGTACAACAGGCTTTACCATATCAAAATCCATCATAAATGACTAAATGCCTTAAATTCATAAAAATTATTTGCGAAGCAAGATATTTGTAAAAAACAAAACTGGGTTCTTAGGGCGTCAGCCCTAAGCCGTGCCCAGGGAAAGGGGGAGGTTTGGAGGGGGAAAAAGCGGTGCTTCGCACCTGCGCGGGCACAGTTCGGACTCCGAGCTGTTTTTCCCCCTCCAAGATTCGGGGTCCAAGGGAACTCCCTTGATAATATTTTCATTTTTAAATCAGAAGATTTTAAATCAGCCTTGATTTTTTTTTAACAGAATTATAATTTCTTCACTATGAATACAGTAGAAGAAAAAGGCAGTCTTGCCGAAGCGTTTTTTATGAAAGGATTTAACTGTTCCCAAAGTGTTGTTGCCGCCTTTGCCCAGGAGCTGGGGCTTAGCCAGGAACAGGCTGTAAAGATGTCTGCTGGCTTTGGGGCTGGCTTTGGCCGCATGAGGGAAGTCTGCGGTGCTTTTTCCGGAATTGTATTTGTAATAAGCACTTTGTACGGTAACACGGATCCTGCCGGTAAGTCCGCCTTTTACAAAGAGATACAGGATTTGGCTCAGAGCTACCGGGAGCGCAACGGCGGAAATTCCATCGTATGTCGGGAACTTTTGGGGCTAAAAAAAGCCGAGGGAACTTGGCTTGCAGAAAAAAGAACAGATGACTATTACCAAAAGCGCCCCTGCCCAAAGCTAGTAAAACTTGCCGCAGAAATAGCCCAGGAATATATAGAAAGGCATTGAAAAAGGTTTTCAAGGGCGAGCCCTTGTACCCCAACAAAGGGGAGGGGAAACCCCCTACTCCGAAGCGAGGGTTTTCCCTCCCCTTAAACCCCTCCCTTTCCCGGCACGGCTTAGGGGCTCAGCCCCTAAGAACCCCATCTCTTACAATTATTACAGACCCCTGGAAAATGGGGTAGCACCGGGCAGACGGGTCCAGAAAAGTAAAGAAAATTACTTTATAAACTAATTAGCCGTCATTCCGAACTGCTACGCCACATTCGCACGCATTTGCTACGAATGTGGATTCGGAATCTGTCCAAGATGGCATTTTGGGCTTGTACAGACCCTGAAACAAGTTCAGGGTGACGGACTTCGTTCAGGGTGACGAACTGCCAGATCCAGAAAAATAAAGAAAATTATTTTATAAGTTCATTTGCCCTTTTAAGAGCGTCGTTTATGTTGTCAAAAATGTTTTCGCGGCCAATTTTGTCTGCCATGCCCATTTTTTCGCAGAGCATGTAAGGCTGGGTGTGGATTCCCGAAAGGACAATCTGGATTTTGTTTTTGTCGCAGAGGGCCTTTAGCTGCTCAAGGGCGCGGATCCCGCCAGCGTCTATGTAGAGGGTGTTCCTCATGCGCAGGATAAGAACCTTGTAACCAAGGCCTGCACGTTCCGCCGCAAGCTCAAATTTGCGTATTGTTCCAAAGAATAGCGAGCCGTCAATTTCGTAGACCATGACGCTGTTTGGAACGTCTATCTTTTCTTCGTTGCCGTCGCCCCTGATTCCAGTTACGATTGTGCGCTGGCCTGCCTGGACTTCGCTAAGGTCGCTAATTTTCTTTATAAAGAAGAATGCCGCAAAGATAAGGCCTACGCCGATTGCGTAAGTAAGGTCAACGAATACCGTAATAAGGAAGGTTGCCAAAAGAACGCAGATGTCGGATTTTTCTCCCTTTAGCAAGGCCCTGATTGCGCTTACCCCTGCCATGTTCCATGCTACGGAAATTAGAACTGCCGAGAGGGCTGCAAGGGGAATGTATTCAACGTACTTGCCAAAGAATACCATTATTAGGAGGAGGATTACCGCGTGAACCATTCCGGCAACAGGTGTCCTTCCTCCGTTCTTGATGTTTGTGGCTGTGCGGGCAATTGCTCCTGTTGCAGGAAGACCGCCAAAGAGTGGGCTAAGCAGGTTTGCAATTCCCTGTCCTATAAGCTCGTTGTTTGAGTCGTGCTTGGTTCCTATCATACCGTCTGCAACTACCGCGGAAAGAAGGGACTCTATGGCGGCAAGGATTGCAATGGAGCAGGCTGTGGGGAATACGTCTATTATTGTCTGTATTCCCAGTGCCGGAAGCTGGGGCTTTGGAAGCGATGAAGGGATTGTGTAGCGGTCCTTGATTATGTCTGTGTGGAGCCCTGTGTAGTTTGAGATTATGATGTTTGCGACTGTTGCAAGGATGATTACAATCAAGCTGCCGGGGATTTTTTTTGTTACCTTGGGCCAGAGGAAGATTATTACAAGGCAGATGATTGCCATTGCGGATGAATACCAGTCGATAGTATGGAAGGAATTTGCATAGGCAAGTATTTTTCCTGTAAAGGTTCCCGGAAGCTTTCCTGTGGTAAGTCCAAAGAAGTCGCCAATCTGGCCGGTTGCAATCGTTATGGCTATACCGGCTGTGAATCCCGTTACGATTGTGTAGGGAATGAATTTTACAAGTCCGCCCATCTTAAAAACGCCCAGCAGAATAAGAATGAGTCCTGCAAGCAAAGTTGCCGTGGCAAGTCCTGCCATGCCAAGCTGGGGGTTGTTTACGATTTTATAGATGATGACCGTAAAGGCACCTGTTGGGCCTCCGATCTGGCACTTTGTTCCGCCGAATGCCGCAATGCAGAAGCCTGCAATGATGGCTGTGTAGAGGCCTGTCTCCGGGCTGCATCCCGAAGCGATTGCAAAGGCAATGGAAAGGGGAAGGGCAACAATGCCAACGATTATGCCGGCAATGAAGTCAGTCATGAATTTTTTTGCATTATAGTCTTTTAATGAACTGAGCAACTCTGGTTTGTACATTTTGAATTCCTGTAAAAAAAGATTACTTATTCTGGTGATTTTTTTGCTTTTATGCAAGGGGAGAGTTTTAAGTATGTAAAAGGCAAGTGCAAATCTAAATGAAGTTTAGCAAAGATTAATCTAAATGAGGAAGCACTTCCATTCCCGGCAGGAAACGCGTCAAAAAAGCCGAGCGCGGATATAAGGTATCTGTCTCGCTGCGCTCGCACCGCGCAAATGCTTTTTTGCCGCGTTTCCTGCCTCCATTCCAGTGCTTTCTTTGCATATTTTTTGCATCACTGTTATGAAAGTCTACTCTTGCCTTATATAACTGTAATTACAATATGCAAAGTTTTTGTTTCAGTTTATTGTTGGGTAAGTTTTAGGTCGTCCTGCTTGAAGATGGGGTAGGTTATGTTGAGCAGGGTGCCGAAGAGCAGGGTGAATGCCCATGTGCGGGGATGCTGGGCTGGCGAGAGAAAGCGGCTAAGGATGTCTTGGGCAAGGGAAGAGGGGTTTCCAACTATGTCCCAGGAATTCCACCTTAGGAAGCGGCCAATATATACACCAAAGGCAGAAATGTAGATGAGGACTATGCTTACTACCGGCGCAAACTTGCACTTTAGCTTTGCCCTTATTATTTTTTCTTCCATCATCTGTAGGCTAACAAAGCCGTATGTTAAACCCGCAAGGGCGTAGCTAAGAAGCATAATCAGGTCAAACCAGGTGGGGGCGGATTGCCAGTTCCTGTTTCCAAGGTGCAGCAGGTCGGTTAGTATGTAGGGCGCGTTGGGGAAAAATGGCAGCCAGACCAAGGTGAGCGCAAGAAGGGGAAGACTTCTTTTTATGTCCTTAATATAGATTATTGAAGATGCAAACCAGGGAATAAAGGCCAAAAAGAGGTTCCAAATCATAAAAGTGTAGAGCGTGTAGCCCGTCATAATCCTTCGGCAGAGGGAAAGCGCTATGGAAAAAAGGGATATGGCAAGCAGAACCCAGGTGCTTTTGTGGCTGAACAGTTCCTTAAAATATGACTTCATGAAAAAATATTACAATAAACTGGAGCGGGGATGCAAGTGGGAGCTTTTTTTTCAGAGGGATTTTTCTTAGCGGACTACCGTAATCTGCGATGCCTGTTTGCCGTCTGGGGCGTAGCAGCGGATGGGGTTGGTGCGGTCTACGATGGTGTTCATACCGTTGTAGAAGGCGTACTGGTAGGTTCCAGGGGGGAGGGGAAGGTCAAATTCGTAGATGCCGGGGGTTGTTTCGCGCATGGTGTAGATCCAGCTGTCCCAGTTGGTGAATGAACCGCCAAGGCGGATTTGCTGGCCCTTTGTTCCTTTGTAGACAAAGTGGACGCGGCCGTCTTTTTTTTGTTCGGTTACGAAGGGGATGCTGCGGTTTGCATCTACCTGGGAGACGAGGACGCCGCACTTGTCGCTGTATGTTTTGTTGCTGTTGTAGGGGTCGGTTGTCCAGAGTCCGTCGATTATGAGGCGGTAGCGTACTACCTGCACGTCTTTTGGCAGCTTTATGATGAAGAACTGGAGTGATTCCTGAACTTTGTAGTCTGCGTCGTAGATGTTGCGTATCTTGAAGGAGTGGATTGTCTTGTATTCTTCGTGCTCAAAGGCGATTCCGATGTGGCGGGCGTTGTTTTTTGCGGTAAAAACGAGGTTTTGTCCCTGGATGAAGGGGGCCTGAACTGTGTCCAGCTTTGCCACTATGTTGGCAAATTCAGCATCCTGGTCATCTTTTGGGGCAATATAAGGCCTTAAGGGTACAGAGGATTCTGCTGCGAAAAGCTGTGAAGCTGAGAGTAGGGTAATTGTAAATAAAAATAATATAGGCCTAAAAAAACTATTCTTATTCATACTTCGATTATCGGTCATTTTTTAATTTTATGTTAGAGGGGAAGGGGGTTTTTTGCATAAAAAATTTATTTTTTCAAGGGTGGGCCCTTGGACCCCGGAATTTGGAGGGGGAAAACCAGCTCAGAGTCCGAAGCCCGCAGGTTTTCCCCCTCCAAACCTCCCCCTTTCTTTGGGCACGGCTTAGGGGGGCCCCTAAGAACCCCAGTTGTTAACAGATGTTTTTTTTGTGAATGTTCCCTTCGACGGGCTCAGGGAACGAGCTTTTTTTGGGGATGTTCCCTTCGACGGGCCGCTTGACGCTGCGCTGCGAGTGCAGGAGTGGTTGAGAGGATTGCCGCATCAAGTGCGGCAATGACAGTGAGGGATTTTTTCGGGCGTCCTACGCGGGATTGGAGGGGCCGCCGCAGGCGGTTGCGCTAGCAATGGAGCGGGAAGGGACCCGCGGAACCCCGGAAAGCCCGTAAAAAATGGCCTCCTTGCCATTTTTTACTTACAGGTCTTCGGCAGAAGACCTGCGAAATTTTTACGCTAAGATGTGACGCACCCTCCATGGTGCTGCTTGTTTGCAGGTAAAAAATGGCAAGTGCCGATTTTAGAGGAGAAATGGATGGTAGAGCGTATAAAAGTACCGTCCAGAATAATTCAGGAAATATTTATACAGTTGGTTTTGAACTTTGCTCTTACTAGTAGAATTTATGAGTGCGGAATGTTATACTTTTATATATGAAGAAGATAGTTACTTTTTCTACGAACCAGAGGGTTATTGATACCGTGCAGAAGTCTTGCGAGCTGTATTCGGCTTTCTTTAACTCCGAGATTTTTGGTTCTACAGAGAGTGCCGTTAGCTACATTAATTACGAGATGCCCGAAATCAAGGTTCTGGATTATACTTCCAAGAACATTGACTGCGCCAAGATTCTGGAGACGATTAACTCGGACGCTTGGCTGCACTACGGCGGTATTATTGCGGTTGCGCGCGACGCGGAGCAGGTTCAGCAGCTGGAGGAGCTTAAGGACAACAACATGCTTACGGTTCAGAAGCTGGACGACTTTGAGAGGCATTTTAGCAGAATCCTCCGCATTTTGTACCAGAACCAGCAGTTTTTGTATACCCGCGGCATGCAGGACATTATTGGCGGCCAGGAATCCGGGCTTTTTCTTTGCAACAACGACCCCATGGACATCCGCTTTTACACGAACTTTCTTGTTAGCTATCTTTATAACACCAACCGCATTTCTGATGACGACCGCTATGCACTGCACATAACTTTTATGGAAATGCTTACCAATGCCCTGGAGCACGGGAACCTTAACATTACCTATCAGGAGAAGACCGACTGGCTGATGAAGGGGCGGGACATGCTGGAGCTTATTTCCGAGAGGCGCGTTGACCCCCGCTATTGTGACCGCAAAATCCATATTTCCTACGCAATCGGAAAGACTGTTTCTGCTTTCCGCATAAAGGACGAGGGTGAAGGCTTTGACTGGCGTGCCATAATGAACAAAAAGAACAATTTTGACACCCACGGGCGCGGTATTTCGCTCAGCAAGCAGTGCGTTAAGAAGCTTACCTACAACGAGAGGGGCAATCAGGTTACCTTTACTATTGCCAACAAGGTGAATGCGGTTAACACTATTCCGGGCATAATGAAGCCTTTTGACACGATTGAATACAAGAACAAGGAAGTTGTCTGCCGCGAGAACGAGATGTCCAACGACCTTTTCTTTATTGTTAGCGGACGTTTTGCCGTTTACGTAAAGAAGAAGCTTGTTAACGTTCTTACTCCAAACGATATGTTCATTGGCGAGATGGCCTTCCTTTTGAACGACCGCCGTACTGCAACAGTTGTTTCTGTTGGAAGCTGCCGCGTAATCAAGGTGCCAAAGTCTGCCTTCCTTTCGCTTATCAGAAAGAATCCCCACTACGGCATTTTCCTTAGTAAGGTTCTTGCCCAGCGCCTTGTGAACCAGACCAGTGCTACGATTAAGGCAAAGAATTTGGGTAAGTCTGCCGTCCGCACTTCGGCTAAGTCTTCTGCTGCTTTAAGGACTGCTTCTAAGCTTGCTTCCAGAGGTGGGGCTAAAGCGGTTAGACAGGCAAAGTCACCGGTTAGACCCGCTGCTTCTAGACCAACAGCTTCCAGGCCTGCCGCTTCGAGACTTGCTTCTGCACGTCCGGTTCAGCGTAAGGTTTCCAGGTAAGATATGTCTTTAAACTGTAACGAAATAAACCAAGTGCTTTCTGAGCTGGACCTGGCGGATACTTTTATTCAGGAGATTGTCCAGCCGGGCTACGATACGCTTACCTTCCGCGTTATAAAGCACGGTTCTTTGCGGACTATACTGATTTGCACTTGTGCCGGTGCCTGCCGTATAAACGAAACTTGGGGGAAGATTCCCAAGAACCCGAAGCCCCTGCGCTTTAACGAATTCCTTAAGAGCCATGTTCAGGGCATGAGGATAAACAGCTGCGTTCAGATTGGCCTTGACAGGGTGATAAAAATGGATGTTTCCACCTGGCAGCAGAAGTATTTTATTTACATTCGCCTTTGGTCCGGGGCTGCAAACGTTATTGTTACGGATGAATCTGGCAACATTCTTGACTGCATGTACCGCCGCCCCAAGAAGGGGGAAGTTTCTGGCGGAACTTTTATTATGGAAGAAAAGGAACCTTCACCGGATGAAAAATCTGCCGCTTTGCAGAGGTTCCCGCTAAGGACTTTTGATGAGCTTAAGGATGCCATTGAACAGAATGGGGGTATGCTTAACGGCCGCAAGGTGCTTGGCCAAGACGGTGATTTTGATTCCCTTTCCTTTAACAAGAAGGTTGACCTTTTTTATTCTGAATATTCATCGTCCCTTTCCCGCGATAATCTTCTTTCTCAGGCGGAAAAATGGTTCAATTCCAAAAAGAGCAGGATGGAGCAGGCGCTGGAAAAGCTTTTGCAGAAGCAGAATGACTTTGCGGGGGCGGAAAAGCTAAAGCACACCGGGGACCTGATTCTTGCCTATGCCCAAGAGGCCAATGGTTCTAGTCTGGACTGCACGGATTACGATAGCGGCCAGCAGGTTCACATTCGCCTTGACCCCAAGCTTTCTCCGCAGCAGAATGCCCAGGTTTACTATTCACAGTACAAAAAGGCTGTTAGCGGACAGGAGGCACTTGCCCACGACATAGAGCTTTCGCGAAAGAACCTAGCCAAGCTGGATGCTGAATACAAGGCGCTTCTGGAAGAAAAGAGCGTAATCAAAATTGAGCAGATGCTCCGCAGGGACACAGCCCCCGCACAGACTAAGGAAAAGCCACATCCGGGGCTGCACTACGAGATTGACGGCTGGACAATTATTGTTGGAAGAACCGCTTCTGAAAACGATGACCTTTTGCGCCATTACGTTAAGGGGGCGGACATGTGGCTTCACACCCGCGACTATGCAGGCGGATATGTCTTTATAAAGGCTCAGAAAAACAAGACAGTTCCTCTGGAAACTCTGCTTTATGCGGGTAACCTTGCGGTTTACCATTCAAAGGCACGCAAGAACGCGGAGGCAGACCTTTACTACACCCAGGTAAAGTATCTTAGGCGTGCAAAGAACGGTCCCAAGGGGCTTGTTATTCCCACGCAGGAAAAGAACCTTCACATAAAGCTAGACGCGCAGAAGCTACGCGAGCTTGAGGAAAGGGGCTAGCTGTACTTGTTTGTAATAGCCATTTCCGCTGGCTTATTCCCACCAGTCTTCAACCTTTAGCATGCTGACTTCCTGCAAAGTGGCAAAGTCTTCCGTGTTGTGGGTTATTAAAACCATTCCGTTTGCTATTGCGGTAGCGGCAATCTGTGAGTCGTCAAAGGGTAGTGTTTTGCCTTTTTCTTCACAGCGGGCACGGAGTTCGCCGCAGATTTCCGATGCAAAGCTGTCGTAAGGAATGATTTCGTAGGAATCCTTTATGCTCTGCATGGTGTCTCCAACGAGCTGCTTTTTTCTTCCTTCCGGCATCCTCTGGTAGCCATAGATACTTTCTTGCCAGACTGTGGAAGAGATGGCGCACAGGTTGCCGTGGTTGAGAATTTTCTTTATCAATTTCAGATTTGGTTTTTGTTTTGCAAATTCTGAAATTACATTCGTGTCAAGCAGGTAGACTGGCTTCATACTTCGCTCCAGATAGAATCGATTTTTTTGTAGTATGCTTCATCGGGGTATTCATCTGGTGGAATGGGAATGCCTTCGTTGTCCCCCGCAGCTTCCATTTCTGCAAGCACATCAGCATATTTTTCCCGGATTTCAAGCCAGCGCTCATAAAAACTCTTCTTGGGCTTTATTGCCTCGTATTCTTCCCAGCTTATAAGAACTGCAACCGGCTTGTCGTGTCTGGTAAGTTCAACCGGTTCCCCGCCTTCCGCAAGCTTTATTAAGGAAGAAAAATTATTGCGCGCATTGTAAATTGATTCCCTGCACATAGGCACCTCCTTTTAAGGCTCTCTTTTTATTATCGCCTTTTATTGGCTAGATGTCAAGTCTTATGGCTAGAAAATGTTTTTTTTCTGAATTTTTTGGAGCATATTCCTTCTTTATACTGTGTCCGCCACTCTGTGTCGGCCAGACTCCGCGTCATTTTATCCTGCAGAATAAGCAGCGCCAAGGACGGCGCGTCATTTGTTAGCAAAAAGGACTGGCAAGTTTTCGCCAGAAAACTTGCGGGATAAAATGCCACGGAGGGCATTTTATCCCGCTTTCCAGGGCTACGCTGTCGCTCCGGCCCGCCAAAGGCGGTCTTGCTGCGCAACCCTTCCAATCGGGGCTAGGCTGATGGGTTATTGAATTCGGTAATAAGACTCTTGTTATTCTTGTTCAGCGTATATCCAGATCTTTGAGCTGCTTGAGTATGCATGCCCAAAGAAAACAATATCATTTCCAAGTGTCTCTAGTGCGGCGATTTCCATATTGGCTTGTGTAGTTGTCATTCCTTTACTGATAAGGAAATTCTGAATTTCTTCCTTTGTTACTCCTCTTGTACTGTTGTCATAATCTGAAACAGTGTTTTGGAACAAATAATTTCTTACGGTTTTTACATTATCATGTGTAATATTGGACCCGTATGAGTATATCATGTCCATGGCTACATCATAAGTTGAATTTGATATGGTACCCATTTCAATTTTATAAGTATTGGGTGAGCTTGAACTGGAAGAATCACTGCAGCTCAGCAGGTATAAAGCTAAGAAGATGCTTGCAAATATCGAAAAAAATATTTTTCCCATATTATCCTTTTTCATGTTATAACCTCCAATTTGCTACACATTTAAAATGAGATTAATTTTTATTTTAAACTCATTTTATGTTTGTGTCAATATAAATATTTTTCATTTAAAATGACTTTATGGCTGATTATCATAAATGCTTTATTGAAAATGTAAAGTTCTACCGCAAGCAAAAGGGAATGTCTCAGGCGCAGTTGGCGGAAGCTTGTGAAGTCTCTAACGGAACAATAGGAAACATTGAATGTGGTATGACAAAGCCATCTTTTGATTTAATTATTCAAATTGCCAACAAACTTGAAGTAAAGCCAGAATCTTTGTTTTTTAGTCCAGAAAACGGTGATTTTGCACATGAAATCTCTGACAAGCTTTCTAAAAATCAGTTAAAAAGGGTAAAGAAGGTTCTTTCGTCTGCTATATATGAGGCTGTGGAAGAATTGAAGAAATAATAGATTTGTTGATTTTTTCCAGGGCGTCTGCCAAGTGCTGGCCTATGTTTTCTATGGTGCTGTGGCTGCCCTGAACTTTTACCGTGAGGCCTGAAAGCCTGCTGCAATTGTCGTAGTTGCCGGAAATAATTTCGTCTGATTCGCTGCAAAGGGTATAGGCCAGTTGGTTTTTGGAAGAGGGGGTAAGTTTTTCGTATTCATCCAGGAATGAGAAAGAAATGCCCGATTCCCTAATGAGTTCCAGCTGGTGGGGAAAGTAGCAGGGGTTTGTGAGTATGCAGGGGCGCTTGAATTTTCTGCTAAGATTGTCCGCAAACCAGCCGCCAAGGCTCTGCCCCACAAAAATAAAGTCTTGGGAGCTAACCATGGAGGAAAGCTTTTCAAGAATCTTTTCTGGGGAAGTACCCATGTAGTCAAGCTGAGGGGAAATGATGTTCTTGGCGGGCATCATTTTGCAAAGAGCCTTGTAGTTCTTGTTGTCTGCCTCGCCAAGAAATCCGTGGATGTTCAGAATTAACATTAGAAGTCTGCCAGCTTTGGTGCGCGTGGGAATGGAATTACGTCGCGGATGTTTGCCATTCCTGTGATGTAGCGCAAGAGGCGGGCAAATCCAAGTCCGAATCCTGAGTGGGGTACTGTTCCAAAGCGGCGGAGGTCAAGGTACCACTGGTAGTTGGTCATGTCCATGCCGCGTTCCTGGCATACCTTTAGAAGCTTGTCGTAGTTTTCTTCGCGTTCTGAACCGCCTGTTATTTCGCCAAGGCCTGGAACAAGTACGTCTACTGCGCGTACCGTGATGCGTCCCTTTTCGTCGGGTTCGTTCTGCTTCATGTAGAAGGCCTTTACGTCTTTTGGATAGTTGTAGACCATTACCGGTGACTTGTAGATTTGTTCGGTAAGGTAGCGCTCGTGTTCGGTCTGAAGCTCCTTGCCCCATTCGATTGGGAATTCAAACTTGTCGTTGAATTTTTCAAGTTCGGCAACTGCTTCTGTGTATGATATGCGCTTGAACGGTGTGTCCACAACGTGCTGAAGCTGGGCTGTAACGCCGGGCTGGATTCTCTTTTCAAAGAAGGCCATGTCTTCGCTGCATTTTGTGAGTGCCCAGTTTAAGAGGTACTTGATGAATTCTTCTTCCAAGTCCATGTCGTCAAAGAGGTCAAAGAAGGCCATTTCCGGTTCGCACATCCAGAATTCGCTAAGGTGGCGCGGTGTGTTTGAATTTTCTGCGCGGAAGGTTGGGCCGAATGTATATACGCGGCTAAGGGCTGTGGCAAGGGTTTCTGCTTCAAGCTGGCCAGATACGGTAAGGTTTGCCTTTTTGCCAAAGAAGTCCTTTGAATAGTCAACGATTTTGTGTGCGTCTTCTATCTTCATTCCGCCGGCTCCGGCTTTTACGCCAAGCTCTGCAATCTTTTCCAGTGAAAGGGTTGTTACCTGGAACATTTCTCCTGCACCTTCTGCATCTGAACAGGTGATTTCCGGGGCGGAGATGTAGACAAAGCCGCGTTCCTGGAAGAAGGTGTGCAGGGCTATTGCCATCTGGCTTCTCATGCGGAATACTGCGCCAAAGGTGTTTGTGCGTGCGCGGAGGTGGGCATTGTCGCGTAGGTATTCCATGCTCATCTTGTTCTTCTGCAGCGGATATTCTTCCGGCGGGCAGATGCCAAGAACCGTAAGCTTTTGCAGGGTAACTTCAACTGCCTGTCCTGATGCCGGGGAAGGGATGATGACTCCCTCTGCGCGGACAGAAGCGCCTGTTGTTATTTTTTTGAGTTCTTCTTCTATATTATTAACGTCTGCATTACCGGGATTGTTGCGGTCAAAGGTAAGCTGGATGTTTGCAAAGCAGCTTCCGTCGTTCACCTGAACAAAGACTAAGTTTTTTGAGTCGCGCTTTGTGCGCACCCAACCGCAAACTGTAACTCCGCGTCCGTCTGGGGCAGAGGTAAGCAAATCTTTAATAAGAACTGGTTTCATAATTTATTGATTATAGTGAATTTGGGGAGTTCCTTCAAGGAGTTTTTTTCAAGGGTGGGCCCTTGGACCCCAGAACTTGGAGGGGAGTAAAACCTCTACTCGGAAGCGGTTTTTCCTCCCCTCCAAACCTCCCCACCTTTCCAGCACCGCTTAGGGGTTCCCCCTAAGAACCCCGTTTTTGTTTCTTGCCAGGCAATATAGAGCCATGGAGGGCGGGTTAGCAGCGCGGAGAATTGCTGTGCAAATCTCCGATCCCTAGAAAAATCCAAGGAGGAATTTTACTCGTTTCTTACTATTTCTATGCTGTCGGAGTGGTAGAAGCTGTCGGCGTATATTGTGAAGTAGCAGTATAGAGGCTGGTCTTGGCGCTTCCTTAGTTCGTCGGAGATGTTTACTTTCCAATCGTAGCTTATGGTCTTGCCTGTTATTTTGTAGTCCATGATGCTTGGGGCTTGGAAATGGTCAAAGAGCTTGTTGTCGTCTGCGTCGCATATATAGATGCTTAGCTGCACGTAGGCTGAACTGTAGTATTTTGGGCGGACTTTTGCGTATACGGTTATTGTGTCGCCCACTTTTGCGGAGGTGATTTTCTTTTTGCCTTTTTTTATGCAGAGGTCGTAGATTCCGTCGTACTTGGATGGTTTTTGCCAGGGGGCAGAGTTTAGGTATTCTTCCGGAAATTTGATTTGGAAGTGTGCAAAGTTGTCTGGAAGGTTTTTTATAAAGATGTAGCCTTCGTCGTCTGTTTTTACGGTAAGGTTTCCCAGGGAATTGCCGTCTTTGTCGTATAGGCAGAGCATGAGTTTTTGTTTTTTTTGGACGCCCAAGTATGTGTCTACAATCTGCTTGCAGAGTTCTTTTGAGCCGTCAAGCTTTACGTTTTCGTTTTTGATGATTTTTGAGGGCTTTCTTTCTTCTGAAATGCTGTTGGTTGCGCAGGAGCTTAGGGCTAGGGTTAGGAATGCGGCCAGGATAAGAAGGGGGATTTTTATTTTCATGAGGATAAAATAGTGGATATTTTTTTGTTTTTCAAGGGTGAGCCCTTGGACCCTGTTTTTGCTTCTTGCCAGGCAATATAGAGCCATGGAGGGCGGGTTAGCAGCGTGCAGAAGTGCGAAGCGCTTCTGCAATCCTGACAAAAATCCATGGATGGATTTTTGTCAGGCAAATCCTACGCCCGATTGGAAGGGCGGCGGAGCCGTTCCGGAGGAATGGAGTGGGCCACGCCCACGGAACCCTGGAAAGCGGGTGACGCGAGGCCTGTTCGGTCGGGTTAGCCGAGGGGCAGGATGGTAGAGCGGATAAAGCTACCGTCCAAATTTAGAAAAAATTCAAAAAACTCTATTTTAATTTTAAGAAAACAGTATTATAATGGAAACAAATGGGCCTTATTAATGCTTTGAAGTTGCAATGGAAACGAACTGCCTCTTTGTTTAGGGAAAACCGTGATGCACTTTATTTGTACAACTACCGTTTTCTTTGTGTGCTGAATTATGCAGCTCTTTTCATAATGTTTTCGCTAGTGCTGATTTCCTACATTCCTGCAAACACTTTCTTTAACAAGCCCTCCTACCATAAATTCTACATGTCATTCTTCTTTGTCTTCCTTTCGATTGCGATTGCAACCTTTTTGTTCGGGGAGTATGTAAAGAAGCATCCGCTCGTTTTTTTGTATGTTTTTACATTTTCCATGCATATTTTTGCAACGGTTATGTGCTGCATGGCAAGGGTTCCTGATCCGTACACGATAACCCTCTGCTTTCTTGTAGTCTTTCCCATCTGCATAATGGATCTTTCGTCCAAGCTTTTCGTTCTGAACAGCCTGGTTGTTGCGGTGGACCTTTTCTTTTCCTATAAATTCAAGGACGTGGGTGTTTTTGTAACGGACATAATTGACTGCGTTATATTCGGCATAATAGGCGTTGTGCTGGGCGGAGTCTTCCGCAGCTACTACCTGCGCTATGCCACGATAAAGGCCCACAGCCACGACAAGGATATGGAGCTTCTCAAGGCTAAGGACGAGGCAAAGTCGACCTTCCTTGCCAACATGTCTCACGAAATCCGAACGCCTATAAACGCGATAATCGGTTTTGACGAGATGATTCTGCGCGAGTGCTCTGACAAGACAATCCTCAACTATGCAAACGAAATCAATTCTTCCAGCCGCAACCTGCTTTCCATAATCAACGACATTCTTGACTTTTCCAAGATTGAGTCGGGCAAGATGGAGATTATCTGCGTAAAGTACGACATCAACTCCACGCTGAACGACCTTATAAACATGGTCTCTCCCCGTGCCAAGGAAAGGGGGCTTGATTTTATCGTTAACGTGAACCCAATGATTCCCTGCCAGCTTTACGGAGACGACATCAGGATAAGGCAGTGCATTTTGAACCTGCTCACCAATGCAGTCAAGTACACGAACAAGGGAAGCGTCAGTTTTACCCTGGACTTTAGGAACGGAAGCGATGACGAGACGGTTAAGCTCTTTGTTTCCGTCAAGGACACGGGCATAGGCATAAAGAAGGAGAACATACCCAAGCTATTTGATTCCTTTGACCGCTTGGAGGAAAGGAGCGTCCGTTCTGTTGAGGGAACCGGCCTTGGCCTTCCCATTACCAAGAGCCTGCTTAAGAAGATGGGCACGGAGCTTATCGTGGAAAGCGAGGAGGGGGTCGGCTCCACTTTTGCATTCGAGATAGATCAGAAGGTTGCCAGTTCCGAGCCGATAGGAAACTTTAGCGCGCGCATAAAGAGCATGAACGAGGCACATTCGACCTATTCGGAGTCATTCCATGCGCCGACGGCAAAGATTCTCGTCGTGGACGACATGAAGATAAACCTGACGGTTATTGCAAACCTGCTCAAGAAGACCCAGATTCAGCTGGACACAGCCCTTAGCGGTGATGCCGCTATTGACCTTGTAAAGCACAACAAGTACGACGTGATATTCATTGACCACCGCATGCCCGGCAAGGACGGCCTTGAGACCATAGCAGAGATGCGCAGCGACCACGAGAACCTTAACAAAAGCACGCCCTGCATTGCCTTTACCGCAAATGCAATCTACGGTGCCCGCGAGATGTTCCTGAGGCACGGTTTTGTGGACTATATAACAAAGCCTGTTGACTACCAGAAGTTTGAAAAGCTTCTTATGGACTATCTGCCTCCCGAGCTTGTCGTCCGCAATGAAGAGGCCAAGGAGGAGCAGCCCCTTGCTGTACACGTGGAAAGCCCAGAGCATGACGACACCTTCTTTGCGGCTTACAAGAACGTTCCGGGTGTGAACATTGAATCTGCCCTGATGCACTGCGGGGAGGAAAGCATACTGAAGACCGCCGTCTCCGACTTTTATGATGCCATAGACAAGAATATTTTCTTTATTGAGTACTACCAGCGAAACGGTGACTGGAAGAACTATACAATACGCGTGCACAGCCTAAAGAGTTCTTCCAAGCTGATTGGAATTGAGGAGCTTTCTGCCGAGGCCGCCTATCTGGAAAAATGCTGTGACGAGCACAATTACAGGGAGGCTGATGAAAAGACGGATGCCCTTGTGCAGCACTATGCTTCCTATACGGGCCATCTCTTTCCTGTCGTTACGCCGGGAAGCAGCCCGTCCGGCATGAAGGAAGTTATGGAAGAAAAGCGCTTTAACGAGGCCTACGCGGCAATAAAGGAATGCGTTGCAGTGGATGACTTTGACTCTTGCGAAAATATAGTCGTGGCAATGTCCATATACGAGATTCCTGAAAAGCTGAAGGGCCGCTACAAAACCCTCCGGGCCTCTGTATACACAAGGAACAAGCAGGCAATTCTTGGAACTTCCATTTAATCTATTTTTCCCAAACAAGCACCTTGTTCTTTCCAGCCTCTATCTTTTCAAAGGGGCCTGGAATTGGGCTTTTAGAGCGTTCGTTACCGCAAATGTCCCTGTTAAAGACAATTTCGCTTCCGTCCGGGGCTTCAAAGCGGAAGTTGCATATCCTTGGCCTTCCAAGCATTTTTGTTTCTATAGGTTCTGTCTTTGTCTTAAAGAGGCTTTGGTCAGCAGTAAATTCTGCATAGAATTTGCCCTTTTCCTCACGGATTTCTAGCATTGGGTTTTCCTTGCTAAAGGTATTGTCCTTTTCTCCGCTAAAGGCTTTTGCGTCAAAGCAGTAGTGGTTGCCGTTAACGTAGGCCGCCTGCATTACCCTCATGAACACGTCGTGGTCTCCGTCACCTGCTTCTTTTATGCGCTCCTTGTATTCCTGCCAGCTTCTTGCGCATCCAGTGTTCAGCTGTTCTGTCTTGAACCACTTGTTCATCTCCTTGCACATGGGGTGCATGATGCATTCATCGTAGCCGTCCGTTCCCGACTTTGACTGGGGGGTAAAGGTTTCCTGCCCGCCAACAAAGATGTTCTGGTAAAGCCTGTCGTCCCCGCTAAAGACAAGGGCTGTTCCCAAAAGGTCTGTGGAGTGGGGAAGGTGGTAGGGGGTGGAGCGGTCTACAACCTGTTCCCGCCTCATGGTTCCTGCGCAGAAGTTGTGGATGTATGCCCCGCCCTGGGAGATGTTGTCAAAGTTGTAGGGGCTTGCAAAGATGTTGTTGTCTACAATATAGGGGCCGTGGGAGACTTCCACCATAAGGTCGCGGTCGTTTGCGTAGTAGAGGTTTCCGCTTATGCGTACCCCCTGGGTCTGCCAGTCAAACCAGCTGCCCAGCGTGCAGTTGTGTATGTTGTTTTCTATAACCTGCACGTCAATTCCTGCATGAAGCTTTATTCCTGCAATTTCGTAGCCAAAGTATTCATGCTTAACCGCAATGTTGTAGATGTGGTTGTGCTCAATCTTGGAGAAGATGCAGCCCATGTGCCCAACAATTCCGTTTTGTCCGCAGTCGTAGATTGTATTGTTGCGTATTATGTGCGACCCGATTTTTTCCTTGCTCCAGCCGTCCTTTTTTGCCCTAAAGACAGCTTCCATCTGGTACTGGTAGCCCGGCTTTTCGCGGAATTTGGTGCAGTCGTTGTCCCCGGTGGAAATTTCTTTGCCAAGGCTTACCGCGCTGCACTTTGCGTCGTGGAAGATGCAGTCTTCTATAATCCAGCCCTTTGCCCAGTGGGGGCCAATCATTCCGGGTTGGTCTGCTGTTGGTGGTGCCCAGGGACTTGCGGCTTGGCACATTTCAAAGCCCTGGACTGTTATGTAGTCAAGGCCTGTGCGGTCTGGGTAAAAGCAGCTCTGGCGTACGCTTATTTCCACAAGCTCCTTGTTGGGGTCAAAACCGTGGAAGTTTGCGTAGATTTTTGTTTCTTCCCTGCTCACTTCTGCAAACCACTGGTAGACTGTCTGCTCCACTTCAAGAATTGCTTCCTCGTGCTTGGTCCACGGCGGATTGTAGCCTGTAAGGCGCTTTTCTGCCTTGCGCACTTCTTCCAGGGAGTGTGCCTCGTAAAAGGACTTTCCGTTAAGGTACACGTCGCCAAGATGGACTTGCTTTTCATTTTCTTTTTCAAGAGGCCAAACAACCCAGTCGCCCCAAAGCGGCTTTGCAAAGGGGTTGCATTCACCGTAAGAAGCTGCCCCTTCAAAAATTGAATTGGGAACGCTTGCACTCCATACGCTCCCGCCTTCATTCTTCCAGCCCTTAAGCTCCTCAGAGCCTTTTATTATTACCTTCTCTCCCTTTGCTGCCCGGTAGACTATGCGCTTGTCTTCTCCGCTTCCACCGTTTGCAGGCTTAACCCACTCGCGGTAGGTTCCTGCCCCAACGGTTACGCTGTCTCCCGCAACTGCAAGCGAAGCTGCTTTTGAAATAGTCTTAAAAGGACGTTCTTTGCTTCCGGGGCCAAAATCATCCCCGCTAACGCTTACAAAATAATCCATGAGTTACCCCTGTGAGTCTATCTTTTTAAGAGTTCGTCCAGTTCGGCATTCTGGGCAAGAAATTCACTGTTGCGCGGGTCAATTGCCACAACCTGCTTTAGATAATACTGGGCACGTCTCCAGTCCTGCTTGTTATAGTAGATTCTGTAGAAGCGGTAAAGCGCGTCTTTGTTCCGGGGGTTTGCGGTAAGGCTTGCCCTTAGGTCTGCAAAAATCTCGTCTTCGCCAGTGGCAAGAAGGCTCCTCTGGTAATAAAGAAAGCTCTTTGTCTTTCCTGTAGAATTTTCAAGCTTTGTGTTTATAAGCTTCTGGGCCTGCTCCCTCTTTCCCGTTGCAACAAGCATGTTTATGTAGGAGCGAAGGACATCCTCGTCCTCCGGGTAGGCTGAATACAGCTTTGATGCCGTTTCCATGGCCTGGGAATTGTTCTTGAGGGCAATGCAGATGTCTATGTAGGAAAAATAAGTCTCCCTGGAAACATCGCCTTCCTTCATCAGCTGGGAGCACATCTGGTAAGCGTCCTGATAGCGGCCAGCCTTGTAGTGTTCCGTAATGACAATCTGCTTGGCCTGCAAGTTATCTGGGCTTTTTGCAAGGACTGAGTTTGCAAGTTCCATCGCGCTCTTTCCTGCCACAGGGGAACTTGATTCCGATGCAACGGAAGCTGCGCAAAGAAGAACATCCACGTCTTCGGGGTATTTTTGCAAAGCCTGGGCAATGGTCTGGGAAGCCGCAGAATTGTTCTTGTTCCATTCGCGGAGCAGCCTGGTGCGCTCAATCAGGTAGAGCCTGGAAGTGGAATCCGTCTTGGCAACCGCGTCCAAAAGGGCAGAGGCCTTTATGTAGTCGTTCTTGCTCATAAGAATGTCTGCGCGGTAGAGGGTAAAGTTTGTGTTTTCAGGCTCGTTCTGCAGTACTCGCAGCACGTAGTTTTCCGCCTTGTCCACATTGCCTGTCTTTAGCGCGGCCATTGCACAAATCTTTAAAAGCAGGGAATTCTGGGGTGAAGAGGCAAGCAAAAGCTCACCCTGGGAAAGGGCCCTTGAATAGTTCCCCATGTTGTACTGGATGGCAGCTTCCACACCCTTTAGCTCGGTGCAAGAAGATGCTCCCTTTTCCGCCTTTTTAAGGTAGGCTGCGGCAGACTCGCTCTTTCCCTGGGTAATTTCCATAAGGGACATGAGGTAGTTTGCAAGTACGGAATCTGGCCTCATGGCAAGGGCTTTGTTCAGGTCATTTTTTGCCTTTGCATAGTAGGTCTTGGGGTTTGCCTTGGAAAAGACAACCATAGCCGGAAGAACCGTAGTCAAAAAGTCCGTCCGTTCAGTGGTGGAGTCATAGATTCCGTTTGCGGCAGACTGAAGGATGGCCGTATAGGGGTTAACCGCCTGACTTGCCGGAACTTCCCAGCTGATTCTTTTGGATGGCCATGCGGTTTCGATTATCTGCTTGCAGACGTTCATCAGGACTGTTTCCTTTTCCGAGAGCGTCCCCTTTGAATTCTTGTAGATAAGGGAAGATGCCTGTTGAAGGGAGTCGGGCGAGCCGTTTTCCACCTGAGCAAGTATCTTTGTGTCTATCGAATAAAAGTAGGAGCGATAAGAGTTGTCCGGCAGGGGAATGCTCGTAACAATTTCCTCCCCACCATCGCTTTCCTGCTTGGAATTGGCATCTTTCCCGTCTCCGGCAGAAGGGGAGGGTGTGCTTGCGCATGAGAAAAATACTAGCGGAGCAAGAGCAATCATGGCCAGCCGTTTAAGATTCATTGCTTTCTTCCCCTTCAATAAGAGAATCGTCGTTCATGTAGGGCAGAATTTCATGGTGCTTCTGCTGAACTACAAACAGTATTATAAGCCATATTCCGCCAAAAATCAAAATAATAGGCCACCACATGAATATAAAGTGCCTGAATGAAGACTTAAAGATGTGCATGGAAAAGAGCAGGAAAAAAGTGCCCATAAGAATCATCAGTATTGCGGGAAAAAGGTAGATGGTGCGGATGCGCTTGAGGTTGTAGAGGCCGGAGGGAATCATGGCAAGTCCGCAGATAATTATGGTAAGCGGCCAGGTCTCAATAAAGGTGAATGGCAGAATCTTTGCGTCCAGAAGCAGAAGCTGCACGCCAAAAAGAAAAAATGCTATGCCCAAAAAGACCCATATTGCCTTTTTTATCAGCGTAATGGATATATATAGAAGAAAAGCGCCCGAAGCGGTAAGAAAAATGGACTTCCAACCAAAAGAATCCTCCCCTGAGGAAAATTTAAACGCGAGCAAAAAAACTCCGCAGAGTAATATTCCTATACCTATGACGAGTCCGATGTGGTATTTCAAAGGCATTTTAACTTGATTTTCCGGGGTCGTATCTTTCATTCAGTCGTCCTTACTCTACTCCCTATTCCCTAGAATACTCTAAGGTTACTTAAAAAACAAGTTGGCTGGCAGACTGTTATAAATTATAACAAATTTTTACCAATATTTTTTCTGGACGGTACCTTAATGCGCTCTACCATCCTATTCCTCGGCTAATTCGACCGCCCATGCCTTTCGCCACCCGCTTTCCAGGGTTCCGCTTTCGCTCCAGCCTCCTCACTTCGTTGCGGTGGCCGGCTACGCCGCCCTTCCAATCGGGCGTATGGCGCCTCGGGAAAATCCATCCTTGGATTTTCCCGAGGATCGGAGATTTGCGTTGCAAATCTCCGGGCTGCTAACCCGCCCTCCGTGGCTCGATATTGCTTGGCAAGAAAGAATAAAACATGCCTGCAAAAAAAAAAATCCCTCCATGGCTCGATATTCCTTGGCAAGAAACAAATCCGTTCCCTGCACTCGCAGCGCAGCGTCAAGCGGCCCGTCGAAGGGAACATTTCCCAAAAAAAGACATTTGTTAAACGGCGGGGTTCTTCCTTGCCTACTTCTCCAATTCCTGTAATCCCATCCAGCGTATTTCCCTATGCAATGCAACAGGGAATCAGTTTTGGGTTCCGCGGAAGGCAAAGACGGCTGAAACCCGCATTGGAGCGGAACGAGCGTAGCGAGTTTAATTTCCTATTCCGCGACACCGCGGGTTTTCAGACGGATTTGCCTGGGAGCGGAACACAAAACTGATTCCCTTGTTTGCGTTCGACCCCTTGTCTAACCGCCAAAATAATGCTATTGTTATTTACTCTAATTTTAAAATTAAGGATGGAACGCAAATATGTCATTTATTCCTACTTTATTGACTACCGCAGCTGGTGGTGCACAAGGGGCAGGGCAGATGGATGCTATGGGTGGCACCTTCGGTATGCTCATACCTCTTATTCTTATCTTTGCTATCATGTATTTCCTGATGATACGCCCTCAGCAGAAAAAACAGAAAGAAACACAGAAAATGATTGACGCCATCAAAAAGGGCGACAAGGTTGTTACAATCGGTGGAATCCACGGTATTGTTTCTTCTGTAAAGGAAAATACCCTTGTCATAAAGGTTGACGACAATGCAAGAATCGAATTTAACCGCACAGCAATTGCTTCTGTAGTTACGGACAAACCGGCTTCAGACGGCAAGAATGTGACGGAATCAAAAAATTCTGAGGTAACAGAAAAATGAGTAAAAAGGGACGCTTGTTTATAATCCTTTTGGTTTTGGCAATGTGTTTTGTGTTCCTGTGGCCATCAATCTGCTGGTATGCACGCACGCCAAAGGACGACAAGGCACTTGCTTTGAGTTCTCTTGAAAAAATCAAGGAATATGCCACTTTTATGGCAGAAAATGATGTTGAGCAGCTTCGCCAGGCTGCAAAGGCTTCCGATGCAGAAATTCCTGCCGGTTCAGAATGGCTTGTTAAGGCAGCCAAGAAGAACTTCAAGGACATGGGTAAGGAAGTTCCATCTCCCCTTACCCTCCGCGCCGCATTGGAAACATTCTCCCGCGAAGAGCTTACAAAGCTTGTGGAAGACCGCTACCGCAACAAAATCCTCAAGGACAAGAAAAACTACAAGAACTCAGTAAAGCTGGGCTTGGACTTGAGCGGTGGTATGAACGTCATCGTAAAGGCAGACTTGGATGCAGTCGTAAAGGCTCAGAAGGAAAGCGGCACTGTAGCAGAAGCCTCTTGGGATTCTGATTTGAAGACTCATGTTGTTACCGTGAACGAGGCAACCCTCCGCAACGACGCAATGGCACAGGCAATAGAAACCCTTACCAGCCGCATTGACCGCTTTGGCCTTAGCTCACCAACAATCAGGCAGCAGGGCGAAGACCGCATCTACATAGAACTTCCTGGTTCAGCAGAAACCGACCAGATTAACACCATCATCCAGGGACGCGGTATTTTGAACTTCCGCCTCGTAGATATGGATGCTACAGAAAAGTTCCTCCAGTACTACTTTGCAAACCGCAGCACAACTTTCGACAGCAAGGGCAACCTTATCGATCCTTCCATAATTCCGGAAGATGAAGAAGTTTTCGGTTACTATGTAACAGACGAATATGGCCTTGACCAGAAAGTTACAGGCCGTCCTTACCTTGTCGTAAAGAAGCAGATTGCCCTCGAAGGCAAGCACATCAAGTCGGCAGAAGTTGGGGCAGACAACCTTACAGGAAGGCCACAGGTTAACTTTACACTGGACGCAGAAGGTGCAGGCATTTTTGCAAAGTTCACCGGCGAGCACAAGGGTGAATACCTTGCAATCGTAAGCGACAACAAGATTAAGTCCAACGCAAGAATCAATTCAGAGATTCCTGGTGGACAAGTTGCAATCGACGGTTTTGGCAAGGAAGAAGCAAACAACCTGCAGAAGGTTTTGCAGACAGCATGGCTCGAAGTTCCTCTTAGCGTGGAAAGCCAGCAGGTTATCGGTGCAGAGCTTGGTAGCCAGTACATCCGCCAGGGCCTTATAGCAATTGCAGTTGGTCTTGCCGCAATCATGCTCTTTATGCTCATCTTCTACAAGGGAGCTGGTATTAACGCATGTGTTGCACAGATACTCAACCTTTACATAATGTTCTCCGTGATGAGCGCACTCAACTTTACAGTAACACTTCCATCCATTGCCGGTATGATTCTTACAATCGGTATGGCTGTAGACGCAAACGTAATCATCTTTGAGCGCATCAAGGAAGAGCGTGCACTTGGCAAAGACCGCGCCTCTTCTATTTCCGTTGGTTTTGCAAACGCATTCTGGTCTATCATGGACTCCAACATAACAACATTTATTGCTGCCGTATTCATGACCCAGCTCGGCTCCGGTTCCATCCAGGGCTTTGCATACAGCTTGGCAATCGGTGTTTGTTCAACGGTATTCACAGCTCTTGTTGTTTCAAGGCTTCTGTTTGACTTTAACACGGAAGTTGTAGGTAAAAAGAACATAAGCATCAGCTGGAGGATGAAATAATGAAAAAGCTACATGAATTCAGCAAGGCATTCCTCGGCTGTGCAATTTTTAGTGCCGTGGTTATTGCCACAGGAATAGCAGGATTCTTTGTAAAGGGAATCAACTGGGGCTTGGACTTTCAGCCTGGTCTTATAGAAGAAGTCCGCATTGCTTCTCCTGCAATGAGCCTTTCTTATTCTGGTTCAGCAAAGGTAGACGCAGAACTTTCCGCCACAGGTTTTGACCTTGTTATTACCGGTGTTGGCGAAAAGGAAACAAAGTCTTTTACCTTTGGCCAGTATTCAACAGTTTCTGCTCTTGCAGATGCCTTAAAGAGTGTTGAAGGAATTACTGCAGAAGTTCTTTCTTCTGGAGATGCAGACTGCTACTCAATCTTTACAAACAGTGCAGTTTCCGCAGTCTTGGGTAAGGAACCTTTCTTCCTCTATGTTCCGGATGCAAAGAGCAGTGTTACTGTAGAAGACTTGCGCTCTGCAGTAACTTCGGAAGCAGTACAGGTTAAGGAACTTGGAAGTGAAGCAGACCGCAGCTTCCAGATACGCGCAAAGATTAAGGGTGACCAGGTTTCAAGCCAGGAACTTCAGCGCAAGATTACAGGCGACATCCAGAACAAGTTTGGAAAGAACAATGTTGCAATAGTCCGCACAGACTTTGTTGGCTCAACATTCTCTTCTGACCTTGCATATAAGTCAATCCTGCTTGCAGTTGCAACACTCTTCCTCATTTGGCTCTATGCTACAATCCGCTTCCACTGGGATTTTGCTCTTGGTGCAATCATCGCTCTTGTACACGACTGTCTTATCTTGTTTACGTTCATCATCTGGTTCCAGCTGGAATTTACAACGACAACGCTTGCGGCAGTCCTTACAATCTTTGGTTACTCAATCAACGCAACGGTTGTTATCCTTGACCGTGTCCGCGAGAACATGAAGTCTATGGAAGCAAAGGAATTCAACAGCATTCTTAACCGTTCGCTTAGCGACACTCTTACCCGTTCCGTAATAACCACAATTACAACAATGTTCGCATCTGGTGCCTTGTGGGTATTCACAAGCGGATCTATAAAGGTGTTCGCAATCGTTCTTACAATCGGTTTGATTTCTGGTTGTTATTCATCTATCTTCATCAGCTCTGGATTCATTTCATGGGCACGCCGCAAGTGGGATCCAAAAGACCCCGTTCACGTGCGCCCAAGAAAAACTGAACGCCCAGCTTTCTCGGCTACAGTTTCCGTCTGAGTCTGACGCTTAGTTAGATTACAAATGCCCGCTTTGCAAAAGGCGGGTTTTTTTATGGGAATTTATGACTGTAATTCGTGCAAAAATTTTAGGCTACTGTATGGGGGTTCGCCGTGCTGTTGAAGGTGCAGAAAAGGCACTTGACGACTCGCAGGGAAAAACCGTCTATACCCTTGGCCCTTTGATTCACAATCCGTCCGTAATGAATGCCCTGCAGTCCCGGGGACTAAAAATCCTTGACGCAGAAAGCCTGGGGCAAGCTTCATTTCTGGGAGAGGACAGCATAGTCCTTATCCGCGCCCACGGAACAACACCCGCTGTTTTGGAAAAGCTTAGGGCAATGAAGGTTTGCATAAAGGATTCAACTTGCCCCCGCGTACATATAAGCCAGAAGCGTGCGGCGGAATGGAGCGCAAAAGGCTTTACCGTTATTATTGCGGGCGACAAAAATCACGGGGAAGTTACCGGCATCCAGGGCTTTGCAAACGGAAGGTCGGTCGTCGTGCAGACAAAAGAAGAAGCCTCCTCTTTGCAGGTGCCTGAAAAGGCTGTGCTTATTGCGCAGACCACGTTCAGTCCCGTGGAATTCAAGGCCATAAGCGACATTATCCTGCAAAAAAATCCCGGTGTACAGGTCTTTAATTCAATTTGTTCTGCAACAATGGAAAGGCAGGAAGCCCTGCTTGAACTAAAAGGCATGGCTGATGCAATCATCGTAATCGGTGGAAAAAATTCTGCCAACACAAGAAGGCTTTACGAAAGGGCACTTTCCGTCTGCCCCCGTGCCGCTTTAATAGAAGATGCTTCGGAAATACCGGAAGAGTTTTTTTCTTTTAAGACCGTGGCAATTACGGCCGGAGCAAGCACCCCGGATTCAATTATAAACCAGGTGGAAAAATCGCTGCAGGAAGGGTGCTATGTTCCCTCCCTTTAAGGAAGCTGCTGCGCTAAAAATTTGCAAGCTTTTATCCCGCGCCTTGGACTTGGGACTACTGGAACTTAGGGCAGTGGATTCCTCCCGCTCGGCAACGGAACGCACTCTTGGCGGAATAATGCTTGGTGCGCTTGTCGTTTCTGAAAACAATACCGACGGTAAAAAATGCCATGCCCTTGTAACGGTTAGCGGAACAACCAGGGCTATTTTTAAAAAGGGATGCGATACCCCGCTTGAAGATTTTCCTTCTATTAGCCTGTCAGAGATATTTGCAGACAGTACAGGCAATAGAGACTTCGCCGCCGACAGCATGCTTTCTGAATGTGCCTCTTTGGCATCAATAAAATTTCTTCCCCCCATTGTAAGCGCAAGTAAAATAGATCAAGCCCTTTTGCAAAACGACAAAGAAATTCATGAGCTTACAAAAGAAATTGCCGCCTGTACAGACAGTGAAAAAATCCGTAGGCTCAAAACCGAGCGCACTGCCTTAACCGACCAGTCCCTTGCAAAAGTTTTTGAATTATATTCATTCCATTGTGCAGACGGAAAAATGCGTTCGCTAAAAACAATCTGCGCTGAGCGTAATCTGCAAACCCTTCCGCCAACCGGAACAGGCGAATGTTGCGCCCCAAAGCTTTTGGATTATGCCTTTGCCTCTTCCTTGCAACCTGTAAGCCTTTGCGAAGCCTATTACCAAAAAGGCCAGGAGCTAAAGCCAAGGAGTCCTTGCGACGAGAGGTGCGGAATAGTTTTGCCTTCTATGCTGGGGCTTGAACTTCTTTACCGCGACGAGCATATTGCCGTCATCAACAAACCGTCAGGGCTTTTGAGTATACCTGGTAGGGGTATAGAAAAATTGGACAGTGTTACGACCCGCCTAAAGCGCCTTTTTCCCGCATGCATTGAACAGCCTTCTGTTCACCGACTGGACATGGAAACAAGCGGGCTAATGGTTCTTGCCTTTACAAAAGAAGCCCACCGCATTTTGAGCCGGCAGTTTATGGAAGGGCAGGTAAGCAAAAAATACACAGCTCTCTTGGACGGGGTTCTTGCAAAGAAGGGGATTGCCCAGGAAGGATGCATGGAGCTTTATTTCCGTTTAGACGTGGACAACAGGCCCCACCAGATGTGGGACAGCGTTTACGGAAAAAAAGCCGTAACCTCTTGGCGCATACTCAACGTTGAACGCTACACCGCACCTGATTTGTCCGTAAGGAATGTAACCCGAGTTGAATTTGTTCCGCATACAGGCCGCACCCACCAGCTTCGCCTTGCCAGTGCGGACAGCCACGGCTTTGCAACGCCAATAATCGGAGACACGCTCTATGGAAAATGCACACCGGGGGAACGCCTTATGCTCCATGCCTGCCACCTTGAATTTATTCATCCTGCAACAAATGAAGCAATGGTTTTTGAAAGCAAGGTTCCCTTTTAAAATATGAGGGGGGCGTTACGGGGGGTGCAACCCCCTGTAGAAGGGGTAGGACGCAACGAAGTGCGGCCGCAGGGGGAGACTTCCCCCTCCTTAAATAAAATCCCGAAATTTTTGCACTAAACTAAAATTACAACGCCCAAATTCGGGCCAAATTTGTTTGACAATTGTACGCCTCTAAAATAAAATCGTAATCAGTTAAAGATAATGCTATCTTTTTTTGGAGGTAATATGAAAAAGGTAATTCTTGCTGGTGTGGTTATCGCAGCTGCAATCTCTGCAGTATCCTGCGGCGGAAAGAACGTTGCAAAAGTGGCAAATAAGGACAAGCCTCTCGTATTCTACAACAGACAGCCATCTGATCCTGTAAGTGGCGAAATTGACATGGAGTCAATGAACTGGAACGGAAGCACATACTATGTTGGTTTTGACGCAGCTGGTGGTGGTGCAGTTCAGGGACAGCTCATTAAGGACTTCCTTGCATCCGCAGATCCTGCTGTAATCGACCGCAATGGCGACGGCATCTTGGGTTATGTTCTCTGCGTTGGTGATGTTGGTCACAATGACTCCCGCGCACGTACAGAAGGTATCCGCCGTGCTTTGGACACATGGAACGGTTCACCAGATCCTACAAACGTAAAGGACGGTTCCGTAAATGTTGGCGGAAAGACTCTAAAGGTTGTAGAGCTTGAAGGAAAGGCAATGACCGGTACAGACGGTTCTACATGGAACGCAAACGCTGCTACAGACGCAATGAGCGGTTGGGCAACAAAGTTTGCAGACCAGATTGATATGGTTGTTTCTAACAACGACGGTATGGCTATGGGTTGTCTCCAGGCTTCAAACTATCCTGCAGGTGTTCCGATCTTCGGTTATGATGCAAACGCAGACGCAATCGAAGCAATTGGTGCTGGCCGCCTTACTGGTACAGTTTCCCAGAACGTAGACGCACAGGCAACAGCAACTCTCCAGGTTCTCCGCAACCTTCTTGACGGTCTTACAGGCTCTGATGTTTACACACAGGGTATCTCTACAACAGACCGCTACGGCAACAAGATTTCTGCTCCTGTTGACTATGTGAACAGCACAAAGGCTCTTCTTGCACAGAACTCTGGCGTAAACTCTTCCAACTGGGAACAGTACAAGGCTGGAAACCGCGACACTGGCATTAAGCAGACAAACGCAGAAACAAAGAAGGTTCTTCTTACAGTTTACAACTCAGCAGACAACTTCCTTTCTTCTAGCTACGTTCCTGCTCTTAACTACTATGCTCCTTTGCTGAACATTGACCTTACAATAGTACAGGGCGACGGTCAGAACGAATCAAGCTGCATTGACAAGTTCACAAACCTTGGCAACTATGATGCATACGCAATCAACATGGTTAAGACAAACTCTGGCCGTGACTACACAGACAGACTTAAGTACTAATTGCTATTGTCGGGTTTAACCTGGCAAGCTTATGGATATGGCGGCATCACTTTTGTTTGCGGTGCCGCCATTTTTTAGGCCGGATTTTTTGTAACAGCCACTTTTTTTGTGATTGGCTTTCAAAAGATGGGCGGAAATACCTACCCTTGTAAAGGCTAAGGTCAGGAGAATTATGAGCGAAGACGTAATGCTTCAGATTAAAGGCCTGTCAAAATCATTCGGAAAGAATAAAGTTCTGGACGGCATAAACCTTACTGTAAAACGCGGAAGCGTTCTTGGCCTTATGGGCGAGAATGGAGCCGGCAAGTCTACAATGATGAAGTGTCTGTTTGGAATCTATGCCCGCGATGAGGGACAGACTTTTCTTGAAGGTAAGCCTGTAGATTTTAAGACACCAAAAGAAGCTCTGGAAAACGGAGTTTCAATGGTTCATCAGGAATTGAACCAGTGCTTGGACCGTACGGTTCAGGACAATTTGTTTTTAGGCCGCTATCCCTTAAGATTCGGTATTGTTGACGAAGTAAAAATGCAGCGCGAGTCTCAGCGCCTCTTTGCTTCCCTTAAGATGAATGTAGATCCAAAGCGCATCATGCGCACTATGAGCGTTTCCCAGAGACAGATGGTGGAAATTGCAAAGGCTGTTTCCTACAAGGCAAAGATAATTGTTTTGGACGAACCAACCTCTTCTTTAACTGAACCGGAAATCAAGAAGCTTTTTTCAATCGTAAATGATTTGAAGAAGCAAGGAATATCATTTGTTTACATCTCGCACAAGATGGATGAAATCTTTGAAATCTGCGATGATGTTTCTGTTTTGCGTGACGGTAAGATGATTCTTACAAAGTCCGTAAAAGAAACCAACATGGACGAACTGATTGCCGCAATGGTAGGCCGCTCTTTGGACAAGCGCTTCCCGGACGTAGACAATGTTCCTGGTGAGCCTTACTTTGAGGTGCGAAACCTTTCCACAAAATTCAACCCTGTGCTAAAGGACATTTCCTTTACTGTGCGCAAGGGAGAAATCTTTGGCCTTTACGGTCTTGTTGGGGCTGGACGGTCAGAACTTCTTGAGTCCCTCTTTGGTGTCCGCACACTTGCTTCGGGAGAAATAATTGCTGCCGGCAAGAAGCTCCGCTTTAGGAACAGCAAGGACGCCATGGACCACAACTTTGCCTTTGTTACGGAAGAGCGCAAGGTAAACGGAATGTTCGGCAAAGACACCATAAAATTCAACACGGTTATTACCAACCTTAGAAGCTACAAGAGCGGGGGAATCCTTTCTGAGCGCAAGATGCAGGAAGCAGCTGACCGTGAGATTAAGGCAATGCATACAAAATGCGTTTCCGCAGACGAGCTTATTTCCAGCCTTTCTGGAGGCAACCAGCAGAAGGTAATCATCGGCAAGTGGCTTGAGCGTTCACCGGACATCTTCCTTATGGACGAGCCAACCCGCGGTATTGACGTTGGTGCAAAGTACGAAATTTACCAGCTTATAATCAAGATGGCAAAAGAAGGAAAAACCATAATCGTAGTTTCAAGCGAAATGCCGGAAATTCTTGGCATTACGAACAGGATTGCGGTTATGTCCAACCACCGGCTTTCGGGAATCGTAAACACAAAGGAAACGAATCAGGAAGAACTCCTGCGGCTTTCCGCAAAATATTTGTAAGAGAGGCAAGCAATGGCACAGGATATAGAAAGCGTAAATTCTTTGGAAGAAAGCGTAAAATTAAACGAGTACAGCAAGACTCTTGAAGAACTCCGCAAAGACGGCGTAAACAAGATTTCTTTATTGAACCAAAAAATTGCGGAAGTAAAGCGCAGCAAGATGATGAATGCGCAGGAAAAAGAAAAGACTATTGCTGAATGCAAGGCCCAGCTTCAGGAAGCAAAGTCTGTTGCCGCAAAGAACAATGCAAAGGACAAGGCAATCACAAAAGAAGCCGTTGCCTATGCAAATGCCCTTAGCAAGAACATTGTTGCAAAGGTAACTGCAGAACAGAATGCCGTAAAGGAAAACATAAAGAGGGAGTACCTTGCCACCGTTGAGCAGATTCAACTGGAAGCTGCCGAGCGTGAGTCAAAGATTCTTTCTGAACGCAGCGAAAACACCAAGGCAGAACTTGCCACGGCCCGCTACGAGCTAAAGAGCGCCCTCTTTGATGCAAAGAACAAGTACAAGGACGCATTGCAGGGCTGTAAGGATGCCATCCACCAGGCCTTTGTTGACCACGTTCAGAAGAACATAAGCCTCCGCAACAGCCGCACAAATTTTGTGGAAGAATTCCAGCAGGGAGTAAGGAACTACGCCTACCAGTTTACCCCTCAGGAATTCCTTTTAAAGAACGGACTTTATGTTGCAATCCTTATCTTCTTCATTGCATGTATAATCATAGCCCCTCTTGCGGGAAAGGGCGTGCTTCTTAACTTGCCCAACATCTTTACGATTCTTGAGCAGTCATCAGTCCGCATGTTCTATGCCCTTGGCGTAGCAGGACTCATCCTCCTTGCCGGTACCGACTTGAGCGTTGGCCGCATGGTAGCACTTGGTTCCGTAATCACCGGCCTTCTTTTGCACCCCGGCGAAAACATCGTAAAGCTCTTTGGCCTTGGCCCCTGGAACTTTACAACAATGTCCGTCGGAAGCCGCATTGCAACCGCAATCATTCTTTCTATCCTCTTCTGCGTTATGTTCAGCGCAATAGCAGGATTCTTCTCTGCATACTTTAAGATGCACCCATTCATTTCAACCCTTGCAACCCAGCTTATCATCTACGGCCTTCTCTTCTTTGGAACAAGCGGAACTCCGGTTGGCTCAATCGACAAGGCAATCAAGGACGCAATTGGCGGCAGATGGGAACTGGGCTATGTTGGCGGTGACTTCATCACCTTCCCCAAACTGATAGTCCCGGCGGTCATAGCAGTCTTCGTTGCTTGGTTCATCTGGAACAAGACAACCTTCGGCAAGAACATGTTCGCAGTTGGCGGCAACCCCGAAGCTGCATCCGTAAGTGGAATCAGCGTATTCTGGGTAACGCTCGGCGTATTCGTAATGGCTGGCGTCTTCTACGGATGCGGTGCCTTCTTGGAAGCCTTCCGTGCCAACGCTAGCGCAGGAACAGGCCAGGGCTACGAAATGGATGCAATTGCAGCTTGTGTAGTCGGTGGCGTTTCATTCTACGGCGGCATCGGAAAAATAAGCGGTGCGGTACTCGGTGTAATCATCTTTACCGGATTAACCTACTGCCTTACCTTCCTTGGAATAGACACCAACTTGCAGTTCGTCTTTAAGGGACTCATCATCCTTGCAGCCGTATCTCTTGACTGCGTAAAGTACTTGAAGAAAAAATAATTTTCTTCAACGAAATATAAACTAATTTTTTTCCCGTGCCACAGTCTGGTTCTTGCCGGATTGTGGCTTTTTTTTGCCCGGTTATTGACTTTTTCGCCCGGTCATTGAGGCCTCTTTCCGCGGTCATTGAGGCTCTCGAAATGACCTGTGTCGGCCTGTCTGCTTGCAAAGTTTTTCGGATTTGTGATATAGTCGCTGCATGAGCTGTCACATTTATATTGCCCGCCATGGGGAGTCCCAATGGAACGCAGAAGGTAAGGTTCAGGGTGTTACGGACATTCCCCTTAATCAAAAAGGAATTGAGCAGGCCCACGCGCTTGCAAAAAAGATAAAGGAAGAAAAGATTCCCATAGACATGATTCTTCATTCGCCGCTTTGCCGTGCTGCGGAGACTGCCCGTATCATTGCAGAGAAAAACGGCCTGCCACTTGCCCTTGAATCCCGCCTTATAGAACAGAACTTTGGCGAGTTTGAGGGCCACGAATGGCAAAAGCATCCAGGAGTGTTTTTCGAAGCAAAAAAACAGTTTGCCTGCGACTACAAGGGCGGCGAATCCATGCTGCGTATGGCACAGAGAGTCTACAACCTGATTGATGAGCTCAAGGCCCGTTCCTCCGCCGAAGACAAAACCTTCCTGCTCGTTACCCACGGCGGCTTTGTCCGAATGTTCCATTCCTATTTTTTCTCCGAGACAAACGAGGAATTTGCTTCTTCCGGCATTGCCAACTGCGAGGTTAGGGAGTACAAGTTCTAGTTTTTCCAGAATCCGGAATTCATAGTTGGGGTGCTCAATCATGGGGCCGTGCTCATGGTTGCAGACACTGTATCACTTGCCTTTAATCTGTTCCTTGTGAATTAGTCGGACTATTGCGTAGATTTTTTCTGCCAGGCTTTCAATTTGTATAAATTTTACTGTAAATGCAGGGAAGGTATTTTTTTTAGGGGCTACTTCCATCTTGGAAAAAATATTCATATAATAGTGCCATGGAAAATTCATTTGAAAAATTAAAGTCTTATATCAATGAACATACAGAAGATATGGTTGAACTTGAGGCCCTTTTGACCTCTATTCCAGCTCTTGCGCCGGAGAATGGCGGTGACGGCGAGTTTGATAAGGCTGCTGCCCTGGAGAAGTGGCTTTGTGCACATGGGATTACGGATATTTCCCGCTACGATGCGCCGGATGAACGTGTGTCTTCGAAGTGCCGGCCTAATATGGTGGCAAAAATTCCTGGTGCTGATGATGGTGCGCCGGATTCATACTGCATTTGGGTTTGTGCCCATCTTGACGTTGTTCCTGTTGGGGAGAAGTCACTTTGGAATACGGATCCCTGGACTCTTGTGGAAAAGGACGGAAAGATTTATGGCCGCGGTGTTGAGGATAACCAGCAGGGCTTGGTGAGCGGAGTTCTTGCGGCTCTTGCCTTTGTTGCTACGGGAACTCTTCCTGCCCATACGATAAAGCTTTTGTTTATGGCGGACGAGGAAGTTGGTTCTAAGTACGGTATGAATTATCTTCTTGAAAAGCACCGTGAACTTTTTGGTAAGAGCGACCGTATTTTGATTCCCGATGGGGGAGACAGCGCCGGGGCTACGATAGAGATTGCGGAAAAGAATATTCTATGGCCACGCTTCCATACTATTGGAAAGCAGTCCCACGGTTCGAGGCCAGATCTTGGGCGCAATGCCTGTCTTGCAGCCGCGGATCTTGCCCTGCGCATAAATTCTCTGGAGCAGACTTTTAACGGCCGCAACGAGCTTTTTGACCCGCCGACTTCTACATTCCAGCCTACGATGAAACTTCAGAATGTTGAAGGAGTGAACATGATTCCCGGGGATGACGTTCTTTATGCAGACTGCAGAATTAACCCGGACTATCCGCTTAGCGAAGTTAGGGCGGAGATTAAAAAGCATGTTGAAGCAGTTGAGCAAAAGTATGGCGTAAAGATAGAGGTGTCGGAGGTTCAGGCGGAAGAAAGCAAGGCTACGCCAAAAGACGCTCCTGTAGTTAGGGAACTTGCCGCTGCAATAAAGGCTGTTCACGGAATAGAAGCAAAAACGGTTGGGATTGGAGGCGGAACAGTGGCTGCCGGTTTGCGTAACCTTGGCTTTGATGCGGTTGTGTGGTCAACATTGGATGAAACTTGCCACCAGCCCAATGAGTATGCCCTTGTGGAGAACATTTCCAAGGACGCGCTTACGATTGCCTATATGGCAACAAAGTAGTATTTCTTTTGGTGACAGATTTGTAAAACTACCGCTGGATGCGTCCGCTTGCGTTGCCCGATGCGAGTTTTTCCACTTCGGCAACGCTTACCATGTTAAAGTCGCCCTCGATGGTGTGCTTTAGGCATGACGCGGCTACTGCAAATTCAACTGCTTCCTGGCTGGACTTTCCGCTTAGCAGGGAATAGATTAGGCCTGCGGTGAAGGAGTCTCCGCCGCCAACTCTGTCCACAATCCAGATTTCATACTTCTTTGAGAAGAAGAAGTCTTTCCCGTCGTAGAGGAGGGCCTGCCAGTCGTTGCGGTTTGCGTTTATGGAAGTGCGCAGGGTGATGGCAACTTTCTTGAAGGCAAACTTTTCCATGAGCTGCCTTGCTACGGATTTATAGCCTTCCGTGGAAAGTTCTCCCTTTGTCGTGTCGGTGTTTTCTGCTTTTATGCCAAAAACGTCTGCCGCATCATCTTCGTTTGCTACGCAGATATCCACGTACTTGCAGAGTTCGGTCATGGCTTTGTTGGCTTCTTCCCGGCTCCAGAGTTTTGCCCGGTAGTTAAGGTCCAGGCTTACCGTGGCACCTGCCTTGTGGGCTTCTTCTGCTGCCTCTATGCAGGATTGTACCAGGTTAGGGCCAAGTGCCGGAGTTATGCCTGTTATATGGAACCAGGATGCGCCCTGCATTATCTGCTTCCAGTCAAAGTCTTCCGGTTTGGAAAGCTGAATGGATGAGCCTGCCCTGTCATAGATGCATTTTGAGCCTCTCTGGGAAGCACCACGCTCGTTGTAGTAGATTCCGACTCTGGGGCCGCCCCTGACTATGTACTGGGTGTTCACTCCAAATTTGCGGAGGGAATTTACAGCCGCCTGTCCAATTTCGTGGCTGGGCAGTTTTGTTACGTAGCAAGAATCCGCTCCAAAGTTTGCAAGGGAAATGGCAACGTTTGCTTCTGCGCCACCAAAAGTTGCACTTAGGTTTTCCGTCTGAACAAAGCGGAAGTATCCCGGTGGTTCAAGTCTGAGCATAAGTTCGCCGAACGTAACGACTTTCATGTTAACACTCCTGATGAAAAATTAGCTTCTAAATTCCTTTGCAATAAGGGAGGCTTCTTTTGTTAGCCTTAAAATTTCGCTGAAATTTCCTTCTGAAATAAGGTCGCCTTTTACCATCCATGAGCCGCCGCAAGCAAGGATTTTGTCGCTGGCAAGGTATTCGCGGACGTTTGCTGCGTTTATTCCTCCGGTGGGCATGAACTTTACCCTAGGATATGGTGCGCTGATGGCCTTTATCATTTTGATTCCTCCCGCATTTTCTGCCGGGAAGAATTTTACCGTGTCCAGCCCAAAGGAAAGTGCCTGTTCCAGTTCGCTGGGGGTCATTATGCCCGGGCAAACCGTATAGCCTTTTTTGATGCAGTGCTCTACAACTTTTGGGTTCAGCCCAGGGGTTACTATGAATTTTGCGCCTGAATCCATTGCTCGGTCAGCCTGTTCCGCAGAGAGGACTGTTCCTGCTCCCAGAAGTATTTGCGGGAATTTTTCGGCGATAGTTTTTATTGATTCAAGTGCGGCTTCTGTTCTGAATGTGATTTCCGCACAAGGCAGCCCTCCTTCCAAAAGAGATTGTGCCAGGGGGGCTGCATCTTTTGCGTTTTTTAGCACGACAACAGGTACGATGCCGGTCTTTTCTATTTGTGACAAAACTTCGTTCATAGGTTATGAATATTATAAAATGCTTTGCTTTGAAATTCAAGGAAAAACGGAAGGGTTTTTACCAGGGGTTTTACCACAGGTTTTACCAAGGTCTTTGGCCAGTTCGCTTATTTTCTTTATAGGTAAGCCTGTGGCTTCTGCAATTTGTTCATAGCTGCCAAGATTCATTTTTATAAGATTTATTGCGGTGTTAACGGCCTTCTGCTCCATCCCGTCCTCGAAGGCTTCTTCCTGTTTTACGGCAATGTCCATCTTGTAGTCGTACTTGGCACAGGGCATGTTTGTTACCTCCCGGTTTTTTTGTTGGACATTTTTTCCAAAACTTTATCCAAGGGAGCTCCCATCTTTTCAGCAGCTTCCTCCACGGATATGCCGAATTCTCTTATCAGAGTTATAGCAGCTTCTACAGCCTTCTGCTCCATTCCTTGTTCTATTCCTTTCTCCATCCCGTCCTCGAAGGCTTCTTCCTGTTTTACGGCAATGTCCATCTTGTAGTCATATTTGGCACAGAGCATGTTTGTTACCTCCCGGGTCTTTCTGCTAAGGTAGTCGCTAAGGATTCCCTCGCTAACCGCCTTTTCTATTGCCTTCCTGAAGGAGCTTCTGGGAAAGCGCCTGCTGTAAGTGCTCTCGACAATCTCTATGAAGCGGCAATACTCCTCTAGGATAGCACAGTTTTTTGCAATCGGCAACAATTTGGGGTTGGTGCAGTTCTTTACCTTTACCACAAGGTCGAGGCGGCTTGAATCCTTTTCGTAGAATGCGTCCGAAAGCCTGAGCTCCTGCTCGCACGGCATGCTGTCCTTTCCCACATAGACCACGTAGAAGTCGGGGTTGGGTATTTTGTAGACCTTTTGGGCATAGCGCCTGTCTATTGGGACAATCGTCTCGTAGATGCGGGTTACGTATTCAAGGCATCTGAATGGCATGTTGTTGTTTACCGTGGACTGGTGCTCCACAAGGACGATCAGTTTGCCGTCAATTATCCAGCTTACGTCGTTGTTGTAGGTCTTGTAGAGTGACTGCTCTATTACCTTGCGCTCCATGGTCACGTCCTCCAGCTTGTAGTCGCTGCCGGAGAGGGCATTGTAAAGGTCAAGGAAGTTCTTCTTTCCGTCGCGGTCACTGCCGAACAAGTCTGTGAAGACTGAATCTTTGTACTTTCTGTTTATGAATTTCATTTGTTTTTACCTCCATATAATATATAGAAGGTAAAAGTTTGGAATTGGACATAAATGCGTAAAAAAAGTTGATTTTTTTTAAGGTGTGGGATTTTTCGTACTTGAAAAGAATTAAAGAGCCCAAGGATGGCCGGCTTAGCAACATGCAGAATTGCGTAGCGATTCTGCAATCCCAGAAAAATCCACGGAGGGATTTTCGTACTTGATAAAAATTACAAAGCCCATGAATGGGCGGCTTAGCAACATGCAGAATTGCGTAGCGATTCTGCAATCCCAGAAAAATCCACGGAGGGATTTTCGTACTTGAAAAGAATTAAAGAGCCCACGGAGGGGCGACTTAGCAACCCGGAGATTTGCCTTGCAAATCTCCGATCCAAAAAAAATCCACGGATGGATTTTTTTTTGGACATACGCCTGATTGGAAGGGTGGCGCAGCCAGACCGCCGCTAGGCGGGCCGGAGCGGTAGCGGAGCCCTGGAAAGCGGGTGACGATTTGGCATGAAGGCCGGTTTTAGCCAAGGAGCGCATGGTAGAGTATAAAAAAGCACCGTCCAAATTCAAAGAATGAATCGGGTAAACAGCTGTTGGACCGTGTTCACATTTGTTGCAATCTAGTGTAAAATAGAGTCATGGACACCAGCAATAAAGTTGCTTTTTTCATAGATTTTGCAGAACCGGAATATTCCCTTGGCCTTATAGAGGGTGCCCGCGCTTTTTTTAAGAAGCAGGGTATGGAAATGATAATTTTTGAGACCGGCAACATCAATTCACCCAGCAAGACCTACGGCTACCAGAGGCTTTCCATTGCCTCGCTCATAAGCGCCAATACGGTTTCGGGGATGATTTTCGTAAGTGGCCCGCAGCTTTACAACACAACTCCTGAATACCTGGAGTCCTACCTTAAGTCTTTTGCACCAATAAAAATTGTTTCCATAGGCTACGACTTTCCTGAATACCCCTGCGTAATTTCTTCCTGCAAAAAAAGCATGAAGGAGCTTGTGGAGCATCTTGTCTTTAAACATTCCTGCCGCAAGATTGCTCTTTTGACTGTAAATTCCCATGCTAACGACGTTCAGCTTAGGACGGAGATTTACCGCCAGGTGATGAAGGAGCAGAATCTTGAGGAGAACATAATCTTTGCGAACAACCTGGGCTACGTGCAGACCGTAGAGGCACTAAAAGAAGTGAACAGCAAGTCCTGCAAGTTTGATGCCATTGTCTGCATGAACGATGAGATGGCATGTGCCTGCATAGACACGCTAAAGAGCGCTGGAATTGCGGTTCCAAAGAAGGTGATTGTAACCGGCTTTGACGACGAAATGCGCTCTTCCTGCATAACGCCCTCGCTAACAACCATAAACCAGAACATCTACAAGCAGGGCTATGCGGCCGCTAAAATGCTCTACGACCAGATAAAGGGAAATCCTGTTCCCCACAAAAAAGTCATAGAGTCAACGGTAATCTACAGGGAGTCATGCAGGTGCATTTCCGGAGATATGAAGAAGGGCCTTTACCTTGACTCAAAGGGCAGCCTTCACGAGTCCGAGCTAAAGGACGTAAGTTTGTACGAAGTTTCAAAGTGGTTTACCAACAGGAACCACTTTATAAGGATTACCCAGCTTTACACCAACATGCAGGCGGACATATCGCTTACCGCGCTTAGCCACAGGACCCGGGACGACTTTACTTCCTTTGGAATACAGAGTGCGGCCCTCTGCTTTTTTAAGAACCCGGTTGCCACCGACAAGTTTGAGTATTTTTCCCTGCCCCAGGAGGCCTATGTCTTTATGGCATACGACAATACGGCGGAAAAGGCTGTCTACTACGACGAGTCAAGGATAACGTTCAACCCCAACAAGACACTTCTGCCGGACGGCCTTATATCTGACTACGAAAACGTCCAGGTTGTGGCCATCTACAAGGGAACAATCCTCTACGGCTATGCGCTCTACAAGAGGGGCCCCTACGACCCCACCATATATTCCATCTCCTTTAAGATGCTTTCTTCAACGATTGCAAACGCATTTGCCACGACCAAGGTCTTGAGGGAAGTGGAGCTTGCAAAGACTGTTTCCGTGACGGACGAAATGACTGGGCTTTTGAACAGGCGCGGCTTTATGACCCTTGGAAAAGACATGCTAATGGACTCGCTAAAAAAGGGGAAGGGTGGCATCATTCTTTTTGGCGACATTGACGGCCTTAAGAAAATCAACGACACTTACGGGCATTCAAGCGGAGACAAGGCAATCCGGGCCGAGGCTGCCATTCTAAAGGAAATCTTTGGAAAGGATTGCACTGTAGGAAGGCTTGGCGGGGATGAATTTGCGGTGATTGCGCCAAAGCTTACTGAAGAAAAGTTTGTGGTCCTTTACAAGAAAATCAAGGAAAAGTGCAAGGAATACAACAAGTCTTCAGGAGAGGAATTTACCCTTTCCATAAGCATCGGCTGCGTTCCATTCGGCAAGAAGACAAGTTCCAGCCTGCATACACTGCTTTCCCTTGCGGACAAGGAGCTTTACAAGGAAAAGGAAAAGCACTATGCAGAGAAAGCCTAGGGGATTTTCTTTCTTTTTCTGGACCTGAGTTTTTTTGCTAACCCGCTTTCCAGGGGTCCGGTTGCAAACATGCAGCGCCATGGAGGGCGCGTTGTTTCGTAGCAAAAGCGATTTGATAGTTTTCCGCAGGAAAACTACTGGTTAAAAATTGCATGGATGCAATTTTTAACCAACTGCCCTTCCAATCGGGGGTAGGGTTTATTTGCATGAAGATATATTTTTTTATGCTAACGGAGGCCTTTCCTTAAGCATGACCTTACCTAGCAGTCGTACCACTGGGCGGCGCTTTGGTCTGCAAACTGAATCAGCATGACGAGCGGATTGTCAAGAAAGTTTGTGTAGTTGTAGCTTTCCGTTTCAGAAAGGTCAGAAAATCCCATGTGGCGGCTTATTGCTTCCAGAACCGGGCGCTTTTTTATAAGGGTGGGCATTATTTCCAGAACCCTAAGAACAGACTCGTTGCCGTGGCCAAGAGTGCGTGTGTCCGTCTTGGTTTTGTAAACAGGCGTTTTTTTCCAGTTGCCGAATATGTCCTTTGTGTTGTGCCACTCGGTTTTGTAAACGTCCGCCTTGCAGAAGTCGTGGGCTATTGCGCTTATGTATATGTCGCTTGCGCTCACCGTGTATTTTTCCGTGAATTTTTTTGCTGCGGGGCTAAGGAAATAGTTTTCCATAAAAGGCTTTGTTAAAAGAAGTGCCTGACGGGTAACGGTTAGCGAATGAAGTGCCAGTCCACCTTCAAAGTTGCCGTGGAACCTTGTGGAAGCCGGGCTTGTAAAAAAAGCTGACTCTTCCATCCATGCGCTAAAGGCTTTACATTCATCCTGATTTTCTATGGCGGCCTGGTTCATCTTTAGGATGCAGTTCTTTGTTGCCTCTTTGTCAAAATTGTTGCCGTCTTTTACCGGGGAAAATTCATTGTAGACGGAAAGGAGCCTTTCTGCGTCTGAATAAAGCTTGTCTTTTTCTTCCTGTGTCATTTGCCTGTCCCATGGATTGATTTTTGATTCAAAAAAAAATGCCCTCTTTCTGCCGGTTTGTTTGGCGGAAAAAGGGCTTTTGCTGCAAAATTAAGCTCCCTTTGCGGGTTATGCCTTATTTTGAGTAGTATTCAACAACCATCTGGTCGTTAATCTGAACTGGAATCTCGTTGCGGTGTGGCTTCATAAGGAGCTTTCCGCCAAAGTTTGATTCATCGCGTTCAAGGTATGGAAGAGGAGATGCGTTGAGCTCAAGGAAGCACTTCTTGAATTCTGCATTGCTGCGGTCCTTTTCCTTGAGTGCTACAACCTGTCCTACTTTTACAGCCTGTGAAGGGATGTTGACAATCTTTCCGTCAAGAGTGATGTGGCGGTGTGTTACCATCTGGCGTGCCATGCGGATTGAGCTTGCAATGCCAAGGCGGTAAACAAGGTTGTCCAAGCGGCATTCGAGAGTTTCGATAAGAGCTTCGCCTGTCTTTCCTTCTGACTTAAGAGCAAGAGAGAAGTAGCGGCGCAACTGGCGTTCCATGATACCGTAGTATGCCTTTACCTTCTGCTTTTCGATGAGCTGTTTGCCGTATTCAGAAATCTTCTTTGTTCTCTTCAAAGAAGGTGAATCTGCTCTTTTGAGAGCCTTTGGGTGGCCGCAAACATTTACTCCCAAGTGGCGGCATTCCTTAAAACGGGGGGTTCTTCTAGTTGCCATTGTATTCTCCTAAAATTTTACTTTGAGTTTTTGTAAGCCTTTAAAGCAGCCGTGTTTTTAAGGGCCTAGAAAAATTCATGCATCGGGAAAACGGCAATGCTTTCTGGATGCTCTAGTAGTTCAACAATGTTAGCATAAATTTTCAATGAAATTCAAGTGTCTGGGCGAAAATTTGGGCGGAATTCATGCGAATTTCGTGCGAATTTTACTGGAAATTCAGGTGACTTTTCTGTATACTTTTGCGGATTACGGTATTTTTTATGAAATTTTATAACAGATTGAAAGGCCTTGGCGAATTTGCCCTTCTTGACGGTCTGGACAGGGTTTACCGCAGGATAGAAAGGCGGCAGAAAAACTGGAAGAAGAAGGTGGGCTCCCTTTGCCCTGACGGATGCGGAAACTGCTGCGTTCCCTTTGAGCCCCACGTCTATGACTGCGAGGCCCTTTACATGGCAATGTACCTTATTGCCTATGAACCTGCCGCTGCAAAGGCAATACGCGACGGAAGCTATCCCATGCAGAGGGAGGACAATTCAGCCGGCTGCTTTTTGTTTGACATGCAGAACGAATACCACTGCACGGTCTACGGTGGACGGCCGCTTATATGCAGGATGTTTGGCTATTGCGGGGACAGGGGAAAGGACGGAAGCATAAGGTGGAAGCCTTGCCGACACATTCCAGAGGAGCTTTTGAGCTCCCGCGAGCCGCCTCTTGAGCACAGAGAGTACGGTGCGGAAGAACTTCTTGCCACAATAAAGGCCCTGCCGCCATCAATGAACGATTTTATGGAAGAAGTGCTTTCTCTCGATCCGGGAAAGTCTTCTGCAACAAGGCCCCTGCGCGAGGCACTTCCCGAAGCCCTCCGCCGCCTGCAGTTCCTGCTTGCCTATGCAAAGGCCTCCCGTACAGACGGACAGGATGGTGGCGATGACGACAACACTCCTCCAAATTCACCTCCAGAACCAATTTCCGCCTAGCATTTCCTGATTTTTTTGCGGCGCTTTCCTTTCAAGGCCGGATTTGCCTTTCTGCTGCCCGGTCCTGCTTGCGACCTAGGCCATGTATATAGGAGGCGGAATGAAGGGCTTTGGGTCAGGCCGCCTTATTTCGTAGAAGGTGCAGTTTCCGCCTGCAATGCCCTTTTTTACTTCCGCGACCGCAAATGATGGCGGCTGTCCTGCCCTGGGAATAGAGCAGCTTCCTGGGTTTACGAGAAGGAGGGGTGAGCCGCTTTCCGTGCTTATGATTCCACAGGCCGGAATGTGGGTGTGCCCGTAAAAGATGATGTCCGCCCCGGAGGCCTCCGCTTCGCTTGCAAGGGAAGAAGTCCCCCCGTAAAGAGAATGTGCATGGCCGTGTACAAGGACAATTTTGTGTCCCGCAACAGTTACTTCGTTTTTCAGGGGTACTTTTATCTGCAGCAGAAGGGGTGCGTTTTTTTGCCTTATGGCCGCTTTGTTCATAAAGCTGTAGGAACTTGCGTCGTTGTTGCCCTTTACAAAGGCAATTACCGGCGGAATGCAGGAAGAAAAATATTCGTCTGAGGAAGCCTTTTGCAGAAGGTAGGCCATGTCGCTGCAGCCGTCGCCTGTAAAAAGCAGTATGTCGCTTAGCATGCCGAATTTTTCAAGGGCATAGGAAAAGGCTGCGGCATTTGCGTGGCTGTCGGAAATGGCAAGAATTCTGGAACTTTCCTTTTGCGCAAGGGCCTCTATGCTTTCCCTGCTGCCTAGAAGCAGGGATTTGTCCTGGGTAAGGGAATTGCTCAACTTTCACTTTCCTGTGAGCGTTCTATTACAAAGTGGTTGGAAGACGGGATGAGAGTTTCGCTGTCCGTGTAGCGGATGACCTTCCTTGTGCCTACGATTTTCTGAACAAAGCCATGCAGGCTTTCGTCAGGGGCAAGGGTTAGCGTTTTTCTGGAATCTTTTTCGCTGGCCGGCTTTTCGTCGTATGGGCTGGATTCGTCCTCGCAGTTTAGTATAAAGGCTATGGTGCGCATTATTATTTCGCTGGCATCTGAATCTATGTGCTGGAGAATCTGCTCCTCCATGGATTCCTCTTCAACCTTGCGCTCGTATTCAAGAACGAAGTCGCATGTGGACTCCTGTCCTAGGATGTCGTCCTGGGGAAAGAGGCTAAAGACAGGGTAGGGGATTTTTCCGTCGTATTCGTCCTGCAGGCGGGCAAAGACGGAATTTGTTCCTTCCGGGGCGCCCAGAATTACTACCCCGCGGATGTTTCTTTCGTTCAGCATGTCGCGCAGAAGGGAAATTTTCTTAATGTCATTTGGAAAGATGACCGGCAGAATCATTCCGTCGTTTTCTTCAAGGCCGTAAAGCGTGTCCAGATTGCGGATAACCTGCGAATAAAAATTCTCCGAGTTGAAGCCGTAGCCAAAAAGTACGCAGACTTCACCGTCTTCCGCATGGCCATGGCTTCTAATATTTTTTGCCGAAACAACCTGGTCTGGCTTGGTGGACCTTACCTTTATGTTCAGCGTTTCCGCCGAAGAGACGTAAGTCTTGATTTTGGTTTCTTTTTTACATGCAGTAATAGAAAAAAGCGCGGCAAAAATAGCAAAAGCAAAAAAAGTTCTGTTTATCCCCATTTGTTTCATGGAATTATTATAGAAAATTTTTGGGATTTGTAAAAGAGGGGCATAGAAACCAAGGTAAATCTTCCTGATAAATTGCATTTTTGCTATATAATCCTACGCGGGATTGCCGGGTCGAGCCCAGCAATGACACCTTTTTTCCTATACACATGCCTCGTTGCAGTTGAATTTTAGTGCAAATGATGTATAATTGATGTAAAAGCGCATGAAAGAGAGGTGATGTTATGGCACAGGCAAATTTGACAATACGCATAGACAACTCGGACAAGAAGGCGTTCGCAGAAATTTGTAAAAGTATGGGGCTTACCGTTTCGGCCGCATACAATGTCTTTACAAAAGCCGTTATCCGCAGCAGGAAAATTCCTTTTGAAGTACAGGCTCAGGAAGACGACGGATTCTACAATCCCGCAAACATCAGGCACTTGGAAGAGATAAAAAAACTGGAAGAACAGGGAAAACTTAAGTTTGTAACAAAAACGCTTGAAGAATTGGAGTCTATGGCAAAATGAAAATTTCCTTTGAAGAACAAGCGTGGGATCAATTTGTGTATTGGCTTGAGCAGGACAAAAAGACCCTTAAGAAAATCAACAAGCTTCTTGCGGACATTTCAAGAAACGGTTATTCGGGAATAGGGCATCCGGAAGCCTTGAAGGGAAATCTTTCGGGATGGTGGAGTCGTGAAATTGACGAAAAGAACCGCCTTATTTATAAAATTGATGGTGAAGTAGTAAAAATTTATCAGTGCAAAAACCATTACGACGATAAATAGAGCCATGGATGGCGACTTAGCAGCATGCAGAATTGCGCGGCGATTCTGCAATCACTAAAAAAATCCATGGAGGGATTTTTCTATGGCAAGTCCTACGCGGGATTGGAGGGGCGGCGTAAGCCGTTGCCGTTAGGCAATGGAGGCGAATGCCGGAACCCCGGAAAGCCCGTGACGCGATGCCCTGTCTGTCGAGTTAGCCAAAGAACGAATGGTAGAGCAATTAGGCGTCGTCCAGAAAAGTACCGTCCAAAAAAATAAAAAAATTTGCCGATTGCCAGTAAAATTTGTTATTTTATAGAATGAAATTAATCTTTTTTTGATTTAGAGGGCAAAAATGGCAAAGTATGAGTTCCAGACGGAAGTAAATCAGCTTTTAAAATTAATTATCCATTCAATGTATTCAAACAAGGACATCTTTTTGCGCGAGATTGTTTCCAACGCATCCGATGCCCTGGACAAGCTAAAATATCTTACGGTGAGCGACGATGCCTACAAGAGCATTGTGTTTAACCCCCGCATAGACATTACTTTTGACGAGAAGAAGCAGGTGCTTACGGTTCAGGATAACGGTATTGGTATGAGCGAGCAGGATTTGACCGCTAACCTTGGTACTATTGCCCGCTCCGGCACAAAGGCTTTTATTGAGCAGCTTTCCAAGAGCGGTAATCCTAATTCAGACCTGATTGGTCAGTTTGGCGTTGGCTTTTATTCTGCTTTTATGGCGGCAAAGCTGATTGACGTTTACACACGCCGCGCCGGTGGGGACGGTAAAATTTGGCACTGGAGCAGCGACGGAACTAATTCCTACGAAATAGAAGAGATTGATTCTTCAAACGAGAAGGCCAAGCTTTACGGTTTTGACAAGGCGGAGACACTTGGTTCCGCCATAGAGATTCACCTGAACGACGACAGCAAGGATTATGCTTCACGCTGGAAGATTGACGAGCTTATCAAGAAGTATTCAAACCACATTGCATTCCCCATTTACCTTCACTACACCCAGACCAAGTACGACAAGGACGGCAAGGCTGAGGGAGAGGAGAGCAAGGTTGAGCAGGTTAACAGCGCAAATGCACTTTGGAAGAAGAACAAGAGCGAGCTTAAGGAAGCAGACTACAACGACTTTTACAAGACCATAAGCCACGACGGTACTGATCCGCTTTTGCACCTTCACACTCATGCGGAGGGAACCCAGGAATACACGACTTTGTTCTATGTTCCGCAGGTTGCGCCTTTTGACATGTATCAGGCGGATTACAAGAGCGGTCTTAAGCTTTACGTTAAGCGCGTTTTTATTACGGACGACGACCGCGAGCTTTTGCCTAGCTACCTGCGCTTTGTACGCGGTATTATAGACAGTGAGGATTTGCCTCTTAACGTTAGCCGCGAGATTTTGCAGCAGAACAGGATTCTGGAAACTATTAAGACCCAGTCTGTAAAGAAGCTGCTTGGCGAATTTAAGAAGATTGGTGAGGATGCGGACAAGATTGCAAAGGAGCATGCCGCTGATGGTGCGGGTGCGGCTGACGGTAAAGCTGCAGACGGTAAGGCAAAGGAACTGACCGATGAAGAAAAGGCCAAGGTTGAAAAGTGGACAAAGTTTGTTAAGAACTACAACCGCCCGCTTAAGGAAGGCCTTTATTCCGACTTTGCAAACCGCGACGAGATTGCGGCTATAATCCGCTTTAAGAGTACGGACGCAAGTGGTGACGGCGACGGCAAGTGGACAAGCCTTGCTGATTATGTTAAGCGCATGAAGGAAGGCCAGAAGGCTATCTACTATATTACAGGCACTGACGAAAAGAACCTGCGTTCTTCACCGCTGCTTGAGGCTTACAAGAAGAAGGGCTTTGAAGTCCTTATCTGCTGCGACGAGATTGACGACATCGTAATTCCTGCTTACGGCAAGTACGGCGACTTTGACCTTAAGGCTGTTAACCGCGCAGGCAGCGACGAAGAGCTTGGCGTGGACAAGGAAGAGGCTAAGAAGAAGGAAGAGGAATTCAAGCCTGTTCAGGAAAAGATTAAGAAGGCTTTGGGTGACCGCGTAAAGGACGTTGTGCTTAGCAAGCGCCTTAGCGACAGCCCTTCATGCATCGTTATCGATGAGAACGACCCCAGCATTCAGATGGAGCGCATGATGAGGGCAATGGGCCAGGGCAATGCTTCCCTTGTAAAGCCTATCCTTGAAATTAACGCAGAGCATCCGATTGTTAAGAAGCTTGCTGCTGAAAGCGACGAGACCTTTATTGGCCAGGTTAGCGAGGTTCTTCTTGACCAGGCAATGCTTGTTGACGGGGCCGAGCTAAAGGATCCTGCTGACTTTGTAAAGGCACTGAACGCGCTTTTGTCCAGGTAGGATTTTAGTTTTGCCTAGGAGGGGGAAGTCTCCCCCTGCGCCCGCACTTCGTTGCGTGCTACCCCCTCTGCGGGCTCAAACGCCGCCCGCAACGCCTGCTTAAATTGTGGGCAAGTACGCTTGAAGTTGCGCTGTTAGATAAGTTTCGTTTTGACTTTAAGTAACAGAATTTAATTTATAAGAAAGGCCGTTTTCCGTAAAAGGGGAGCGGCTTTTTCTGTTTCCGGTTCTGACTTGATTTTCCTATTCTTTTTTTGGAGCGCACTTGTTTTTTTACTGCCCCTTCGGATACTTGCTTCGCAACCCCTCCAATCCCGGCTAGACTTGGTTCTCAAGAACACGGTTCGCAACAAGGAATATTTTTAGCGGCAACTCTTTACAAGCAGCGAATTCCATTCCATAATAAAGGACGGGGGTCAACCATGAAAAGACGTTTTTTGTTTTCACTTTTATCTGCTTTTGTAGCAAGCGCCCTGCTTTTTTCTTTTTCTTCTTGCTCAAAGGGAAGCGATGATGACGATGATGATGTTAATATTGATGTTAATATTGATGAGCAGGTGCTGAGTTGCTTTGAGACGATAAATACTTTCCGTACCAGCAACACTTGGCAGTGGAATGAAGGTAATACCACGCAGGTTCCAGTTACCGGAAGGGCAGCCTTTGTTCTTGATGAAGATTTGTGCCGCGTTGCATCGATTAGGGCAAGGGAGCTGGTTCAGAATTTTGACCACACAAGGCCAAACGGAAGTAGCTGTTTTACTGCTTTTTCAGAGGCTGGTGTTTCTCTAAGCCCCGCTGGCGAATGTATTGCGGCTGGTTATTCCACCGGTGTAAGCGTTGCGAATGGCTGGCGTGAAGAAGATAAAAATTACGCTGGTCAGAGACACAGGCGAATCCTGCTTGCGGCAGGAGCAACAAGAGTTGGCATTGCATACGTTTATTCTCCTGGCTCCTCATACGGCTACTACTGGGCTTTGGTAACTTCCTATTGATTTTTTTCTGCAAACAAATTGCAGGCAATTGGGCTTATGGATGTGCGGAAGGTAAGTGCAGATTTTCAATAATCGTAATGCAAAAATATGTTAAGAAAGCACTGGAATGGAGGCGGGAAACGCAGCAAAAAAGCATTTGCGCGGTACGAACCCGGCAGCGTAGCTTCAAGCCCCGGAGGGAGTTAGACACCTATTACCGCGCACGGGGTTGGAAGCAACCCTTTGGGTTTTCGGTGCGGTTCCCGGCGGGAATGGAAGCCTACCGTGTTTTAGAAAAATGCTTTCTAGTTTTGTTTTAAATTTGCACTTGCCGTTTACTGCTCAGTAAAAGCTGCTTCCTATTTAACAAGTTCGTGTTTTCTGCTACACTTGCCAGAATGGAAGACATCATCAAGTACGACGGAATTATTCTGGACATAGACGGAACCATCTGGAACACAACGGGCATTGTGGCTGTTGCGTGGAACAAGGCAATAGACATGAGCGGCTTTAACGCAAGGAAAGTTGTTGCCCAGGATTTGCAGAAGGAATTTGGCAAGACCATGGATAAGATTGCTGAATCTCTCTGGCCAGACCTTAATGCAGACGAGCGCGCAATTCTTATAACGTCCTGCTGTGCCCAGGAACAGGAAGCCCTTTACAAGCTGGACATGGACATAAGCTACCCCGGTGTTGTAGAAACCGTAAAAGAGCTTTCTGGCCTTAACAATTTTTATGTGGTAAGCAACTGCCAGAGCGGCTACATAGAGCTTACCCTGGAAAAGACCGGCCTTACGCCCTATGTGCGCGACTTTGAATGTTACGGCAGGACCGGGCGGGGCAAGGCTGAAAACCTTATGATGCTTGTTTCCCGCAACCAAATCACATCCCCTCTTTACGTTGGTGACACACAAACTGACTGTGACGCTTGCAAACAGGCAGGCATTCCCTTTGTGTGGGCATCCTACGGCTTTGGAAAGGCAGACTCCTATCTTGCAAAGCTAAAGCAATTTTCCGATTTGACCCAAATTCTTTCTCACTAGCATCCTATTTCCACTCAAGCCGCATCCTAAGAAAGTCCTTCATGTCCTTGTAAAAATCCATGGGCGGAGGACTAATCTTGATTTGCCTAAGAGCTTCCTGAACCAAAGGATTTTTGTAGCAGCAGACCGCATTTGAAGAAGCGTAAAACAATATGTCCAGCTGAATTTTGTATGCCGCATCCTGACTGCAAGAAAGCATCCGGGAAAGCCTGTCACAGAAGGCATAGGCAAGGTCATAATATTTCTTCTTAAAAATGGCAAGCCTTTCCACCGTAACATTTGTCTCTATCACTGGGTTAAGATAAGAAACATAGCGCATGTAATCCTGACTGGCATTTAAAATTCCTGCCCAAACTTCGGCTATAACATCTGTAGAAAAATTGTTTTCCTCTGGAAAAGCCGAAAGCAGGGAGCCGTAGTAAGATGCCATTTTTTCTGATGCAATTTCCAGAAAAATTTCTTCCTTTGTCGTAACGTATTTATAAAGGTTTGCGCGGGACCAGCCCAGTTTTTCCGCAATCGTGGTAAGGGTAATTTCTGAGTAGGGGGCACTTTCAAAAAGTTCTGCCGTTGCCACCTTGATTTGAGAAAGCCTCTCTTCCTTGTGCTCTTCGCTTCTTGCGCGGATAAAAACTGCCTTGCCTTTTAAGTCTTCCATATATTCACTTTAGCACAGTAGAAAAACTTTTGCAATAAGTAACTTTTTGTCACTAAAAATGTATTTTAGTATTGACAAGTCACAAAAGATGGCATACACTTTAGTTAAGTGACACAGCGTTACTAAAGCTTGGACAGGAAATCATAAAGTATTTGAAGTAGTATAAGGAGCCTGTAACAAGTTCAGTTTTCGGGCTTTCCATAATACAGCTTTTCAAAAGAGGAGAATTTAATGAAAACAAAATCATTTTTTTTGGCAGCAATATTCACTCTTGCTTTACTAGGGCTTTTTGCAAAAGACAATCCAAAGGCTGCAAGCTATAAGAGCCACGAAGCTGCACCTGAGGACAAATCAGTTCCGGTCGTTTACTTTATCCGTGACATTTCACCAGAAGCACTGGTCAAGGTTTACAGGGCAACAGGTTACAAGGCATCCGGCAAAGTAGGCGTAAAGGTAAGCACAGGCGAAAGCGAAAAGGCAAACTACCTCCGCCCCGCCCTAATCAAAAATCTTGTAAAAGATGAATTGAACGCCACCATCGTTGAATGCAACACGGCTTACGGAGGAAACCGGAGCAACAACATCAACCACATGAAAATTGCCCGCGACCACGGCTTTCTGGATGTTGCAAACGGCTTTGACCTTCAGGATGCAGACGGCTACATGACAATTCCTGTAAAGGGTGGCATACGGCTTGGGGAAAACTATGTCGGCACACATTTTAAGGATTACGACACCTATCTTATTCTTTCCCACTTCAAGGGGCACGCAATGGGCGGCTTTGGAGGGGCAATCAAAAATCTTTCAATCGGCTTTGCTTCTGGCATGAGCTGCAAAAAATCCGGCAAGCTTAACATTCACAGTGCAGGCCGAAGCGTAACAAGCTGGACTCACTGCCCCCAGAATGAATTCCTTGAATCCATGGCAGAGGCCGCAAAATCAGTCTGCGACTACATGCAGAATAAAAAAGCTGTGGCTTCGCAAAAAGGCATTGTTTGTGTAAACGTGATGAACCGCCTTTCCGTAGACTGCGACTGCGATTCAAATCCTGCAGAGCCCGACATGCACGACATCGGAATTCTTGCAAGCCTTGACCCGGTTGCCCTGGACCAGGCCTGTGTGGATTTAGTCTACAAGGCAAAAGATTCGGGCAGCCTTATTGAACGCATAGAAAGCAGAAACGGAATCCACACGCTTGAACATGCGGAGAAAATCGGTTTTGGTTCCAGAAACTATCGCCTGGTGGAAATCAAATAAAATGATAAAGAGAAGTCTCATTTTCCTTTTTCTAAGCCTCATCTTGTTTTCGCCCCTGTCTGCAAAGGAAGCGGTGAAAATGATAAAATTAAATTCCGGCTACGAAATGCCAACTCTCGGCCTTGGAACATGGACGCTTACTGGCAAAGTTTGCGAGGATGCAGTTTATGCCGCCCTCAAATCTGGTTACCGCCTTATTGACACAGCAAAATATTACGGCAACGAAAGGGAAGTCGGCAAAGCTGTAGCCCGTGCCATTTCCGACGGAATCTGCAAACGCGAAGAAATATTTATCACTACAAAAATCGTACCCTGGTCAAGCAATCCAGACCGCGACATAGACGACTCACTCAGCCAGCTTGGCCTTTCTTACATTGACCTTTGCCTTTTGCACCAGCACGGCTCTGCTTCTGGCGACGATGCGGTTTACAGGGCAATGATCCGCGCAGTAAAAGAAGAAAAAATCCGTTCGGTAGGCATTTCAAATTTTTACACGGAGAAAAGTGTAAGCCATTTTATAAATGACTTTGACCTTCCGCCCGCAGTAATTCAAAATGAAAATCACTTAAAATATCAGAACAATTCATTGCGGGACTGGGCGGCAAAAAAAGGAATTTATATAGAAAGCTATTATCCTTTTGGCGGCCGTGGACATACATCCGGGCATTTAAAAAATCATGCCGTGACGGAAATTGCAAAGGCCCACAAAAAGACAGCGGCACAAATAATCGTCCGTTGGCATTTGCAGTCAGGCTACATTGCAATTCCTGGGAGCAGCAATCCTTCTCACATTGCAGAAAACTTTGCAGTCTGGGATTTTGAACTTTCAGATTCAGAAATGAAAGAGCTTTTAGAACTGAATACTGGAAAAAGGTATGAAAACTGGTAAACTAAAAAGGAGATGGTTCTAGTATGAAAAAATCAATTTTGTTTTTATCCGCAATTTTGTTTTTATCGCTATCCTGCTCAGCAGCAGGCAAAATGCATTCAGCAAAAAATGGAGAAGCCATGAAAATATCAATTCAAATCACAAGCGAAAGAGGCAGCCACAAGCTTACTGCAACTCTCTCAGACAATTCATCTGCAAAAGCCTTTTACCAGCTTTTACAAAAAGAACCTCTTGTCTTGAACCTGAATGAATACGGCGGCTTTGAAAAAGTTGGCCCGCTTGGAAGGTTACTTCCCCGGAACGACAGGCAGATTGCCACGAAAGCCGGAGACATAATGCTTTACCAGGGCAATCAGGTTACAATTTTTTACAAGGGCAACAGCTGGAGCTATTCACCGCTTGGCAAAATTGACGGAATGTCGCAAGCGGAATTGGAATCAATTTTGGGAAGCGGAAACGTAACGGCCGTTTTTACAAAATTATAAAGCATGGGATTAAAGGGAACTGATGTTCCCAAAATATAAACTTTTTATGGAGGAAAAATTATGAAAAAATTCATTCTTACACTTTTACTTGGAGGCATCATCATGTCAGGAGCATTTGCAAATCCTTCGACAGGCTCAGGAACCGCATTTGTTTACTTTAGCGCAACGGGAACAACAGAGCGCATGGCAAGAAACGCGGCAAAGGAAATGGGAGCAGACGTTTTTGAAATTGAACCGGTTCACAAATACACAAGCGC